>Ga0194129_10000068_pt1 | contig 189945 bp, 173 predicted proteins | sample TA2KigCa35mmetaG_FD_150862 | JGI IMG/M metagenome (GOLD analysis project Ga0194129, IMG submission 150862) | Freshwater microbial communities from Lake Tanganyika, Tanzania - TA2015038 Kigoma Deep Cast 35m | ecosystem: Environmental > Aquatic > Freshwater > Lake | place: Tanzania: Lake...
AGACTCGTGTGGCCGCTCGTCGTTGCGTCGACGCTCGCGGTCGGCTGTCAGCGGGCGCGCGCCCACGACACCGACTCGAGCGCGAAAGCGACCTCGAGCGCCGCACCGCTCCCGTCGAGGGCCCTCGCGACCGACGCGGTGCTACCGCGGCCAGCCGAGAGCCCGAGCGCATCCCCCGGCGCGACCCGGACGGCCGCGGAGCGCTGCGGCGACGCGCGAGAAGCCGCGCTGCTCGAGCCCGCTTTGCCGGGCGCCGAGGCTTACGAGCGCGAGCGCCTTGACTTCGCGCGAGTGCGCGGTCGCTCCCTCCTCTGGAAGCGCGCCCCGGGAGCGCTGTCGCCCGCGCTGTCCGAGGCCCTCGCGCGGCGCGGCAAGCGCGACTCGGTCGTCGATGTGTTGCGACGACTCGAGCGTCAGCTCGCCACACCCGCCGCGCGGCGCGACGCGTTCCTACGCGAGGGGTACTTGTTCGCCGACGACGTCGAGCTCGCGCTCGCGCTCGTCGAGCAACTGCAGCTCGTCGAGCTGTTCGACGAGCCGATGCTCGTGCTCGAGCGCGGCGTGGAGCGTCACGTGCTCGTGCGCGCGCCGAAGACTCGGTGGCTCGCCGAGCGTTATCTCTACAAAGGCGGACCGAACGCCGGCATGCCTGCCGAGCTCCTGCTCGGCGACCGCATCGCGACCCGCGCCGAAGCGCTCGACGCCGCCGCACCGCTCGTGGTCGACCTGCGCGCGCTCGCCGAGACGGTCTCGTTCGACCGCATTCGGCCGCTACGCTTGACCGAGCGACACCTCGTCGCGGAGCTGCGCTACGGGCCGGACACCTGGGTGCCGGCGCTGCTCGAGGTCAGCGGCGCAAAGGCCGCGCTCGCCTGCGAGGCGCCGACTCCGGCCGCCGAAGCGAAGCGCCGCGCGTTCGTCGCGGACCGTGCGCCGCTCGACGCCGCGATGGTGCGCGTCCGCGAGGTCGTACGCGCGATGACGAAGGAGGAGCTGCCGTTCGACGCGGCGCCCGAGCAAACGAACGGAGTGCTCCGGCGCGACTGGCGGCGCGCATACCTTCAGGGCAAGACCCAGTTCTCGAGCAGCGGGCGGGACTACCCCGTCTACACGGACGATGGGCAGCCGCGCCCTCCGCAGGTGTGCATCGACTTCCTGACCGACGTGTGGGAGCGCGCGAGCGGGACCTGGTATCAGCCCGCCGTCGTCGAGGATCTCGAGGGCAAGCGCGGTCAGCTCGGGCCGCAGCCAAAGCTCCTCGAGGGCGGGATCCGCTTCGATCAGACGCGGATCAAGAATCGGCGGAGCGTCGTTCAGTTCGAGCGCTTCACGCGCAAGAACGACGAGCTCTTCGACGTGTGGGAGGTCCCGAAGCGCGAGCGTGTGAAGTTCGAGGAGCGGGCCGAGTTCTACCGCTACCTCGAGACCGCGGCTGACCGCTTCCGCGTCGGCGACATGCTGATCATCCACGGCTACAAGGAAGGCGGCAGGCCGCACTACCACAGCCTTCTCATCACCGAGACCTGCCCGGTAACCGGTGCGATTTCGCTCGTCGCATCGAACGCGGTGAAGCCTCGTGAACAGACGCTCGAGGGGATCATGCACCTCTCGCCCGGCCGCACATTGCGGTCGCGCATTCGCGTCCGCGCTCCGTGGCTCGGGCTCGTCGCGAAGACGAACGCTGCCCCGCGATGAGGCGACGTCGCGGGGACGACGGCGCGCCTCCCTCGGTCACTCGACCGCGAGCGTGAACGCGACCTGCGCCTTGACCGGAATGCACTCGGTCTCGTCGCAGACGCCGAACTTGAGCGTGCCGGAGATCGTCTTCGTGCCGCCGGTAGAGGCCGTGAGCGTGACGGGGATCGAGCTGCGCTTCTCGCCAAACGCGGCGCCGGAGAACTTCTCGGCCGCGAACGAGATCCCCTCGGGCGCCGGATCGGGCTTGAACACCGACGGGTACTTCTCGTTGCAGTGGTAGCGGCCCGACGCGGTGAAGACCGCGGCGAGGGGCACGGCCGCTCCCACCTTTGCGCGCTGCGGACCCGAGAGGTAGGCCGCGTATTCGGCGCCCGTTCGTCGATGGCCCTCTACCATCGGGGCGGACGCTGGCTCGACCGCGACCGCCGAAGCCGCTCCGGTCGAAAGGACCTCCGCGGCGGTGCCGGTGCCGGAGGGCCGCCCGCCACGTGCGGCCGCGGGGCTCTCGGCGGGTGGAGCCGCGGCCGGCGGGCTCGAGGCGTGGCTCGCCGGCGAGCTCGTTTCAGCGGCCGTCGCGAGCGGCGACGGTGAGCCCGACGTCGCCGCGGACGCCACGCGGGAAGTCTCGCCCGACGGCGGCGCTTCGGTCGAGCACGCCAGCGCGAGCGTGGTGAGGAGCGAGAGAGAGCTTCGGCCCGAGCGCGTCATGGGAGAGTCCTGCGCGGCGAGGTCGCCTAGCCCTCGACCGCAACCCCGAGGCGTCGGCGGAGCGTCGCGCAGCGCTTCGAGGTGAAGAAGAGGACGAGCTCGTCGAGCATGCCATCGACGTCGCTCGAGCCCTCGGCGCGAAGCACGGTCTCGGCGGCCGCGAGGTCGTTCGAGAGCAGCAAGCCCGTGCTCGCGACGGTGCGCTCGACCGACTCGAGCCAGCGCGCGATGTTGAGCCGCCCCCCGTTCTCGACGAAGCGCGCGAGCGAGCGGCGCAGGCGCGCGCGCCCAGGCTCGCCGAGCAGCGGCTTGATGATCACGCCGAGAGGCTCGACGCGGGCTCTCGTCTCCTCGGTCAGCGCGAGCTGCGGGTCGACGACGAGCAGGGCCGCGATGACCCAGTCCTCGAGCCGCCGGATCGACCCCGACGGCCGAGCGAGCAGATGCTCCCGTCGGTACCACGCGAGATGGCTTCCCGCGAGAAAGGCGAGCTCTCGAGGCGAGCGGCCCTCGAGCGCGCGGAGCCCGAGGCGCGTCGCGGGACGCGGCGTGAGTACGATGTCCGCACCCCGGTCGAGGTCACGCGCAAGGTGAATGGGCGGCAGCTTGACGCCGAGGATCGCCGCGGCCCAGCTGAGACAGCGCACCGCGGGCTCGGTCGAGCGCTGCGGATCGACGAGCGTCGTCGGATCGAGCTCATCGGGCGTCAGGCTCGCCCGCAGCGCGGTGACGTGTCCGAGCAACACCGCTGGTGCGATCTCGGCGAGCGTGTCCCCGATGGTGCGATCCTGCTCCGGGTGGACGAGGAGCTCGCGCCACTCGTCCTCGAATACCGCGCGCGTCGGGCGGACCACGGCCTCCTCGAAATGGGCGAGGTACGTGGCGCGCTCCTGGTCGTGCGCCTCGCCGATGAAGACGAGCGCGTGGGCGATGCAGTAGCGACGATCGAGATCGTCGGCGCGCTGCAACGACCGATACAGGGCGCGGAGCAGATCGGGATCGCGCGGACTCGTCTTGAGGAGCCGATGCAGCTCGGCCGGATCGTTCCGCGGCACCACGACGCGCGGAGCCTCGTGGAGCTTCGGGACGGGCGGCAGCGGCGGGATCGGCGCAGCTGAGACGGCCTCGACGACCTCCTCCTCGACGTCGACAACGATGACGTCCGAGGCAGCCGCGCGCAGCGCCTCGGAGATCGGACGACGCGAGCGGTGGCGACCGGGCGCCCGAGGTTCGACGGCGCGTGCCTCGGCACGGGGGGTCGCGAGGGCGTCGGGCACGGCAGGCTCGGCGCGCGAAGCCTCTGCGGCCTCGGACACGTCAGCGGGCGGAGCGTCCGCCTCGTCGCCCGCGCACTCGAGCTCGCCGAGGCGCTCCTCGAACTCGGCGACGCGAGCGGCGAGCCGCTCGTTCTCCTGCTCGAGGCGCTCACCCTCACCGACGAGGCGCGCGTTGTCGGCCTCGAGACGATCGACTCGCGACGAGAGCACCACGCGCTCGAGCTCGAGCGAGCTCTCGCGGGCGTCCCATGAGTCAGCGAGCGGCGCGAGGCTCTTGCGCGACCGTCGCGACGCGCGCGACCCGTCACGTAGCTCGTCCTCGTCATGCCCCTTCTCGACCACCGCGACGCGATGCCGGGCCTCATGCGCGGCGAGGAGCGTCTCCTCGACAGGGCGCGTCGCAGCGTCGTCGAGCCCGAGCAGCTCGGCGGCGGTGCGGAGCTGGCGCCGCTTGTCGGGCGTGATGAGGCCGTCCCAGATCACCTCAGCGAAGAGCGCAGCGTACCGCGCCTCGGCTTCCGAGAGCTCCACGCCGAACGCCGTTGACGTTGGCAGGAACGCGGTGGCGTCGTGTGTGAACGGCTCGTCTGACATGGGCCCCCGTGACCTCCGCTCGAGAGGCACCGCGCCAACGCGGTGCCATCCTGGTAGGCTACCAAGCTCGGCCCCTTGGCGGAATTGGCAGACGCGGCGGACTTAAAATCCGCGAGCTCTTACGAGCTGTCCCGGTTCGACCCCGGGCGGGGCCACCGAGCATCCCGGTTCGCGACACGGCGGAACGGAGCACGCTCTCCGGCGCGCTCGAGTCAGCGCTTCACGCGCTCGAGGTACTTGCCGTCACGCGTGTCGACCTTGATCCACTCGCCCTCGTTGATGAAGAGCGGGACCTGCACGACCGCGCCGGTCGACAGCGTCGCCGGCTTGGACGCGCCGCCAGAGGTGTCGCCCTTCACGCCAGGCTCGCTCTCGACGATCTGAAGCTCGACGTGTGCGGGCAGCTCGCAGGCGATCGGGCGCTCGCCGAGGATCGTCACCTCGACGCTCATGCCGTCGGCGAGGAAGAGCTTCTGGTCGCCGACGACCTCGGCCGGTACGTACTGCTGGTCACCCGAGTGCGGGTCCATGAAGACGAAGCTGTCACCATCCTGGTAGATGTACGTCATCTGACGCATCTCGACGTCGGCGACCTCGAGGCTCTCACCGCTCTTCCAGGTCTTCTCGACGGTGTTGCCGGTCTCGAGGTTGCGGAGCCGGCAGCGCGTGAAGGCCTGCCCCTTGCCGGGCTTGACGAACTGGAAGTCGACGACGATGTAGGGCTGGCCGTCGACCATGAGCTTGAGGTTCTTGCGGATGTCACTCGTGTCCATGGGGCGCGCGGCATGTAGCACGACTCGTCGGCGATTTATATGGCAAGCTTCTTGTCGTGGATGACCTCGACGAAGAGCTTCGCGACATCAAGCGTGAGATCATCGAGTCGCGCGGCCTCGTCATCAAGACGAACAACCTGACCAACGCCCTCGCGGCGGACCTGAAGACCATCGGCCGAAGGCAGCAGACGTTCGAGCGCCGCGCCTTCTGGAACAGCGCCGCGGCGAACGTCCTCTTCGTGGTCGTGGTCCTCGGCGTGGTGAAGGTGTCGTGGGACTTTCGCGCGGACTCGGTCGAGCGCGAGATCACTCGCTCGCAGACCGAAGGGAAGCGGCTGCGCGAAGAGCTCGACGGCGTGCAGCGCTTCGAGGACGAGCGGGCACGCGCGGAATCTGCCGCCGCGACCTTCTACGAGCTGATCCGGACCGGGAAGCGAAAGGAGCTCCTCGAGGGCTACGAGGCCGTCGCCAAGGAGCGGCTCACCCGCGCCGAACGCGCGTTCTTCGGGGACGAGGTCAAGCGCGCGCGCGGTCAACTCTCGGTGGCCGCCTACCACACGGGCATCGACCAGGTGCGGACCGGCAAGTGGCAAGAGGCCGTCGCCTCGCTCGAGGATGCGCTTCGCAACGACGACGCCGGGACCCACGCGCCCGCGGCGCGGCTCGCGCTCGCGCAGGCGTACCGCAAGCTGAACCGCCAGCGAGACGCGATCCCGCTCCTCGTCAAGCTGTCGGAGGCCTCGGCGGATCCCGAGGTCCAGGACGACGCGGCGTTCCTGCTCTCCGAGTGCTTGGTCGACATCCAGGCTTGGAACGACGCCAAGACCGCGCTGCGCACCTTCCTGCGGCGGTTCCCGCAGAGCTCGTTCGCGAACGACGCACGCATGACCCTCGCGGACGTCGAGGCGAAGCACTGACGCCCCCGTGATATAGGGCGCCACGAACATGACGGGCCTCGACCGGAAGCTCCTCCTCCTGCGCGAGCTGTTGCAGACGCCGCGCGAAGAGCTCGTCCACTTTCCGCGGCGGGCAGGTCTTTACACGCAGCCCTCGCGCGAGGAGCTCGAGCAAGCGCAGGACCTCGTCGAGGCGATCGTGCAGGCGCTTGGCGAAGACGGCGGACCGGCCTGGCAGCGCGTGCGCGACGCCTGGCTCGGCTCGCGGCGGCGGCACGGCGCCCCTCCGGCCCCGGGTCTCGTCGATCCGCCTGCGCCCGCGTGGATCGGCGCGCAGCCCGCGAAGCCGGCGCTCGGCGACCCGGCGCCCGGGACCGAGGATGCGGCCTCGCTCGAACGGCAACGCCAGCGCTTCGTCCCTCAGGCTCCGCCAGTCTCAGTGGCAGCTGCGATGCCCCTCGCGCTCTCGCAGACGCCGCCGACGCCGCCCATCTCCCCGCTGCGCGAGCTGCTCGCCGCGGAGGCTCGAGCGCAGCCGCCCGCGCCCCCTCCGATGCCACACCACGCCGCCGCGCGCCCGACCGGCCCCACCCTACCGCCAACTCCCGTCTGGCCGCGTGAGGCCGCCTGGCCACCTGCGCCGCCGGTCCACGGAGAGTCCTACGCCCTCGGCCCCGCGGTTGCGGTCGGCGCAAGCCCTGCGGTGACCGCGCCGCCGGCGCACGCCCCGTCGCGCGAAGTGCGGGCGCTCGGGGGTGTGGATCTCGGCGCCTGGACGACCTCGCGGTACGCGGCCCTGTGCGCGGCCTGTTCGGCCGACCCGGCGCGAGCCGCCGATACCGCGCGCGAGTACGGCCTCCCCGACGAAGCGTCGCGCCGCCTCGTCGCGGACTACTTCACGGATCGCTTCGACCGCGATCCGACCGAGCAAGAGCTGTGGGAGCGACTCGTCCAGCAGTTCCGCAAGCGCCTCGTCCATCGAACGACATGACGAGCGCCACGGTCACGGGTTGATTTTTATCAAGCACCGTCACGCCTGAGCGGGCCACACGCGCTCGCGCGGCACCCACTCGGCACGACCGGGGCCGAGCTCGCAGAGAAAGTGGCCTCCCTGACCGCCGAGGAGCGTCGCCGAGTAGGTCGCGCCGTCGCTCCAGAGCACCTGGACGGGCATCCCCGCGTAGGGCAGGGGCGTACTCGAGGGTGTCGGCGCTCCGGTCTGCGGTGACTCGAGCGGTCGCGCGTGCGGCCCGAGCAGCGCGTCGTCGAGATGCAGCGCGTGTCGATACGCGCCGAACAGCAGCGCCGCCGAGAGGACGAGGGTGCCGGCGACGCCGAGGAGCATGAGCCCGACGTCGCTCGGCGCGACCCCGTAGCCACCCTGGCTCATGAGCGCCCAGTCGTAGAAGCCGTGGATCCCCACCGCCACGGTGAGTCCGCCGACGATCCAGCCCGCCGCGGCACCGCGCGCGAACCGCGCGCGCCCGACGAAGTATCCCATGAGCCCGGAGGCGAGCGCGTGCATCGGCACCGCGGTGAGGGCCCGCAAGATCCCGATCGCGAGGTTCCCGCCGGCGTAGAGGATGTTCTCGAGGAGCGCGAAGCCGAGGCTCGCGGCGGCGGTGTAGAGGATGCCGTCCATGACCTCGTCGAAGTGCGGCTTCCGCCAGAGGTAGACGAGCACGCAGGCGAGCTTCAGCGTCTCCTCTGTGAACCCCGCGATGAGGAACGCGTCGAGGAAGCGGCCGCCCGCGTGGGTCACGTCGCCAAGGGCCGCCGACATCGCGAGCTCGATGAGCGCCGCGGGGATGCACGATCCGATGCCGAGGAGCACGACGTTGCGCACGCTCCCCGGCGGCTCAGGCCGCTTCGAGTCGAGGCGCTGAAACACCCAGAGGAGGAAAAGCGCGGGTGCGATCGCGACGGCGAGCGTGAGCTGCACGCGGCGAGCATGACACAGACGAGTCGCAGGCCGCCTTTCTTTGATGCTTCAGTGTAGAACCCTTGACCGCTCGCCGGACTCACAGTCCGAGCCCGGCGACGGCGTTGTCGCGGCGCAGGCTCGCGATATGGCGTCAAATTCGGCCTCTGAGGCGCTCGTGGACTAGAAATGCCGGCCAGCCTATGCGCGCGTCCGGCTCGCTTCTGCTCATCCTCACAGGGAGTCTGTTCGCGTGCGATGCGGCCATCGATGAACGTGAGGCATCGAGCGGTCGCATCGCCACGGGGGCCGCCGCGTTGGACCTCGCGACGAGGGCGGGCGTCGAGGTCGCCGGAGGCCAAAGCCTTCCGGCGAGTCGACCACAGGAGCCGCGCGACAAAAGACACGAAGAAGAAGAGGTCACGTGCGCGCGTACCGCGATGTCGGGCCGCGACCTCGCCGTCGTTCTCGCGCGTGGGCACGTCGCGCGGTTCGGTCGAGAACCGGAGGAGCGACGGCTCCTCGGTGCGTGGTCGCTCGCAGCCCTCGAGGGGCACCGCGGCGAGCGACTCTACGGCTACAACATCGGCAACCTGATGCCTGCGAAAGGGATGCCGTCGTGCCTGCACCCGACAGCGAGTGAGGCGGGGCGCCCGGTGCGCCTCCGTATGTTCTCGACGCCAAGCGAGGGCGCGGAGGCGTTCTGGGCAGCGCTCGGACCAACCAGCGGGCCCCTCTTCGCCGATCTCGATCAAGGTCGCTGGCTCGCGTTTGCCGATGCCCTCGCGGAACGGGGCTTTCATCGCGCCGAGCCCGAGCGATACCGAGACGGGCTGCCTCGGCTCGCCGAGTCCGCGACGCAGCTCCTCTTGCCGCGCCTCCGCGGCGAGCTCGCGGCGCGCGAACCCTCCGCCTCGTCAACCGAGCTGTTCGGAGCGTATTCACGCTTGCCCGTCTCGGTCTTCGTGTCGAAGAGCTCACCCGTCCACATCCCTAAAACCATATGAGAATGCCAAGCTCTCGCATCTTGCTGGCCATCGCCGCAACCACCGCCACAACGGTGGTCGTCGGACCGCTGCGCACCGCTTCGAGCGCCGACCCTGTCGCCACGACGAGTGCTTCAGCCGCAGCGTCGCCGAGCGCGCCTCCAACACCGCCGACCTGCGAGGAGGCGTGCGCGACCGCGGTACGCGCGCTCGGGGAGTGCGAGCTCTCGACCGGCGGGCTGCTCGTCGCGATCGGAGGGGCCGCGCGACTCAGCCAGCTCGACTGCAAAGGCTACTGCGCGACTATCGACTCCGCCGAGGTCACCCGCATCGACGCGTGCTTCCCACGCCTGCGCTGTGAGGACTACCGCGCTTGCCTCGCCGAGGTCGGCGCGACAGCGACGAGAGCCTCCGAGACGACGACGCGCGAGCGCGATGGCGCCGAGATGATCACCGTCCCCGCAGGCCCATTCGTGCGCGGGGTCCCCCGAGTGGCGCGCGCGCTGCGCGACGTGGAACGGAAGACGGTCGAGCTCCCAGCCTTTCGGATCGACCGCGACGAGGTCACCGTCGCGCGGTACCGACGCTGCTATGTCGAGGGGGGGTGCAAGGCGCCCTCAGTCGACGGCGAGCCGGACCCGGCCACGGTCAGCGAGGACTCCGAGACGACGCCGAAGCTGCGCGGCTGCAACTGGGGCGTCGCGGGTCGCGACAAGCACCCGATCAATTGCGTCGACTACGCAGGCGCGCGCGCCTACTGCGCCTGGGTCGGAGCGCGCCTGCCCACTGAGCTTGAGTGGGAGAAGGCGGCGCGCGGCGGCGACGCGCGGCGCTACCCTTGGGGGGTCTGGGACCGGACGTGCAAGCGGCTCGTGTGGGATCCCGGCAACTCGATCCCGACCCGCGGTTGCTCGAAACGCTCGACCGCCGAGGTCGGCACTTCCCCGGGTGGGGACTCTCCCTTCGGCGTCCACGACATGGCCGGAAACGTCTGGGAGTGGGTCGGTGGCATGTACGTCGAGGGGGAATATGCGGATCCACAGACCGACGCGACACTTGCGCCAGGTCAGGCGTACGGAGTCGTGCGCGGCGGAGGTTGGGGGCGCGACGACGGCGACGCGCTGGCGCACGACGTGACGACCCGCTTTATATGGTTCAAGGAGCACCGAATCGAAGGCGTCGGCTTCCGCTGCGCAATGGGGGCGCCGTGAGCGCGCGCACCGCGAGACAGGCGAACCTCCTCTGGCTCGCCTGCGTCTGCAGCGGGCTGTCGCTCGGCGCGTGCTCGAAGGCTGGAGCGCCGAACGCGAGCGTAAGCGCGAGCGCGACTGCCTCCGGAGCCGCAGCGAGCGCAGAGTCCGAGGTCGGGATCCCGGCGGAGGCACTCGCGGCAGCAGGCCTCACCACCCAGGACTTCGAGCCCGGACCCGCGCCATCGCTCCCATCGGTGCCCGCCGCTGAAAAGGTCGCGCCTGGACCGGGCAGCTGGAGCGACAGCCTCGCCGCGCTCGTCGGTGCGTCCCCTCGCCGACCGGTCGCCAAGCCCGTGAGCGTGCCGGACCCATGGCCGGAGTGCGCGACAACCTTCGCTCGCGACGCGAGCGCGAAGAAGCACGAGGTCGCATGGTCCGCGCGCAAGAAGGCCGCCGCAGCGTATTTCGCGCGCGCGGACGGGCTCGCGCAGACGCACTGGGCTCCCGTGCAACGGAGCTTCTGGCAAGCGCGTCGGCGGCTCATCGACGCGACGGCCGAGGGCTGCACCATCGACGCGCCGTCGGCCCCATGCGCACCGTTCGTCGAGCGCCTGCGCGCGAGCGAAGCGCTCGGAGCCTTCTCCTGCACCGTGAAGCACGTCCTACGAGCGACGGACGCTCCGGCGCGCGACCTCGTCGCCTGTGAGGTCGATGCATACAGATTCCTGCTCGAGATCCGCGACGACGCTCGCAGCGCCGTGCTCGGCGCCGAGCTGGCGGCCGCTGCGGAACGGAGCGGGCTCGCTGAAGCGCTCGGAGCGCAGCGCCTCGACCCGGCCACCGACAGGCTGCCCGCGGCACCGCTCTCGCCTCCAAAGCTGCGCCTCGACGGGCTGGAGGGGCTTGTCCGCTTCGCCCCGCGCGAGGGTGACGCAGCAGGCGCGCTCGAGGCGCTCACCTCGAGCGGGCTCGAGCCAACCGTCGTCGTGTCGCTGTGGGGCGAGAAGGCCCTCTGGCTCGTTCGTCCGAAGAAGGGCTCAACACCATCCGTCGTGCTCGAGCAGCGCGGTGAACCACCACCCCCGCCCGCGCCAACTCCTCGACCGGCACGAGAGCCCGACGACGACGATGACGACGACGACGAGCGGAAGCCGGAAGCCCAAGGGCCGACCGCCCCCCGCTGCACCGGGACGGGGCGCTGGGATTTGGCAGCCTGTTCCGCGCAGAGTGAGGAGGGCTCGCTCGCGCCTTGGTTCCGCGTTGCTGGCGGTCCTGGGCGTCCGCAGATCGCGGTGTTCCCAGCGCAGCCAGGCCAAGCCGTCGGGATGACGTGGCCGCCCGACGAGAGCGCGCGTGTCCTCGCGTTCCGGCGCGAGGTCATCTCGCGCGGTGGGTTCGGCGCGTTCACGTGCTCTCTGGCAGATGCGAACCTCGCAACGGACAGTGACCATCCGTTCGACGAGCGCACGCTTGCGCTCGCGCGACGCGCAGGCGTCCCCGAGGGCGAGCTGGTGGAGTGGCGGCTCTCATGCCTCACGGGCGAAGACGCCGGCGGCGGGCTCGTCGTCCTCCACGTCCCGTCCTACGACCTGTGGGCGGACGCGACGCTCGGCGTCGACGGTTACTCGGTGAAGGAGTACCACGCGGTCCGCGGCGGTCACTTTGCCGGGCCGCTCCGCGCGATCGCCGAGGCGGGTCTCCTCAACCTGCCACGGGGTGCGAAGCTCGAGGTGTCGGGGTATGCGTCGCTGCGCCGCGCGTCGTCCGGCGAGTGGCACGTCGGCTTCGCGTCGAGCTGCCCCGAGAGCGGCCTCCCATGCGAGTTCCGTGACGGACGCGGATCGCCGACCATCACCAGCGTGGCGATGGAAGCCTGCGACGTGAGCGGCTTCGCGTATCCACGCTGAGCCGGCCGAGCGCGAGCCGAAGGGGTCGACGTCGCAGCTCCGGCAGAGCGCGGCTAGCCCCCCCGCGTACCGCGCGCGTCGGAGCTGAGCAGGTCGGGCCCGTCAGCTCCGCATCGGTCGGGTCACTTGCAGACGGCGTTGTTCATCGGATCGATCTGGGTGTTGCCCTTGCACTCCTTGTCGCTGCACGAGCCCTTGTCGTTGCAGTAGTCACAGGAGCCGAGGAGTTTGTCGCTGCAGTCGGGGTCCATCGCGCCGCAGCCGCAATCGCAGACATCGGCCGACGGTCCCGCCTCCTTCTCGTCGTAGAAAAAGAGGTCGCACTTCCACGCGCTCGGCACGCACTTGCCCTCGCCGCAGAACTCGTTCGCCATGCAGCCGGCCACCGTCTCGGCGGGCATCAGCTCACAGTCGGGATCCGGGACGCCGCAACCACAGTCGCAGCCGTTGCCCTTGCCGCCGTTGAACTTGGCGGGAGCGCATGTCCAAGCCTCCGGCGTACCCTCGCAGGTCGCCTTCATGCCGCACGTCTGCCCCTTGTAACAGCCATCGACGCTGTTCGCGGGGTTCGCGCAGTCCGGGTCGACGGTGCCGCAGTTGCAGTCGCAGAAGATCTCCGACGCGCCGGCCTTGGTCTCGTCGTAGTAGGCCGGATTGCAGGTCCAGCCGTCGGCGGGCGGCTTGATGTCGAACGTGAAGGAGGCGAGCGCGGCGCACTTGCCGTTCGGGACCGGCGTCACGTCTCCGGAGGCGTCGTCGATCGTGACCTCCTCGAACACTACGTTGGTCATCTTGCCCGTGAGGAGGAACTTTCCGTCGTACTTCGTCACGTCGACGGTGCCCGCCTTCGCGAAGTAGTAGGCCGCGGCGCCATCCTGCGTGGAGTCCTCCTCAAGGAGCACGCAGATCTCGTCGGTCCCGCACCCGGCCGTAGACTTGGGGGGCTTGAGGGTCGTCGTTCCTACGGCCTTTTCCGTCAGGACGATGCCGACGTAGTCCTCGTCCGCGCCGCCGAGGTTCGGCGTCGCCACGCCCGCGAAGACCGGCGAGGTGCTGCTCGCGAGCGCGAAGCCGGAGACGTCGGCGATCGCCACGCACTTGGCATCCGAACCATCGCCCCCGCTGCCCGCGCCGCCCGAGCCTACCGTCGCCGAGACCGTCACCGTGGTCGAGGGCGAGTCGGACCCGCCGCAAGCAGGCGCGAGGGTGGCGGCCGCGAGGCCAGCGACGAAAGCCGTGAGGATGAGAGGACGCTTCATCATGGTTCTCCTCGAGTTCCGCTGTCGGTACGCGAGTCACGGACAGAAGTCGACGGCGTGCTGCTGACATCCCGCGGTCTCAGCCGAGCCACGCGCGCTCGAGCCAGGCGAGTGAATCGGGGGCGGCGCGGAGCTCTTGGTCGAGCGCCCGCACCGGTGCAGAGGGACCAAGGGGCGCACCGTAAGCGCGCGCGTAGAGCACCCACGACGGCAGCTCGTAGTGGTGGAGGAGCGGCCCCATCGGATGGGTCGCGGCGCTCGCCAGGACGGCAGCAGCCGACTCGAGGTCCGCCGCCCCGACGAGCGCGGTAGCAGTGTCGAAGAGCAGCTGACGGAGCGACTCGAACGAGGCCTCGGGAGCAGCGACCATGCGCTCGATCATGCGCTCGAAGCCCTCGTCGTCGAGGCCGGCAGACTCTGCCGCGTCGCGCATCGCGGGGACCTGCGTCTCGAGGAAGCCGGAATCGGGCGCGTGACCGACGAGCCGCCCGACGAGGTAGACGTCGAAGGCGCTCGCGATCGACTCGGCGAGGAGCAGCCCGTCCGAGGAGCGCGCGTGCTCGCCGAGCGCGCGGTGAGCGAGCGCGTGCCACGCGCCGTGGGCGAGCTGATCGGCGGCGAGGTGCTCGTCGACGAGAACTTCGATCGCGTCACCTGGATTCCAGAAGGCGAGGTTGAGGAGCAGCGCCGACTCGTAGCGCTCGAGGGCGCTGCCGGGCTGCGGCACCAAGAAGCGTGCGCCCGTCTTCGACATGGCGTCTTTCAGCTCGCGGTAGAGACCGACGTGACGAAACGACGACTCGTCGTCGAGGGTGAGCTCGGCGAGCGGCAGCGAACGGAGGAGCGGCATCTCGGGACAGTCGCGCATCCGGTGGACACTTGCCACTTCAACGCGCGCATGCGAAACCCGGCGGCGATGAAGGCACGACTCCTGACGGGCTTGTTCGGAACCTGGATCTGCGGCGCGGCGTTCGTAGGCTGCAAGAGCGATGCGCCACCGCCCGCACCGACGCCCGAGGCGAGCTCGACCGCGGCGGCCGCGGCCTCTGGGAAGCCCGACGCGCTCGTGCACCATCTGCCCGCGTTCTCGGACGCGACGAACAAGCGCTTTCGCATCGAGCTGTGCTTCTACGGCGCATACGGCCTGCGCCTGACGCGCGACGCGTACCTCGCGAGCCTCGGCGGCAAGGAGCCGGCCGAGGGCAAGCTTCCAACCTTTGGCGACTTCCCGACCCTCGACGACCCGACGGGAGCGCCCACCGCGAGCCCGAGCGCGGCTTCGAGCGCCACGCCCGCGGGGCCGAAGGCGGAGCCCCGGCTCGCCCCGAAGGCCGCTCCGACCGCGTCCGCCTCGGCGGCTGCTGCGGGGACCGCGTCATCTGGAGCCGCGGTCACCGCGACGCGCCCGACCCTCAACGTGCCAGGCCTCGAGCGGCTGCCGTTCACCCGCTACGTGAGCTCGTGCACGCTCGCGACGCGCAAGGAAGGCAAGAACTCGAGCGAGGAGCCGATCGACAAGGCGATCACCGAGTTCGATGCGTGGGCGAGCAACGTGAACCGACTGGTGATGGGCGCGCAGCGCTACTACTCGGCGAAGCAGTACGACGGAGACAAGTTCGAGCGCGGCCGTTCGCTGCACAAGGAGCTCACCGAGAGCTTCGCGGCGCTCGATGAGAAGTTCGCCGCGCTGACCCAAGCGTTTCTTGCTTGGGAGGTCACGCTCGGCAAGCCAGAGGAGAAGCTCGACAAGGGCGCCGAGGCCGGCTTCGAGGCGCTTCAGACCGCACGGGTGCTCGCCGCCGCGCTGCTCGCCGACAAGCCCGACGCCGAGGCTCTCGCGAAGGCCGTCGAAGCGGTCGTGAAGGCACGCGAGGCGCTCGAGGCGGTCGGCAAGGACGACCCGAAGACGCCTTATCCGCGGGAGCTTGGCGCACGCCTCGGCAAGCTTGTGGTCGCGGCAGGCAAGGCCAAGGACGCGCTCGCCGATCGGCGCGCCTCGATCGGCGCGACGTTCCTCGTGTTGAACGAGGTCGCGGGGCTCGTCGAGGCACACCACCGTGCGCTCGGCCAGCACCTGCGGGCGAGCGGGCAGACGCGCCCGGGGTCGCCGATCACGACGCTGCGTCCGCGCATGGAAAGTCTCGGAGGCCGCCCCGACGCGCGCACCGTGAGGCCTCGCCCTGGCAAGGAAGAGCATCCGGAGTGAGGGTCCCTCGCCCCCGCGCCACGACCTCGACGCGCCCGAGCGACAGGCGCGCGCGGTATGCCGGACGCGAGCCCTGAGTCGGGCGAGCTGCACGAACGGCACGACGCTCGCTCGAGCAACGACGGCCCCGGTGGAAGCTCCGCCGGGGCCGTGTTCGTTTCGCTGACGGGCCGAGCCCGCGAGCGCCAGGTCAGATGAACGGGTTCACGTGGACTGGCTGCTTGCTCTCGCGCAGGTTGTACGAGACGCGCTTCGCGAAGTGGCCGACGAGGGCCGCCGCGACGCCAAACATCGCCACGCCGATCCCAGTCTGAAGCGCGACGGGGATCAGAGGCGAGGACGCCTCGGGGAGACCTCCCTCACCGACCCTCGACGACGGCGACGTGCCGAGCACCCAGAGCGCTGTGAGCAGGAACGCCGCGAATGACATCGGCACGAACCACTTCCAGCACAGGTTCATGAGCTGATCGATGCGGACGCGCGGCAGCGTCCAGCGGATCCACACCACGACGAAGATCAGGACCCACGCCTTGAGGAGGAAGAAAAAGACGCCACCCGCCTGGAGCGCGAGGCTCGCCTCCTGCTGGGCCGGCGTCACGCCGGGGAGCTGCCAACCGCCGAGGAACAGCGCGGTCGCGATGCCACAGAAGACGAAGACGTTCGCCCACTCCGCAAAGAAGAAAAACAGGTAACGCATGCCGGAGTACTCCGTGGAGTAACCGGCGACGAGCTCGCTCTCGGCCTCGGGGAGGTCGAAGGGCGCGCGGTTGCCTTCGGCGAGCGCGGTCGTGAAGAACAGGAAGAACAGGCCGAACGAGACGGGATTCTTGAAGACGAACCAATACCAGGGCCAGCCACCCTTCGAGAGGAACATGTCGCCGAGCCCGCCTTGCGCCTGGATGATGTCCTGCATCCGCAGCGAGCCCGTCATCATCACGACGCAGACGATCGAGACGGCCGCGGGGATCTCGTAGCTGATCACCTGCGCCGCCGCGCGCACGCCGCCGAGCAGCGACCACTTGTTGTTCGACGCCCAGCCGCCGGTCATGAGGCCAATCGCGACGAGCGAGGTGACGGCGACGACGAACAAGATGCCCACGTCGAGATCGGCGGCGATCAGGTACTGGCCGAACGGCATCACCACGAAGGTCGCTGAGACGCCGATGAAGACGAGGTAGGGCGCCAGGCGGAAGAGGGGCTCGTCGCTGTCGGTGGGGACGATGTCTTCCTTGACGATCGACTTGATGCCGTCCGCCATCCACACGATGAAGCCCTGCGGGCCGGCGCGGTTCGGTCCGATGCGCGACTGCATGCGCGCCGAGACGCGACGCTCGACCCAGGTGATGATGCCGGCGGTCGGCGCCATGAAGAGCAGGAGGATCGCGGCGGCGACGCCGAGGATCATCGCAGCGGCAAGGATGTCGTTCGGCAGCGAGCCGCCGTCGAACCCGGACATCGACACCTGGCGAAGCTCGGGCGTCGCGGCGCCACGCTTGATGCCGAGCTGGGCGACGCGCGCTCCGGGCTGCGGCACGAGATCGCCCACCGAGAGCACGGACACGCCGTTGAAGCTGACGAGCAGATCGCCCGTCGAAATTCCCGCGCGATCCGCCGGGCTCGCGGCGGCGACTCCCGAGACGAGCAGGCCGCCCGAGACGGGCGAGCGCGTGTCGTCGATGCGCAGGCCGAGGTGCGCGAGCGCCTTGGTGCCGATCTCGGAGCGCTTCTCGAGGGCCACGCGGCGAATCGAGGGCGCGCGCAGGTCGAGCGTGATGCCGAGGACCTTGCCTTGCACCGCGGTGCCGTCCTGCGCCGTCGCGGCGAGGGCGACGGTGACGTCGCCTTGGAACGTCGTGTGCGCGGCCTCCTCGCCGTAGCCGCAGAACTTGGCAACGACGGCATCGGACAGGACGAAGCTGACCTTGTCGGCCGCAGGCTTCGCGCCCTCGATGACAATGTGGGCCTCCTCGCCCTCGGGGCTCTTGCCGGGCTGGAAGATACGACCGTCGAACGTGACCGTCGCGGTCTTCGCCTCGGCCGCGGGCAGTCGGGTGCCGAGCACCTCGATGTGATCCCCGACCTCGGCGTCACGCGGGACGACGTCGACGAGCTCGAGGAGGTTCGGCGCCTCGGCGCGCTTGCACCCCACCATCAGCGCGAAGAGCGCGAGGAGGAAGACGAGCGCCGACCGGGAGCGTGCGCGAATCGAAGAATCCTTTCGCCGCATGGCCCGGGACTTATAGACCGGCACCCGGTCAAGGTCGAGTATCAGGCGGCACTGAACATCGGTCTGCCGTCGGGGCCGCGCGCCACCTCGATGGGCGAGCCGAAGGCACGGCCGAGGAGGTCCCCGGTCATCACCTCGTCCGGGGCCCCGGACGCGAGGACGCGCCCGGCGTCGAGCAGGACCACCTGGTCGGCGAAGCGGGCGGCGGCGGTGAGGTCGTGCATCGCCACGACGCAGGTAAGGCCCCGCTCGTCGACGCAGCGCCGCAGGAGCTCGTGGCACGCACGCGCATGACGCAAATCAAGCTGAGACGTCGGCTCATCGAGCAGCAGCACGGGCGCGCCCTGAGCGAGCACGCGGGCGAGGTGAGCCCGCTGCTGCTCGCCGCCGGAGAGCGCCTCGAAGCCCCGATCCGCCAGCGCGGAGAGCTCGCATGCGGCGAGGGCCTCCGCGACCGCGCGGGCATCGTCGGGCCCCGGCCGATGCCACGCATCCTGATGGGGTGCGCGCCCCATCGCCACCACCTCGGCCACCGTGAACCCGGCTGGGATCTCGCCGCGCTGCGGCAGAAAGGCCACGCACCGCGCCCGCTCGCGGCGATCGAGCCCCTCGACGCTCCGCTCGCCGAGGGACAGCCCCCCCTCGATTGGGACGAGCCCGGCAATCGCGCGAAGGAGCGTGCTCTTCCCCGATCCGTTCGGGCCGAGGATCGCCGTCAGCGCGCCGCCCGAGAGCTCGAGGCTAACGTCGGCGAGGACCGCGCGCCCGCCGTACGAGACCCCGACCGTCCGAAGCGAGACTTCCACGAGGCGCGAGGCTAGCGCGAATCCCGGCGCGGGAGGCGCACGCTGGACTTGCGCACGCCGGGGACCGATGGTGGACTCCAGCAAGTCGACTTCGCAGCATGGGCATGACCATCGAGACAGGAGCCAGCGGCGGCGCGACCTCGCCTAAGGTCGAGGAGGCGCGGCGCGTCATCAAGCGGTACTCGAACCGCAAGCTCTACGACACGCGGGACAGCCGCTACGTCACGCTTCAGCAAATCGGCGAGATGGTCCGGCGCGGCGAGCACGTGCAGGTGATCGACAACCGCTCGAAGGAAGACAAGACCGAGGCCACCCTCGCCCTGATTCTGTCCGAGGACTTGAAGACCGAGCCTGGACGCGAGCAGCTCGGGACGCTGCGGATCCTGCTGCAAGATCGCGGAGAGAAGCTCCTGTCGAGCCTGCGAGGAGGGCCGATCGGGCGCCTGATCCCCGGCACGGAGCGAGCGAGCGCCCCCGGCGAGCGTCAAGCCGAAGCCCCGCCCGCCGGGGTCGCGCCGCCGCTCGACGCCGGCGAGCGCTCCGGGTCGAAATCGCGGCTCGACGGGATCGTGGCGAGCTCGCGGCAGACCTTCGAAGACCTGCAAGCGACCCTCGACGAGCGGATCCAGGCGGCGGTCCCGGGCCTCGGCCTCATCCGCGGCCTGCGCGCCGACCTCGCGGCGCTTGACAGGCGGCTCGCGACCATCGAGCGCCACCTCGGCCTCGCGTCGCCCGAGGAGCCCGACAAACCCGAAGGATCCTGAACACATGGCGAGCCTTTGCCGCGCCGCCGCGAGCTTGCCGCGCGCCGCGTAAGCTGACAGCATGAGGGTCGAGACGCGCGTCAGGAATAGGCTCCACGACGCCCCTGTTGCTCCTCGCGATGACGTACTTGAAGCCCGCTACCCGCGCCGACCGCGACCCAGAGCGCCCCGTGGCCTTCGAGGCGGAGGTGCTCGACCACCTCGACTCGATGTTCGGCGTGGCCATGCGGATGACGCGCGACGAGGCGGCTGCCGAAGACCTCGTCCAGGACACGGTCGTGAAGGCGGTCCGTGCGCGCGACCAGTACCAGCCCGGCACCAACCTCAAGGCCTGGCTGCTGCGGATCCTCACGAACACCTTCCTCAACCGACACCGGCGCGGCGGGCTCGAGCGAGAGCTCTTCGAGGGGCCGGACGCGACGCCGCTCGCCGACCGATGGATCGGCGCCGCCACGATGCGCGGGATGTACGACCCCGAGCGCGAGGCGCTGGTGCCGCTCGTCGAGGCGGAGGTCCGCGACGCGCTCGAGGCCCTGCCCGAGGCGTTTCGGCTCGTGGTCGTCCTGTCGGACATCGAGGGGCTCTCGTACCGCGAGATCGCCGACACGATGGGCTGCCCCGTCGGGACCGTAATGTCGCGCCTGCACCGCGCGCGGCGCATGCTGCAAGAGTCGCTCCGCGATCAGGCGGTCGCGCTCGGGCTCGTCGACGAGGACGAGGACGAGCTCTCGCGGCGCCGGGCGGCGGCCGGTGATGACGCCGCGCCCGTCGACCTCGCGCGCTACCGGAAGCGCCGCGGGCAGACGACCCTAGGAGAGACGAAGTGAGCGAGGACGCGGTGACGCAGGACTGTACGCGCCTCGATCGCTGGCTGACGGCGTTCCTCGACGACGAGCTCGACGCCGTGCACGTCCTCGAGGTGGAAGAGCACCTCGGTGCGTGCGAGCCGTGCCGTGAGCGTGTCGCGCTCGATCGCGCGGTGCGCTCGAGCCTCCGCGCGACGCGGCCAGCCGCCTCGAGCTCGCTGCGCCAGCGAGCCGCCGCCGCCCTCCTCGCCGAACGCGCGGCGCGAGAGCAAGCCGCGCGAGAGGCCTCCGCGGCGCACGACGACGAGCGACCGAGCGCAGCGCGGGCCGACGCAGGAGCCGCTTCGACGAGGTCGGCGCCGAAGCTTGTCCGGGTGCGGCTCGTGGCGCCGCTCGCCGTTGCCGCGGCCGTAGCCCTCGTCGCGGGAGGTGCGGCCTACCGCACACGTGAGGCCGAGACCGCCGCGCGCGTGAAGAATCTCCACCCGGCCACCGCACACATGGCGAGCACGTTTGATCGCTTCCTCGACGAGCTCGTCGAGGCCCACATGCAGCCGCCGCCGCCCGAGGTGACGGACGACGACGGCCTTCATAAGCTGAACCCGTTCATCGGCGTGCGCGTGTCACGCCCCGAGCTCACCGCGCTCGGCGCGCGCTACCTCGGCGCCCGCATGCATCACCGCCAAGCGGCGATGCTGCAGTACGCGGTCGGGGATCGCCGGCGGGTCACGCTCTACGTGTTCGATCCGGCGCGCGTGCCGGTCGACGCCAACCGGCTGCAACCCCGCGTGGTCGATAACAAGCACCTCTACCTCGGCCATGTCCGCGGCTATGCGGTCGCGGCCTCCGAGCGCGACGGCGTGGGCTACGCGCTCGCGTCGGACCTCAGCGATCAGGAGACCGAGAAGGCAATCGTGATGGCGGCTCGCTGACCCGGAGGCTACCCTAACTTAGGCGGGTCAACGCGCCGCAACTCCGCCGCTCGAGGCTCGACGATGAACGCTCCCTCCCTCGCCGTCGCCCTTCTATTGCTCGCCGGATGCTCCAACGAGACGGAGGGCCCGAGCGGGGACAGCCCATGCGATGGCTCGTCGGTCGCGCCGATGACGTACGTCGTCGGGCTCGAGGCTCGCGGCGGGACCGGAGCGCTCGGGTTCACGCTCGAGGACGCGCTGCCCGCCCCCCCGGGTCGCGGGACGAACCGCTGGGAGGTCCAAGTCCGGACGAGCGCCGGCGAGCCTGCGACCGGCGCCAGCATCACGAAGCTGCGGCCCTGGATGCCGGACCACGGGCACGGGTCGGCGACGAAGCCGACGACGACGATGGGCCCCGAGGGCCTCGCGACGATCGATGCCTTGGAACTCGTGATGCCCGGCGTGTGGACGGTGACCGTCGCGGCCGAGCATGAAGGTGTCGCGGACGAGGCGACCTTCGCCTTCTGCACCGACGGGTGAACCGTGAGCGGGCCCATTCGCTACGCTCGGCTCCTCTTCGCGGCACTTGCGGTCGCGCTCGGTTCGACGGGGTGCGGCGAGGAGTGCGCGACGGTCTCGACGGCGTGCGATCCGCTCTACTCACCGTCGTTCGACGACGTGCATGCGCGCACGCTCGCGACGTCGTGCGCGACCGCCGGCTCGGCGTGCCATGGCTCCGAGGGCGGCCGCAGTGGCCTCGTCCTCTCGGAGCCCGAGGGAGCGTACCGCGCGCTCGTCGAGGCCGGTCGCGTGATCCCGGGGGACCCCGGATGCAGCGAGCTCGTCGCGCGCATCGTGTCGACCGATCCCGACGTTCAGATGCCTCCGGGCGCGCCGCTGTCGGACGCCGAGCGGTGCGCGATCGTGCAGTGGATCGCGAACGGAGCCACGCGATGAGCCGCGGTTCGTACGCCCTAGGACTCGTCGCGGCGCTGGCCGCCTCGAGCAGCTGCACGTCGGAGTCTCCGAAGCTGCTGCAAGGCGAGGCGTTGAAGGATCCCGAGTCGTGCCGGAGCTGCCACGCGAGCCACGTCGACGAGTGGTCGGGGAGCATGCACGCCTACGCGGCCGAGGACCCCGTGTTCGTCGCGATGAACGCCGTTGGGCAGCGCGAGACGAACGGCGCGCTCGGGGACTTCTGCGTGAAGTGCCACGCCCCCATCGCGGTCCTCGAAGGCGCGACCAAGGATGGCTCGAACCTCGCCGAGCTGCCGCCCTACATGCGCGGCGTGACCTGCTACTTCTGCCACTCGGTCGAGTCTGTCGAGGGCACGCACAACAACCCGCTACGCCTCGCGAGCGACGGCGTCATGCGCGGAGGGATCGCCGACCCAGTCGACAACCCGGCGCACGCCTCGAGCTACTCGCGCTGGCTCGACCGCGATCGCCGAGAGTCGTCGGACATGTGCGGCGCATGTCACGACATCGTGAGCCCCGCCGGCGCGCACATCGAGCGCACCTTCTCGGAGTGGCAGGCGAGCCAATTCGGCAACGGCGAGGCGGCACGCGTGTCCTGCGGGAACTGTCACATGCCGGGACGCAAGGCGCCGATCGCCGACTTCGACGGCGTGAAGCTACGCGAGTTCCACGGGCACGAGTGGCCAGGCGTCGACGTGGCGCTGACGCCATTTCCGAACCGCGAGAAGCAGCGCGCGGCGGTCGAGAAGTCACTGGCGGAGACGCTGATCGCGCAGCTTTGCGTGAGCCCTCCCCTCGCCGATCTGACGGTCGACGTCGTCCTCGAGAACGCCTTCGCGGGGCACGCCTTCCCGAGCGGTGCCGCCCCGGATCGACGCTTCTGGGTCGAGCTCGTCGCGCGGAAGGGTGACGCGGTGGTGTTCGAGAGCGGCGTGGTGCCCGACGGTGGGGCGGTCGCCGAGCTCGGCGATCCAAACCTCCTCTTGTTCCGCGATCGCGTGTTCGACGCGGAGGGCAAGGAGACGCACTCGTTTTGGCAAGCCGCAAGCTACGAGTCGAACCTGCTGATGCCTCGCCCGGCGCCTGACCATCGCTTCACGAAGAGCTATCGCGTCCCGCTGAAGGCAGGTCTCGCCGATCGCGTGACGATGCGCATGTGGGCGCAGCCGGTCGGCCTCGACGTGCTCGCGCCGCTCGTCGCCTCGGGCGATCTCGCCCCCGAGGTGGTCGCGGCGATACCGACCTTCCCCGTGACGACGGTCGAGTGGGTCGCCGCGGACGGCTACGGGTGTGTGCCGAAGGACGCCTTCGGGCCATGAACGACGACTCGGCTCGCGCCGACGACGGCGCCCCCGTGATCAACCTTCGCTGGCTCGTGCGGCTCCGCTGGGGCGCAGCGCTCGGGCAGGCATCCGTGATCCTGATCGCGCGCGAGCTCTTTACGCTCGAGCTTCCGCTCGCCTGGCTCTTCGCCCTCATCGCCGTCGAAGCGGTGACGAACCTCGCGTGCGTCGAGCTCCTCCGGCGGCGCGCGGTCCAGGAGTGGACCTTGGCCTCGGTGATGGCCCTCGACGTGCTCTTGCTGACGGGGCTTCTCCATTTCTCGGGCGGCAGCTTCAATCCGTTCAACTTTCTCTACCTCGTCCACATCGCGCTCGCGGCCGTCGTGCTGCGCCCGGCTTACACGTGGGGGCTCGTCGCGCTGTCGCTCGCCTGCTTTGGCTCGCTCTTCGGCGGCGTGCTCGGCCTCCCTGTGCGTGACCATGTGCACCACGCCGAGCAGATGGAAATGCACCTGCGAGGGATGTGGGTCGCCTTCGCGGTCGCAGCGGCGTTCATCGTCTACTTCGTCGACCGCATCCGTCGGGCCCTCGCAGCGCGAGACGGTGAGCTCGCTCGGTCCCGCGCGCGCGTCGAGCGGAGCGACCGCTTGGCCTCGCTGGGCACGCTCGCCGCTGGTGCCGCGCACGAGCTGGCGACGCCACTCGGCACGATCGCGGTCGCGGCAGGAGAGCTCGACGCAGCGCTCACCCGCGGCGATCGCGCCTCGATCTCCGAGGACGTGGCGCTCATCCAGGATCAAGTCCGACGCTGCCGCGCGATCCTCGATCAGATGGCCGCCGGCGATGCCCCCGGCGAAGCCCCCGAGCTCGTCACGCTCGCATCGCTCGCCGAGAGCGTCGCGCGGACGATGCGGCCGGTCGGCTCGATAGAGCTCGCGCTCGACGGGGCCGTGGCCACGCGAGCCGCGCGCTTGCCGCGCCGGGCCGTCGAACAGGCCCTCCGGGCGCTCGTCAAGAATGCCTGCGACGCAAGCGACGGCGCGCCGGTGACGCTAAGCGGCGGCTCCGATGGCGAGTCGCTGTGGCTCGAGGTGCGCGATCAAGGCCGCGGCATGGCGCCCGAGGTGCTCGCGCGCGTCGGCGAGCCTTTCTTCACCACCAAAGAGACGGGCACGGGGATGGGCCTCGGGCTCTACCTGACGAACGCCCTCGCAGAGCAGCTCGGAGGGCGCCTCGACATCGAGTCGGAGCTCGGTCGAGGGACGTCGGTCCGCTTCGTCCTGCCCTCGCGCACGGCGTGACGCTCAGAACGAGGTGAGCGCCGCGAAGCTCCCACCCACCACCGCGTTCTGGTTCCGGCCGAGGTCGGAGATGGGCGGCGTGACGAAGAGCGAGCTCTGAAACCGAACCCGACTCGAGATCGGGTAGAGCCCAGAGATCGCGAGGTGCAGCGAACGTCGCCCCGTATCAGGCCGGTCCTCACCGTCGATGCTCGCGTCCCCCTCGCCCGAGTACGACACCGAAGCCGCCACGGCGGAGAGGTTCGGGAAGATGTAGCTCGCGTTGACGAGCGCGGTGAGCTGCGTCCCGAGCGTCGTCTCCACCGGGCCGGCGAGCCGCGTCAGGCGTTGCGCGACGAGCCCCGTCGCCCCGACGAGCCAGTGACCGAGGCGCTTCTCGAGCGCGACGGCCGCGTGGAGCTGAACGGCGCCGATCCCGGTCGCGTCCGCGGCGAGCGGACCGCGCGCGAGCTCGGGCGGGCGCCCCGTCGGCAAGGTGCTGCCGACCAAGACGGCGATCCCAGGAACGTAGCGGTGCTCGAACTCGCGGAGCACCTCGACTCGCACGCCGAGGTTTGCGTCGCCGAAGCCTGCGCCCAAGTCGCCCTTGTCAGGCGTGACGCGGCGAGTCGTCTGCCACGGGACGAGCGCCGCGAGCTGCACGCGCGGACCGATGCGCACCGCGGCGAGCAGCGCGACCGAGAGATCGACCTCGGAGCTGCCGTCGGGCATCGCCGAGAAGGCGCCATACGGTCCGTAAGAGCCGATCACCCCTTGCGATCGGAGCTCGAGCCCGACGAGCCCGCGCTCGTGCGTCGTGAGGCGCGCCGGCGTAACAGCGCTCGCGGCGGAGCAACAGGCCTGCGCGCGCGCGTCGCCGGAGACGACGAAGCACGCCGCCGTGAGGCCGAAGCCGAGCACGCTAGCGAACGTCGAACGAGAGCGTCGCATGGTCTTCGTCAGGTCCGATCGCGGTGCGGAGCTCCCACACGCCGGCCATGAACAGCGAGACGTCGGTGAGCAGGTAGTGGCCTGGCTCGAGTTCGACGCTCGTGCCGTCATACGGAGAACCATGGCCCATCGCTGGCATCCAGGGCGTGGCCTCAAGCGTCAGACCGCTCGCTGGGGCGCCCGTCTCGGCTCGGTCGACGCGCACGTCGAAGGCGTGCACGCCGCGCACGAGCGGCGCTCCCCCGGGGACGGTCGCTTCGAGCCGATAGCGCCCGTCGCGCGAGAGCGCAGTCGCCGGATACGGAAGCGCGGATGGCTCCATCGACTCGCCGCATCCCGCGACGAACACGAGCGATGCGAGGGCGAGCGCGAGGCGTGGGACCACGCCGGCCCAGTACACGAAGGCGCGCGGGGAGGCCCTGCGGTAATTCGTCGCAGGCCGCGACAACGTGTCGCCTTGCGAGCCCGACGCGGCGGACGGATAAACCCCAAGAGCCGCCCTCATGACCGAATCTGAGCTCCCCTCGATGCTGCTCGTCGACGACGACGACGCCTTTCGCTCACGCCTCGCGCGGGCGCTCGAGGGGCGCGGCTTCGAGGTCCGCGCCGCGAGCGAGCCGGCCGAAGCGCTGCGGCTCGCGCGGCAGGAGTCCCCGGAGTTCGCGGTCGTCGATCTGCGGATGCCGAGCGGCCACGGGCTCGAGCTCGTGCGCGACCTGAGGGCGATCGATCCCGCCACGAAGATCGTCGTGCTGACCGGCTATGGCAGCATCTCGTCGGCGATCGACGCGGTGCGCCTGGGGGCGACCCACTACCTGCCGAAGCCGGCGACCGTCGACGAGCTGCTCGCAGCGTTTCGACGCGACGACCTGCCCCCGCTCCAAGCGGTCGAGGGGACCCAGGACGCGACCCCCTCGCTCGCTCGCGCGGAGTGGGAGCACATGAACAGGGTGCTCGGGGACTGCAATGGAAACATCTCGGAGGCCGCGAGGCGGCTCGGGCTGCACCGACGCTCCCTGCAACGGAAGCTCCAGAAGCGCCCTCCTCACAAGTGACGTGTCATCGGCGCCGTCGACGCGCCACCAAGGATTGACCATGATCAAATACAGCCAGGCTTCGTTCACCCTGTCCGCCTCGCTCCTGGTCGTCCTGAGCGGCTGTTCGCACGGCGAGCCCACGCTCGACCTCAGCGTCACGCCGACGACGTTCGCCCTGGGCGAGCCCGCCCGGGCCACGGTCGCCACGACCAACTTCGAGCTGTTGGCCGATGACCACTCGGGCGGCGAGGCGCACGAGCACGCCGACGACGAGCACCACGCCGGCCACTACCACGTCTACCTCGACTCGCTCGAGACCGAGCCGCTCTATCAGGGTTACGCGCCGTCGCTCGACATCCTGATCACCGCCGCGCAAACGACGCCCGGCGAGCACGTGCTCATCGCGCGCCTCCACACCCTCGACCACAAGATCCTCCTGCCGCAGGTGACCGATAGCGTGACGATCACGCTGACCGACGGAGGCGCGGGCGGCGCGGGCGGCGCGGGCGGCGCGGGCGGCGCGGGCGGCGCGGACTGACGCGCGAGGGTCACCCCATCGCGGGGCCGTGCTAAGGGTCGTCGGCGTCGCATGGCCCTCATCTCCCGCAAGAAGCGGCCCTACCCGATGAGCGAGCGCCTGCGCGGCTTCCTCGAGCGGCACGGGCGCATGAAGCCGCTGCCCGTCTCGTTTGAGCTGCTCGGCCGCTACAGCGAGGCGGTGACGCTCTACGACAAGCGTGGCCGTGACACGCTGTGGCAGACGGTCCTCTACCCGCAGGGCCTTCGCGAGGAGATCGGGCAGGCGCTCGTCGAGACCTACGCCACGCTGAAGGTGTCCGGGCGCATGCGTCTCATGGAGCACCTCGTCACCGATCGCGTCGACCTGTGTACCTGGGGCAACACCGCGCCCTTCCGCGTCCGCATCCTCAACAAGATCAACGAGAACTTCGACTACTTCTACGTCAAGCGCGCCGACGCCTCGCGCATCTACGGCCTCGAGCTCGAGCACCTGCTCTCGCCGAACCGAATCGAGTTCCAATGCGACGGCAACACGCTCGTCGAGGAGCACATCGCGGGGATCCCGGGCGATGACTTCATCGCAAAGTGGCTCGACGGGCAGCACCTCAGCGAGATCCGACTCGCGAAGGAGTTCGTAAAGTTCAACGTGCGTTGCTTCGTGCGGCTCCTCGGCGACATGCATGCGGGCAACTGGGTCGTCGACATCACGCCGGACTTCGACGAGACGCACTACCGCATCCGGGCGATCGACTTCGACCAGCAGAGCCACGAAGGTCGCCTGCGCGTCTACCTGCCGCAGTTCTACCGGCAGAACAACGCGATCGTCTTCATCGGCATGCGCTGCATGACGAAGGAGACCTACGAACAGTATCGCCAGGAGGAGCTAACGCTCATCGCCTCGCGCGCTGCCGCCGAGAAGGATCGCCTGGCCGATCTCCTCGACGTGATGAGCGGCGACGAGCTCGGCACTCGCGCCAACGTGGCCTCGCTCGCGAGCGAACTCGCCGAGCACTACGACGACGGGAGCTTCCACGACTGCCAGTCGATGGGAGACCTCGTCCGCGCCTCGCTCGCGCTCCTGCCGAGCCACCACGCGCTCGCCACCATGCCCATGCCGCGCGCCTCGCGGCCTCGAGCCCGGCCGTGACCCCGCTGACGGACGAGCGCCGCGAATCGTCAAGCGATTGACGGACGAGCCCCGCCGTCGCGCGCATTGCGAGCGATCGGCTGGGACCTTCACACGTCGCTCGGGTTGGCATCCCCGATGCAACGACGCGTCGTAATGCGCTCGGTTCACCCTCGCCCGCTGGTCTCGCTCGTCCTGCCGACGTGCGATCGCCCGAACCTCTTCGCGCGGGCCCTCGAGAGCGCGCTCGACCAACGCTACGAGAACCTCGAGGTCCTGGTCGTCAACGACGGCGGCGTCCCGGTCGAGGCCGTGATCGGAGAGCTCGATCGGCACGGTCGCGTGGTGCAGCTGCGACTTCCGGTGCGGCGCGGCCCGGCGATCGCTCGCAACCACGGGTTGCGCCTCGCGCGAGGCGAGTACGTCGGCTTCCTCGACGACGACGACACCCTCGACCCCTGCCACGTGGCCACCCTTGTCGCCGCCCTGCGGAGCGGCGAGCACCGCATCGCCTACGCGCACGCGCGACGCAGGCTCGAGGAGGCTCGTGACGGGCAGCTCGTGCTCGTACGAGAAGACGTCCGCTGGCCGACCGAGGCGCCACCGGTCACGACGGAGGCGCTGCTTCACCAGAACCCGCTTCCCTTGCAGGCCGCCCTGCTTCACCGAAGCTGCCTCGAGGAGTGCGGCGGCTTCGACGAGACGCTGTCGGTGCTCGAAGACTGGGAGCTTTGGCTGCGCCTCTCGCGCTACTTCGCGTTCCTCGAGGTGGGTGAGACCACGAGCACGACGACGGCTCACCCGGACGGGCTCCTCCGCGCGCGGGCGCGCGACCTCCACGCGAGCGCACGACGGGTCGCCGCGCTTCACGCCGATCTCTGGAGCGGCCGCCCCGAGGCACTCGCGGCGCAGGCCAGGTTGCTCGAGCGACTCGCGCGAATCGAAGCCACGGCAGCCCCCACCTGCTCGCTACTCGTGCCCGTACGCCGGGAGAGCGTCGGACACCTCCGAGGGTTCTTCGAGCAGCTCCGACGGAGTGTCCGCGGCGTGCAGGTCGAGATCGTCGCGATCAATCGCGGGTTGAGCCCCGAAGCCGCGCGCGAGCTCGAGGCCCTCGACACGCGCGTCGTCACGAGCACGCGCTCGCTCGGTGAATCCCTCGACCAAGCCGTCGCCGCCGCGAGCGGGGCGAACGTCGTCGCCGTGCGGAGCGACGTCATCCTCGAAGACGGCTGGCTGCAAGCGCTCCTCGCCGAGCGCGATGGCGAGGCGATCGTGGGCGGTAAGACGCTCGATACCTCGGGACGCGTCGCGCATGCAGGCCTCGCGCTCCGCAGCGCGGGCGACGGCCTGCGCCCGCTCTTCGTCGGCGTCGAAGCGAATGCGACCGAGCTCTTCTCACACCGCGAGGTCGACGCCATCGCGAGCGCGACGGTCCTCGTGCCACGGTCGGTCGCGAGCTCTCAAGGCTTCGGGTCGATCGACGACTGGTCCGCGCTCGCCGACCTCTGCCTCCGCGCGCGCGCTGCAGGCACACCGGTGCGCCTCGCGGCAGCGAGCGTCGCTTATCGGATCCCGAGCCGAGTCGAAGCCCCCTGGCTCGACCCCGCCGCGACCGCGGCCCTCGCTCCGGCGGCGGCACGCCTCTTCGATGCGCTCGGCGAGACGGCTCCTTCACCGACGAGCGTGCGCAGCGGCGCGAGCCGGAGACCCCTCGACGTCGCAGGGCTCCTCGAAGGGCGGAGCGCCGCCGAGGCGTGGGAGCTCCTCGTGAAGCTCGCCGACGCACGCCCTGACGACGGGGACGTGATCCAGGAGCTCTCCCGCGTCGGCCTCGCTCGCGGCGCGTGGCGAGAGCTCTCGACGCTGCTCGGGCGGTACGTCGCGATGCACCCGGACGATCACGAGAAGCGCTATGCGCTCGTCAGCGTCAGCTTGCGCGCCGACGATCCCCAAGCGGCGCGGAGGCACTTCGAGGAGCTCGTCGCGCGCGCTCCGACGATGGTCGGCCTCGAGTCGCTACGCCGGCGGCTCACCCGCGCCGCGTGAGCCTCCGCTTCGGAGCGGGGCAATCGAAGAATTGGCGCGTTGCCGGACATCGTCTATGGCCAACGCCATGGCACAAGGCGGAGTCACACAGAAGGCCGCGACGCATCGAGCCGATGAAGGACGCTCCCTTCGAAAGACTGGCATCGTGATCCTCGTCTGCGCGGGGATCTTGGTCCACGCGGAGCGAGCGTCCGCGCATGACAAACGCGAGGACGCCGAGGCCCAGCGCGCCTTCTCCGAAGAAGAGCAGGCGCGCGAGCAGGCGAAGGCCGAGGCGAAGGACGCCGTCGACGTCTTCGTGAGCGGCGATCGCACGCCTGGCTCGGCCTCGGGCGCGACCATCACCGGCAGCGAATTGAAGGCTCGACCGAAGCTGCGACCGGCCGACGCGCTGCAGGCGGCGGGCGGACTCATCGCGGTCCAGCACGCCGGCGGCGGCAAGGCGAACCAATATTTTCTCAGGGGCTTCGACATCGACCACGGCACCGACCTCTTGCTCACCATCGACGGCGTACCAGTGAACCTGGTGAGCCATGGACACGGCCAGGGGTACGCGGACCTCAACTTCGTCATCCCCGAGGTCATCACCTCGCTCGACGTGTACAAGGGCAGCTACCACACCGAGCTCGGCGATTTCGCCACAGCGGGGAGCGTCAACTTTCGACTCGCGGACATCCTGCCCGAGAGCTTCGCGGCCGCGAGCGTCGGTCAGTACGGCATCCTGCGCGGCGTCGGCACGGTGTCGCGCACCGTGGGAGACGACTGGCGCTTCACCGTCGCGGGCGAGGTCGCGACCCAGGATGGGCCTTTCGAAAACGCCGAAAAATACAGGCGAATGAACGCGTACCTGCGCGCGACTCACGACCTTTCGCCGTCGAGCAGCGTCACGATGACCTGGATGAGCCACACCGGACGCTGGCGCGCCAACGGGCAGCTCCCCGCGCGCGCGGTCGCGTCAGGGCTCATCGATCGGTTCGGAACGCTCGACCCGACCGAGGGCGGAACGACGCAGCGGCATATCGCGTCGCTGCGCTACAACGCCCGTATCGCCGACGACGCCGCGCTCGACGTGCTCGCCTACGCGCAGCGCTACGACTGGCGCCTCTATTCAAACTTCACGTTCTTCCTCGACGATCCTGTCAACGGCGATCAGATCGAGCAAACGGACGGCCGCTGGGTGTTCGGCGTGAACGGGGGCGCGCGCCTCTTGCACCGACACTTCGGTCCCGTGCAAATCGAGACTCGCGCGGGCCTCCAGGTTCGGAGCGACGGCATCGACAACGGGCTGTTTCATACGCGCGCGACCGAGCGCCTCGACACACGCGTCGACGCCGGGATCTCGCAGACGAGCCTTGGCCTCTACGTCGAGGAGCGCCTCGCCTACAAGAAGTGGCTCGCCGTTCGCGCCGGCGTGCGCGTCGATCGCCTCGACGTATCGGTCACCGATCGCAAGACCCCGACCGGTCCGGAGAGCCTCGAGGGCTCGGCCGGCGACATGCTCGCTTCGCCGAAGCTCTCGGTGGTCCTCGCGCCCCACACGACGACCCAGCTCTACTTGAACTACGGCCGCGGCTTTCACTCGAACGACGCCCGCGGCGCGACGCGAAGGACGGACCCGGCGACGCTCCTCGTCCCCGCGACGACCTATGAGGTTGGAGCGCGCGTAAGGCCATGGCGCCCGCTCGTCTTGACGGCGGCGGCGTACCGCATCGATCTCGACAGCGAGCTCGTCTGGTCGGGCGATGCGGGGACGACCGAGCCGAGCGAGGCGACGAGGCGGATTGGCCTCGAGATGGGCGGGCGACTCAACCTGAATCGCTGGCTCTTCGCCGACGTCGACCTGACGCTGAACCGCGCCGCGTTCAAGGGCAACGCGGGCAACGGCGGCGCCGTCGCGCTCGCGCCGACGAGGACCCTCTCGGCAGGCATCGGTGCACGGGCAAAGTTCGGGACCTTCGGTTCGCTGCGCGTTCGACACGTGGGCGAGCGCCCCGCGAACGAGGACGGCTCGCTCGTCGCCGAAGGGTTCACGATCGTCGATGCGCAGGTTGGCCATCGCTACAAAGCCTTCGAGGCGACGGTCGACGTTCAGAACCTGCTGAACAGCGAGTGGCGCGAGGTCCAGTTCGCGACCACGAGCCGCCTCGCGAACGAGGCGAAGCCGGTCGACGAGGTGAACTTCACCCCCGGCTGGCCGATCACGGTGCGCGCGACGCTCGCGGCGTACTTCTGACACGCGCTCCGGCAGTCGAGCCTCGGGATGCTCGCGGGCGCGTGCTCAGCGACGACCGAGGAGCACCTTCGGGGTCGACATCGCCTCGTAAGCGTAGCGGAGCCCCTCGCGGCCCATGCCGCTGCGCTTCACGCCGCCGTAGGGCATCACGTCGAAGCGCATCGACGGGTGGTCGTTCCAGATCACGCCACCGACCTCGAGCTCGCGGAAGGCGCGCTCGACGAGCACCTGATCGCGCGTGAAGACGCTCGCGTGAAGGCCGAAGCGCGAGGCGTTCACCGCCGCGAAGGCCTCCTCGGCCGAGGCAAAGCTCGAGAGCGTCAACACCGGCGCGAACGCCTCTTCGTGGGCGAGCTTGGCCAGCGGCGGGACGCCCTCGAGGAGGGTCGGGTAGACGAGCCTGCCCTCGCGCGTGCCGCCGACGAGCAGCCGCGCGCCGAGCGCCACGGCTTCGTCGATCCAGTCGAGCGCGCGAATGGCCGCGTGCTCGTCGATCATCGGACCGCAGACCGTCTTCGGGTCGAGCGGGTCACCGACGGGGAGCGCGCGTGTCTCGGCGATCAGGGCCTCGCGGAACGAATCGAGGGCGCTCGCCTCGACGCGCGCGTGCTGCGCCGAGATGCACACCTGCCCCGCGTAGCCGTATGCGCTCGTCGCGATGCGCGTCGCCGCGAAGCCGAGGTCGGCGTCTGCGAACACGAGCGCCGAGGCGTCCCCGCCGAGCTCGAGGATGACGGGGCGACCGCCCGCGACCTCGCGTACGCGAAACCCGACGGCTTCGGAGCCGGTAAAGCTGACGAGCGCGATGCGTGGGTCGGCGACGGCGCGCTCCGAGACCTCAGGCGAGCCGCCTAGCGCGTTCAGCACGCCCGGAGGCAAGCCTGCCTCTTGGATGAGCCGAACGAGCGCCATCGTCGACCGATAGGCGAGCGGCGAAAGCTTCAAGACGACGGTGTCGCCCGCTGCGAGTGCCGGCGCGAGCTTGTGAGCCGCGAGGTTGTACGGCCAGTTGTAGGGGACGATGGCGAGCACCACACCCACGCCGAAGCGCTCGACCTCGCAGCAGTAGTCTCGCCCTCGTGCGTCTCGCTCGAGCGAGAGCTCCTCGCGGGCTCGGGCGTCGAGCAGCTCGGCCGCGAGGCGGAAGGTAACCGCGAGGCGCGTCACCTCGGCGCGTGCCCAGACGATCGGCTTCGCGATCTCGCGCGCCATTTCTTCGGCGAGCACGTCGAGCTGGGTCTCGACCATGCTCGCGACTCTCATCAAGAGCTCGCGTCGCTCGGCGCGGGTGGTCCGTGACCAGGCGGGAAACGCGCGAGACGCCGCGGCGATGGCCTCATCCATCGTGGACCACGGCGCCTCGCGTCCGCGTTCGCGCCAGCGACCATCGACGAGCGCTTGATCGTCTTGGCTCAATCGTCTCGCCTCACGGCGCCAGTCGATGCGGGCGGTTCAGACTTCGGCGGAGAGAGCGGGATTCGAACCCGCGGTACCTTTCGGTACACACGATTTCCAGTCGTGCACCTTCGACCACTCGGTCACCTCTCCGGGCGGCTGACCTCATAGGCCAACGCGCCTCCCCGGGCAAGCGTGCGCGTCACCTCGCAGCGAAGCGAGTGACGACGTCGGTCAGGACCTCAGTGCCCCAGCGAAGGCCATCGATCGGGATACGCTCGTCGTGCCCGTGGAACATGTCGGCGAAGCGCATGCCGGGCGGCAACTTCACCGGCGCGAAGCCGTACCAGCGGGCGCCGAGGCGGGTGAACGACTTCGCATCGGTGAACCCGGGGATCATGTACGGCACCGGGATCGCGTCGGGCTCGCGCTCCGCGAGCACCTCGAGGATGCGATCGTAGAGCGGAGAGCGGACGGGCTCCGTCTCGACGGGCGGAGCCGAGCGGAGGACCTCGAGCTCGAACTCGGGGCCGAGCACCGCGCCGAGCTCGCGCAGGAAGTCGTCGTCCGTCTGTCCCGGTAGAGTGCGCCCGTCGATCTCGACCTCGGCGACTCCTGGGATCACGTTCGTCTTCTGGCCCGCGCGCACCACGGTCGGCGAGGCGGTGTTCGCGAGCATCGCGCCGAGCGCACGGCCGACACTCGGATCCGGGAGCGCCTTCAAGAGACGCGGAAGGAGACCCGGGCTCGTGAGCGCGCGGAGCAGGGGCTGAAGCGCCGCCGGCTGCGCCGACGCGATCCCCGAGAGGAAGTCGGTCACGACGCGCGTACGGTGCGGCGGGAGCCCCTTCGCGAGGCGCGCCACGCCGCTCGCGAGTTTGTAGACGGCGGAGTCGGTCCGGGGCATCGAGCCGTGGCCCGGCTCGCCGCGGACGCGCGCGCGTACCCAGCAAAATCCCTTCTCGGCGACCTGAACCGTGAAGAAGCGCTTGCCACCGAGCTCGAGGTTGAAGCCCCCACCCTCGCCGATCGCGTACTCCGCCCGCACGAGCTCCGGGTGATGGTCGCAGAGCCAACCGGACCCAAACTCGCAACCAGCCTCCTCATCGGCCACGCCCGCGAAGATGATGTCGCGGTCGAGCCGCACCCCCTCGCGCGCGAGGCGCGTCAGCAGCGCGACGGACATCGCCGCGTGGTTCTTCATGTCGATGGCGCCGCGACCCCACAGGCACCCTTCGGCGACGACGCCCGAGAACGGCGGGTAGCGCCACGCCGAGGGGTCCGCTTCGACGACGTCGAGGTGCGCCGTCAGGAGAATCGGGGGCTTCGCGCCCGTGCCGCGGTGGCGCGCGACGACGTTGGCGCGGCACGGCGCGCTCTCGAGGACCACGGGCTCGAGCCCGGCCGCGGCGAGCTCGGCGGCGAGCAACGCGGCAGCCTCGCGCTCGTTTCCGGGCGGGTTCGTGGTGTCGATGCGCAGCAACCGCTGGCAGAGATCCACCGCATGATCGCAGAGCTCGGCGTCGGCATTCAGCATGCGCGGGACGTTACCACGCGCCGAGGGAGACCGGCCTCGCGAGCCCGCGCCGATCGAGGCGCAGACCGCGAACATGGCCCGCGGAGTCCTCGAGCAAGAGCAGCATCGCGCGCGGTCCCCCGAAGGCCTCGAGGCGCCGAACCTCGAACCCTGCGGCCCGACCTTCAAGGAGCAGGAGCTCGCCGCGAACGCGGCCCTCTCCCTCGTCGAACGCGGCACGCAGAGCCCCCGTGCGATCGAGCCATACGACCGCGAGCGCGTCACCGACGGGCGCCGCCACGATCGAATCACCGCTCGGCAGCGAAGTCGTCCGACGGCTGCAAGCCGCGCTGTCGCAGCGAACGCGCTCGAAGGCGTCCGCGACGACCGACGTGTAGTGGAGCGCCCCATCGAAGCAGGCCGCGCGACCGCCGGGAACGAGCGCTTCGTTACGGATCGACGAGCCCGTCCCGACGAGCGCGATCGGTGAGCCCGAAGCCTCCCCGACCAGCGCGTGCGTCCCGCGCGTCGAGCATCGGGCGAGGAGCCTCCGCGGCGCGACCGCGCGCCCGATGGTGAACCGATCGGCAAGTTTAACGCCGTCGAATCGCGCGAAGTAAATGGGAACGTCGCCGTCCCCCGCGAGCCACCAGGCGACGCCGGTCGGCCAGGCGATGGCCGTGGCGTCGGCAGGGATCTCGGTGCGGCGATTCTCCTCCGAGCGGCCCGGAGCGAGCCGGACGAGACGCCAGTGCTTGCGGTCGCCGTTGGACGCATCGTACTCGGCCTGGAGCACCACGGCCTCTCCGCTCGCGCCGACGACTGCATCTCCTTGGCTTCCGGGGAGCGTCCAGAGCCGCGTCCCCGACGCCACGTCGACGAGCGCCGCCCCAGACTCGACCTGCACGAGCGCGAGCTCGGGGCCGTCGTCGTCCGACCACGCCGAGCGCGACTCGCCCTCGAGCCCGGCGGGCTGGGGACGGCACCCGAGCACCGGCGCGGCCGCATCACCTGCGAGGTCGAGGCGACACGCGCGTGGTCGGTCTCCCGCGAGTCGCAGGCGCACTTCACCGTCCCGCAGGAGCTCCGCGCTGCGAACGTCGGCGATGCCCTTGACGCCCGTCAATTCTGGGAGTGACGCAGCCTCGAGCCGCGCGCTCGCGACGGCGGGGAGCGGACCGCGGTACGTGGGGCGCCCGGCGGGTAAGCCCGCGCGACGCAGCGCCTCCCACGCCGCGTCGATCCCGGCGTCGCGCGTGCGAGGGGACGCACCGAGCAAAGGGGCGAGTCGTGGGAGACCCGCGAGCCCGGGCCGCAGCGGCGGGGCAGCGAGCGCGCGATCGAGAGCCTGAAGCTCTGTGGCGCAACGGTTCGGCCACCCCGAGGAGGCGCCCTCGGCGAGCGCGATGGATCGCATGCGCGCGCTCGGCCTCTCGCCTGAGCCGAGGCCAGGCCCGAGCACGCAGAGCTCCGCATCGACCCAGCGATCGGCGGCCTCGGCGCGCGCGCGGTCGTCGAGGACCCCTCCGGCGACGTACCACGCGGAGAGGCTCGCCACGGCCGCCATCGAGAGCGTCGCGAGCCAGCGCATCGAAGTCGAGAGGTAACGAGCGTCGCGAGGAGGAGGCAACAAACCGAGGGCGTTCTCAGCCGAGGAACGCGTCACGAAGCCCGAGCCCCACCTCGCTGAGGAGCGCGGCGGCGAGCCCGCACGCGAGGAGTCGAAGGCCTGCGCCGACGCCGGCGGCCAGGCGATGCGGCACGGTCGAGAGGGCGGCGCCGAGCGACGCGACAAACGCCGGCGCGAGCGCGAGGTGCGCGGCCGATGGCAAGGCGAGCGCCAGGAGCCAACCCGCGCCTGCGGCGACGAGCCACCCGTCGACCCCACGAGCCCGACGTCGGCGGGCCGCGGCGAGCAGCGCGGTCGACGCGAACGCGAAGAGGAAGCTCGCGGGTTCGGGCCAAGCGATCGTCACGCACGCGAAGAGATCGAACCACACGGCGCGGGGCCCGGCGCGGAGCGCGGCGAGCGGCTCCGGGCGGCCCGCGAGCTCACGCGTGAGCGCGAGCACGTTGTCGCCGTGGTGCTGAAGGCTCGCGCGCGACAAGTGCTCGAGGTCGTCGCTCGGGCGGTGGTAGTGCGAGGCACCGCGAATGAAGGCGAAGTTGTACCCGGGGATCCCCGCCTCACCAAACACCGTAAGGTCGGTGTCGTTCGGCATCCGCTCGTAGACCGCCGAGAAGAGTGAGCTCGTCGCGGGTCGCTCGAGCGCCCCGATCGCGCGAACGCCGGTCCAGCCGAGGTGCTTTGTCTCGAAGAGCAGACTCGGCCCATGCGTGCCGCGCGCCTCGACGTTGACCACCGCCCCGGCCCTCGAGGACTCCTCGGCGTTCACGACGAAGGCCTGCGCGCCCAAGAGCCCCGCTTCTTCACCATCGTCGAAGAGGACGACGACGTCGTGCTCGAGCGGCGGACTCGCGACAAGGGCTCGCGCGACCTCGAGGAGCGTCGCGACGCCAGCCCCATCGTCGCTCGCGCCAGGCGCGGTCGGTACGGAGTCGTAGTGCGCGACGAGCACGAGGGCATCGTTCGTCGGGTAGCGCCCCCGAATCGTGACGACGACGTTCTCGACCTCGGCGCCTCGTCCGCCACGCCACGCGCTCGTGCGATCGACGCGCGGCTCGAGGCCAAGGGTCTGCAGCTCGAGCTCGATTCGACGACGCACCTCGCGGTTCGCCACGCTTCCGCGCGGGTGAGGACGCGACTCCCCGAGCACCCGCGCGAGCGTCGCGTAGGCGCGCGCCGACGAGAACTCACCGAGCGGCGCCTCGGCGGCTCGAGGCGGAGGCCCGTCCCAGCGCCACACCGTGACGAGCGACGCGACGACCACCACGACCGCCGTTACGAGGCGCGCTCGAACGGGACGCGACTCCGCGGGCGACGCGTTCGACATTGTCGTCGCGAGGATACCTGCGACAATTCTGCCGTGCTCCCCGAAGTGCTCCGCGGTCTCATCTTCGACATGGACGGGCTCATGATCGACAGCGAGCCGGTGTGGTGGCGGGTCGAGCACGCGCTGGCGCGCGAGTTCGGCGTCGCCTGGACGGACGCGCTCGCCCTCTCGTGCATGGGAACCGGCCTGCCGAACCTCATCCGAACGATGCGCGCACACGGCCTCCCGCTCGACGAAGCGACCGGCGTCGAGCGCGTCATCGACGACTTCATCGCGAGGATCGGCGAGGTCGAGCTCCTGCCGGGGTGCGTCGAGCTCCTCGACGCGGCGCGCGAGCGGGGCATTCGCGTCGCGCTCGCCTCCTCGTCGACACGAGGCCTCGTCGAGGCCGTCCTCGCCCAATTTCGGCTCGCGGACCGCTTTGACGCGGCGATCTCGGGAGAGGCCGTGTCACGCCCCAAGCCCGCCCCCGACATCTTCCTGCTCGCGGCCGAGCGCCTCGGCGTGGACGTGGGCGAAGCAGTGGTGCTCGAAGACTCGCGCGCGGGGGTGACCGCCGCGAGGGACGCAGGCATCGCGGTCATCGCGATCCCCGAGGGAGATCCCACGCCCTTCGTGCCGATCGCGACGCTGGTCCTCCGCGACTTGCACGAAGCGCGTGCGAGGCTTGGGCTCGGCTGACCGCCCGGTGAGGCTCCCGACGATGACGGAACGATCCCCTACGCGAACCTCCTCGCAAGACGAGCATGACGCGCCTCCACGCCGCGCCGGCGCGCGACCAGCCGTTCACCTCGCGCTGTTCGCCGCGACACTGGCCTCGTTGTTCGTAACGGGGGCGATGCAGGCGTACCCGCAGGGCGAACCTTGGAGCGTCGCTGGGCTCCTTCGCAACTTGCCGCGTGGCTGGACCTTCGCGGTCCCGATGATGGCGATCCTCCTCTGCCACGAGTTTGGGCACTACTTCGCTGCCCGATGGCACGGAGTCCCCGCGTCGCTCCCTTACTTTATCCCGCTCCCGTTCCTGAGCCCCTTCGGAACGATGGGCGCAGTGATCTCGATGCCCGAGCGAATTCGCTCGCGCAACGCGCTCCTCGACATCGGCGCCGCGGGCCCACTCGCCGGACTCGTCGTCGCGTTGCCTGTCCTCGCGCTTGGCCTCTCGCGCTCACCGGTCGTGGTGCCGAGCGGCGGATGGGTCGAGGGCCAGTCGATCCTCTACCTCGCCATGAAGCGCGTCTTCGTCGGAGCGATCCCGCCGGGCCATGACGTGCTCCTCGATCCGACGGCGTTCGCGGGCTGGGCCGGGCTCTTCGTCACGGTGTTGAACCTCTTGCCGATCGGACAGCTTGACGGTGGTCACGTCGCCTATGCGCTCTTCGGGCCGCTCCAAGATCGCATCGCGCGCGTGCTACACGGCGCCCTCCCCTTCGTGTTCGTCTACAACCTCGTCACCTACCGGAGCGCGGAGCCCGGCCTCGTGTGGCTGGTTTGGTTCGGGCTGCTGTTCGTCCTGACGCGTGCCACCGGCGGCAATCACCCGCCGACCGAATCCCCCGACGAGCCGCTGAGCCCCGCCCGGCGGCTCATCGGGCTCGTCTGCCTCGCGCTCTTCGTCCTCTTGTTCATGCCGACCCCGATGCGCGAGGCGGAGCCGGCCGCGCCCCCTAGCGCTGAAACTTCGCCGTGAGCGCGGGGACCACGTTCGCGGGGACGTAGCGGCTGACGTTCCCGCCGTGGCTCGCGATCTCGCGTATGAGCGACGCCGTCACGAAGCCGAATTTGCTCGCGGTGGGGAGGAACACCGTCTCGACGTCGGGCGCCATGTCGGCGTTCGCCTGCGCGATCTGCAGCTCGTACTCGAAATCCATCGAGTGCCTGAGCCCACGGATCAAGATGTGGGCGCCGACGTCCTTGCAGAAGTCGATGAGCAGCCCTCCGAACGAGGTGACCTCGATGTTCGGAAGCGACGTGGCAGCTCCGCGGAGCATGCCGAGCCGCTCGTCGACCGAGAAGAGCGGTGCGCGGGTCGGATGAACCCCCACGGCGACGACGACGCGATCGAAGAGCCGCGCCGCGCGCTGCATGAGATCCACGTGGCCGAGCGTCACCGGATCGAAGCTGCCGGCGTAGACCGCGAGCCGCGGGCTCATCGCGGAGCTCCGACGCCCGGCGCGGGGACCGCCTCGGCGCCCGGGTCGACCATGCCGGCCTCGTTCTCGTAGACCGGAGGCGGAGGCACCGGCGGCGACTGCTCGAGCCACATCACGCGGCCGCCCTCTCCGAGCGTCACGCGGAACGCGCCGAGGAGCGTCGAACCGACCGCACCGTCGAGGTCGACCTCGAGCTCGCGTTCGAGCTTCTCGAGGGTAGAGCTCGACACCGCCGTCACCGACGCGAGCGCAAAGCTCCCGAGCTTCAGGACCGAGACCTTGCCCTGACGGACGTCCGTACCGGCACCCTCGGGACGAGCGAGCGTCGTCGGGTCGACGCCCGCTTTCTTCCAGCCTGCCACGTCGAGCGCAAGCGGGTAGCCCATGCTCGAGTCGACGAGGACCGACGTCGCAGCCTCACCATCTCCGAGCGCGCCACCGACCACCATTCCGCCGCCGCGCAGGTACGCGACGTCGAGGCGACTCGCGAGCGGCGGTGCGGGCGGTGCGAACGCTCGGGCGACGAATTGACGACCTCGAAAGTCGAGCGTCGCGTTCAGGTGGCGGAGCAAATTCGCGCCGAGGAGCGCCTTGATCGGACCGCCGAGCTGCTGCGAGAGCCCGGTGAGGTCCTGGGCGAGCGCGGGTACGTCGCGGACCTCGAGCTTGCGACCGAAGCGCATCGAGATCCAGCTGGGCTTTGCGCTCGAGCTCGAGCCGGAGTCGAGCATCACCTCGGCTGTTCCCGTCGCCACGAGGGCGAGCACCGGCTCGCCGTTGATCTCGACGGGCACCACGTAGAGAGGCGCCGCGCCCGGGGCGATGCGCGACATCTCGACCGACACCACCGAGCCCTCGCTCGACGAGATGTCGAAGGGCTTTCGCCCGACCCCGCCGTGGGCGAGCGCGCTGATCGACTTGGCCCATCCGTCGTCGACGTCGGGATCCGTGAGCAGTTGGTCGAGCTCCTCCGCCGCCTTCTCGACGTCGCCTCGGTACCAGTGCGCGCGCCCTCGCAGCGACGCGGCGGCTGAGCCGCGGACCCCTCGCAAGAGGCGCAGGACCTCGTCATACTCGAGCTTCCCGAGCGCGATCTTCGCGGCCACGACCTTGACGTCCGGGTCCTCGGGGACGAGGTCGAGCGCTTGCCTCACCGAGTCGTTGGCCTGCTCGAGCGCGACCTGACGGTACTCGGCGAGCGCGCGCTGAAACCACTTCTCCGCCTTCTCGGGGCGCTCCGAGTGCGGGGCCTGCGGCGCCGGGCACCCCGTGAGCGTCAAGCCTAGGGCGAGCGCGAACACGCGCGGAAAGAGAGGGACCGTGGAGCGGAGGCGCGTCTTCATGAGGAGCCGGGACTCGTGAGCGGCTCCAGGCTGAGGATGCGGTCGATCCTGAGCTCCCGGCGGCCGCGGGAGTGGGTCAGATACCCGATCACCATCGGTGGGTCGAGTTCCGTCCGCATGGCGGTGACGTGGAAGGGGATCTCCTGCGCCGCGCGCCCCGACGGTCGATAACGGAGCCGAAGCGAGCGGCCCGTGAGCAGCGCCTCCTCGAGCCCTGCGACCACCTCGGGCCTCGCGTGAGCCAGGCCGGTGTGTACGTGCCACAGGTCGCGAGGCGTCTTCGGCTGAAGGACCTCGTTGACCCGCGCGAACAGGCCGCGCAGCACGCGCACGTCGTTGTCGGCACGATGCGCGGCTTTGCACTCGATGCCGAGCTCGTTGGCGAGGATCGAGAGGCGATGGCTCTTGAAATTGAATGCGCGCCTCGAGAGGTGGAGCGTGTCGAGGTGATGCGGCGCGCTCCACTCGATGCCCGCTCGCGCGAGCTCGGCCTTGAGAAACGCGACGTCGTACGAGGCGCCGTGCGCCACCAGGATCCCGCCCTCGAAGAGCGCCTTTACCCGGCCTGCGAGCTCGGCGAAGGTCGGAGCGCCCGCGAGGTCGGACTCGCCGATGCCGTGGATCGACGCGTTCCCGATTGGGCCCTCGGGGTCGCAGAAGCTCACGAGGCGCTCGACCGTCTCGCCGCCGACCACGCGCTCGATGCAGAGCTGCACCACGCGATCGCGGCGCTCGTCGAGGCCCGTCATCTCGAGATCGACGAACACGAGAGGCGCAGCCTCGAGGGGCGCGTCCCACGGCCCTCCGCGCGGGGGCTCAACGGGGCGTCGGGCGCGCGACATGGCGACAGGAGACCCGGCGTCGAGCCTCGCGACAAGGACAAGCGTGATCGCTCGACGCGAGCCGTGTGCCTCTGGCATGGTGCCGAGGTGGCCACGCGGCGCGCCTGTTGGTTCGTGTCCATCGCGGCTCTTGTGGCGTGCCGTGGCGTCGAGCCTCGCGGCGGAGAACCGCCGAGACAGCTCGTGAACCCACCCTCGCTCGCGCCGACGCCAGGAGCGTCCGTCCTTCCCGCTGCCGCGTCGCCCTCGAGTCGCCCATCGCCGTCAAGCTCGAGCGCCGCGAGTACGGCGCCCGGCGGGGCTCCATCCCCTGGCGCATGCGCGGAGCCGCGTGTCGAGCTCACGTTGCCAGCGGACTCGGGCGAACTCCGTGAGAACGCCTCTCCCGAGCGAGAGAGCGCGGGGCGCGGACGAGGCCGGTCGCTCCTCGACGCGCTGCGAGCCCACCTCCCCTCGACACGTTGCTGTTTCGAGGCGTGGGCGCGGAGCGAGCCCGCTGTGGAGGGTCGCGCCCTGCTGGCCATCACCGTCGATGCACGCGGTGCGCTGCGCTCGTTGTCGCTCGATCCGGCGCGCTCGTCGTTCGGCGACGCTGCGGTCGCGACCTGTGTCAAGGCAGCGCTGGAGCAGGTGGGCTTTCCCACGTCGCCCGACGGGCGCGAGGCGACGGTCGAGTATCCGCTCCGGCTTCGCTTAATCCGCTGAGCGAGAGTGTCGGGCGGATCGTGCGGGTGCTGGCGACGCTTGCCGCGTCCCAAGTCAGCACCTAGCAGAGCGATCAAACACAGCGAGACGCACCCCAGTCCACACGCCTCCCCTGGAGTGCGTCTCGCTGATAGCAATGCGGTCGAGCCGATGTCTCGGTCTCGACCTGGCGCGGTCGGTCGACGTTGAGTCGCTGCGTGGACCGCGCGCCCGCGCCGACCGTCGTTCGGTCGGGCGGGACTTCTCGCCGCAGCTCCCCATCGAGGACGAGGAGCGGCAAGTGAGGTCGGTCGGCTCGAGGTGCTCTCGAGCAGACCGTCGATCTCAGGCGTTCGTCGACGGGGTCGACGGAGCCGGCGGCACGGCGGGTGCCGCAGCAGGAACCGGAGCAGCCTTCACGAGCGGCGCGGCCACCGGGGGCTTCACAGAGGGCTTCTTCGCAGGAGCCTTCTTCGCCACCGACTTCTTTGCCGGCTTCTTCGCAGAGGTTTTTTTAGCGCGAGCGGGCGCCTTTGCCGCCTGCTTCCGCGTCGCGCTCAGGCTTTTTTTGCGGCCTTCTTCGCGGGGGCCTTCTTGGCGGCCTTCTTCGGAGCAGCCTTCTTCGCGGGGGCCTTCTTGGCGGCCTTCTTCGGAGCAGCCTTCTTCGCGGTCTTCTTCGCAGCCATGTTCAAATCCTCCTGGACCTGTCGCGTCGGTTGCCTCCTCGTGTCTGCCAGCGGGCAAACGTGGAAGGAGCAGGGCAACAGATGTTGCAAGACGTATAGTGCCATCTATGGCAGACCGTCAACGGAAAAAATGATCAGCTACCGATCAGGTGTTCCGTTGCGGGCGTTCCGTAGTTAGGCGCGGGCTCCCTGCGCGCCACGCGCGCCTTGTCGAAGGGCGCCTTCCTCGGTAGGGTGACGCCCTCGCGATGACGACGAAGATCTTGGCGATCCTGGGGGTCGCGGCGACGCTCTTCGGCAGCGGCTGCGGCTATTCGGAGGAAGAGATGCGCGCGCGGCTGCGTGACATCGAGGGGCTGCGCCAGCAGCTCGCTGCCGAGGGCGCGAACAACAAGAAATTCCAGCGCGAGCTCGACGAGGCGCGGACCCAGATCGAGCAGCTGAAGAGCCAGCTGTCGGACGCAAACGTCGACGTCGCGAACCTGAAGAGTGACGTCGAGGAGAAGGCGAAGGCCCTCGAGGAGTACAAGCGGCGCGCCGCGCAGCTCGAGGAGATCCGACGTCGGTTCGACCTCTTGCGCTCGAAGCTGCAGGATCTCACCCGCCTCGGCCTCAAGGTCACCCTGCGCCACAACAGGATGGTGATCGAGCTGCCGGGCGATGTGCTCTTCGACTCCGGGCGCGAGACGTTGAAAAAGCAGGGCGAGGAGATCCTGCTCAAGATCGCTGACGTCGTGCGGCGCGACCCGGCGCTCATGGAGCGTGATTTCCAGGTCGCCGGCCACACCGACAGCCAGGCCTACGGCGTCGGTCCGTTCAAGGACAACTGGGGCCTTAGCGTCATGCGTGCCCGCGAGGTGTTGAGCTTCCTCGTCCGTCCGGAGGACAAGAAGGGCGGCGGATTGAAGCCCGAGCGGTGGAGCGCCTCCGGCTACGGGGACACCGATCCCATCGCCGCAAACGACTCGCCCGAGGGGCGACAGTCGAACCGTCGCTGCGAGCTCGTCGTACTACCAAAGCTTGAAGAAATGCTGGATCTGAAGTCGATCACCGGCGAGTGACCGACGACGTGGCGCGGCGCTCGCGGTGAACTTCGAGCCCGCGGGAGAGGAGCTCGAACGTGAAGTCGCGCGTCGCCACCATCGACATCGGAACGAACTCCGTGCTGCTCCTCGTCGCGGCGCGGGATGGCCAGCACGTCCGGGCGCTGGTCGAGCGCGCCACCATCACCCGCCTTGGCGAAGGCGTCGATCGAACGGGCGAGCTCGCACCCGCGGCGGTCGAGCGGACGCTCGCTTGCTTGCGCGAGTACGCCGACGAGATCGGACGCTGGGACGTCGACGCCGTGGCCGCCGTGGGCACGAGCGCGATGCGCGACGCCGCGGGCGGCGAGGCCTTCTGTGACGCCGCCGAAGCCGTGCTCGGGGCGCGACCGAGCGTCATCAGCGGCGAGCGCGAGGCGCAGCTCACCTTCGACGGAGCGCTCATGGGCCTCGAGCCGGAGGGCGTGCTCGCGGTGTTCGACATCGGCGGCGGCAGCACCGAGATCATCGTCGGTGCGCGCATCGGCCGCGGCCGGGGGACCCTCGCTCGCGCCAAGAGCCTCGACATCGGCGCGGTGCGCCTCACGGAGCGCCACGTCCGACACGACCCGCCGCTGCCCTCCGAGCTCGACGCGATCCGCCGCGCTGTTCGCGACGCCCTGAAGGACGCGCCCTCGATGCGAGGCCGACCGCTCGTCGGCGTCGCAGGCACCGTGACGACGCTGACCGCGTTCGCGCACGGCATCGCGCCCTACGACGCTCGGCAGGTGCACGGAGCCGTGCTGTCGCGCGTGGCGCTCGGAGAGGCGGTCGCGACCCTGGCCGCAACGCCGCTCGAGGAGCGAAGGCAGCTCGCCGCCATCGAGCCAAAGCGCGCGGACGTGATCGTCGCTGGCGGCATCCTGGCCGAGGAGCTGTGCGACGCGGCGGAGGCGGACCGCTTGATCGCGTCCGACCGCGGCGTGCGTTGGGGGCTCGCGCTGGAATGCCTGGACGAGCCGACGCGTTGATCTCGGAAGGCGGAGGCGGCTGCCTAGTCGAACTCTGTCCGGGTGGAAAGTTCTTGACGAATCGACGCGTGTTTACTAAGGTTCGCCGCGCCTAGCGCGTCGAATGTCCACCGGGACGCAGTTGCAGGCCCAACGGCAACAAGACCCACCAACCACCAGCGGAAGAGCCGCTGACGCCTTCGACCGGACTGCTCCGGAACCGCCGGCGCCATCGCTCGAACGCTAGGCATCGAAGGACGCGCACTCCTGCGCGTCGACGAGGACGTGCCCAAGGCGCGCAGGCATCGAGAAGGAGAGATACCGAACATGCAGGCCAATGCAGACGTTCAGTTCAAGGTCGGCGACAAGGCGGTCTACCCCGCGCAGGGCGTGGCCGAGGTCGTGGACATCGAGGAGAAGGACATCGCCGGGAATCGGCAGCGCTTCTACGTCCTGCGCATCCTCGACACGGACCGTAAGATCATGGTGCCGGTCAAGAACGCGAACGCCGTCGGCCTCCGACAGGTGATCTCGGAGCAGGAGATCCAGGAGATCTTCGACATCCTCCGCGAGCGTACGATCGCGTTCGACAATCAGACCTGGAACCGCCGCTACCGCGGGTTCATGGACAAGATCAAGACGGGCTCGATCTACGACGTCGCCGAGGTGCTCCGTGACCTCTACCGTCTGAAGACCGACAAGCAACTCTCCTTCGGCGAGCGACGCATGCTGGACACCGCGCGCACGCTGATCGTGAAGGAGATCGCGATCGCCCGGAACCAGACCGAAGAGAACGTGAAGAACGAGATCGAAGCGATCTTCTTCACGAACTGACCCGCCTGGACCACCCCACGAGAGGGGCTCGCCGCGGACGAGTCTCCAAGCCAACCCCTCCGGCGGAGCGGCGGTGACCACGAGGTCGCCGCCGCTCGCGTTTTGTAAGCCGGAGAGCTATGTCGCGGGTCGGGTTCGTGGCATGCTGAATACCTCGCGGACGCCGCGCATCGAACCCTCGTCGGACGTCCCCGCATGAGCGCCGAAGACAAGCCTCATACCCCGCCAAAGCCGGTCCGCCCGAGCGTCAGCATCGGGCACATGGTCCGCAAGTACTGGCCGACGGCGGTGACCACCTTCGTCGCGGTCGTGACGGGCACGGTGTTCTACACGCTCGGCCAGACGCGCATCTACCAGGCCGAAGCGACGGTGATGTTCGACCCGCGGCCGCCGAAGCCGCTCGGCCATCGCGTCGAGACCATCGTCGACCTCGGGACCGACAACTACTGGGGCAATCAGGAGTACTACGAGACCCAGTACCACATCATCAAGTCGCGCCGAATCTCGCTCATGGTCGTCAACGAGCTCGGGCTCCACAACGACCTCGCCTTCTTGCAAAACACCCCATCAGGGGGAAGCCCGAAGGGCACGTCGGCGAAGGTCTCGCCGGAGCGCGCGGCGGACGAGCTGCGAGGCCGTATCGAGGTGCAGCCGGTTCGAGACAGCCGGCTCGCGACCGTCAAGCTGAAGGACGCGAACCCGGATCGCGCCCAGCGAATCCTGTCTGCCCTCATCGACAGCTACGTGAACCAGAACCTCGAGAACGCGCTCGAGAACACGAGCACGGCGAGCGACTGGCTGCGCAACCAGCTCGACACGTTGAACGGCGACCTCAAGACGAGCGAGGAGGCGCTGCACTCCTATAAGAAGCAGAACGACATCCTCTCGGTCGCGTTCGACGACAAGTCGAGCATGCTCTCCGACGAGATGAAGGCGGTGAACGCCGAGCTCACTCGCGTCAAGGCGCTCCTGCAAGAGGCCTCGGCGCGCAAGGCGGTGCTCGACTCGGTGCCAGAGAACGACCCGCGGCTCATCCAGTCGTCCGAGCTCATGAAGAGCGCCGTGCTCACCTCGCTCCGCGCGCAGTTCGAGCAGGCGTCGAGCGAGCGCGATGCCCTCCTCGGCGCGGGCAAGGGCAAGAACCATCACGAGGTTCGCGCCTCCGAGCGGCGCGTCCGCTCCGCCGAAGCGGCCATTCAAAAAGAGATCCAGAACATCAAGCGCTCGGTGGCGCGAGACCTCGAGGTGCTCGGGAAGCAGGCCGGCGGTCTGCAGGGCATGCTCAACAAGTCGAAGGATCAGGCCCACTCGCTGAACCAGCTCGAGATCGAGTTCAACCGCCTGCGTCGCAACAAAGAGAACACCGAAAAGCTCTACTCCCTCGTGCTCGAGCGCACGAAGGAGGCCGACCTCGCGCAGATGATGCGGGTCAACAACATCAGCGTCGTCGATCGTCCGCTGCAGCCGCGCTCGCCCGTGTCGCCGAAGGTTCCCCTCAACTTGGCCGCCGGCATCTTCGGCGGCCTCCTGCTCGGGATCGCCGCGGCGTTCATTCGTGGCCTGATGGACCGAACGGTCAAGGTCCCCGACGACCTCGAGGAGGAGTTCGGGCTGACCTTCCTCGGGCTCTTGCCGCAGGTAGCGAGCGGCCTCTTCGGCTCGGGCGGCTACAAGTACGGCTACGCGAAGCGCAAGCGGCGGCGCGGTCAGCCGGTGAAGGAGGGCAAGCCAGAGCTCATCGTCCACGATCAGCCGACGAGCAACGTGGCCGAGGCGTCGCGCGCCATCCGCACCAACCTCATGTTCATGGCGCCGGACAACCCGCATCAGGTCCTCCTCGTGACGAGTCCGGGGCCGTCCGAGGGCAAGACGACGGTGGCCTGCTCGATCAGCGTGGCGATGGCGCAGACGGGCCAGCGCGTGCTCCTCGTCGACTGCGATCTCCGCCGGCCCCGCATCCACCGCGTCTTTGATCGTGGCTCCGAGAGCGGCGTCTCGACCGCCCTCCTCGGTGGCAGCCTCGACGAGGCGATCACGCCGACGCCGGTGCCGAACCTCTACGTCCTCCCCGCCGGCCCGATCCCGCCGAACCCTGCCGAGCTCCTCCACACCGAGAAGTTCCGACAGCTCATCGCCGAGCTCCGTGGTCGCTACGACCGCGTGATCATCGACAGCCCGCCAGTCGTCGCGGTCACCGACCCGACGATCCTGTCGACGCTCGTCGATGGGACGGTGCTCGTGGTGCGCGCGTTCAAGACGCGCAAGGAGCTGGCGCGTCACGCGCTCCGCTCGATCCAGGACGTGGGCGGCAAGCTCGTCGGTGGCGTCCTGAACGCCGTCGACTTCTCGAAGATCGAGTACAAATACTCGTACTACTACTACCGGCGCGAGGGTTACTACGGCGAGGAGAAAGCCGACGCAAAGACGCGCGAGCGCGCCCTCGAGGTGGTCGCCGGGCGACGCGGGTCCTCGCGCGACACAAACGACGACGACGACAACGCCGCGGCCTCGTCCCCGGCCGAGTGAGAGCGACCATGAAGGCATTCATCACCGGAGGTGCTGGATTCATCGGCTCCCACCTCACCGAAGCGCTGCTCGACGCCGGCCACGAGGTCTTCATCCTCGACGACCTGTCGACAGGCTCCGCCGAGAATTTCCGCCCCTTCAAGGCGAACCCGCGATTTCACCACCACATCGCGTCCTTCCTCGAGGTCCCGCTCGTAAACGAGCTCGTCGACACGGCCGACGTGACCTACCACCTCGCGGCCGCCGTCGGCGTCAAGCTCATCGTCGAGAGCCCGGTCCACACGATCGAGACGAACGTGCGCGGCACCGAGATCGTGCTCGCCGCAGCGGCGAAGAAGCAGCGCCCTGTGTTCATCGCATCGACGAGCGAGGTCTACGGCAAATCAGCGGAGTTTCCATTCCGCGAAGAGGGCGACCTCGTGATGGGCGCGACCAGCAAGGGTCGCTGGTCGTACGCTTGCTCCAAGGCGATCGACGAGTTTCTCGCGCTCGCCTACTTCAAAGAGAGAAAGCTCCCAACGGTCGTCGGGCGCCTCTTCAACACCGTCGGCCCGCGTCAGTCGGCGCGCTACGGCATGGTCTTGCCGAGCTTTGCGCGTCAAGCCCTCGCGGGTGAGCCGATCACGGTCTACGGCGACGGGACCCAGTCGCGCTGCTTCTGCCATGTAAAGGACACCGTGCGCGCGCTCGTCGGGGTGATGCAGAACAGCCGGGCGTACGGCGAGGTGTTCAACATCGGGAGCACACGCGAGGTCAGCATCGGCGGGCTCGCCGAGATGGTGCGCGACGCCGCGGGCTCGAAGAGCGAGATCGTCCGCGTCCCCTACGCGGAGGCGTACGCCGAGGGCTTCGAGGATATGATGCGGCGCGTCCCAAGCATCGAAAAGATCCGCGGTCACCTCGGCTGGGAGCCGAAGATCGCGCTGGAAGAGATCGTGCGCGATGTCGTCGCCTCCGTCGCGTAGGCGTCGCGTCGCGCTCGTCACGACCCACCCGGTGCAGTACCACGGGCCGTGGTTTCGAAGGCTCGCCGCGAACGCGGGCGTCGAGCTACAGGTGCTGTTCGCGTGCGATCACGGCACGAAGCCGAGCTTCGACGCCGGCTTCAACGCGACGTTCGCCTGGGATCGCCTGCTCACCGACGGGTATCGCCACGAGTTCTTGCCGAACGTTCACCCGGACCCAGGGCCACACGGCTTCTGGAACCGTACGAACCCGGTGCTTTGGAGCCGCATCCATCCGCGCGAGTTCGACGCGGTCATCGTGTTCGGGTGGGGCTTCGCGAGCGCGCTCCTCGCGGTCGCGGCGGCGCGCGCGCACGGCGTGCCGGTGGTCATGCACTCGGAGTCCAACCTTGGACCGTACACGCGTCCTCCGTGGAAGACGGCCGCCCGCAAGGCCATGCTGTCGGCGCTCTTCTCGCAGTGCGACGCGTTCCTCTCGGTGGGGTCGAAGGGTCACGAGATGTACCTCGCCTACGGAGCCGAGCCCGAGCAGGTGTTCATCGCGAATTACTGCGCCGACAACGACTTCTTCGAGGGTGAGCGCGAGCGCTTGGCACCGGAGCGCCCTGCGCTGCGAAGCGCCCTCGGTGTCGAGGACGAGCGCCCGGTCCTCGTGTGCTCGGGCAAGCTCTTCCCGGACAAAGAACCCCTCGAATTGCTCGAGGCCTTCGCCATCGTGAGGCGCGAGCGCCCGGCGCGCCTCGTGTTCCTCGGCGATGGTCCGCTGCGCCGCGACGTCGAGCGCGTGGCGCGCGAGCGAGGGGTCGGAGACGACGTGGTGATCACGGGCTTTCGCAATCAGCGCGAGCTCGGCGCGGCGTACGCCGCGGCCGACATGATGGTGTTCCCGTCGAAGCGCGAGACGTGGGGCATTGTGGTCAACGAGGCCATGCTGTTCGGCCTGCCGGTCATCTGCTCGGACCAGGTGACGGCGCACCACGATCTCGTCGTGCCGGGCGTCACGGGTGACACCTACCCTTCGGGCGACTCGGTCGCCCTCGCCTCGATCTTGTCGAAGCGGCTCGCCGACCCGACGACGCTCCGACGGATGGGCGCGCGCGGGCTCGAGCGCATCCGGGGCTGGAACTACGACGTGGCGACGCAGCACACCATCGAAGCGATCGAGTTCGCCGTGACGCGAGCTCGTGGGCGCGGGGCCGCCGTCGCATGACCCGAAGCGCCGCCGACGCGAAGCCGTCGCGCGTCGCACGCGTCGTCGTCTGGACCCTACCGCTCTTCAACGTGGCGATCGCGATCGTCACGCAGCTCGTGGTGCCTCGCATGCTGCAGCTCGGCCTCTCAGAGGCCGACTACACGGTGTACGTCGGCCTCACCTCGGTCGCGGCCTACGTCGGGCTCGGCGAGGGCGGAGTCCTCGTGTCGCTCTTGCGCGAGCTCTCAAGGCTCCACGGGGCTTACGACCTCGCAGGGTTCGCGGCCGAGGCGCGGCGGTCTCGACGATTGTTCGCCGTCGCGGCGACGATCGGCGGCGTCCTCGCGAGCGTGGCCTTGTCGAGCCAAGCGACGCTCGTCACAGGGCGGCCGACGCTCTTCCTCGCCGGAGCGCTCGGTCTCGTCGCTGCCGCGATGCTGGAGCTCGCGCTCGGGAGTTTTCAGGCCGCGATGCTCTTCGCGACCGGACGCTACCTCGCCGGGCAGCTCTTTGGGACCGTGTCGGTCGTCGCGCCGCTCGGCGCCCTCACGGCTGCCCTGCTTCTGACGAGGAGCCTCACCGCCGCGGTGTGGGCCCAAGCGCTGACGACGATGGCGCTCTCGCTCGCGCGCGGTGTGCATGGTGCCATCCTGCTCCGGCGCGAGACGCGCGCCGTCGAGTCGTCGCCAAAGCCCGCGCCGCTCGGGACGGTGGTCGGCCCCGGGGCGCTGCTCAAGCTCGCCGAGGTCCTGCAGTCTGCTTCCTTCCCGCACCTGCTCACGGTCCTCGCACCGTGGGTCGTCCCGGGAGCGATCCCCGCGCGCACCTACGCAAACGCGACCCGCCTGGTCACGCAACAGTTCGTCAATTTGCTCCAGGTGCACGTGACGCGCGGGCTCGCCGGAGACGACAGCGCGCGGGCGCAAGCCCGCGAGAACTACGCTGTCGCAGCCACCTTCCTCACCTCGCTGCAGCTGCTCGAGCTCGCAGGGGCAGCCGCCCTCGCGTCCACGGTGTTCGCGGTCTGGCTGCCCAACCAGGCGGAGCACGTCGCCACGCTGCTCCCTTTCATGCTCGCGTGGCAGGCGCTCCTCGCCGCGTGCCTACCGGCCGACATCCTGTTCGTGGCCGCCGGGCACATGCGGCTCCTCGGACTCGTGAGACTTGGGTCGACGGCCCTCGGCCTCGTGGCGGTCGGGCTCGCGACGGGACCGCTCGGCCGCGGAGCGTTGGGCTTCGGGCTCGCGCTCGCAGCGCTCCCGCTGGCCGCGTTTGGACTGTGGGGAGAGTTGACTTTACTCAAGAGCGATGCGCCCCCACGCGAGGTCACCGTTCGACGCTACGGGCTCGCGTTCGCGGCCGCGCTGGGCTGCGTCGTCTTTCGCGAGAGGCCGATGCTCGCGGTGGCGACGTGCGCGCTCGCAGCGCTGCCGGGCCTGCCGTCCTCGATTCGCGGCGTCCGTCGGCTCTTAAAGCGTTAGCAGGCCGAGCGCGAGCACGGCTCGATCCGCGAGGCGCTCGTAACCCGCGAGCGTGTAGTGACATCCGTCGTGGTACGCGGGGTCCCTCGTCAGGTCGTCGACCAAGACGAGTCGAACGCGCGGGTCGACGGCGGCGACGGTGGCTTGCGCCGCACGCACGCCGTCGGTGCGACGACCGCACGCGCCCTCCGCGGTCTGGACGATGACGATGCGCTCGAGCTTCGGGTAGTCGTGCCACCACGCCGCGACGAGCGTCTCGAGGCTCGCCCCATACTCGGCGGCGGAAGCCTCGCCATCGGCCTCACCCTGCGCCCACAGGACCACCGTGGGCTCCGCCCCCGACGCGGTCCACGAATCACGCGCAAGGCGGTAGTTGTTGCGGCCGCTCGAATCGACGTCGCCCGCGACCATGGCCACGTCGCTCGAGGCGGGGAGGAAGTACGAGAGCGCCTGCCCAGGCCAGCCGTGGTTGTCGACGCGACCGGGCACCTCGGAGCTCCCGAGGATGCCGCGCATCGTTCGGCCGGCGAGCGCGCCGACGCCGGCGCCGACATGTCCGGGAAGCCCGACCTTGGCCGTGACCCAACCTTCGCCCTCCCAAGTGAGCAGGTCTGCGCTGTCGTAGATGCCGGCTTCAGGGAACTCGAACGTGGTCGCGTTGGACTGCCCGTTGACGAAGAGGACGGAGTCGCTCGGGCCGCTCTCGGCTCCACCGGCGCCCGCCGATACGGCCGGCCTCGAGCCCCCGCGTGGCGCCGCGCTCGAGTTCGTCGAGTCGCCGACCGAGGCATCGAGCGGCGCGCCGTCGACCAACGTCATGAATTCGCTGCGACCCCCGACGCACGCCGTGGTCGTGACGACGAACCACGCCGCGAGGGCCGCCGTCGACGAACGGTGAGACGGCCGAAGAGGGCTTGCCTTGCGGAGCTCCATGCGCGAGGGAGCCTATCACTTTTGCGCATGCTCAAGGGCCCGCCACGCCGGGGCGGCGCGGCAGCGGCGGGAGCTCCGGGAACGCGAGCTCGACCCGCCAGAGGTCCTTCTCAAGGACGCATGGGATGTGCACGACTTGATCGGAGCCGACCCCCAACACATCGACGAGGGCGTGCTTGCCGACGACCTTCGCCTCGAAGGACTGAGGGGCGAAGCGCAGCCGCGCGCGCGAAGGCACGATCATCGACCAAGGCGTGCGCTGACGGCCGCTCGCGTTGCTGTAACGTTCCGCTCGCGCCTTCAGGTTCGACTGCGCCGCTTCGGACAGCAACTCGTAGACGGCCTTGGCGTCCTCGTCGGCTCCGTCGAGTGCGCCGAGCCGCTCGGTGAGCTCACGCACCGCACCCTCCGGGGTCGCGTCGACCGGGCGGCGGGAGCAGCCCGTCGCGAGGCCAATGACGAAGAGGAGCAGGGCCGCGGCGCGCACGGGAATTAGCCTTTCGCAAGTACCGCGGGCGTGCAAGGCACCACGTCAGCCGGCGAATCCGAGGCGCTCGGCGAGGGTGCGTGCCCGATGGACGTAAGTGTGTTCGGCGAGCACGAGCGAGTGACCGGCCGCAGCGACTCGTCGCCGAAGCGGCTCGTCGGCGAGCAGGCGACGAATGGCCGAGACGAGCGCGCGATCATCGGCGGCGTAGACGGTGTGCTCCGCGTCGCGAAAAATATCCGCGAGCTCGGGGCACCCCGTGTTCACCGTCGCGACGCCGAAGAGCAGGTTCTCGAAGAAGCGCATGTTCGCCGCAGGATAGTTCGTCGGGTCGATGAGGTTGATGCACACCTTGGCTACGGACGAAGCCGTCGCGAGCTCACGGCCGAAGAGCTCACGACCTTGCCAATAATGGTCGACCCGGCCTGGCGCGGCCGAGCTCTTCTGCCAAGCGTCGCCTCCCCACACGGCCACCGAAATCCCGGCGTCGAGGAGCGCCAGGACCGAACGCTCGCGCTCGGGACGGTGATTGCCGATGAAGATGACATCCGCGGCGTAGCGAGCGCGCGTCGCATCGTCGAGCGGGTCCGCCTCATGGAGCTCCGGGTCAGCAGCGAGCGGAATCCACTCGACCCGCCGCGCACCGAGTCGCCCGAACGCCTCGACGGATTGCTTGCCGTAGCTGGCGACGAGGTCATAAAACGGGAGGCACTCGAGGTCGTCGCGTCCGAGGTTGAGCAGCGTGTCGGGCCACACGAACGCGGAGCGGGTGTCGGGTACCGAGGCGACCAACTGCGCGAGAGCGCCGACGCGGAGCGGGACGTGGCCGACGACGAGCACGAGGTCGGGGCGGACCTCGAGGGCCGCGAGCAAGAACTCTCGGTTCGCCTTGCGCACCCACGACTCGACGGGCACAAAGTCGTTGAAGCGCGCCCCGAGGACTCCGAGCCGCGCTTGCCGTCGAACCGCCGCGTCGAGATCGAACCCGGAGACACGCCAACCGAGCGCGGAGAACGCCCGGCGGTAGCTCGCCGCGAGCTGAAAGGACTCGCCCAATCCGACGCACAAGACGCGGCGCGCCATCGCGATTCTGTCTATCATTCGTCCGTGGCCGACGACCAGGATCGATTTGGCGAGCACGCTTCCTCGGCCGATTCTTCACCTCTCCCAAGGGGTGCCGACGCCTCGGCGCGCGCCCTCGGCGACTGGGCGCGGTCGAATCTCTTGCCGCTGCTCGAGGGGGTCCACCCGAGTCTGCCCATTCTCGAGCTCGGCTGCGGCCCCGGCGACCTGCTCGCATGCCTATCGAACGCGGGCTTCGCGCACGTGAGCGGCATCGAGGCCTCGAGCGAGCAGACGGCTCTCGCGCATGCTCGTGGGCTCGCGGTGCAGCGGGGCGACGCGCTCGAACAGCTCGAAGGACCAGGCTCGAGGTTCGGGGCGATCCTCGCGATGGGCCTGCTCGAACAGCTGGGCCGCGACCAGCACCTCACGCTCTTGACCGCGATCCACGATCGCCTGCTCCCGGGAGGCGTGCTCGTCGTCAAGACATCGAACGGGAGAAGCTTCGCTCCAACCCGATGGCTGGTCGGCAAACGAAGCCGAAACTCCGCGTTCACGCCGGAGTCGCTGGAGCAAGTCCTTCGACTCGCCGGCTTCGAAGACGTCGTCGCACGGGACGACGCGCCGGTCGCAGACTCGCTCACCAACACGCTTCGCCGCCGCGTCGAGGGCAGCGCCAGGGCGCTTCATTACCTCGGGACCGGTCGCTCGCAGACGGTCTGGAGCGAGCGCATGCTCTGTCGAAGCCGAAAGCCGGGTGTGCTGCCAGGGCCCGACTCGACGGCGGCGACCCCGGTGCGGGCGATGACCTTTGCGCGACCGAGCGCCCCTGCACCTCGAGAAGAAACGCCTCGCCCGTCGGGGGAACGCGCGCGGGTGCTCATCATCGGCCAGGCGCTCGCGGACATGATGATGGAGTCGTACCAGCGAGCGCTCTCACCCTATTACGATGTCAAGGTCGTCGACCCGTTCTCGGTCCTCGCGAACCTCGAGAAGAAGCTCTTCGGCACCCACTTCGGTGCGCAGGTAAACCGCGTCGCCGCCACCGTGTCGCGCGTTGCCCTCGGCAGCGAGATCGCGCCTGCCGAAGCTCGGATCCTGCGCGCGGCCGAGGAGTTCGACCCCGACCTGATCCTGACCGACAGCGTCGAGGTGCTCCGCCCGAAGCTCGTCGAAGCGCTACGCAAGACGTGTCCGCACGCCAAGCTGATCGGCCAGTTCGGAGACGCGATTTCGAACTTCGGTCGAGGTTACGTGTTCATCGCCGACTACGACCGCTTGTTCTTCAAGGACCGCTACATCGTCGACAAGCTACGGGCGAAGCTCCGATCGACGACGGCTTTCTACCTGCCGCAGTCGTGCGATCGTAGCCTTCACCGACGCGTCGAGTTGACTGACGCCGATCGGCATCGATACGGCTGCGACATCGCCCTTTACGGCAACGCGTACCTCTACCGCGCGGCGACCTTGACGCCCCTGCTCGGTCGAGACGTGAAGGTCTGGGGGGGAGGCTTGCCGCGCTGGGCCAATCACAGGACCGCGTCGATGTTCACCGGCCATTACATCGCCGGAGAAGAGAAGTGTCGCGCGATGCTCGCGGCGAAAATCGCGCTGAACCCCAACCATTACGCCGAGATCCAGGGGACCAACAAGCGCACCTTCGAGCTCGCGGCGGTCGGCGCGTTCCAGCTGACCGACACGCCCGCCCTCGCAGACGTCTTCGACTCCGCCACCGAGGTCGCGCAGTACGACACCGTCGAGGACCTGCTCGACAAGATCGACTTTTACCTCGCGCATCCGGAGCTTCGCACCGCGATGGCCGAACGGGCCCACGTACGGGCCCACAGCTCGCACACCTACGAACACCGCTGGGTGGCGATGCTCGAGACGCTCGACCTGCGCCCGCCGGCGGATTTTCCGGTCCAGCCGACGGACGTCAAGATCTGGGCTAGCTGAGGGCCTCGGCGTCGGTCCCATGTCGCGACGGGACCGGGCGTCACGACGTGGCCGGACGCCCTCCGCTCGCGGCTACTTGGGGCTCACCGCTCGTCGGGCGCCGGTCCCGACCGGGCCGTTGATGTAGCCGCCCCAGATGATGATCTCGCTCGTGGTCTTACCGGTCCACACGCCGGCCGTGTCGCTGCGCGCCGCGAGCGAAGCGTCGGTCGGGAACGCGGACCAAGTCCCGCCGTTGGCGCCGGGGCGCCACACGCCACCATCGCCCAAATAGTCGCCGCAGCCGGCGCCCTCGCAGCCTCCCCAGAGGAAGATCCCCGCGTCGAGGACGAAGCCGGTGTAGCGCGCACGCGCGGAGGGTGCCTTCGGGTCTCCAGCCTTCAGCTTGTACCAAAATCCGTCGAGCGCGTTGGGGAAGGTGTCCCAGAAGAAGAGCGTGTCGCTGTAGTTACCGCCGTCCCAGCCCCCGAAGAGGTAGAAACCGGAGCCTTGCGTCGGGTTCTGGGGGAAGGCGGTCGCGCTCTCGAGCAACATCGACGGTAAAGCCCCAGCACTCGCGTTCATGTTGACCGAGAGCCAGCTGTTCGCGACCGGGTCGTAGAGCGCGCCGTTCTTGAACCAGTCCAGGTTGTCGGTGCCGCCCCAGACAAACATGAAGCCGTTCGGTTTCGCGACGGTCGGCTTCTGCCAGCCGTAAGAGAAGTTGAAGCGTGCCCCGAGCGGCGACGCGGCCATCGCGCTCCAGGTGTTGGTCGCGATGTCGTAGACGCCACCGGTGTTGACTGCGCCGTTGGCGCCGCGCCCGCCCCAAACGATGATCTTGGATCCGGTGTAGACCATCGCTTGAGCCTGACGAAGGCTGGGCTGCCCGGCCGTCGCCATGGCCGTCCAGGTGTCGGTCGCTGGGTCGTAAATGCCGCCCTTTCCGGCGTATGCGCCGACTCCGTATCCGCCCCAAACGATCATCTTGGTGCCAGTCCAGAGCGCCTCGTGGTTGTGGCGCGGGCCAGGGTTGTTCACCGACGAGGTCGCAGTCCACGTGTCGGTCACGGGATCGTAGCTGTGGCCGGTGTCGGTGATCGCGGCCTTGGTGTAGCCGCCGAAGACGATCATCTTCGAGCCGGTCCAGATCGCGCTGTGGTTGTAGCGGGCGAGCGGGGCGTTGACCGTCGCGATCGGGACCCAGACCTTGCAGCTTCCGGCGCCATCGCAAGACGCCCCGGTGCCGCCATCGGCGTAGCAGGCGGTGAACTTGGGCTTCGCGCTCAGGCTGCAGACATTGTTGGTGCACGACCATCCGCAGCTCGCGCTGCCGCAGTCGGCCACGGACGAGCACATCTTGCCGCCGCCTGACGCGCTCGACGACATCGCGCTCGACGACATCGCGCTCGACGACATCGCGCTTGACGACATCGCGCTCGACGACATCGCGCTCGACGACATCGCGCTCGACGCCTCGGCGCTCGACGCCTCGGCGGATGACGCCACGTCGGTGGCGGTCTCGCCGCCCTGCGTCTGAGTGCTGCCGCCGCTGCCGGTGACCGCGGACATCACGCCGCCGGCGCCGCCCTGAGCGGACGTGGTCACCTCGCCTCCGCCTGCCGCGGACGAGGAGGGGGTCACGATGACGGTGGTGCTGTCGCCGCACGCGGCGAGCCCGAGCGGAAGTCCGACGCCGAGAAGGAAGACCAGGGAGGTTGCGCGCATAGGAGATCTGAGTCTACAGCTCAAGGCTCGGAGCGCACAATCGTGAGAAAGCCGACACGGTTCCTACCGCCCGCCCCGACTGCGAGTCCGTGCGCGTCCTCCACCTGAACCCCACCTTCTACCCGAGCACGCGCGACGGCGGGCCCAGCGAGAGCCTCCTCTTGCTCGTACGGGGTCTCCGCGAGGCGGGCGTGGACGCCGAGATCGTCACGACGAACGGCGATGGACCGAAGAACAGCGCGGTGCCGCTCGGACGCCGCGTCGAGCATGCAGGAGTGCCGGTGACCTACTTCGAGCGCTTTCCGAGGGCGGGGTTCGCGCCGTCAGCAAGCCTCGTGCGACACGTGGCGGCGGTCGCCCGGGGCTTCGATCTCGTGCACGTCCACGCGCTGTTCAGCTTTCCATCCACCGCAGGCGCCGCGACGTGCCGGGCCCTCGCCGTCCCCTACGTGCTGTCACCGCGCGGCATGTGCGAGCCCTGGGCTCTCGGGCATCGCGCGTGGAAGAAAGCGCCCTATTTTCGAGCGTTCGAGCGCGGCAACCTGCTCGCCGCGAGGGCCCTTCACGCCACGAGCGGCAGCGAGGCGGCAAACCTTCGCGCGCTCCTTCGCGGCCCCGAGGTCTTCGTCGTCCCCAACGCGATCGAGCTTCCCGCCGCGGCCCTCGACGTCGAGCGCATCCCTGGGCGTGTCGTGTTTCTCGGACGGCTCCACCCGGTCAAGGGGCTCGACGTCCTCGTGCGAGCGATGAGCCTCGTCACCGCGCGACGCCCGGACGCCGAGCTGATCGTCGCGGGTCCGGATCATCATGGCGAAGGCGCGCGCATCGCATGCATCGTCGCGACCCTCACGCCGCGACCGCGTGTACGCGTCGTGGGAGAAGTCCACGGGGCCGACAAGGCGTGCTTGCTCGCGTCGGCGAGCGCGCTCGCGCTGACGTCGAAGAGCGAGAGCTTCGCGAGGGTCGTCGTGGAGGCGCTCGCCCACGGAACGCCCGCTGTGGTCTCGCGCGCCTGCCCTTGGCCCGAGCTCGAGGCTCGCGGCGCGGGGCGTTGGGTCGAGGGTCAGCCCGCAACCATCGCCAACGCCCTCGTCGACGTGCTGGACGAGGCGACGCGCCCCTCGGCCCGAAGCGAGGCCGCCCGAGCACTCGCGAGGGAGTACGACGTGGCTGCCGTCGGCGCGACGATGGCGACCCGCTACCGGGAGTTGATCGAGCTCAATCCTCGACCCGCACCACGATGACGTGCTCGGCCAAGACTCGGACGAGCAGCAGCACGCCGAAGCAGAAGGCCGCGGCCTGAAACGCACCGACGAGCACGTTCGACGCATCGGACTCGATGTTCAAGAGCCCGGCGAGCGCCGCTGAGGCGAGGATGACCATGCCGTCACCACCCCGGCCATGGTTGAAAAGCGCGTAGAGCGCTCGGTAGTAGAGGCCGACGACGAGCATCCCGACGAACACGCCGAGCGGCCCGAAGTTCATGTACATCTCAACGATCTGAGCGCAGTTGAACGACGTCTGATGGTCCTGTGGGTTCAGCAGGCGGTAGCGGTGGCCAAAGTCCTGGCCGAGCGGCTGGTCAGGCCTATCCGGGGCGAAGATGCGCGGGACGAACGACCAGAGCATGACCCGGTACGTCTCGCCGTCCGTGTGAGGGATTCGACGCGGGGTCTGGTTGATGACGAACGCGAGCGTCCCGAGGTAGCTCGTACGCTCCCTTGATTCGCGCGACGCGTTCTCGACGAAGCGCGAGCTGTCGGCGTCCGCCTGCTTCATCGTCAGATCAAGAAACAGCGCAACGCGATCCAGCGGGCCAACGTAGGTGTTTCGGATCTCCTTCCGAAACGAGTGCTTGCTGTAGGTGAACGGCATCGCGAACAGGATGCAGAGGATCCCCGCGCGCCACGGGATGGAGCCGCGCTCCGCCACGTACACGAAAAACATGGGCACGAGCGCCCACGCGAGCTGAGCCAGCGCTCCGCTCGCGAGCGAAAACAGGATGTACATCAGGTAGCAGCCCGATGCCACGATGCCCTGCGCGAAGGTCAGCTTGCCGCGAAGGTGAAGCAGCAGCATGCCGCTCAACAAGAGGAGCGGCGTGCGCACCGTCACGTTGGCGATCGCCTTGAGGTTCGGTGCAATGTCGCGCGAGGCCGTGAGCACGTAGGCCGAGAGCGAGACACCGAGGAAGGCGACGACGATGCAGTACCAGGCGATCCGCTCGAGATCGAACGGCATCTTCAGGTTCGGCAAGACGTCGACCATCTTGCCGAACGGCGAGTAGAAGGCGAGCTGCATCAAAAGCACGCCCGCCAGCGTCAGAGCCACGGCGGTGGTGACCTCTTCGACCTCGTAGATTCGGCTCTTCACCATGACCGTGTCGAGGAACACGGGGAGGCCGAAGTAGATGAAGTAGAGGACGTTGATGATCGGGAAGAGCGGGACTTGCTTGGGCTTGCGCCGCACGACGTCGTACATCGGCGCGGTGCAGACCCAGAGGAGCACCGACGCGACCGCGAGGCGTAACGCGGGCACGCGCGCGGGAGCGACGTAGAGAAGCACCAGGTTCAAGAATCCGACGAGCGCGAGGTACGTGACGACCGCGGCCGCGGTTCCGAAGTAGGCCTCGAGGATCGAGAAGGACTGCGCACGTCGCTCTTGCCGTTCGCTGAGCTGCGCGTTCGGTTGCACTCCGCCCACCGGGCGGCGGGATGCTGCCGGGTTGTCGAGGGGCGCTTGGGCGTCGGTCGTCATCCCTGGGTCATCGTAGCGGTTCGTAGGCGCCGGCGGGCTGGCAATTCAACGAGGCGATGCGCCGCGACCGACACGGCGACGAGCACCCCGAAGAAGGCCGCGAGATCGACGCCGCGCGAGAGCCCGAGGTCGAGCCTACGCCATCCCGACCACACCGGCGACTGCAAGATGTAGAGCCCGAAACTCGCCTCGCCGAGCAGCAGCAGGAGCGGCGACGAGAGCGCCGGCGACACCATGGGGAGCCCGAGCGCGACCGCCAGGATCAAGGCCCCGAAGGCGGGCGCGAGCAGGCCGTTGTGGAAGAGGAGGTTCGTCGCGCCGGGCGGCGTTGCGAGGAGCAGGCCGAGGACGCTCATGGCGCCGACGCCCAAGGGGACGCGCGCCCGGAGGAGGCGCTCGCGGAGCGGCGAATCGAAGAGCTCGGCGAGCAGGATGCCGAGCGCGAAGGTGGGCAGGTGCAGGAGCGGATCGTATTTGACGAGCGCGAGGAGGAGCTCGTCACGCGTCGTGGCGAGATAGACGACCGGAGCGAAGAGCGCGACCAGGTAGAGCCCGAGCGCGAGCCCGAGGCGCGAGCGACGAGGCGCGAGGAGGCGCGGCAAGAGCGCGGGAAACGCAGCGTAGAAGAGGGCTTCCACCGAGATCGACCATGACGGCGGGTTCCACCACGTGTGCGCGCCGGGGAGCCATGCCTGAGCGAGCCCGAGCGAGACGAGACCGGCCGCCGTCGTCTTCGCGGCGAACACGACCGGCGAGCCGTCGGCCGCGAGGCGATGGCCGATCGAGACGGGAGCCGCGGCGAGCCACGCGACGAGGTAGAGCGGGTACACGCGCGCGAAGCGGTTCCACCAGAACGCGCCGGACGTGCCGCGCATGCGCACGGTGCCGTCCTCCGAGCGGTCGACGTAGTTGTAGGCGAGGATGAACCCCGACAAGAGGTAGAAGAAGCTCACGCCCACGTAGCCATGAGCGAGTACGTTGCGGATCACGGCCGGGGTCGCGGCCGGGAGCGCAGGCTCGGCGAAGTGGTAGAGGACGACGTGCGCTGCCGCGAAGAAGCGGAGGCCCGTCAGCGCGTCGAGCGGCTCGCGGCGGGCTTGGCGCGGCGGGGCGGCACGCGCGTACGACGGAGAGCTCGCGGCCTCGCTCATCGGCCGAGGAGCCTAGCGACGCGACGCGCGCGGTGCCGCTTTTTTTGAGGGCCGAGTGGCGCGTGGCATCGTGCGCCGCGATGAGCCAGGTCGCCTCCGAGCACGGCACGAGCCGGCTGCGTCTCGTTGCGGGCGACAACCTCCCGGCGATGGCGCGACTCGCGACCGAGGGCGTGCGCGTCGAGCTCGCCTATCTCGATCCGCCGTTCTTCACCCAGCGGCTGCACCTGCGGACGGTACGGCACGGGCGCGGCGGCGAGGCGACGCGCAGCAAGGTGACCGCGTTCGACGATCGATGGCCGAACTTCGACGCCTACCTCGAGGTGATGGAGGCTCGGATCGTCGCGGTACGCGAGCTTCTGTCGGACCAGGGCGCGATGGTGCTCCACGTCGACCCGACGAGCAGCCACTACCTCAAGGTCGCGTGCGACCGGATCTTCGGGCGCGACGCCTTCGCGAGCGAGATCGTGTGGCGCTACCGGCGCTGGCCCGCGCGCACCCGAAACTTTCAGCGCGTGCACGACGTCCTCTTGCGCTACGTCAAGAATCCGCGCCTCGAGCCACGCTTCGTGCAGCTCTACGAGCCGCTCGCGCCCTCGACCGTCGCGACCTGGGGCCAAGCCAAGCAGCTCGCGGCGTTTGGTCGAGATGGGCGGCGGGTGCGCTCGACGCGAACCGACGAGGCCTCGCCGGGCGTGCCGATGGGCGACGTCTGGGAGATCGGCGTCATCGCGCCCGTCGCGCGCGAGCGAACCGGCTACCCCACGCAGAAGCCCGCCGCGCTGCTCGAGCGGATCGTCGCGTCCGGGACCTACCCCGGCGACACCGTGCTCGACCCGTACTGCGGCAGCGGCACCACGCTGGCCGTGGCCGCGACGCTCGGCCGCCACGCGATCGGCATCGACCAGAGCCCGGAGGCACTTCGCGTAACCCGCGAGCGCCTCGCGGCGGCTGGCCGCGAGCTCGTCGAAGAGAGCCTGGCGACGACGGGCTGACGAGCGCGCCAGAGCTCAGCGCGGGGCGGCGTGCCGAAACGCATCGCGTTGCCGGTAAGCCTCGTAGACGACGATCGACACCGCGTTCGCAAGGTTCAGCGAGCGCACCTCGCCGATGGTCGGGATTCCGTAGACCTCGCCGGCGTGCTCGCGGAGCAGCTCCTCGGGGAGTCCGACGGACTCGCAGCCAAAGACCAGCGCGTCCCCGGGCTCGTAGCGAGCGTCGAGGTAGCTGCGCTCGGCCACCGCCGAGAAGAGGCGGAGCTTGGCGCCCGGGTGAGCGTGACGAAAGTGGGCGAGATCGAGGTTTCGCTCGAGCTCGACGAGCGGCCAGTAGTCGAGCCCTGCGCGCCTGACGGCCTTCTCGTCGATCGAGAAGCCCAGCTTGCCGACCAGGTGGAGCGGAAACTGGAGGGCCGCGGCGAGCCGCGCGATGTTGCCCGTATTCTGCGGGATCTCGGGGTCGACGAGGACGACGCGCGGAGGGGTTTCGAGGCGCGGGGCGCGGAGGCGGGGACGGTCCTTGGCCATGACGTAGTGACGCGGCGAGCGGCGGGCGACGGTCGCGAGAGCGGTTTGTCGGAGGCGGCTGCGCGCAAACGTCTACCTGAGAGCGGGCAGGTGTACTAGCCTCCTCGGCCTGGGTAGCGGCATGCGCGCGTTCGGACGGATCCTCGGGTGTGCGGTGGCGGCAGCGACGACGCTCGTCGCCGGGGTGGCGTTCGCCGACAAGATGGACCCCGCGCTCGAGCGCTTCGTCCTCAACAACCGCTGCATCGGCACCGTCGACGGGGTCGGCAAGTACTACGACCCGACGGCAGGCTTCACGCGGTGCCTCCCGGACAACCTCGCGTTCGCGAAGCTCGTGGCGCAGTACGGCGCGGCGATCGCGCCGGTGGCGTCGTACTCGGCGCGCACCACCGGGTTCGGCGGGTTCAAGATCGGCGTGCAGGGCGCCTTCACGACGATCGACTCGGACGCGCCCTACTGGAAGAACGGGACGCAGGGCTCTGTCGACCGCTCGACGAATCAGTACTCGATCGTGAACAACGGGCCCGACGACGCGCTGCAGCTCTACTCGGTCCGGCTCGCGAAGGGCTTCCCGTTCGGCGTCGAGCTCGGCGCGAGCTTCGGACACCTCGCGAACACGTCGCTCGTCACCGGCGGAGGGGATGTTCGGCTCTCGATCCTCGAGGGCTTCCGCACCAACTACGGGCTCGGTTACTTGCCCGACCTCGCCGCGACGGGCGGGATTCGGACGATCACCGGCACGTCGCAGCTGAAGCTCACCGTCGTGTCGGTCGACGGCGTCATCTCGAAGCCCTTCCCAATCCAAGGCTCGGTCGTGCTGCAGCCGCACGTGGGGTACCAGTGGCTGCGGATCTTCGGTGATTCCGGCGTCGTGGACATGACGCCAAACACCGATCCGGTTCAGCACTGCGGGTATCAGGGCGACAACAGCCCCGCCTCTCCCGATCCGAGCAAGCCGGCTCGCGACGGGCAGCCCTACTGCTCGGGCTCGAGCGCCGACTTCAACAACAACGTGGTGTTCGACGCGGTCCGCTTGAACCGCCACCGCATCAACGTCGGCGTCGACCTGCGCTTTCAGATGGTCTACCTCGGGCTTAACTTCCTGACGGACCTCGTGCCGGTCGACAAGGCGAACACCGGCACGAAGGCGGTGCCGGACGGGGCTGACCCGAGCGCCTCAAAGACCATCGTCGTGAACCCCTACTCGGACGACCCGCGTCCGACGAGCCCCGAGAACGACGCGGTGAAGAGCCAGTTCACGATGTCGGTCGAGCTCGGCGCGGTCTTCTGAGCGGGCGCCCGAGGCACGGCGCGGCCCCTGGAACATTCGCGGCGCCCTGTGAATCCGCGCGCGCTGCTGCGAGGTCATTCGGTCCGCGGTGTGTCCGTGGCTGATTCGAGCCCGAGGCCCTCGAGCGCCGCGCTCGCCGCAGCCTGCTCGGCGAGCTTCTTCGAGCGGCCCTGACCCGTCGCCCGCCAAGTGTACCGCACCGAGCCGTCCTCCGCCGTCTCGTCGGGCTCGGCGCCAGCCGTCGCGCCATCGAGGAGCACGAGGGTCACCTCGACCCAGAACTCACGCGCGTGAGGCGGCCCCTGCTCGGCCACCACGCGGTACCGCGGCGGGGCGAGACCGCGCGCCTGCAAGTGCTCCTGCAGGCGGCTCTTGGCGTCTCGCTGAATGGCGCCCGCCCGCGCGAGCTCCTCGATGCGATCGCCGACGAGCAGCCGCACGAGCCGGCGCACCTCGTCGAGGCCGCGGTCGAGATAGACGGCACCGACGAGCGCCTCGAGCGCGTCCGCGAGCACGTTGGGCCGGTCACGCTCACCGGTGGCGTCGGCTCCGCGGCCAAGGCGCAACGCTTGACCTAGATCAAGCTCGCTCGCAATCTCTGCGAGCGTGCGCGCGTTGACGAGCGAGGCCCGCATGAAGGTGAGCTGCCCCTCATCGAGATCCCCGCGCGTCGTGACGAGCAGCTCGCTCACCGCGAGACCGAGGACGGCGTCACCCAGAAACTCGAGCCGCTGGTTGTCGCGGATGGGCTCGGCGCCCGGGCCGCGCTGCTCGTTCGTGAGGCTCGGGTGGGTGAGGGCCTCGACGAGGTGCGGCGCGTTCACGTCGACCTCGAGCCGAGCTGCGATGCTCTCCGCGGCCGCGAGCCGGCGCGCCTCTCGTTCCTTCGGGTCCTGCATCCGTCGAGGTCGTGCTAACCGGAGCATCCGTCGGGAGCAAGCCGACGCCATCGCGGCTATGCTGTTCTGCGGTGTCAGACCTCCTCGCCTGCCCGTTCTGTCGTCAGCTCTACGCTCGCGGCGAGCGCGCGACCTGCGCCGAGTGCAACCTCGCGCTCGCGCCGCTCGCGGAGCTGCCTCCTTCGATGGACGCGGCTGCGCTCGATGCGCACGAGGCTGTCGCCCCTGAAGAGGAGGACCTCGGCTGGCTCTACCTCGAGCGTGGCCGCGGCGCGCTGCTCATGCTGTCAATCGCGGGGCTCCTCGTGTTCGCGTTCGCGCCCTGGCTCGAGGAGCGCGCCCCCGAGATCCAGACGCTCACGGGCCTTCAGTTCGCCCGCGTTTTGCCCTGGCTGTGGGCCGGGGGCGTAGGCTGGGTCACCCTGTTCGTGCTCGTGCTCACGAGGCGGTCCGTCTACCAGATGCGGAGCTCGCGGCTCGCGGTCGCGCTCATGGCGGCGATGGTTCTCTCGACCGTGGCGCTCCGGCTGGCGCTCCCGGTGCCGGTGATCCGGTACGTGCCGCGCCGCTTCAGCTGGGGCTGGGGCTTGTACGGCGCCGGGGCGCTCTCGTTGCTCGCGCTCGCGTATGCCTGGACGTTCGGAGGCAAGCCCGAGGACCTCGAGTCACGAGCCGCGACGAGGCCCCGCGACGAGCCTCTTCACTGACGCCGCCGCGAACACGAGCGCTCGAGGGAGCGATTTCACTCGAGCAGCGAGGCCGCGTCGGCCTCAGCGCAGCACGCCGTCGCGCAGCTCGGGAGCGCCGGGGCGCTCGGCCTTGTGCACCCGCGGCAAGGCGCCCGGGCGGCGCGCAGGAGCGACGGCACCGCCGACCTCGATGGTGACGTCGCCGAGGCGCTCGGGGTGCAACTCGGTGACGTACTGCTTCCGGAGCCCTTCGATGGCGGCGCGGATGCGCTCGTCGAGGCCCTGCTTCGCGAGCAGGTTGCGGATGGTCATCGACTCCAACTCGAGGGTGCGCTCCGGCGTGCGCATCGTGCCGCGGCGCGACACGATCACCCACACGTCTCCGTCGCGCACGGCCTCGGTCGCGATCTGCCCCTCTCCCAGTTTGTCGGCCGCAGCGTACAGTGCGGGGTTCACGCGGACCTGTCGATCTTGGGTCGATCCGTCGGCCGCGACGAAGCCGAGGTTGCCCTTCTTCATCGAGGTCGACTTGTCGATCGAGTGGGTGCGCGCGAGGTCTTCCCACTTGCCGACGGCATCCTTGTCCCACTCCTTGTCGTTGCGGATCGCCTCGAGGACCTCGTCGGCGGCCTCGCGCGTCTTCAGCACGATCTGCCAGATCTTGATGCGCGTCTCGGCGGCGTAGCGAGCCCGGTTCTTCTCGTAGAAGGCCTTCACGGCGTCGTCGGAGACCGGAGCCGCGGCGAGCGCCTCCTCGCGAATCTTCGCCTCAAGCGCGCTCACCATGACGCGACGGATGCGCATCGCGACGTCCTCTCGCTGGTCGAGCTTCTCGGCTCGAGCGGCCATCGCGAGGAGCTCGGCGTCGATCAGCTGATCGAGGGCACGCCGACGCTGCTCGTCGGCGGTGGGACCGAGCTCACGGAGCCGAAACGCGGGGACGCGCGCGAGGCGCGCCTCGATGTCGGCCACGGTCAGCTTGGTGTCGCCGATGGTGACGACCCCGCGGTCGCCGCGCGACTGCGCCATCGCAGACGCGCCGAAGACCGTCGCCCCAGCGATCAGGGCGACTCCGAGGACGTTCACCGATGATCGCGAGCTCAACGGTCGTCTCCGCCGGTCTCTGCGTCACGGCGGTCGGCCGCCTTCGCCTCGCGCGCGGCCGCGGCGAGCTTCCGCTTGCGGGCGCGCATAGCGTAGCCGTAACCGACGAGTAGCGAGGCCGCGAGCGGCGAGAAGGCCATCGCACTGGTGGCGCCCGGGTGAGCGAGCAGCCAGTCGTAGGTGCCCTGGAGGTATGGGTCGAGGCTCTCGGCGTAGAAGACTCCGACGAAGAACGCGACCGCAACGACGGCGGCGATGGCGTTCAAGATCACGAAGTACCCCCAGCGCATGGCGCCACGTCGGTAGGCGTCGGCGGGGTTGACTTCGGCGTCGGCGCGGAGCGCCGCCTCGGGGGGCGTGAGGGTGGCCTGGGGCATGATCGAGCGTAGCATAGCGCTCCGGGCGACGCTTTGCAGCCTACCCTCCGAGGAATCGACGGCTCACGCCACTCAGCGGATCTGTGCGCGCGCCGCGGCGTGATCCGGCGCCAGGGCCAGCACCTTCTCGAGGTCTTGGCGCGCCGCCGCATCCTGCCCAAGCCGCCGCCGCAACATGGCTCGGTAATAGCGCGCGTTGACGTGCTCTGGCTCGAGAAGCAGCAGGTCGTCGAACTCGAGGAGCAGCACCTTGAGATCGGGGCGCGCGAGGTGTGCGCGGACCCACGCGGCGGTCGCGAGGAACTCGAGATCGTCGGGCGCGAGCTCGGTGGCGCGTTCGCAGAGCCGGCTCGCCGTCTCGGGGTCCTGGCAACCGAGGGCATAGAGCGCGCGTTCGCGGAGCTCATCGGGTGCCATTCGGCTCTCGGGAGACGGCTCGACGCCCAGCCGCTCGAGCTCCCGCGCGAGCGCGTCCGGGTCGGCCAGCGTCGCGCGCGCCTCGTCGAGGGCGGCACGGACGGCTCCTTGTAGCGCGAGAAAATCCTCGGGGCCGGACTCGTCCTGCCAAGCCTGCGCGCGCTCGGAGTGCGCGGCCTCCAGCATCGTGGTGACGCGCCGCGCTGTCCCGTCGGCGAGCGCCTGCGCGTCGAGGCCAAGCCGCTCGATGGGTCCCTGTTCGAGGAGCGCCGCAGCCGCGGCCCGCCTCTCGAGCAACGGGTCCGACGCCTCGACATCGTCGGCGCCGCGCGCGACCGCCACACGACGGAGCTGGATTCGCGTTACCCTGCGCGAGGAAAGCGGCACGCCATCATCGCGCGCGAGGGTGCGCGGCGAGGATGGCGCCGAGCGAACCGAGGCGCGAGCGTCGTCGCCCTGCCGGAGAAAACGCGCACTCGCGAGCAAATGAACGACGCGTCGGCACACGCCGTCGGGCGCGACGCCCGATGCCAGGAGCTCAGCGAAGGTCGGCTCCTCGGCGAGCAGCTTCGAGACCACCGCGAGCGCCTCGCCCTGAAAGCCAAAGCGCTCGACCTTGACGTCGTCACGGAGGACGAGCGGAGCGTCGTCGAGCAGCATGAGGACGAGCTCGACGCGAGCGTCGTCGGTGCCGTGCGTCTCGCTCACGACGGCCGCGATGCGCAGCGGATCCACGCGTCGGCCAGGCGCGAGCTCGACGAAGCGACCGTCGCCTGGCACAAAGCGCCACGTCGTCGACGGAGGAGCGCCGGCGAGGCGCACGGCGCGCGCGAGGACCTGCGCCCCGAGAGCGCGGTCGATCGTCTGCTCGTCGGTCGCACCGCGGGCCACCAGCGCGGCGCCGAGGAGCGTCCCTTCGTGCTCGAGCGCGGCGAGGATCTCGTCCTCGGACACGAGCCCCCGCTCGACGAGGAGATCGCCGAGGCGCGCGTACCCATCGGGGACCAGCACGCGCACCGGAACGCCGTGGATGAGCTCGAGGACGCCTCCGTCGGTGTCGGGACCGCCCACTTCGAGGGCACCCGTCCAGCGCCGATCGAAGGCCTGAACAAGCCCCTCTCCGAGCGGCATCTGCGCGAGCGAGCCGCGTGCCTCCTCATCCGACGACACGACTCGAGACGATATCACGAGTGGCACAAAGGCCGACAAATCCGCTCTCAGCCCCCCAAGCGCTGGGCCTCGTTTCGCGGGAGCCTGCGCGTTTCGACTGCCCGTTGGAGCCGCGCCTCGACTAGCGTCAAGCGCGCGCGCGCGGCGCGCCCCCATCCATGTCCCGCGGCTACATCCTCGTCGTCGACGACGAAGTCTCGATCCTGCAGACCCTCCGGCGAGCGCTCACGCTCGAGGGCTACGTCGTCGACGTGGCCGGAGGCGCGTCTGTCGCGCTCGAAAAGCTCGCGAAGCAGAGCTACGACCTAGCGCTGCTCGACGTCGCGCTGCCAGACGGCGATGGCGTCGCCGTGCTCGAGCGAATGCGAGCTGGCGGGGACGATACCTGCGTCGTCATGATGAGCGGCCACGCGACGGTCGACGCCGCGGTGCGGGCCACACGCCTCGGTGCCAGCGATTTCCTCGAGAAGCCACTCTCGACCGATCGGCTCCTCTTGGTCGTCGAGAACCTCCTGCGCATGGTACGCGCGGAGGCGAAGGCGACCTCGCTCATCGCTCGCACCGGGCTCGATGGCGAGCTGCTCGGGTCGAGCGGCGCGATGGACGCGCTTCGCGATCAGATCGTCCGCGCAGCTCGAGCGAACGCGACCGTCATGGTCCGCGGGGAGCGAGGCACCGGCAAAGAGCTTGTCGCGCGAGCGCTCCATCGCCAGTCACGGCGCGCGGCCGGTCCCCTCGAGAAGCTGAACTGCGCGGCCGTTCCAGGCGAGCTCATCGAGAGCGAGCTGTTCGGCCACGAAGCCGGCGCATTCACGGGCGCGACACGACAGCGACGAGGGAAGTTCGAGCGCGCAAACGGCGGGACGCTGTTCCTCGACGAGGTGGGCGACATGCCGCTCACCATGCAGGCGAAGCTGCTCCGCGTGCTCCAAGAGCAAGAGATCGAGCGCGTGGGCGGGAGCGAGACGCTGAAGGTGGACGTGCGCGTCGTCGCCGCAACGAACCGCGATCTCGAGGCAGCCTGTGAGTCTGGCGCCTTCCGTGCAGATCTGTTCGATCGCCTCAACGTCCTGCCGCTCACCCTCCCCCCGCTCCGCGCGCGGCGCGAAGACATCCCCGAGCTCGCGCGTCACTTCCTCGGGCTCGTCGGCGCCGCGAACGATCGACCCGAGGTCCAGCTGACGACGGACGCGCTCGACGCCTTGAGCGCGTACACCTACCCCGGGAATGTTCGAGAGCTCCGCAACGTCGTCGAGCGCCTCGTCATCCTGACTCCCGACGCATCGGTCGATGCCGCCGATGTGCGCACCTGCCTTGGCTCGGGCGCCGCCCCCGCAGCGCGTGGGCTCTACCGCCCCGGGCTCCCGTTCCGCGTGCTGCTCGAGGAGGCGGAGCGAACGATCTTGGACGAGGCGCTGAGGCACCACGAAGGTCAGATGGCGAGCACGGCGCGGGCGCTCGATCTCGAGCGGAGCCACCTCTACAAGAAGTGCAAGGCGCTCGGTCTGCGCGAGTGACGAGGCCGGCGCGTCACTCCTCGGGCGCGCTCGCGGGCTTCGGTGAAGCGGCAAGCGTCTTCGCGTGGCGCTCGGCCTCGGCGGCGAACTGCGCTCGACCGAGGTGGCGATACCCTTCGGCGAGCATCGCGTAGATGCGCGCCCCAAGTGCCGGATCGGGTCGCGCCGCGAGGGCGCTGTTCAGCTCGAAGATGGCGCTCACCTGGCGGCCCGTTCGCGCGAGCGCGCGTGCGTAATCGACGTGGGTCTCGGGGTGCATGACGTCGACGAACATCGCGCTCTCGCCGACGTGCACCGCCTCGTCCCAAAGGCCGCGGCGAACGAGCAGCGCGAGCAGCCTGCGCCAGACGCGACGATCATGCTGATCCAGCTTCGCGAGCGCGCGCAGCGTGAAGAGCTGCTCCTCTTCGTCGCCTCGCTTCTTGGCGAGATCGTAGAGGCCTTGGAGGGGCTCGGCCTGCGAGGGATCGAGGCCATGGGCTGCGTGGAGCGCGGCCCGGAGCCCGTCCTTGTCACCCTTCGCCTCGGCGACATCGGCCGCCTTCATGCGCACCGCGTAGCCGTCGTGGCCGGCAGCGAGCAACGACGCCACGGCGGCCTCGGCGCGCGGCGTGTCCCGGCGACCGAGCGCGAGCTTCAGCTGAAGGAAGAGCGCGTTCGCGTCACGCGGGTCGACCGCGAGCCCGACCTTGAGCGTGACCTCGGCCTCGTCGGCCTTGCCCGCCGCGAAGAGTGCACGCGCGAGGGCTGCGTGCCGAGCCCCGTTCTTCGGCTCGAGGGCGAGGGCCGCCTGCGCGTCCTCCACGGACGACGTCGACGCGTCGGGCACGAATTGCTTGGCGTAGCGTGCGAGTCGGGGCTCCTGCCACGCGCGGTACTGCCGGTCGAGCTCACCGACGTCGACGCCGTAGACCTCACGAACGAGCTGGTCGGTACGCCGTCCGCTCGCCCAGCCCGAGAGCATCCGAGGGAAGCGGTCGAAGCCGAAGCGCTCGGCCGAGAACACCTGGACCTGGCTTGCCGCCAAATACGCCATGACGACGTCGGCGGCGCTGTCGACGTGCGTGAACGCTCGGTTGAAATGGCCGATTCCGGGGAGCCGCGCGCGCCTGAGACCGTCGTAGAGCGAGGGCTCCTCCTCGCGCCGCCACTCGGGCCGAGCGATCAGCGTCTCGTACTCGGCGAGCCCTTCGGTGAACCAGCGGGGGACGTGGCTCTTGCTCTGCTGGATATGGAAGACGTGCGACAGCTCGTGCCAGACGATCATGCCCCAGTTGAAGCTCGCGGCGCCCGGCGAGAGCGCAGCCAGCGTCTTGCCGAAACACACGCCCTGGATCCCGACGTTGGGTAGACCGCTGGTTCGCACGCTGAAATGCTCGGGATCGGCGTACAGCTCGATGCCGACGGGCTCAGTCGGCGTGAAGCCGTAGCGCCCCACCATCGAGGCCCACGCCTGGTCGAGCATGCGCGGGAGGTAGCGCTCGAGGACGGCTCGCTCGTCGCGGTGATAGCGAATGCGAAACCGCGCGCCGTCGACGGTGACGTAGTCCTTCGCGACGGTCCGCTCGTAGAAATTGAGGGTGTTGAAGACGCGGACGTTGAAATCGTCGAGCGCGAACGCCTTACGGAGCGCCTCGAGCCCCTCGGCGTCTTCACCGGCGCGGATGAGGTTGAGGCCGAGCGCTGCATAGGCCTTCGCCTCTCCTGGGTCGACTCGAACAGCACGTCGCATGAGCGCGACGATCTCGTCGTAGCGGTGCTCCCACTCCGCGAACTCCCCGATGACGATGTAGAAGCGCGCGTAGCTCGGGTTCACGGCGAGGACCCGCTTCTCGAGCGCGTCGAGCCCGGCGGTGTCGTCCGCGAGGAAGCGCGTAGCCGCCGCGATCGAGAGCAGCTCGAGGTTGTCGGGGTCGAAGGTAAGGCCGGCGCGAAGAGCCGCGTCCGCAGCCTCGAGATCCATCGTGCGAAGCGCGAGTCCGGCTCGAATGAAGTGCGCCTCGGCGAGCTTCGGATCGACGTCGAGCGCAGCCTTCACCTCGGCCTCGGCCGCCGCGAAGTCCATCGCTTGATCGAGGAGCACGTGAGCCTTGGTCACCCGGAGGCGCGGATCGCGCGGAGCGAGCGCGAGCGCGTCGCGGATCGCGGACGCCGCGTGGCCAGGGTCGTATTTGTCGAGGAACAGCTCGGTGCGCCAGCGAAGGAGCTCGGGGCTCTTCGTGCGCGACGCAGCCTCGGCCTCCGCGTAGAGCTTGTTGGCGTCCTCGGCGTGCCGCAGAAGGAAGGCCGCGCGTCCCACGAGCGCGAGGCCCTCGGCGTCATCGGAGCGAATGCGGTCCGAGTTGTACGCCTCGACGACCTGCATCAAGACCCCGTCGGCGTCCGCGCGCCGACCGAGCTCGATGTAGAGCTCGCCCAGGGCGAGGTGCGCTCGATAGGCCTCGTCGTCCTTCGCGAGCCGCTCGAGCTCTTGGAGCGCCTCGCGACGTCGGCCGGATCGGACCAGCGACTCGGCGGCCACGGGGATGGCGCGCCGCGCGAGCGTCGTCTCGCGAGCGGCCTTGCGCGCGAGCTTCAGCGCGTCGTCATAGCGCCCGGTGACGAGCGCGAGGTTGGCGTCGAGCAGGTCGGCCCGCGCGGCCTCACCCGCCTTGCGAGCTTCGGCAACGGCCGCCTTCACCTCGTCGTAGCGGCTCGCCGCGAGCGCGCGCTCGCCTCTCTCGGCGGCCGATTCGGCGTGCGCCGCTCCGGAGAGCAGCAGGATCGCGAGCGCGAGGCAGAAGCGGGCCTTCATGCTCCCTCAGAGCCCGAGCGATCGGCGTGCCACGGCCTCAAGCGCGTCGATGAAGCGGGGTCGCGTATCGAGGGCGGGCATGCGCTCGAGGCGCTCGAAGCCGAGGCGCTCCGCGAGGGCACGGGCCTCGACGTCGATGTCGTAGAGGGTCTCGACGTGCTCGGTGACGAAGCCGATCGGTGCGACGAGGAGGCGCCGGTGCCCCGTCGCGAGCTCGCCGAAGACGGTCTCGATATCGGGCCCGAGCCAGGCGTCGCGGCTGCCCATGCCCTGACTCTGGAAGGCGACGCGGATCGAAGCTGCGCCAAACCCCCTGGCGACGAGCGCCCCCGCGACGGCCTCGGCCATCGACCGAAACTCGCGCTCGTACCCGTCACCGGCGGCGACCACGCGGCGCGGCAGGCTGTGCGCCGAGAGGACGACGCCGAGCGAATCGCGCGGCGCCTCGAGACGTGAGGCGGCCTCGAGGGCCGCCTCGACGAAGGCGTCGATGAGCGCGGGCTCGTGCCCCCACGGCTCGGCTCGCACGACCTCGAGGCCGTGAGGAGCCGCGGCTGCCTCGACTCCAGGGTGGTAGATCTGCACCGACTGCGGGGCAAGCGGCAGCGAGAGCAGGCGCGTCACCCCGAGCGCCGCAAGCTCGGAGACCACCTCGCTCGGGTAGGGATGCCACAGGCGAGCCGCGATCCGCACCGGGCAACCAAGCCGCGCTTCGAGGGCCTCGGCTTGCGCTCGGCTGAGGCGCGTGAGAGGCGAGCCGCCGATGTGCTCGAGGCGGCGGCGCACCTCCGCGACCACCTCGTCCGGGGCGGGCTGGCCGTGGCGGATGTTCCGTACGAACGCGGGCACCTCGTCCGAGGAGGAGACGGTGCCGTGGTAGCTGAGGAGGACGCCGAGCATGCGGCTGGTTCTAGCGCCGGATCGGCTGGGCGACCATCGCGGTGAGTCGATTAGGCTGCGCGCACCTTGCTGCGGGGACGCGGCGCCGCGTCAGGCGTCACGACCCGAGTCCCCTCCGCGCGGGCGGCTTGGGTGTCGGTCACGCGCGAGGCGAGCGCGAGCACGATCTCGCTCGTCATGGCGATCGTAGGCAGCCGCGGTGTAAAGGCGAAGACGCGCTCGTCGGCCTTGCGACCGGGGGTGATCCGGGCGCGCCGCGAGAGGGAGGCAAGGGCCTGATCGCAAGGCGATCCCGCGACGACGCGCAGCAGAATCTCGGGCATGCCGACACGCGCGCCGAGGCCGATGGCGTAGGTCATGGCGACCTCGATCGAGGCGAAGCCGCGCAAGGGGAGGCGCGGCACCACGAGCAGGCGGAGCTCGTCGGCGTCGACCTCTCCAAGCGGAATGCGGACGCGCGGCACGAGCCGGAGCGAATCCGAGCCCTGTCGCTTGCGGAGCTTCGCGACGAGCTTTTTATAAAAGGGTGCCGGCTCGCTGGCGAGGTCAGCGGGGAGCGCGCATGGCCTACCGGTCCCGAAGATCGCGAGCAGCACGACGGCGTCGAGCGCGACGAGGAGCGCCTGGTGCGATGCGCGTCGGGCAAGCCACGTCGCGAGGGCGACGAAGGGGAGGACCGAGAGCGCGAAGAGGAGCTTCCCGCCGCGCGAGCCGATGTCGAACCACACCCCGCGCGCATGAGGCAACTCGACGAGGGCCTCGCGCTCGCTCACCGCGAGCCATCGGCCTGGGCCGCGGAGCGCCGCCGTCGCGTCGACCTTCGCGACACCGTGGGCCGCGAGCAAGGTGGCACCGAGCACCGCGAGCGCACCCTCGACGGGGCGATCGGAGACGAGCTCCAGCCAAGCGCCCGCTGCGAAGCCGAGACCGGCGAGGGCCGACCGTAGCGCCGCGTGGAGCGGTACGACGGGAGGCATCGTCGCGCGGGCGGCCTCCGCGAGGCGGCGCACCTCCCGCGCCTTCGCGCCAACGAGCCCCGCGACTGCGACGAAGAGGAGGGCTGCGGCGAGATGCAAGGCGCGCCGCGAGACGCTCTCCTTGATAGACGTCAAGACAAAGACCGTGGGCACCGCGGCGTCGACCGGGCCGGCGAGCCCTTCGATCGCGCGCGGATCGGCGCGCACCATCCACAAGACGCGCGTCCCCTCGGGGGCGTACGTGCGAAGCAGCTCGATCTCGTCACCGTCGGCCGCGCGGCGGACCTCCGACAAGAAGCCGGAGGCGTCCCCGTCGTCGGTGGGTTCGCTCGCGCGAGGAGCCGTCGGCGCCGGCGGCAAACGCCACACGGTGCGCAGGTTGTCGAGCCCGACTCCGAGCGACGGGCCGCGCCACTCCGCAAGCAACATCGCGCCCTCGCGGCGGACGAGGCCCCGCCCCTTCAAGTCGGTCCGGTAGCGAAAGACGAAGACGTACGCCCCGCGGAGGATCCCCTTGTCATCGTCGATGGCGAGCTCGAGCTCGCGCGCATCGACTTCTGCCGGCGGGGCCGCGGCGCCGTCCTCGCCCGCTCGCGCGCCCTCGACGAGCGTGAGCTTGAGCGGCACGGCAGAGGCGAGCGAGTTGCCGAGGGCCTCCGCTGCCGGGACGACGAAGGCGTTCGGCAGCGGCGCCGCGTCGGGATCGACTCCTTGCAGGCGGAGCGCGCGCTGCGGCTCGCTGCCGTTAAGGCGCACCGCAAGTCGGTGCTCGATGGTCGCGACGCCCGCGGGATCGAGCTCGAGGCGAACCTCGTCTCCGGTGATGCGGTGCTCGGTCCAGGCGTGCGCCGGCCAGGCGAGCGCGACGAGGGCGCACGCGAGGAGCAGCAACGCGAGGCGACGGAGCATGACGCCCGTGGGTCGCACATTCTCCTACTCGGGGCCAACTTCGACCCGGGTGACGCGCGGGCGTTCTTGGGGGGGCGCGGCGCGGGTCTCCACAGGGCGTCGCAGTCTTGCCGTCCGCGCAAGAGCACGGCGGCCGCTTCGATACCTCCTCGGAGGCAACGACGATGAACGACATTCGTGACGACGTGTTCGAGGCCCGGCTGCGTGTGGGTGTTCCGATCGTGCGCGCCTCGGCGTGCCGGGCCTGGTCCGCGCACCGCTGCACCTACGACCTAGACATCCTGGTGGACGCCGGAGCGCACGTGCTCGTACGCGTGGCGACGCAGTCGTCGAACGACGAGGAGTTCCTCGAGCGGCTCCTCCAAGAGCTGCCGTCAGCCCTCGAACGCGTGACCTCGGCAGGCTTCTCGAGCCTCTGCACGACCGTGGAGGCGCGCCCATGATGGCGGCGAATCGAGTGAAGTCGCCGCGCGCCATCGAGGCCTCGTCCCGTGAGGGCCTGAGAGTCGTCACCGAGGTCGTGCACGAAATGGCCCGTCGCCTTCGCTATCGCATCGACCCAACGGACCTCGAGAGCCTCGGCGTGATGGTGTTGTGCGACGCGATGACGCGCTACGACCCCAGACGCTGCGACTTCGCGCCGTACGTCTCCGAGCGCCTCCGCTGGGCAATGATGAGCGAAGCGCGGCGCGAGCAGCGGCGCCATCGATTGCTCGCTGAGGCGTGCGGGGTGAGCGGAGACGACACCGAAGAGGAGGTCGACGGCGACGACGTGGCGATGCTGTTCGGCCCCTCCTCGACGGACGACCCCGCGTCCGCGCTCGAGCAGCGTGAGCTCCGCCAACACCTCCGGCGCTCGCTCCGCGCGCTGCCCGATGAGGTGCGCGCCGTCCTGATCCGACACTACTTCGGAGGCGAGTCGTTCGAGGAGGTCGCCCGCGAGACCTCGAGGAGCAAGGCCACCGTCACGCGGCTCCACCACGCCGGCCTCACGATGCTCGGCGCGAGCCTCGGGTGGTGTGCCACCTGACGAACGACGAGGACGCCGCGTCGCAGCGGAGTCTCGCGCGGCAGTCCGAGCGGACGCGCGTCAGCTCGACTTCGCGCCGCTCAGGTGCTCGAGGATGATCGCCGCCGTGTCGTCGACGCTTCGGCCCGTCATGTCGACGGTCGCCCAGGAGGGGTGCTTCGCAAACACCGCCTCCGCGGCGCGGATCTCCTGCTCGACGTGCACCCTCACGCGCGGGTCCGCGGGCATCCCGAGCTTCGCGAGCTGCGCCTGCCGTAGCGCCGTCAAGCTGTCGACGCCGATGGTGAGCCCGACGACCCGGCCGGCGGTCACCAGATCGAGCTCCGCAGGAAGCGCCTTGCCCGGCTTCAGGGTGAGGCTCGCCACCTTCAAGCCACGCTGCGCCAGCACCATCGCGACCGGGGTCTTCGACGTCCGCGGGAGGCCGATGAGCACGACATCGGCCTTCGCGAGGTTCTCGGGCTCACGCCCGGCATCGCTCCGCACGGTGAACTCGACCGCCTCGATCCGGCGAAAGTACTCGGCGCTGAGCGGCACGAGCGCGCCGGGGCTGTGCACAGGGTCGTCCCCGAGGAAGGCATGGAGCTTGCCGATGACTCCGCCGATCACGTCGACCGCCTCGATCCGAAGATCGACGGTCTTCTGGTGGATGTAAGCCGACAGCTCGGGGCTCACTACGGAGAAGATTAGGAGCGCGTCGTCGGCGCCAACCTGCTTCAAGATCGGATCGACGCGCTCACGCGTCCGTACGCGCGCGTGGCGGCGGATCTCGACCTCGCCTCTCGGGAACTGCAGCAGCGCCGCACGCAGGACGCGCTCGGCCGTCTCACCGGTCGAGTCGCTGAGCACATCGATGTGTCGTCGCTTCGTCATGTCGTCTCAGTTCGCGGGGGGTCGCATCTTGCGCCCGTGAGCCGCAGCTGTACAGGCGAGAGCGCGCACTCATCCACGGTGGCCCTCGACCGACGCGCGGCAGGCTCAGCCGCTGAAGAGATCGCGCAGCTTGTCGAGGAACGAGCGCTGCTGAGGCTGGACCCCCTCACCGAGCTCGCGCGCGAGCTCCTCGACCAGCAATTTCTGACGCTCGGTGAGGTTCGTCGGGATCTCGACCTGGATCTCGACGAGCTGGTCGCCGCGCCCGCCCATCACCCGCTTCGGGATCCCCTTGCCCTTGATGCGTAGCGTCGTCCCGGGCTGCGTCCCTGCGGGGACGCGGAGCGTTCCCTTGCCTTCGAGCGTCGGGATCTCGACCTCGTCACCGAGCACCGCCTGCGCAAACGTGATCGGCAGACCGCACACGACGTTGTCACCGACGCGCCGGAAGAACTGGTGCGGCCGGACCGTGACGAGCACGTCGAGATCGCCAGCGCGTCGCCCGCGCATGGTGTTGCCCCGGCCCTCGAGCCGCCGCGTCGAGCCCGGCTCGATGCCCGGCGGGATCTCGACCTCGAGCTCGACCTTCCTCGCGCGAAGGCCCGCGCCGGAGCAGCTCCGGCAAGGCTCGGTGACGACGCGCCCGGTCCCCTCGCAGCGGCCGCAGGTGCGCTCGACCATGATCGGGAAGACCCCCTGCTGAAAGCGGACCTTGCCGCGGCCGGAGCACGCCCCGCACGCGCCGACCGGACTCCCCGGTGCGCCGCCCGAACCTCCGCAGTCCTCGCAGGACAGGACGCGGTCGTAGGCGACCTTCTTCGAACATCCGAACGCGGCCTCCTCGAACGAGAGCTGGACCTCGACCTGAAGATCTCCGCGCTCACCGACCCGGATCCCGAGCGCGTCGAGGAGATCGCCGAAAATCCCGTCGATGTGCAGATCTCCGAAGTCGGCGGGCATCCCGCCGAACGGGCTCGCTCCGCCGCCCCCTCCAACCCCGGCAGCGCCAAAGCGATCGAACATCGCCCGCTTCTGAGGGTCGCTCAGGATCTGGTAGGCGGCATTGATCTCCTTGAAGCGCTGCGTCGCCAGCTCGTCACCCTGGTTTCGGTCGGGGTGATACTCACGGCCGAGCTTGCGGAACGCCGCCTTGATGTCTCCCTCGGAGGCGCCGCGCGACAGGCCGAGAACTTCGTAGGGGTCCTTCATGCTCGCTCCACCGCGGTCCGCGCGAGCTCCCGGAGCTCAGTCTTCAGGGTCTTTCCGGTCGGGTTGCGAGGCAAGCTCTCGACCACCGTGACACCCCTCGGCCGCTTCGGGCCGGCGAGCTCGGCTCGACAGTGCGCGTCGAGCGCCGCGAGATCGAGGCTCGCGCCGTGCTGCGGCTCGACGAATGCGTGCACGCGCTCGCCCCACTCCTCGTCCGGCAGACCCACCACCGCGACGTCCCCGACGCCGCGGAACGCCGCGATTACGTCCTCGACCTCTCTCGGATACACGTTGACGCCACCGGAGACGATCATGTCCCGCGCGCGCCCCTCGAGGAAGAGGTAGCCGCGCTCGTCTTGCCGCGCGAGGTCGCCAACCGAAAAGTATCCATCGCGCGTCGAGGCCTCGGTCGCGGCGCCGTCGTCATGGTAACCGACGACGAGGTTCCCGCTCTTGACGTGGAGCTCGCCGACCTCGCCGTTCGCGACCTCCCTCCCCTCTCGGTCGAGGAGTCGGACCTCGTTGCCGAGCAGCGTTCGACCGATGGTGCCAGGCGCGACACGGAGATCGTGAGGCTTCGCGAGCGTGACGAGACCCGTCTCGGTGGCGCCGTAGAAGTTGAAGAGTTTGTCGCCGAAGGCCTCCATGACGCGCGACGCGAGCGCTCCCGACAGCGGGGCACCCCCGCAAAACAGCGCGACGAGGCTCGAGGTGTCGCGCGCACGAACCACGTCGCGACCCAGCTCGAGCACGCGATAAAGTTGGGTCGGGACCACCGCGGCGTGATGAATCCGATAGCGCTCGAGCAAGTCGAGGAAGTCCTCTGCCTCAAAGTCTGCCAGCACGACGGTGTTTCCGAGCAAGAAGGAGAACCCGACGAACGCGAACGCGGTAGCGTGATAGAGCGGGCAGACGGCGAGGTGCCGCTGCCCGACTCGAAGCGGCACCTCGACGAGGAAGCCGAGCACGGCGAGCATCGAGCGACGGTCGAACTTCCTCACCGCGCCCTTCGGTCGGCCGGTCGTACCCGAGGTGTAGATGACGAAGGACGCCTCGCCGGTGCCGGCCTCGTCGAACTCGAGAACTCGCGCAGGTGCTCCGCTCGAGGCCGCATCGAAGAGCTCGTCAAAGGTGGTGAAGCCCCCACCATGGCCGCCGACCTGAACCGCGCGGCCGCCGATGGCGTCCCCCGGCGTGGAGAGCGCCTGCCGCACGGCATCCCCGCGATCGCTCGCGAAGAAGAGCGCCCGAGCGCGTGAATGTCGCATGAGGTAGCCGAGCTCGCTCGCCGTCGAGCGAAAGGACACCGTCACCGCGGCGCCGCCGACGCGACCTATCGCGAGCTGCAAGAGGAGGAACTCGACCGTGTTGCGGAGCATGAGGAGCACGGCGTCGCCCTTGTCGATGCCCAGCGTGCGCAGCAGCTCCACGGTGCGATCGACGGCGCGGTCGAGCTCGGCGTAAGACAGGTGTCGGCCGGTCCGCGGCTCGATGAGCGCGGCACGATGCGGCGAGTTCGCGGCGTGAAAGCGCACCGTCATCGAGGGGGTCAGGCGACCGCGGCCGCGCAAGAGCGCGAGCACCCCCGCGAGCGCGAGGTCCTCGAGCATCCCGGTCTGTGCGAGGAAGCGCCGCGCCGCGAGGGCACGGGCGAGCTCCTCGCGCGCGAGGTCACGACTCACCCGCACGGCTCGCGCGACACCGCCCATGGCCGCACTCTACACCGTCGCGAGCGAGCGTCGACGGGAGGCGCGCCGGGCCTTCCACCGGCCAGCGGTCGCCATGCTAGCGTGACGGCGTGAGCCCCGCTCGGTTGGTCAGGCTGCTCGATGGCGCCACGCGCGTCGTGGCCGGTGGCGCGCTGTCGCTCGGACTTGCGGCGTGTCACGCGGGAGCGGCGCCGAACGCGCCGGGGACGCCCACCGGAGAGCGCGATACGACGGCGAGCGCGGCGAGCGGACTCGAGGATGCGGCGTTCGCGGAGAGCGCGTACCAGCTCCTCAGGCAAGGCAAGCCATCGAGCGCCCGCACCGCGATGCTCGCGCGCGTCGTCGATGCCCAGCTTCGACACGCCGCGGCGCTGTTCGAGAGAGGCGACGACGTCCGGGGGGCGCAAGCGGTGCTCGGCGCGTTCTCCATGACGCGGACGCTCGATGCAGGCGGGCTCGTGCTGTCGCCGACGGGGGCACCTGCGCTCGACGGAGCGCTTCGGCGGTTCAGCGCGCGCGGTGACGAGGGGCGGGCACTCGCCTTGACCTCGATCAAGAGGCCTCTGGTCGCGAAGGGCAGCGCCGCGGAGAAGGAGCTCGACGCGCACCTCGAAGCCCTGAAGCGCTGGCGGAACGACACGCGGAGCGACGCGGCGATGGCCGAGCTCGCGGTCGAACATCGCCAAGCGGTCGCGCGAGCGCTCCTCGAGCCGAGCGAAGACAGGATCGCGACGGCCACGACGGCGGTGGCACGATGGATCGAGCGGGCGGTCGCCATCAACGTCGCCTTCCAAGAGACGCGACAGCTTCCCGAGCGCGACGAAGCGATCGAGGCGTTCCGCGCGTTGCGCTCCGGAGCCTACGTGATGGCGGCGCTGTACCTCAGGCACGGCCGCGTCGCCGAGGCCCTGCAGGCGATCGAGACGACGACAGCGAGCCGCGTCGTTCGACCGGACTTCTTTGCGCGGCTGCGCGCCGCGGCCGAAGGCGGACGCGCCGAGGACCTACGAATGCTCGCGCGCGAATACTCGGAGATCGGGCGCGCACAGGACGAAGACGAGAGCCCGCTCGACCCCGAGGTCCTCGCGAGCGCCCTCTGGGGCATCGGCCTCGAGGCGTTTCGTCTGGATCCGTCGAGCCTGGCCGTCGCCCACCTCCTCGCGGCCCAGCTCGTCGTCCACGAGATGCCCGAGGTCGCGCCGCTCGTGCTCGCCGACGCGCTCGGCGTGAGCCCGGCTCCCGCTACCTTGAACGGCGCGCTCGAGGTGGTCGCGGAGGCGCTCGGCAGAGAAGAGCAGAGCCCGGACGTCGCCACGGCTCGACGCATCTTCGCCGCGTCGGTCCGCCTGCTCGCGCTCGCGGACCAACCCGGTTACCAGGGCCTCCTGCGAACGAGCGCCGCGAGGCTCCGAGCCCAGATGGCCTCGCTCGAGCTGCGCGCTGGCAACGCGACCGCCGCGCGCGAGCTGATGACCGCGGCGCTCCGGGCCGAGCCGACCATCTCGGGCCTTGGCACGCTCGGGACCCTCGAGCGCCAGCTCGGCGACACCGCGGCCGCGCGCATGACGGCCGATCGCTCGTATCTCCTCGCTCCGCGAGGCCTCCCCGATCTCGACGCTGCGCAGTCCCGGCTCCTCACCTTCGAGCTCGAGCGCGACGCCGGCAACGAGACGGCCGCGAACCGCGCCCTCGACGACGCCCTCGCGATCGCGCTCGACGCGCGACGGCTCGGCGGAGCGAACGTGTTCGGGCTTCGGGCAGAGCTCCTGCTCGCTCGCATCCTCGACGGCTACGGTGAGCGCGACCGCGCAGCCCGCGCGCTCGGACGAGCCCTCGAGCTCGCCGATGTTCACCGCACGATGCTGCCTCACACGATGCTCGCAGCGATCGGGCGCGCGGTGGCGCTTCGAGACGTGTCGAGCGCTCGGGCGGCCCTCGGCCTCGGCCTCAAGGCGGACACCGATCGCGAGTCGCTCGTCTACGGAGCTCTCTGGCTCGGGCTGCTCGAGCGGCAGCTCGGCGAGACCACCGATGGCAAGGTCGATCGCATCCTCGCCGACGCGGTGAACGCCGAGGGCTGGACCGCGCGACTCGCTCGTTGGTACCGCGGCGGCATCAGCGATGCTGAGCTCGCGGCAGCGGCCCGCAACCACTCCGAGGCCGTCGAGGCCGAGTTCTACGCGGCGCTGCGCGCGTGGGCGAGCCAGTCACCCGAGTCGCTCGCGCGACTGAAGCACGTCGCCAGCGACCCGCTCATCGACCTCTACGAGGTACGCCTCGCGCGTGACCTGCTCGCGCCGAAGCTGCGCCTCGCGCCGCCGAAGAGCGCGCCTCTCCCCTGACGGCTTCGTCGCTCGACCGCGAGGACGACGAGCACGTCGAGCAGGCGCTAGCCCTTGGGTCCCCGCGGCCCGTTCGCCTTGCCGCCGCCTTTGATCTTGCCGCCTCCGTAAGGCGCGACGCGCGGGAGCTTCGCCCAGGTCTCGTCGAACACGCGCCTCATGTCGGCGAGGGCGTCCGCGTGCTTCTTGTCGCGAGCGAGGTTCTTGGTCTCGCCAGGATCACGTGCAAGATCGTAGAGGCTCACGCCGCCGCCGGCGTCGTCGACGATGAGCTTGTAGTCCCCCTTCACGATGGCGCGCATCGGCGAGTTGTTGCTGTCGCCGGGGAGGTCCGTGACGATCGGCTCTCGGTCGCCGGGCGGCTCGATGCCATAGACCTCGGGCACGAGGGAGCGGCCGACGAAGCCGGGCGACGGCGACAAGCCGAGCAAGTCGACGATCGTCGGCGCGAGATCGATGTCGGAACGTCGCGCGTCGACCATGCGCGGCGCGGCCCCTGGCGCCTTGACGATCAAGGGGACGCGCGTCAGCACCTCCCAGAGCGCGAAGGCGTGGCGCCACATCTTGTGCTCGCCGAACGCCTCGCCGTGGTCCGAGCTCACGATGACGGCCGTGTCCTCCCACCAGGGCTGCTTGCGCGCGAAGGCGAGCAGCCGCTCGACCTGCAGATCCGTGTAGAACACTTCGGCGTCGTAGTGGTCGCGCGTGCTCTTGCCGAAGTTCGGCGCCTCAGGGTGGGGCCGATACTGGTCATGCGGATCCATGTAGTGGAGCCATAGGAAAAATGGCCCCTTCGTGTTCGCGGGCTCGGAGAGGAGGTCAATCGCGAGGTCGGTGTGCTTGTCACCGGTGATCGACTCGTCGGTCGTGTTGTTGACCTTGAGGTCGGGCACCATCCGCCACACGTCGAAGCCCTGGTTCAGATTCTTGCCGCGGTCGAAGTAGAAGTGCGCGTGCGCAGCCATCGTCTTTACCCCGCGAGCGGAGAGGAGCTCGGGGAAGAACTCGTTGTCGAGGGAGTACTCGGCGAAGAACGACCAGGAGCGATAGAGCTGTGACGGATACCGCCCCGAGAGGAGCGCACCGACGCTCTTCGCGGTGTAGCTCGAGACCGAGTAGGCGCGCGGGTAGACGACGCTCTCGCGAGCGAGCGCCGTGAGGTTCGGCGCGATGTCCCGCGGGTAGCCCTGCCAGGGCATGTCGTAGCGGAGGCTGTCGATCGTCAGCAGGAGGACGTTGATGGGCTTCGTCGGGCGGCCCGTACGAGGCACGTCGGACGCCGCGTTCGCGGACGAGCCCGAGGAGACTCCAGGTGCCGCGCTCGACGAGCCCGTCGCACTCACCCCTGGAGACGCAGCCGAAGTGACGGTCGACGACGGCGCGGCGGAGCCCGCCTTCGCGCGATCGCGAGAGCAGCCCGCCATCCCGACGCAGACGAGCCCTATCGCGAGCGCAAACGCCGACGACCGCCGCTCGAAGCTCATCCGTTCGCAGGGGGAGCGCCGACGCGCTGATTCTCTCGGGCCATCCGCGCCACGCCCTTCTGGAAGAACGCGCGCAAGAACGGGAAGTCGCGGGGCGGGTTGGTGACGAGCCCGGCTCGGCGGATCGCCTCCGCGAGCGCGAGAATGCGTCGAGCGGCGTCATCACCGCGGCGCACGCGAACGGCGACGGCAGTGTCGCACAAACGCACCGCGACCTGCTCACGACGCTCCGGCGAGAACCACCGATCGGTCGCGGCGCTCGTCTCTTCGTCGAGGGCCTTGTCGACCGCAGCGCGGTCCTCGGCCTCGGCGCCGGTCAGGCGCTCGCCGACTTTGGAGACGAGCTCACTGAGGGCCGAGCGCTCCGCCACCCAGGCTGCGAACTCGGGCTCGGCGTGGAGTTTGTCCGAATCGAGCACGGCGGCCGCGCGCTCCTCGTCGGTCGCCTGCTTCGCGAGCAGGTCCGCGACGGGGTGCGTAGGCTGATCCGCAGGCGCGGGGCCCGCGAGCACGAGGCACGAGTCGAACGCGAGCGGGACGATCTGCTTCGCAGCCTCGTTCCGACGACGCCCCTCGGCGACGGCGTGTCGCGCCCACTCGAGCGGCACGGGGATCGGCGGCAGACCAAAGCTCTCCTCGACGCGGGCCTTCCAGCGCCGGATGTGCTTGCCCGCGAGGTGGCCGAGGCTCGCGTGGACAACGCCCGTGGCTTCATTCACCATCACGTCGGCGACCCGGAAGCGCCCGCCGGGCAGCCGCTGGCTGAACGAGTAGAAGGTCGTCCCGTTGCCGTCGGGCGGGATGAAGCTCGCGACGCAGTCCGAGGGCTCGTCGACATGCTTCGGCGTCACGACCGGCGTGACCTCGAGGGAGACTCCGCGTGCCTTCAGCACGTTGAGGGCGCGGCGCGCGGCCTTGCGCGACGAGCTCGGCGCATCGTCACGAGCAGCGATGCGCGCGATCGCCGCCGTGTTGCCAGCGTCGAGCCAAGCCTGGACGAGCGCCTCTCCGGCGTCGCCGACGAGCCGCGCGACGTCAAAAGCCTGATCCGCGGTGACGCGCACATGCTCGGGCCCAATCGCAACCGTGGCGGAGGGCTTCGCGGCGTCTCGCTTGGGCTCGTTGGCGCGTGCGTGTCGTGCCGCGAGCGCCTCCTTCGCCGTGAGGGGCTTCGACTCCTTCTTCACCGCCGGAGCAAGCGCCTTTGGTGCGGGGTGCCACACGAGCATCAGCTGGTCGGGGGTCTTCTTCGCGTCCGGCTTCGCCTCGCGAGGCGGCATGACGGGCGGGGTCCCCACGACGTCCTGCCGATAGATGGTCTTCTTCGACGAGCGATTCACCGCGATGGCCGAGAGCAGCGAGCCCTGCTGCCCGCCGGGACGAGCGTCGCGTCGTTCCGGCCCCTCCGGTCGACCCGCGGGGCGCCCAGGCCGCCGACCGGCGGGGCGCTCGGGGCCACGGCGCTCGGGGGAACGGCCCTCCGCCGAGCGTGGCCGCGGACGAGGCCGCGGAGAGGGCTGCGGCTCTACCGACGACGACGCGGTGGTCCCGGCGTCGGTCGCGTCGGGCGACGCGTCGCGCTCGACGGTGCTGGTTCGCCGCACGCGGCGAGGGCGCTCGGCAGAGGTCTTCGTGGTGTCGTCCTGATTGTCGTCCGTCATGGCCTCTCCGTCTGGCCCGCGGCCAGGGTGGCGATCGCCTCGATCTCGACCAGCGCGTTGCGGGGGAGCCGCGACACCTGAACGGTGGAGCGGGCCGGCGGTGCGCCTGTGAAGCACTCGGCGTAGATCGCGTTGACGCGCTGGAAATCCCCGAGATCCACGAGGAAAATCGTGGTCTTCACGATTCGCTCGAAGCTCGCGCCGGCCGCACTCAGGACGGCACTCATGTTGGCGAGGACCTGTCGGGTCTGGGCCTCGACGTCCCCCTCGATGAGCTCGCCCGTCGACGGATCGAGGGCGATCTGACCGCTCAGGAACACGAGGTCCACCGAGGCGATGGCTTGCGAGTAGGGCCCGATGGCGCGCGGGGCGTCAGGGGTAGAAATGACGAGCTTCGACATGCGTTCGTGGGAACCTTCGCGAGCGACGAGCGCTCGCGCAGCTGCATAGCACGGGCGCGAGCGGGGCGGTGCGTCGAGCGCCATCACTCGAGCCCGCGGCGACCCGCGATCGCCCGGCCGATCGTGACCGGATCGGCGAACTCGATGTCTCCGCCATGCGGGACACCGCTCGCGATCCGCGTCACCTGCGCGCCGAGCGGTCGAAGAGCCTGTGCGACGAGCAGCGCGGTCGCCTCGCCGTCGACCGAGGGCGGTGTCGCGACGAGCACCTCGGTCACGAGCGGGCGCTCGTCGGTACCCCGAACGCGCTGCCGCAACTCCTCGATGGGGAGCGCGTCGGCACCGACGCCCTCGAGCGGGGAGAGCAGCTTGCCGAGCACGAAGTAGTAGCCGCGAAACGCGCTGCTGCGCTCGATCGACATGAGATCCTGGATGCGCGCGACGACGCAGAGCGAGGCGGGATCGCGACGCGTATCGCGGCAGATGGTGCAGAGCGTCGGACCTGGGCGCGCGTCTCTTTCGGCGAGGTTCCCGCATCGGTCGCATGAGGCGATCGCCCCGGCGATTTCGGAGAGGGCTCCACCGAGCGTGCGCGCGGTGTCCGGCTCGCGGGTGAGGAGGTGGAGCACGAAGCGCTGAGCCGTCTTCTCTCCGACGCTCGGGAGTCGCGCGAAGAGCTGGACGAGCTCGCGGACCTTGGGTGGAAGCATCAGCCGGTGATGCCCGGGATGTGAATGCCGCCCGTCACCTTCGACATCTCGGCCTCGACGTGGGCCTCCGCGGCCGAGAGCGCGGCATTCGCCGCGGCGACGACGCCATCGAGCGCGAGCTCGAGCCCTTCGCTCGCGAGGAACTCTGGCTCGACCGAGACCGCGCGGAGCTTCCCTTCGCAGGTGACGGTCACCGAGATCTTGCCGCCCGCGCTCGTCGCGCTGAGCTCCTTGTCCTTCAGCCCATCGCGCACCTGGTCCATCTTGCGGCGGAGGCGCGAGGCCTGCCGCATGAGCTCGTTCATCCCGCCGGGTCCCATGAGCGGAACTTCTGCCAACAAGTGCGCCGGAGCGCAAGGAGTGGTAGGTCCGAGACCGGTGCGTGAGGAGATCCCGTGAGCTACGTCGTACTTGCGCGTAAGTGGCGACCTCAGACGTTCGATGACCTAATCGGACAGGGGCACGTCTCGCGCACGCTCGGCAACGCCATCGCAGCAGGGCGCGTCGCCCATGCGTTCCTGTTCACGGGCGTGCGGGGCGTCGGCAAGACGACGAGCGCGCGAATCCTCGCCAAGGCGCTCAACTGCGAGCGCGGGCCCACCGCCTCTCCCTGCCTCGCGTGCAGCGCGTGCCGCGAGATCGGCGAAGGCGTCGACCTCGACGTCCTCGAGATCGACGGCGCGACCTACACCGGCGTCGACAAGGTCCGCGAGCTGCAGGAGAGCCTGCCCTACCGGCCGTCGCGCGATCGCTACAAGATCGTGATCGTCGACGAGGTGCACATGCTCTCGCAGGGTGCGTGGAACGCGTTCTTGAAGACCCTCGAAGAGCCGCCGCCGCACGTGAAGTTCATCTTCGCCACGACGGAAGTTCACAAGGTCCCGATCACGATCCTCAGCCGCTGCCAGCGCTACGACTTCAAGCTGATCGGCGCGAGCGCGATCGCGTCTCGGCTGCGTCACGTCCTCGGTGCCGAGGGCGTGACGGCCGACGACGAGGCCATTCGAATCGTCGCGCGAGAGGCCGCAGGGAGCATGCGCGACGCGATGAGCCTGCTCGATCAGGTGATCGCCTGGGCCGGGGAGGACGGGCTGACGGCCGACGGGGTCGCGCGCGTCCTCGGTGTCGCCGAACGAAGCGTTCTCCATCGCCTGTCGGCCGCACTGGTCGGAGGCGACGCTGCAGCCTGCCTCGCGATCGTCGGCGAGCTTGCCCAGCAGGGGTTCGCGCTCGCCCATGTCGCGCGCGATTTCTTGAAGCACCTCCGGGACCTCGTCGCGGCGAAGGTCGGCGGAGACCCGGCGCGGCTCGACCTCGCCGATGAAGAGCTCGCCGACATTCAAGCTCTCGCGACGAACGCGACACTCGACGACTTGTCGCGGCTCTATCTCGGGTTCTCGCGAGCCTTCGATGACATCGCGCGCAGCGCAGAGCCGCGCCACGCGCTCGAGATGGCGCTCGTTCGCCTCGCGAAGCGTCCACCCCTCGTGGCGGTCGATGACCTGCTCGCGCGGCTGCTCGACCTCGAGCGACGACTCGCAGCCGAACCGCCCGTGAAGTCGGAGTCCCCCGCCCCAAAAGGTCCGGCGGGGCCTGACCCCGCCGAGCACGCCATCGAGCCAGCATCGCAAGCGCCGCATGGAACGACGGCGAGCGCAGCGCGGAGCACGGGAGCGCCCTCGCCGAACACAACAGTCGAGGTCGCTCGGGAGGCGCAGGAGGCCGTCGACCCACCTAGCCCTTCGCAAGCAGCGAGCGCGCCTCGCTCCACGGCTTCGACGAAGGCTCCCACGCCCGAGCCTGGGACTGCGCCGATGGATTCGTGGCGCTTCGTGCTCGACCGCATCGCCGAAGAGCGGCCGCTCGTCGCTTCCGTCCTCGAGCACGGCGCGCTGCTAAGCACCGAGCGTGATCGCTTCGTCCTGGCCTTCGAGGCTGGCTCGTTCGCGCTCGCGCAGGTCACCCCCGAGGCCCTCGAGATCGCGAGTCGAATCGCGACGAGCGCTCGCGGTGTGTCGACCACCATCGTCGTAGACGTCGCGAGCGCCGCACCATCCGGTGTCACGGTCGCAGCCGCCCGCGTTGCAGAGCGTGACGCGAAGGTCGAGGCGGCGCGACGACGGGTCATCGAACACCCGATGGTCGCAGCCGCGCTCACCGAGCTCGTGGCCGAGCTACGGGACGTTCGCCTCCACGATCTCAGCTGAGTCGCTCACCCCGCTGCGTGACCTCTCTCCAGGGTCGCTCTCAACGGTCGCCGTCCCGAAGGGCGCAGAGGTAGACTCGCGACGATGAGGGTCGCGGTGATCGATGGCCGCTGCATGCCGGGCGACGAGGCCAAGCTCTCGGTGTTTGATCGTGGCTTTCTCTTCGGCGACAGCGCCTTCGAGACGCTACGCACCTACCGGCGGGAACCCTTCGAGCTCGACGCGCACCTCGAGCGCATGGGACGAAGCCTCGAGGCGCTTGCCTTCCCGATCGCGGTCCCAGCCGACGCGCTTCGAGAGGACCTGCACGTGGCGTTGTCCACGGTCGATCACGGCGAGAGCTGGATCCGGCTCTACCTCAGCCGCGGAGAGGGCCCGCCCGGCCTCGATCCGGCCGACGCGAAAGAGCCGTCACGCGTCGTGCTCGTCGACGCCCTCCGGACGCCGAGCGTCGAGAGCTACCTGCGCGGCGTTCGCGTGCGGTGCATCGAGACCGTGCGGGCCGCCGACGCGCTCGCGAGCGCAAAGCTCACCAACTACGTGGCCTCGATGCTCGCGACCCGCGAGGCTCGGCGACACGGCGACGACGAGGCCTTGATCGTCGACCGTTCCGGCAGGGTGATCGAAGGCGCGACGCAGAACGTGTTCGTCGTACGACCAGGCGGAGTCCTCACGACGCCGCCGGTGGACGTCGGCGTGCTCGACGGCATCACGCGCCGCATCGTGCTCGAGCTCGCGCGCGAGTCGCGGCTCCGCGTCGAGCTCACGGCACACACGCCCGCGGAGCTCTGCGACGCAGAGGAGGTCTTCCTGACATCGAGCCTACGTGAGCTCGTCGCCGTCTCACACGTCGACGGGGTCCCCCTGCGCTCGTCACCGGGGCCCCTCACGCGGACCCTCCATGATGCGTTTCGACGACGCGTAGGGATCCCCCCGGTTCCCTACTCGTGAGGCCTCACTCGCTCGCCTTGAGCTTCGTCAAGAGCTCGTCGGCGACCGCGAGATCGGGCTCGGCCGCGAGCGCGCGCTCGAGGTTGTGAATCGCCTTCTTGGGGTCGTTCATCGCGACGAGCACCCGAGCCATGCCGAAGAACACGGCCGCCTTGCGCACGGCCCCGGCGTCGTCGAGGCGCTGGAGCAACAAGGCCTTGAAGGCCCCGTCAGCGCGCCGCAGGTGTTCGGCCTTCGCCTCTTCGTCGGTGGTGGTCTCGTAAAGGTCGAGAGAGAGCTCTCCGAGATCGGCCGAAACCTTGAGGTTCGAGGGGTCGAGTCTGCGGGCAGCCTCGAGCTCCGCGAGCGCAGCCCCGACGTCTCCCCGCGCCTGCTGAGCAGACGCGAGCCGCAAGTGGATCTCGGCGAGGTCCTTGCTCCGCTTCCCTCCGAAGGCTTCGACGACCTTCTGCAACATCCCGATCGCCTCGTCGGGGATCCCCGCAGCCGTGAAGGAGTCCGCAAGCTCGAGCATGATGTCACGGTTGTCGGACTGCAGCTCGAGTGCCCGCTCGAGGAGCCCCGCCGCCGCGACGTGGTCCTGACGCTTCGCGGCTTGGATGCCCGCCGCGCGGCGGTAGAGGAGGACGCGCTCGGCGTCGTCCTCGCCCTCGTCCGCGCGTCGTGCGACGAGATCGGCGAGAGCCTCGAGCCGCTCGAGCTTCAGGTAGAGCGCCTCGAGCGCCTCGCGAATGCTCTTGAGGTCGGCCGCAGAGAGGTCGGGGGTCGCCGCGGCGCCCTCGAGCACTCGGACGCCTGCCGCCTCGTCCGACTCGTAGAGGTCACGCGCTCGGAGCGCGAGGCGCGTGACGTCGGCGAGAGGCGCCCCGTCGAGGAGACGCTCGAGGGTCTCCGCAGCGTCGCTCGTGCGGCCTTGCTTCTCGTACAGTCGAGCGAGGGCCTCCCGCGCGGGCCGGTAGGACGGGTCGAGATCGAGCACCGCGAGGTTGCCGTCGATCGCGCGGTTCGCGTCGCCGAGGCGCGTATCGCAGATCTCGGCGAGCCGCAGTCGAAGCGAGAGCTCACCGTCCGGATCGCCCTGCTCACGAGCCACGTCGACCTGCCGCTCGAGCAGCTCGACGAGCTCCTCATCCCGACCGGTCTTCTCGAGAAGCTCGGAGAGGAGCTCGACCGCGCCGATGTGCCCAGGGATTTCTTCGAGGATCGCCTGCAGTTGCCCGATGGCTTCGCTCGGCGCGCCGAGCTCGATCTGCGAGATCGTAGCCGCTTCCATTCGAAGCTCCGCGCGATGCTCGAGGTTCTCCTCGCAATCGACGAGACGCTCGAGCAGCCTCAGCAGATCTTCGTGCCGCCCATCCTTCAAGTAAAGGCGGCGTAGCGCTGCGGCAGCGGCCGCGTCAGACGAGTCGTCGTCGAAGGCCTGCTCGAGCAGCACGATCGCGCTCGCGGCGTCGTCGAGATCGTCCTCCGCGACGAGCGCCGTCTCGTGCCGAAGCACACGCAACACATCGGACTCCGACGCGAGCTCGAGGCGTCGCTTCATGAGCGTGAAGCGCTCGGCATGGTCAGCCTTGGCGGCACACACGAGCGAGAGCTCCGCGAGCGCCCAATCGTCGGAGTCGTACGCCTTCAGCATGTCGCGAAGGATCGCCTCCGTCAGCGAAGCGTCTGCGAGCGACTCCTCGGCGAGGGCCTTCGCCTCGCGACGCAGGTCGGAAGCCTCACGGTCCGTCGACGCCGCGCCGGAATCGACGAGATCGGCGAGCTTCCGCAGCGTCTCGACGAGGTCCCGATCACGCCCGTAGGCGCGCTGAAGCGCCTCGAGGCGCACGAGCGCCTCGCCTGCAGTCGGGTCCTCTGCGAGCGCCGCCGCGAGCGCGCGCTCGGCGTGCGACGGATCCTCGACGTTGTCCTCGAACCACGTCGCGATCCGAAGGTAGACGTCACGCGCGATGTCGGGCCTGACGCCTGCCGACCCCTCGGAGCCGCGCGTCGCCTCGATGGCGTTCATGACGGCCTCACCTGCTCGGCGCCACGCCTCCGCGCCCGCCTCGCCTGAACCATTCAGCCCGGCCAGGCGCTCGAGGCGCTCGAGGAGCTCCTCGTCAGTCGGTCCGTCCGGCAGCGCATACTCCACGATGCGTTGGGCTGCGTCCGGATCCGCACCTTCGTCCTCGAGCATTTGCGCGAGGTCGAGCCGCAGACGGAGCCGCTCCGTGGCACTCTCGGTGAAGTCGATGCGCTTGTTCCGAAGGTTCACCCGAGCGTCGCCGTCGCCGAGTCGGCGGTAGAGCCCGTCGAGGACCTCGGCAACCGTGTCGAAGAGCGCTGGGTCACCGCTCAGCTCCTCGAGTCGCGCTCGCGCGCCCGCGTGCTCCGGATCCACCTCGAGAGCACGCTCGTACTGCTCGATGGCGCCGCGGGCATCGCGGAAGTGTCCGTGTCGAACGTCGCCGAGTCGATGGTGCAGCTCGGCCATCGCCCCCGCATCGCCCTCGCTCTCGAGACGACGCTCGAGGACGGCGGCGAGCCGCTCGAAGTCGCTCGTCTCCGAGTAGAGCCGGTCGAGAGCCTCGAGGTAAACACCTGGCTCGTCGGCCTGATCAGCGGCCTTGCGGTACGCCTCGATCGCGCGCGGCTTGTCCTCGAGCTGCGACTCCGCGATGCGAGCGAGGCGAGCATAAAGCTCGGACTGGGTCGTCGCGTCGTACACCTCTGGGCCGAGCTTCTGGAGCGTGTCCGCATAGGCTACGAAATCGCCCGTAGCCTCGCAGAGCCGCTCGATCTCCTCGTGGTGCGACTCGTCCGCGGTCGCGCCGTCCGCGTGGATTTCGACGAGCGCACGCAGCCGCGAGTCCCGTGCGCGGTCGAGCGCGTCGAGCTGCTCTTCCTGAATGAGCGCGATCTGGATGAGCGTCGTGGCGCGCTCGACCGACTCGTGATGGGCGGTGACCCGCAGCTCGAGAAGATCAATGAGCTCCCAGAAGCGGCCCATGCTCGCGTAGATCGGCTCGAGCAGGACGGTGATCTCGAAGCGCAGGTCCTCGTGGTCGCGAGCGAGCTGATGCAGGGCCTTCAGCGCGTGACCGTCTTCGGGCACCTCCTCGATGACCGCGCGATAGTGCTCGAGGGCGTCGGTCGTCTGCGCGAACGCCTGCAGACACAGGTCGCCAAGCCGATTGCGAAGCGCCGCGCGCTCTGACAGTTCGTCGGCGAGATCGGCCTGCGTGGTCAGGTTATCGAGGAGGTCGTTCCACCGCTCCGCGCCGCGATAGAGACGCTCGAGCCCAGCGAGGACGCCCGGATCCGTATGGAGGATGTCTCGGGCGAGCTCGAACATGCGGATTGCGTCGCTCGGACGCTCGAGCTCGCGCTCGTAGATCTCGGCCGCGTAAATGCTTAGCTCGAGACGGCGATCATCATCGTCGGTGGTCGCATCGATGCGCTGCTCGACGAGCGCGACGAGGCGGCCTTGATCACGGGATCCATAGAGCCAAATGAGCCGGTCGAACGCGAACAACGACTGGTTGTCGAGGTCGACCGCTTTCTCGAGGACCACGATCGCCGACTCCTCGTCCCCGAGCATGTCCTGATGCACCTCGCCGAGGCGCTCGAAGATTTGGGCCTTCTCGTCGACGTGGTCGACGAGCTCAGCCCGCGCCGCGAGCACCCTCGTGAGGGTGTCCCAGTCGCCGAGCAGAACGCAGAGCTCGTCCATGCGCGCGACGGCGGCCTCGTCGGCCGGGTCGAGCGTCGAGACCTGCGCGAGGGCGGCAAGAGACCGGCGCGGATCGTCAAGACGCTGATCGCAAATGTTCGCGACGGACGAGAGCAAGCTCGCCTTGATAAGGGCCTCGTCGAGTCGAGCGGCCGCGGCTTCGTACGCCGAGGCGACCTTTTCCCAAGCCGACGTCGCCTCCGCGAGGCGCTCGAGCTCTGCCAGGATTTCTTCCGAATCGGGAACGAGGTCGAAGGCGCGGAGCACAATCTCGAACGCAGCGGCCGCATCGCCGCCTCGCTTCTCGACGAGCCGCGCTGTCTCGACGTGGATCGCTGCCTGGTCGAGGGGATTGTCGGCGAGCGCGAGCCGGTGCTCCGAGAGAGCAATCAAGCTCTGCCAGTCGTCGTTCCGCTCGTGGAGCCCGCGAAGGATATCGACCACCGTCTCCTTGCGCGACGCGTCGTCGAGCATCTTCTCGAGCTCAGCAACGGCCTCGCTGTGGTCGGGGAGCGACTCGACGATGAGCTGGAGTTGCTCGAGAGCGCGATCGCGATCGGCTGGGCGTCCCGCGAAGAGTCGAGCGAGCTCGAGCCGGTAGACCGCCGCTGCTTCCGGCGCGTGATGCATCTCGGCGCGACGCTCGTAGAGCTCTGCGAGGTCATCGTGCTTACCGGCGGCCTTGTAGAGCTCGGTCAACGTATCGAGCGCGGCGTCGTCCTCAGGGGCGAAGTCGAGCAAGTCACGAAGCGCGCTCATCGCGTCGTCGTCGCGTCCGAGGTCGCGCTGAAGCGAGGCGATGACGTGGTAGTAGGCGACGCGCTTCTCGGGCTCGACGGCAGAGTCGACGCCACGGAGGTAATGCGCGACGCGCTCCTCCTTGCGCTCGAGTGCGACGAGCAGCGAGTCGATTGCGACGAAGAGAGGCTCGCTCTCGGGGCTGAACTCGAACGCGCGTCGGTACCACGAGAGCGCGTCCACGTTGCGTCCCGCCATCGCGAACAGCTCGCCCGTCCGCTCGCTCAGCTGAGCGGTTTTACCGTCGTCCGAGGACACTCCGGCGAGGGCAGAGTCGAAGATCTCGGCGACTCGCTCCTCGGCGCCAGTCCCGATCAGGCGACCGAGGCTCTCGATCTTGTCCCAGATGCGCTCATCGCTCGGCTCCTCGCGAAGCAGACGCGCGACGGTCTCGAGGGCCATGCCGTAATCCTCGAGCTGCTCCTCGTAGTGCTGCGCGAGCTTCTGCAAGAGGAGTCCGCGCTCGCCGGGGTCGTCGCAGGTGTCGACGCGGGCCTCGAGCGCAACCTTGAGGCGCTCCCAGTTGGCGGTCGTCCGGTAGACCGGCTCGAGGGCACGCGCGACGTGAGCCTTCTGCTCGCTGTCGGTGACGGTCTCGAGGAGCGCCTCGAGCGCCTCGACCGCGCCGGAGTGCAGTGGCTCGAGCTCGAGCGCCGCGTCGAGCTCATCGAGCGCTCGGGCGAGGTCCTTCTGGTGCGTGACGAGGACCGCCGTCAGCTTGACTCGGAGATCGGCGATCGCCTTCCCCTTGGCCGAGTCGATCTGGCGCTCGAACAAACTGACGAGCGAGTCGAACTTTTGCTCGGTGCGGTAGAGGCCGTCGAGGGCCGCGACCGCCTCCGGGTCGAGGATGATTTCGAGTACGTCCTCGTAGGTACGGATCGCCGCGCCCTTGTCCGACAGCGGACCGGCCTGGAGCGCGCCGGCTCGAAGGAGCAGCGCGACGCGGGCGTCGTCCTGTGCCTGCTCCGCGCGCTGAACGAGGATCCCGAGCAGCGCAGCGTCGTCAGCCACCGCCGCGTAGAGCTCCTCGAGCGCAAGTAGGGCGGTCGCGTCATCGCTCACCGCATCGAGCGCCGCTCGGTAGTGCCCGATGGCTCGGCGGTCGTCGCCCAGCTGCGCGCGGGCGAGCTCGGCCGCGCGGAGGCGGGTCGACTGTTGAACTTCGGAGTCGAGGATCTGCCCGAGCACGGCTTCAAAGAGCTCGAGCAGGTCGGCGTGACGCTTGGTGTTGTCCGCGAGCCGCTCGGCGTTGGCGATCCAGTGCGCGAGGTTCATCTCGCCTGCCGCCTCACGTACGCCGCGCGCGGCGTAGTCGAAGGCCCGGGAGGAGTCGTCGAGGACGTCCTCGGCCGTGTTCAGCGCCCGCTCTAGGATCTCGAGCCGCTCGCTCGGCTCCTCGGTTGCGGCGACCTCGATGTCGAGGACGCGCAAGAGAGCCTCGGCGTTTCCGTCGGCTCGGAAGATCGGAGCGAGCGTCTGCGCCGCCTCCCGTCGCACCTCGGCGACTTCGTGCCCGAGGAGCGACTCGAGCCCGGCGCGCGCAGGCGCGTTCGTCGGATCGCGCTCGAGGACGGTGCGATACGACGCCATCGCGCCCGAGGGGTCGGCGAGGCGCGCACGACGGACGTCGCCGAGGCGGACCTGGAGGTCCGTCGCATCCGCCGCGAGCGTAATCCACGTCTCGAGGACCTCGGCGAGCTCCTCGAAGCGCCCCGCCTTTTCCTGAAGGCGAGCGAGCGGGTCGAGCACGAGCGGCTCCGGCCCGAAGTCATCCTGCACCGCGCGCCAAGCTGCGATCGCGTCGGCGACCTCGTCGAGGCGGTCGCCGAGGACCTCGGCGCACTTCACCATGCAGCGCTTGCGCTCCTGCGGATGGTCGGTCGCCTGCTCGATACGACGAAGCGCATCGATGAGGTTACGCCACTCTTCGCTGTCGCCGTAGAGGCGCTCGAGCGACAGAAGCGCGACGAGATCGGTCGGTTCGTCCGCGAGGCGGGCGTTCCAGGAGACGATCGCGTTCGCGCGGTCGCTGAGCGCCTCCTCGTAGAGGGTCGCGATACGCTCGAAGAGGCGTGCGCGCTCGTCGGCCTCGTCCACGAGCTTGACCTCAATTCCGAGGACCACGACGAGGTTCGCGTGGTCGCCCCGCTTCGCGTAGATCGCCGCGAGGGCGCGTGCCGCCGGAATGACGAGCTCGGGGTCGGCCGGATCGATTTCGAGTGCTTCCTTGAGGAGCCCCTCGGCGCGGACATCGTCTTCGAGATCGCGCTCGCACACCTGCGCCGCGGCCATCAGGATCTCGCCACGAGCCTGCGCGCTCTGGCAGCGCTTGGCAGCCTCGGTCAGCCCATCGGCGACCTCCGCATACGACCCCGTACGCTGACCGATCTGCAAGAAACGCTCTCGAACCGAGGCGTCCTCGGGCTCGAGTGGGACGAGCCGACGGAGGGCCGCGAAGGCTCCGGGGTCGTCCCGGAGCCGCTCGTCGCGCAAGGTCGCCACGCGGCGGAGTAGCTCGCGACGATCGTCGTCCGAGAGCTCGGCCTCGAGGCGAACCCCAAGGATTCGCACGAGGTCGCGGATCTCGCCGCGCGCATCGTAGACGCCGTCGAGGAGCAGCGCCGCAGGCTGCCGGAGCTCTTCGACCGCGAGGCACTCCTCGGCGAGCTCTCGGGCTTCCGAGTGATCGTGGTGTCCCTCGAGGACGGCCGAGAGATGAGCCATGACGCGCGCGGTCTGCTTGAGCGCGTGGAGGTAGAGATCGACGAGGCGGATTCGAAGCGTCACCGCGTCCTCTTCGGACGCCGTCTCGAGGCTCCGCTCGAGGAGCGCCGCGAGCTCCGTAAAGCGCTCGTTGCGGACGTACAGTCGATCGAGGGACTCGGTGGCCTCGCTGTGGAGCGGATCGAGCCCCGCGATGCGCTCGAAGTAGCCGATCGCACGGCCGTCATCGCTCATGAGCTCCTCGGCGAGGAGCGCCACCTGGTGCAGGTGCTCGACCTTCGTGAGATCGTCCTCGGCGGTCTCGATCGCGCGGAGGTAGAGACCCTCGAGGTCCGACCAGCGCTCGGCGCCGGTGAGGATCGCCTTCAGGCGCGAGAAGGCGCCGTCGTGCTTCGGATCGAGATCGAGCACCACTTGCAGGTAAGGCGCCGCCCCTTCCGGATCGGAGAGGTGCTCCTCGTGCAGGGTCGCTGCGCGATCGCAGAGATCGATGCGCAGGTCGCGCTCGAGCTCCGGGGCGCGCTTGGCGCCCTCGCCGACCGTGCGGGCGTAGGCGTTGGCCAGGTCCTTCGTGCGCCCCGAGAGGCCGGCGAGGCGAGAGGCGCTGTCCCACAGGGAGAGCTCTGCCGGTGCCTCGGCCAGCGCCGAGAGCACCACGTCGAGGGCCGCCCCGCGGTCCTCGAGCTCCGTCTCGAGAGCCTCCGCGAGCGATCGGAAGAGCTCGAGACGACGATCCGCCTGGTCCTCGTGCTCGAGGAGGACCCGCAACACGCGAGCGCGATCGCCGGCGTTGCCCTTGCGGCCGTGGTACTCTTCGAGCACCGAGGCGGCCCGAGCGCGGACAGCCCCGGGCTTTGGCTCGAGTCCTTTCGGGAGGGGCCCGGCGAGCGTCTCGAGAAGCGCGATGGCACGGCCATACTCGGCATCGATCTCGAGCGCGCGAACGCACGCGTCGAAGGCCTCGACAGGCGCGTCGAGCCGCTCAAGGTAGAGGGCCGCAAGGGCGGTCTCGAGACGGACGCGCGCGTCGCCGACCTCGGCATCGCGGTGAGCCTGCATGACCTCCGCGGCGCGCTTGAATTTGCCGGCAGCCGCGAGGAGCCGCGTAAGCTCGGCGAGCGAGCCCGTACGCGACGCGTCGAGAGCGAAAACTCGCTCGAGGAGGTCGACGGCGCGCTCGGGCTCGCCGAAGACGTCCTGCTCGACCTGCGCCCACTCTTCGAGTGCCTCGATCTGCGCATAGCCCTGGAACCGAGAAGCCTTGATCTCGAAGAGCCAGCGGAGATCCTCCTTGCGCGCGTTGCTGCGAAGGAGCTGCTCGAACGTAGCGACGGTCTCGGTATCGGCCGGATCGGCGTCGACGAGCTTACGGTAAATGGCGACGGCGTCGTCCGTCTTGCCGAGGTGCGTGGCGTAGACGTCGGCGAGCTTCGCCTCGACCTCCCGCGACGCCGCGATAGAGAGCCCGGCCTCGCCGAGCTTGGCCTTCAGCACCTCGACGAACGACGACCAGTCACCCGAGAGCTGCGACCACTCGCGAAGTCGCTCGAGCCCCGCCTCGTCGCGCCGCAGCTCGTAGGCCTGACGCGCGTACTGAAGCGCGGCATTCTTGTTCGCGAGCTGCCCGCCCGCGATCGACGCCATCTTCTCGAGGATGGCGATCTTCTCGTCGACGTCGCTGGTCGCCTCGAGCAAAATTCCGTGAAGGCCCGGCAGGCGCGACCACTTGGAGTCCGCCTCGTAGATGGGCAAGAGGGCACGCGCGGCGTCGATGTTCTTCGGCTGTGCCGCGAGGACACGCTCGAAGGAGCGTGCGGCCCGCTCGGGCGCGGAGAGCTGACTCTCGTAGATGCGCGCGGCGCGGAACGACAGCGCCACCTTGTCGGGCTGGGCCTCGGTGCGATCGGCCGTCGTCGAGAGGAAGTCCGCAAGCCCCTCGTAGTCGTCCTGCGAGCCGTAGAGCTCTTCGAGGCCGTCCCAGTCGCGCGCCTCGACCAAGGCCTGGCGGAGCACGCGGAGGGCGCGGGTGTGTCCCGGCGAGAGGTCGAGCACCCGTCGCCAGGTTCGCAGCGACGCAGGGAAATCGTTCATCTTCTCGGCCTGGAAAGCGCCGAGCTTCTGCAAGAGCACGACCTTCTTCTCGGCGTCGCTCTCGGCGATGCGCGCCTCGAGGACAAACGCGGATGTCGCGAAGTCCTTCTGCCGCTCCGCTTGCTTCTCGAGCGCGTCGAGCACGCCTTCGGCTTCGGGAGCCTCCTCGAGGATCGTCTTCCACAGACGGATCGACTCTTCGCCCTTGTCGAGGCGCTCAGCCGCGAGCTTCGCCATCTCGCGCAAGATTCGGATGCGCTCGTCGCCGGTGGCCGCCTCGAGCTGCTTCTCGTAGAGCTCGTAGAGCTTCGGCCAAGTGCGGCGCTTCTGATAGAGGTCGACGAGCTGCTCGCGGGCCTCGGCGTCGTCGCCGGTGGACTCGAGCAACGCCTCGTAGGCGGCGATGGCGTTCTGGACATTCGAGAATTGCTCGAGCCACCGACGCGCAACGGCGCGCAGCAGCTCGATGCGTTCGCTCGGATCCGCGGTGATGTCAGCGAGCTTCTGCTGCGCCCCGAGGAGATCACGCCAGCGGCTTAGCGTCTCGTAGACCTTGATGACGTCGCGCACCGCCTCGACGTCGCGCTCGTCGATCTGGAGGATCTGCGTGAGCACGGTGAGGAGCGCGGTGTCGCTCTTCATGCGATCGCGGTAGAGTTCGGCCATCTGCCGAAGCACCGCGATGCGGCCTGCGGCGTCCTCCTTGGGCAAGCGCTGGAGGTCCTGACGCAACAAGTCGACGAGCGCGTGGTAGGCCTCGGTCTGGAGGTAGAGCTTCTTCAGCTTCTCGCGCGCATCTTCGTCGTTCGGGTCGGTTCGAAGCGCAGCCTTGTACTGATCGATGGCGCGCTTCGAGTTGTCCTGACTCTCCGCGAGCGCGGCGATTTCATCGGTCAGCTTGCGCTTCCACTCGTCGTCGGTCGAAGCCCGTTGGGCGTCGGTGAGCACGGCGATGAGGCGCCCCGCGTCTCCTTTGGACGAGTAGCGCTCGCGGAAGAATCGCAGCATCCCGAGGTGTGCGGGCTCACCCTTGCGGACCTTCTCGAAGTAGGGCTCCGCGGCTTCGGGGTTGCCGAGTGCCTGCCAGTGCAGCATCGCGATCTGCACCCAGATGGCGAACTCCTCGGCTTGCTTCACGGTCCCGCTCGAGAGCATGCGCTCGTAGACCGCGACGAGCGGCTGCCAGGACTCGTTCTGCGTGTAGTGCTCGCGGAGCCAGTCGACCGCGATCGCGTTCCCGGGCTCGAGCTCGATCACCTTCTCGTGGGCTCGGATCGACCCCTCGGCGTCGTCGAGGCGCGTCCGATGGATTTGGGCGGCGTGCGCCGCAGTCGCGATCTTGTCGGCGCGCGTCGGCAGGACGTCTGCCAGCCGACCGAGGGCCCGCGCGGCGTCGTCCCAGCGCTCGAGCTCCTCGTAGACGACCGCCGCGAGCGCGCGCGCGCGTCGGTTGTCCCCGTCGCCGGCCAGGGCGCGCTCGAGGAAGTCTGCGACGCGCTTCACGTTGGTTTCGATGCGGGGTGCGTGACGCAAGGTGGTGTCGGCGGCAGCCACGAGGAACCGCGCGCGACGACCGTCGTCGTCGGCTTCGGTCGCGTCGAGCATCAGTTGCTCGACCGTCGCTTCCCAGGTCTCGCGTTGGGCGAGGATGTCCGCGATCGCGGCCTTCGCGCTCGCGTCGTCGGGGCGCGCGTCGAGGGCGCTGCGATAGGCAACGAGCGCGTCGTCGTCACGGTAGAGCTCTTCGTGAAAGATCCGCGCGCGTTGGAGCTGCTTCGAGGCGACCTGCGCGTCGCCTTGGACGACCTTGAGCTCGAACTCGAGGAGCTTCGTCGCAGCCACCCAGGAGCGCTGCTTCTCGAGCTCGAGCCGTGAGCGCTCGAGCTCCCGCACGACGGCGTCTCCCTCACCTTCGGCCACCGCCTCCTCGATCTGCGACCAAGCAGCAGAATCGTTGGGGTCCGAGATCAGTGCAACGAGGGCGGTACGCAGCGTATCGAGGCTCATGCTCACTCCGGCTTGAAACGGCCATGACCCCGCGTTCCCCCGAGAAATTTCACGGGTGGGTGCGGGATGGACCCGGCATTAAACCTGCCCTCCGAGAGGGTTGCAACGGGGTCCCGGGCTCTCATGATCCGGGTCGATGCCGAACGGGCCGAAGCCCCTGTCGGACGCACTCGAGACGCTATCGAAGGGCGCTCGTTCGGGGTTAAATCGCGCCCCGATGACCTCCCCGAAGGCCCCCTCCGCCGGCTCTGCGCTCAGCTCCCTGCTAAAAGAGCATCGGCGCTTCTCGCCGCCCGCTGCCTTCGCCGAGCGTGCTCACGTCGGGCTCCGCGAGGAGTATGAGAAGCTCTACCGCGAGAGCCTCGAGTCGCCCGAGGCGTTCTGGCGCCGCGAGACTCGCGACCTCGTCTTTCGCCGCAGCTTCACCACGGCCCTCGAGTGGGTGCTGCCGCACGCGCGCTGGTTCGTCGAGGCAGAGCTCAACGTCTCGGAGAGCTGCCTCGACCGGCATGTCTCCGGAGGCCGTAAGAACAAGGCCGCGCTCATCTGGGAGGCTGAGACGGGGGAGGTCGTGACGCTGACCTACGCGCAGCTGCTCCGCGAGGTCGAGGCGCTGTCTCGCGGGCTGCGCTCGCTTGGCGTCGTGGCGGGCGATCGGGTCGCGATCTACATGGGCATGCACCCCGGAGCGGTGGTGGCCATGCTCGCGTGCGCCCGGGTCGGAGCGGTCCACACCGTGGTCTTCGGAGGCTTCGCCCCCGAGGCTCTCCGCGATCGGATCGCCGACTGTGGTGCAAAGGTGGTGCTGACGCAGGATGGAGCGCTCCGACGGGGCAAGGTCGTGCCGCTGAAGCGGATGGTCGACGAGGCGCTCACGAGCCCCGCGACCTCGTCGGTCGAGCATGTCGTGGTGCTGCGCCGCCTCGCCGCGGAGCACCCGGAGGGCGCGATTACGATGGTCGCGAACCGAGACCACGATTGGAACACCTTGTGCGAACAGGCACGCGAGGCCTCGAGCGCGCCCGCGGTCGTTCCGGCCGAACACCCGCTCTTCATCCTCTACACGTCGGGCTCGACCGGACGTCCCAAAGGCGTCCTCCACACCTCCGCGGGCTACCTCGCCGGCGTGCACGTGACGAGCAAGTACGTCTTCGACCTGCGCGACGACGACGTGTACTGGTGCACCGCCGACGTCGGGTGGGTGACCGGACATAGCTACATCGTCTACGGGCCGCTCTCGGTCGGAGCGACCTGCGTGCTCTACGAGGGCGCCCCGAATTTCCCGGACTGGGGTCGCTTCTGGAAGCTCGTCGAGCGCCACGGCGTCACCATCCTCTACACCGCACCCACGGCGATCCGCGCGTTCATGCGGGCGGGGCGCGAGTGGCCCGATGGCCACGACCTGTCGAGCCTGCGCTTGCTCGGCTCGGTGGGTGAACCGATCAACCCCGAGGCCTGGATTTGGTACCGCGAGGTCATCGGGCGCGAGCGCTGTCCGATCGTCGACACCTGGTGGCAGACCGAGACGGGCTCGATCCTCCTCGTGACCCTGCCGGGCGCGGTCGACGCGAAGCCGGGATCGACGGGCCTGCCGTTCTTTGGGGTCGAGCCGGACATCGTCGACAAAACTGGAGCACCGATCGCAAACGGAGCGGGAGGGCTCCTGGTCTTGAAGAGGCCTTGGCCGTCGATGCTTCGGACGGTCTGGGGCGATGACGAGCGCTTTCGGCGCCAGTATTTCGGCGAGATCGAAGGCGTCTACTTCACGGGCGATGGGGCGCGCCGCGACGAAGACGGATACTATTGGGTCGTCGGGCGGATCGACGATGTGCTGAACGTCGCTGGCCACCGCATCGGCACAGCCGAGATCGAGAGCGCGCTCGTCTCGCATCCGTTGGTCGTCGAGGCGGCGGCCGTGGGTCGCCCGGATGAGCTGAAGGGCCAGGCGCTCGTGGTGTTCGTCACGGTGCGCCAGGGAGTCACGGTCACCCCGCCGCTGGCCGAGGAGCTCGCCGAACACGTGGGACAATGCCTCGGTAAATTCGCGAAGCCCGACGCCGTCCGCTTCACCGACGCGCTTCCGAAGACGCGCAGCGGAAAGATCATGCGGCGCCTGCTGAAGGACGTCGCGGCCGGCCGCGAATCGACGGGCGACATGTCGACGCTCGAGGACTTCTCGGTGCTGGCCCGTCTGCGTGCCGAAGAGGAGTGACCGCCGTTCGACCTCGCGCTAGCCTCCGCGGGCATGCGTCGGGGGTTCAACGTCCACCGCGTTGGGGCGTCGTTCGTCCTCGCGTCCTCGCTCCTCGCGACGGCGGCGAGCGCCGCGGACCCCTGTCCACCGCACCCGGCCTCCACGGCACCTGAGGACCTCACCACGGCGCGCAAGCACATGGCGGCGGGCGTGGCCTTCATGCAGGACCCGGAGGGTGCTCGCTGCGAGGAAGCCTACCCACAGTTCGCTAAGGCCTACGAGCTCTCAGGCTCGCTCAATGCCCTCCAGAACATGGCGATCTGCGCGGCGAAGCTCGAGCTCGACGGCGAAGCGATCGCCTGCTTCGAGCGCTACCTCGAGCGCAAAGGCGCCGACATCGCGGCCGAGGACAAACAACAGGTCGAGAACGATCTGCGAGGGCTGAAGGCCGCGATCGCTCACGTCACGTTCAGCTCCGATCTCCCGGGGGTCACCATCCAAGACACGCGCACCCCACGCCGCGGCCCCGAGGTGCGCAACACCTACAAGCTAGGCTCGACCAAGCTGCGCCTCGGGGTCCACCCCGGAGACCACTCCTTCGTGGCGCAGGCGAAAGGGCACCCGGATCAGAAGTGGACCATCGAATTGAAGAGCGGCGACAAGCTCTCGAAGGAGTTCCTCTTCGACGTGGGCAAGCCGGTCACCGCGGAGGGCTTCACCGAGTCCGACGCCGGGCGTCGAAGGGCCGCGCTCAGCTACACGAGCGAGCCCGCGACGAATCATGGACTCCCGGCATCGTTCTGGGTCGCAGGGAGCCTCACCCTCGCCGCGGCGACCGGGTGGGCGGTGACGGGTGCGCTCGCGCTCAAGCGAGGCTCCGAGTACGAGGCGACGAATACCCTCTCGAACGCCGTGGCGGGTGTCGACCTTGCGCGCGAGCACGATGACGTCAAGGCGCTGAACCTGAGCGCCGACGTGCTCATGGGTGTGACGTTGGCCGGCGCAGTCACGACCGTCGTCCTCGGGCTCACGAGCTCGAGCGTGGAGCCGTCCTCGAGCGCCCACCTGACGCTCCTTCCCGTCTGGACGGAGCGCGCGGTCGGAGCGTCGCTCGTCGGACAATTCTGAGCGAGGACGTCGCGTGACCATTGAAGAAGGGACGCTCGTCGCGCAGCGCTTTCGGGTGCTCGGGCTGCTCGGCAAGGGCGGCATGGGCGAGGTCTTCGCTGCCGAGAACACCCGCACCGGGCGGCGAGTCGCGCTCAAGGTCCTGCGACCAGAGTCGAAGGACAAGCAGACGGCCGTCGAGCGCTTCCGTCGCGAAGCACGGGCGGCAGGGGCTATCCGCAGCGAGTTCGTCACCGAGGTCTACGACGTCGAGGAAGACGCCGAGCATGGGATCGTGCTCGTGTTCGAGCTGCTCGAAGGGGAGTCGCTCGTCGATCGGCTGAAGCGTACGGGGCCGATGCCGCTGGTCGAGCTGTGGGGGGTCGTCGAGGCGGTCTGGGTGGGGCTCGCGGACGCGCACGCCGCGGGCATCATCCACCGAGACCTCAAGCCGTCGAACGTCTTCCTCCTCACGAAGACGTCGCCCGCGCGCGTCAAGCTCCTCGACTTCGGCATCTCGAAGCTGCCGAAAGCGATCACCACCGATAGCCTGACGCAAGTCGGGCAGAGCCTCGGAACCTTCTCGTTCATGCCGCCGGAGCAAATCGGGCGCGCCAAGACGGTCGATCACCGCGCAGACATCTACGCCTGCACCACGCTGATCTACCAGGCGCTGACGGGCAAGCTCCCGTACCTCGCGAAGAACGCCGTAGTGATGATGGAGCTGAAGTTGCGACAGGATCCGCTGACGCTCGCTGACGCGGTCGGCGCGCCGGTCGATCCACGGCTCGAGGCCTTTGTCGCGCGGGGCCTCGCGCGCGACCCGGACACTCGCTTCCAGACGGCGAACGAAGCTCTCGTCCAGTGGCAAACGCTGCGCCCATCCGACGCCGTGTCGTTCGTCGCGTCGGCGAGCCAAAACAGAGGCTCGGCGGCGATGACGGAGCCTACCCCGAGCGAGGAGAACTCGCAGACGGATGCGGGCACCCGACGACGCTCGCTCCCCGACTCGACTCAGGCGATGCCGGTGCTCGTCGAACCGCGGCCGTTGCAGCGCCCCGACGAGGATGTCTCGACCCTTCAGCGCCCATCGACCGCGATGTCCATCACGCCGCAATCCGCGCCGTTCGCGGCCCCGGCGCCGGCGCCACGCGCGCCGGAGACCTCTCGCCCCGCCCTTCCCTCGACGAGCGCACCTGAGCGGCGCCAGTCGCTCGTAACGATGGCCGCAGCAGCGGTCGCGCTGATGCTCCTCGGGTTCGGGATCGTCGCGCTCGCGCTCCGCTTCCTGCGCTGAGTTGTCGGCGGCGCTTGCATCGGGCTCGCGGGCGAGACTAGGTTTCCGACGAAGCTGGGGAATATCGCGTGGGTCTCAAGCAAATTCACCTGCGGATCTACGGGCGCGTGCAGGGCGTCTACTACCGTGCGTCGGCGCAACGAGAAGCCAAGCGCCTCGGGCTCACCGGCTGGGTGAAGAACCGGAAGGACCTGTCGGTCGAGCTCGTCGCCGAAGGCGAAGAGACCGGCATCAAGGACCTGGTCGCCTGGGCCCACCATGGCCCAGGAGCCGCGCGCGTGGAGCGTGTCGACGTTCGTTGGCGAAGCTTCATCGGCGATTTCTTCGACTTCCGCATCCTCGAGTGACTCCTCGCCGGCGTCGATCGACGCCAGCGACTACTTGATGATCGTCAATCCGAAGCGCTGCGAACGAGCGACGGACCACGACATGCGACGGCCCCTCTGGCTCCTGCTGCTCTCGCTGACGCACGCGGTCCCGGCGAGTGCCGACTCGCCAGCGGCGGCGGTCGAGATCCCGCTGCCCGAGCTCCCACCGCTCCCGGCGCTCGAGCATCCGTCTCCGTCGCCCGCCGCGGTACAAGCGCTCGATGCGCGTCTGGAGCAGCTGCTCGCCCTTCACGTCAAGCATCCGCTCGAGCCACGGGTCGACCTCGGGTTCCTCTCGTCCGAGCTCGACGAGGAGTCGGTCCTGGCGATCGCGCAGCGCCTCGAGCAGCTGCGCCGCGGGCTCGATGGTCGCGCGGCCACGGGGCTGCTCGAGCGGGCGCGGAAGGAAGGCGCGAAGTCCCTCGATCGCCGAAGGAAGGGCCGCAAGACCGCCGAGAAGACCGAGGGCGGAGGGCAAGACGCTGGAAAGAGAGAGCCGCCGCCCGCCACGAGTGACGAGGGCACGAGCGAGGGAGATGGGGATTGGCTCCAGTTCGCGCTCGCCCTCGATCGAGGCGACGACCCCGCGTGGCGCGATCTCGTGCACCTCTACGGGATGCTTCGGATGCTCGAGGCGCTCGGGACGACCGCCGCGGTCCGGGAGCTCGTGAACGCCTACAGCTACTTCGGCGAGCTCGTCCGCATCGATCTGCAGCGCACCCTCTTGCGGCTCAAAGACAAGGCCGTCCCAGCGCTGATCGAGGCGCGCGAGCACGACGCCAAGAAGGTCCGCGACTGGTCACGGCGCACGCTCGAGGGAATGGGCCGAGCGATCCCGGGCGAAGCGATCGCGACCACCGACCCGGCCGTCCTCGCCGACGTGCTCCTCGCCTTCGGCCGCGTCAAAGACATCGACGCCACGAGGGTGATCCTGAGCTTCGTCGCGAGCGAGCGAGTCCACCTTCGGCGAGCTGCGCGCCAAGCGGTAGGAGCGCTCGGCGACGCCGCGGTATGGCATCTGAAGGACGCGTACGAGAGCGTCACCGGCGACAAGCCGCCACGCGCGTGGGATCACCGAAGGCTCGCTCAAGAGCTCTTTCGCGTTCACGACCGTTCGCGCGCGACCGCCGTCTTCGAGCTGATGGCGCAGGGCCTCGAGCTCGCGAGGAAGGGCAGCACCGCCGAAGCCATTGCGGCCTACGACCAGGTCCTCGCGCGCGCCCCGCTGTTCGAGCGCCGCAAAGAGATGGCGCCGACCTACGTCGCGCACGCGACCGCCCTCGAGTCCTCCGACGAGCACGCAGAGGCTCTCGTGGCGCTCCGCAAGGCGCTTCGTCTCGACCTCGACTCGCCCGACCGAGTGCGCATCGAAGCGCGCATCGCGTACCTCGAGGGGCGCATGCTCGCCGACAAGGGGACGCCGGATCTCTTCATCCTTCGGCGCGCCGTCGAGCTCGACCCGAACAACCGCGACGCACGCGAGCTCTTGAAGACCCTCGAGGAGCGCGCAGCCCACGTCGAACGAGCGACGAAGCGCTACGTCGCGGCCGGGGCGATCGGACTCTTCGCTGCGATGGCGATGGTCTGGCTGGCCCGCCGCCGGCCGAGCGCGTCTTCGAAGGGCATGACCAAGCCCCCATCGCCGGCCCCTGCACCAGAGGACTCCGGCGCGCTGCGGCACTCAGCGGCCATTGAGCCCGCGCATCACGATGCGTCGAGGCTGACGACGGTTGAGCTGAGCGAGGGCACTCGACCGAGCGAGGACGAGCGTCCCACGATCGCCGAGGGCTCGCCCTCGTTGGATGCCGCGGAGGCCGTCGCCGAGGCCGCGACGAGCCTGCTTCCGGAAGCCGCGGTCGAGGCGCCGAGCTCCCCTCGAGATCCGAGCGAACCGGCCTCAGGTCGCTGAGCCCCTCCTCGGCCACCGACGGAGCGACAAAACGACGACGGGCGGCGACGCCTCTCTCGAGGTCCTTCGCCACCCGTGTTTCTTGACGGGCCCAGGTTGCCCCTGCGGGCGCCGCGGACTCGCCGACCCTGCGCCGAGCTCAGGCCGTCGCCGACTCTGACTCGATCGGCTGGACCGGCGGGGCATCGATGAGCTCGATGAGGCTCATCGAGGCACCGTCGCCCCGGCGCGGCCCGAGCTTCACGATGCGGGTGTAACCGCCCGGACGCTCGGCCATGCGCTTCGCGAGATCGACGAGGAGCTTCTCGACGAGGTCGCGCTTCGTGCCGTCGCGCTCGACTCCCCAACGGGGGAGGAACGAGCCGACGAGGCGCGCCACGTGGAGGCGCTTCGCCTTGTCCGACGCCGAGAGCTTGTCGTTCGGCGTGTACGCCACGACACCGAGGCGCTTGGCCTTGGTGATGAGGCGCTCAGTCACCCGGCGGAGCTCCTTCGCCTTGGCGTCGGTCGTGATGATTCGCTCGTGGTTGACCAAGTTGGCCGCCAAGTTGCGGAACATCGCGCGCCGGTGCGCCGTATTTCTACCAAACTGCCTGCCGTCTTTTCCGTGACGCATGGTGCTACCTCGATGTCGAGACTCGAGAAGTGACGCGTGTCGAGGGGACTCCCTGGCGACCGCTCACTGCCCGAACGGGGACTTACTGGTTCCTCGCGGCCTGCCAGCGCTCGAGGAGCATCGGCCAGCTCTCGATCTTCATGCCGAGAGACAGGCCCATGCTGCTCAGGATCTCCTTGATCTCCTTGAGCGACTTACGACCGAAGTTCTTCGTCTTCAGCATGTCCTGCTCAGAGCGCTGCACCAGCTCGCCGATGAGCTGGATGTTCGCGTTCTGTAGGCAGTTCGCCGACCGCACGCTGAGCTCGAGCTCCTCGACCGAGCGGAAGAGGTTCTCGTTGAGAGGCTCCTCCTCACCACCCGGCGCGTAGTAGGTCTCCTCGACCTCCTCGAAGTTGATCCAGATGCTGAGCTGCTCCTTCAGGATTTTCGCCGCGAAGGCGACCGCGTCGGCCGGCGTCACCGCGCCGTTCGTCCAAACCTCGAGGGTGAGCTTGTCGTAGTCGGTGACCTGCCCGACGCGCGCGTTGGTGACGGTGTAGTTGACCTTGCGGATCGGCGAGAAGAGCGCGTCGACGGGGATCGTCCCAAGCGCCATCGTCGCCGTCTTGTTGCGCTCGGCCTGGACGTACCCGCGGCTCACCGACACCGAGAGCTCCGCCTGCAGCGGGCCCTTCTTGTCGAGAACGCAGATGAGGTGGTCCGGGTTCAGGATCTTGAGACCATCGACGAGCTGGATGTCGCCGGCGAGGACGGGCCCGGGGCCCTCCTTGTCGATGCGAACCGTGTAGCTCTTCGAGTCCTCAGCCTTGAAGACGACCTCCTTAAGGTTGAGGATGATGTCGCTCACGTCCTCGACGACGTCGGGGATGGTCGTGAACTCGTGGAGGGCGCCCTCGATGCGCAGCGCCGTGACCGCTGCGCCCTGGAGCGACGACAGCAGCACGCGGCGCAGCGAGTTGCCGATGGTCGTGCCGTAGCCGCGCTCAAGCGGCTCGCACACGAACTTCGCGTAGGTGCCCGTAGCGGTCTCGTTGTCGATCGACACGCCGCGCGGACGGATCAGCTCGCGCCAGTTGCGCGCGATGAACTCTGCCTTCACTTCACTCATGATGCTGTCTCCTGATTCTTGGGTTCACCGTGCGAAGGTCCCGCCTCACGTACCGCACTCGGTCGCGTGAGGCCGCCTCTGCCCACGGAACATCGTTGCTCCGCGCACCGCCCAACGTCGCGTGGTGGGTGCGCACATCGTGTCGACTCCGGTGAAGGAGCCGCCACGAATCAGCGGCTGTAGTACTCGACGATCATCTGCTCGTCGATCGCGGGCTCGTTGAGCTCTTCGCGCACCGGCGCGCCCTTCAGCGTGCCGACGAAATTGCCGCGGTCGACCTCGAGCCAGCTGACGACGGGACGCGTCGCGGCACCCGCGACGGCTGCCTCGACACGCTTGAACTTGCGCGCCTCCTCGACGAGCTCGAACTTGTCGCCCTCCTTGGCGAGGTAGGAAGGAATGTCGACGCGCTTGCCGTTCACCTTGAGGTGGCCGTGGCGAAGCAGCTGCCGAGCGTCACTGCGCGAGGCGGCGAAGCCGAGGCGATAGACGATGTTGTCCAGCCGACGCTCGAGGAGCCCGAGCATCTCCGAGCCCGTGCGGCCCTTGCGGCGTGACGCATTGTGGTAGTAGCCGCGGAACTGCGTCTCGAGGACGCCGTAGATGCGGCGAACCTTTTGCTTCTCACGGAGACGGATCGCGTACTCCGAGAGCTTGATGCGGCCCTGACCGTGCTGCCCCGACGGGTACGGACGGCGCGTGTACGAGCACTTCTCGGTGTAGCAACGGTCGCCCTTGAGGTAGAGCTTCATCCCCTCACGGCGGCAGAGCTTGCAGACGGGACCAATGTAACGAGCCATGACGTGTTCCTATGGGCTGTGCGCTCAGACGCGGCGGCGCTTGGGGGGACGGCAACCGTTGTGGGGGATCGGGGTGACGTCACGGATCACCGTGACGCGAAGCCCGGCCGACTGAAGGGCGCGGAGCGCGCTCTCGCGTCCGGCGCCGGGCCCCTTCACGAAGACGGCGACCGTGCGCATCCCGCTCTCCATCGCGGTACGCGCGGCATGCTCCGCGGCAACCTGCGCGGCGAACGGCGTCGACTTGCGCGAGCCCTTGAAGCCGCGCGCGCCAGCCGAGCACGCTGCGACCGCGTGGCCGGTCACGTCGGTGATCGTGATGATGGTGTTGTTGAAGGTCGAACGAATGTGGGCAACGCCCAGCGCGACGTTCTTCTTGACCTTCTTCTTGGTTTTGGCCTTCGGATTCGCCATGACGATGTTCTCTCAGCCGATCACTTGCGGATGATGCGCTTGCGGGGGCCTTTGCGCGTACGGGAGTTCGTGTGGGTGCGCTGCCCGCGAACCGGCAGGCCCTTGCGGTGACGGAGGCCACGGTAGCAGCCGAGGTCCATCAGGCGCTTGATGTTCATCTGAATCTCGCGGCGGAGATCGCCCTCGACCTTGTAGTCGGCGTCCAGGATCTCGCGGATCGAGCGGAGGTCCGCGTCCGTGAGCTCATCGACGCGCTTCGTCGGGGGGATGTTGGCCTTCGCGACGATCTGGCGGGCCAGCGAAGGTCCGATGCCGAAGAGGTAGGGAAGCGCGTAAAGGACGTGCTTCCGGCGGGGAAGATCGACTCCTGCGATGCGTGCCATGGTTCAGTTCCTTCCTCAGCAGCCCTGACGCTGCTTGTGACGCGGGTTCTCGCAAATGATGCGAACGACGCCGCGGCGCCGCACGACTTTGCACTTGTCGCAGATCTTCTTCACGCTCGGTCGGACTTTCATGACTGCCTGTCTGTCTATTTGTGTCGGTAGGTGATTCGGCCGCGGGTCGGGTCGTAGGGCGAGACCTCGACCGTGACACGATCCCCCGGGAGGATTCGGATGTAGAACTGGCGCATCTTGCCGCTGATGGTCGCTAGGACGCCGAGACCGTTGTCAGCGACGACTCGGAACATGGCGTTCGGCAACGCCTCGTCCACGACGCCAGTGAACTGCATCTTGTCGTCCTTGGGCTCCTTCGGTGCCCGCAGCTCTTTGTTTCTACGCGCCATGGGCAGTGATCACTTCACCGTGTCCAGCGACGCGACGACGCGCCCGGTCACTTCTTCGGGTTTCCCTACGCCATCGATTCGGCGCAGGAGGCCACGCTCCTCGTAGTAGGGGAGCAGGGCGGCCGTCATCGAGTCGTAGGCGTCCAACCGCGTGTTGACGGCTTCGGGCTGGTCATCCTTGCGATGTTCCAGCGAGCCCGGGTCCTTCAACAACTCCGGGGGCGGGGGATTGTATAGAAGGTGATAGATTTGTCCAGACCGTTTGTCGGTCCGGCGATGAATGAGGCGCTCCTCGAGGAGCCCGCGGGCCACATCGAGCTGCACCACCGCGGAGAGGACGAGCCCGCGCAAGGCCAGCATCGCCTCCAGCGCCTCAGCTTGCGGCACCGTTCGCGGGAAGCCGTCGAGCAAGAAGCCCGACCCGCAGTCCGCATCCTTGGTCCGGCGCTCGATGAGTCCGATGACGGCGGCGTCGGGGAGGAGACCGCCCTCATCCATGAGCTTGCGGTACTCGGGCTCGAGAGTACCGGCAGCCTTCGCCGCCCGAAGCATGTCCCCGGTGGAGAGGTGCGCGAGGCCGTAGCGCTCGCAGAGCACCTTGGCCTGAGTCCCCTTCCCTGAGCCGGGAGGTCCCACGAGGACGACGATGGTGCTCATGCGCCCGACTCCGCCGTGTCGCTGGACGACATCGAGCTCTCTGCGTCCTCCTCGGCCTCAGGAGTCGCGCCGGGGCGCCGCCCGCGGACCTTGGAGCGGCTCGGGCCGGTCAGGCCCTCGTAGCTGCGCTTGATGAGGTGGCCCTCGATCTGGCTCATGGTGTCGAGGGCGACACCGACCACGATCATGATCGTGGTGCCGCCGAAGGTGATCGGCATCCGGATCGCCTGCCCGAACATCGACGGCAAGGTGCAGATCGCCGCAACGTACACCGCGCCCGCGACCGTGATGCGGTTGACGACGCGCTCGATATAGTCCGCCGTCTGCTTGCCGGGCCGCACGTTCGGGATGTTCGCCTGCTGCTTCTTCAGGTTCTCCGCGACCTCGACCGGCTGAAACACAATCCCGGTGTAGAAGAAGCAGAAGAAGACGATGAGGACCGCGAAGCCGGTGTTGAACACCCAGTCGCCACGGGTGACCAGCGTCTGGAGCTTCTGCATCCCGGGTACGTTCAGGCTCGCCAAGGTCGCCGGGAACATCAGCAGCGACGAGGCGAAGATTGGCGGGATGACGCCCGAGGTGTTGATCTTCAGAGGGAGCTGCGCCTGCTGCGCGCCGTAAACCCGCATCCCCACCTGGCGGCGGGAGTACACGATCGGAATCAGCCGGCGGCCGTTCTCGAAGAACGCAACGACGGCGATGCACGCCAGAAACGCACCCGCCACCGCCGCCATGTTGAGCGGCCGGGGGTCGCCCGCGCTCTGCTGCACGTAGCCGATGATGGTCTCTGGGACGCGCGCGACAATGCCGCTCATGATGATGAGCGAGGTGCCGTTCCCGATGCCGCGCTCGGTGATCTGCTCACCGAGCCACATCAGGAAGGCGGTACCCGTGGTGAGCGTGATCATCGTCATCGCGATGAACAGCGGGCCCGGGTCGTTGACGATGCTGGTGTCGGACCCAAGGAGCGCGACGCTCTTGCCTTGGATGGCCGTCGCCAGCGCGTACGACTGGAAGCACGAAAGGACGATCGTGCCGTAGCGCGTGTACTGCTCGATCTTCCGCCGCCCTGCCTCGCCTTCCTTCCGCATCTCGGCGAGCGGCGGGTACACCATGCCGAGGAGCTGCAGGATGATGCTCGACGAGATGTAGGGCATGATCCCGAGCGCGAAGATCGACAAATTGCCGAGCGCGCCGCCCGAGAACAGGTTCAGGAACCCGACCAGCCCCGCGCCGTTCTCGCCGACGAACTGCTTCATGGCGTTTCGGTCGACGCCGGGCGTCGTCACGAACACGCCCACGCGATAGACCGCGAGCATCCCGAGGCTGAACAAGACCCGGCGCCGGAGCTCCGGGACCTTGTGCCAGTTGGCGAGCGAAGCGAGCGTGGTGGCCATGAGGCGTTGTGGTGCGCGATGAGCGTGCGGGGGCGGGCGGCGCGACCTTCGTCGTCCGCCGCCCCTCGTGGTCAGCCCTGAGCGGCCGCGGCGACGACTTCAGCCTTGCCGCCGGCCTTCTCGATCTTGGCCTTCGCGCCCGCGGAGAACGCGTGGGCCTTGACCGTGAGGCTCTTGCCGAGCTCACCGTCGCCCAGAATCTTGACGCCGTCGACGGCGCCACGGACGAGCCGCTTGGCGCGAAGAGCCTCGATCGTGACGACAGAACCGGCGTCGAACACCTCGAGGTCGCTCACGTTGACGTTGGCGATCCGCGCGGCGAAGAGGTTCTTGAAGCCGAGCTTCGGCAGGCGTCGACCCATCGGGGTCTGCCCGCCCTCGAACGCCGGCTTGCGGTGGCCGCAGCGGGCCTTCTGGCCCTTCTGGCCGCGACCGGCGGTCTTCCCGAGACCCGAACCGACACCGCGACCGACTCGGGTGCGGGGCTTTTTGGCGCCCTCGGGCGGCCTGAGATTCGAAAGGATCGACATGTTACTGGACCTCCTCGACGGCAACGAGGTGAATCACCTTCTTGATCATTCCGCGAAACGATGGCGTGTTCGCGACGGTCACGCTGCGGCCGATGCGGCCAAGCCCGAGACCTTTCAGCACCGAACGCATCGCGGGCGGCTCACTGATCATGCTCTTCTTCTGCGTCACCTTGATCTGCTTCGCCAGGCTCATGCGTCGCCTCCAGTCTCTTCAGCGGGCTTGGTCGCGCCGGGGAGCGACGTCACCGAAGGCTTGATGCGGGGAGCCGAGACGCCAGCGCTGCGCGAGCGATGGCCCAACCTGTCCCGCTCGATCTCTCGCTTGCGCGCGAACTCCTCGGGAGCCCGCAGCGACTTGAGAGCCTCGATGGTCGCGTTGACGACGTTGTGCTTGTTGCCCGAGCCGAGCGACTTTGTGAGCACGTCCGTGATGCCCGCCGACGCCACGACCGCTCGCACCGCGCCGCCTGCGATAACGCCCGTACCGGGGCTGGCAGGCTTCAGGAGAACGCGACCCGCGCCCTTCTCGCCAAGCACGTCGTGCGGAATCGTGGTGCCATCCAGCGGCACCTTGAACATGTTCTTCCGCGCCTGGTCATTGCCCTTGCGGATCGCCTCGGGGACCTCGTTCGCCTTGCCGAGGCCGACGCCGATGTGCCCCGCCTCATCGCCCACGACGACGAGCGCCGAAAAGCTGAAGCGCCGGCCGCCCTTGACGACCTTCGCGACGCGGTTGATGTGGATGACGCGCTCCTTGAGGCGCTCCTCGTCGATTTGATCGAATGCCATCTTCGTAGCCCTCAGAAGTTGAGTCCGGCTTCGCGCGCCGCGTCGGCGAGCGCCTTGATGCGGCCGTGGTAGCGGTACCCGTTGCGGTCGAAGACCACCTTGTCGATGCTCTTCGACCTGCACATCTCGGCGATGAGGGCGCCGACCTTCTTGGCCTCGTCGCTCTTCGTTCCGTCGAGGTTGGTGCGGAGGTCCTTGGAGAGCGTCGACGCAGCGGCGAGCGTCTTGCCCGTCGTGTCGTCGATCACCTGCGCGTAGATGTGCCGCGCGCTGCGGAACACGCTGAGGCGAGGACGCTCCGTGGTCCCGTTGACGGACTTGCGAATGCGCAGCTTGCGGCGCTCGCGACCTTCCAGTTTTCGGGGTGCAGCAGTCATTTCACTTGCCTGCCTTTCCGGCCTTCTCGCGAATCTTCTCGCCCTTGTAACGAACGCCCTTGCCACCGTACGGCTCCGGCGGACGGAAGCCACGGATCGTCGCGGCGGTCTGACCGATGAGGGCCTTGTCGCTCCCGAAGAGGGTGAGGATGGTGCCCTTGGATTCCTTCGGGATGTCGGCGGTGATGCCCTTCGGGAGCGGATACTCGATTTGATGCGAGTAGCCGAGGATGCAGGTCAGCGTCGTGCCCTTCAGCTCGACGCGGTAACCGGTGCCGACCAGCTCGAGCGTTCGCTCGTAGCCCGTCGTCACGCCCTGCACCATGTTCGCGATCGTCGCTCGGGTCATGCCCTGGAGACGCGCGCCGTCGCGGCCAGGCGCCGACGACGTGACGGTGAGGCTGCCGTCCGCCTGGTTGAGTTGGATGCTCGAGTGCAGCGGGAAGCTGAGCTCCCCCTTGGGCCCCTTGACCTTGACCTCGGACGCGGCGACGGAGACCGTGACGCCCTTCGGCGTGACCACGGGCTTCTTTCCGACGCGAGACGTCTTCGGCGCCAGCTTATTCTCGATTTGCGCGGGTTCCATCACCACACCTCGCAGAGGAGCTCTCCGCCCACCTTCCGGCGACGGGCTTCGCCGTCCGTCATCACGCCGCTCGAGGTCGAGAGGATCGCGATGCCCAGCCCGGAGAAGACGTTGGGGATATTGTCGTGCGTCACGTAGACGCGACGCCCGGGCTTCGAGACGCGACGGATACCGTCGATCGCCCCGCGCTTGTCGCGGTCGTACTTCAAGACGATCTCGATGGTCTTGTGACCACGAGCATCCTCCCCCTCTCGTACGTCGGCGATGAAGCCCTCGGATTTCAGGATCTCGGCCACGCGCAACTTCAAGCGGCTGCCGGGCATGACCATTCGGTCGTGCCGCGCGCTCGAGGCGTTGCGGATGCGGGCCAGCATGTCAGCGATGGGATCGTTCACCATGGTGCTCACCAGCTTTGATTCGACACGTCCTGACTTGCTGGGCTACCAGCTCGCCTTGATCACTCCGGGAAGCTCGCCGCGAAGCGCGAAGTTCCGCAGGCAAAGGCGGCACATCTGGAAGTCGCGGTAGTACCCGCGGCTTCGACCGCACACCTTGCAGCGGTTCCGGTGCCGAGTGGAGAACTTCGGGGGGCGATTCAGCTTCGCGATGGCTTGGGCACGCGCCATGTTTCTTTGGTCCTTTGCGTTTTCGGAGACGCGCGGCGTTCACCGCGCTCGAAGTCGTTGGGGGGGCGCGACGGTCGCGCCGTTGGGATTCAGGTGCGGAAGGGCATGCCGAGCTGACGCAGGAGCTCGCGGCCTTCCTCGTTGTTCTTCGCGGTGGTCACGAACGAGATGTTCATTCCGCGGATGGCATCGACCTTGTCGTAGTCGATCTCCGGGAAGATGATCTGCTCGCGCAGGCCCATCGTGAAGTTGCCCGCCCCGTCGAAGCCCTTCGGGCTCACGCCTTTGAAATCGCGCACGCGCGGCAGGGCGAGGTTGAAGAGGCGATCCGCGAACTCCCACATGCGGTTGCGGCGGAGGGTCACGGAGAGGCCGATCGGGAGACCCGCGCGGAGCTTGAAGCTCGCGATCGACTTGCGCGAGCGGCGCACGACGGGCTGCTGGCCCGTGATTAGTCGGAGATCCTCGCGCGCCGTGTCCACGACCTTCGGGTTCTGGACGGCGACACCGAGGCCGATGTTGATGACGATCTTGTCGAGACGCGGCACCTGCATCGGGTTCGCGTAACCGAATTTCTCGCGCATCCCTGCGCGGACCTTCGTCTGGTAGTGCTTCGAGAGGCGCGGCACGTAGCCGGCTTCGTAGCCGGTCGACTTCGCCTCTGCGTTGTCCTTTTTCTCTTTCGCCATTGTCACACCTGGGGGATCAGGAGGCTCTTTGCCTTATGACCGTCGAATCGTCGTCGTCGCTCAGGCCAGCTTCAGCGCCGCGCCCTTCGACGCGGACACGCGGACCTTGTTTCCTGCCTCGTCCTTGGCCACCTTGACTCGGGTCGGCTTGTCGGTCGCCGAGTCGATCGGCATCACGTTCGAGATGTGGATCGAGGCTTCCTTCGAGATGCGGCCGCCCTCGCCACCCTGCTGAGTCGGACGGGTGTGGCGCACGACGATGTTGAGACCGTCGACGATAACGCGGTCGCCGCCCTTGAGGATGCGCTTGATGGTTCCCCGCTTGCCCTTCTCTTTGCCGGCGATCACCTGGACCAGGTCGCCCACCTTCACGCGTTGCATCACAGCACCTCCGGCGCGAGCGAGACGATCTTCATGAACTTGCGGGCGCGAAGCTCGCGAGCAACCGGCCCGAAGATGCGGGTGCCGACAGGCTCCTTGGCGTCGTTGATGAGGACAGCGCTGTTCGTGTCGAACTTGATGTAGCTGCCGTCGGTGCGACGCGACTCCTGCACGGTGCGGACGATGACGGCCTTGGCAACGTCACCCTTCTTCACCTTGGAGTTGGGCATGCACTCCTTGATCGCGACCACGATGATGTCGCCGAGGCCGGCGTATCGGCGGCGCGAGCCGCCGAGGACCTTGATGCACTTGAGCGTCTTCGCGCCGGAGTTGTCGGCGGCTTCGAGCTCGGTCTCTACCTGGATCATGGTTTCAGCTCCTGTCGGGTGCGCTCAGGCCTGGACGCCCAGAACCTCGTCCTTCAGCTGCAGGCCTTCGATGTCGGCCGAGCGAGCGATGAGGCGAGTGACGATCCAGCGCTTGTTTTTCGAGAGCGGGCGGTGCTCCTGAATCTCGACGCGGTCGCCGGGGAGGTATTCGTTCTTCTCGTCGTGCGCCTTGTAGCGGGCGCGCGAGGTCAGGTACTTCTTGTACTTCTCGTCGAGGGTCTGACGGATGACCTCGACGGTGACCGTCTTATCCATCTTGTTGCTCTTGACCGTGCCGACGAGCTTTCGGCGGAAGCCGCGCTTCGACTCGGTCGTCTCGACGGCCGGAGACTTGGCGCCGATGCTCTTGACGCTTGGGCGGGGGGGCGGAACCTTAGCCATGGGTGGTGTCCTTCGGTGGTCTCGCGGGGGGCGTTCAGCCCACCTTCGCCTTCTCGGTCAACAGGGTCTTCACCCGCGCGAGGTTGCGGCGGGCGCGGCGGATCGACGCGGTGTCGTCCAGCTGGTTCGTGTAGTTCTTGAGACGAGCGTCGAAGATCTCGCGACGAATCTGCTTCTCGATCTCTTGCAGCCGTTCGGCGTTGCACTCGCGAAGTTCTTTGAGGTCCACGGCTGTCTCCTTACTGGCTGAGGAAGTCGCGCGCGATGAAGCGGCACTCGAGCGGAAGTTTGTGAGCGGCGATCCGGAACGCCTCGCGCGCCACGTCCTCGGGGACGCCGGCGAGCTCGTAGAGGACGCGGCCCGGCTTGACCGGAGCGCACCACTCTTCCGGGTTGCCCTTGCCTCCACCCATTCGGACCTCGAGGGGCTTCTTGGTGACGGGGCGATCGGGGAACACTCGGATCCAGAGCTTGCCTGCGCGCTTGCAGTGGCGCTGAATCGCCATACGAGCAGCCTCGATCTGGCGGGCGGTGAGGCGACCGGGCTCGAGGGTCTGCAGCGCGAAGTCGCCGAAGGACACGTCGGAGCCCTTCCAGGCGAGGCCGCAATTGCGACCCTTCTGCGCCTTGCGGAATTTCGTTTTCTTGGGTTGGAGCATGGTGGTCTCTCTCGAGGAGCGGGCGCCGCGAGGGCGGCTCCCGCGAAGAGTTGGGTTGGAGCGTCAGGTCCCGATGGCGCGGGCGCGGCGCTGGAGCACCTCACCCTTGAAGATCCAAACCTTGACGCCGATCATGCCGACCTTGGTCCGGGCCTCGGCGAGGCCGAACTCGATGTCGGCACGGAGAGTGTGGAGCGGCACGCGGCCCTCACGGTAGGTCTCGACGCGGGACATCTCGGCTCCGCCCAGTCGGCCGGCGCAGCGAATGCGGATGCCCTTCGCGCCAAACTTCATCGCGATCGAGACGGCCTTCTTCATCGCGCGGCGGAACGCAATGCGGCGCTCGAGCTGCTGGGCGACGTTCTCGGCGACGAGTTGGGCGTTGGTCTCGGCCTTGCGGACCTCCTGGACGTCGATGAAGACCTCGTTTTCGGTGAAGGACGTCACGCCGGGGAACTTCGGCTCGTCCTTCGCGGCGGTCGTCAAGTTGCCGCTCTTCAGCGTCTCGATGCCCTTACCGCCCTTGCCGATGACCATGCCCGGGCGCGCAGTGAAGACGATGACCTTCGCGCGGTTCGCGGCGCGCTCGATTTCGACGCCTGCGATGCTCGCGTTGTAGAGGTATTGCTTGATGGCGCGCTTGATGCGGACGTCCTCATGCAGCCACTGCTTGTACTTGGCGCCGGACTGGTACCACTTGCTGCTCCACGTCTTGATGACGCCGACGCGGAAGCCATAGGGGTGGGTTTTCTGTCCCATGTTTCTTCGGTTCCTTAGTGCTTCGAGGGGCCGAGCTGCTTCGAGTAGCCGAGCTGGTTCGAATCGCGGATCAGCTCAGCGCTGATCGAGCTCGATGGAGATGTGGGAGATGCCCTTGGTGACGCGGGTCGCACGGCCCATCGCGCGCGGACGCCAGCGACGCCAGAACTGGTTCGGGGCCTTGTCGACCGTCGCCTTGCTGATGAAGAGCTTGTCTGGGTCGGCGTTGTTCTGACGAGCGTTCGCGACCGCGCTCTCGAGGAGCTTCTTGACCACGTCTGCGGCGCTCTTCTGCGTGAACTGAAGGAGCTGGAGGGCCTCAGCCACGTTGCGACCCTTCACGAGGTTCGCGATCACGCGCGCCTTCCGGGGGGCGATGCGGCTGTACCTTGCGCTGGCCTTGCTGATCATCGGTCGATTCCTCGGGCTCTTCGTGCCCCCGACCGCGGTTCGGTCGGAGCGGTTCCTCGTGCGCAGGATTGCGCCGGAGGAGGGTTCAGTCGTTGAGGGTCCGTCGTACGCCGTGGCTCGCTGCCTGGAGGAGAGATCCTCGAGCCCTCGTCGCGTCGCCGGCAGGAGTGTAAGTCCGCTCGGCGGCCGATGAGGCAGGCGGCGTCCAGCGACGCCGTTACGGGAAAGGGAGCGCTTTCTAGCAGGGTCGTCGGGACAGCGCAAGTCCCGAAATGAGATGCGCGTCCGGCGGTCGAGGTGCCCGTGAGGTCGGGCAGGTTCGACGGGCGCAGAGTCGCTCCATCCACCACGCGTTGGCAAGCGGCGCGTCGCGTGAGAGACTGACCGGCCGTGCGGCGATCCTTCCCGGCCGTCCTCGTCGCCCTCGGCGGCCTTACGGGTTGCGGCCCGGGAGCACCGGCGCGCCCGGCAACCACCCCGGGGGCCCAGGCGGCGACGAAGCCCGTCGCGACGGCGCGGAGCGAGGTCGGGGTGACCGCAGCGGTGGCGCGGGTCGAGGTGGGACAAGCCGCGGCACCCCCGAGGCCCGCGGAAGTGCCCCGCGCGGCAGGCGCGGAGCCGCCCGCGTCCGTTGACGAGTCGACACCCGCGCGGCCGGCGTGCCCAGGCGAGATGACGCTCCTGCCAGGTGGCGTGTGCATTGACCGCTGGGAGGGGAGCCTGGTTCAGGTCGACGAGCGAGGGCGCGAGCGGCCGTGGTCGCCGTTTCTCACGGTGAAGCAATCTCGCCAGCCGCTTCGAGCGGTCTCGGTCCCGAACGTCGTCCCCCAGGGGTACATCAGCGGGATTCAGGCCGAACGTGCATGCAAGCTCGCGGGCAAGCGCCTGTGCACGGCCCCCGAGTGGGAGAAGGCTTGCCGTGGCCCCGGCGGGACCCTGTACCCGTACGGGAACGCGCGCCGCGCCCACACGTGCAACGACGACGGGCGACCCGTGCACCCGGTGTCGGAGGCGACGATTCGGATGAAGCTCCCGGAGAGCAGGCTCTGGTACGAAAACATGGAGCACCCGGTGATCAACCAGCTGCCCAACACCCTTCGACGCACGGGCGAGCTCGGCGAGTGTACGAACGACTTCGGCGTGTTCGACATGGTGGGCAACCTGCACGAGTGGATCGCCGACGCCGACGGGACGTTCCGTGGCGGCTTCTACATGGATACGCGGGTCAACGGTGAGGGCTGCATGTATGCGACCACGGCGCACGGTAAGGGCTACCACGACTATTCGACCGGCTTCAGGTGCTGCAAGGATGCGACGACGGAGTGAGCTCGCGCTCGCGCTCGTGACCCTCGGGCTCGCGAGTGGCTGCAAGAAAAGGGACGAGCGCCCGGAGGAGGTGCCCGTTCCGCCGCGCAACGCCGCAACGCTCGACGTCGTCAATACGGAGCTCGGGACGGGGCTCGCCCTTCGACTCGGCCTCGCGCCGACGAGCGTTCGTTGGGAGCGCGTGGTGGTGCTCGACGACGAGCGCGCCGTGCTGCTGGGACGCGACAACGACGTCGCGTACGCGCTGCGGACGAACGACCGCGGACGAACCTGGTCGAGCGTGTCCGCGACCGTCAAATCGTGGGCGAGCTGGGGCCTCGCGTCCTCGGGCGCGCTCGCGCTGGTGTCAGGGGCGCCGGAGCGTCCTAAGACCGCAGGGCCAGCCGTGCCGAAAGCGACACCGGTGACCGAGGTGACGTGGTGGTACGCCGCGCCGGGAGACAAGTCGCTCGACGGGCCGCGCGCGCTGCTGCCGGGCGAAGGGCCGCTCGCCGGCGTCACGCTTCCGAACGCGGCCGGGAGCCCGGCGTTCGTGGAGGAGGGCGTGTCGCTGTTGGGCGGCCGCAGCGGCAAGAACGCGGTCCTCGTAAACGCGAAATCGTTAGGCTCGGCGGCTGCTCCGCCCAACGAGCTGGACATGCAAGCGTTCGTGCCGTTCCCGTTCGGCAGGCCGCCGAAGCTGCTCTCGGTGGGCAAGGCGGGGGTCGAGCTGCGCAGCTGGCCCGCCCCAGGAGAGCCGCTCGGCGTGGCAAGCGCGATCCCGGGGTTACGTCCGGACGCGACGACGCTCGCCCAGCTCTCGGAGGGGCCGAGCTGCGAAGCGGGAGCCTTCTCGTATCGTCGACTCGCCGGAGCCCAGCCGTGGGTCGTCGGGGTGTCGGGGGAGCGCGCCCTCGCGTTCAAGCTCCCCGCGTCGGAGGTCGCGCGGCTCAGCTGCGCGGCCGATGCCGTGGTCACCGAGACGACCGTCGTCGACCCGAGCGATCCGGAGCGCAAGCGTCGCGTGCCGCAGCTCGTACGATGCGGCCAGGATGGCAGATGCTCCGAGCCGAAGGCGCCGCCGTTCGCGGTCTGGAGCGAGAAGCACGAGCGCGAGATTTGGTCCGTGCCAACCGCACGGGGGCTCGTCGCCGTGATGCGCGCGCGCACCGGCACGCGCTGGGGGCTCTACCTCGGACAATCCAACGACGGCGGCACTACCTTCGAGCTCCCGCGGACGATCGGGGAAGGTGCCGAGTCGCGAAGTGAGCTCGCCTTCGGTGCGCTGCTGCGCTTCCAGTCGCGCCTCGTGCTCCTGCTCTCGGCCGACGTCGGCTCGACGGGCCGACGCGGTTGGTACGCGCTCGCGTCGGAGGACGATGGAAACAACTGGGGCCCGCCCTGACGGCGCGTCAGGGGCAGCGAGGCTTCAGGATGGTCCGAACGCACGGCTTCGCGACGGGCGCCGGGAGCGGCCCAGCCTTGAAGAGGCGCATCGTCTTCTCGAGGGGCTTCTCGACGTCGACGGTCTCTTTGAGCGGAATGTAACCACCGATCGCCCGGCGCGCTTCGATGGTGTGCTTGCCGGGGAGCACCTGAACCTTCGTCTTCTCTTCAATCTTCTCGACCTTCTCGTTGTCGATGAGGAGCTCGTCGCACGCAGGGACGCAGATCAGCGTGAGCTCGACCTTGTCGGTCGGGTCGTCCGCGGGCGCCTGGGCTGACGCGGCCGCGGGGGCAGTCGCCGCCTCGGAGGCCGATGGCCCCGGTGCGGGCTCCGGCAAGGCCACCGACGAGATCGGCGGCGGCACCGCGACGGGCTCGCCCTGCGGGGCCGGCGAGTCCGCGGAAGCTGGGCGGCGCACCAGCACCACCGCCGCGATGCCCCCGACGAGGAGCGCCGCGAGGATCCCCAAGACCACCGGCTTAACCGGGAACGAGGAGCGCCTCTCCTCGGGCGGGGTCGGCGGGAGTCCGGGGCTAATCCCGACGCCCGCTTCGGCGCTCGCCCTGGTCCGCAGCGCGGACGCCGCCGGACCCGCAGGCGAGACCATCGGGCCTGGCGCCGGCGGATAGCCGTCGACCTGCGGGAACGCGACGGTCGGAACGAGGGGCTCGTTGGCGCGGTAACCGCTTCGGTAGCCGCCGCCGAGCGCCGCCGCGAAAGCTCGCGCAAGCTCTGACACGGACCGCGGCCGCTCGGCCTGGTGCACCGAGAGCGCGCTCGCGAAGACCGCGTCGAGCGACGGAGCGAGCGAAACCCCGAGCTGCGCGGCGCGCTGCGAAGCCAACGGGCGCTGGCCCATGAGCTCGACTTGCCAACCGGCGAGATCGGGCGGCGTGCGCTGGCACGAGCCCCAGAATGACCCGCCGGTCAGCGCGTAGAACGCCAGCAACGCGGCCGAAAACACGTCGGCCGGAGCGCCGAGGGTCGCAGCGGGCTGGAGCTGCTCAGGTGCCCACCACGGGGCCGACTTCGCGTACGACTCGTGGGTCGGGCTCGTGCTTCGGACGACCGCGATGCCGAAGTCGCAGACGCGGACGTGGTCGCTCTGCGCGCCGACGAACACATTGGTGGGCTTCAGCGCGAGGTGATGGAGCTGGCGGGCGTGGCAGGCGTCGAGCGCGCGCCCAAGCCCCTCGAGGAAGCTCGCCACTTCGGCCGGCGCGAGCGGTCGCTGCCCGACGAGCGAGGCGAGCGAGGTCTGCCGGATGAGCTCGCTCACGACGTACGGGGCGCTGGTCGCAGGGTCGTAGCCGGAGTCTGCGACCGGCACGACGAGCTCGAACGGGAGCTGGGCGACCTGCTGCTGCACCTGGGCGAGCTTGCCCATCGCGTCCGCACGCTGGCCGAGCGCCGGATCGAAGAGCTTGAGGACCACCTCATGCCCGGAGGCGGCGACGGCGTGGTAGGTCGCGGCCTCGGCCGAAAAGGCGAGGAGGGCGCGGAGCGTGTATCGCCCTGCCACGGCCTGCCCGGGGGCGAGGTGCGGGGCGGTCACGGTTTGGCGCTCCCGCCCTTCGAGTCCGACGGTTTTGACTCGCGCTTCTTGAAGGCGAGCGACTGGATCGCGGCGGAGACGGACTGGCTGTCGGCCTCGGCCGCTGCGCTGCCTGCCTTCGGCACGAACGCGATGACCACGAGCTCGCGCTCGTCGACGGTGCCGACGACGGCGACCACGTTTCCGGGGGCTGCGCCACGCTTCGCGCCCTCTTGCTCCCAGATCGAGAGCTTCACACCGGCGACGTCGAGCGTGTCCGGGATGTCGGGGCCGCGCAGATGAAGGTCGACGATGTTCTTGAAGGCGAGCTGCACGTTCCAGCTCTTCGCGAGCGCGTCGAGCGCATCGATCCGGGCCTTCTTCAGCTCCCAGCTCGCCTTGGGGGGCGCGAACGAGGTGATCGCGAGGACAGCTCCCGTGTCCTTCGACTGCTCGGCCACGGTCACGTCCGCGAGCTGGGCATAGCGCCACCCCTTCGGCGGCGTGATCGTCCAGTCGAGCCCAGGCAGGCGGGCCTTGGTGTCCGCTCGAGCGAGGCAGGCCTCGGCGAGCGCCTCGCACTTCGGTAGCGGGGGCGGCGGAGGCGGAGCGCCCTTCGGCACCTCGGGCGGCGGCGACTCGCTGCAGGCGACGACGGCGGAGCAGAGGAGCGCCGCGACGAGAGGCAACGTCGGCTTCATGAGGGTCGAGGATTCTACACCGTTTTTCGGGCGCGACGAACGCGCAACTCGTCGCTCGAAGCCGCCGACGCTCTTCCCCCGGCTGCGGAAATCGGTAGAGTCCGCGCCGCATGGTCGCGCCTCGCGCCACGGTGGTCTTGCTGCTCTCTGCGCTCGCGGGCTGCGAGGACTCGGGGATGCGCGCCAGCCCGAGCCCGGGCACGAGCCGCTCGACGGCGATGCCAAGCGCGTCGACGCCGAGCCCGTTGGCGAGCGCCAAGGTGAGCGCCCTACCCACCGCGTCGGCTCGTCCGACCGAGGCGCTCGAAGGCATCTGGAGCGGAAGCTACGAGGCAAAGCGCGGGAAGGTCGACCTGCCCAAAGACTCGCCCTGGCCCGCGTGGCGGAAGGATGACGGAAAGCGCCTCGGCCAGGGGGTCGTCGAGCTGACGATCGAGGGGAGCGGCGATGTCCGCGGCGCGGTAAGCGGTGCGCTCGGGGCGCTCAGCATCCGAGGCCGCGTCGAAGGCGGCGTACTCCGCGCGGGGGTCGCCGCCGAGGACCCCACGGGCGAGGCTGCGATGGCGGGCCGCCTGACCGCCACCCTGAAAGACAACGCGATGAAAGGTGAGCTGCGGGCGTCGGACGAGCGTGGCGACACGGTGCGCGTCGCCGAGGTCGTGCTGCGACGTCGGGCCGCGCGCTGATCGACGAGCGTCGACAGCGGAGACCGACGCGTCGGAAGTTGGGTCTGGCGAGTCGTCCCACATTGGGGTATACGGTGGGCGCATAGGGTCTGAAGGAACATGTCCGACGCGAACAACGCTCAGCGGAGCGACAAGCGGAAGCAAAGTCTCTACTTCCCAGAGACCATGCTGACCGAGATCAAGGACGAGGCAGCCCGGCTCGACCGCTCGCTGTCTTGGGTCGTGCAGCGCGCCTGGAAGCTCGCGCGCGCGGACATCCGGAAGATCCCGAGCGTGAACGACGTCGGCGAGGACGACGTCGACGAGTGATCCCGGCGCGTGAGCGCGCCGCTCTAGGCGAGGACGCCCGACCGTGACCGACTGGCGCGAGCGCTTCGTCGATGGCTGCGACGGCACTCGACTCTACGTCCGCGAGCACACGTCCGAGGCACGAGGGCTCACCGCCGTCCTCTCGGACGGGATCGCCTGCGACGGCTTCATCTGGCGCTACTTGATCGAGGACCTCGCGCCTCACGCGAACCTCGTCCACTGGAATTACCGCGGTCACGGGCGAAGCGCGGCCCCCGACGATTCGACGCGGGTGGGCATGGATGCGCTCGCAGGCGATCTCGTCGCGGTGCGCCGCCAGGCGACCGACGGACCGGTCGTCCTCTTCGGGCACTCGCTCGGCTGCCAGGTCGTCCTCGAGAGTTATCGGAGCGTTCCCGCCAACGTCGCGGGCATCGTGCTCCTCTGCGGAGCGCCAGGGCGCGTCACCCACTCGTTCAAGGGAAGCGCCGCCCTCGCGCGGACGCTGCCGAAGCTGATCGAGCGGGTCGAGCGCCACCCGGTGCTCGCGCGTGCGGTGTGGGCGAACCTCCCGCCGACGGCCGCGACGCGCTTCGCGCTCGCGACCGGCGAGGTCGATGCGGGCGTCGACCCCGAGGCGCTGCTGCCCTACATGGAGCACGTCACGAGCCTCGATGTCGCGCTGTTCATGCGCATGCTCTCGGCCGTCGGCGACGTGTCCGCAGAGGACATGTTGCCGACGCTCGCGGTCCCAACGCTGATCGTCGCGGGCGAGCTCGACAGCTTCACGCCGCCGCACCTCGCGAGGCGAATGGCCGATGCGATCCCGAACGCCGAGCTCCTGCTCGTCGAAGGAGGCACGCACGTCGTCCCGATCGAGCGCCGCGAGCTCGTGCGCGAACGCATCGTCGCCTTTCTGACCGAGCGCGTCGCACGTGGCTGACGGGAACCCTCGGAGGACGACGAGGATGCGCGTGAACGACCACGGACCCGAGGAGCCTCGCGGACTCGCGGCCTTGATGCGGCTCTTCGCGCATGACCTCCGGAACCCGCTCTCAGCGCTCGTGACGAACCTCGGCTTTGCTCGCCGGCTCGTCGACAAGGGAGAGGGAGAGCCCGACCCGGAGCTCGACGAGGTGCTCGCGGACTCCGAAGGCGCGTGTGAGGTGCTGCGGCTCCTCGTGACGAACCTCGAAGCGCTCGCGCGACACGGAGACTTGGGAGGCGACGAGCTTGGCGCCGCTCCGATGCAGGTCCTCGAAGAGGTCGCCGCGTCGTGTCGTTCGCGGGCGCGGATGGCAGAGGTCGAGCTCGCGATGGAGGGCGCCGAGGCAGTAGGCCGCGTGCCCGTGAGCCGTCGTGCGCTTGCGCTCATCCTCGAGAACCTTGCGACGAACGCGCTCCAGCACGCCCCGCGCGGGAGCCGGGTGACGCTCGGCATGCGTCGGGCTCCCGAGCGGGTCGAGCTCGTCGTGATCGATCGAGGCGGCGCCATCCCCGAGGCGCTGCGCGAGGGTGCGACCGGATTCCCGAGCGAAGGAAGCAGCGCGCGCGACGCCAAGCTGCGCCGCGGCCGCGGGGCAAGCCTCTTCGTGGCGAAGGTCGTCGCCGACGCGAACGGCCTCGGGCTCGCGATTGCGGGCGAAGGCGACAGGAGCGAGCTCGTGGTGTCGCTCCCCTGCCCGCGCGGATGACGACGCCGCGTCAGCGCTGCGTGATCGTGACGCGGTGCTCGTCGCGATAGGTGACGTTGCCGCTCTCCCCTGGGCACTGCCAGCCGATCGACCACTCGAGCTTCTTGCGCACGTTTGGGTTGTAGGCGAGCGCAACGGGCCCGGGCTCATCGTCCATAAGCATCGCGGCGGCGACGCGGTACCGATCGCCCGGCAGTCGGTGGAACGCGACGACGAACGAGCGGCTCCCCGCAGACTGGCCGGCGACGAGCAGGAGCTCCTCGCCGGGGACGGGATTCCAGAGGATGGGCGCCGTCGTCAGGGTCTCTGCAGGCGTGGGCGGCGTCGACTCGGGGCACCCCTTGCCACGCTGAAGAACAGCAGCGACGCCGGCCTCGTCGCGGAAGAACTTAAGCCCCTCGGCGAACGGCTTGAGCTTCGGGTTCGAGGCGAACAACGACGCGAGGCGGTCGGTCGAGAACTCGACCTTCTGAACCGTCGGACCGAGCTCGGGGACCGGGATCGTCGCGGTCGGCGCAGCGCCGTAGCAGCAGCGAAACCCGAGGTCACCGGCGCTCGTCGCGCCGTCCACGGCGCTGCGATGCGCGCAGCGGTGATCGACGTCGGCGGCGTCGGCAGCCGAACCTCGCACCGCCGCAGCGGCGACCGCGCGGTAGCCCTTCAGCGGCTCGACGTCGCTCGACGTCCACTCGCGCATGGCTCCCCCCATCGCCAGCACGGAGAAGCCCGAAGCACACGTCTCGGGGTGCTTGGCGCACTCAGGGTCCCACGCCTTCCCGCCCGCGTATTCGCTGGCCTCGGGGCCCTTGCACGCGCGCTCCCACTCGAGCTCGTGACAGAGCCGTCCGCCCGCCTGGGCGCACGCCTCCTGCGCCTTCGCCCGCGGGATCCCGGTGACGGGCGGGCGCGACGGATCGTTCGGGTAAGGCAGCGCGTCGATGGCGAACTCGCCGAGGCTCACCTCGAGCTCGCGCGCTTCGAGCGTGGAGTCACGGCCGCGATCGCCCGGCGTGCTCCCCGCGACGAAGGCTCCCGCCGGGACCGTGATGCGCTCACCGGGACGACGCGCGCTGCCCTTCTTCTGATCCCCGCGCGGCGACACGGCAGGCTCGTCGGCCGCCTCGACGAGCGCAGCGCTCCCGGTCGCCGCGGCGATAGGCGAGCTCTTGTCGTCGGCTCGCTTGCAGCCGCCGATGGCGAGGAGGCACGCCGCAACACGACCGAGCTTCACGCCGCACCCATACACCAACCCCGAGCAGCGACGCGAGGCGACGTGCGGTTCGCTTCGCCCTCCGACATGCGGAAGGCTAGACTCCGTTGCGCGTGGTCAACACCAGTGCACCCGACCTCATGGCGTCGCAGATGGCGCAGCTCATCCTCGGCAGCGATCTCGACGAGCTGCGCGAGGTCGTGAAGCGCTGGCTTGCCGAAGCACCGACCGGCAACGTGCGCCGTCAGTACGAGGTGTTTGGCGCCAAGCTCGTCGAGCTGAAGCAGGCCCTCGCCGAGCAGCCGATCCAGCCGACGCGCGAGGAGCTGGAGCTCGCGCTCACCATGATGCTGAAGCTCGCCGCGCAGGGCGAGCGACCGCGCTAGGCGGCAGGCTGCATCGATGCTCCTCGCGGATTTTCCACCTGCGTTCCTGCGCGCGTTTGCGGCGCTCTTCGGGCTCGTGTGGGGGAGCTTCCTCAACGTCGTCATCCATCGCGTCCCTCGAGGAATGAGCGTCGTGCGCCCTGCGTCGCACTGCCCCGCCTGCGGCGCGCCGATCCATGCGCACCGCAACGTCCCGGTCCTTGGATGGCTGCTCCTCCGCGGGCGGGCGAGCTGTTGCGGCGTGGCGATCCCGGTTCGCTATCCACTCGTCGAGCTCGTCGGCGGCGTGCTGTCGCTCGCGGTCCTCGAGACGCTGGTATTTGCGTTGCCTCCCGACACGAGCGCTCTCCACGCGGGGATGGTGTACGTCGCTCACCTCGCGCTCGCGCTCGGGCTCGCCGCAGCGGCGTTCATCGACCTCGAGCACATGTTCATCCCCGACGCGGTGAGCATCGGCGGCGCGCTCCTAGGGCTCGCGACGAGCCCGATCCGTGACCTCGCGTGGACCGACTCTCTGCTCGGCGGGGCGCTTGGGTTCGCGCTCGTGTACGTCCCCTTTGACTTGATTTATAGCAAGCTACGCGGGAGACCGGGGATGGGACTCGGCGACGCCAAGTTGCTCGCGCTCGCGGGCACCTGGCTCGGGCCGTCCGGGGCGATGTTCGTGCTCGGAGCGGGAGCCATCCAGGGCACCGCAGCGGCGGTCCTCCTGCTGGTGGCGGGACGTGCGCCGGGGGAGCCGGAGGCCGTCAAGCGCGAGCGCGAAGAGCTCCGCGCCGAGCTCGAAACGATGTCGGAGGAGGAGCGCGCGGCGGTGCTCGAGGAGCTCGCGAGCGACCCGCTCGCAGAGGAGCCGGAGGAGGGCCTCGGCAAGGCGCGCATCGCCTTCGGGCCCTTCTTGATCCTCGGCATCCTCGAGTGCCTGTTCATCGGCCGTGAGCGAATTCTCGGCGCGCTCCTCGACCTGTGACGGGGCCGAGCGGTGGTGGCATGCTGAGCCGGATGGGAGCCTCGTTCGCAAGGACCGCCTCGCTCGGCACGCTCGTCGTCGCGCTCTTCGGCGCGGGCGGCTGCACGAAGCCGGTCGAGTGCACGGCGGAGGTGACGGAGGGGGCGGGGACGTACCGCGCCAGCGTTCGAACGACCGACCCAGAGGCGAAGGCGCGTCGAAGCGCGCTCGAGCAGGCGTGCGAGAAGCTCTGCCGCGCGAAGGCTCGAGACGGAGAGCCCGAGCCGAATGTGACCGGGTGCGCCGGGCGTTGCGCCGTCGACGTCCAAGCCGGAAAGATCGGCGGGCGCGTGCGCTGCGAGCGCTGAGCGGCTGCGCCGCCGAGGACGGGAGGCCGCGCGCGAAGAGTGGTATGCCGACGCCATGAAGCTCCCGTCCCACGTCTTTCGCGAGTACGACATCCGCGGCGTCGCCGACGTCGATCTCAGCGACGAGCTCGTTCGCTTGATCGGCCGAGCACTCGCGACCGACCTTCGTCTCGGGGTCGAGACACCAGCGGACCGCACGATCCGAGTCGCGGTCGGGCGAGACTGTCGCCTGTCGAGCCCGCGCCTCTTCGCAGCGCTGACCGAAGGCCTGCTCGCTGCCGGTGCCGACGTGATCGACATCGGGGTGGGGCCGACGCCGATGCTGTACTTCGCGGCGCACCACCTCGCGACCGACGGCGCGGTGATGATCACCGGCAGCCACAACCCGGCGGAGGACAACGGCTTCAAGTTGATGCGCGGAACGGGAGCGCTGTTCGGTGACGCCGTGCGCGCGCTCCGCGAGCGCATCGAGCGGAGCGACTACGCCACCGGGCCGCGAGGGGAGCTGTCGCGCGAGGATGTCTCGGCCGCCTACGTCGAGGCGCTCGTCGTGCGGAGCCGCTTCGGCCGTGCACCGGGCTCGCTGAAGGTCGTGGTCGATGCGGGCAACGGCGCGGCCGGACCGCTGTCGCTTCGGGTGTTCGAGGCGCTCGGCGTTCGGGTCGACCCAATGTTCTGCGAGATGGACGGGCGCTTCCCGAACCACCATCCCGATCCGACGGTCGAGGAGAACCTGGTCCAGCTGAAGGAGCGCGTGCTCGCGACGGGCGCGACGCTCGGCATCGCCTTCGACGGCGACGGTGATCGCGTCGGCGTGATCGACGACCGCGGCGGCGTGATCTGGGGCGACAAACTGATGGTGTTGTTCTCGAGGGGCGTCCTCCGCGAGCACCCTGGCGCGGCGATCCTCGGCGAAGTGAAGTGCTCGCAGACGCTGTTCGACGACATCGCGCAGCACGGCGGGCGCCCCATCGTCTCGCGCACCGGGCACTCGCTCATCAAGAAGCGCATGAAGGAAGAAGGGGCTCTGCTCGCCGGCGAGATGAGCGGCCACATCTTCTTCGCGGACCGCTTCTTCGGCTTCGACGACGCGATCTACGCCGCGGTGCGGGCGCTCGAGATCGTTGCGGACGCAGGCAAGAGCCCGCGCGAGCTGCTCGCAGACGTCCCGCTGACGGCGGCGACGCCCGAGCTCCGGGTCGCTTGCCCTGACGCGATCAAGTTCGAGGTCGTCGCTCGGGTTCTCGCTCACTACCGCGGCACCCACGACGTGCTCGACATCGACGGAGCGCGCATCCTGTTCGGCGAGGGCGCGTGGGGCCTCTGCCGCGCGTCCAACACCGGACCGGTGCTCGTCCTGCGATTCGAGGCGACGACGCCCGAGCGACTCGCGGCGATCCGCGCGGAGGTCGAGGCGGTGGTGGCAGCCGCCGTAGCGGAGCTCTGCCGTTGATCGAGTCCGCGGGCAGTAGCGGCGAGGAGCCTTGGACGGTCCAGCGCGTGCTGCGCTGGTCGGCGGACGACTAGCGGCAGCGCGGCTCGACGAGCCCGCGGCTCGACGCGGAGCTGCTCCTCGCTCGCGTGCTCGGGTGCGATCGCGTCCGCCTCGTCATCGACGGGCAACGACCGCTCGCGCCGAGCGAGCTCCAGACCTACCGCGAGCTCCACAAGCGACGGCGTCGCGGTGAGCCGGTGGCGTACCTGCTCGGCGAGCGTGAGTTCTACGGTCGCCGCTTCGTCGTCGATTCGCGCGTCCTCGTCCCGCGCCCCGAGACCGAGCACCTCGTCGAGGTAGCGCTCGAACGGACGCGTCACCTGAGCCTCTCGGCCCGCTGCCTCGATCTCTGCACCGGCAGCGGCTGCGTCGCGATCACGCTCAAGAAGGAGCGGCCGACCACCTCGGTGACGGGCTCGGACGTGTCACGCGGCGCGCTGGTCGTCGCGCGTGACAACGCCGTTCGGCTGGGCGGCCTTGTCGCGTTCGAAGAGGCGGACGGGTTCCGCGGCCTCGAGCGCCTGCGCGGGCGGGTCGAGCTCGTGACGGCGAATCCCCCCTACATCCCTGACGTGAACCACGCGACGTTGCCGACCGACGTGCGCGACTTCGAGCCGCGCCTCGCGCTCACCTCGGGCGGAGACGGTCTCGATTTGACAAGGCGCATCGTCGCCGACGCGGCCTCTTTCCTGGCTCCTCGCGGTGTGCTCGCGCTCGAAATCGACGCGCCGAGCGGGCCCGCCGTCGTCGGGCTTTTCGAGGCGGCGCGCTTCGAGGACGTTCGTCTGACCCGCGACTACGCGGGACGTGACCGAATCGTGTCGGGGCTGCGCCGGTGACGCTTTCGCCTGCGCGCGACGAATGATTTTCCAAGGATACCACGCAGGAGTACGGTCGAAGCCATGGCGGACACGGCGAAGGACGGGCGTGACGGAGGCCAGGACGATAAGACCCTCGGCGTGCGCGCGGCGGTGCGCCGGTGGCGCGCAAGGCCGCGTCGCCTCGACCTCCAGAAGACGCTCTTCTTGTTGCCGAACCTGATCACGCTCTCGAGCGTCTTCTGCGGGTTCTACTCGATGGTGATGTCGAGCCGCGCGGCGACCGAGGAGGACTTCTACCGCGCCGCCGTGCTCATCGTGTTCGCGATGTTCTTCGACACGCTCGACGGGCGCGTCGCCCGCATAACGAAGACGCAGAGCGCGTTTGGTCTGCAGATCGACTCGCTCGCCGACGTGCTCTCGTTCGGGGCAGCTCCGGCCCTGCTCATCCACCGCTTCACCCTGGCGACCCTGGGCACGCTCGGTCTCGTCGCGAGCTTCGCGTTCGTGGCCGCAGGGGCCGTGCGGCTCGCGCGCTTCAACGTCCTGTCGATGGGCCACGGGGGCGCTCCGACCAAGCCCAGCAAGTACATCGTCGGGCTGCCGACCCCTGGCGCAGCGGGGATCCTGGTGTCGCTCGTGGTCGCGAACAACGCGGCGCACGGCGCCTTGGGGAGCGCGCGCTATGCCGGCGTGTTTCTCGGCGTGACGCTCGGACTCGCGTTCTTGATGGTGTCTACGGTTCGGTTCCGAAGCTTCAAGGACGTGAAGCTCGACGGCCGCGCCCTCGCGCTGGTCGGCTTCGTCATCGCGACGAGCCTCGTCATCCTGTCGCGGCTGTCGCCTGCCTTCGTGCTCGTGTGGCTCCTCGGCTGCTACGTCGTCCTCGGGATCGGTGAGACCTTGTGGGGCCTGTCGCGACGACTCCGGGGCGACACGACCCGAGGGCGCCGTTCGCTCCACCCCAAGCCGTGACCACGCCAATCTTTCTGCCTCAGGCGCGCCTCGAGGCGCTCGTCGACTCCGGGGTGCTCGAGCTCGACGGCGACACGCTCGTGCTCGCAGGCGGCCGCGCGCGCTATCGGGTGCTCGAGGCCGTCCGTGTCCTCTCCGAAGAGGTCTCCAAGGGCGACGTCCAAGGGCTCGTCGGGACCGTGCAGCTTCGCCACCGCCTCGTCGAAGAGCTCGGAGGCGAGCTCCTCGGGACCTCGCTGCTCGTCGGAGACTCAGCCTTCGAGGTGGTCGCCGGCGTGCTGGCGGAGCCCGACGGAGAGATGACGGGGACCCCCGGCGAGGGCGATCCGCACACGTGGCGCGCCGCTCGCTCCTCGAAGCCCCCCCGGATTTGAGCGAAGCCTCGGGTTGAACTAGGCTGATGCAAACAATGTCGGCGGCGAGCCTCGTCACCTTTGGCGCCTCGGTGCTCGCGTACCTGGGCTCGTCGGCGTTGTTTTACTGGGACGTGGCCAAGTCGCGAGGCTCGGAGGTGCGGCCTCTCGCGACCGGACTGCTCGGCGTCGCCCTCCTCTCTCATGGCTCCTACGTCACGATCGCGAGCGCGATCGCGCACGTATGCCCCGTTCATTCGCTCCAGTTCATGCTGTCGATGGCGTCGTTGCTCGCCTCGACGAGCTACCTCCTTGGGCGCCGCTGGGCGAGGATTGACGCGCTCGGGCTGCTCGTGGCTCCGCTCGGGCTGGTGCTGACGCTCGGCACCTTCTTTCTCTCGATTCCGCAGCCGACGCGACGACTGCCCGCGAGCTTCATCGGCCTGCACGTCCTCGCGAGCCTCGCGGGCTTCGCCATGTTTCTGCTCGCGTTCGGAGCGGCCGTTCTCTACCTCGTTCAGGAGCGCCGCCTGAAGTCGAAGCGGCTTCCCGAGGGCGGTCTGCCCGCGCTCGACGTGCTCGATCGGGCCGTTCACCGCTTCCTCGTGGCGGGCTTCCCGCTCCTCACCCTCGCTGTGGTGACAGGGACGGTCTGGGCCAAGACGCTCGAGAGCGGTACGGCCCAGGAAATCCTGCGCAACGTCCTCAGCTACGCGACCTGGGGACTCTTCGCCGTGGTGCTCGGCCTGCGCGTCGTCGGAGGGTGGCGCGGTCGGCGCGCCGCGTACGGCACGGTCGCTGGCTTCGCGTGCGTGCTCGTCGTGCTCGCGCTCTACCTCGTACGGCCTCTGCTCGGCGACGGAGGGACCTGACGTGCTCGTCGTCGGACTTTCGCATCATACGGCGCCAATCGCCGTGCGCGAGCGCCTCGCGGTGAGCGGGGACGCGCAGCGCGCCGTGCTCGAGCGCCTGCACCAGCTCGACTCCGTCGCCGAGGTCGTGTTCGTGTCGACCTGCAATCGCGTCGAGGTCTACGCGGCGAGGCAGCCCGAGACGAGCCTCGAGGCCGCGGCGAGCGCGATCACGACCGTCCTCGCGGAGATCGGCGGCCGGGAGGTCGTGCCTCACCTTCGAACCGCGGCAGACCTCAGCGCCGTAAAGCACCTGTTTCGCGTCGCCTGTTCGCTCGACTCCCTCGTCGTCGGAGAGCCGCAGATCCTCGGACAACTGAAGGACGCCATCCGCTCGGCCGAAGACGCGGGGACCGTAGGGCCAAAGCTCGCGCCCGTCCTGCGGCATGCGCTGCAGGTCGCGAAGCGGGTCCGCACCGAGACGGAGATCGGCGCAGGCCAGGTGTCGGTGCCGACCGTCGCCATCGAGCTCGCTCACCGGATCTTCGAGAGCTTCCGCGGACATGTGGCCCTGCTCGTGGGCGCGGGCGAGATGGCCGAAGGGGCGGCGAAGCTCTTCGCGCAGGATGGGGCGCGTCTCTTGGTGGTGAACCGCAGCCGGGAGCGCGCGGTCGAGCTCGCGAACACGGTCGGCGGCGAGCCACGCTCGTGGGAGCAGCTGGGAGAGGCGCTGGCGGAAGCGGACATCGTGGTGACGTCCACCGCAAGCCCGACGCCGGTGGTGACAAAGGAGTTGGTTCGTGCGGCGTGCAAGCGCCGACGAGGCAGGAGCCTCTTCCTCATCGACATCGCCGTGCCACGCGACGTCGCGGCCGACGTCAACGAGCTCGAGAACGTCTACGTGTACGACATCGACGATCTGTCCCGCGCGGTGGCACGAACGCTCGAAGGGCGCGCCGCCGAGGCTGACCGCGCCGAGTCGATCGTCCGCGACGAGACGCAGGCGTTCGCGACGCGTCGCTCGCAGGACAGCGTTCGGCCCACCGTGGTCGCGCTCCGCCAGCGCTTCGACGGGGTGCTGCGCGCCGAGCTCGAGCGCAGCCTGAGAGGGCGCCTGAAGCACCTGTCGGCGAGCGATCGCGAGGCGCTCGAGTCGATGTTGCAGGCCTCAGTGAACAAGCTGCTTCACGCGCCGACGACTCACTTGAAAGAGCTCGCGATCCAGCAGCGCAGCGACGACGCGGCGGCTCTCCTCAGCGAGCTGTTCGAGCTCGAAGAGGGGCGGACCCTCGCGGATGCGCCACCCGTGAGCGACGACGAGTCGCAAGACGAACCAAAGGTGGCAGCCCGATGAAGATCGTCCTCGCGACGCGACGCTCGAAGCTCGCGCTCGCTCAGGCCCGCGCCTACGTGCGCGACCTCATCCGATTAAACCCCGGCCTCGAGGTCGAGGAGCTCCACATCATCACGTCGGGCGATCGGTTCCAGGACCGACCGCTTCAAGACATCGGAGGCAAGGGGCTCTTCATCAAGGAGATCGAGGAGGCGCTGCTCGACGGACGCGCGGACTTCGCGATCCACTCGATCAAGGACGTCCCGGCCGAGCTCGCGTCGGGCCTCGAGCTCGCGGCGATCCCCGCGCGCGAGGATCCGCGTGACGTGCTCGTGACCCGAGGCGGCGGCCTCGATTCGCTCCCGAACGGCGCCGTCGTAGGGACCTCGAGCATGCGGCGCGCGCTCCAGCTCCGCGAGCAACGACCTGACCTTCGCACCGAGCCACTGCGTGGCAACGTCGACACCCGCCTCGGCAAGCTGGAGGCTGGTCAGATCGACGCCATCGTCCTCGCGTACGCGGGGCTCCGGCGGCTCGATCTGGCCGCGCGCGCGAGCCAGATCCTCGCGCCGGAGGAGATGCTTCCGGCGGTGGGCCAGGGCGCGCTCGGGATCGAGTGCCGCGCGGGAGACGAGCGCATCCGTGCGCTGCTTTTACGAACCGAGCACGCCGAGACGCGCATCGTCGTGGAGGCCGAGCGCGCCTTCATGAAAGCCGTCGGGGGAAACTGCCAGCTCCCGGTCGCCGCTCACGCCGTGCTCGATGACGCCGAGCTCTGGCTGCGCGGGATGCTCGCGGACGCGACCGGAGGCAACGCTCGCCGCGCGGAGCTGCGCCGTCAGCGGCCAGCGGACCATGGGTCCTGCGTGACACTCGCGAGGTCGCTCGGCGAAGAGCTCGGACGCGCGCTTCGTTGATCGACGCCGCAAGCGCGCCCATCCCCCTCAGCCGCAGAGCGATTTGCAGCTGGGGTTTCCGGTCCGCAGGCAGGTGAGCCCCGGCAGCGACTCGACGATCGGGGTCCACGCGTTCGTCCTCGTGTCGTACCACCAGGCGTCGCTGAGGCGGCCGCAGTCGCTGTCGCCCCCGAACACCACGAACGCATCGCCCTTCGTCGTCGGCGCGAACGCGAAGGCGCTCCGACGCTCCACGCCCATTTGCTCGGGCGTGACGAAATCGGCGGGAAAATCGCACTGGGCCTTGGGGGGCTTTTGGAAGGTGTCGCCGGGTCGGAGCACCTGCCACTCGACCGCGCCGAGCGTCGCGAGCTCGCCGGTGGCAGGGAGGTCGAGCCCGAGCACGTCGTTTCGATTGCCGAGCGCAGAGCCGCCGTTGACGTCGTCGTGCCCACCGAACGCGAGGAGGCGAACCGGCTCGGCCCCCTCGCCCGAGCGCGCGGCGAGCCCGAGCTTGATGCGACCGAATCCGTGTCCCGCAGGGAGCTTGGCGTCGAGACGCGTGAAGGTCGCCGTGGCGAGATCGAGCGCGTAGAGATCGGTAAAAAACGGCCCTACGAAGGCGTTCTCGTCACCGCCGAACGCCACGAACGCACGGCCTCTCGCCGCGTCGAGCGCGAACGCGTGAAAGAGGCGGCTCTCGGGCAGGTCGCCCGCGGGCGTGACGCGACGCCAGACACCGGTCTCGAGATCGAGCGCGTGCAAATCGTTCTTGGGCGTGAAGCTGAGGCCGGACGCCGAGGTCGAACCGCCAAACACCCACAGGGTGTCGCCAGCGACGATCGCCGCCGAGTTCGAGCGGGGACTCGGCGCCTCGCCGGTCGTCTGGAGCTCGGTCCAGGCTCGAGACACGAAGTCGAACGACCACACGTCGCCGTAGAGCGTGTAGCTCCCGGTGGCGCCGCTCGCGCGATGTCGACCGCCGAACAACAGCGCCCGCCCGCGCGTCGGATCGGACGCCATCGAGTGTCGGGCGCGCGGCGAGGGCGCGACGCCTGCTTTGACCTCGGCGAAGCCACCGCAGGCCGTATCGAGGATCCAGGTGTCGCCGACATGTGCGCGCTTCGGAGCGTCGCCGCACACCACGATCGCCTCGTCGCCACCGAACAGCACGAGCTCGCGGCCGTCGGGCGACAGTGCCCCAGCGACGTCCGCTCGTGCAGACGGAATAGGCCCAACGGCAGACTCGGGGTTCGCGCATACCGGCTTCGCCGACGACGGCTCGGGAACCGGCGAGCCACCGACTCCGCTCGACGGGCCAGCCGTAGACGCGTCGTTCGAAGAGGTCGGCTCGCCGCCGCACGCGGCGAGGACGACAAGACCGAGGAGCGCAAGCACCCGCGCGTTCATGGTCGAACGATAGCGCGACCGCTCAGCAGCGTCACGGCGAGGCGCGCTCTTCGACCCGAGCGCGGACGATCCGATCGCCCTCGACGAGCGCATCCCATGCGCCGCGGCTCTCCCCGAGCCACGCGTATTGACCGTCGAGGTGCGGCGTAGGTGCGTGGACGACGAAGAACTGACTCGAGCCCGTGTCGCGTCCCGCGAGGGCCATGCCGACCGAGCCCCTCGAGAAAGCGATGGGCGTCGTCTCGCACGGGAGCGCCGGCCGCTCTGGCGCACCGCCGAAGCCATCCCCGGTCGGTGAACCGACCTGCGTGACAAAGCCTGGGACGACGCGGTGGACGAGCAGACCATCGTAATACCCCGAGGCGACGAGCTCGCGCAGGCGGGTGACCGCAACCGGCGCGTACGTCGGATCGAGGAGCAGACGGAGCTCTCCCGCGTCGGTCTCGAAGACGAGCGTGGTGGGCCCATCGAGGAGTCGATCCGCCTCGATCGGTACCGGCGCCTGCCCGTCTCGGCCCGCACAGCTCTCCTTCGCGTCGCCACCGAGCAGCTGGGCGAGGGCTCTCTCCGCGTGCTCGCGAACGAGCGCATGCGAGCCGCGGCAGAAGCGCGCGAGCGAGTCGCGGCCGCCGTCGGCATGAAGCGCGCCGACGGCGTCGATCACGTTGAGCAAAACCTCGACGTCGCCGTTCACCTTGGGCTCGTCGAAGAGCCCAACGAGAAGCTTCGCTAGGTCGACGCTGCCGCGACGAGCGGTCCGCCGCGTGCGCTTTGGTTTGGCGCCATCGCCATCGTCCTTCACCTGGACGCGATCGGGGTGGTGCGCGAGGATCTCGGCGGCGGCGGCGACGAGGGCGCCTTGCTTCGACTCGAGGGCGAGCGCGAGGACCTCGTCCGGACCGTCGAGCTCTGGATGCCAGGCGATCGCGCGCACGGCGTCGACCCTCGCGAGCCCGTCGCTCCCCGTCGCGTAGCGCTCCCACGCGCGACGACGCTTGCCCACGAGCTGCGAGCCCTCGATGGCGATCGACGCGACGGCCGCGCGTGCACCAAAGCGCCCCTCACCCTCACTCCCCTTCGGCGCGGTCCTGTCGCAGTGCGTGAGCAAGGGATAGACGAAATCTCGATCGGCGAGGAGTCTCGCAGCCGAGCAGCGAAGTTGGCTTACGCGACGGATGAGCGTGGGCGCAGCGTCGGCCGCGACCTCAAGCTTGGCGATGCGGTCGAGCGCCGTTCGAACACCCTCGAGATCGGTGAGCGCCTCGATGGCCGAGAGCAGCGGGCCGAAGTCCGCGCCGGCGAGCGAGGCGAGGTCAGCGAGCGCGGTATCCGCTGGCACCAGCTTGGCGACGACCGATCGGAGACCGCGCTGCCCAGCGGCACCGAGCCTCACGAGGGCCTGAACGGCGGACGCGCGCTCCGAAGGGGTCGCGTCACCGACAGCGAGCACGAGCCCTTCGAGGGCAGGAACGGCGCCCTCATCGGTTCGACCGAGGAGGCGGATCGCCAAGATGCGCTCGTCGCCTTTCTCGGTGAGCCGCGCCAGGCCCACCTCGCGGGCGCGCTCGACGACGCTCGGCGGCAAGTGCTTCATCCGGCCGAGGGGCTCGAGCGCGGCCGCCCAGGGCTTCGCCGTCGCGCTGCCCGACGCGAGCTCGAGCAGCCCGACCGCGGTCTCCTCGCGCAGACGACCGCGCTGCGTCGCGAGATCACCAAGGCCCAAGATTGCGGCCTCCGAGCCCGGTACGCGCAACGACGCCCAGTCGAGGAGGAGCTTCTCTGCGTGCTCGGAGGCACAGCGACCGAGCGCGCGGGCGAGCGCGAAGAGCGCCATCCGATCCGCTTCGGAGGCGCGCGAGCGGAGGGAGGAGGCGCGAGCCGACAGCGCTGCGACGGTGGCGTCGCGTGCCGAGGTGCAGAGGCTCCCGAGGCCATAGGCTGCGAACGCGAGGACCTCGGGATCTTCGTCCGAGAGCGCGACGAGGAGGCGGGGCCGCTCCGAGATGAGCTGCGCTCGGGCGAGAGCACGCAGCGCCGCACGTCGGAGGTCGACGGCGCGGTCGGAGAGGTCTTCGAAGGTCACCTCGGAGGGTCTGCGCGCGAGCTCTGCGCGGCGGAGCCTCGCCGAGGCCAGAGGCGCCGAGGTCGTCGAGGCGGGGTCGCCCGAGAGCGCCGCCGAGACGCTGGCGGTCGCGACCTCGCCAGCGTCGCCACCGGTGGACGTGCGGCAGGCGAGCGCGAACGAGAGCGAAGTCAGGATCGCGAAGCGAGCGCGCACACCGCGTGCTACCGCACCTCTCGGCGAGTCGCCAAGAGACGCGCGTCGCGGAGAGCCGCGACCCGCTCGCGGAGGACTTGACCCCACGACGGCCGCGGGCCGGTGAGCCATGGCTCCGGGGCCCGCACGAGCTCGAACCCGACGAGGCGGAAGTTCTGCTCGGCGCGGGGCAGGTGCCAGGAGCAGGTAGCGAGCAGGACGCGCGCGACGGAGCGCCCCCGCAGGACCTGAGCCGCGTAGAGGGCGTTCTCGACCGTCGTGAGAGAGCGGCGCTCCGAGAGAAGCTCCGCCTCGGGGACCAGCACGGCGAGTCGCTCACGCATCGCATCGGCCTCGAGACGGCCCTCCCAGGCGCGCCCGCCACACACGACGACGAGCGGGGCAACATCCTCCTTGTAAGCTCGGGCGGCGAGCGCGAGACGGCGCTCGAGGGCACGCGAAGGGGCGCCCCGATGGAGCGCGCAGCCGAGCACGATGATCGCGTCGGCACGAACGGCTTGCCGTTGCGCCGCGACCATCGTCAGGGCGACGTCGCGATCCCGAGTCGCTCGCGGACGTCGCGGTCGATCGCCTCGAGCTGGGCTTCCGGCAAGTTCTCGCCGAGCACGAACTCCTCGCCGATCCGGGTCTTCAAGACGAGCCTCCGCGAATGAGGCTCGCAGCGGAGCATCCTCACCTCGTCGAGCGGCAGGGCCGTGGTGCCGCGCCATGGCAGCGGGCCATGTGCCACGCGCAGCACCCCATCTTCGACCGACAGGCGGGTAACGTTCACGATCTGCGCGACGAGCGAGTAGGCAAACAGCAGGGCGCCGCCCAGCATGGTCGCGCGGTGCACGGGCTGAAATTGCCCTTCGCGGCTGGCGATCGTCAGCAGCACCGCGACGAACACCATGATCGAGAGCGCGTACACCGGATGGAGCCGCTGCCGCCACGGGAGCGCAAGGACGGCGTTCGACGACATGGTTGAGAGCCTACCCGACCCGCTTCGAAGGGCCAGCGAATGAGGCGGCCGAGCGGTGGCGCGCCGCCTGCCCGGAGAGTGGACAACATATTGACCATGATGGACCTTTGACCATTCATCCCCACGACCAAAGCGGTCTGAGCTGGTGAAAATTTCGGTCGATGATTTCCGACTTTATCGGATTTTTGCAGCCAATTACCAGCTCTGGACCCAGCGACAACAGGCACCCTTCTTGCACCGGCCAGCCGGCCGAATGGCCGCCCTTCACGTGCTCATGACCCCAACGCGTACCCTCGGATTCGCCGCCCTCCTCCTCGCCGCCTGTGCCCGCGGGGGAGCCGGCGAGACCGAAGAGACCGACGACCCGACGACCCCACCGCAGACCGCGACGGGCCCCACGTCGGGCGAAGGCACCGGGACGTTCAACGGCGCCTCGACCGCGAGCACTGGAAGCGGCGCCGGCGGGACCAGCGAACCGGTGACGACCTCCGGAGCCGGCGGGAGCGCGACCTCGACGAGCAGCAGCTCCAGCGTGGCGACCAGCGCGACGAGCACCAGCGCTTCGGTCGCCAGCAGCTCAAGCGTGGCGACCAGCGCGGCATCGACGGGAAGCGGCGGCGCACCGCCGAGCTGCGACCACGACGTCTGCACCGAGGGCGGGCCCCTCCTCAAGTCCTGCGACACCTGCTCCGCCGCCGTGTGCGGCGCCGACCCTTACTGCTGCTCGACGGCGTGGGACCCGCTGTGCGTCGGTGCCACCGGAAAGCTGTGCGCGAATGACCCGTGCGGCACGCTCGGCGGCAGCAGCGCCTCGAGCTCCAGCAGCTCCGGTGGCGGAGGGAGCACGGTCTTGCCGGGAGATCTCCTGATCACCGAAATCATGAACGACCCCGCCAAGGTCGAAGACACGAAGGGCGAGTGGTTCGAGGTGCGCAACGTCACCGCGGCGCCCATCGATCTGAAGGGCCTCGTCCTCCGGCATCAGACGCTCGCCGTCGATCCGAACGCGGCGGAGGCGATCGCGAAGTCCGTCACGGTGCCGGCAGGTGGCTACGTCGTGCTCGGCAACAACGGCGACCTCGTGACGAACGGTGGCGTGAAGGTGGACTACGTCTATTCGAGCAAGGTCACGCTGAACAACTCGAAGGACTACGTCGCGCTGGAGACCGCCGATGCGACCTTGATCGACGGCGTGACGTACGACGCGGCGAAGCTCAAGGTGACGGGCAAGAGCCGCTCGCTCGACCCGGCGTCGATGAGCATGCTCGGCAACGACACGGACACGAACTTCTGCGCGGCGAAGACGCTGATCGCAGGCAGCACCGACTACGGCACACCCGGCAAGGCGAACGACGCCTGCAAGTGACTCGACCTCGGTCTCAGTCCGCAGGCCACGTCGCGTCGGCGCCGCCGAGGCCGCGCCACAGCTCGCGCAAGGCCTCGGGGATGGGCGCGACGGCCTCGAGCCCCGGGAGCTCGAGGCGCAGGCAGTGAAGCGCGACGCGATCGAGGCCCAGGACGCGGCCGTCGCGGAGGACCACGCTCGATGGGCCTCCATAGAGCCGATCTCCGAGGAGCGGCAAGCCTGCGTGAGCGGCGTGAGCCCGCAGCTGATGCATGCGCCCGGTTTCGGGGCGAAGCTCGAGCAACGACGCGGGAGCGCGGCCGAGGACGCGGTAGTGCGTGAGGGCGTCGAGGCTGCCGGGGCCGCCTACCCGCGCGCGGTCACGACCGGCGCGGTCCTTGGTGCGACCGAGCGGCGCGTCCCAAGTGCCGCGGTCGGGCAGCGCACGAGCAACCGCAACGGCGAGGTAACTTCGGGCGACATGGCCGCGCTCTCGCCACTCCTCGAAGCGCCTGCTCGCGTCCCTACCGAGGCAGCAAGCGACGACGCCACTCACCGCCGTGTCGAGCCTCGTCGCGGCGTGGACGTGTCCGCCTCCGAGCATCGCGAGCACACGCGCCACCACCGAGTCCTCGCCCTGGCGCGTCGTCTCTGAGGCGAGCCCCGCGGGCTTATGGACGAGCAGAACGCCGTCGCGCTGCGCGAGGACCCCGAGGCTACCCGGCTCGTGCGAGCGAGGCGGGTAGACGTCGACGCGGTCACCGAGCTCGAGCGGGTGGTCGAGCACTGCGGGCCGACCGTTGACGAACACGCGGCCAGGAAGGAATCCTGGGACCGTCTCGAGGATCGCGCGTGGCGTGGGCGGGTCGCCTGGTACGACGACCCAGCAGAGCGCAGGCTTCACGCGTTCCTCGCGTCAGGCAGCCGAACGACGGCCCCTCGCGAACCATCCACTCGCAGTCGCTCGCCGACCGAGACGATCCGTGTCGCCGCCTCAACGCTCGTGACGGCGGGGATGCCGAGGGCTCGAAGCGCGCCCGCAGCGGGCGACAGGAGACCACCCGCCTCTGCCACCACGGCCCCAGCGAGAAAGTAGCGCGGGAGGTCCGCAAGCTCGAGCGCCCCCGTCACGACCACGCCCACGGAAAGCTCGTCCTCGCGCGGAACGACGGCGCCATCGACGACGCCGGCGCTGACGCCGATCCCCGAGAGCGCATCGGTGAACACGACGGGAGCAGGCATCCGTGGCGGCGCGCCTCGAAAGACGAGGGGCGGCGATGGTGCGAGCGCGTGGAGCTCGGCTTCGAAGTCGGCGAGCCTCACGAGGTGGCGGATCTCGGGGCGCCCGGTTCGGAAGGCCGCGACGAGTCGATCGATCGAGAGGGCCTCGACGCTGCGCGGGCGGGCGCTCGCATCGATGCGCCGCACCCTGCGATCGGCGTCGGCAACGACGCGGCGAAAGAGCACGAGGGTTCGGTAGAGCAACGCCTCGGCGGCGCCCTGCGATCGAGCGACCTCGCGCATCCTCGCGAGGACGGTTCGAAGCGCCGTTCGCTCGGTCCATCCGAGGTCGGGCTCGTGCCGGGCGAGCTCGGCGTCGGCACGCGCGCGAACACGCTCCTCGGCCGTCTCTACCGCGATGCGCGACGCGCCGCTCCGCTCGAGCCAGGCGCGCACGAGGCCGACGAGCTCGCGCGAATCCTCTGTCCACGTCGTACTCGCCATGTCGAAAGGTGCGCTAGCAAGCTCGCCGTACGTCGACAGGAACTGGCCGAGCGCCCCGCGCGCAGGCCCATCGGGAAGCTCCGAGTGCGCGGCTGCTCCGCCGCAAATCGCATCCCTTGCGCGGCGGTCGTTCCGAAGCACGTCGACGACACGAGCAAGCGCCGTGAGCATCGACACTCCAAACACGCCGCCCCGCGCGCTCGAGACGAGCGCCGCCGTCCCGAGATCCACCTCGGGGCTCGCGCGACGCAACACAGCCCTCACCACCACGAGGTGCGCGAGCTGCCGCGCAGCGAGCCGTGCCCCGAGCTCCGCGGCTCGAACGACCAGGTCCTCGGCTCGCAGCAGCGTGGTGCCGAGCCCATCGGTTGGCAGCAGGAGCAGATCGAGCTCGGCGAGCGACGTGGCCTCTCGACCGAGCTCACGCTCGAGCTCGGCGAGCTCGCGCTCCTCGGTGACCTGACGCGCCGCGAGCGTCCCGACTCGAAGCACCGAGCGCACCGGCCGCTTCGGCGTCACCGACGCGGAGCGGCGCACGTCGATGAAGTCGTGACTGCCCGTCCCAACGGCGCGGTACACGTCCTCCCAGGAAATTTCCGGCAAATCGCGGAGCGACGCGGCGACCGAGTCGACGCCGAGGTAGACCCGATCGAGGGCCGATCGGACGAAGCGACGGGGCTCGTCATGCGCGGCACCGAGAGACCGAAGCCCCGCGGCGGCCCCGGCTTCGGCCGCGTGGAGGAGCAGCGATCGACCGAGCGCGCCGATGGGTTGCGTGCTCTTCGGTGCGCGACCGAGCTCGACCCATGCGTCTTCACCCTCCGCTTGCCATGCCCGCCAGTGCGGACGTGGCTCGGTGTAGAGCACCCTGAGCGCGCCGTCCGACGCTGACCCGAGCGCCGCACACGCGTCGGGGCCGACCTCCTCCTCGAGCGCTTCGGCGACCTTCGCAGCGAAGTCACCCACGTTGGGGCCGAGGCGCTCGAGGGCTCGCTCGATGATGCGAGAGCGATCCGCGCGAGCGAAAGCGCCTACCGCCGCGAAGGCGAGTGGCGCGCTCGAGTCGAGCGCCGCCTCACCGACCGGGAGCCCGAGGCTCCACGTCCTCCCCTCGCCGCGACGCTGGGGGTCGAAGTCTCGCGCCACCCAGGCCGCGGGCTCTCGAAGCCTCGATCGCTGAACGAGCAGGGCGACGCCGAAATCACGAGCGCCGCACTCCGCTCGACAGTCGAGCTCGGTCGTCGACACCGCTCCTGCGTAGGCACGTAGGATGGCCTCCGCGAGGTCGCCGCGGCAACCACGAGCCGGCCACGCGACCGCCATCGAGCCGCCGTCGGTCGAGAATTCGCCGCGCGGGACGAGGCTCGGACGGACGACCCATCCGTCCTCCTCGCCGTCGACGCCGAGGAGCGAAAGCCACGCGTCGAGCGACGCGACGAGCGGCTCCGGCAGCGGCGCCGCGAGCAGCTCCTCGTGGAGGCGCGCCGCGCGCTCGCCTCCCTCGGGCGTGCGCGCGAGCTTGAGCAGAGTGCGCTGCTCGAACGTGTTCGGCAGGTGATGGCGGAGGATCCCGTCGAACACGCTCGGGGCGATCACCCAGGTCGGCGCGATCGCGATCCCGCGCGCCGCGAGCTTCACGAGGCCGACGCCGCGCTCTCCGACGCGTGACGCGAGATCGCGGAGGCCACCCAGGGCCTCGAGCGGCACGATGAGAGGCGACGAGGGCGCGCTCGACGAGCCGCGCGCGCCGGGACTCGACGGTCGTGGGGCGTCGTGCGACCGCGCCACGTCGCCCTCACCAGCTCAGCACGAGCTGGGTCTCGATCCGATGCACGGCGTCGATCGGACTCCACGACTGCTGGATTGACTCGTCGACCTCGACGGTGCCGACTGCCGAGAGCGCACACCGGTCCACGTCGGCGTCGACCCCGCTCTTGTCGACGACGTGGACGTGCGTACGCCCTGGCTCGGCGACGAGGCGGAGCACGAGCTTCCCCGTCGACGACGTCCGGCAGCGCTCGAGCGCCTCGACCGCCGGCGCCAGCATCGCGCCGACCGCGGCAGGCGTCACGCCGACGAGCTCGAGGATCCGCAGCGAGGGACCGACCCGCGCGGGCGGCACCAGCTCGGCGAGCTCGCGCTCGTCCTCCGCGTCGAAGGTGGGCGCCGACGGGACCGGCGCTGGTGCGACAGGGGTGAGCGGCTCGAGCTCTGCGAGGGGTGTGTACGCGGGTCGCGTGACCTGCCAGCACGCCGAGAGCAGCGCGGGGAGCAGGGCGCACGCGATGCGCGTCGAGGTCATCGAGATTGCTGCGTGGCGTCGAACGCCTTCATGTCCCGATCGCCCGCGGACGAGAGGTAGGCGAGCAGCATGCTCGTCACCATGAACGCGACGGCCATCGCGGAGGTGATGCGCGTCATGACGTTCGCCGAGCCTCGACCACCGAACACCTGCGTGCTGCCGGCCCCGAGCGAGCCCGAGAGGCCGCCACCCCGCGACTGCTGCACCAGAATCACGAGGATCAAGAACAGGCAGATGATGATGTGCAGGACGTTCAAGATCGAATGAAGCATGGCGTACTCGAGCGGGTTCGAACGGAGACAGCGCGTCCCTAGAAAACTAGCTGTTTTTGCCCTGGCGGACCAGTTTGGCCGCGATGTCGATGATCTTGCCGAAGCCCTCGGCCTCGAGCGACGCGCCGCCGACGAGCGCCCCGTCGATGTCCGGCTGCGACAGGAGCCCTTCGGCGTTGTTCGCCTTGACGCTGCCGCCGTAGAGGACGCGCGTCTGGTCGGCGAGCTCGGCGTCGGCGTCGGCGAGCAGCTGACGAATCGCAGCATGCACCTCCTGAGCATCCTCAGGGCTTGCGACCTTGCCCGTGCCGATGGCCCACACCGGCTCGTAGGCGATCACGCTGTCTCCAACCGAGCGTGCGAGCTCGGGAAGGACGGCCGAGACCTGAGTGCGGATCACGTCGAGCGTCTGCCCCGCCTCGCGCTGGTCGAGCGTCTCGCCGACACACACGATGCACTTCAAGCCCCCGGCGTTCGCGGCGACGAGCTTCTTCGCGACGAGCTCGTCGGTCTCTCCGAACAGCTGGCGCCGCTCGCTGTGACCGAGGATCACCCAGTTCGCGCCGGCGGTGCGGAGCATCGATGGGCTGATCTCGCCAGTGAAGGCGCCGGACTCTTCGAAATAGACGTTCTGGCCCGCGACGCCGACGTCGCTCTTCTTGTTGTAGAGCTCGTTGGCCACGGCCGCGATGGCGGTGAAGGGAGGCGCGACCACGACCTCGACCTCCTCGCGATCAGCCGCCGAGCGCGCGATCGCGATCGCGAGATCGCACCCGTCCGCGCCGCCGGCGTTCAGCTTCCAGTTGCCCGCGATGAGCGGACGGCGCCCCGCCTTGCCCGCCGCGGGGACGGTGTCCTCGGGCGTCGCAGGGGCAGCCTCCGTCGACTCGCTCGAGGGGGCCGCCGTCGTCGCCTCTTCCGCTGGGTTCGTGTCGTTCTCTTCGTTCGAGCTCATGGTCGCGCTCCGCTCCGCAGGGCCTCGATTCCGGGCATGCGCTTGCCCTCGATGAACTCGAGCGAGGCCCCTCCGCCGGTGGAGATGTGATCGAACCCCGCCGCGATTTCCTCACCGGCCTGGTTCACCGCCGCGGCGCTGTCGCCTCCGCCGATCACGGTGAAGCCATCGACCTTGCTCATCGCCCGCGCGAGCTCGAACGTGCCTGCGGCGAACGGTGCCGACTCGAAGAGACCCATCGGTCCGTTCCAGAACACCGTGCGCGCCGTGCCGAGCGCGTCGAGGTAGGCGGCCACGGTCTTCGGGCCAATGTCGAGCGCCATCGTGCCGGCCGGGAGCGCGTCGACGGGGACGACCTGTCCCTCGGTCGCGTCGACGCCGGCCCCGACCACCACGTCGACCGGGAGGTGGATCTTCACCCCAGCGGAGTCCGCCTTCGACAGCAAGGACCGAGCGAGCGCGAGCTTGTCAGACTCGACGAGGCTCCTCTGAAGGTTGCGGCCGAGCGCCGCGAGGAACGTGTTCGCCATCGCGCCGCCGATGCAGATCGCGCTGCAGCGCGCGAGCAGCGCCTCGATGACGTCGATCTTGTCCGACACCTTCGCGCCGCCGAGCACCGCGACGTAGGGGCGCTCGGGCGACTCGACGAGCCGGGCGAGCGCGCGGAGCTCCGCTGCGACCAGCATGCCCATCCCGCGGTCCTTCACGAGGCGCGGCAGCGCGTCGACCGAGGCGTGGGCGCGGTGCATCGCACCGAAGGCGTCATCGACGTAGACATCGCACAGCTCGGCGAGCGCACGCGCGAAGGTCTCGTCGTTCTTCTCCTCACCCTCGTGGAAGCGAAGATTCTCGAGGAGGCAGAGCTGCGGGCCACCGCGCTGACCAGCGGACGCAACTCGGAGATCATGGATCACCTTCTTCGGTGCGTCTCCGATGCAGTCCTCCGGGAGGTGAACCTCCCAGCCGGTGAGCTCGGCGAGGCGCGCGCCGACAGGCTCGAGCGAGAGCTTCTCGTCGCGGCCCTTCGGTCGCCCCAGGTGCGACGCGAGAATCACCTTGGCGCCGGCCTCGACCGCGAAGCGAATCGTCGGCAACGCTGCGCGAATGCGCGAATCATCGGTGATCGCGCGCGTCTTCTTGTCGAGCGGGACATTGAAGTCGACGCGAATGAAGACGCGCTTGTTCGCGAGCCAACCGCCCTCTTCGAGCGGCCCCTGCTGGAGTTGTTGGATCGTGACGATGTCGCTGTGGGCCACGCGCGCCTCCGGGTGATTGAACGACCGCCAGCGCCGATCAGAGCTTGGCGGCGACGAGCTGGGCGAGGTCGATCATGCGGTTCGAGAAGCCCCACTCGTTGTCGTACCAGGAGAACACCTTCACGAGGTTCTTCTGGAGCACCTGCGTCATGGTCGCGTCGAAGCTGCTCGACGCGGGGCTGCCGATGTAGTCGCCGCTCACGAGCTCGACGTCGACATAGTCGAGCACGTCCTTCATGGGGCCCTCGCTCGCGGCCTTCTTCATCGCGGCGTTGATCTCGGCCACGGTCACGTCCTTCTCCGTCTCGACCGTGAGGTCGACGAGCGAGACATCGGTCGTGGGTACGCGCACCGCGATGCCCTCGAACTTCCCCGCGAGCTCGGGGATGATGGCGTAGATCGCCTTCGCCGCGCCCGTCGACGACGGGACCATGTTCGCGGCGGCCGCGCGCGCGCGTCGCAGGTCGCCCTTTCGGTGCGGCACGTCGAGCAGCGCTTGGTCGTTCGTGTACGCGTGGACCGTCGTCATCATGCCGCGCTTGATGCCGAAGTTGTCGAGCAGCACCTTCGCGATCGGCGCGAGGCAGTTGGTCGTGCACGAGCCGTTCGAGAGGACGTGGTGCTTCGCGCCGTCGTAGAGGTGGTCGTTGCAGCCGACGACGATCGTCAGATCGTCCCCCTTCGCGGGAGCGCTGATGATCACCTTGCGAGCGCCTGCCTCGAGGTGCTTCGCCGCAGACTCGCGGCTCGTGAAGAGGCCCGTGCACTCGAGGACGACGTCGACGCCGAGGTCCTTCCACGGAAGCTTCGCGGGATCCTTCTCCGCGGTGACCTTGATGTCCTTGCCGCCGACGCGGATGACGCTCTCGGTCGCCTCGACGTTCTGGCGAAAGGTGCGATGGACCGAGTCGTACTTGAGCAGGTGCGCGAGGGTCTTCGGGTCGGTCAGATCGTTGATCGCCACGAGCTCGACGTCGGTGACGCCGCGGTCGAAGAGCGCGCGGGTGACGCAGCGTCCAATCCGTCCGAAGCCGTTGATCGCAATCTTCACAGCCATGACAAGCGCTCCTCGATGGGGGGTTGGGAAAGAGGCAGGTCTAGGTACTCACACGCGCGATGCCGGTCAAGGACCGTCCGGGCCTCGCCGCTCGAGCCCACGAGGGGTGCTCCGACGTTCAGCACAGCGAGGTCCTTGCGTTCAGCGCAGCGAGGTCCTCGCGTTCAGCGCAGCGAGGTCCTGACCGTCACGGGCGGGTCGCCCCCGTGAGCGCCTTCACCCGCTCCACGTACGCAAGACCCGGGGCACCAAAGCGCTCGGCGAACACGAACTCAGGAAGGAGGTACTGAGGAAAAGGAGGTACTGAGGAAACAGCGTCGAGCCCTCGCCGTGGCGGAAGCAGCAGAGGTGCCCTGCCTGGTCATGGACGATCCGCATCGACATCCCGCTCGCGTCGACCGCACGAAGGAACTCGCTTGTCGCCGAAGCGACAGCGCTCCGCCGTCGTGCGGGGGTAAATGAACGAGAAGCCGAGCGCGTAGAGGAAATTGTCGCGGAATCGCGCGCGCGCCTCCGCGGAGTAGTTCTTCACGGGAACCGGGTGGAGCGGCTCCGAGGGCGCCAGCTTGAAGTGGTGGGGCGCCTCGGTCACGACGTCCTACTAGGCGAACGCGTCGTGCAGCACGCTCATGCTGTAGAAGCCGCCGACCTTGACCGCGTCGTGGCCCGCGAGCTCGCCATGCATCCAGCGCAGGTAATCCGGGGCGTAGTAGTCGTCGTCGTCGAAGTGGGCGATCACCTCGCCACGCGCGAGCCGCACGAGCAGATCGCGCTTCGGTCCGATCGGGATGCGTGGACGCACGTGGCGATAGACGACCCGGCGGTCCATCAGGCCCGAGAAGAACGGCGATGGCTCGGGGCTGTCGTCGACGACGACGAGCTCCTTGTCCTCCCAGTCCTGCGCGTCGAACACGCGGTAGAGCAGCTCGTGCCAGCCCGGGCGCTGGTAGGTCGGGGTGACGACGCTGATCTTCATGACGGCGCGGCTTGTCGCTGGTCAACGCTCGACGAAGGAGCCGAGCTTGCGGAAGCGCGCGTAGCGGTCCTCGACGAGCGCCTCGGGTGAGAGCCGCGCGAGCTCGGCGAGGACATCGCGGAGCGCCGCGCGTAGGCGATCGGCGGCGCCCGCGAGATCTTGATGAGCGCCCCCGGGCGGCTCCTCGACGATGCCGTCGACCACGCCGAGGCGAAGCAGGTCGGCCGCCGTGATCTTGAGCTGCTCGGCGGCCTCATCGGCGCGGGCGCCATCCTTCCAGAGGATCGCCGCACACCCCTCGGGGCTGATGACCGAATAGCAGCCGAGCTCGAGGACCAGCACTCGGTTCGCGACGCCGAGCGCGAGCGCGCCGCCCGAGCCTCCCTCGCCGATGACCACCGACACGATCGGCACACGCGCCCGCGCCATCGCGGCGATCGACGCGCCGATCGCCTCGCTCTGCCCACGCTCCTCCGCGCCGAGGCCGGGATAGGCGCCGGGCGTATCGATGAAGGTGACGATGGGCAGCCCGAAGCGATCGGCCATCTCGAAGAGCCGGATCGCCTTTCGATACCCCTCGGGATGCGGCATGCCGAAGTTGCGCTTCACGTTGTCCTTCGTGCCGCGGCCCTTTTGGTGCCCGACGAAGACGACGCTGCGCCCCTCGAAGCGGCCGAGGCCAGCGACGATCGAGGCGTCGTCGGAGAAGCGGCGGTCACCGTGGAGCTCCACCCAGTCTTCGACGATGCGCCCGATGTAGTCGAGCGTGTACGGCCGGTTCGCGTGCCGCGAGAGCTGCACCTTCTGCATCGGCGAGAGCGTCGCGAACAGCTCGCGCGCCACCACCTCGGCTTGCCCTCGGAGCGACGCGAGCTCGCCCTCGAGCCCGGGCTCCGTCACGGCGGCGACCTCGAGCTCACGGATGCGCTCGAAGAGCTCCACCACCGGCCTTTCGAACGGAAGGGTCAGCGTTGCCATGGCCCGAGCCTCCTACCATGACGGGCGCGATGCCGCAGCCGGGCTGCCGCTCCGCTCAACACGCCCGAGGGCGCCGCGGACCGAGCGCCGCGACCTCACGCCGGCACGCCGCGAACGCTCGGTGGCATCGCGCCGGGGACCGAAACCAGGGGACGCGAGCGCACGACGTTGAAGACGCGCATCGGCTTCTCTTTGCCTTTCACGCGAAGGGGCGCGAGCTCCTCGAGCTCGAAGCGCGACGGGAGCCGGACGCGAGTGTCCTCGCTGACCACGATCTGCCCTGCGAGCGCTTGCCCGCACAGGCGCGCCGAGGTGTTCGCGACGTCGCCGATGACGGTGTAGCTGAGGGCGCGCTTCGTGCCGATGTACCCGGCGACGAGCGGCCCTGTATGGACCGCCGTCCCGACGCCCAGCGGCGCAAGGCCTCGCTCGATGCGCGAGCGGTTGAAGCGCCCGAGCACCTCGGTCTGCTCGAGCGCGCACTCGACGGCGCGCTCGGGGTCGTCGTCGTGATGAACGGGCGAGCCCCAGAGCGCCATGATGCCGTCGCCCATGAACTTGTCGAGCGTGCCGTCGTACTTGAAGATCACCTCGACCATCGCCTCGAAGTAGGCGTTCAGCATCTCGACGATCGCCTCGGGCGACGTGCTCTCGCTCATCCGGGTGAAGCCGCGGATGTCGGAGTTGTAGACGGTGCACTCGGTGCGCGCGCCGCCCGGGTTGAGATCGACCTGACGGCTGATGACCTGCTCGGCGACGGCCGGCGAGACGAAGCAGGAGAGGCGCTCCTTCTGCTTGTCGAGGATGTTGATCTCCATGAACATCGCCGCCTGACTGGCGACGGCGATCACGAGCTCGAGGTCCTTCTGCTGGAACTGAGCGAGCGACGTGCTGTCGAGCCAGAGGACGCCGAAGAGCTCCTCGTTGTGGATCATCGGCGCCACGATCGCGCTGTGGATCTGGTGCAAGATCATGCTCTTGCCCTTCGACGCGGCGAAATCGAGCCCGGCGTCGTGCGTGATCACGGCCTTCCGATCTTCGAGCACCTTTCGCATGATGGTGTTCGAGACCGAGATCGCGCCCCTGCCCCCGTCCTCGCGGTGGCTCGCGACCGGCTTCATCTCGCCGTCGACGTCCGGCATAAAGATCACGCCGCGCTGGGCTTGCGTGAACTTGAAGACCGTCTGCAGGATCTTGTCGAGCAGCTTGGTGAGATCGGTCTCGGACGCGATGTTGCGCGTGAGCTCGTAGGTGAGGCGGAGCCGCTCGTAGTCGGCTCGCAGCTGCAGTGGGTTCTGCGCGATCTCGTCGTAGGGCCGGAAGTCGGCCTCGTTCGCTGCGATCTCGGCGCCGATTTGCTGGGCTTGATCCTCTTCCTGGTCGACGGCGGTGGTCGGCGCAGGCATCGCCGGAAGGAAGGCCGTCGCGAAGGCTCGCGAGGCGGCGCGGGTCGGCGGCGGCGGCGGCGGCGGGCGACGAGGCTCGAGCGACGAGGGGCGGGTCTGCCCGAAGGCCGGCGATGCGCTCGGGAAGCCCAGCGGCTTCGATGGCTGCGCGTGACCTTGAGGGAACGGCGCGGGCGGGGGCGGAGCCTGGTAGCCCGAAACGGGGGCTGCCCCAGCGTACGGTGCGGGGCTCGACGGGTAGAGTCCTGGGCGCCCGGGAGCGGAAGGGTAAGGCGCGGGCCCCGAGCCGTGGGCCTGCATCGCGCTCGCGGGGACGACGCTCTGAGGCTGCGGCCAGGCCGGTCGCTGCCCTGGCGGTGCGGGTGCGGGCCTCGAGGCGCGACCCGGCACGGCGACTCCTTGCGGCTGCGACGGCGTTGGGTGCGGGTAGGCCGGCGCATCCTCGAAGCGCGCCTTGGTCTGCCCCATCGAGATCTCGTCCCCGTGGTGCAGGTCGCGCTCGCCTGCGACGCGGGTGCCGTTGACGTAGGTGCCATTCAAGCTCCCGAGGTCGCGGAGCACGAAGCCCGTCGCGCGCAGCTCGAGGATGCAGTGCTCCTTCGACACGATCTTGTCGAGGAGCTGGATCGTGTTGTTCGGGTGGCGCCCGAGCGAGTTATGAGCCCGCAGCTCAACCGTCTGCTGACCTTCCCGGGAGTCGAGGACCAGCCTGGCCATGCGAAGCTCGGAGGCTATCCGCCTCCCGCAGACTCCACAATTTGATTCAGCGGCCCAGGTGCATGGGGCCCCGCCGGCGCGCCGCGGCTCGGAGGCCAAGACGCACGTTCCGGTTGCCGCCCGCCGCGGGCGCGGGGTAACCCGATGCTATGGCGAGCTCGCTCATCCTTGCGATCGATCAAGGCACCACCGGTTCGACGGCCCTCGTGATGGACCTCGAGGGCAAGACCCTCGGTCGCGCGACGGTGGAGTTCCCGCAGCACTTCCCCCAGCCAGGGTGGGTCGAGCACGACGCCGAAGAGATCCTGGCGAGCGTCGACGCGGCAGTCCGCGGCGCGCTCGCGAGCGCGAGCGTCGAGGGCCGGGCCATCGCCGCGATCGGGATCACCAACCAACGCGAGACCACGCTGCTCTGGGATCGGGCGACCGGAGCGCCCATCCACCGCGCGATCGTGTGGCAGGACCGAAGAACGGCCCCCATCTGCGCGGCGCTGAAGCCGCACGAAGAGGAGGCGCGCGAGCGCACCGGCCTCGTCTTCGACCCGTACTTCAGCGGCACCAAGGTGCGCTGGCTGCTCGACGAGGTCCCCGGCGCTCGAGCGCGAGCGGAGCGGGGCGAGCTCGCCTTCGGGACGATCGACTCGTTCCTCATCCATCGGCTCAGCGGCGGCGCGGTTCACGCGACGGACGTGACCAACGCGTCGCGCACGCTGCTCATGAACCTGAAGACGCTCGCGTGGGATGATCGGATGCTCGAGCTCGTCGGCGTCCCGCGAGGCGTCCTGCCGAACATCGTCGCCTCGGCGGGACGGATCGCCACGACGCGCGGGTTCGGTCCGCTGCCCGATGGCATCCCGGTCGCGGGCGTGGCGGGCGATCAACAATCCGCGCTGTTTGGCCAGACCTGCTTTGCGACGGGTGACGCGAAGTGCACCTACGGCACGGGCGCGTTCGTGCTCGTCAACATCGGTGACGCGCCGAAGGTGAGCCAGCACGGCCTCTTGACGACGGTGGCGTGGAAGGTCGGCGACGACGTCCGCTACGCGTTCGAAGGGAGCGCCTTCATCGCGGGCGCCGCAGTGCAGTGGCTGCGCGACGGGCTCGGGCTCGTGAGGTCGGCGGGCGAGATCGAGGCCCTCGCCGCGCAGGCGCCCTCGAGCGAAGGGGTGTATTTCGTACCGGCGCTGGCAGGGCTCGGCGCTCCCTATTGGGACCCCGAGGCCCGCGGCCTCGTGTGCGGCCTGACCCGCGGGTCGACCGCGGCACACCTCGCGCGCGCCACGCTCGAGGGGATCGCGCACGAGGTCACCGACCTGCTCGAGGCCATGACCGAAGACCTCGGCTCGCCGCTCGGGACGATGCGCGTCGACGGCGGCGCCGCGGCCAACGTGCTGCTCATGAGCGAGCAGGCCCGCCTCGCGAACCTCACCATCGAACGCCCGTTCGATCTCGAGACGACCGCGCGCGGCGCGGCGATGCTCGCGGCGGTCGGCAGCGGCCTCTTCGCGGACCTCGACGACGCTCGCCGCATGGCGCCGGTGGAGCGACGCTTCGCGCCGACGACGGACGCACGCCGCGCGGCCGATCGCGAGGGGTGGAAGCTCGCCGTCGCGCGCGCGCGCCTTCGCTGACGAAACCCACGCGGTCGCGGGCCCGAGGCGCTGAACGGACGCTCCGCGCGGCCCCGCGTTTGCATAATCCCGGACTCGATCCACTCGGATTTCGTTGTACGTTGGGGAGTGCGCCTCGCGAGGCGCCCCGCACCTCGCGCGAGCAGCTTCGAGACGCCCACGCCGCGAAGCTTTCACGTCCATCGCTTGTTACACACTTCATCGTTCCTCGTCCGCGACGCGCGGACGAGCGCTTGCTCGCGTGAGGAAGCCCACCCAGCCACGCTGGTCCTCGCGCGGAGGAGACACGACATCATGCCGACCGAATCGTTGCCCAAGACGCCTACCGGGACCGAGCCCCAGGAGTGGAGGGACGTCCCGATCGACTGGGAGGCGCTCGAAGACGCGTTCGAGAACAACGCTCCTGAGGTGCACTCGTACCTCCATGTCCCGACCGGTGACGTGCTCCGCGTCGTCGACGGCGTCGCGGATCCGCAGATGCACGCGCGGATCGCCGCCGACACGAGCTACCTGCGCATCGAGCCCGTGAGCTCGCGTGAGCAGTACCGCTGGATGGAACGCTACATCCCGATGGTCGAGGACAAGGAGCTTCAGGAGAAGCTCGCGCGCGCCATCGACGGGAAGGGCGCGTTCCGCCGCTTCAAGGACGTGCTCATGACGTATGGCCCCGATCGCGAGAAGTGGTTCACGTTCCGCAGCGAGCGGCTCCGAATCTTCATGGAAGCGTGGCTCAACGCCCACGCGCTGACCCCGGTGAAGCGCCCGACCTGGACCGGTGACGCTACGGCCGCCGCGACCCTCGAAGCGGCTCCGCCGACCATCCCTGGAACCACACCGGCGCCCGAGCGCGCGAGCCAACCCGCGATCGCACCGGCGCCACGTTCGCGCGCCGCGGACGCGCTCCGAAGACGGCTGCGCGACGTCATCGAGGCGCTCGGCCCGCGTGAGCTCGATCAGCTGACCGCGTTCGGTGAGTTTCTCCAGTCGCGTCGGATGAGCGCGCGGCTCGCCGCTGGGCTCGACTCGCAGCCCTCGATGCCCGGACCACTCGAGGGCTTTGACGACGGCGACCTTGGCTCCTCGGACGGAGGCGCTCCCACCACGGCCGGCACGGCGACGCCGTCTTCGGCGACGGTGGCGCGCCGAAAGATCGCGGCGACGTGAGTCAACGCCCGTAGGTCACGAGCTCGACGCTGACCTTGGTGCGAACGCTGCGGTAGAAGCTGTCAAGCGCGGCGCGGAGGCGGGCCGACACGTACCAGCTCCGCAGGCGAGCCTCACTGGCCTCGAAGGACTGGTCGGTAAATGGCGTGTCTCCGCGGCTGTGCGCCTCTCGAAGATCGGCCTCGCTCGGTTGCAGCATCGGCGCCACCATCTTGTCGAGGTAGTAGCTCGCGCGCGCACGGCGTCGCAGCATCGCGTTCAGCTCCTCGGCGGTGATACCCTCCGCGACGGCGGCTTCGTTGAGGCTCCCACGACCGCCGACCTGCTGCTCGATGAGGACGCGCGCGTCCTCGGCGTAGCGACCGATGTCGCGAGGCTCCGGCGCGGGCTCGACCGGCAGCTCGGCGAGAATGTCCTCGGAGATGCGTCGCTGGATCGCGGCACGCACGTGCGCATCGGTGAAGGACTGAGTGGGCTTTCGCCCCTCGGAGAGCGCCTCGATGCGCGCCTCGAAGGCGAGCTGCCGCGCCGTGATGAAGCGGGGCCGCGTGTCCCCGCCGGACGCGCGCGTCGCCCAGCGAACGACGACGCGATCGTACGAGCGCGGCGCGGCGTCGCTCGTCGGCTCGCCAAGCACGCTACCGACGAGCAAAGCGGCGACCGCGGCAACCTTCACGCGACTGGCCATGCCGCGCTATCGTCGCACGAGCATGAGCGTTCGAGCCACCATCGTCGCAGTCCTCGTCACCCTCTCCGCGACCGCGGTCACGGGCGAGTCGCGCGCGACGCCGTCGTCGGCCGAAGACAAGGCCGCCGCCGAGACGCTCTTTCAAGAGGGCCTGCGCCTGAAGACCGCCGGGCAGTACCTCGACGCAGCGCGCAAGTTCGAGCAGGTCCAGAAGCTCGACCCCGGGATCGGAAACCTCCTGCACCTCGCCCAGTCTTACGAGCTCGCAGGCCGCTTCGCGAGCGCTTGGGGAAACTACGCAGAGGCCGCGGCGATCGCGCGACGTGACCGCGATTCGCGCGAGAAGCTGGCCTCGGACCTCGCCTCGAAGCTCGCGCCGAAGCTCGCTCGGCTCACCATCGACCTGGGCCCGAACGCTACGCTCGAAGGCCTCGTCGTCACCCGGGGCGGGATCGCATTCAACGCCGCGACCGCCTCGGTGGCGCTGCCGGTCGACGCTGGCACGGTCGTCGTCGAGGTGAGCGCGCCGGGCTATGCTCCGCACCGCGAAGAGGTCGCCTTGCGCGACGCCGAGCAGAAGAGCATCACCATCCCGGCCCTCACGCCGCAGCCACCGACGCCGACTGCCGAGCCGGTCACGACAACGCCGAAGCGCCCGACCATGCGACCCGAGGCCACCCCCGTGCCCGAGCCCAATCCCCGCGCGTCCGCGCTGCGCGTCGGTGCTCTCGCGGCAGGGGTCGCTGCCCTCGCGAGCGCGGGCGTCGCCGTTGGCTTCTCGGTGCGCGCGGTCGGGCTCGACGACGAAGCGAGCGCGCTCTGCTCGACGCCGACCTGCACCTCACAAGAGGCCGTCGACCGGAGCAACGAGGCTTTCGTGGCGGCGGACGTGGCGACCGCGACGACCATCGCGGCCGGTGTGCTCGGGGCCACGTCCCTCGGCCTGATGTTCGGCTCGATCTTCGCCGCCGCGAAATCGCCATCGGTGGGCCTGTCGATCGCCCCGTGGCTCGACGGACGCACCGCCGGCGCGGTGGTCGGGGGTGCGTGGTGAGGCGCGTGGGCGGACTCGTGGTCACGCTGAGCGTGCTCGCCGCGCTCGCGGGCTGCGACCGCGTCCTCGGCCTCGAGCGCCGCACGCTGGCCCCGAGCAGCTCGAGCGGACCCGGCGGAGCCGGAGGCCAAGGCGGAGCCGGAGGCCAAGGCGGAGGAGGCGGCCCGGCGGGCTGCACGAGTGCGCTCGAGTGCGAGCAGGGGCGCTTCTGTCAGGCGGGCGCCTGCACCGCGCTCCCCCCGATCCCGAATGGGGTCGAGTGCAAGGTGCTCGAGCCGACCGAGAAGGCGACCGTCGCGGAGTTCGACTGGACGACGAAGCACCACGTCCTCGGCACGCTCTTCCGGCTGAAGAATCAGGGAGAGTTACCTCGTCTCCAGGCCATGCGGCTCGCGGTTCGGCAAATCAACGAAGCAGGCGGGATCCGTGAGCCCATGGGGCCGTCGACCAAGCTCGCGATGGTCGCGTGCGACTACGGCGGGAGCGAGGGGATCGACGCCGGGACGAAAGCCGAACCGGCCATCCGCGCGGGTCTCGACTACCTCGGCCCGGGCCTCGGCGCGCGCATCGTGGTCGCGGGCAGCTCCACCTCCGCGACGAACACCGCGATTCAGCACCTGGTGGATCAGGCGATCCCGGTCGCGCTCCTCTCGTCGTTCTCGACGAGCCCGACCCTGAACGACTTCAACGACGTCCTCCCCGGGGCCAAGGCCGGGCTCCTCTGGCGCACGGCGCCGGACGACACGATCCAGGCGCGCGCTCTCGCGCGAATCGTCGACGGGACGAAGGACGCAACGCGACTCGCGATTCTCTACGTCAACGACGACTACGGCACCGCGCTTCAAGAAGCCGTCGCCAATCTCGCCGACCTTCCGAAGAAGCTCCAGGTCAAGCTCGCGGCGTTTTCGGCGACGCCGACTCTCGAGGAGTTCGAGGAAAAGCTGAACGAGCTGATGAGCGGCGACGACAAGCCCGACGTCCTCCTCATCATTGGCACCGATGGCAAAGCCGCAACGCTCGCGTTCGAGGCCGTCCTCGCGACGAAGAACGAAGGAAGCTTCAAGGGCTACGTCCTCGCCGACGCTGCGAAAGAGGCGACGACCTTGCTCGATCCGAGACTCTCGGTGGGCGTGCGCACGCTGGTCTCGAAGGCGCGCGGCACGGCCCCGTACCACAGCACGGGGCCGCACTACTCCACCTTCGAGACGCAGCTCATGACGACGTTCAGCATCGCCGCCAAGGACTACAGCTTCATCGCCAACTCGTACGACGCGGTCTACCTCGCCGGCTACGCGCTCAGCTGGGCCCACGCGAGCAGCGAGCTCTTCGACGGCCGCAACGTGGCCGAGGGGCTCGCGAGCTTGTCGTCGGGCAAGAGCGTGATGATCGGCTCGAGCAGCTGGAACACCGCCACGAAGGGCCTCACCGACCTCGCTCTCATGCCGCGCAGCATCGACGTCGACGGGACATCCGGGCGGCTCGACTTCGACTCGAACGGTCAGGCGCCTGGGCCGATCGAGATCTGGCGTGCGAGCGCGAGCGGCACATCGTTCGAGACGTGCGCGGTGTGCTTCGCCGCAGGCGACAAGTGCGATCCGACGCCCTGCACCCCCTGAGCCGCGAGCTTGACGAAGCCCGACTAGAAACGCGACACGAGCTCGAGGCGCGCACCCTCGAAGGCCGGGAACACCCGGCACACTCCGCCTACGCAGCGCAGCGCGGCGCGGCGCTGCCCCACGAAGAGGCGCACCGACTCGGCGAGCCTTTGGTACCAGCGATCTCGGGACTTGGCTCGGTAGGCGATGGTGCCGTTGAAGTACGTCGTCGGAAATCCCTCGCGGGTCGTGTACTCGGAGCCAAAGATGAACGAGAAGCTCGGGTTGTAGTTAAAGGCGAGGAGGTTCTCGCCCTCGACCCAGGTCTCGAGCGCCTGCGTGCGGTGGCGGTGGTAGCCGAGCATCCCGATTGAAAACGGCCCCCGAAGATGTTGCCCGAGGTCGTAGCGCACGTAACCCTCGCGGTAGAAGACGGTGGTGGGCTCGACCTGCTCCGCGTTCAGCAGCGTGGGCTCCGCGAGGTCGGTGAGTCGTGCGCCGAGCCAGCCCCAGTAGTGCGACTTCCCGTCGACGGTCGAGAGCTCCATGCCGGCCGCCATGTCCCAGGTGTCGGTGCGGAGCGACGCGTCCGTCTTGCAGTCGGAGTTGGTCGCGTCGAGCTCGGACCAGCTCGCGAAGCGACCCATCCACGCGTAGATTTTCTTCTCGCGCGTGAGCGAGTAGTCGAACCGACCGCGACCGCCCGAGATGCACACGTCGGGCGCGCCGATAGGCTCGGTGTAGATCGACTCGGCGCGCGGCGAGAGGCTGTAGGTGAGCAGGTTCAGCTCAGGCGCACCAAAGGGCGGTCCGCCGGCGTCGGTGTTGGAGGCGAGCGGAAAGAACGACCGGTAGTGCTTCCCCTCGAGCGTGGCCGAGAAGTCGCGGACGTGCACGTTGACGTTGGCGTAGAGCGCATAGCCGAAGAGGTCGTGCTCGCGCACCGCGCCGTCGGGACCAAACGACGAGACACGCCCCTGAGTCTGGTGCTGAACCGCGGCCTCCACGTACGCATCGAGCACGTCCTTCACGTCGGGGAGGCGTAGCGTCGCGCTGAAGTTCTTGATCTGGTCGTGAAGCCGCGAGGCGCCGACCTGACCGAAGGTGGGGAACGACGCTTGGCAGGCGTCAACGTCCGCGCCCGGCTGGGCCTTGCAGACCTCGAGGTCGAGGCTGTTCGCCTGTCGCAAGAGCGCGACGCCGTTCAGCCCGACCTCGAACTGACGGCGGCCGAAGGTGACGTTGGCACCGACGACGGTGTCCTCGAGGTAGCTCGGCTTGGCGCGCTTCGTGGCGAGGATGAACTCGGGCTCGATGCCCGGGTTCTTCGGGTTGTAGCGAGGGTTCGGCACCCAGGACTGAAAGTCGGATGCGGTGGGGAAGCCAAAGAACAGCGGCGAGCCGGCGCCGTGGAGGATGCGCCCCGTCGGATAGTCGATGCGGATCGGGTTGAACTGACCCGCGAAGGCGCTCGCCTCGATCCGCGTGTCACCGATCGATTTGCCGATGCGCAACTTCGCGCCGCGGATCGTCGTGTCGACGCCGACCTCGTCGATCTTGCGGACGCTCAGGATGAGGCCTCGCCCGAGCTGCTGGTAGAAGTCGCCGACGGTGGCTTCGAGCCAGTCGTTCTTGTAGCCAAGCCAGAGCTTCGACGGATAGACGAGGCCGCGCGCGCCGCCGGGCAAGAGCTGACCGAAGTGGGAGTGAAGCTCCTCGCCAAAGCGGTTCTCGAGAGCGAGGTCGTCGCGACCGAGCTTCTCGCGGATGAACTCCTGCACACCCTGGCGATCGAGGAGGCGAAAGAAGACCGCGCTGTCGACGCGCAGCCCGAACGACAGCTTCTTGTAGAAGCCGCGCACCTGAAGACGGTCGAACCAGTCGCCGTAGTCGTCGTCGAGGCGGTTCAGCGGCGCGATCGTGGGGTTTTTCGGATCGAGCGGCGCCGTGTTGCGGTTGTCGAAGTGATAGCCGACATCGCTCGTGTTGCTCACGTCGAGCGTGATCGCGTCCTTGCCGATCGGGACGTCGAACGCGAGCGCGTCACCACCGAGCGCCCCTGCAGCGGCAGCAAGCGCGAGCGACGTTCCGAGGCGACAGCGCGTGCGGGCTCGGCTCACGTGACTCGTCGGAGAGCTCTCGTCGGCGCGTGCGGCGAGCACCTTGCGAGCATCGGAGCCCTCCCCCCCGACGCCCGAGGACTCACTGCGCCATGGCCTTGTCGATCGCCTCGACGAGTCGCTTCTGCGACTCGACGTCGCCCGGCTGATAGCCACTGCGCTTCAGGACGACGTTGCCGTTGCGATCGATGACCTCGGTGAACGGCAAGCGCCCCTCAGGATTGTAGCGATCGAGGACGGTGGTCTCGGTGTCGAGCAGCACGGGGAAGACCATGTTCTCGGCCTTCGCGACGCGGCTCACGTTCGCGACCGTCTCAGGTCCGTCGGTCGCGACGGCGAGCACGACGAAGCCCTTGTCCTTGCGCTCTTGGTAGAGCCTCACGAGCTCGGGCATCTCCTTCAGGCACGGGTCGCAGATCGTCGACCAGAAGTCGACGAGCACCACCTTGCCGCGGAGCGACGAGAGCGTGATCGATTCCCCGTCGAGCGTCTTCAGATCGAAGTCGGGCGCCTTCGAGCCGACGGCGTCGTCGGCCGCAGCGGGGACGGCGTCGCCGTTCGCGGGAGCCTTCGCGTCTGGGGTCTCGGTGCAGCCGCCGAGGAGCGCTCCGACGAGCGCGATGGGGACGAGCTTCATGTGAGCCTCCGGGGTTCGACGGTCGTCAGTTCGCGCTCTCGAGCGTTGCTTCGAACGTCGGCCAGTACTGGCAAGCCGGCTCGTCCGGGAACTGCTTGCAGTCGGCACTCGCCGCGTCCAGGGGAGCGCCTGCCGCAACGAGCACAATCTTCATGTCCGAGGTCCGAATGACCGCGTTGCTCGGTAGCGAGGGCGGGAACAAGCGCGGCAAGAAGCCGTTGGGGTCGGCCACGAGCGGGTACGCCACGTTGTACTTTTGCGTCCACTTCGTGATGTCGGTCAGCGTCGCCGCGGTGCCGGGCTTCGGGCCGTCGATGAGGCCGACGATGAATTGCCCGCCCATCGGCGCATACTTGGCGACCTTGGCGGGGAAGATCGACTTCGCTTCCTGGTTGCACGGGCCGCACCACACCGCCGACTGGCCAACGCTGAGCGCGCGCGGCTTCGGCGTGCCCGCGCCCCAAGGCGAGCCTTCCGGGAACACCGCGTCCGGGTACTTTTCGGCACAATCCGCGGCGGCGCTCTCGACGCAATCGGCGAACAGGTAGCCATTCGGATTGTAGAAGTCGCCAAGGCTCACCATCTGGTAACCCTGCAGCGCCGGGTCCTCCGAGTTGGCGAAGCCGATGAACGACCAGTTCGGCACGACCTTGTCGACGTCGGTACCCCAGTCGGCGTTGCTCGGATAGGAGGCCTGCGCCACTGGCAGCTGGCCCTGGCCCTCGGCGAATTCGCCAAGCGGGATGGTCTCGCTGTCGCCGGCGCAGCCGCTGAGGAGCGAGGAGAGGAGGGCAACGGAACCGAAAAGTGCAAGGTTTCGCATGGTGTCCTGGTCGTGAGCGAGAGATGAAGGCACGAGGCCTCGAAGGGATCGTGACGCGAGCGAGGGCGTTGCAGTAGGATTCTCCTCGCGTTCGTCCGATGGAGTCAACCTTGGCTCGCGCGGTCGCGCGCTTCAACTCCTCGCCGTAGACCGACGCTCACCTCCGGGACCACCCCATGACCGCCTTCCTCGCTCGGGCGCACGCCCTCCGCCTGTCCACCTTCGCCCTCGGCCTGGCCGCGCTGGTCGGCTCGGCCGTGCTCCCGACCACCGGCTGCGACCCCGCAGAAGAGCCCTCCTGCCTCGGCTATCTCGAGGCCGACGGCGACTGCGTCCCGAAGTGCGATCCGTCAAAGTGTCTCGCGGGGAACGTCTGCGTCGAGAACGGCTGCCGCCTCACCTGCACCTCTCACGGCGAGTGCATCGCCGGCGGCCTCGTAAACGGTGTCCTCTTGCCGGCCCAGTCGTGTACGGCCACGACCGACGACGCGGGCGCCGCGGTCGCGGTCTGCCTCGAGACGGGGCACCAGCCTCCCGCGACCGGTCTCGCGCAGGGCCAGCCCTGTCCGTTCGGCGATGGGGACTGCGCGACCAAGGCCTGCGCGAACGGACTCGAGTGCGACCCGACCGCCTGCGGCGGCAAGCCCGAGGACTGCGTAAAGGACGCGGTCGCCTGCGGCGACAAGGAGCTGTGCAACATCGGCACGTGCACCTCGGACGGGAGCCGCTGCACGGTCACGACCTGCCCCGCGTCCGAGTGCAAGGCGCTCAGCTGCAACTCTGCGGGCGAGGGTGATACCCGCGCGTACTGCATGCTTACGGACTGCGCCTCCGACGACCAGTGCGGCTCCGGATTCTACTGCGGCTACGTCCGGGACCCGCATGACGTTTGCGGCGAGACCTGCAGCGATGGCAAGTGCTCCGACGGTCGCACCTGCGCGAAGGACGGGGACTGCCAGAAGGGAAACAACGCGTTCTGCGGAAAGACGCTCGAGCCGTGCGTCGACCCGAAGGCGAAGCCCGCCGGGACCACCTTCGAAGAGGGGCCGCTGTGCATGATGCGCCGCGCGTGCTTGCGCCGCGACGAGTGCCGCCCGTGCGCGACGAACCTCGACTGCTCGGCCGGCGACGGCGACCTCTGCCTGAACCTGGGCGTGACGCAGGACAAGCCGGCGCTCGCCTGCGCCCACCTCTGCACCGATGACTCGAACTGCCGGCCCGATCAGGCGTGCGTGGCGGTCGGTGGCAACACCTGCACGGCGACGCCCGGCGTCTTCTGCACGACGGCGGTGGACTGCCCAACCAAGGACGACACGTGCCTGCCGCGCAACATTTGCCGTCCGCGCTCGGGAGGTTGCAACGCCGAGGGCGCAGGCGAGGAGCCCTTCTGCTTTGCCTGCGTGTCCGACCTCGACTGCGGCGGCCCTGACAGCTCGTGGGGTTGCGCGGAGCTCGGCAACGGGGAGCGCGCCTGCTTCGACCAATCGTTCTCGAAGACCTGCACCAAGGACTCGGAGTGCCCGAAGTCCCCCGGCGGCGCCTTCGGCACTTGCCTCGACGAGAACGACGGCGTGAACCAGGGCGATGACGTCTACCACCGCTGCTACTTCCCCGCGAAGAAGGACGGTGGGCAGGTCATCGGCTATAGCTGCTTCCCGTGATGGAGGGCGGACACGCGCGCCCGCCGAGGACGTGCTCGGGCGGGCGGCGGACGCCTCGATCCGCGAAGATGGCCTTCGAACCTCTTGCTGCCTTGGAGTACCCACAATGAAGCTCGCTACCATTGTCCGCTCGATCGCCTTCGGCCTCGGGCTCGCCGCGCTTTCGACCTCGGGCTGCCTCGTCGACAACGCGCTCGACCTGGTCTGCGACGACACGATCGAGGCGCGCTTCAACGCCTACGCGGGCGCCGTGGAGGCGCTCGTCAACGTGAGCCAGGACCTGAAAGCGTCCGTCGGCGCGAGCTGCGTCGCGATCGCGAAGGACCTCGGCGCGACCGACGTGCCGGACCTCTCGAACCTCGATGACCCGAAGTTCGACGAGAAGCTCACGCAGGCGTGCACGAAGGCGAACGAGGCGATTAAAGCAGCGCTCGCCGCGAAGCCCTTGCTCGCGGTCGAAGTCATCGGCGGCGAGTGCCGCATCGACGCGAGCGCCCAGCTCGCGTGCGAGTCGAAGTGCGTCGTCTCGGGCACCTGCGAGCCGGGCAGCGTGGAACTCCGCTGCGAGCCGGGCGAGCTCTCGGGGACCTGCGACGCACAGTGTACCGGCGAGTGCACCGTGACCACCGGCAGCGTGGAGTGTCAGGGCGGCTGCAGCGGCACTTGCAACGGAGTGTGCGCCGGCACCTGCTCGCTGAAGGACTCGAACGGCACGTGCATCGGCAAGTGCTACGGCGAGTGCAAAGGCGCCTGCACCGGCACGTGCGACGTCGTGCCGCCGAGCGCGAAGTGCTCGGGGTCCTGCAAGGGCGGCTGCAGCGTCGACTACAAGGCCCCCTACTGCGAAGGCAAGCTGGTGCCGCCGAAGTGCAACCTCGACGTGGACTGCCAAGCCGCGTGCAACGCGCAGGCTCAGCTGAAGGCCGAGTGCACGCCGCCGACGCTCATCGTGACGCTCGATGGCGTCGGGGACGGTGCGCTCGCGAAGACGCTCACGACGAACCTGCCGGCGCTCTACGTCGCGGCGCTCGAGTACGGCCCGAACCTGGTCGAGGCGGGCGCGGACGTGGCGGTCAAGGGCGTCGAGGCAGCCGACGCTGCGGTCGACGCGCTCGGCTGCGCGGCGCTCTACAGCACGTCGATCCTCGCGACCTTCAACGCCTCGGTGGTCGCATCGGCCAGCCTGTCGGCGTCGATCCAGGCGAGCGTGACGATCAACGCGACGGTCGGCGTCGGCATCCCCTGAGCGCTCGCTGACGGCGCCGAGAGGCGATCGTCGTCAATCGCCCGGCCTGTCAGGTCGGGCGATTGCGTTTTCACTCCGCGCGATCCATCTTCCGCGGGCCATGAGCCTCACCCTCGAAGCCGTTCACCGCTCGCTCGCAAGCGTCCTCGATCCCGAGATCGGCAGGCCGCTCGCCGAGCTCGGCATGATCCGAGACGTCAAGGTCGAGGGTGACGCCGTGACGCTCGGCGTCGACCTCACGACCCATGCTTGCCCATTGAAAGGGAAGATCGAGGGCGATGTCCGCGCCGCGGCTCAGGCCGCCGGCGCGCGCGACGTCACCATCGAGTGGGGCGTGAAGCCGCTCCAGCGCCCCATCGCCGACGACGATCCCTGCCCTGGCGTGCAGAACATCATCATGGTCATCAGCGGCAAGGGCGGCGTCGGGAAGAGCACCGTCGCGACCAACGTCGCGCTGGCGCTGAAGCGCTCGGGGTGTCGGGTCGGCCTCCTCGACGCCGACATGTACGGCCCGAGCGTGCCGACGATGTTCGGCGTGATGGGCAAGCCTGCGGCGACCGAGTCGGGAAAGATCCGTCCGCTCGAGCGCTTCGGCGTGAAGCTGATGTCGATTGGCTTCCTCCTCGAGGATGACAAGGCGGCCGTCATCTGGCGCGGGCCGATGCTTCAAGGCGCGCTGCTGCAGTTCCTGAAAGATGTCGACTGGGGCGACCTCGACTACCTCGTGCTCGATCTGCCCCCCGGCACCGGGGACATCGCGATCACGCTCGCGCAGCGCGTGCGGACGACCGGCGCGGTGGTCGTGACGACGCCGCAGGAGGTCGCCCTCGCGGACGTTTACAAGGCGGTGGCGATGCTGAAGAAGGTGAGCATCCCGATCCTTGGGGTGGTCGAGAACGAGAGCTACTTCCTCTGCGACGGCTGCGGCAAACGCCACGAGCTCTTTGGCGCAGGCGGAGGGCAGAAAGTCGCCGACTACGCAGAAGCGCCCCTCCTCGGACAGATCCCGATGAACCCGTCGGTGCGCGAGTGGGGAGACGCCGGGACGCCCATTGTCCAGGCAGCGCCCGGTACTCCGATCGCCGAGGCCTTCCAATCCGTCGCGGAGCGGATCGCTGACCGCGCAAGCGTCGTGAACGCGGAGCGCATGCCCCGCCTCACCATCGATCGCAGCGGCGGGAAAAACCGACATCTGCCCATCGCTCGCTGAGCGAAATCGTCGTCGCGAGGCGCGCGGTTTCGCGCTATGACTCGCCGCCCCAACGGAGTCTTCGTCGTCGCCGTGTGCCTCGAACGAGCTCCCAAGTCCCGCCATGAGCACCGACGAAACCATCGCAGACGCGGCGGCCCAGACCGACGCGCCCGACGTAGAGACGAGCGCCACGCCCACCACCGCGGAAGGTCCGAGCGGCGGCTCGAGTGAGCTCGCCAGCACCGCCGAGGACGCGACGTCGAACGACGCCGAAGGGGAGACCGTCGCGACGACGAGCGCAGACGGCGCGGCGGCGAACGCCGAGGACCGTCCGAAGAAGAAGCGACGGCGGCGGCGGCGCAAGAAGAAGCCAGCGACGGAAGGCGGCGCGACGACCACCCCTGCGGAGGGCGACGACGGCAGCGACGCGGGCGATGGCGGGGAGGAGTCCGAGGACGACGGGGAGTCGTCGAGCGAGGACGACGCCGCGAGCGAGGGCGACGCGGCGAGCCCCGACGCGAGCGGCGCCAAGCCTAAGAAAAAGAAGCCGAAGAAGAAACCCGTCCCGGCAGAGCGCCCCGCGTTCAACGTCGGCGACGAGGTCTTCGGCCGCGTGTCGAAGGTCACCCGCGACGCGGTGTTCATCGATGTCGCAGGCGGCAAGGCGCTCGGGCTCTTCGACCGCTCGCAGCTCATCGCCGTCCCGCCGCTCGTCGGCGAGCAGTTCATCGCCAAGGTGCAGGGCCTCAGCACGCGCGGCGGCATGCTCATCCTCGGCCCGGAGCCCTTCGATACGAAGCAGACTCGGCTCGAGCTCCGGGTCGCGCTCGAGTCGAAGAACCCCATCGAGTGCTGGGTGACCGGGCTCGTGAAGGGCGGCATCGAGGTCGACTACAAGGGCGTCCGAGGGTTCGCGCCCGCGTCGCACGTCGAGCTCGTGCCGGGCGCGTCGCTCGCGCCGCTGCTCGGCGAGAAGCTCCCGTTCTTCGTCTCGCAGTACGGAAAGAAGGGGCGGGACCTCGTCCTGTCGCGCAAGGAGATGCTCGAGAAAGAGTACTCCGAGCGGCGGGCCGAGGTGCTCTCGGCGATCGAGCCGGGCGCGGTCTGCAAGGCGGTGGTCCGCAACGTCCTCGCATGGGGCGCGTTCGCGTCGCTCCCCGACCACGGCGACATCGAGGGCGTGATCCACATGACCGAGGTCAGCCACGACCGAGGCGCGCGCCTCTCGAGCGTGCTGTCGCCCGGTCAGGAGATCGAGGTCAAGGTCCTCCGCATCGACGAGAAGGGCAAGCTCTGGCTGAGCCGCAAGGCCACCATCGAAGACCCATGGGCCACCGTCGCGGAGAAGTACGGCGTCGGTAGCGTTCACCGCGCGAAGGTCGCGCGGATCACCGAGTTCGGCGCGTTCTTGCAGCTAGAGCCCGGCGTCGATGGCCTCTGCCACGTCGCGGATCTCTCGTTCGAGTCGGTCGAGCACCCGAGCAAGGTCGTCCGCGAAGGCGACGAGCTCGAGGTCATCGTCGCAGGGCTCGACCGCGAGAAGCACAAGATCGCCCTCCACCCCGCGCCGCCTGAGGACGAGCGCGGCAAGCCACGCGTGAAGGTCGCGCTGCATCAGGTGCTGCAGGTGCAGGTTAAGCAGATCAAGGAGGCGGGTCTCGGGGTTCGCATCGTCGGGCTCACGGGTCGAAACGCGCGCGGCTTCATCCCCGCCGGTCAGACAGGGACTCCGCGCGGCACCGACCTCCGCAAGACCTTCCCGCTCGGCTCGATGATGCAGGCGAAGGTGATCGACCACGATCCGCGCCGCGGCGAGACGCGCCTGTCGGTGCGCGCCATGAAGGACGACGAGGAGAAGAACGCGTACCGCGAGTACCGCAAGAAGGTGGCACGCGAGGCGACCTTCGGGACCTTCGGCGACCTCCTGAAGAAGCTCGAGCGTTGAACGCAAGGCGAGGCGGCGAGCGAGGCGGCGGTCAAGCTCGGCCGCGGAGACCGGGGGCGAACCCCGCGTCTCGCGCGGTCGCTCCCGACGCTCACGTGACCGTCGCGTACCGGCTCTACGACGCGAAGGGCGCACTCCACGACGAGGTGACGCGAGCAGAGCCGCTTCGCTACATCCATGGCTACGCGCAGGTCATCCCCGGGCTTGAGGCTGGCCTTGAGGGCGCGCGCGCGGGCGAGCGGCGCAGCCTCGCGCTCGAGCCGGAGGAGGCCTTCGGCGAGCGCGACCCCGAGGCGCTCCTCGAAATCGATCGCCGTGACTTCCCAGACGCGGACGGCGCCAAGGTCGACGACGAGCTCGTCTGCACGGCGCCGGACGGCAGCGAGTGCACCTACCGAATCGTCTCGATCGGCGAGAGCGAGATCGTCGCCGATCGCAATCATCCGCTCGCGGGCGAGCGCGTTCGCTTCGACGTCGACGTGCTCGCGGTGCGGGACGCGACCGACGAGGAGCTCGCCTCGGCAGAGGCCGACATGGACGAGCGTATTGTCTACGCCGAGACGATCGGGTATCAGACCGAGCCCGACGAAGGGTCGGACGGCCACACCGCCGCGGAGCCGCCCCTCGTGCAGCTCCGCGTGAACCCAAAGACAGGACCGACACGATGAGCAGCAAAAAGGTGAACTGGACTGAGATGGACAAGCGGATCCTGAACCGCAGGGCCGTCTGGACGTCTGACGAGCGCAACGCGGTCACGGAGAGCCTGAAAAAGCTCCCCGACGCCGCCGACGGAGCCGAGGCTCTCGGCCTCGATCAGCCCGCGGTCGGTGGTGGCGCGGACGACGACGACGACGACTCGAACTGAGCCCGCCATCGCGTAGCCGCGAGACAATTTCGAGGTTCGAGGAGACACGCGAGCCATGAGCGCCGACGATCAAGACGAGGAAGCTCTGCCCCCGAGCGGAGCCATCGAGATCCCACCGCTCGACTTCGCGACGTTCATCATGTCGGTGCTGGGCTCGGCGTTCGTTCACCTGGGCGACGCTCCGGATCCAGAGTCGGGCAAGGCCGCTCCGCCGAACCTACTCCTCGCTCGGCAAGACATCGATCTGCTCGCGCTCTTGCAAGAGAAGACGCGCGGCAACCTGACCGGTGAAGAGGAGCGCGTGCTCAGCCAAGGTCTGTACGACGTTCGGCTGCGCTACGTAGAGGTGGCGAAGGGCAAGTGAGGGTCGCCCTCGCGCTCCTCGTCTTGCTCACTGGCTGCACCGTCCTCGAGCGGAAGCGCAGCCCGGGCGGAGCCGCGTCGCTCGGCCTCCCATCCGGTGCCATCCCGGTGGCGAGCGGCGCAGAGCCGCTCACTCCCCCTCCCGTCGCGCCAGCCCCGTCGACTGCGCTCGGCGCGCTCCCCTCGCTCTCGCCGCTCGTGACGAAGGCCGGTCCGAGCGTGGTGACCATCAAGTCCTACGCCCGTCGACAGAACGCGTTCGGCCGCGGAGCGCTCGAAGAACGCGGTGTCGGCTCCGGATTCGTCTACGACCCGAAAGGCCTCATCCTTACGAACAACCACGTCATCGAGGAGGCGGGTCACCTCGTCGTGAAGCTCGACGACGGGCGCGAGATCGAGGCTCAAGTCGTGGGCGCCGACAAACCGACCGACGTGGCGGTCATCCGGATCGAGGCCGAAAAGCTCACGCCTCTCGCGCTTGGGGACTCGCGTGCGGTCGAGGTCGGCGACTGGGTCGTCGCCATCGGCAACCCGTTTGGCCTCGAGCACACCGTGTCGGCGGGCATCGTCTCGGCGAAGGGTCGCTCGCGCGACGACGTGAAGGGTCTCGACCCGACCGGCTATTTCAACTTCATCCAGACGGACGCCAGCATCAACCCCGGCAACTCGGGCGGGCCGCTCCTCAACATGGCGGGGCAGGCGGTCGGCATCAACGCCGCGGTGCGCGCGAATGCGAACAACATCGGCTTCGCCATCCCGATGGAGATGGTGGTTCAGCTCCTGCCCATGCTGCTCCGCGACGGCCGCGTGACTCGCAGCGCGATCGGGATCCTCGTCGACGAGGTCGCCCCGAGCGACGCCGAGAAGCTCGGCCAGGCCGTGCGCCACGGGGCGAAGGTGCTGAAGGTGTTGCCGGGCGGCGCGGCCGACCAAGCCGGCCTCGCGCCGGGCGATGTCATCCTCGGGTTCGACGGAAAGCCGGTGAAGGATCCGAACGAGCTTCGCTGGCTCGCGAGCATCGCCGGCGTGCGCCGCACGGTAAACTTGAGGGTCGCCCGCAGCGAAAGAACCTTTGACATGCGCGTCACCCTGGGCGAACTCACCGAGTAGCTCTCGGACGCGCGCCATCGTGGCCCTCAAGTCGCCCCCCTCCCCCGACGCCGGTGTCGCGCAGACGCGCGAAGACGACGTTCGCCGCGGCAGCGAGGCGGCTCCTCGACGAGCCGTACCTCGGCCGGATTTCGCCGTGAATACGCGCGTCAGCGCCTCGTCTGACCCTCAGGGGCGTCGACGAGAAGCGGAGGAGGACCGTGCCTTGGTGGAGCGTGCGCGCGGCGGAGACAGACAGGCCTTTCGCGTGCTAGTGGAGCGATATCAGCGCGGCGCGTACGGCGTCGCGCTGCGGCTCCTGCGGGACGAGGACGAGGCTCGCGAGGCCGTTCAAGAGGCCTTCCTGCGGGCCTACCGCAAGCTCGATCGCTTCGAGGGCACGTCGGCCTTCTTCACGTGGCTCTACCGGATCGTCACCAACGTCTCGATCGATCGTCGGCGCAGACCTGGGCAGCGCGGACACGAGAGCCTCGAGGCGAGCCAGGAAGAAGACCAGAGCCCGATCCAGCTCGTTGCGCCACCCGACGGTGACCCAGGTGAGGCCGTTCGTCGGCAAGAAATCGGCGCGCGAATCCAGACCGCGCTCGATGCCCTCCCGCCCTACCATCGCGCCGTCATCGTCATGCGCGAGGTCGACGGGCTCAGCTACCAGGAGATGGCCGAGGCGATGAACGTGTCCAAGGGGACGATCATGAGTCGCCTCTTTCACGCGCGCCAGAAGCTGCAGCGCGCGCTCGTGGATTGTTACCGCGAGCAACTGGGCTCGGAGCCCAAAGCGAGCCAGGATGGAATTGCGTCCGACTGAGCGCGAGGAGCCAACGTGACCACGATCAACGACATCCCGCGAGCGGAGCCCGATGACCTCGACGACGTGCTGCTGATGCGGTTCATGGACGGGGAGCTCGAGCCGCAGGAGGCGGCCGCGGTGCGGCTTCGCCTCGAGGCGTCGCCGCTCGCCCAGCAGAAGCTTGCGTCGCTCGTCGCCGTCGGTGACGTCCTGCGCGCGGACGCCGAGCGCGCCGAAGCCGGGCTCACCGATGCGCGAGTCGACGGGATCGCCGACGCGGTGATGGCGTCGCTCGAGGAGAACGTCCGTGAGGCCAGCGAGCCGGCACCCCAGCCGACGTGGCGCCACCGAGCTCCGCTCGAGTCTGCGCCGGCCAACGACAACGCGCGCAGCATCTTCGCGGTCGCAGGCCTCGCGGCGGCGGCGGCGGCAGCCCTCTTCGTGTGGGGCCGCGGCGAGACGGCGGACCTCGACCTCGTCAAGGCTCCGGCGCCGGAGGCTCCGCTCGTCGCCGAGATGTCGGCCGGGCTCGCCGTCCCCGCGCCTGCGACGAGCGAGCCGAGCGGGGTCGCGCCCGGCGAGACCGGGGTCGAGGTCGCGTCGGTAGAGTTCGGCTCCGAGGAGGGCTCGGTGTTCTACGTACCAGGCGATGGTGCGGCGACCGCGGTTGTCTGGATCAACGATTCGGGAGATGAGCGATGAGAGCCTGGGCCGCGATGATCGTGCTGCTGACCACCCTGACCACCGGGCGCGCAGCGCTGGCAGGTCCACCTGAGTCCAACGAGCGCGTGTCGCGCGGGCAAGGCGGCAAGACCGCGCAGATCGAGGCCACCGTCGAGCTCGTCGTGGCGCACGGGAAGAACGACGGGAAGGGCATCGACCCACGCCTCGCGAAGCACAAGGAGCTGCAGAGCCCGCCGTTCTCCTCGTACAACAGCTACGCGCTGCTCGAAGAGACGACCCGGCCGCTCGCGCAGAACAAGCCCGTCGCGCTGCAGCTCCCCGATGGGGGGGAGCTGCGGGTCGTCCTCGACGACTTCGAGGGCAAGGGCGAGCGGCCAGGGCGCTTTGTGCTCAAGGCCATCGTGAAGAAGCCAGGCGGCGACGAGTCGACCGTCCAGGTCAAGGCAAAGCCTGGCGCGATCTTCTTCGTCGCCGGGCAGAAGCACGACAAGGGGATCCTGGTCCTCGGCATCAAGGTCCGCTGACCCCACACGCGAGCCCTCCGTCGACAGAGGAAGCTGGTGCCCCGCGCGCCGCAAAGGTAGCCTTCCGCAAATGTTTCGCTGGTTCTTGCGAATGGTGCTCCTCGCGACGGTCGCGCTCGCCGTCTGCTCGCTGCCCGGCAGCGCGCTCGCACTACGCGGCGGCCAGAACGTCGCTGGCCTGATCAAGAAGGGACAGAACTTCTTCGACGACCAGCGCTACGAAGAGTCGACGCAGACGCTCTCGGCGGCGCTCCTTCGCCCGGAGATCAAGCAAGCGGAGAAGATCGAGGTCTACAAGCTCCTCGCCTTTAACTACATCCTCCTCGGCAAGCAGGACGAGGCCGACGGCGCCGTCCGCGGCCTGCTCGTGACCGACGAGACGTTCGAGCTGCCGAAGAGCGAGTCGCCCCGGTTTCGCGAGTTCTTTTCGACCTCGCGGAAGCGCTGGGTCGAGGAAGGGCGCCCTGGGCTGAAGGCTTCGGAAGCGTCCGGTGGCGAGGCGCCAAAGGCCACCGTGAAGCTTCGGCACTCGTCGCCGGCGCAGGTGAGCTCAAACGACGTCGTACCGCTCAGCGGCGAGCTGGATGACTCCGAAGGCGTGGTGAGCCAGGTGCGGCTCTACTTCCGCCAGGGCTCCTCGGGGAAATTCGAGTCGCTGAAGGCGCGCTATGCGATGCGGCGCTTCAGCGTCGACCTGCCCGCGTCGGTCGTGGCCCCGCCGCTCGTCGAGTACTACCTCGTGGCGCTCGACAACAAGGGGATCCCCGTCGCGACCCGGGGCGACGCCGAGTCTCCGTTGCGAATCGCGGTGCCGGAGTCGCAGAGCGTGATCACAAGCCCCTGGCTTTGGGTCCCGGTCGGCGTCGCGGTGGTCGCGGCGATCGTCATCCCGATCGTGGTGGTGTCGGCGCAAACCTCCAGCGCAGACGTCACGATCCGCGTGACCGAGTGATCCGGTGACGACCGAGCCTCGCTTCCCCTACTTGCAGCTCGACGCCGCCCCCGAGCTCGCGGAGGAGTTCGCGTCACTCTTGTTCGACGTCGGCGCGACCGGTGTCGAGACGCGCGATGACACCACCACGCCGCGGGGACCGGGAGGCGGCCTCGTACGGCTCGTCGCGAGCTTCGACGAGCAGGCGACGGCGGACGAGGCGCGCGCGGCCGTCGTCGAAGCGTCCCCCGAGGTGCGCTGCGAGCTCGGCGAGATCGTCGGGGACGCGTGGCGGGACGCGTACAAGCAGTTCTTCGCTCCGTTCGCCCTGACCGCGGGGATCGTCGTGGTTCCTCCGTGGGTCGATGGCCACGTCGTCGAGCCTGACCAGCGCGTGCTGTGGATGGACCCCGGCCGCGCCTTCGGCACCGGCCTCCACTCGACCACACGCCTCGTCGCCGAAGCGCTCGAGGCGCGCAAGTCGACCCTCGACGGAGCGCGTGTGCTCGACGTCGGCACCGGCAGCGGCATCCTGGCGCTCGTGGCCCTCTTGCACGGTGCGTCGCACGCGGTCGCAGTCGACAACGATCCCGAGGTGATCGAAGTCGCTCGCGAGAACGCCGAACGGAACGGTCTCGAGCACGCGGTCGAGGTGAGCACGACGCCGCTCGAAGAGGTGGTGGGCGAGTATCCGGTGGTGGTCGCGAACATCCGCGCCACGACGCTCGTCGGCATGACGCACGCCCTGCGGGCACGCCTCTCCCCAAGCGGCGTGCTCGTGCTCTCGGGCATCCTCGCGAGCGAGCGCGAGGAGGTGGAGCAACGCTTCTCCGACGACGGCTTCGTGGTCGACCGCGTGACCCACCGCGGCGAGGGCGAGGACGCCTGGGTGGCCATCGCGGTACGACGCTCCGACGGCTGAGTCGAATGATCGAGCTCGACGGCGAAGCGGACGCGGGGCCTCCAAGCGCACGTCCGGGGGATGTGCATGGTGGGTTGCTGCGAGTGCCGCTCGCCGACCTCAGGGTGGGCCAGCGGGCGCTCGAGGCCGACGCCGCTCGCTACGTCACGCGCGTGCATCGCCTGGCCGAGGGAGAGTCGTTCCTGGCCTTCGATCCAGCAAGAGCCGAGGAGGCCGAGGTGCTTCTCGTCAGCGTCGGACGCCAGACGATCATCGAGGTCGCCGAGCCGCGGCCCTCCGAGCGCGTGCCGCGGCGGCGCCTCACCGTCGTGCAGACCGCGAGCAAGGGGAGCAAGATCGACGACGTGCTGCGCGACGCGACCGAGCTCGGCGTGACCCGGTTCGTGGTGGCGCTGGGCGAGCGCAGCGTCCGAAGGCCCGACGGCGAAAGCGCGGCGCGCTGGCGTCGTGTCGCCGAGGACGCCGCGCGCCAGTGCGGTCGCGGCGACATGCCCATCGTGGCCGGACCGATGCCGCTCGTCGACGCCATGCAGGAGCCTGCAGACGTTCGCTGGCTGCTCGACCCGCGCGGCGAGCCGCCGCGAAAACGGATGGCGAGCGATGCCCAGAGCGCGCTCGTGCTGGTCGGTCCCGAGGGCGGGTTCTCGCGAGAGGAGCTGTCGGCGGCGACGCGGCTCGGCTTCATGCGGATCAAGCTCGGCGAGTTCGTCCTGCGCACCGAGACGGCATGCGCCGCCGCGCTCGGGGCGCTCCGAGGGCTCGGTTTTGACTGATCGCGACGCGCGATCGCAGAGCCCAGACCAGGACCACCCAGCAGACGCTCGCGTCGACGTGCCCCGCTGGGGCTCAGAGCGCGCTGCCGAACAAACGATCGAAGCACGACGGGAGGTCCGACGACATGAGGACGTCCTTTCGTCGATGCCACTCGGGCAAGCAGCGCTGGTACGCCTCGTCGAGGCGGAGCTCGGTCTGCGGATACGGCTCTCGGTAGAGCGCCATCGTCGCGCGCGCAAGGTCCTCGATCGACTGGTATTCCCCGCGCTCCTTCAGGATCTGCGCCGAGATCATGAACATCGCGAGGCCTCCCGGGATCGCCCCGAGCGCGGTGGTGCACACCGCCGGGTAGCACAGCTTCACGGTCCGCACGCCGTAGCGCTCACGGATCTGCTGCATGGTCTCGCGCTGCAGGACCTTTGCGCTCGCCAGCGGCCCCATTCCATAGACCGGGTCGTCGGCCTCGTAGTCGTAGTCGCAGAACGAAACGGTGCTCTCGCCGGGCACCAGAAGCCCTGCCTCTGCGAGCGGTGCCGCCCAGAACATCGACGAGGTGCCCATGAACTTGTGGGTCCGCTCGATCTCGGCGTCCGTGGCGCACTCGACGTCGACGAGGCCAACCCCTCGAACGGCCGCGGGGTTGGTGCAGTCGGGAACCTGAAGCACTGGGTCGAAGGCGACGTCGACGTCCTTCACCTGCGTCGGCCCGTGCTGCGCGAAGCGCTTCGTCGCGCCGGCGGCGATCCCATTGACGAGGTGGACGGCCCTGAAGCGCCCCTTGAGCGAGGCGACGACCTCCTGCACCGACTCCTCGCGCGTCGCGTCTCGGTTCCAGAAGGTGCAGTCGAGCCCCTCGGCCTCCGCAGCCTCCCGAATCGCGGCGACGTGATGCACGCCGATCTGCATCTTCTCGCTGTCGTAGTGCACGCCGGCGACCGCGACGCGCTCCCCGAAGAGCAGCTGCACTGCGAGCTGGCGCGTGATGCCGTTGGAGCCGCCGAGGATCAGGACCGCGACGTCCTTCGGCAGCGCGACGCCCTGCGGAGTGAGCCTCGAGCGCTGCGCGGCGAGGAGCTCACGAGCCACTCTTGGTCCGTGCGCCGCGAGCAGGTTGACGAGCTCGCGTCGATCGACGCCTCCAAGCGGCAATTTCTTGAACGTCGCGAGGGTCATCGGGTCGGATGTCCCACGGCCCTGGGCGGCTGTAAAGGCGACGCGCCGAAGGGCCGCTCGCGCTCATTACTGGACATTTATTCAGTATTCGTGAGAGGCTCCGCCCATGCTCACGCCATCCCCGCTCACCGTCCTCCGTGCCCTCTTCGATCTCGCCCAGCGTGCCCGTCCCGCAGGGCGCGATGCGCTGACGTCGCGCACAGGTCTGCCCCCGAGCCAGGTCGCGCGAGCGCTTCGACACCTCGAAGCCCGAGGGCTCGTCGATGCGGCGCGCTGCCGACTGACGCTCGCGGGGCTCGCCTTTGCCGTCGCGGCGCGTGCCGCCGAGCCGCGCGCGAGCGACGCCACGTCGACAACCGCCCGCGCGGCCTAGCGATGGCGTGGCGCGAGGACGAGGCGGAGCGCCCCGAGCGCCCGTTCGAGCTCGGCGTCGGAGAGCCTCGCGTGGAGCGTCACGCGCAACCTCGACGTCCCCTCGGGAACCGTCGGCGGACGGATCGCCTGCACGTATACACCGGCCGCGAGCAGGCGCTCTCGGAGCTCGACGGCGCGACGCGCGTCGCCGACGACGATGGGCACGATCGGGCCCGTCGAACCGTGAAGCGGAGCGTGCATCGAGCGAAGCTCCGAACGAAGGCGCGACGCGAGCTCGTCGAGGCGCGCACGGCCGAGGTCGTCGGCGAGAACTCGCTCGACGCGTAAAACCGCGGCAGCGGCGAGCGCGGGGCCGATGCCGGTCGAGAAGACGAAGCTCCGCGCGCGGTTCCACAGCCACGCTTCGAGGTCCGGTGAGCCGGCGACGAACGCCCCCTGCAAGCCAATGGCCTTGCCCAGCGTCCCGACGAGCACGTCGGGGACGACACCCTCGAGCCAACAGCGCCCGCGCCCGCCCGCGCCAAAGACCCCTAGCGCGTGGGCCTCGTCGACGATCAACGCCGCGCCGTAGGCGTCGCACAGCGAACGAAGCTCGGCGAGCGGAGGAGCATCGCCGTCCATGCTGAAGTACGACTCCGTCACAACGAAGCGGCGGCGCGCGGTTGCGTTTGCGGCGAGGGCGCGCTCCACGGCCGCGAGGTCAAGGTGTGGCGTGACGACGACACGCGCGCGGCTCAGCCGGCAGCCGTCGATGATCGAGGCGTGGTTGAGCTCATCCGACACGATGACGTCAGCCTCGCCCGCGAGCGCCGGCAAGAGGCCGACATTGGCAGCGTAGCCCGACGAGAAGATCAGCGCAGCTTCGAGACCCACCCATCGCGCGAGCGACCGCTCGAGCTCGACGTGCGCGGGGTGCTCGCCGCTGACGAGGCGGGAAGCTCCAGCTCCAGACGGAGGCACCACGGTCGGCGCACGAGGGTCGTCGAGCGGGTCGGCGGCGTAGCCGAGGTAATCGTTGGAGCAGAGGACGAGCGCGTCTCCGACCTTGGGCCGCTGCCGGAGGAGATCGCCATGTTCGAGCGCCTCGAGCTCGGCGCGGAGGAACGACAGCCCGCCCACGTCGGAAGGCGAGCGCACGTCAGTCGCGCCCTCTCTCCTTGTCGTTCGGGCGCGGGCGAACCTTGTCGACCCTGACGACGTCACGCAGACGCTCGGCGGTCACGTCGGGGACCGGCTTGCGGCCCGTCGACGTTCGAACCGGCGCCATTCGTGGCGCGAGCCGAGGCTCCTCACGAAACTCGGGGCGCTCCTTGGGGCGGGCCTCCGCGCTTGCGTTGCCATGACGCTCGAGGGCGAGGTCATCGCTCGTCGCGAGCACGCCATCGACACGCTCGAGCAAGCGCGACAGCGTGGTCCTCGCGCGGTCGGCGATCGCGCGCGCGCGTTGGCGCTCCTCGGTGACCTCGTGGGCGAGGGCCACCGCGACGAGGGCGAGGGCTTGCTTCGTGACGGGACGACCTGACTTGAGGATCGCGGCGAGCCGCTCATCCACCAGCGCTGCGAGCGTGACGAGCTCGTCGTCTGTCGCCGAGGTGACGACGCGACACGTCATTCCCGCGACGGTGAGATCGACGGCTCGGCTGCCCATCGGATGGGACCGTAGCACGGCTGGCGTTTCGAGTGGGCGCGCGGTCGCCCGAGCCTCCTGCGATTACTGGCAGTCGGTGCCGCTCGAGTCCTGGCAGAAGCTCCCGCCGACGGCCGCCTGGACCTCGCGGCAGTCGTGAGGGATGTCCTGGCCTCGGAGGCACGCGAGGTTCAGGTCGTCTTCGCACGAGGTAGGTCGGCTCATCGTGATGCAGGGGCCCTTGTTGGCTCGGTCGCCGCAAACGAAGATCGGGAAGTCGTAGATGCCCGTTGCGACGTCGACGCCGCCAAGGGTGGTGCCGCGCACCACGATGCGAGCCACGACGAAAGTTCCCTGAGGGCCGTTGACCGTAAGGACGCCGTCGACGGTCGAGCTCGTGAGCACGGGATTGACGGCGACGAGGCCGTAGCTCGGCGTGGTCTCAGCGGCCTCGTCTGCGAAGCCGGAGACCGGCACGGTGAACTCGTCGACGAGCACGTCGCTCACGAAGATTTGCACGTCGGCTTCGTAGAACTGGACGCGCGAGGTCTCCGGAAGCAGGCGCTGCGCATCGCCGCGCGCGATCATCTGGTTTCCGACAAGGAAAAACTGTTGGTACGTCGTCGCGAGCGTCGCGTCGAGGCGACCGGAAAAGAGAGCCGGCGCGCTCGGGTCAGCCGTAACCGAGCACTGGTCTTCAGGATCCGGCACCGGGACCTGACGGATGAAGAGCGTCTGCTGGTTGTCGGTACAACCCGTTCCAAAGGAGAGCGCTGCCAACCCGATGATGGCCGCGAGGCCCTGGTTCTTCCTGTTCATGGTGCCGCAAGGCACATTGTAACGGGGACCTGCGGACTCGGCAAAAAAGCGCTCAAGTCCAGCCGAGCCAGAGGTGCGCGAGGTCGCTCGCGAGGTCTTCTACCGAGCGGCCATCGCTGCGTACGGTGACGTGGGCGTCTGCGTAGGCGCGCGCTCGCTGAGCGAGCAGCCTGGGAATCGCGACCTCGGGTGTCGGCGCGAGGAGCGGGCGAGCGCTTCCTCGCGTGCGCTGAACGAGCGTGTCGACGGTGGCTCCGAGCACGACGACGAAGGAGCGCTCGAGCGCCGCCTCGCGGAGCCGCGGCTCGAGCAGGGCTCCTCCACCAAGCGCGACGACGACCGGCGCCGGAGCCTCGAGCGAAAGCAGGACCTCGGCTCGCTCCAGGGCCCGAAAGGCCGCTTCGCCCCTCGACGCGAAGAGCTGCGCGACACTCACACCGGCGCGCGCCTCGACGCGGTCGTCGAGGTCGACGAACTCGACCGCGAGCCGCTCGGCGAGCCGCCTTCCGACGGCCGATTTGCCGACCCCCATGAAGCCCCACAAGAGGAGGACCCGGCGACGGGCTGGCGATGGACTCATGGCAGCTCCTCAGTGGCCGCAAAGTCGCGTACCCAGGGCGGTGCGGACGCGGCCGGCGACTCGGAGCATTCCATGGGTGCGACGTCGAGCCCCCGAAGTCGCGTGGGCGAGACCTGGAGCAGCCAGGAAGAGCGGCCATCGAGCGCCACGAACGCACGCACACCGCCGCGGCGGGGCGGCTCCGCGACGAAGCCGAGGACGCACGGGCGTTCTGGAGTTCCGTGGAGGATGGCCTCGCTCGTCATGAGCGGCTCGCTCTGTCCATCGACGATCACGGGATGGCGCGAGCCCCTCAAGAAAGGAGCGATCACCCTCGGCGTCGAGCGTCGGTCGCGCTCGGTGCAGGGGGTGAGCCCGGCCGCGCCGAGGTCGAGCTGGGTTGGAACGTTAACGCCGGTGGGCGCGCGCGCGTCGAGGGGCAAGGGGACAAAGGCACTTGATGCCCGAGTGCGATCGCGCTGCAGCACGTGAACCACGACGCCGGCCGACTCGCCCTCGTAGCTCCAGTGCGTCGACACCTCGCGGGTCGCGGTCGCTGGCGGCGCGACCGCGGCGTCATGGCGGCCTCCCCCTCCAAGCTTGACCGTCGTCAATGCGCGCACCGCGTGCCGCGCGTCGACGTGCGCGGTGACGACGATCGGCCCCTCGGCGAAGGTCGCGGTCTCGACTCGCGCGAGCGGGCTCGCGACCGTGGGGCCGAAGACGAGTGGGCCATCGACGCGACCCGTCGGATCGACGAAGTACGACTCGCGTCCCTCGGCGAGCCTGAGCCACGCGCCGCGCGGCGTGAGCGCGAGGGACACGCCGTGGAGGAACGGTCGTGGTCCGGCCCCGAATGCCGCGCTCGGCAACGAGCCCGTGCGGACCACGCCTCGGCCGCGGCGACCGAACGCGAGGTCGTCCCAGGCGACGTCGAGGCGGTGCCCGCCGGTGCGCATCGAGACCGCCCGAACGCCGACCCAGCCTTCGGCCTCCGCTTCAATGCGTTCGGCCGTTCGCTCGCGACCGGGCGACGGGAATAGAACGTGTTTCTCGAATCGCACCTCGCCGTGTGGCCCAAGCTCGCGGGGGCGAAGCGTGACCGCCGACCCATCCTCCGGGCGAAGGAGCAGCGACCACGGGGAGTCGCCGCGAAAGGCGTCCTCGGGCGCGGGGAGCGCGCCGGCCTCGACGTCGTCGATCGGCTGGAACCCTGACGAGCGGAGGGCGCATACGAGGGGCGTCTGCGCCACCACGGCCCTCGCTTGGAAGTCGAGAGCGGCCACCGATGGCAGCGAGTTCGTGGCGGTGGTCCAGCCGAAGCGAGTGAGCTCATCGCCGACCACGCATGCGTCTTCGTTGCAGAAGAGTTCAAGGGCCTCGCGTCGCTCGTCGCTGAGCGCAGACGGGGGAGCGACCGCGTCGAAGGACGCGCCGTCATCGAGCGTCTGCCAGAGGTCGATGCGACGGTCTGTTCGGTGGCCGCGGGTCGCGAGCAGCCATCGCCCGCGCGCGCCCGAGATGGCGAGGACCTCACCGAGGCCACGCGGCGTCACGGTAGCGACCACGGTCCCGTCACTCGCGATTCGTGCGGCGACGGGGGCGGCGCCAGCGTCGAGCTCGAGCGAGAGGCTTGCGTCTCCCCAGGTGCGTGCTCGAATTCGCCGCACGTCCGTCGTGGCTTGGAAGCGACGAACGAAAGCCTTCGCACGCTCGGCTCGACCGCTCAGCGGGAGCGGTCGGAAGGTGTGCCCGTCGTCGTCCGAGACGAACGGCGCAAGCCCGTGCTTCTCGGTCAGGCCGAAGGCGATCGGGCGCGGACCCGACCAATCGAGGAAGGGCGCCTCGAGCGCGGGACGAGAGCGCCCGCGGTCCGCGACCATGATGGCCTCGAGCGTCGTGGCCCCTGGCGCAAGACGGTAGGTCATGTCGCAGCGCGCGCTCGCGCAGGCGCCAATCCCAGCGAGGAGGAGCGTGCCGCTGGGTCCGTAGGCGAGCGCGACTCGGCTGGTGGCCTCGAGCGGAAGGGCGACGCGAACGGGCCAGGTTCGACCGAAGTCTCGACTCGACCAGACCATCGCCTCCGTTCCGGATGCGCAAGCGATCGACACGCGATCGTCCCGTCGAGCAAAGCCGACAGGGTCGCAGGTGACGCCGAGGGGTAGGTGGAGCCCGACGCGCGTGAGGGGCCCGGCGAGATCGCCGTGCCAGAGCGCGAGCGAGGCCTCCCTTCGCTCTGCGGCTTCCGAGGCCTCGAGCACCTCGAGCTCGGCGTAGCTTCGCCCCGAGAGTGAAGCTCGCCCATCGAGCAGCGCCCGCGCGCTGGGCCCACGATGAGGCTCCATGGTCTCGCTCGCGCTCGCGCGGAGGCCCTCGCTGGGCATGGCGTCTCGCCACGAGCCCTCGCGGGTTCGTAGGACGAGGCCGCGAACGCCCTCGACGAGGACGGTCCCATCATCCCGAGCCATCGCGTCGAAGGCGCCCACTTCCTCGAGGGGCGCGCGGAGGAAGGTCGCCCCATCCGCGCCCGTCGCGCTGATGCGTTCGGGGAACCCAAGCGCGACGAAACCGGCGGCCCCCGCGACGAGCCGATGGACCGGATGCGGCACGGCGACGGGCGTCCAGCCGTCCCGCTCGAGCCGGAGGACGCCGCCGAACGGATCGACTCCGAGCACGGACGAGCCGATGCTCGCGTACGAGTCGAGCAAGCGCGAGGTCGTCGCGACGAGCTCGAGAGGCGCGTCCGGCGCGGGCGCAGCGAAGGCCTCGCCCCCTTCGGCCAAGAACAGGTAGCTACCGTCTGCGCGACGCGCGACGTGGCGCAATCGGAGCCTGCTCGGCTCGGGGACCGCGTCCGCGATCCAACCCGAGCTGGTGCGCGTCGCGAGCCATCGTCCGCCGGCCTCATCCACGACGAGCAACCGACCGTCGTCGAGCGGGACGCGTGCACGCATCGAGAGCCTCGCGGGGTGGAACCGCCATGGCGGAGGCGGAGGCCGCACCGTCACGCTGGCCTGCGGCGGCGCGGGAGCTCGGGGCGCGGTTGGCGAGGCACACGCGGCGAAGACAAGGAGCGCCGAGAGCCAGAGCCCCTGCTTCGCCATCGCCAGGAGCCTACCATCGGACGGCGCGGCCCGTAGCGGCCGACGCGCGACCGAATGCGCAGACAGGCTCATCGAACTCGTACCACCGTCCCCCGATCGAAGCGCGTCGGGAGCGCCGCCGCCCAGCCCGCGGGGAGGTGTGGACCGCTGAACCGAAAGAGCCACGCGGCGTCACGGGGCGCGAGGTTCACGCAACCATGGCTGCGGGTGTGGCCGAAGCTGCGATGCCAGAACGCCGCGTGAAGACCGACGCCCTTCGCGAAGAACTGCACGTGAGGGACGTCCTCGATCCGGTAGTAGTGGGCCGCGTCGGGCTCCTCGAGGTTGTCCATCGTCGCGCTGAGGAGCTTCACCCAGATGCGGTGGGCGCCGACCGGCGTCGCGAGCGCGCTGCCCGGCTTGCCGCGCCCGGTCGAGACGAGCGTCGCGTAGACCGGGCGAGGCCCCTCGTAGGCCACGAGGCTCTGGGTCGCGAGCTCGACGTCGATCCACCGCTCGCTCCTGGCGACGTCGACCTCGCTCGGTGCCGACGCGAGCGTCGGATGCCGCACATCGGCCGCGCGGATCCAGCGCTGTTCGTCGATCCGCGCGTAGGTCGTACCAAGGACGCGCTCCTCTCCGTACCAGCCGACGCGATCGAGTCGGGCGAGTGTGTCTCCCGTCGCGACGAACGCCGGTCCGACCCTGCGAAACGTCGGGGCTCGGTCATGGTGGACCCAGGCGAAGGGCAGCTCTGCGCTTCCATCCGCCACGTCGAGCCGCTCGCCGACGAAGGTCGTCGGCCGCGCAGGTCCGAACTCGCTCATCCTCACCCAGAGTCCGCGGCGCGTATACCCGTAGCGCTCGCCGCGCAGCACCTGCTCCGCCACGATCGCAACGGCGAAGCCACGCTCAAGCTCGAACGCGGGCTCCTCGACGTCGAAGTCGACCAGCCGACGGTAGGCGCGTGCCCCGCCTTCGCCCGCGAAGAAATACCGAAACGGGAGACCGTCCTCGAACGACGGGGCCCCTTCTGTCGCCGTGAGCGGGCTCGCCTGCGTGAGCTGGGCCTCGTCGGCACAGAGCCAGGCCTCGGGCCCGACGTGGAGCCACGTGGACTTGCAACCCGGGCCGACCGCGGCCCCGAAGAGCGGCAGCAGCGCGCCCTCGGAGGCGGTTCCCCGTCTCGCCGCCTCGCGGGATGGACCGAACGCGATCGTCTGCTCGCCTCGTGGCACACGGACGCTCCGCACGTCTGGTGAGAGCGCGACCGAAGACCAAGGAGGCAAGACGACCTTGAGCGCATCGGCCCCCGCAACCGCCCCAGCGAGGGAGGAGATGGCGAGGGCCGTGAGCGCACCCGAGGAGGCGCGCGCCGCGCTCACTCGACGACGAAGCGGAACTCGTGGTCGCAGATCGAGAAGACGTCACCGCTCACAATCGGCTTACGCTGCAAGCGCTGACCGTTGTACTCGACGCCGTTAGTCGACCCCATGTCCACCATGAAGTACTGGCCATTGAGGCATTCGACCATCGCGTGCTGACGCGAGACGTTCGGATCTTTGACCGTAAAGTCGCTCGACTGCTTGCCGCGTCCGATGATGAAGCGGTCCTTGTCGACCTCGGCGCGCTGCCCGCGGTAGTAGAGGACGAGCTTCTTGCCTGCAGTCGGCGCACCGTAAGGTGACGGCGCTCCGGGAGGCGGAGGAGGCGCACCGTAAAGCGCCGGCCCTCCGGGAGGCGGAGGTGGCGCTCCGTAAGGTGACGGCGCTCCGGGAGGCGGAGGAGGCGCACCGTAAGGTGACGGCGCTCCGGGAGGCGGAGGAGGCGCACCGTAAAGCGCCGGCCCTCCGGGAGGCGGAGGAGGCGCTCCGTAAGGCGCGGGTCCTCCGGGAGGCGGAGG
>Ga0194129_10000072_pt1 | contig 185205 bp, 178 predicted proteins | sample TA2KigCa35mmetaG_FD_150862 | JGI IMG/M metagenome (GOLD analysis project Ga0194129, IMG submission 150862) | Freshwater microbial communities from Lake Tanganyika, Tanzania - TA2015038 Kigoma Deep Cast 35m | ecosystem: Environmental > Aquatic > Freshwater > Lake | place: Tanzania: Lake...
CCGACAGAGTCGGCGGTTTACATGGGAGATTCGAGCCAACATGGCTCGAACCATTCATTTGCGCAAGCGGTTGGAACTAAAAATGCCAACGCCAATGAATCCTGTGGTGGCCCCATGGAGTGAAATGTCTACTCCCAACTGAGGGCGCCCCCCGTCTGATACTCAATCACACGGGTTTCAAAAAAGTTTCTTTCCTTCTTGAGATCGACCATTTCCGCCATCCAGGGGAATGGATTCTCTTCATTGCCAAAAATGGAGTCGAGGCCAATTTGCTGGCACCGCCGATTGGCGATATAGCGCAGATAGCTCTTGAACATGGATGCATTGAGCCCCAGGACCCCACGAGGCATGGTGTCCTCGGCATAGCGATATTCAAGCTCCACCCCTTTGACGAACAACTCCCTGAGTTCGGCCCGGAATTCAGGGGTCCAGAGATGGGGGTTTTCCAGCTTGATGGTGTTGATGAGGTCGATGCCGAAATTGCAGTGCATGGACTCATCTCGCAGGATGTATTGGTATTGCTCAGCCGCCCCGGTCATCTTGTTCTGACGTCCCAGCGCCAGAATTTGAACAAAGCCGACGTAGAAAAAGAGGCCTTCCATGATGCAGGCAAAGACAATCAGCGACTTCAGGAGTTGCTGATCCGCCTCGGGGGTGCCCGTCTTGAAGGCGGGGTCGGTCAGGGTATCAATGAAGGGGATAAGGAACTCGTCCTTATCCCGAATGGAGTCCACCTCGTGGTAGGCATTGAAAATCTCCCCTTCATTCAGCCCCAGAGACTCCACGATGTACTGATACGCATGGGTGTGAATTGCCTCTTCGAAGGCTTGGCGAAGCAGGAACTGACGGCACTCGGGTGCCGTGATGTGGCGGTAGGTGCCCAGAACAATGTTATTGGCCGCCAGGCTGTCTGCAGTCACAAAGAATCCCAGGTTGCGCTTGACCAGACGACGCTCGTCGTCGGTGAGGCCATTGGGGTCTTTCCAGAGGGCGATGTCCCGGGACATGTTGATTTCCTGGGGCATCCAGTGATTGGCGCAGCCGGCAAGGTACTTCTCCCAAGCCCACTTGTATTTAAAAGGCACCAGCTGGTTGACATCGGTCCCACCATTGATGACGCGTTTGTCCTCCACTCGGACCCTGCGTTCGGCTGCATCTTCCGGTAATTGGGTGGCAAAAATACCCGGAGACGGGCGAATCGTCCCCGCTGCGTTGGGGGACTGATGCTGCATCGACAACGGGGTTGTCGATGGTGGCGGTGCCTTAGGCGAAATGTTGGTGGACGAGGTGTCTTCCCAGTTCAGCATATCGATCTCACTTTCTTAATTAGGTCAGTGAGATTCGGTCAATGAACACAGACCGAATCATGATGGAAGAGAGAAAAGCTTGCAATCGTTTTCTCTCTTCCGATGAAAAAAATTCGTTCGAAAGCAACAAATCGAACAACGAATTACTGGCAAGCCTCGCAATCGGGATTGTCGATCGAACAAAACTTCATATCCGATGCAGGAACTGCATTGCTTGCGATGATTGGATCGGTCGTGCTCGACCAAGCCGCAACGGCTCCCGAAGCGGAGGCGCCCCCAGCGACACCACCGGATACGGGAACTGCATTGAGTTGGCCGGTGTTGAGGGTGGATTTCTCGGCGTGGGTGGCGCCAATGGTGCGCAGGTAGTAGGTGGTCTTGAGGCCACGCAACCATGCCAGCTTGTACGTCTCATCGAGCCGCTTACCGGAGGCACCCGCCATATAGATGTTGAGCGACTGGGCCTGATCAATCCATTTCTGGCGCCGAGCGGCACACTCCACCATCCAGAAGGTGTCCACTTCAAATGCGGTGGCATAGAGATCCCTGAGTTCGACGGGTATTCGGTCGATCTTCGAGAGGCTCCCATCGAAATACTTCAGGTCCGCAACCATAACCTCATCCCAGAGCCCGAACTCCTTGAGGTCGCGCACCATGGTCTCGTTGACCACCGTGAACTCGCCCGAGAGGTTGGATTTGACGTAGAGGTTTTGATAGGTGGGCTCGATCGAGGCCGAAATGCCGACGATGTTCGAGATGGTGGCCGTGGGGGCAATGGCCACGCAGTTGGAATTGCGCATACCGAAGTCGCGAATCCGCTGTCGGAGTGCATCCCAATCAAGGCGTGCGGTGCGATCAATTTCGACGTAGCCGCCCCGTTCCTGGGCCAACAAATCGAGGGTGTCGAGCGGCAGAATTCCCCGATCCCACAACGACCCCTTGAAGCTTGAATAGGCGCCCCGCTCTTTTGCCAATTCGGTTGAGGCCCAATAGGCCTCGTAACAGACGGCTTCCATGGAAGCGTCGGCAAACTCAACGGCCCGATCAGAGGCGTAGGGAATGCGCATTGCATGCAGCGCCTCCTGAAAGCCCATGATCCCCAGACCCACTGGGCGATGGCGAATGTTGGCGTTTCGAGCCTTGGCCACTGCGTAGTAGTTGATGTCGATCACATTGTCGAGCATGCGCATGGCCACCGAGATGGTCTTCTTGAGCTTCTCGTGGTCGAGAACCAGGCCGCCTGCTGCCGGCTTGAGGTGGTGGACGAGGTTCACTGACCCCAGATTGCAGACCGCAATCTCGGAATCATTTGTGTTGAGGGTGATCTCGGTGCACAAATTGGAGCTGTGGACCACCCCGACGTGCTGCTGGGGGCTGCGGACATTGCACGGGTCTTTGAAGGTGATCCAGGGGTGGCCTGTCTCGAAAAGCATCGTCAACATCTTTCGCCAGAGGCTGCTTGCGGCGATTTTCTTAAACAGCCGCAACTCACCCCGCTGGGCTTTGCCCTCGTAGGCCAAGTAGGCCTCCTCGAAGGCCCGACCAAACTTGTCGTGCAGATCGGGCACATCGGATGGCGAGAAGAGGGTCCATTCCCCGTTTTCCATGACCCGCTTCATAAACAGATCGGGAATCCAGTTCGCCGTGTTCATGTCGTGGGTTCTGCGACGGTCATCGCCGGTGTTCTTGCGCAGCTCCAAGAATTCCTCGATGTCGAGGTGCCAGGTCTCAAGATAGGTGCAAACAGCCCCCTTGCGCTTGCCCCCCTGATTAACCGCCACGGCCGTGTCGTTGACGACTTTCAGGAATGGGACCACCCCCTGACTCTTGCCGTTGGTGCCCTTGATGTGACTCCCCAAGGCGCGCACCGGCGTCCAGTCATTGCCGAGTCCTCCCGCATATTTGGCCAAGAGGGCGTTCTCTTTGATGGCCTCATAAATGCCGTCGAGGTGGTCGGGCACGGTCGTGAGGTAGCACGACGAGAGCTGAGAGTGGGTGGTGCCACTGTTGAAGAGTGTCGGGGTCGAGCTCATGAAGTCGAAGCTCGACAGGAGGTTGTAGAACTCAATGGCCCGGGCCTCGCGGTCGAGTTCGCCGATGGCCAACCCCATTGCCACTCGCATAAAAAACGCCTGAGGCAACTCAATGCGCCGGCCTTCGTTGGTAAAAAGGTCGTCGCGGTCAATAAGGAAGTAACGATCGTAGAGGGTCTGCAGGCCAAGGTAATCGAACTGGAGGTCTCTCTCTGGCTTGAGCGCCGCTGCCAACTGGGCCAGATCAAAGCGCGCGAGATCCTCGTTCAGAAGGCCAATCTCGATGCCCTTCTTAATGAATCGAGGGAAGTACTCCCTCGTGCGCGTATCCACCTCAGCCGGCGCAACCTCGGACTCGAGCACCTCCTTGCGAATGGTGTGCAGAAGCAGTCGGGCACTGGCTTTGGCATAGGCGGGATCCTTTTCAATGAGAGCGCGGGCAGCAAGAATGGCGGACTTCTCGACCTCCTCGATGGGAACACCGTCGTAGAGATTCTTTAGGGTGTCTTGATAGACATCTTCAACCCGCGCGTGGGGCTCCAGTCCTAGGCAGGCCGCTTCAAGCATCTGGCGCAGCCAGCCCAAGTCAAGGGGCTGTGGGCGTCCATCGACAGTCATGTGCAAGGCCGGGGCGGGCGCTTGCACCTGGGTGTTTGCCGCAGCAGCCCGCTCCTGGGCTCTGCGCTCACGGTACAAGACATAGGCCCGGGCCACTTCATGTTCGCCGGAGCGCATCAGCGCGAGCTCTACCTGGTCTTGAATGTCCTCGATATGGATGGTTCCACCGGCGGGGAGGCGACGAACCAAGGCCTGGGCGACCTGCTCGGTGAGCGACTCTGTGAGTTCACGAACTCGCGCGCTCGCTGCGCCCTGCCCACCTTGAACCGCCAGGAATGCTTTGGTCATTGCGACGTTGATCTTCGGGGCCTCGAAAAGCACCACGGCCCCGTTGCGACGTATCACCTTGATGTCGGCAATGGTGGCGACAGTCGACATTGCGCTGGGAGGGTCGGCGGCCACTATGGACGGGCTTGGATCAATGGCCCGTTGAAGTCCCGAGGTCTGTTCGATTCCCCGCTGCATATCCTTCCCTCCAATTTAGTTATCGTGGTAATCATGTTTGGTTGGGAGAGGCTGGCCGTAACGCGACGATCGGACGCAAAACTATCTGTAGTAGAAAACCACCCTCTGAGGTACTAATTCTAGTAGTCTAGGCCAGGTGGAGGCAAGGCCAGCGAACAGGGAAATCCCTGGTTTAGGAGGTAAACCTCCTGCAAACCGCCAAGCGACAAGAAACTTTTTTTTTTCACTCAGCGCTGTTGCGGTCTTTCACCTCAAATGCATCCACAACGCCCACCGCAAGGGCGTTCTCTCTGAGGTCAAAAATTGCGCTCGAGGCCTATACCCTTTGATCGAATGCGTGAAATAAAACCGGTCCAGTCAAAATATGGTCCAGGGTCGGTCTTGCGTCCCGGGGCGATGTCCGAATGACCAGCGACCCAACGCATACTCGGCAGTGCCGCGCAGAGGGCCTGGGCCAGGTCCGCGAGTCGGTCGATCTGGGGGGGCTCATAGGGCTCCGAATCGCATCCCTCGAGCTCGACCCCAATCGAAAAATCATTGCAATTGTCTCGGCCACGAAAGTTCGACCGCCCGGCATGCCATGCACGAGATTGAATGGACACGTACTGCGTCAGACGGCCGCATCGATCAATGACAAAATGGGCCGAGACCTGCATGCCACTCACAGCCATGAGCTCCGGGTGCGCCGAATCGAGGGGTCGGCCCAAAAAAAGGTCGTCCACATGGGGTCCGCCGTACGCTCCCTCCGGCAGACTAATGCCGTGCACTACGAGCAGTTCGGGCAGGCAACCGTCGGGCCGCTCATTGAAAAACGGCGAATCCAACCGCCGATCGCCCTGCTTTGGCAGGATCCAGCCGCCATCATCAAAAGCAACTAGTGCAGGATCCCGAGTCCGATCCAAAGCACGGTCTGAGATTTCTTCCGGTCGGGTCAATGCCACAGCGCTGGCCTTCCCCGTCAACGGTCCAGGGGCAGGTGTTCGGCCTTGCAATAGGCGCGCCCGGCCTTCCAAACAGCATCTGCCTTGGGAAGGTTCAATCCGCAGGCTTCACATGCGACCAGCGGCGAGGTGGCTGAAGCGGATTTACCATCGGGCTGACTGGCGCCGGGCCCTGGCCCTGGCCCATTGCGCCCATCCGACCGACGCTGAGAGTCTCTCTGGGCGGCATTCGATTTCCAGATCGTCCAGCGAAGAACAAGAAGTGCCAGTCCAACGAGAACAAGAATCAGCAGAATGCGGCCGAGCATGGCTTAGCGTCCCAGTACAATCTCAAGGACAAATCGCGAGCCCACATAGGCCAGAAGCAGCAGCCCAAACCCGACCAGGGCAAACCGCGCGGCCAGGCGGCCTCGCCACCCCCAACGCATTCGTCCGAGAAGAAAAACAACCCCCATTGCCCAGGTGAGGAGAGTAAAGACGGTTTTATGGTCGAGGCGAAGCGGCGGATGCCCAGCCTCCAAGTTAACCAAGGCCCCGGTGGCCAGGGTGAGGGTCAGAAGAATCAATCCCGCCAGAACAATTCGAACCAGAGTGCGGTCCATCTCGAGAAGCGAAGGCAGTTGCGTCCACCAGCCCTCATTCAACTCCGCCCGGTGCAGGGCCCTCTCCTGCGTGATCATCAACCAGGCCTGACCCGAAGCGAGCGCAAAACAGCTATAGGCAAGCATCGCCAGGAGAATATGCCCACGAAAAACTGCGGAGGGGTGCTCAAGAAGCACACCCCCGGGAAACCAGCTCGGCAACAAGACGGCCAGGGCGGCCAGCGGAAAGATCATCACCGCCAATCTCGGAAGCCTGGAGAACCAAGACTCCACCCACAACAAGGCCACCGCTAGCCAAAGCATCCAGGAGACTGCGGGTGCAAAGCCAAATCGCAACGCTCCATCGGCAAACCAGTCGGGCAGCAGTGTCAAGCCCTGCAAAGTGACTGCGGCAGCCGCAAGAAAATGAAAGGCCCAAGACTCTCGGTTACTGAGATTGGGCATTTCACGATGCACCGTCGCCGAGGCCGAGGCCTGCTGCCGATAGCGAAGCCCCCCGTAAGTGAGGGCCAGGTAGGCCAAAGCAGCCATCCAGGCAGCAACTCCGTAGAATGAAGTCATCATCGAATCAGTGTAGCGCAGGCCATCCCATCCAAGCCGGCCGCGATAGAAGGATCCCCATGCTCGAAACCCTCAGCGAAAGACTCACCAGAGCCCTCAAGACAATCAAGGGCGAGGCCCGGATCACCGAGTCGAACACCCAGGAGATGCTTCGTGAGATTCGCTTGGCACTTTTGGATGCCGACGTTGCGTTGCCGGTGGTTAAGCAATTTATACAAGGCGTCCGAGAAAAGGCCAGCGGGCAAGAGGTCCTCAATAGCCTGACACCAGGACAAGCCCTGGTGGGCATCGTCCATCAGGAACTGGTCACTCTGATGTCGGGCGGGGTGGCCGGCAGTCCGGGCCCCACCGGACTGAATCTTGCGAGCCAGCCGCCTGCAATCGTCCTCATGGCGGGACTTCAAGGTGCAGGAAAGACCACCTCCGTGGGCAAGTTGGCCAAGTGGCTGGTAGAGAGACACAAGAAGAAGGTATTGACGGTCTCGTGCGACGTCTATCGCCCCGCCGCCATTGACCAACTTCGGCTGGTGAGTGCTCAGGCGGGTGCCGAATTCTTCGCGAGCCAAGTGGGCGAGCGGCCGGTGGCCATTGCCGAGGCCGCGCTCGACTGGGCCAAGCGACATTTCCACGATGTGCTCTTGGTCGATACGGCTGGCCGATTGGCAATTGACACCGAGATGATGGAGGAGATCGCAAGCCTGCATCGCTCACTCAAACCGGTCGAGACCCTTCTGACGATCGATGCCATGCAAGGCCAAGACGCCGTCCGAACCGCGCAGAGCTTCAAAGAGACCATCGCCCTGACCGGGCTGATTGTCACCAAAGTCGATGGCGACTCTCGAGGCGGTGCAATCCTCTCGGCCCAATCCGTCACCGGCTGCCCCGTTCGCTTCGTGGGAACAGCCGAGAAACTCGATGGGCTCGAGGCCTTCGACCCAGATCGGTTTGCCCAGCGAATCCTTGGAATGGGCGATGTGCTCGCACTCGTGGAACAGGCCCAGAAGGCCATCGATGTCGACTCGGCCCAGAAGATGGCGGCCAAACTCAAGTCGGGTGCCAAATTCGATCTCACTGACTTCCAGCTTCAAATTGGTCAGATGAAGTCCATGGGGGGGCTCTCCTCACTGCTCGACAAACTCCCCAGCCAAATGCAGCAGGCGGCCAAGTCAGCCGACCTGGGGGCAGCCGATCGATCGGTCTCGCGAATGGACGGCATCATCAACTCGATGACGCCCTCGGAGCGTCGACAGCCAGACTTGATCAAGGCGAGCAGAAAACGACGAATTGCGACCGGGGCTGGGGTCAGCGTTCAAGAAGTCAACCGACTTCTCAATCAGTTCGAGCAGATGCAAGACATGATGAAAAAAATGCAGAAGGGCGGCCTGGCCAAGATGATGCGCGCCATGGGTGGCCTGGGTGGCATGCGAGGCCTGCCGGGTATGGGTGGATTCGGCCGACGCTAGCGTCCCGAGTCCCGACGGGCACTCCGCACAACCTCAAGCAATTCCCGGACAAGATCCTCTCGGCGACAGGTCTTGGTCTGCACCCCACGGCGAAGCAGCCATTCCACCTGACCCTCTTTGAGCGATCGCTCTCCAACCGTGACACGGATCGGCACACCGATCAGCTCCCAGTCCGCAAACATCACACCAGGGCGCTCATCCCGGTCATCCAGAATCACATCGAGCCCGGCCGATAGAAGCGCTTCGTAGATCGCCTCTCCGGCCTCCCGAACAAGAGGGGATTTCCCAGCACCGAGCAGACAGACAACCACTTCGAAAGGAGCGATCGATAGCGGCCAGACGATTCCCTTGTCATCGTGGTTTTGCTCGATGGCGGCCGCCACCACCCGGGTGACGCCGATTCCGTAGCATCCCATTTCCATCACGGCCGGCCGCCCAGATTCGTCAAGAAAGGTGGCGCGCATGGCTTCCGAATACTTCGTTCCAAGATAAAAAACATGGCCCACTTCAATGCCGCGCTGAATAGCAATTTGTCCTCGACCATCCGGAGAGGGGTCCCCCGCCACCACATTGCGAAGATCCGCAACCCGGGTTGGTTCGGGAAGGTCGCGGCCCCAATTGACCCCTGCGAGGTGGGCATCGGCTTGATTGGCGCCAACAACAAAGTCTGACATCGCGGGCACCGCGTGATCCACAATAAGGCCAGCCAGAATGGACCCCGCACCCTTCCGTTCTCCACTGAATTCAAGGCCAACAGGGCCGAGGTACCCAGGAACGCAGCCAAAGCTTGAGGCGATTTCATCGTGACTCGCCCAGCGCCAACCCGCCGACAACTCGGGAAGTTTTCCCACCTTCACCTCATTGAGTTCGTGATCGCCGCGTATGAGGAGAAGAAAAATCTGGGCCGGACTGCTTACAGCGCTTGCAGTCGATGGGGCAGCGTCGACCGCCAAAACAACTGCCTTGAGCGTTTTTGAGATGGCCACCCCAAGGTGTTTGGCGACGTCCTCACAACTTGTGATCCCCGGCGTCTCTACCTTGCGCATGCTCTCGGATGGCAAGGGGCGCTCGATCTTGGGGGGCACCGCCTCGGCCAACTCAACATTGGCAGCGAAGTCCGATTCGGGGCAGTAGGCAATCGCATCCTCGCCCGTCTCGGCAATCACCTGAAACTCGTGGGAGCGTGAACCCCCAATGGCACCCGTATCGGCGTTAACCGCACGATAGGCAAGCCCGAGTCGATCGAAGATTCTGCAATAGCAGGCATACATCGCCTCGTAGCTGGCCTCGGCGGCCGCCCGGTCGCGGTCAAAGGAATAGGCATCCTTCATCACAAACTCTCGGCCACGCATCACACCGAATCGTGGGCGGCGCTCGTCTCTGAACTTGAATTGAATCTGATAAAAATTCTTTGGCAGCTGCTTCCAGCTCCGAATCTCTTGCCGCGCGATATCGGTGACAACCTCCTCCGATGTCGGCTGAAACGCGAATGGCCTGCCATGGCGATCCTCAAGACGCAGCAACTCTGGCCCCATCTTCTCCCAGCGGCCCGTCTCTTGCCAGAGTTCGGCCGGCTGCACCAAGGGCATGCTCAACTCAATGGCACCCGATCGATTCATCTCCTCACGGATGATGGCCTCCACTTTGCGAAGCACGCGAAGGCCAAGGGGCATCTGGGTATAGATGCCAGCACCCAGCCGCCGAATCATCCCCGAACGAAGCATGAGGCGATGGCTCACCACCTCTGCGTCCGAAGGTTCTTCTTTGAGTGTCTGAAAGTGAAATTGAGAGACGCGCATGGAAATAGGCGAGAAAGGAATCGCTTCGTATAATCGCAGGCATTATGCTTGATGAGCACGGCTACCGACCCAACGTCGGCATCATCCTGGTCAATGACCATCGCCAGGTCTTCTGGGGAAAGCGCATACGCGAGCAGGCGTGGCAGTTTCCCCAGGGCGGCATTAAAGACGGCGAGGATCCCGTCGAGGCCATGTACCGAGAGCTACAGGAGGAGACTGGTCTTCTGCCCAACCACGTTGAGATTCTCGGACGCACCGCAGACTGGCTCCACTACGACGTCCCCAGTCGCTGGGTTCGCAGAGAGTGGCGCGGGCTCTACCGGGGGCAGAAGCAGATTTGGTTCTTGCTGCGAATGCTGGGCGAAGACCGTGACATCCAACTTAAATCCGGCAAGGAGAAGCCCGAGTTCGACGCCTGGTGCTGGCATGACTTCTTCATTCCCCTCGATACGGTCATCGAGTTCAAGCGAGATGTCTACTGGCTGGCCATGTCTGAGTTGGCCCGTCACCTCTTCTCGGCCGATGAAATCAGCACCAGATTGTCGCGGTGTATGAGCTCGGGTTCCTCAAGAAAACCCAATACCGCCTCGATCTGAGTCGAGGGCAGGCCCCGAATGCGGCGGGCCTCATGCACTGAGTAGTTGACCAAGCCACGAGCAATCTCATGGCCATCGGGTGAGATGCAACTCACCATGTCACCTCGCTCGAAATCACCCTCTACGGCAACCACGCCGACGGGTAGAAGCGATTTGCCCCCTTTGGCCAAGACCTCGGTCGCGCCCTCATCAAGCCAGAGTTTCCCGCGTGCCTGAAGGTGATCGGCAAGCCATTGCTGGCGGGCCGAGAGCACGGGTTGATCCGCCAACAAGAGTGTGCCGAGCACCTCGCCTCTGGCCAATCGCGCCAGCACATCGTGCTCGTGGCCACTGGCCACAATGGTGTGGGCCCCACTGCGTGCAGCACGCTGGGCGGCACGCACTTTTGTGAGCATCCCACCGGTACCCAGCAGACTTCCAGCACCCCCGGCCATTCGTGTCAAAGCGGAGTCGGAGGCAGGTGCCTCGTCAATCAGTCGTGCGTCACTGGACTTTCGCGGGTCTTGGTCATAGAGGCCCAACTGATCGGTGAGGATCACAAGTAAATCGGCCTCCATCAGATTGGTCACCAAGGCCGCGAGCGTGTCATTGTCGCCAAGCTTGATCTCCTCCGTAACCACCGTGTCATTCTCATTGATGATCGGGACCACACCGAGTCCAAGTAGAGTGCTCAGGGTGGCCCGGGCGTTGAGGTATCGACGCCGATCGGCCACATCCTCGTGGGTGAGAAGTATCTGAGCGGTCTTGAGACCGTGGGATTGGAATCCCGCCTCGTAGGCCTGGGCCAACCCCATCTGACCAACCGCTGCCGCCGCCTGAAGATGATGGATCTCATGGGGGCGCTCTCGCCAACCGAGGCGTTTCATGCCCTCGGCAATCGCGCCACTAGAGACCAGAACCAATTCGATTCCCGCGCTGCGCAGGCCAGCCATCTGAGCCGCGAACCCCTCGATCGCTGAGGCGTCAACGCCTCGTCCGTCGTTGGTGACCAGACTGGAACCCAGCTTGATGACCCAGCGTCGGCAGGCGGTGACTTGTCTACGCACGGTTGGTCATCTCGTTGGGGGCGGAAAATCGCACATCGGCATCGACAGAGGCCAGGGGCTCGACACGGGCACGCTCCGCATCAATGTGGGCCTGAATCTCATGGAGCAGGGGTTCGAGTCCAGCGCGAGTGAGTGCCGATATGCGCCTTGGCGCCTGTTTGAGTTTGAGCCTCTTGCGAAGCGGAGACGCAAGGGCATCCCAATCGGCCTCGGAGAGTTGGTCTGATTTGTTAAAAACAATCCATCGGGGCTTGTCCATCATGGCGGGATCGAAGGCCTCTAGTTCGGCCTCGATGGTCTTGATCTGGTCCACTAGGCAGTCGACCACCCCCCCTCCACCGACACAGGCGCCCAGGTCAACGAGGTGCACAAGCAGCTGAGTTCGGCTGAGGTGGCGCAAGAACTGGTGTCCGAGTCCGGCGCCGTCGGAGGCCCCTTCGATCAGCCCGGGAATGTCGGCCACCACGAAGCTCTTCGAAGGGGCGGTTCTCACCAGGCCGAGTTGCGGGTGAAGAGTGGTGAAGGGGTAGTCGGCGACTTTGGGTCGCGCGTTGGAGACGGCCCCGACAAAAGTTGATTTTCCCGCGTTCGGAAGTCCCAGAAGGCCCACATCGGCCAAGACCTTTAGCTCGAGGCGAAGCTTTCGGCTCTCGCCCGGCTCCCCAGGTGTGCACTGACGGGGTGCCCGATTCACACTCGATTTGAAATGAAGATTCCCGAGTCCACCCTGTCCGCCCTTGGCAAGAAGAACCCTCTCGCCATCCATGTGGAGATCGTGGAGCAATTCGCCCGACTCGGCATCGCTAATGACAGTCCCCACTGGCATTCTGAGAACAATGTCATCGGCACCGGCCCCATAACGATCTGAGCCCTGGCCCTGCTCGCCATTTCTCGCTCGATGCAAGCGAGCATAGCGATAGTCAATCAGCGTGTTGATGTTTCGATCGGCGACCGCAAAAATGGATCCGCCACGTCCGCCGTCTCCGCCGCTGGGACCGCCTTTGGGGATGAACTTCTCTCTGCGGAACGCGGCAACACCGTTGCCGCCCTTGCCTGCCAGGACTTCGATGACGGCTTCATCGATGAACTTCATTGGCGGGCCCTCTGAGCCCCCTATTAAAGGGGCCGCGTGGACTTCTTACTCGGAAACGATGCTGACGGTCGAGCGTTTAAGTGGCCCGGTCACTGAGAAGCGGACTTTGCCATCGACCAGCGCGAAAAGCGTGTGGTCTTTGCCGATGCCCACGTTTTGGCCTGGATGGAATTGGGTTCCACGCTGACGAACAATAATGCTCCCTGCGGAGATACTCTCGCCACCAAAGCGCTTGACGCCAAGCCGTTTGGACTCTGAGTCACGGCCATTTCGCGTTGAGCCGCCGCCTTTTTTCTGTGCCATTGAGGTCTGCTCCTAGACGCTTGCTTTACTGGGCGACAACCGTGCCATCGGGACGAACCAGCGCGGTAATCTCGAGTTCTGTGAAATTCTGGCGATGGCCTTGGGTCTTGGCGTAATGCTTACGGCGACGGTGCTTGAAAATTCTGATTTTGTCGCCCCGACCATGGGACTTCACCTTGGCTTTGACGCTCGCGCCGCTAAGGGTGGGGGCACCGACCAGAATCGACTCTCCCTCACCCATGGCGAGCACCTCGGCCAATACCACCTCATCGCCCTCGGCGGCTTCCAAGGACTCTACACGCAAGACCAGACCAAGACTCACCCGATACTGCTTGCCACCCGTTTTAATGACTGCGTACATAGCTAAACCCGTCGCTTCTGTAAAGCCCTCTAGTTTAATCGGCTAATTGTCGAATGGCAAGGCGGGCAGACAAGGTGGACAGGGGTTGTTAGAGTAGAGCCATGATCGATACAAGCTGTGTCCAAGCATTGGCCGACCCCGCCCCCCGTTCGCCCAAGGCCCAGTTGCAGGGGTACGAGGCCATCCTCTCGGCCATTGCGCCCGACATGGCGGCAGTCGATCACCAAATTCGACGAAGACTCAGCAGTGAGGTGGGCTTGGTCAACCAGGTCGCCGAGTACATCATCGGTGCAGGTGGAAAGCGGGTTCGCCCTGCCCTGGTCCTAATGGCGGCCAGGGCACTGGCCTCTCAACCCGGTCTTGCAGCGGGCGGGATCCTTCTCCAGTCCTCCCCCAGTAAAGAGGCATCCAATCGATCAATGTTGGGGACGGGAGTCATTGAATTGGCTGCGATTGTGGAGTTCATCCACACCGCGACCTTGCTTCACGACGATGTGGTCGATGAGTCGAACCTGCGACGAAGCCGTCTGACGGCCAATGCAGTCTTTGGCAACGCCGCCAGTGTGTTGGTGGGTGACTTTCTTTACTCCAGGGCATTCCAGATGATGGTGGGCCTTCACTCACTTTCGGTGATGGCTGTTCTCGCCGATGCAACCAACACCATTGCAGAGGGAGAGGTCCTGCAGCTCATGAATTGCCAGGATCCCGAAGTCGACGAGGACCGCTACCTTCAGGTCATCCGTTTCAAGACGGCCAAGCTCTTTGAGGCCTCGGCCTGTCTGCCCGCTGTTCTCGCGCAGGCACCGCAGGCAATGATCGAGGGGCTCGCGACCTACGGTCGTCACATCGGGACCGCATTTCAACTGACCGACGACATTCTCGACTACAGCGGCGACATCGACTCAATGGGCAAGCAGCTCGGTGACGACCTGAAAGAGGGCAAGCCCACCCTCCCCTTGATTTATCTGCTCCAAACAGGCAACCCGACCGACCGTGCGCTTATTCGGCAGGCCATTGTCGAACCAGAGAATGCCCCCATCGATGCAGTGATCCATCGCGTTCAGGAGTCGGGTGCATTGAATTACGCAAGAGAGATGGCGCAGCGCGAAGTCCAACTCGCGACCGACTCTCTGGCCCATCTCGAGGCCTCACCGAGCAAGTCTTCCCTGATAGACTTGGCCTCCTTTGTCATCGAGCGTCGAGCCTAGAAAGGGCTTCTAGACACCGTCGGGGTGTAGCTCAGCCTGGTAGAGTACTGCGTTCGGGACGCAGGAGTCGGAGGTTCGAATCCTCTCACCCCGACCATCTCGCACGAGAATCTCCTAAACTCTAATCGTGCAAATCCAGGCAAAGGCCTCTCCTTGAATGACCTGCCGTTTTGGGCGCATCTGCTAGCGCTCCTTGTGCTGCTGTTGCTCTCTGGATTCTTCTCGATGTCAGAGACCAGCCTCATGGCGGTCAACCGTTATCGCATGAGGCACTTGGCAGCCAATGGTCGACGCGGAGCAAGACAGGTTATGCGACTACTCAGCAGAACCGACCGGCTGCTGGCAACCATCCTATTGGGCAACAATGTCGTCAACGCGGCCCTCACCACCATCATCACGGCCATGGCCATCTCCGCCTTCGGCAACAACGATGAGGTCCTTGCCATGGCCACCGCCGTGGCTGCTGCCTTGCTCATTGTTTTTGGCGAGATCATCCCGAAGGTGATCGGTGCAAACCGAGCTGAGCCTGTTTCAATGACCACAAGCCATGGGCTTCTGCCCATCATGTTCTTGCTCCGACCGCTTGTCTGGGTGGTCAATGGCTTTGTAAATGCGCTTCTTCGAACGCTTCGAATTGGAACCACGCAGCGGACTTCCGACGGAATGACCACCGACGAGCTGCGCACCGCGGTGCTTGAGTCGGCCGCCTTTATTCCCACCCAAAGCCGCAGCATTCTGCTCAATCTCTTCGATCTAGAGGGCCTGTGTGTCGATGATGTGATGATTGCCCGAGGCCGAATCGAAGCCATTGACCTCGAGGATGACGAGGCGACGATTGCCGAGCAGATTTCAACCTGTTTTCACAATAAGCTGCCCGTCTACCGAGGCGACCTCAGCCAGATTCAAGGCATATTGCATGTCAGGAAGGCCGTTGCACTTCTCACCCGAGAGGAGTTCTCGAAGGAGTCGCTGATTGAAGCGCTGGCCCCCGCTTACTATGTTCCGGCTGGCACCTCGTTGTTCTCTCAGCTCAATCAGTTCCAGGAGAACCGACAGCAGATCGCCCTGGTGGTCGATGAGTACGGCGAGGTCGAAGGACTCATCAGTCCGCAGGACATCATCGAGGAGCTGCTCGGGGAGTTTTCCAACCAGGCGCCCGGCGTTCGCTCGCGTGCACTCCAATGGGGAGACGATCAGACTGTTACCGTCGACGGGGCGATGTTGGTTCGAGACATCAATCGCCGACTGGGCTTGCGACTTCCGGTCGATGGTCCCAAGACCCTCAATGGGCTCATTCTCGAGACCCTTCAAGAAATTCCCGACTCCAACCTAAGCCTAAAGGTGGGGGACGTGGCCATGGAGATTGTGCAAATGCAAGATCATATGGTGCGACGTGTTCTCCTCCATCGACCCCTGCCGGCCGAGGCGGAGGAGTCGGCCGCAGCCGATGCTCAGTGAGCCCCTGTTTGCAGGACTCGGCATCGCTGCCTCTGCAATCGCCACCATGCAAGTCCTGCTGATTTGGAGTCGGCCCGAGATTGCCCGATGGAGAGGGCTCGCTTGCGCAATCCAGGCCACGCGGTGGCGCTGGTCATGGGCACTCATTATTGGCCTTCTGGGCGTGGCCGCTGCCCTCGGCCTCTCCAACCCAATCGATGCGCCCTTGGTTATGAGTGGCCCAGTTGTCTTTGGTGCATGGCTTGGCACCCTCGGGGCGCTCTCCCGAATCGATCTTCTGGTTCGACTCCTGCCCGACAGAATCTGTCTGACTCTGCTTCTCGCGGGGATCGCAGCGGCCTTGATGGGTGTCGGCCCCACGCCGCTTGAATCGCTGTTTGGCATCTTGGTTGGCCTATTTTTTCCGCTGGCAATCGCCTCCCAGACGGGGAATCGGTCGATCGGACGTGGCGACCTCCTCTTGCTGGCGGGGATTGGCGCCTGGCTCGGCCCGCTCGCTGTTCTCGGGGTTCTGGCCCTGGGCGCGGTTGCAACAGTATTCGTTTGGCATGTCGGTTGCACCCTCCACCAAGGCCCCGGGGCAGATTTCCTTCCCCTCGGACCGGGCCTCTGCCTTGGGGCCCTAAGCCTGTCAATTGGGGCGATCGAGCTTGGGACATTGGGGACATGAGCGCCAATCCTCGCGCTGTCGTCATCACCGGCGGAGTGGGGTCTGGAAAGTCCACTGCCACTGCACTCTTCGAGGAGTTTGGCGTCCGAGTGGTCGATGCCGATGCGATTAGTCGCGAGGTGACACGAAGAGGTGGAGAGGCCATCCCCGCCCTGCGAGTGGCCTTCGATGAGAAATTCTTCAATTCCGATGGCGGCCTTGATCGAGACCAATTGAGAGCCTACGTCTTTGGGGATACCGACGCGCGATCCAAACTCGAGGCCATTGTCCATCCCATCGTCGCACGCAAGGCCCGAGAGGCCATTGCGCAGGCCCCCGGACCTTACGTCATCTACAGTGTCCCCCTGTGGTTTGAGATCTACGGTCACACCCGTCCTAACTGGGTCTGGAAGAGGGTCGTCGTTGACTGCCCAGAACCCGTTCAAAAGCAGCGGGTCAGAGATCGGTCCGGCTGGAGCGATGAAATCATCGACTCGGTGATGCGCCGACAAGCGCGCCGAGATGAGCGGCTCATGATCGCTGACCACGTCCTTGACAACAGCGGGGGAGTGCCGGAGTTGAGAGACCGGGTGGCCGCTCTGCATTGCCTGCTGAGCGCAGAGACACGCGCTTGAGTCAGCCGGCAATGAATCAGCCATAATGCGCTTATGCAATCAAACCGCTCCGTCGACCCCAGGCAGGCCAATGGCTCGGCTCAGCTTTTTGAGTTCCCCTGCAACGAGCGCGTCCGCACAATGCTTCGACTCGAGTGCCTCACACTGCGCTACAGTGAACTGACGGCCCAAGAGGCACCCTCTGCCCATGAGGCGGCACTCTCCACGCTTTTTGAGCTCTACGACCTTCTCTCGAACCGCAGCGACATCAAGAACGAGTTGCTTCAGGAGCTCGAACGTCAGCGGCAGCAACTCGCGAAATTCGAGGGCCTTCCGGATGTGTCCGGTGATCGTCTCCGAGCTGTCATCAGCGAAATCACCGCTATCTTTTCTGCGCTCGGCGATGTGAGAACCAGGCTTGGTGGGCATCTCAATGAGCTTGAGTTCCTCACGGCCATCAAGGGGCGGGCGGGGATCCCCGCAGGCAACTGTGGCTTTGATATCCCGTCACTTGCCATCTGGCTCGAGCGCAGCCCGGAGCGCCGTCGCAACGCCCTCAATGAATGGCTCGGGCCCCTTCAGCCCCTGCTTGATGCAGTCGAGTTGGGATTGAAACTGCTTCGCCAAGGGGCTTCGCCGATATCCTACGTAGCGCCCCAGGGTAGCTTCGAGCTCAGTCTAACGGGACAGCAGGTTCGGTTGATACGAATCGAAGCCCAGGATGCGCGCGAACTTGTATGCGATGTCAGTTCAAACAAGTACGTGGTCGCCCTGCGGTTCCGACAACTCGGTGAGGACCTTCGCCTCACACCCTTGCAGTCAGAGGTGAACTTCGAAATGACCCTCTGCGACTTTTAGTCCAGGAGTCGGTCGAGGCGAACCCGTTCAATGGCGGGGATGGTTGCAGGCAGGGTGGGAAAAGGATGAGGCGCTTCTGTCCTGGTCTTTAGCCAGTAGAGTTGCTGGCCCTCATGGGGCTGGGGGTCGTTTTTACCCCAGGCTCTTATCCAATAGAAATTCAAATGAACCCGTGCATGCGGGTAGTCATGAATGCTCGACCAGGCGTGACTAGGAGCGGTGGCCGCGATGCCCAACTCCTCTAGCAGCTCTCGCACCACGGCCTCAGCGGGCGTCTCGTTTGGCTCAATCTTTCCTCCCGGCAGTTCCCACCACCCCGCATAGGGCTTGTCACGCGGTCGGCTGGTCATCAACAGCCGGCCATGCCGATCAATAATCAATCCCGCGGCAACTGCCAACTCAATCAAGGCTCGAGCCGCTCGCGAGCCAGTCTTTGGCGAAGGCCATCGCAACTCTTCCAGACCGAGAGCCACGCGAGGTCGCCCAGGCGAGTGCAGGCAGCCGGGACGAGTCAATCTGCTCAGGCGAGGCCCCAAAGACTCGCAACCAGTGTCGAACAATGTCTAAATAGTGGTCCTGAGAGAAGCTGTGAAAAGAGACCCACAGGCCAAAGCGCTCCGACAGCGAGATGCGCTCCTCGATGGTCTCTCCCGGATGAATTTCGCCGTCCTCGTCGGTGTGGGTCTGCAGGTTGTCTCGCATCGACTCCGGCATGAGGTGACGTCGATTCGACGTCGCGTAAATAAGGAGGTTTTCGAGTTGGGCCGATAAACCGCCATCCAAAACTGTCTTCAACGCCTTGTAGGCAGCGTCACCCGTCTCAAACGAAAGGTCGTCGCAAAAGACGATGAACCGTTCAGGCCGCCCCACCACCCGCTTGGCAATCTCCGGCAGATCAACCAAGTCAGCCTTGTCCACTTCAATGAGCCGCAGGCCATCCTTGGAGAACTCGCTCAGACAAGCGCGCACGAGTGAAGACTTGCCCGTTCCTCGAGCACCAGTGAGCAGGACATTATTGGCAGGCAGGCCACGAACAAACTGCTCGGTATTTCGAACCACTCTCTTGGCCTGCGTCTCAATATGGCAGAGATCCTCCAGAGCAATCGATGCAACTCGATCCACCGGCTCCAAGTAGGCCACGCGTCCCAAGAGGCTCTGCCTTTGCACCCAACGAAAGGCGAGTTGTTTGGCGAAGTCTATTTTCGGAGGCGGGTCGGGAAGCCATGCCTCGATCCTCTCGAGCAGATGATTGAGTCGATCCATCGGGCTAGGACCGATAGTCCGCGTTAATGGAGACGTAGTCGTGGGAGAGGTCACAGGTCCAGACCCTGGCCTGCGATGCGCCCCGCCCGAGTGCAATGCGCACTGTGATCTCCTCTTCTTTCATCACGGATTGCCCATCTTCCTCGCGGTAGCTTGTTGCGCGACCGCCACGCTCGGCCACAAGAACCCCATTGAGCTCAACAGAGACTTTGGATACATCAAGGCCCTCAACCCCGCTGTATCCGATGGCAGCAAGAATTCGACCCAGATTCGGATCGGAGGCAAAGAAGGCTGTCTTGACCAAGGGCGAATGGGCAACCGCATAGGCCACCTGCCTCGCCTCCACCCGCGAGGTTGCCCCCACCACATCGATGGTCATGAACTTGGTTGCGCCCTCTCCATCCCGAACAATTGCCTGCGCAAGGTCTTGACAGACGGCCAACCACTCAACAGCAAACGTCTCCCAGTCTGCCGTTCCCCTGGAAACATCGAGACCAGAGGCGCCTGTGGCAATTCCAATCAAGGAATCGTTGGTTGATGTGTCACCATCGACCGTGATTGCGTTAAAAGAGTCGTCGACGCTACTCAAGAGCAAGCCGTGCAGATCTTCACGAGAGAGCCTTGCGTCGGTGGCTACAAAGCCAAGCATGGTCGCCATGTTGGGTCGAATCATTCCAGCACCCTTAGAGATACCAGTAATGGTGATCTGACCGGTCGATAGCCGAACACGTCGAGAAATGGCTTTGGGCTGGGTGTCTGTGGTCATAATGGAATGGGCCGCATCCAGCCAATCACTAGGCCCCGAGCAACTCGCCAGCTCGATTCCTGCACGCAGTCGTTCCATCGGCAGCCGCTCAAGAATCACTCCGGTGGAAAAAGGCAAGACCTGGCTCGGATGAAGACCGCAGACCTCTGCCACCCAAGCGCAACTGGTTCGCGCATCTTCAAGCCCGGCGGCACCGGTGCCCGCGTTGGCGCAGCCGGTATTAATCAGTAAGGCTCGGATGGGGCCGCCCGAAGCCAGGTGGCCTCGACAAACTTGAACGGGTGCGGCGCAGAAGGCATTCTGAGTAAAAACCCCTGCAACTGCGCTTCCTTCAACGAGTCGCATGAGAAGAAGATCGCGCCGCCCAGATTTTCGAATCCCTGCGGAGACCGAGAACAGATCGAGGCCTGCGACAGGAGAGAGTTCGTCCCGTTTGGGAAGGGGGAGTCCAACAGGCACTGGGATCTCCAGACGGCCCCTCTAGGCCAAGGCTCCGTGGCAGTGCTTGTACTTTTTGCCCGAGCCACATGGGCAAGGGTCGTTGCGCCCCACCTTGGGAAACTCCCGGCGAACGGTGCCTGCGGCCTCTGGGCCCTCCTGGTCGCTCCCAGCCGAGCTTCCATCGGTGAGTGATTCCTGGTCGTTGAAGTCTGCATGGGTAAACGAAATGTCCTTGGGGAGGCTGGGTGCTGCCGCGGCTGCGGCCTTGGCAGCCTCCTCCTCGGAGCTGATCTGAACCGTAATCAAGACACGGGTCACGTCGTCCCGAACACGCTCGAGCAATTGCTCAAAGAGTGCGAAGGCCTCGCGTTTGTATTCTTGCTTCGGGTCTTTTTGGGCATACCCACGAAGATGAATGCCCTGACGCAGGTGATCCAATGCGGCCAGGTGCTCTCGCCAAGCATGGTCAATGTGGTGCAGAAGCATTGAGCGTTCGAACTCCAAAAACGCCCCGGGGGACAGCATGGCCAATTTGGCCGCATAGGCATCGTCCGCAGCGCGGCAGACACGCGCAACCAAGGCCTCATCGTCGAGCTCTTCGGCCTGCTCCAGCGCAGCGCGCAACTGCGCGTCGATCTGATAGTCGGCAAGCAGTGTGTTGGTGAGCGCATCGATATCCCATTGCTCCTCGATGCTCTCTTGGGGGATATGGCGCCGAGCCACTGCAGTGAGGCAGCCATGGCGAAGGCCTCGGAGAAAATCAGAGAGATCTGTCGATTCAAGGATCTCGTTGCGCTGCGAGTAGATGATTTGCCGCTGCTCATTGGCGACGTTGTCATATTCGAGCAGCTGCTTGCGTATATCGAAGTTTCGGTTTTCGACCTTGCGTTGGGCGCTCTCGATTGATCGCGAGACCATCCCCGCCTCAATGGGCTCACCCCTCGGCACCCCCAGTCGGGTCATGATCGCCTTCATCCTCTCGCCCGCAAAAATTCTCAACAGCGGGTCATCCATGGAGAGGTAAAAGCGCGACGAGCCTGGGTCGCCCTGGCGACCGGCTCGGCCCCGCAATTGGTTGTCAATCCGACGCGACTCATGCCGCTCGGTGCCAATGATGTGAAGACCGCCCGCAGAAATCACACTGTCATGGCGCTCCTGCCAGGCTTGTCGAAGCTTTGACTCCTCTTGGGATCGTTGCTGCTCCGATAGGGCCGTGTCTTCAGAGAGTCGATCAAGGTCTTTCTCTAGGCTGCCCCCGAGCACGATGTCGGTGCCTCGCCCAGCCATGTTGGTGGCGATCGTGATGACGCCCGGCCGCCCGGCTTGGGCAACGATCTCGGCCTCCTTCTCGTGCTGTTTGGCATTGAGTACCTGATGGGACAGGCCGACCTTGGTCAACTCAGAGGAGAGCGCCTCCGAACTCTCAATAGAAGTGGTTCCCACGAGAATGGGCTGGCCAGACTCATGTCGGCGACGAACGTCAGCGATGATGGCCTCGACCTTCTCCTCGTGCGAGCCAAAAATCTGGTCCTGAAGGTCCTGGCGCACCATTGGCCGATGGGTGGGAACGATGACGGTTTCAAGCCCGTAGATCTGCTGGAATTCGAAGGCCTCAGTGTCGGCCGTGCCGGTCATGCCAGCGAGCTTGCCGTACATCCTGAAGTAGTTCTGAAAGGTAATTGAAGCAAGCGTCTGGTTCTCGGGTTCAATGGCCACGCCCTCTTTGGCTTCCACAGCCTGATGGAGGCCGTCGGACCAGCGGCGCCCAGGCATTAAGCGTCCGGTGAACTCATCGACAATAATGACCTCACCCGACTGCACGACGTAGTGCTGGTCGCGCACGTACAAGACATGCGCTCGAAGGGCAGAGAGCAGGTGGTGCAGCAGGGAAATCTGCGCGGAGTCATACAAGCTTGCGCCCTCGGGCAGGAGCCCCATGTCGGCGAGGAGTTGCTCGGCCTTCTCGAATCCCGCATCCGATAGATGCAATTGCCGAGACTTCTCATCGACAAAATAATCTCCTGGGCCATCCTCTGTCGGCTGAGGATGAAGGCGAGCTGGCAAGCCATTGAGGGCCTGGTAGAGCTGGGTGCTGTCATCCGACTGCCCCGAGATGATCAGTGGGGTTCTTGCTTCATCAATAAGAATGGAGTCCACCTCATCGACGACGGCAAAGTGAAGGCTTCGCTGAACCCGCTCCTGGCGATCCGTGACCATGTTGTCGCGGAGGTAATCAAATCCAAACTCGTTGTTGGTTCCGTAAGTGATATCGGCAAGGTAGGCCTCGCGCTTTTCCGAGGAGGACATGCCCGAGATGTTCACGCCCGTCGCGAGCCCGAGAAAGCCATAGAGGCGGCCCATCCAGGCCGAATCTCGACGAGCAAGGTACTCGTTGACGGTGACCACATGAACACCTTTGCCTGCCAGTGCGTTGAGATAAGTAGGGAGGGTGGCCACAAGCGTCTTGCCCTCACCCGTTCTCATCTCCGCAATTTTCCCCTCGTGCAGGACCATGCCTCCGAGTAACTGCACGTCAAAATGGCGCATGCCAAGGGCCCGTCGGCCCGCCTCTCGACAGACTGCAAAGGCCTCCACCAGAATGGAGTCGACGGTCTCTCCCGACTGAATTCGATTCTTGAATTCGATGGTCTTGGCCGCCAGTTGCTCATTGCTCAGGGCCTCAATAGAGGTCTCCAAGGCATTGATTTGCTCGACGCGAGATTGGTATTTTTTCAGCAGGCGGTCGTTGCGACTACCGAAGACCGACGCAAGAAGGCGACTCAACATAAGAGCGCTAGGTTAGCATGAGCCCATGCGCAAGACGCCGCCCGCTTCTAAAACGGTTCACGGGATCCTCCTTGAGGGACAGGGGCTCGGCGAGCTTGACCCCCTGCTCGAGCGCCTTAGGGAGTCGGATGTCTGGGTGGCGCACCTCCAAGAGGCTCTGGCAAAGCTGGGATTCGGTGACCTCAGTACGGGCATCGACCGTGCCCAACGTGCAGACCCCAGCAGAGGAGTTCGTGGCTCGATGCTTCTGGTCTCGGTGCGATCGGTTGGTCAAATCAGCAAGCTTCGTCTGCTCAACTCCAGCGTCCTCTCCCATTTCAAGGACAAGGGGCTGGGCATTCTCAGTCTTCAATGGCGTCCAGCCGAGGTGGGTTTGGGTGGGGCACAGCGGGCTGCAGCGCTGCCTGCGCGCCCGGCAATTCCGGACGCAAAACGGCTGGCGCTACTGGCCCTGATTCAAGTCCAAGACCACTGACGAGACCAGGCTGCTGGCGCCTGGCTGAGATTCTCAAAGGATCGCTCCCGCCATGCATTCGGCCTCTTCATCAGTGCCCTCAGAAGCTGATTATTGAGCGCATGCCCAGATTTAAAGGCCCGATAGGCGGCCATTAGAGGTCGACCGAGCAAATAGAGGTCGCCGATCGCGTCGAGGGCCTTGTGCATGGCAAACTCGTTGGGCTGTCGCAGGCCCTCCTTGTTAAGGATGCGATGGTCATCCAAGACGATCGCATTCTCGAGGCTGCCACCCAATGCGAGCCCTTTTGACCGCAGGTACTCAACATCGCGTACGAAGCCAAAGGTTCTCGCACGTGCAATTTCGTCAACAAATGAGGTGCACTCGAAATCCACCCGAACCTCCTGGCCTGTCTGGTCCACCGCGGGGTGTTTGAAATCGATTGTGAAGTCAAGACTAAAGCCGAAATAGGGCTCCAGCCGCGCCCACTTGTCTCCGTCTCTCACCTCGATGGGCTCGAGGACCTCGACAAACCGCTTGGGCTGGTCTTGCTCCTTGAGGCCGGCCGAACGCACAAGATGAACGAAAGTGGCTGCGCTGCCGTCCATGATGGGTATCTCTGCGGCATCGACCTCCACCAGTAGATTATCAATGCCCAACCCAGACAGGGCCGACATCAGGTGCTCAACGGTGGAGACTTTCACATCACCTGCCGCAACCGTCGAGGCCATTCGAGTGTCCCCAACAGCGGCGGCCTGAGAGGTAATCTCATTGGGCGCGGGCAGGTCGATACGACGAAAAATGATTCCGCTATCGGGCGCCGCGGGTAGCAGCCGAAGTCGCACCCTCTGACCGCTGTGCAATCCGATGCCTTCGGCCGTCACCTGGGACTGGAGGGTGCGTTGACGCAGCATAGGAACGGAGTACCTAACGACTGGGCAGTGTGCGGGCTCTAGGCGAGTGCGGCGAGAATGTTCTCGGCGTTACTAACCTCAAATTTGCCTGGCTGCTCGACAAAAAGTTTCTCAACAACGCCATTGTTGACGATCATCGCGTAGCGATTCGAGCGAATACCCATGCCCCGGCCGGTGAGGTCGAGGGTGAGGTCGATGGCCTTGGAGAAGGCTGCATTGCCATCGCCGAGCATTCGGACTTTTCCTCGGGCGCCCTGCTCCTTGCCCCACTGACCCATGACAAAGGCGTCGTTGACCGAGACACACCAGATCTCATCGACACCCTTGGCCTTGATCTGCTCGGCCATGGCGACATAGCTAGGAACATGTTTGACTGAACAGGTAGGGGTGTAAGCACCGGGTAGACCGAAAATGACGAGCTTTTTTCCCTTGATCATGTCTGAGACTTCAAAGCCGTTGGGACCGACCGCACATCCAGGGGTCTCTTCTTCAATGAATTCGTAAAGGGTGGCATTTGGCAGGGCCTGGCCTGGTGCAATGGGCATGCTTGTTCTCCGCTGTTTATTGTTTGGGGGGCTAAAAAACAACCCCGATGACCGGCAGGCAGGCCGACCATCGGGTTTCCGAACGAAAGTGTGCCAGCAGCCGGCAAAGGCTGCATGAATAGCCTTCTCGCTAGTCGGCCTGCTTCCTGAGAAACGCGGGGATGTCGAAGCGATCCATTCCGCCCTCTTCCAGGGCCATTACCCGGGCGGCCGCTTCGCTCTTGGCGGGCTGCCGCCAAATGGCCGGCTGGTCGTAACCCTGGTAGTTACGCCCGAGGTTGGATGGGTCGTCGTTGCCTGCTGCCTGAAAGGCCGGTGCCCCAACCGCATCATCGGTGCCGGTGCGAAGTACCTGGCCGTAGTTGCTAGAGCGCACGAGTGTCGGCTTCCTCTTCGACCCACCGAGGCCGGTGGCCACGACAGTCACACGCATCTCATCACCCATCGACTCGTCGTAGACCGTGCCGAAGATGATGGTTGCGTCCTCGGCCGCAAAGGTGCGAATGGCCTCCATGGCGAGTTTTGTTTCTTTTAGTTTGAGCGATTTGCTCGCGGTGATGTTGACCAGAATTCCGCGAGCACCGGAGAGATCAACGCCCTCGAGCAGGGGACTGCGAACAGACTGCTCTGCCGCAATCCGTGCGCGGTCGGGCCCAACTGCCGTGGCTGTGCCCATCATGGCTTTGCCCTGCTCTCCCATCACGGTCTTTACATCCTCGAAGTCCACATTCACGAGTCCCTCGATGTTGATGATTTCTGCAATTCCGGCCACCGCGTTGTAGAGGACGTCATCGGCGGCAGCAAAGGCCTCGACCTGGGTAACCTCGTCACCCAGCACATCCTCGAGCTTCTCATTGAGGATGACGATGAGCGAGTCCACCTTGCCTTCGAGCTCCGCGACTCCCTGTTCAGCGGCCTGGAGGCGGCGGTTGCCTTCAAAGGAGAAGGGTTTGGTCACCACGGCCACTGTCAATGCACCGAGTTCCTTGGCCACTTCGGCGACCACCGGCGCAGCCCCAGTTCCGGTTCCACCGCCCATGCCCGCTGTAATGAAGACCATGTGGGCGCCCTGCAAGGCCTCGGCAATTCGTTCCCGATCCCCCTCCGCTGCCGCCTTGCCCGCTTCGGGACGTGCCCCGGCACCGAGCCCAGACGAGCCCAATTGCACGCTGAGGCTCGCCCCCGGGCGCGCCAAGGACTGGGCATCGGTATTCGCACAGACGAACTCCACCCCCTGGACCCCACGATTGATCATGTGGTGCACGGCATTGCCACCCGCACCACCGACGCCAATGACCTTGATGACTGTGCCCAAGGTGTCGGTTTCTAACATTTGGAAACTCATGACTTTCTCCTTTGTTCGGAACTAGAAATTGCCCACAAACCACGACTTCATTCGCGCCAGGGTGTCCCGGAAGGATCCGGTCTGCCTGTTCACCTCTGCGCCGCGAAGCCACTGCCGCTTCGCCTCCTCCAAGAGTCCCATGGCAGTGGCATATCTGGGACTGCTCACAACGTCCGAGAGGCTCCCCCGATAACTTGGGCGAGCCACACGAACCTGTTTTAGAAAGACGTCTTCACCGAGTTCAATCATTCCGGGGAGTTGCGCACTTCCCCCCGTTAGAACGATTCCCCCAGAAAGAAGCTCTTCAAATCCACTCTCTCGAATGACCTGGGCCACAAGCGAGAAAAGCTCCTCAACACGGGGCTCAATAACCGCCGCCAGCGATTGCTGCGAAAGCATGCGTGGGCCGCGGTCGCCCAAGCCAGGCACCTCAAAGCCGGCGTTTGCATCCACCAGTGTCTGCTTGGCTACGCCATAGCGACACTTGATTTCTTCTGCATCCCGGGTGGGTGTGCGCAGCGCCATCGCGATGTCGTTGGTAATCTGATCTCCGGCAATTGGAATGACCGCGGTGTGACGGATGGCCCCACCCGCAAAAATTGCGATGTCAGTGGTGCCGCCGCCGATATCTACGAGTGCCACCCCAAGTTCGCGCTCGTCCTCGGTTAGTACCGAGTGGCTCGATGCCAGAGGCTGCAGGATCAGTTCCTGAACATCGAGCCCACACCTACGGATGCATTTGATGATGTTTTGCGCTGCGCTCACTGCGCCCGTCACGATGTGAACACGGACCTCCAATCGAACCCCGCTCATGCCGATGGGCCGACGAACGTCCTCTTGCCCATCAATAATGAATTCCTGGGGCAACACATGAAGAACCTGCTGGTCTGCAGGGATTGTGACGGCCGTCGCTGTCTCAATGACACGGTCGACATCGGGCTGGGCGACCTCTTTGTCTTTGATCGCCACCATTCCCGAGGAGTTGAAGCTGCGGATATGACTCCCCGCAATTCCTGTGTAGACCGAGGTGATTTTGCAATCCGCCATTAACTCGGCTTCTTCGAGCGCTTTCTGAATCGAGGCGACCGTGGCGTCAATATTGACGACCACACCCTTCTTTAGGCCATCGCTCTCGGCTTGCCCTAGGCCAATGACTTCGAGCCGCTCGTCTTCGAGGACCTGCGCAACGATCGCGACGATTTTCGAGGTTCCAATGTCCAAGCCCACCAGCAATTTAGATGTCTCTCGTGTCATGCGTTGCGATCCTTGATGAAGTATTGAAAGCAACTCGTTGGGGCCGCTGCACGCTCGCTGGACGACTCGACCGTCGACCCAAGCCGGTAGGCATACCCGTTGGCGTAGCGAAGGTCGATTCGTGCCAGCCGGCCCTCGGACCTCACCTGGGCGTTGAGCCAAGACAGACTCTCGGCCATCTGTTGCAGCCTGACTTGCCAATCGGTGCCAATTGCGTCTCGACCAATCTCGACGACCAGGCCGTTGTTGATTCTGAGTTGCCAGGCGTATTGGGAACCCAGCGCCATCGCATTGAGACGGTGGCCGTTGGCCTCTAGCAACACCGAAGCCTGCATGGCTCGCTCGAGCACGCGCGCCTGACTCCCCACGGGGCCTTCAAGCTCGGGCAAGAGGCATTGGTAATGATCGGTCGCATCGTCCATTACGCCATTGGCTTCGCCCACGAAGAGCTCGCCTTGGCGATTGAAGAAACGTCCATCTCCCCAGCTCGCGATCGGCTGGTGCTCCTCGATCTGGATCAGCAGCCGATTGGGCCAGATTCGTCGGATGGTTACCTGACGGACCCACGGGTGGGCATCGATTTTCTCTCTGACACTGCCAAGCGCCGCCGTTAATGTGGTCCCGGCCAGTCCGGATCGCAGCGCCTCTCGCAGATCGGCCTCTTGGACATGCCGAAGGGGTGCGCCCGCCGACTGGATATCAACCTGCCTGACTGCAAAGGCCGGCCGACTCGCAATCGAATAAACGCCCAATGCCAAGAGGATCAAGACGGCCGTGGACATCAAAGCGGCGGCAAACCGATTCAATGCGGGGGGCGAGTTCCATAGTTGTCGCAAGCTATCCATCCGAAGGATCTCCTGCCCCGCGCCCAGGTGGTGGCATCTCTGTCTTGAGTCGGGCGGTGGCGAGTATTTGCATAACCAGTGCGCCGTAAGTCATGCCTGCCTCTCTTGCGGCCATCGGGACCAGCGAGTGATCCGTCATGCCCGGAGAGGTGTTGATTTCGAGCAGCACGGGTGTGTTTGTTTTTTGGTCGAGCAGGATGTCCACCCGGGCCCAGCCCTCACAGCCCAGTGCCTCAAATGCGCGACAGGAGAGTGCCTGCATCTGCTCGGTCAGGGCGCGATCGATTGGAGCGGGACACAAGTACTTGGTCTCATCACCAAAGTACTTGTTGTCATAACCATAGTCACCCCCAGGTGCACAGATTTCGACCACGGGAAGCGCCCGAACCGACCCGCCTCCTGGTTCATCGAGCAGGGCCACTGTGAATTCCCTACCGGCTATGAACTGCTCGACCAACGCGCTGCGATCGAACTGCAGGGCCTTAGACAGTGCAGCGCCCAAGGCCTCTCGGTCATTGACCCTGGTGAAACCAAGAGAGGATCCCTCTCGGGCAGGCTTCACCGCCAGCGGCGTACCCAATGCCTCCAGTCGAGATCGGTTTGCATCCGAGGCCAGAGATTCTCCGTTCGTCAGCTCAACAAATTGGGGGGTTGGAATCCCGAGGCCCGCCCAGACCTGCTTCGTTAGGGCCTTGTCCATTGCCAAGGCAGAGGCCAAAACAGAGGACCCGGTGTAGGGAATGCGCATCAACTCCAGCGCACCTTGGACGGTGCCGTCCTCACCAAATCGGCCATGCAGACAGATAAAACAAGCGTCCAGACCGAGGCCCGCGAGATCGCCGATCGGCTTGTCTGCTGGATCGAAGGCAATCGCGTCGACGCCGTTTTCGCGCAATGCCGCGAGCACGCCTTGGCCCGATCGAATCGATATTTCTCGCTCGGCCGATTGGCCGCCTATCAGAACGGCAACGCGCTGCATGGCATGCGCCAAGACCTGGCCGCTATCTGCCATCTGCGACCTCCATTGGCGAATTGAAAGACTCCATGAGCTTGGCAGGCATGGTGCCGATCGAACCCGCGCCCATGGTCATGAGAACGTCACCTGGGCGTAGAAGAGCCGCTACCAGTTTCGGGATCTCCTCAACGCCCGCGGCAAAGACTGGGTCAACGCCCCCGAGTTGACGCACAGCCCTCGCGAGGCTGCGCCCATCTGCGGCCGTGAGTGGAGATTCACCTGCAGCGTAGACCTCGGTTAGTACCAACTGATCGACTGTTGAGAGGACGCGCACGAAGTCCTCGAAGAGGTCGCGGGTTCGGCTGTATCGGTGGGGTTGAAAGACCAAGAAGACCCTTCGATTGGGATAGGCGCCGCGCACAGCCGCAATGGTCGCGGCTATCTCAACAGGGTGATGGCCATAATCGTCGATCAGGGTTGCTTTGCCGTCACCCGCATTCAGGTCACCCCAGCGTTGGAGTCGGCGCCCGACACCAGTGAAGTTTTTGAGACCCCTCGCGATGGCCTCATCGCTCGCGCCGAGCTCCGTCGCAACAGCACATGCGGCAAGCGCATTGAGCACGTTGTGATGGCCGGGAAGGTTTAACTCCACCGGAAGCGGCACTCGACCCGGGCGTATGAGGTTAAATGCCATTGCAAAGTCCTTGGCCACAACCGCCTCGGCCCGCACATCGGCCTCTGGGTGCATGCCATAGCCAATCACCGGCCGCGAAATAAACGGCACGATTTCTCGAACATTGGAATCGTCAAGACACACGATGGCCTCTCCGTAGAACGGAAGGCGCTGGGTGAAGGCAACAAAAGATTGCTTGAGTCGCGCCATGTCATGGTCGTAGGTCTCCATGTGGTCCGCATCGATATTCGTGATCACGGCCATCATTGGCATAAGGTTCAAGAACGAACCGTCGGACTCATCGGCTTCAGCCACAAACGCCTCCCCTAGGCCGAGGCGTGCGTTCGCGCCGACACTATTGAGTCGCCCGCCAATAACGAAAGTGGGGTCGAAGCCGGCCTCTGCCAATAGCGAGGCCACAAGACTCGTCGTGGTCGTTTTCCCGTGAGTGCCTGCAATCGCAATGCCCTGTTTCATGCGCATTAACTCACTGAGCATCAGTGCCCTGGGCACAATAGGAATCTTGCGGCGCCGCGCTTCTTGGAGTTCGGGATTGTCGGAGCGAACCGCCGTTGAGACCACCAAGACATCTGCAGTGCCAAGATGCTCTGCAGCGTGGCCTTGAAAGATTCTTGCGCCCAGACCTGAGAGCCGCTCTGTTGCTGTATTGCTGCCCAAGTCACTGCCTTGGACCTGATAGCCTTGATTGAGAAGAACCTCGGCAATTCCAGACATGCCGCTTCCCCCAATCCCCACAAAATGCAGGCAGCGAATTCGATGCTTCATGCGGGGGCACCTCGAGAAGCCGGTTCTCTGGCCATGAGTTCACGGCAGACCCTCAGGAAGTCGGTTACGACTCTGTCGGGATCGATGGCTTGAAGGCCTTTTGCCATCTCATCGAGCCGCTGCGTTCCCAGCCTCTGAAATGCCTCAAAGAGATGAGCGGCCAAGGCCTCGCTCTGAGGGACCATCTCGGCTGCACCCAGAGAGACCATGGCGTTTGCATTGGCAGTCTGATGGTCGTCAATTGCGTGGGGCAGGGGGATAAGCACTGCGGGGCAGCCCACCGCCATCAGTTCGGACACGGTCGAGGCGCCTGCGCGGCAGATTACAAGATCGGACCATCGGTAGGCGTCCGCCATGTCATCGATGAATCCAAGGATGCGGATCGCCCGATCATCGGGCGCCAGTCCAGCGGCTGAGTAGGCCTGCCGCGTTTCATCCAGGGCCGCGATACCCGTCTGATGAAGAATCTGGGCTGGTATGCCGGCCTCTTTCAGCAAGGTCATGAGTTTTGGCATCGCCTGATTCAGAGGCCTCGCTCCGAGGCTGCCCCCAAGAACGAGCAGTCGGCGGGGTGCGTCTCCCCGAGGCCTCTCGGTCACTGTCTGCTGCCGCTCACGCCGCAAAGCCCTGAGCTCCTCACGAACAGGATTCCCAATGGTCAAGGCTTGTTGCGGTGCATAGCGCGTGGATGGAAAGCTAGTGATGACCCGCGTCGCGAATCGAGACAGCCACCGATTGGCGGTTCCCATCACCGCATTCTGCTCATGCACCAACAGGGGAATTCCCTTCATGCGAGCCACGATTCCAACCGGAAAGCTCACGTAGCCGCCGAACACAATGACCAGTTGGGGCGATATTCGACCCAGCCAGGACCAGCACTCCGATACAGCACGAAGAAGACGCAGGGGGAGACTCAGCCAAGCAAGGAGTCCCCGACCGCGCACTCCAGAGAAGTTGAGTTCCTTGAATGCAATGCCCGCTTCGGGCACCACCCTTCCCTCAAGGCCGCGGTTGCTTCCGATCCATTCAAGCCGATGCCCCTCTTGGGCAAGGCTCTTCGCAATTGCCAGGGCTGGGAAGACATGGCCACCCGTTCCACCGGCAGCGATTAGCACCTTGGCCGAGTGACTCATGCGCCACTCCATCGGGCCGCGGAATGCCCACGGCCGGAGAGCCGATCCATGCCGGGGCCCTGTCGAGGGTCAGATATCGGCGTGCCTCGAATTCGAGCACGATTTTCCATATCAATTCGCACCAGCACGCCCATGGCTAGACAGACCACGAGCATGGAGCTTCCTCCGTGGCTAATGAAAGGGAGTGTCAATCCCTTCGTGGGCAATAGTCCTGTATTGACCCCTGCATGAATGAAGGTCTGAATGCCAATCCAGACCCCGATGCCCTGGGCCACGAGTCCGGCAAACAGACGCTCCTGACTCATTGCTTGGCGGCCCACCTCAATGGCCCTGCGCACAAGATAAGCAAATGCAAGCAGTACCACCATCACGCCGACGAATCCGAGCTCTTCACCAATCACCGCGAAGATGAAGTCTGTGTGGGGCAGCGGAAGATGGCCCATCTTGGCGATTCCGGTTCCAAGACCCGACCCAAAGAGGCCGCCGTGGCCGAAGGCGATCAGTGCCCCACAGAGTTGATAGCCAGTCGATGCAACGTGGGTTGGGTCACAGGGGGTCAAGTACGACATGAGACGGCCCAATCGCCAAGGCGTGAAGTAGACCATGGCCGCAAAGAAACCGATCAAGAGCAGGCCCAGTGGAAACACCACTCGCAGACTCATGCCGCCGAGGAATAGAACGGTCATGACTGTGGCTGTAATCACCATCGCCGAACCCAGGTCGGGTTGGTAGAGGAGAAGTGCGATGACCAGGGCCATCAGGCTTCCAATCGGAGCCAGGCCCTTGAGTAACTCGTAACGCATCCGCTCCTGCCGGCGCACCGCATAGGCGGCTGCGTAGACCAATGCGAACAACTTAACCAGCTCGGCCGGTTGCAGCGTAATAACGCCCAGTGGAAGGGCCCGGAGCGCCCCGTCTTTGATAAAGCTCGCGCCACCGATCAATTTGATGGCAGCCACCGCGGCAAGAAGTGCAATGCCAATTCCGAACAGCAGGCCCGAGTAGCGCTCCCAGAGGTCGATCGGAACCGAGAGCATGAGCCAGAAGACCAGTAGGCCCAGGCCAAGGTGCATCGGATGCCCCCGCAGTTGACGCCAGAGGCTGGGCGCCATCTCCGACCCAGGAAGGGGTTGGCTTGCGGAGTAGACCATCACCAGGCCCAGCAGTAAGAGTCCGAAGAAGACAAGCAACAGGCCCCGATCCAAGGGGGCTGGACGAATCGTCTGTGCCAACTTGGTTAACACGGCTGCCCTTCTCTGGCCGCCAACGCGGCGACGGCCTCAGAAAAAACGCGCGCCCGATGGGCATAGCCTGTGAACATGTCAAAGCTCGCACACGCAGGACTGAGCAACAGAACTGCACGCCCCGATTCCTGGGCTGCGTTCAGCGCGAGTGTCCAGCCATTTTCGACGGCCGCCTCGAGCGAGTTGGCTCGATGGCATTGACACCCCTTTGCCTCCAGCATCTGGGCAATCGTCGGCCCATCTCGGCCAATGCAGATGGCCTGAATTCGTCTCTCTTGAACACGGTTAACCAGACGCTCAAATCGCTGGCCCTTGCCGTCCCCACCGAGAATGACCACCACCGGCTCTTCAAAAGCGGAGAGAGCAGCGAGGGTTGCATCGACATTTGTCCCCTTGCTGTCATCAATGAACCGCACGGGTCCCATGGACGCGATCTCTTCCAGTCGATGTGGCTCACCCCGATAACTTCTCAGTCCATGCAGGAGTGAAGCCAGGTCCTTTGTCACCGTTAGCGCAAGCCCCAGCGCAGCCATCGCATTCCGAAGATTGTGCGAACCCGGAATTCGCAGCGCACCGACTGGCATCAAGCGACTCGGCTCGTCTTCGTCGAGGCTCGCTCGCCTGACAATCCAGTCCAAGCCCTCATGAATCACGCCCAATCCCAGCGCATTCGGCGCAATGGGGCCGAGGCCATAGCCAACAACCATCTCCTGGTGCGACCGCAGCCTCTCTTGCAGTCGCTGGGCGAGGTCCTCCTGATCACGGTCGAGCATGACCACGCCAGTGGCTCGGGGCATTCCGAGGATTCTTAGTTTCGATTGCCGATAGTCCTCAAGATCGGCATGCCAGTCCAGGTGGTCTTCCTCTAGGTTGAGAACAACACTGGCCGTCGGCTGAAAGGCCTCCACCTGAGCAAGCTGAAAGCTTGAGAGCTCGAGAACCCAAGCCTGCGGCATAAGCCCCCGGTCTTCACGATCCATTAAGGCCGCCAACAGCGACGGGCTCACATTGCCCGCCAGTTGGACATCCAGACCGGCCTGGGTCAGAAGGTAGGCCGTCAACATCGCTGTGGTTGTTTTCCCGTTCGTGCCTGTAATCGCTAGGATCTGTGGACGATCGATTTCAAGTTGGCCACCGTCCTTGAGGTCGCCTCGTCCCGTTCCAAGGCAATAGAGTCCCCAATTGAAGAGGTCGAGCTCTTGAACAATCGCCAGACCACGCCTGCGACAGGCGGCAATGAGTTCTGAGATCGATCCGAGCCGGTCGGGATGTGGGGAGAGGCCCGGGCTGGTCACGACCAGGTCAACACCATCGAGTTGATCAACTCCCATGGGCTTGGGCGCCTCAAGTTGCACTTCAAGCATGGGCGACTGCCAGTCGACCTGGATGGCGCGACTATCGATAAGGCGGACCCGCATGCCTCGGCGAACCAACCACCGGGCGCAGGCCTGCCCGGACTCCCCGGCACCGACCACCAGTGCCTTGCGACCCGTCCAGTCCTGGGATGCGCGCCAATCCCACGGCTGCCCGTTCGAGGTGTCTGTGGTGGTATGCGCTGTCATTTTTTTTAGCGAATCTTTAGCGTCGCAAGTCCAGCGAGCACAAGCATCATGGTGATGATCCAGAAGCGAACGACCACCTGCGTCTCCTTCCAACCAGACTCCTCGAAGTGGTGGTGCAAAGGCGCCATTCGAAGAATCCGGCGGCCCTCACCATAGCGACGCTTGGTGTACTTGAAATAAGCGACCTGAAGCATGACCGAGAGAGTCTCGGCCACGAATACGCCGCCCATAATGAAGAGGACAATCTCCTGACGAACCACAATGGCCACCGCGCCCAAGGCGCCACCGAGGGCAAGGGCACCGACATCGCCCATAAAAACCGTCGCCGGATAAGCGTTGAACCAAAGGAAGGCCAGTCCAGCTCCCACCATGGCGGCGCAGAAGATGGTGAGTTCCCCTGCACCGGGCACGTATGGCAAAAGCAGGTATTTCGAGAAGACCGCGTTACCCGCCACGTAAGCAAAGACGCCCAGAGCGCCTGCGATTAGAACCGTTGGCATGATTGCCAGGCCATCAAGGCCGTCGGTGAGATTGACCGCATTGCTGCTTCCAACAATCACGAAGTAGGACAAGATGACAAAGCCCCAGATGCCCAATGGGTAGGCAACACTCTTAAAGAACGGAACGATCAAGTCAGCCTGGTTTGGCAACTCCATGAAGAAGCCGTTATTGAGCCAGTACTTGAATAAAAGCCACGCCTGGTCGTTGTTGGGAGTCGAAACGGAGAAGGCGAGCACGAATGCAGCGAAGAGGCCGATGAGTGACTGCCAGAAGTACTTCCATCTCGCGGGCAATCCCTTCGGGTCCTGGTAGACCACCTTTCGATAGTCGTCGACCCAGCCCACTGCACCCAGTCCCAGTGTGACCAGCAGCACCACCCAGACAAAACGATTGCTCAAGTCGGACCAGAACAGAGTGGCAAAGCCCACTGAGATAAGTATCAGGGCGCCGCCCATCGTCGGCGTTCCAGCTTTTATAAGGTGGGTCTGCGGCCCGTCGTCTCGCACGGCCTGACCAATTTTTAATGCGGTCAATCGACGAATCACCCATGGGCCCAAGACCAGCCCAATGCCGAGGGCGGTGAGGCTCGCCATGACGGCGCGAAGGGTGATGTAGGTGAAGGCCGATAGACCCCTGACATGCTCACTGAGTAGTTCAAGCAGAAACAGGAGCATTGCGTGCAGGCCTTTCTTTAAGGGAGTGAATCACGCGTTCCATCCGCATGAATCGGGAGCCTTTAACCCAGAGAGTCGAGGGCGGTTGATGGTCGTCGACCCAATCGGAAACTGCATCGCAAAGCCCATCAATATCTGAGAAGGCTTTTGCTCTGCCTGTCTCTAAGGCCGCTTGTGCGAAGGCATCACCCAACACGTAGATGGCATCGATGCCCTTTTGCTCGGTGGCCTCCAAGACCTCTCGATGAAATTGCGGGCCTTGACTGCCTACTTCGCCCATGTCACCGAGGACCAAGGCCTTGGGTGGTGGTACTGCGGCCAAAGCATCAATGGCCGCCAAGACCGAATCGGGGTTTGCGTTGTAAGAGTCGTCCACCACAAGGAGTCCTGGCCGCATCTCAATCAAGTGGCCCCGGCCCGCCACTGGCCGGAACATCGAAAGACCAGTCTCAATCACCTGGTCCGAGAATTTCATCAGTCGGGCCAGGCAGCCAATGGCTGCCATGTGTCTGGCGAAATGGATCCCCACAGCAGGGACTTCAATCGGCCCGATGTCGTCCGTTGCGCCCACGTTGGTCTCTAGGCACAGAGTTGCCCTCAATGGCGCAACCCCAACCACCTTCGCCTTCACCTCAAGGTGGGGTCGATGATTGAAGTCGAAGGAATCACTGACGAGACCGAATCGACCTGTGATGGCCCCCTTGGCCTGCGCTGTCCAAATTGGCTCGTGCTCAGGGTCACAAGGGATAACGGCTGTTGCGTTCTGCCGCAGGTATTGAAGGATGGTTCCGTTCTCCTCTGCACAGGCACGAACCGATGACATAAATTCCTGATGCTCCCGTTGCGCATTCGTAATGAGGGCATGATTTGGAGAAGCGGCCTGGGCCAATGCGGCCACCTCGCCTGGGTGGTTCATGCCAATCTCAACGGCTGCGAATCGGTGCCGATGCCGAAGACCCAGAAGCGTAAGAGGCAAACCGATGGCGTTGTTGAGGTTGCCCGGGGTGCCCCAGGTCGATCGCGCGCCCACTGCTGACCGAAACAGCGCACAGAGCATTTCTTTCGCGGTGGTCTTGCCATTGGAGCCAGCGATAGCAACGAGGCAGCCGCTCCAGCGAGCCCGCCAGAGCGCCCCCAATTGAAGCAATGCTCGCTGGGTATCAGGCACAAGCACGCAGGCCTTGCATCTCGCGGGGTCGAGGCCCTCGGGCAATCGGCTCACAACCGCCGCCACGGCGCCACGCTCAAAGGCCTTGGCAACGTGGTCATGTCCATCAAAGCGCTCGCCCACCAGCGCGATGAATACTTCGCCTGGTCCGACCGATCGGCTGTCACTGCTAAATCCTTCGATTGCTGTCCCAGGACCAAGGCAATGGAGTTTGTCGCTTGGTTTGGAGTCTGGAATCTCCAGCAACAGATCAAGACCCGCTGGTATTTGCCAATCGCAAATCGCCTCGGCCGCCACCAATCGGTCGTCGAAGGCAAGAAGCCTGTCACCAATTTGTTGCGTCTTCTCGTGGCCCTTTCCTGCAATCAGAATCACGTCTTGAGGACCCGCCGACTCAATCGCACGGTCGATGGCCTCGGCGCGATCTGTCATCAACCGACACCGAGCGCGCGCCTCGGTGGACAAACCAGCGACCACGGCCTGAATGATGGTTGCTGGATCTTCTGATCGAGGGTTGTCACTGGTGACAAAGACACGGTCAGCGCCTCGGCTGACCACCTCGCCCATCGGACCTCGCTTGCCTGGATCACGGTCTCCACCGCAGCCAAAGACAGTGACCAGCTGTCCGCCACGAGACCGAGCGAGTGGTTGCAGCGCCTCGAGCACCCTCTCAAGGGCCTCGGGTGTATGGGCATAGTCAACAAACACCCAGGGGGCGGGCTGCTTTGAATCACCGGGGCTGACTCTCTCGAGTCGACCTTCCGGCAGACGCATTGCCCGAAGAACCCTTGCGAGTGATGACGCAGGGTGACCCATTCGCTCCAATAGCCCCGCAACGAGAGATGCATTCTCGAGGTTGTGCTGACCCCAGACCGGTAGTTGGATCTCCACCTTGCCGTCGACTTGGGCCAATCGAAGCTCCACCTCTGTTCCAACACTGCTCGCAGCGACTGATCTGAGCCGTAGAACCGATGTGTCGGCGAGTGGCCTGGTCTCATCCGGCGGTCGGGCGTCGGCCCAACTCAAAAGGCCACTCTTTCGGGCCGCAGTGCTCAGGATCGAGGCCTCTTTCAGAGGGGAGTAATGCAGTGCCGTGGAGGCCACGCATCCTTTTAGGTTGGGGGCTTGTAAGAGCAGCGCCTTTGCCTCGGCGTAGGACTCCATGGTTCTGTGGAAATCAAGGTGATCCCGGCTCAGATTGGTGATCCCCACCCATCGAATCCTGCAGCCTGTGAGCCGATGCTCGACCAAGCCAATTGAGCTTGCCTCGAGACAGACGACTGTCACGCCCCGATCTCGCAATGAGGCAAGCACCTCTTGGAGATGAACCGGATCGAGTGAGGTCAGGCCTGACCCAAGAAGTGCCACCGGCGAGTCGCCTCCGACTGGAAAGTACTGAACTCCAAGCGTGCCGACCGAGGCGCTGACCTGCCCAAGGACTGAGAGGCCAGAGGCCAGCGCATGGACAACCGTTGACTTCCCGTTGGTCCCAGTCACCGCTATGACCTCGAGCTCCGCGGAGGGGTCGCCATAGAACACAGAGGCAATAATTCCTGCCCGCTGCTTCAAGCCCTCAATCGAGACGATCTCCGGGACCCAACCTTCTCGATCCCGACTATTGAGCCATTCCATGGCCGCCGGTTCATCGACCGCATCGACCACGAGGCCGCGAGGTCGCTTCTCTTGGGCGCGGTTGAGCAAGGCTTCCAAGCCCATCGAAGCGCCCGTTCGAAGCATGGCCCAATCGAGTGGCCCACATCGGCGCGTATCACTGTAGAGATGTCCTGCTGAGCCAAGCTTGCGAAGCCGCTCTCCAAGTGCGGAGGCCTCGTCATCCTCCACTGCAAGTGGATGGATTATTTTGACTTGCGAGATGGAGGCGGCGCCCATCAGTAAGGGGCTCCGGAGGCCACCTTCACTGGGTCGGGAAGAATTCGAATCGCGGGGTCTGGAGACATCTGCAGGCGGCGAAGCCCTTCCGAAGCAATCCTTGCAAAGACGGGCGCGGCCACTTGTCCACCGTAATGCTCGCCCGCTGCGGGCTCGTCGACCATCACGCCGATAATGAATCGTGGCTGCTCAACGGGTACAAAGCCCACAAAGGAAGCGATGTAGCGATTCTTTGCGTAGCCACCGCGCTCAGGCTTGTGGGCGGTGCCGGTTTTGCCCGCGACACGAAACCCCTGTATGCGGGCCTTCGGTGCCGTGCCCTCGGGCCCAGTGGCCCGCTCGAGCATGTCTCGAACCCTTGATGCGGTCGCCGATGAGAAAACGGGGTCGCCAATGACTGCATCTGTTACCGGTGTGAGGCTTACGGGGAGTATTTCGCCACTTCGCGTGAAGACCGTGTAGGCCCTTGCCAGTTGAAGGAGGGAGACGGATACACCGTGGCCGTAGGAGAGGGTGGCCTGATCGATGGCCACCCAACCCTGCCAGGGGCGCAGCCGTCCGGAGACCATTCCGGGGAGTTCGAGTGATGGTGTGGACCCGAAGCCCACCATACGATGGCGCTCAAAAAGGGTCTGCGCCGGCAGTCGCAGTGCAATTTGAGCCATGCCGATATTGCTCGACTTCTCGAGGATGCCGTTGACGTCGAGATTGCCATGGGGACTTGAATCCCGAATGGTTCGGCCGCTGATCGTCATCATTCCACTGGCGGTCTGAAAGCGCGTGTCAGGCCGAATAACGGCCGCGTCAAGGGCGGTTGCGATGGTGAAGGGCTTGAGAGTGGAGCCCGGCTCAAAGGTGTCGGTTACCACTCGATTTCTAACCTTCGCGGGATCAAGCCTCTGACGTTCATTGGGATTGAAACTGGGTGCATTGACCATGGCGAGAAGCTCGCCCGTTCTCGCATCCAAAACAACGGCAGAGGCTGCCTTCGCACGATGCTGTTGCATGGCATCGCGAACAGCCTGAAATGCGATGGTCTGCAGGCCTGTGTCGAGGGAGAGCCTCAGGTCATCGCCGGGCGCGGCGGGGGAGTACTGTCGCTGACCGAAGGCCACGTTGCGGCGATCCACAAGGACGCGCTCGCTCCCCTGCTCACCCTTGAGAATCTTGTCAAATGCCTTCTCGATTCCTTCTTGGCCGCGGTCGTCCTGCCCAGTGAAACCAACTACATTGGCAAAGACCTCGCCATAGGGGTAGTGCCGGCGAAACTCCTGTTCGAGTTCGAGTCCCTTAATCTTCAGCGCCCGAATCTGATCGGCCTTCTCCAAATCGAGGCCAGAAGTCAGGTAAAAGAATTGCTTCGATTCGCGGGCTCGTCGAAGAATCTCAGACTTCGGAATTCCGACAATGCTCGCGAGCTCGTCGAGTTTGCGGGCCGGCTGCGCTTGACCCTGCAGCGCCTTATTGAAGTGGGAGGGGACAAGGCCAAGGCGGTGCTCGGGAATACTCACAGCCAGTGCCACACCATTTCGATCGAGCAGTCGGCCGCGGGCCGCAGGAATGTCGCGAACCCTTTCGAATCGAACCTCCGCCCTCTTCTGCCACTGCTCCACATGAAGATGCTGCAGAGCGAAGGCCTTGACCATCACCGCAATCAACGCACCGATGATGAGAAAAAGTACAACCCGGCTTCGCCATGCAGTGGCACGCCACGTCAGAATCGGCTGCGAGCGGTTGCTCATTGGCTCGAACCCTTTGAGTACTGCAGCGTCTCATTTGGCCGAATCGGCACCATGCCGAGTCGATCTCGAACCAAGGCGTCAATGCGCGCTGGCGTGCCAAGGGCCAGTCGTTGAACCTGCATATTCTCAATGTCGGATTGGAGCTTTTGGCTGGTTTTTTCCAACTTCTCCATCTCCGCATAGAGTCGTCGCTCCTGATACCTTGACTGCACAAGCGCCATGGCGGAGAAGACCAGCAGTAAAGTCAGGAGTGCAACGCGCAGGCTCACTCCGATCGCTCCAACTGATGCTGCCCCACTCGCAGGATGGCACTTCTCGCCCGCGGATTTTCAGAGAGCTCCTCGTCAGCAGCGCGGAATCGTCCGATGGATTTCCAAACGCCATGGCCCCTGGATGAAGGCGCCGGGGCAACGAGGGTGCGGAGCATGGCGTGACGGGCTCGACCCATCCCGATGGCTCGATCGACTCGCTGCGCTGAGGGCTGAAATGCCTGCTTGACTCGGCGGTCCTCGAGCGAATGAAAGCTAATGACGCCGAGTCTTCCACCGTTCCTCAGTAGCCTTGGCGCCGCCTTAAGAAGGGCTTCGAGTTGCGAGAGCTCGTCATTGATATGAATCCGTATAGCCTGAAAGCTTCGTGTGGCCGGGTGATGACCCGGTGTTTTCCCGCCGCCCCTTCGACGCAGGACGCTCGCAATAAGTGCCGCGAGTTGGCCCGTGCGAACCAAGGGCTCCGCCTCCCCTCTATGCGCATCCGTGCAGCGAGACACAATCGACTGCGCAATCGCGCGAGCATGCCGTTCGTCGCCATAGTTTCTTAACACCTCCTCTAGGTCATCGACGCTCACTTCACTCAACCACTCTGCTGCCGCACGGCCCTGACTCGGGTCCATGCGCATGTCCAGGGGACCATCCCTTTGAAATCCAAAGCCCCGATGGGGCTCATCAAGCTGAGGAGACGAGACCCCAAGGTCTGCAATGATTCCCTCGACAGCATGTGCGCCGAACTCGGACGCAAGTTGACCAAGCCCTTGAAAATCCATGTGACGAATTGAGAAACGGGGGTCTCGAATGCAACGCGCTGCCTCGATTGCCTCCGGATCTCGATCAATGGCCACCAGTCGCCCCGCAGGCCCCAGTCGCGCAAGAAGGGCTCTGCTGTGCCCGCCCCTGCCGAAGGTGGCGTCGATATAGAGTCCATCGGGATCCTGAACAATCGCCTCGATCGTCTCTCGCAGAAGCACCGGCCGATGCGGGCGCTCTTCTTGCGATGGATGCGGCTGAATCAATCAATTGGCCCCTCGCATCTTGCGGGCCCGAACCGCCTCTTTATGAAGGGCCAGGCGAGCCGCGTCCCAGACCTCAAAATGTGGGCCCACCCCCAGAAGCATGACCTCGCGGCTGATGCCGGCGCCCTCGCGAAGCACGGGGTTGATCAGGACTCGGCCCGCGGAGTCGATCTCTGGTGTGTCGCTCAGGCCGAGCCAGAATCGGCGACGCTCCTCGTCCGCATCGTCCTCGGTAATCGACGCAATTCGTCCTGACCAGAGGCGCTGGGTCATCAATAGCAGGCAACCACTGTCACTCTCCATCAACACGAGTTGGCCCGCCGAGTCCTGCATCAGTGCATCACGGTGCCGGGTCGGTATGGTCATGCGGCCCTTCGCGTCGAGACTGAGGGCTGAGATGCCTACAAAGTTGTGGTTCAAAGAGTTTTTCCTGAAATCGCCAGCGCCGATCGGGGGAACAATTTCCCACAAATAGACACTTTTTCACACATTTTCCCACTTTAGGGAAAAGGCAGGAGCGGGTCAAGCGACAGGGAGCGAAAGGAAACGAGGCCTGGGCTCGCGAGCGGGAGCCGAGCCCGAGCGAACCGAAAGCGTGGAAGGGAAGCGGGCCCCGAGCGAGCCGCGGGCGAAGAGGAAGGGAAGCGAGCCCCGAGCAAACCGCATGCGAAGAAGAAGGGAAGCGAGCCTATAGGCCGGATTCTGTTACGGGGACGCGAATCCCTATGGCGACCATCCATCTGGGCCCAACATTGCTGCGGGGCTCTAGCCACCTACCCGCGTGCATCGAGCGGATCACTCTTTCGGGCCCGAAGGCCTTCGCACGCCTACTTGGTGTTGCTCCGGGTGGAGGTTGCCGCGTTTCACGTCCTCGCTGTTGCCAGCGGATACTCGTCTCTGTGGCCCTATTCCTCGCCTTGGGCCCATCTCTCAATGGGCTTGCTGCGTACGGCCGTTAGCCGTCACCCTATCCTACGGAGTCCGGACCTTCCTCTGCTTGCACAGCGGCCGCCCAGCCCACTTCCCGACTCCATCATAAGCCGCTTCACGCAGATGGAGGCACGGATTGACTACCAATCAATGTCCACTCCAGACGTGTCCCGGCCAGCAGGGGAACGACGCGTTGGCCTCCAAAGGGCCATTGGTCCGCCACCAGTTGTGACTCACGGCGCAGACGAACCGTCTCCGTGCTTCGGGGAAGTTGATAGAAGTCCGCCCCATGGCCGCTGCAGAAATCATCAAGGCGTTCAAGCGCATTGGCCTCCTCAAAGGCCTTGGCATAGAGTGCGATGGCATAAGGGGCGGTAAAACAACCCGCGCAGCCGCAATCGACCTCTTTCCGTGCCTGCGAATGGGGGGCCGAGTCGGTGCCCATAAAAAACCGCGGATTGCCACTTGTCGCGGCCGCCACCAAGGCCTGCCGATGCCGCTCTCGCTTAAGAACTGGCAAGCAGTAGGCATGGGGTCGAAGCCCACCCTCAAAAAGACTGTTTCTATTGAGCAATAAATGCTGCGGGGTGATGGTCGCAGCAATGTCACCCTCGGCCTCTTCCACATACGAAACCGCTTGCGCGGTGGTCAGGTGCTCGAGCACGATACGCAGCCCAGGGAAACGCTTGCGAAGCGGGATCAAGACCCGATCAATAAACACCGCCTCTCGATCGAATACATCCACTGCTGGGTCGGTGACTTCGCCATGAATGCAGAGCACCACCCCCTGCTTCTCCATCTCTTCGAGCGCTTCGGTGCATCGCCCAATATCGGTCACACCATGTTCTGAGTGGGTGGTGGCACCGGCTGGATACAGCTTGAAAGCCAGGACATCATGCGCCCTCGAGGCCTCGGCCACGGTCTCTCGACTCGTGTGGTCCGTCAAGTACAAGGCCATAAAGGGGTCGAATAAATTGTTGGTTGCAGCACCAGAGGGCGCAGAATGCTTCAGGGCTATGAGGATTCGGTCCCGATAGGCATGGGCCATGTCCACGGTAACAATTGGGGGCTGGAGATTGGGCATCACCAAGGCCCTGCCAATGGAGGCCGCAGAAGCCGAAACGGTGTCACCCAAGACCTCACCATCACGAAGATGAAGGTGCCAGTCGTCAGGCCGGCGAAGAACAATTTCTTCGGGCTTCGACATCAAATGATTAAGACAACGCGGAAGTCGTTGACATTCGTTCGCGTGGGCCCGGTTGTAATGACCTGACCAAGGGGCTCGAAGACTGCCAGGGAATCGTTTCGATCGAGTGCTTTTCGTGGATTGATGCCGCCGCTGCGCGCGCGCCCCAATGTCTCGGGGACGAGCCACACGCCCGCATGCGGGCTTGACCCATCGATTCCATCGGTGTCCGCAGCCAGCCCGTAGACCCGAGATGCCACTCCCAACTCATCCACGGCAATCGCCATCGAGAGCAGGAACTCCGCGCAACGCCCGCCGCGCCCGTCGCCTCGAACCGTCACAGTGCACTCCCCTCCCGAGACGAGGGCCACGGGTCGACGAAAATGGGCGTCCCGATCCTCGGCCAACTCACAGACCCATGAGGCCATGCACTGCGCGACATCTCGAGCCTCTCCAGTGACGGAATCACCCATTTGAATGGTCGTGACTCCCTTTGCAATGAGAACCTCTGCTGCGGCCGAGAGACTCTGGCGTGCCGTTGCAATCATTATCGACCTGGCGTGAGCCAGCCGCGCGTCTCCGGGCTTTGGCGTCTCGGGCACTTTGCCCTGCTGACCTGCACGCAAGTGCGCCTCAATGGAAGGCGGCGGCACCACGGCCCACCTCTGCAAAATATCAATCGCATCGTTGTAAGTCGATGGATCTGCCGAACAGGGTCCCGAGGCAATTGCCGACGGATCATCCCCCACCACGTCAGAAATCACCAGTGCCAACACCGGCGCTCGGCTCGCCAGGGCAAGTTGGCCACCTTGAATCTTCGAGAGATGCTTGCGCACCACGTTCATGTCGGTAATGGGGGCGCCACTCTTGAGAAGGGACGAGGTCAATGCCTTGAGGTCCGACATCGAGACGCCATCGACAGGCAAGGCCAGAAGACTTGAGCCCCCGCCCGAGACAAGCGCAATAAGTAAATCATCGGGGCCCAACGCCTTGACCCGATTGAGTATTTCTTCGGCAGCCTTCTCTCCCGCTGAGTCAGGAACTGGGTGCCCCGCCTCAATGCATTGAAGACGCCGCAGCGGCAAACCATGGGCATAGCGAGTAATCACAAGGCCCTCGAGTGGCGACGAGTCGGGCCAGGCCTGCTCAACAGCCGCCGCCATGCTGGCAGCCGCCTTGCCCGCCCCAACCACAAGGGTCTTTCCCCGTGGTGGCGAGGGCAAGTGGCTGCGAATGATTTTCAATGGGTCGGCCGCTGCAACCGCGGCTGCGTAGCTTTCCTGAAGGATTTCAGCCCAGTTCATGCGCGGGCGACCTCTTGGGCGATTGCCTCACCCACATCACGGGTGCTCGCATTACCACCCAGGTCACGGGTTCGCGGTCCTCGGCTCAGTGATTCCTCAATGGCGCGAACGATTGCATCGTGGGCCTCTTTGTAGCCAAGAAACTCCAGCATCATGGCGCCAGACCAAATCTGTCCGATTGGATTTGCAATTCCTTTGCCGTAGATGTCGGGCGCAGAACCGTGAACCGGCTCAAAGAGAGATGGGAACTTTCTGTCGGGATTCAGATTGGCCGAGGGCGCAATACCAATCGTTCCGGTACACGCCGGCCCAAGGTCCGACAGAATGTCACCAAAGAGGTTGCTGGCCACCACCACATCGAACCAATCGGGATGCAAGACAAAATGGGCCGAGAGAATGTCGATGTGGAACTTGTCCCAACGAACGGTCGGATACCGAGAGGCCATGGCCTCCACTCGCGTGTCCCAGTAAGGCATCGTGATTTGAATGCCGTTGGATTTGGTGGCCGCAGTCAGATGCTTCTTTGGCCTGCTCTGGGCCAACTCAAAGGCAAATTGAAGCACACGGTCAACACCGAAGCGGCTCATCACGGTCTCCTGAACCACCACCTCGCGGTCCGTTCCCGCGAACATGGTTCCGCCAATCGCGGAATACTCGCCTTCGGTGTTCTCTCGAACGACGTAGAAATCAATGTCTCCGGGTGCGCGATCGGCCAGAGGCGATCGAACACCGGGCATGAGCCGCACGGGCCGCAGGTTCACGTACTGATCAAATTCCCGCCGAAACTTAATCAGCGAACCCCAGAGGGAGATGTGATCCGGAACGGCTGCGGGCCAGCCGGCCGCCCCGTAGAAGATCGCCTCGTGGCTGCCAATTTGATCTTTCCAATCATCCGGCATCATTTGGCCATGCTGGGCGAAATAGTCGCAGCTGGCGAAATCAAAGTGATCAATTTTTAGGTCGATATTGAAGCGCCGCGCGGCAGCCTCCACGACTCGTAAGCCCTCGGGTACCACCTCTTTGCCAATCCCATCGCCTGGAATGGCTGCGATTCGATGCGACATAGGGGCTCCTTGATTAAAGGAGCATTGTATCCATCGTCGTCGGGCGAACTGCTCAGTGAGAGAGGATTTTGCTCAAGAAATCAATGGCCCGCGGGTGCTTGGGCGCCCCAAAAAATGCTTCGGGGGGAGCCTCCTCCACAATGCTTCCCGCATCCATAAAGACCACCCGGTCCGCCACTTCTCTTGCAAAGCCCATCTCGTGAGTGACGCAGATCATGGTGGTGCCCTGTCGAGCCAATTCCACCATGACATCAAGCACCTCCTTGACCATCTCCGGATCCAAAGCGCTTGTGGGCTCATCGAACAAAAGAACCTTGGGCGTCATGCAAAGCGTTCTGGCGATTGCAACTCGCTGTTGTTGTCCGCCAGAGAGTTGGCCAGGGTATTTCTCGGCCTGTTCAGCAATCCGCACCCGCGTGAGCTGTTGGATTGCCCGCTCCTTGGCCTCTTCCGCTGAGAGTCCCAAGACGTGGACTGGGGCAAGTGTCAGATTCTCCATCACGGTGAGATGAGGGAATAGATTGAAACTCTGAAAGACCATGCCGACTTGCTGTCGCACCTGGTTGATGGCCTTCAGGTCGTCGGTGAGATGGACTCCTGCAACCGTGAGACGCCCCTCTTGATAAGGCTCAAGCGCATTGACGCAACGAATCATGGTCGACTTTCCGCTACCAGAGGGGCCACAGACGACAATTCTCTCTCCAGGCTCCACTCGAAGGCTCACACGGTTGAGCACCTGAAAGTTACCGAACCACTTCGAGACCTGATCAAACTCGATTACTGACATGGCATTCCCCTATGCGTCTCGGTGACTGAGTGAAAATGTTTATCGACGTGCCTGAGCGAAGTCTTTTTCAAGGCCCGTGGCATATCGACTCATGGCGCTACAGAACACCCAGTAAACCAGGGCAACGAAAAGAAAACCTTCGACATAAAACGGGCGCCACTGTGGGTCGGCCAAGGCGAGCTTCAGGCTGCCAAATAATTCAAAGAGAGAGACGATCGTGACAAGTGATGTGTCCTTGAAGAGAGCGATGAAACTATTGACCAGCGGAGGAACCACTACTCGGAAGGCCTGCGGAAGGACCACCTTGGTCTGCGTCTGCCAGTAACCCATGCCCAGAGACTGCGCAGCCTCAATCTGCCCCCTAGAGACGCTATTAATCCCGCCGCGGATGACTTCGGCTTGATAGGCAGCACTAAACAGGGTGAGCCCAACAGCCACCCGAAGCAGAACATCGGGGTTCATTCCGCTCGGCAAAAACAGGGGGAACATGAAACTGGCCATAAAGAGAACCGTGACCAGTGGGACGCCGCGAACCAGTTCAACAAAGCCAGAGCAAACAGTGCGAATAAATGGGAGATCTGAACAGCGGCCCAAGGCCAGGAGGACGGCCAGTGGAAGTGAGAGAAGATTCCCCACGATGGCAAGCAACAACGTGAGGGCCAGGCCCCCGAAGCGCTCGGTGGGAACTTCGGAGAGGCCTGCAAAGCCCCCCAGCATAAGCAACACGGCAAACACCACCACCAAAACCGCACCACCGATCACGCGGGTGGACCACCACTCCCGACGAGACAGGACAATACAGGCGGACACCATCGTCAGACAGGCCAAGGTGGGTCGCCAGAGTTCTTCAAATGGGTAGCGACCAAAAAGAATCAGTCGCCACTTCTCTCCAACCAACCCCCAACACGCACCCTCTCCCCTCGCCGCTCGACAGGCGTCGAGGTCGTTGGTCCAGACTGCGTTGCCCACAAGCCATGGCAGTGTCTCCCAGAGCAAGGCGCCCAGCAAGAGCAAGAGCGCCAGACTGGTCATCGCATTGAAGCGGCCTTTGAAATAAGGAGCAAGCCAGATGGGCATCTCAACGTTCCCTCAGGGCGGTGGCCCGTTCGAATCGATGCATCAATAAAGAGGTGAGCAGGGACATGGTGAGGTAGACCAGCATCAGGATGGCCAGGGCCTCGACCGCATGCCCCGTCTGATTCAGAGTGGTGGTCGCCACGCTCACCAGTTCTGGGTATCCAATGGCCACCGCGAGACTGCTATTTTTTGTGAGGTTCAAATACTGGTTTGTCATCGGCGGAATCGCAACCCGCATGGCCTGCGGGAGGATCACAAACCGGAGCTGCTGGCCTGCGGAGAGTCCCAACGCGCGGGCCGCCTCATACTGGCCCTTGGGGACCGAGAGAATTCCAGCCCGAATGACCTCTGCGATGAAGGCGCTCGTGTAGATCGACAACCCAGCAAGCAATGCCATGAATTCTGGAGACAGGGCTGCCCCACCCACCATCCCAAACGGGCCAGCCTCTGGAAACTCCAAGTCCCATCCGCCCTCGATAAACCAAGGAATCTGAAGGCCAGACTTGCTGAGAACAATTCCCAGGCCCAACTCGAAGGGGTTGTCATTGTCGGGTAAGCCGGCTGCGAGACTGAGGTACCAGAAAAAAAGTTGCAGAAGCAATGGGACATTCCGAATCACTTCAACATACCCACGGCAGAGGCGCTGCAGAAGTGGATTGAAGGAGAGGCTGCCAATGGCAATCATCAATCCAAACAGTGTCGCCAAGACAATGCCAATCAGTGCCACTCGCAAGGTGTTGATTACACCCACAACATAGGCACGCCAATAGGTGCTGTCGGCGTCATATGCAATGAGCCGCTCAGCAATGTCAAAACCCGCGGGGCCGGACAAGAAACCGAAGCCAAATTCAACCCCTCGGCGAGCCATGTTATCCGAGAGGTTTTGCACTAGCACACCCAACCCGGCCAGGAGAACCAAGCCGAGGACAACCTGCCAGATTAGGGCTCGAACGCGCTTATTGCTGAGCAAAAAAATCCCCCCGCCCATCGATCGAGCAGGGGGCCTCGCTTAGAAATGATTAACGAATGGGTGGCGCGTATTGCAGGCCGCCCTTGGTCCAGAGATCATTCTGGCCACGGGAGAGCTTCAGCGGTGTCTTTGCGCCAACGTTGCGCTCAAACACCTCTCCATAGTTGCCCACCTGCTTAATCACGCGATACGCCCAAGCGGCGTCGACGCCTATCGACTTACCGAAATCATTATTGCCCTGACCGAGCAAACGCTGAATCTCGGGGATGGTCTCTGACCGCTTCGCGTCCACATTGGCAGAGGTAATCTCAAGCTCCTCGGCAGTGATCATGGCGAAATGAACCCAAGTCACAAGCTTCGCCCAGTCGTCATCTCCACGTCTTACCAGGGGCCCAAGTGGCTCCTTGCTGATGATCTCCGGCAGGATCATGTGATCGTCGGGCACCTTCATGTCATTGGCACGAATCGCGGCGAGTTGTGAGGCGTCGGAGGTAAAGACCGCACACCGGCCTTCGTTGTATGCGGCAATCAACGCCTTGAGATCTTCATAGACAACCGGCTTGTACTGCATTTTCTGTTGACGGAAATAATCGGCAAGGTTTTTCTCGGTCGTGGTGCCACTCTGAACACAGACCGTGGCGCCCTTGAGTTGCTTGGCAGACTTGACCTTCAACTTCTTCGGGATCAGGAAGCCCTGGCCATCATAAAAAGTCGTCACACCGAAGGTGGTGCCAAGTTGCGTATCCCGGCTCATTGTCCAGGTGGTGTTGCGAGAGAGAAGGTCAATCTCACCCGACTGAAGTGCGGTGAAACGTTGAGCGGCACTCAGAGGCACATAGCGCACCTTGTTGGCATCGCCCAGGGCCGCTGCTGCAACCGCACGGCAGAAGTCAACATCGAAGCCAGTCCACTTGCCTGAGCTATCTGCGATACCAAAGCCGCCGAGACCGGTGTTCACACCACAGGAGACTTCACCCTTTTTCTTGATGGCTTCGAGCGTTTTGGATGCCATGGCGGGGGAAACCATTAGGCCTAGAGCAATTGCGGCCCCAGCGAGTTTAAGACGATTCATTGCATGCTCCCTTGAGAGAGAAATTGAACAAGAGGGTTGAGTGTGCATGACCCCAATCGGCTTGAGTAGCACGCGGGGGGCATGTAAGGGAAAATCCTAGGGGGTCTTCGGCTGGGCATCGCCCTCATTCGGTGCGCCCTGGCGGGCCTGCATCTCCCAGAGTTCGGCATAGCGTCCCCCAAACCGCAACAACTCCGCGTGGCGACCCCGTTCCACAAGTCGGCCCGATTCAAGAACCAGGATTTGGTCGGCATCGACAATGGTCGAGAGCCGATGTGCAATCACCAGACTGGTGCGGCCTTGGGCCACCTCCCGGATCTCCTGTTGAATCATTCTCTCGGACTCTGAATCGAGCGACGAAGTGGCCTCATCGAAAACCATGATCTGAGGCCGTTTGAGAAGGGCGCGGGCAATGGCCACCCGCTGCTTTTCGCCACCACTGAGTTTCAGACCACGTTCACCCACAACCGTTGCGAGGCCATCGGGAAGCTTGCCCAGCAACTCCGTGAGATGAGCGGCGCGCGCGGCCTCAAGCACCTCCTCACTCGAAGCATCGGGGCGGCCGTAACGAATGTTGTATTCCAGGGTGTCATTGAATAAGACCGTGTCTTGGGGAACGATTCCAATGGCGCGTCGAAGAGATGCCTGTTGAACATGGCGGATATCCTGCCCGTCAATCTCGATCCGACCCATCGTGGGATCGTAGAAGCGGTAGAGAAGTCTGGACAACGTTGATTTTCCCGCCCCAGAGGATCCCACCACCGCCGTCATCTGGCCGGCTAGCATCTGAAAGGAGAGGCCTTGGAAAATGGGGCGACGCGCGTCATACGCGAATGAGACCGCTTCGAAGGAGATGCGTCCACTCTGAACCAAAAGCGCAGGTGCACTCGGCAGATCCTCTATTTCGCGATGCTCATGCAAGAGCCCAAAGAGGCGCTCCATATCAATGACGCTCTGCTTAATCTCTCGGTAGAGAACTCCCAGAAAATTGAGTGGGATATAGAGCTGAATCATGAAGGCGTTAACCAGCACAAGGTCTCCCAGTGTCATGTTTCCCGCCTCAACACCTCGCACCGCATGCCAAACCATGGCGGTGACAGCAGCGGCAATAATGAATGCCTGACCCACATTGAGAATCGAGAGCGATGTCTGGCTCTTAATGGCCGCCTCTTGCCAGTTACCCAAGCTCGCGTCGTAGCGCCGGGCCTCGAAGTCCTCATTGTTGAAGTACTTGACCGTCTCATAATTAATCAGGGAATCGACCGCCTTCGCATTGGCCCGCGTATCGAGTTCGTTCATCTGTCTTCTGAAGTGAGTTCGCCACTCGGTGACAGAGACGGTAAAGACGATGTAGGCCGTCAAGGCCGAGAGCGTGATCCACGCAAAGACGGGTGGGTAGTGCCATGCCAGCCAAGCTGTTACCAAGAGCACCTCCACCAGCGTGGGCACGATGCTATAGAGGGTGAAATTGACCAGGGTTCCCACTCCCCGCGTGCCCCGCTCCATGTCTCGAGTCAGCCCACCGGTCTGGCGCTCGAGATGAAAACGAAGTGAGAGTCGATGGAGGTGTTGGAAGACCTTGAGAGAGATATCTCGCACAGCCCCTTGGGTGACGCGTGCGAAGACCACCTCTCTGAGTTCCGTGAATCCAGTCGAGGCCAGTCGCATCAGTCCGTAGCCCAGAATTAAGGCAACGGGGACGGCCAAAGCCACACCGCCCGGTGCGGTCAGGTGATCCACAATCTCTTTGAGAACCACCGGCACACCGACTGTGGCCACCTTGGCCAACAACATGGCGCTGACGGCAACAACAATGCGCCAGCGATACGCAAAGAGATAAGGCAATAGGCTGCGGATGACCGCCCAACTTCCTTTCGGAGCGCCTGCAGGGGACGGGAAACGGGCCGCGGTGGCGGCGTCAAATGGGGCGGTGCTGGAGTGGGCGTGACGCATCGGGGGATTCTAGTGGAGCAGGAACCGTCGTGATCCAGCCCTCCAGAGGGTCAAGACCCGGTGGCAGCCCCCAATTTCTCTGATCAAAGGCCCATGCCGCCTGCATTGCACAGAGCGTTGCATCCAGCCAATCCCCCGATCCATCCTCAATCATTCGTCGACGAAGCGAGGCCGTCGCCGAGAGCGAAAGGTCAAACAACGAACCCGCCTCAAGCGCTGACAGGATGGTCTGCCTCGCCTGACGGCGATCCAGCGTCTGTTTGGATGCCTCATCGCTCTTATAAGAGGCACGGGTCGCCTTTCGGGCCCAGAACCCGGGATATGCCTCGAGTGCAACTCGGTGATTGCCAATCGTGGCCTCAAATGGAGTCTGCTCAGCAGAGGCCGCTGGGTGGTGATGGGCTGGAAACCAGAGTCCTGCGGAGTGCATGCGCCCGATTCCCGCCTGCATCATCCAGGCCACAGGCGGATTGGTCCATCGCATCGCAGGGCTCGATCCCGCGGGCCGATCGGTCGATCGCCAGGCAAACTTGCTCCCTGAGGGCCGTGCATCGCACCACTTTCGGAATATCTCTCTTAAGTCTTGGCGTGACTGACTGCAGAAGAACTCGATGAAGGAGGGCCACTGCAATGGCCACCCCATCCGCTCAATCAGTTCACGCGGCTGACCAAACGGCAGATCAAACCCTCCAACCCACGGCCCATCACGCAGCAGGAAAGACTCAAATGCACCGAGGCTCTCCAGGGCGGCGAAGTCCAGGAGCTCAAGTTTCCTCTGTGAGGAGACCGTGGCGGCATCTCTGATCTCAGGGGATTCGGCCGAACCGGACCAACCACTGGACTCAATCCAGGCAGCGGCCACTGTAATTGGCTTTCGCGCCGAGGGGGACGAAGAGAAGTCAACGCCAAATATGAGCATTACCAGCTCCGGTGCCCACCTGGGTCAGCCAACCGTACAAAGAGTCGAAGCAGAAGAATTGCTGGCGTCAATGCGATAGCGCGAAGACGTTTGATCAGCCCTCGCCGAATCCTCTCGGCCCAGCGGGGTTGGTCGTAGGCATCCCAAACAGTCTCACCGAAGGCCGTGAGTGGCACGGATCGCCCCTGCCCACTCGCTGCGTCTAGGCTCTTTCGAAGGGCTTGAACGAGCTCAACATTCGTGGAGCTGAGATTGGCCTCCAATGAGAGCAAAAGGGAGACTGGGTCCATGTTCGATGAGCCAATACAGACCCAATCATCGATCAGCCAGGCCTTGGCATGGAGGTAACTCTCCCGATAAGCCACCATCTCAATCCCTGCCTGGGTTAACTCATCCATCAGGGAAGCCTCGGCCCAACGGGCCCACCAAAACTCAAGTTGACCCTGCACCAAGACCCGAACTCGGACGCCCCGACGTGCTGCTTCACAGAGAAGATTGCGGGTCTGTCGTCGCGGCAGAAAGTAGGCCATCGCGATCAGAATCTCATGCCGCGCATGAGCGAGTTGAAAATCAATCGCCCTCTCGATTCCGCGTCGATAACGGAGATTGTCGCGCCAGAGCATTCGACTGGCATGAACCCCTGGCGCCATGACTCGCCTTGCCCGTCGCCTGGCGTTCCGCAGTCCTCGCCATGTGGCCCGCCATTGGGCCTGAAAGGCATCCACTCCCGAACGCGACGTCATCAGCTCGGAGAGGCGAAGACGCAGCCAGAGCCGCGACATCCGCGCCTCCACCTCTTGGGCCAAGGGGAGCTCCTCGGAGCGAACCGCCAAGTCATATCGGGGCGCCTGAAGTCTGCCTCGAATGGGGTCCCACCAGTCGCTCAGAAGGTTGATTCCACCCACATAGGCAATCCGATGGTCAATCACAACCAGTTTTCTGTGGAGTCGACGCCAAGATCGAGGGCCAAGAAACCAGCTCCTCTTGGCGTAGACCAATGGGGCGAGTCCCCGCTCGAGGAAAAATTCAGACAGCGATCGAAGGCCCGACGCACTCCCGTATCCATCGAAAACAAGTCGCACCTCGAGGCCACGGCCTCGGGCCCGGGCAAGCGCATCGAGAACCGACCTTACCTCGGGGTCATCGTGCAGCAGATAGGTCTCAAGAGAGATGGACTCCTTGGCCTGATCAATGTCGCCAATTAGGGATGGGAAGAATTCCCGAGAACCCTCAAGTAGACGACTTCGAATCGGCACGGCGAAGGCCTGCAATCAGCGGCAGATGATCCGAGAGTCTCGCCCATCGAGGCCCGGCGGGCGCCCGGCGAAGACTTGTGAGTTCGAAGCCCCGGTAAAAGATTCGATCCATGCTGGCAATTGGCATGATGCTGGGGAATGTGCGCAAGGGTCGGCCGCGGCCCTGGGGGAGCGCCTCACGCAGACGCAGTCGTGTCCATAAATCTGGAGCGAGTCTCAATTGCCAGTCATTAAAATCGCCCGCCACCAGCAAGGGGGCATGGCTGGGCGTGGCCGCCTTTATCCAATCCATCAGGCGATTGAGTTGACGTGCACGCCCGGCCGCCAAGAGTCCGAAATGCACCACATAGAGATGCAGGACATCATCGCCAAGGTCCAGAAGCACGTGAAGGGTGGAGCGCTTTTCCAGGGCGTGGTCTGAGAAGTCCTGGGTCTCCTGATGCAGGATCGGCAGACGTGCGAGCACAGCATTCCCGTGGTGCCCATGCAGATAACGGGCAGCCGCGCCGTAGGCCACATTAAAACCAGGTGGAGCGAGTAATTCTGTCTGTGCTTGGGCCGGCCAATCACGGTGCCTGGCAGCGAGCCGATCGTTTCGGCCCTGAACCTCCTGCAGGCAAATGATGTCGGCCGATAGGTCCTCAATCGCCTCACTCAGATCATGGACGACGAGACGAGACCGCAGCGAGAGGCCCGACCGTGTTCGCCCCTTGTGAATGTTGTAACTCACAAGTGTCAATTCCGACGGAGTGATGCGCGAAAGGGGGCTTGAGGCATTCGAGCGTCTTCGACGCAATTCACGGATAGCCAAGACGTTGGTCCAGGAGAAACAACGTTCCTCCGCCTCCTCGGCCGCCATCCATTGGTAACGAATGTGCTCCCGCGGAGAGAGGCAAACGGGGGAAGCGTCCGACACCTTCGCAAAGAACAGGTGCTCGGTGTTGTGAGTCACTCCCTCGGGATAACGGAAGCGCCAGTGGGGAAAGATGGAGTATCGCTGACTGATGTTGGTCTGCTCGATCTGCTCGAGACTCAGCAGAAGGCCGGTCTCCTCATGGACCTCCCGTCGGGCCGCATCGATCGGTTGCTCGTCCAGGCGATCGAGGCTGCCAGTTACAGACTGCCAGAAGCCGGGGTGATCGGCACGTTCCAACAATAGAATCCGCCCCGCATCGTCATGGAGCACCACAAGAACCGATACGGGGATCTTGTCACCCATACCTAAATCTGAAGCTGTCCCCTGGCCTGAAAAATTGCCATTACCAATACTGCACAGAGCAAAACCCAGAGATAAACCGTAACCGCCGAACGCTGCAAGACCAGGGCACTCTCTTGGGACTCAGGATCCGAGAGCAGAGCGATGCGCCTGGCCTGAAAGGCAAGAACAGCAGCCACCGAGGCCCAGACCGCAGAGGCGGGCATCCAGTTATAGAGCGCCGCCAATGGCGCCAGCAAGGAGGCGACATAAATGCTGATGGCAGAGGATCGAATCCAACGAGCGGGTGGGGTTGGCATCGACTCCGGAAGGTAGCCCGTCATGGCAAGCCCCAATGCGAGACCCAATGCCAATCCCGTCTGATGAAGGGTCTGGCTTATTAAGGCGTCGATTGCCAGAACAATGAGCAGGGGCCAGGTCAATTGCACGAGTCCCCTCGCGAGTCGAGGCAGTCGGCAGAAGGTGGACCAACGGTCTGAGGCATAGCGCAGCACCAACCATGAGACCAAGGCCGCTGGCAGGGCCAGCAATGCAGCCAGCAGAGGCTCAAGCCAAGGCATTGAGGGCTGGTTCAGCCATGCCGATGCGACACCAGCGAGCACCGCCGCAGAGATGAATGCATGGCGGCCGATGGGCCCCAGGGCCCAAGGAATCATGCGCTGACTTTTGGCGTCTCGCGCAGACGGATGTGCAGCTCACGCAGCTGCTTGTCATCCGCCTCCGATGGCGCCTGGGTAAGCAAGCACTGGGCTCGCTGGGTCTTGGGGAATGCGATCACATCCCGAATGGAATCGGCACCGGTCATCAGGGTGACGAGTCGATCGAGACCAAAGGCCAGGCCTCCATGTGGGGGCGCTCCGTAACAAAGGGCATCGAGCAGAAATCCGAATTTCTGCTGCGCTTCTTCGGGGCCAATCTGCAGGGCACGGAAGACTTTGCTCTGCACTTCCTCCTTGTGAATACGAACCGACCCACCACCCAACTCCCAGCCGTTGAGCACCATGTCATAGGCCTTGGCAAGGCACTCGCCGGGACTCGAGTCCATTAGATTCTCGTGGCCATCTTTGGGCGCCGTGAAAGGATGGTGGACTGCACTCCATCGTCGAGCCTCTTCATCGAATTCGAACATGGGGAAGTCAACGACCCAGAGTGGCTTCCACCCCGCAGAAAACAGCCCCAGGGACTTGCCGGTATCAGCGAGCCCCAGTTTGAGACGAAGGGCACCAATGGCGTCGTTGACGACCTTGGCCTTGTCTGCGCCAAAAAAGAGAATGTCGCCCGCCTGCGCTCCCGTCCGAGTGAGAATCTCCTCAATGGCCGCATCGTGAAGATTCTTCACAATCGGTGACTGGAGTCCATCTCGGCCCTGAGAGAGGTCATTGACCTTGATCCATGCCAGGCCTTTTGCACCATAAATCTTCACAAACTCCGTTAGGCCATCAATCTCTCCGCGGCTGATCGCACCGCCACCGGGGACCCGCAGAGCCACGACACGTCCATTCTGCATTTGTGCGGGCTCTGAAAATACCTTGAAGTCAACATCTCGCATGGCATCGGTGAGTTCTGTGAATTCCAGAGACACGCGCAAGTCAGGTTTGTCAGAGCCAAATCGATGCATGGCCTCTTGATAAGTCATCACCGGAAACGGTGAGGGCAGCTCCACACTCATAGAGTCGGCAAAAACCCCCCGAATCATTCCCTCGAAGAGCTCGCGGATCTGTTGCTCGGTCATGAATGAGGTCTCGCAATCGATCTGAGTGAACTCAGGCTGCCGATCGGCACGCAGGTCCTCATCTCGAAAGCACTTGGTGATCTGGTAGTAGCGATCAAACCCAGCAACCATTAAGAGTTGCTTGAATAGTTGAGGGGACTGCGGCAGAGCAAAGAAAGACCCGGGGTGAACTCGCGAGGGCACGAGGTAGTCGCGGGCGCCCTCCGGCGTCGACTTGGTAAGCATTGGAGTCTCAATGTCCACAAAGCCATTGGCATCGAGGAAACGCCGAACCGCCATCGAGACTCGATAGCGCAACATCAAGTTGCGCTGCATGGTGGGGCGCCTCAAATCGAGCACACGGTGGGTAAGCCTTGTCGTCTCCGATAGATGCTCATCCTCGAGTTGAAATGGCGGCGTGACCGAGGGGTTTAGAACCTCCAGCTCAGTGCACAGGACTTCGATCTCGCCACTGACCATATTCGGATTGGTTGTGCCGTCGGGGCGGCGACGGACGCGGCCTGTCACCCGAAGACAAAACTCATTGCGAATCGATTCAGCGAGCGCGAACATCTCGGGTCGATCGGGGTCACAGACCACCTGAGCGAGGCCCTCGCGGTCCCGAAGATCAATAAAAATAACGCCGCCATGGTCTCGGCGACGATGCACCCAGCCGCAAAGGGTAATCGTTTGATCAAGCTGAGAGGTGCTGAGGTGACCGCAATAATGAGTGCGCATAGACAGGTCTTAAGAGCGTGGAGCGGTTGAAGCCGACTGAGCGGAAGGGGGCACGGTGCCCATCGAGACCACATACTTCAGGGCCAGATCGACTGGGATCGTGAGTGGGATGACGTCGGCCCGCGGCATCATGAGGAAAAAACCGGAGGTTGGGTTCGGTGTGGTGGGCACATAGACGCTCACCGAGTCCGCGGGCAAGTGCCCCGCCAGCTCCGGGCTTGGGCTTCCGGTAACAAAGGCAATCGTCCAACTTCCCATGCGCGGATACTGAACCAGCACGGCTTGGCGAAATGCTTGGCCATTGGGGGCAAGTATGGTGTCGCTGACCTGCTTGACCGATGAGTAAATGGACCGAACGAGGGGGATTCGCGAGAGCAACTGCTCCCAAAGTATCACCACGCGCCTGCCCAATAAATTGGCTGCAAAGACCCCCGTTAAAAAGATTCCCACCCCAACGACCAAGAGACCAAATCCAGGGATATCGAATCCGAACAGGGCGCGCGCGCGGAGCCCCATCGGCAGAATGTTGTCCAATGACTCAACAATAAAGGTGAGCACCCATAGCGTGATGCCAACGGGCAACCAGACCAACAGCCCAGTGATGAAGTAGCGCTTGAACATTCCGCGTGACCCGCGTTGAAATAGTGGATTGAGCAAAAAAAACGCCGCTCGACGGCGGCGTCTCCTCCGGACTAGAGATTTTAATGGTTTTCGAGCCGCATCGACCCGTGGGCGTGGTTAGAAGGGAATGTCATCGTCGAGGTCCTCAAATCCCTTGGCCTTGCCTGCGCTTCGCGGGGCAGATGACCCGGATGACCCCTGCGAGGGGAAATCGTCCGGCGGGGCAGAGGCCGACAAACCAGTGGAGGAACCGCCACCCTCTCGGCCGCCGAGAAGTTGCATCTGCTCCGCAACGATTTCAGTCGTGGTTTTCTCTTGGCCGGATTGGTCCTGCCACTTTCGTGTTCTCAGGCGCCCCTCCACAAACACGGGGCGGCCCTTCTTCAGGTATTCCCCCGCAATTTCGGCCAACCTACCAAAGAAGACCACTCGATGCCATTCCGTGTCTTCCTTCATGTCGCCACTGACCTTGTCTTTGTAACGCGATGTGGTCGCGATCGAGACATTGGCGATGGCGCCGCCGTCGGGAGAATAGCGGACCTCAGGATCGCGCCCGAGATTTCCTAGAAGAATGACTTTATTTACCGATGCCATGAGGCAAGACTCCTTAAAAGATCAAAAAGGGCCTCCACCCTAAGTGGGGCCTTGCATCGTCACTACTAGACGGTCGAGCGAGGATCGACGGGCGCGGCACGACTACCGATTTCGACCTGACCCTTGGCCACAAACATCCAGCATATCAAGACGAGGGAACAACCCCAGAAGACTCCCTCCAATCCAAACCACCGGGCTGCAACGCCACCAAGAAGCCCACCAAGAAAAAGGCCCAAGGACTGACTCGTGGTGTAGAGCCCCAAAGCCAAACCACGCTCTGAGACAGGGGCAATCCGTGAGACCCAGGAGGGAAGCAGCGCCTCCAAGAGGTTGAATCCGACCAAAAACAGCCAGAGTGCGAAGAACCAGTGGGGAAGGGATACGGCCGAAACAAAAGCCATCACCGAGGCCAAGAGAATCGCCAGTCCCATCAGAAAGACCCGCCTAAAAATACCTCGCCTCTCGGCCCAAAACACGAGGGGCACCATGGCGGCGAACGCAAGCAACAGCATGGGTAAATAGACAACCCAGTGGTCCGACACTGCAAGCCCCGCCTCCATGAGGCCGGTTGGAATGGCTACAAACATGGCTGTCTGCAAGACCATCATGGAAAAAATGCCGAAATTCAATCGCATCAATTGATCGTGGCGAAGCAGGCCCCTCCAGCCCAGCGGGCTGCCAGTTTGCTCTTGGGTCTGGTCACTCGACTCTCGCATGGACCAGACAACCACGGCCGCTAGGCACGCCAAAGATGCTGTCAAGCCGAAGAGCCCGGGGAGTCCATAGCGTCCGAAAACAAGTGGCGCCACCAACAGGGAGAGCGCGAAAGACAGACCGATGGACGCACCCACCATTGCCATGGCCCGCGCTCGGACCTCGGGCCGCGTGCGATCGGCCAGAAAGGCGCTGACCGCCGCTGAGACGGCGCCAGCCCCCTGCAACGCCCGGGCGATGACCAATTGCTCGACGGAGGGTGCAAGCGCAGCCCAGACACTGCCCAGCGCGAAGACGATCAATCCAAACACAATCACGGGCCTGCGACCCCATCGATCGGAGGCAAGACCAAAAGGAATCTGCAACAAGGCTTGTGTGAGGCCGTAGACCCCCAGGGCCACGCCCACCCAGACCACGTTTTCACCACCTTCCAGATCCCGGGCCCCTACGGAGAGCACTGGGAGCATCAGAAATAGGCCGAGCATTCGCAGGCCGATGACCCCTGCAAGAGAGACGCTCGCGCGTCGCTCATCACTCGTAAAAGCAATAGGAGAAGGCGCAGACGAGGACATCGTTCGCTATAGTAGTCGATTGATCTTTTCTCGATGCCATGCTCCCTGCCGGTCAAATAAGAGTTCGCGGCGCGCGAACCCACAACCTCAAAAGCATTGACCTCGACATCCCGAGACAGACGCTCGTCGTCATCACAGGGCTATCGGGCTCGGGAAAGTCATCACTCGCCTTTGACACCCTCTATGCGGAGGGCCAACGCCGCTACGTGGAGTCACTCTCGGCCTATGCACGGCAATTCCTGCATCTCATGGCCAAACCTGATGTCGACTTGATTGAGGGCCTCTCGCCTGCCATCGCAATTGAGCAGAAGGCCAATAACCACAATCCCCGTTCCACCGTGGGAACAATCACCGAAGTCTCAGACTATCTGAGGCTTCTCTTTGCCCGTGCCGGCATCCCGCATTGCCCATCTCATCCGACGGAATCGCTCGAGGCCCAGAATGTGAGCCAGATGGTGGACGAGTGCCTCTCGATGCCCAAAGGCACCAGAATTTCTCTGCTCGCGCCCGTAGTTCAGGACGAGACAGGCGACCACCAAGCGCTCATAGAAGGACTTCGCGCCCAAGGGTTTGTTCGCCTGCGAGTGGCCCGCCCGGGCACGGCCATGCAAGAGCTAGATATCGATAGTCCATTGCCGATTCCAGCCAACGAGAACAAATCAATCTGGGTCGTCACCGATCGACTCAAAATTAAAGATGGGATTGGGCAGCGATTGGCGGAATCCCTAGAACTCTCTCTTCGACTCGGTCAGGGCAACTGCCTGATCAGTACCGAGGACGAATCCGGCCAGCACATTCAATCGCGACGGCTGTCGACTCACCTGAGTTGTGGAGTCTGTGGCCAAGTGGCCCCGGCACTCGAGCCCAACCTCTTCTCCTTCAACTCGCCCAATGGGGCCTGTCCGAGTTGCGACGGCCTCGGAGAGGAATGCGTATTCGAGGCCGATCTGGTGGTTCAGTTTCCCCATCTGTCGCTGTCTTCGGGCGCCATCCCGGGCTGGGATGAACGCAATAACTTTGCATGGTCTCTGCTTCAGAGCCTTGCCAAACACTATGGCTTTGACTTGGACCAACCCTTTGAAGGACTGAGCGCCGAGGTTCAGACGGCTCTACTCCATGGGTCCGGTGAAGCCTCGATCGCGTTGGCCTACCCGCTCGACCGAGGCCGCCAGGTGTTCAAGCAGCAGCCATTCGAAGGAATACTGGCCAACCTTAAGCGTCGATGGGAAGAAACCGACTCGCCCGCCGTGAGGGAAGAGTTGGGCAAGTACAGGCGCTTGAGACCCTGCCAAGCCTGCAATGGAAGTCGATTGCGACCCGAGGCGAGGGCCGTTCGACTCGGGCAGGGCGAGCGGTCAATTGGGCTTTCGGAGTTGGTCGCCTTGCCGCTCGGAAGGGTTGCATCCCACTTGGATGCCTTGGAACTCACCGGTCAGCGGGCGTCGATTGCCCAACGAATTCTCGAGGAGATTCGCAGCCGCCTGCTTTTCCTGAATAACGTGGGCCTCTCTTACCTGAGCCTGAATCGTTCTGCGGTGACGCTCTCGGGAGGCGAATCCCAGAGAATTCGGCTCGCGAGTCAGATTGGGGCCCAGCTCTCGGGCGTGATGTACGTCCTGGATGAGCCCTCAATAGGCCTGCATCAACGAGACAACGATCGCCTACTCGAGACATTGAGGAAGCTTCGAGATCTCGGCAACACTGTCATCGTGGTCGAGCATGACGAGGATGCGATTCGAACCGCAGACCACATCATCGACATGGGCCCCGGCGCGGGAAGCCTGGGTGGCGAGGTGGTCGCCCATGGCCCACTGGACCTCATTCTTCAGAGCGACGGCCTCACTGGTCAGTACCTCTCCGGTCGGCGCCGCATCGAACGTCCCAAACGCCGCCACGCATCCGACGGTCGTCGGCTTCGCATTCAAGGCGCATCGGGGAACAACCTACGGGCCGTTGATGTTGATTTTCCGGTGGGCCTATTTTCCTGCGTGACGGGCGTTTCAGGGAGCGGCAAATCGACACTGGTCAACGAGACCTTGGCTCGAATCGTCGCAAAACATCTCTACGGAAGTCGAGAAGAACCTGCGCCTTATGCAGCCATCGAGGGACTTGAACACATTGACCGCCTGATCTGCGTGGATCAGAGCCCGATTGGCCGAACTCCACGCAGCAATCCGGCCACATACACCGGCCTCTTTACGCCGATTCGCGATCTCTTTGCCGGCTCTCCAATGGCCCGGGAGCGCGGCTACGATGCTGGTCGCTTCTCATTCAATGTGAAAGGTGGGCGATGCGAAGCCTGCCAAGGCGACGGCCTGGTGAAAGTTGAGATGCACTTTCTCCCCGATCTCTATGTGCCCTGCGACCAATGCAAGGGCTTGCGTTACAACCGAGAGACCCTCGATGTGCGTTACCGAGGAAAGACGATTGCTGAAGTGCTCGACCTCACCATTGATGATGCCTCGGCATTCTTTGCCGCCATTCCCACCGTTGCAAGAAAACTCGATACGCTCAAGGAGGTGGGCCTGGGCTATCTTCGACTGGGCCAGAGCGCCACAACCCTCTCGGGCGGTGAGGCGCAGCGGGTCAAACTTGCGTGCGAGTTGAGCAAGCGCGACACCGGGAAAACGCTCTACATCCTGGATGAGCCCACCACCGGACTTCATTTTCACGACACCGCGATGCTACTCAAGCTCCTGCACCACCTGCGAGATGCCGGTAACACCATCGTCGTCATCGAGCACAACCTCGATGTGATTCAGGCCGCCGACTGGATCATCGATATGGGTCCGGATGGTGGAGAGGGGGGCGGAGAGGTTGTTGCCAGCGGCACGCCGGAGTCCATCGCAAGAAGTCCAGAGAGTCTTACCGGCCGCTATCTTCTGCCAATACTCGAGAATTCTTAGGGCAGAACTGTCAGCCGGGCAATCACTTGCCAGTCGCCGCCTGGCTGGGCACGAACCGCGAGCATTTCCCCCATGCCAACGCCCTGACCACTCAATGCGCCGATGGTGACCTGGTGGGTGACCCAGATCTCCAAACCACGGCCCGGCATCTCACCAGCCCGTTTCAAACCAAGTATCTGACGCTGTCGATTTCCGTGGCCCTGAAAGAATGAATTCAGGTCAGGATGAGGCTCAACCCTTGATCGCCCAAAGGCCTCCGCGGCGGTGTCCAAACAACGACACCACTGGCTCGAGCGAACTCGCGAGAAGACGATGCCGTGACGTGCAAACCAAGCACCCATCGCACGCGCCTGTTGCTGCCCCTCCAGGGAGAGGTTGCGCTGTGTTGCGCAGTCCTCGAGACGAAACCCCGGGGGGTCTCCAATCCCCGGGACAGTCTGGGCGTGCCGAACGAGCACCAGAGTGCTTGGTTGGGCAAGTGCATTTAGAAACACCCGTTCGGCGGCGCCAACATCAGAGGTCCTTGGCGGTTCGGGCGCTGCCAATGCGACGCCAAGTCCAGGGCCATTGAGGACCGAAAGACAGGCGATCAATGAAATGAGTCGGATGGCCCCTAGGAATCGCTCGATGCCAATTTGGTAGCCTTTGAACATCAGCAAATAGAAAGCCTCCATTCAATGAGTCTCATTACCGCAAATCTCCACCGGGCCACCGGTGCCATCACTACACTGAGTAATGGGCGCCACACGTGGACCTCTGATGTGCCCAAAACCCATGGATCACTCGATGCGGCGCCCGATCCTCACGATCTGCTGGATTCCGCCCTGGCCGCCTGCACTGTGTTGACCTTGGAACTCTATGCCCGACGCAAGGGAGATTGGGCCAATTCTCGTTTTAGTTGTGCGGTTGAGCGTGTCTCAGAGACTCGGGGAGAGGATGGCCAAGTTCACTATCGGCTGCGCAGGGAGGTCAGTGCCGATGGCCCACTCACTGAAGATCAAAAGATCAAACTTCTCGAGATCGCGAACAAATGCCCCATCCATCGGTTGATGGCCGGACAAATCGAGGTCGATACTGCAATTAGCGCGGCAGATTAGACGAGCCCATTAGAAAAGTATCGATCGAACGGGCCGCTTGCCTCCCCTCGCGTATCGCCCAGACCACCAGAGACTGCCCCCTTCGCATATCGCCCGCAGCGAAAACCTTGGGCACATTCGTAAAGTAGGAACGGTCTCCCTCGGTCCCTGATTTGGCGTTGCCACGGTTATCGAGATCAACGCCAAAGGCCTGAACAACCGACCCCACCGGTGAGACAAATCCCATGGCCAGAAGCACAAGGTCGGCGGGCAGTGTGCGCTCGGTCCCCGGAACCTCCTCCATCTTTCCATCTTTCCATTGAACGTTGCACGCCTTCAAACCAGTGAGGCGGCCTGACTCACCCACGAACTCCTTGGTCGCTATCGCAAACTCTCTGTCACAACCCTCTTCATGGCTCGATGAGGTCCGCAACTTGTAGGGCCAATAGGGCCAAGTCAAGGACCGGTCCTCTTGCTCGGGTGGCATCGGCATGAGTTCAAACTGAGTGACACTCTTGGCACCATGGCGGTTGCTGGTCCCCACACAGTCCGATCCCGTATCACCACCGCCGATCACGATGACGTGCTTGCCATCGGCCCGAATTTGATTGGGGAATGGGTCCCCCGCATTGACTTTGTTCTGCATTGGCAGAAACTCCATCGCAAAGCACACCCCCTTGAGTTCCCGGCCGGGCACCGGCAAATCGCGGGGCTGCTCGGCCCCGCCAGTCAACAAAACCGCATCGAACTCGGCCAGAAGGTCTTTGGGCGCAATGGAGTTGCTCGCCCAGTTGGTTACCTTCGTATCCTTGGGAAGATCAGCAACAAGCACAGAAGTCTTAAAGACAACGCCCTCGGCCTGCATCTGCTCAACACGCCGGTCAATGTGGCTCTTCTCCATCTTGAAATCGGGAATGCCGTAGCGCAAGAGCCCGCCAACCCGATCGTTCTTCTCAAAAACCGTCACGGCGTGCCCCGCTCGGGCCAGTTGTTGCGCCGCAGCCATCCCGGCTGGTCCTGACCCCACCACGGCGACTTGCTTGCCAGTCTTCTTATCGGCAGGCATCGGCTTGACCCATCCCTCTTTCCAACCTCGATCGATGATGCCGTGCTCGATGGACTTGATGCCGACTGCATCGCTGTTGATGTTAAGCGTGCAAGCCGCCTCACACGGTGCTGGGCAGACCCGCCCTGTGAACTCGGGAAAATTATTGGTCGAGTGGAGGACATCGAGCGCGGCGCGCCACTGACTCTGAAAGACCAAATCATTGAAGTCGGGAATGATGTTATTGACTGGGCAGCCGTTGTTGCAGAAGGGGATGCCGCAATCCATGCAGCGCGCTGCCTGCTGATGGGCTTGGTCCTCAGAGAGGCCAATGACAAACTCTTTGTAATGTTTGACTCGGCTATTGGGCTCCTGGTAGCCCTCCTTGACCCGGCCGAGTTCCATGAATCCTGTGACTTTTCCCATCATTCAATCTTTCTTTGAGTAACTGCAAACGCCCTTATTTCGATCAACATTCCGCCTAAACGGTGGCCGTCTCTTTCGAGGTCTTTGACTGGTTGCGTGCGTGAATTTCAGCCAAAGCCCGCCGGTACTCGGCAGGGAACACCTTGACAAACCTTGTTCGGGATTGGGCCCAGTGGTCGAGCACCTCTCTGGCCCTTGCGCTTCCTGTCCATCGGAGGTGTTCTTCAATCAGACGACGGAGTTGTTGTTCATCGGTGGTTGCGCGATGCCAGATGGCTGGATCCATCGTCTTTCGCTGCTCGGCATCACTCAGGACAGGCTCTAGCGTCACCATCGACATATTGCAACGACTTGCGAAATCGCCCATGGGGTCATAGACGTAGGCAACACCACCCGACATTCCTGCGGCAAAGTTTCTGCCCGTCTGACCCAACACCACCACCGTTCCTCCAGTCATGTACTCACAGCCGTGGTCTCCTGTTCCCTCGACCACCGCCGTGGCGCCCGAGAGCCGCACTCCAAAGCGCTCTCCGGCTACCCCGCGAAAGAAGGCTTCGCCCGAGGTCGCGCCATAGAGCACCGTGTTGCCCACGACGATGTTTTCGTGGGCATCCCCGCGAAACTCAATCGAAGGTCGCACCACAATCCGCCCGCCAGAGAGGCCCTTGCCGGTGTAATCATTTGCATCGCCGATTAGATAGAGAGTGATCCCCTTGGCCAGAAATGCGCCGAATGATTGGCCACCGACACCCTCTAATTGGATGTGCAAGGTGTCGTCCGGTAGTCCGTCGGGGTGGCGCTTGATTAACTCGCCCGAGAGCATCGCCCCGACGGTGCGATTGACATTCCGTGCCACCTCAATGAAGTGAACCTTCTCCCCCTTCTCAAGTGCTGGTTTGGACTTCTGAATCAGAATCTGATCGAGTGCCTTGTCAAGCCCGTGGTCTTGTCCCTCGGTGTGACGCAGCGCATCTGGGTTGGCCATGAATGGCTTCATAAAGAGCCGGCTGAAATCGAGACCGCGGGCCTTCCAATGTGCAATGCCCTGACGCATGTCGAGCAAATCGACCCGGCCAACCAAATCTTCAAACCGAGCGATTCCAAGTTGCGCCATGATCTGACGCACTTCCTCAGCGACGAAAAAGAAGTAATTCACTACGTGCTCGGGCTTGCCCTGAAAGCGCTTTCTGAGCACTGGGTCCTGCGTGGCCACTCCCACTGGACAGGTATTGAGATGGCACTTGCGCATCATGATGCATCCCTCAACCACCAAGGGGGCTGTGGCAAAACCCATCTCATCGGCTCCAAGAAGAGCAGCAATAACGACGTCTCGTCCCGTCTTCATCTGCCCATCGGCCTGCACACGAATGCGGCTGCGCAGGCCATTCATTACCAAGGTCTGCTGGGTCTCGGCCAAGCCGATCTCCCATGGCGAGCCGGCATGCTTGATCGAAGAGAGCGGGGAAGCCCCCGTGCCACCATCATGGCCCGCGATCACCACATGATCGGCCTTTGCCTTTGAAACGCCTGCGGCCACGGTTCCGACGCCCACCTCCGATACCAGCTTGACCGAAATGTCGGCATGCGGTGCGACGTTTTTCAGGTCGTGAATGAGTTGGGCGAGGTCTTCGATTGAATAAATATCGTGATGGGGCGGCGGCGAGATAAGACCAACGCCAGGAACCGAATGCCGAAGTGTTCCGATGTAGTCGGACACCTTGCCCCCTGGCAACTGACCACCCTCGCCGGGTTTCGCACCCTGTGCCATCTTGATCTGGACCTGATCGGCAGAGACGAGGTACTCGGTGGTGACACCGAATCGACCCGAGGCCACCTGCTTGATCTTCGAACGAAGGCTGTCGCCGTCTTCAAGGCTGTAATCGGACTCAATCTGCGCTGCGCCGATCATGTCAGAGAGCTTGGTGCCGGCGGCGATTCGTATACCCTTGAGCTCATCGCGATACCGTCGCTTGTCCTCGCCCCCCTCCCCGGTGTTTGATTTGCCCCCAATCCGGTTCATGGCGACCGCCAGAGTCGCATGGGCCTCGGTCGATATCGAGCCCAATGACATCGCCCCCGTGGCGAAACGTTTGACAATCTCAGTGACCGGTTCCACCTCCTCAATGGCGATGGCGCTTGTAGGGTCAACACGAAATTCAAAGAGCCCGCGCAGGGTCATGTGCCTGCGGCTCTGGTCGTTGATGATCTGCGCGTACTCCTTGTAGGAGTTGAACTGATTGGCCCGCGTTGCATGTTGCAGCTTCGCAATGGCATCTGGTGTCCACATGTGTTGTTCGCCGCGAGTCCGCCAGGCGTACTCACCTCCGGCATCGAGCATCTCGGCCAAGACAGGGTCCTGCCCGAATGCCTGACGGTGGGTCCGAATGGCCTCCTCTGCCATCTCGAATATTCCGATGCCCTCTACTGCGCTGGGCGTTCCAGTGAAGTAGCGATCGATGGTGGCCGAGTTGATGCCGATGGCCTCGAAAATCTGAGCACCGCAGTAAGACATGTAGGTGGAAATTCCCATCTTGGACATGATCTTGGCCAGTCCCTTGCCAATGGCTTTCACATAATTTGCAATCGCCTTGTCTGCGCTGAGCGCTCCCGGCAGGGACTTGTGCAGCGAGACGATCGTCTCCATTGCGAGGTAGGGGTGCACTGCCTCTGCGCCATAGCCAGCGAGAACTGCAAAGTGGTGGACCTCTCGGGCTGCACCCGTCTCCACAACAAGGCCTGCAGAAGTCCTCTTCCCCGCCTGAACAAGGTGCTGATGAACTGCAGAGAGTGCCAAGAGGGATGGAATGGCAACCCGCTCGATCGAGACTCCTTTGTCGCTCAGTATCAGGATGTTGGCGCCCGAATCAATGGCATCGGCCGCCTCTGCACAGAGCGTGGAGAGCCTTGCCTCAACACCTTCCTTGCCCCAGTCGACGGGATACGTGATATCGATCACCGTGCTGCGAAACTTTCCTCTGGTGTGCTTCTCGATATCCCGCAAGCGCTGCATTCCTGCAAAGTCGAGGACCGGCTGATCGACCTCAAGGCGCAGCGGTGGGTTGACCTGGTTGATGTCCAGGAGATTTGGCTTGGGCCCAATGAACGAATTCAAGGACATCACAATGGCTTCACGAATCGGATCAATGGGCGGGTTTGTGACTTGGGCGAAGAGTTGCTTGAAGTAGTTGAACAGCGGCTTGTTGCGATCGGATAAAACCGCCAGGGGCGAGTCGTTGCCCATGGAGCCCACAGCCTCCTCTCCTGCCTGTGCCATGGGGGCCAGCAGAAATTTGAGGTCTTCCTGGGTATAGCCAAACGCCTGCTGACGGTCCAGCAGCGCCAGAGCATTGGGGCTTGGCCGATTCTCGGCCATTGGGTCAAGCCCATTGAGCTCAACGCGCACATTGTCAATCCATTGCTTATACGGTCGAATCTTGGAGAGCGAGGCTTTGAGTTCCTCGTCGTGAATCATTCGACCCTGCTCAAGATCGATGAGAAACATTTTTCCTGGCTGGAGACGCCACTTCCGAACAATCTTGCTCTCGGGGATTGGCAGCACACCCGACTCGGATGCCATCACCACAAGATCGTCATCTGTAATGCAGTAACGCGAAGGGCGCAGACCATTTCGATCGAGGGTGGCCCCAATCTGGCGGCCATCGGTGAAGACAATGGATGCGGGGCCATCCCATGGTTCCATCATCGCGGCGTGGTACTCGTAGAAGGCCCGCCGACCTTCATCCATGGTGGTGTGCTGCTCCCACGGTTCGGGGATCATCATCATCACGGCGTGGGCCAGGGGGTAACCGGCCGCGACAAGAAGCTCTAAGCAGTTGTCGAAGGTGGCGGTGTCGGACTGGCCAGGAAAACTAATTGGGTAGAGTTTCTGCAGATCGGCGCCGAGCACAGGTGAGTTCATCACCCCCTCGCGCGCGCGCATCCAGTTGTAGTTCCCCTTGACCGTATTGATCTCCCCGTTGTGGGCCACCATTCGATAGGGATGCGCAAGGGGCCACTCGGGGAAGGTATTGGTTGAAAAGCGTTGATGCACCAGGGCCAGGGCCGAGACACAACGTGGATCCGCCAAGTCCTTGTAGTAGATGCCCACCTGATCAGCCAGCAACAGCCCCTTGTAAACCAGGGTTCGGCTCGACATGGATGGCACGTAGTATTCCTTGCCATGCTGAAGGCGCAGAGATTGAATCGCGCTTGAGGCGGTTTTGCGTATGACGTAGAGCTTGCGCTCAAGTGCGTCCTGCACAACCACATCGGCACCTCGGCCAATGAAGAGTTGCCGGATCAATGGCTCTTTGGCACGAACCCGGGGCGACATTGGCATCGATGAGTCGGTTGGGACGTCGCGCCAGCCGAGAACAACCTGGCCCTCCGCAACCACGGCCCGCTCCAGGGCCCTCTCACAGGCGATGCGAGAGGCATGCTCCTTGGGAAGAAAGACCATTCCCACGCCATACTCGCCGGGGGGCGGTAGCAAGACACCCTGCCGAGCCATGTCTTGCCGCAGGTAATCGTCGGGAATTTGAATCAGAATCCCCGCCCCATCGCCCATCAATGCGTCGGCCCCCACTGCACCCCGATGGTCGAGGTTTTTCAAAATCAGGAGCCCCTGCTCGACAATTTCGTGGGACTTGTGTCCGCGGATGTGGGCGACGAATCCGACACCGCAGGCGTCGTGTTCGTAGGAGGGGTCGTAGAGGCCTTGGGGGTGGGGGTGGGTCATTTCTTTGTCCGACGCAAAAGTGAGCTATGGATTATCCAAAGTCATGCTCCGCTTGGCAAAGGAAATTCCCTCTAATGTCGCTTTAGAGATAGATTTAAATTAGGGTCAGATCCATATTTAAATTAATTGATACCCGATTCCTGTTTATTTGGGGACATACCATTTCCCCCCTTGGGTCGGCCTCTGGGCCGGCTGGCCCAGGCATTCCTCTCCTCCGGTGGCAGGCGAGCCCAGTCCAGCTCAGTGAGCAGAGGACACCCACTCGCAAGCCCCTTCTCCATTCCCTGGACCAGGGACGCCTCCAATGGCTCTTGAAGGATTCGAGCGAATGCAGCCTCCCGCTCAAACGGGGTGTTTCCAAGAGACCAGTAACCGGCAATGGTCTGAATCGGCGACATCGGTGGAGCTGCTCGTTTCCCCGCCAAGACCCCTGCCGAGGACCAAGGCCAATCCAAGGGGTCTGCGCAGAGCCCCGCCCGAACGGGCTGCCAAGCAAACCATCTCATGGCAGATAACCCATGCGCTTGCGCAGATATCCAATAGCTTCGGTAACGCCCTTCCCATGGGGTGCCCGAACGTCGCCAACGGCGATTAAATAAAGGCACATATCGACGTCCAACTTGCTGAATGGTCTCCGCCATCGCGCGGCTGCGTTGAGGCGTTACGAGCCAGTGGGCTTCTCGAGCCACCACCGACCAAGCATGAACCCACAGGCCGTTGCCCATGGCCGACTCCAGAAAGACGTTGATGTAAGCCTCTCTGTCCTGGGCGTCAATGCAGAAGGGCTCGTCGGCATGGCCTCGCTGGGCCAGGTGATAGGTGCGCCCCGAAACGATCTGGCGAGGTCGCCTTGCCATTTGGTGGCGGCCCTAAGCCGTCATGGCCTGCAGGCTTGCGCTGACTGCGCCGTCGTCTACCGGCCTGAACTCGGCCTGACCAATGCCTGTGAGCAGGATGTAACGAATACGCCCCGCGGCCGCCTTCTTGTCGTGCCGCATCCAATCAAGGTAAGTCTGGGCGGACCACTTCGGTGGCTGCGTAGGCAGGCCTGCCCGCTTCACCAACTCAAGGACTCGGGAGGCATCGTCTGCTTGCACTTGGCCCAGGTCCTGCGAGAGCCGGGTGGCCATGACCATCCCGCAACCAACAGCCTCTCCATGAAGCCAAGTCCCAAATCCAAGACCCGCCTCAATGGCGTGCCCAAACGTGTGGCCGAAATTAAGCAACGCCCGACGACCCGAAGATTCACGTTCATCCTCAGCAACCACCATGGCCTTGAGTTGGCAGGACCTTTCAATGGCATAGGCGAGACTGGCGGGATCTCTGGCCACAAGGGCGTCCATTGATTCTTCGAGCCAGTTAAAAAACCCTTCATCGAGGCTTGCACCGTACTTAATGATTTCGGCGAGACCCGCACTGAACTCCCTTCCCGGAAGGCTCGATAAGACCGACATATCGATCACCACCGCCTTGGGTTGGTAGAAGGCCCCAATCATATTTTTTCCAAGGGGGTGATTCACACCTGTCTTGCCACCAACAGAGGAGTCGACCTGGGCCAATAAAGTGGTTGGGGCCTGAACAAAACCCACCCCCCGTTGATAGCAAGAGGCGGCAAAGCCCGCCATGTCGCCCACGACACCTCCTCCCAGCGCAAGGACAGTGCTAGAGCGATCCACCTGGGCCTGCATCATTGAATCCAAAATGGTCCCGAGATGGGCCATGTCCTTGAAGGCTTCACCGTCGGGCAAGACCACCTCAATGACCTCCTTGGCCAAGGCCTTGAGCGCGCTGACCACCGAGGCCAGGTAGAGGTGGGCAACCGTAGTGTTGGTGACCACCACCACCTGCCGAGAATCGATGCAAGCGCTCCACACACTGGGCAGATCAAGCAGGCCCTCCCCAATCGATATCGGATAACCACGACCGTCGCTCAGTCCAACCTCAACGGTGGCGTGAATTCGAGGCCCCGACTGACTGGCGTCGGTCGGGGGGAACGAGCGGGGCGTCTTCATAGGTCGTATTGTGCCCAATCAGCGTGTGGGGTTGGCGGAGTCAGTGGCCTGAGCGGGGATCAATCCCGCCCGAACGAGTTGCTCCTCCACAGCGGTCACCACCTGTCCAAGCGAACCTCTGGTGCTCGACACGACACAATCGGCCATGGCACGGTAGACCGGATCTCTGAGCGCATAGAGTTCGTCGACCTTCGCGCGCGGATCCGATGATTGCATCAGTAGCGGCCTGGACTGGTCCGAGCGCAACCGAGTCCAAAGAAGCCTCGGTTCAGCCTCGAGATAGACCACGTAGCCCTTTGAGAGCTGCTCACGATTGGCCGGGTCCATGGGCGCGCCTCCGCCAGTCGTGACCACTCGACCTGAGACGGACATCACATCGGCAATCACCTTGGACTCTCGCCTGCGAAACCCCTCCTCCCCCTCCACTTCGAAAATGACTGGGATGGTGGTGCCCGAGCGGGCCTCGATCTCGTGATCGGTGTCGACAAGAGGGCGACCCACGCGGGCGGCGAGCCGCTTGCCAATCGTGGTCTTGCCCGCGCCCATCAGCCCAATGAAGACAATATTTTTCATTGCTTGCGAGGACATGGCTTGAGTCTATCAGGCGATACACTTAGGTTTCATGCGCTTGCTGATCAAAATACTTCTCACAGCCTCCTTTGGGCTTGTATCGCTCATCGCCCTGGCAGCACTGGTTGTTTCACTGGCCAGCCCGCGACTCCCCGAGGTTCTGGCGCTCTCCGATTACCGACCCAAGCTTCCCCTGCGAGTGATGACTGCCGACGGGGTGCTCATCGGTGAGTTCGGTGAGGAGCGACGCAGTGTCGTCCGCTATAACGAAGTTCCCAAATCCCTAATCAATGCCATCCTGGCCGCAGAGGACGATCGGTTCTTCGAGCACAGCGGCATCGACATGATGGGCATTCTTCGCTCGGCCGGCGCAAACCTCGCCTCGGTCCGCAAGGCGCAAGGGGGCAGCACCATCACCATGCAGGTGGCGCGAAACTTCTACCTCTCATCGGACAAGACGTTTCTGCGAAAAATCTTCGAAGTGCTGCTCGCTTTGGACATCGAGCGCAAGCTCACCAAGCAGCAAATTCTCGAGCTCTATATCAACCAAATCTACCTCGGCCGCCGTGCCTATGGGTTTGCCTCCGCCGCACAGATTTATTTTGGCAAGCCCATCCAGAAGCTGACGATTGCGGAGTCCGCAATGCTTGCCGGCCTGCCTAAGGCGCCTTCGGCCTTCAACCCCGTGGTCAATCCTCGACGTGCCAAGGCACGCCAGGAGTACATCCTGGGCCGAATGGTCAAGCTCGAAATGATCAGCAATGGCCAGTTCGTGACGGCATTGAAGGAACAACTCCGAGTGGTTGGGCGAAGCGATGACTATGCAATCAATGCCGCCTACCTTGCAGAGATGGTGCGCCAACAGCTCTACAGTCAATTCCAAGAGGACGCCTACAACCGGGGCCTCACCGTCTTCACCACCATTCGTGCCGACGAGCAACGAGCGGCCCACCTGGCTCTGCGCACAGCACTCATTGACTTCGATCGCCGTCAAGGCTGGCGAGGACCTGAGGCACGGGTTGAGCTGCCCAGCGGTGGCTCTGCGGAAGATTTGGAGGATGCTGTAGAGGACGCTTTGGCCGATCGTCCGGACAGCGACGGACTCTTTGCGGCAGTCGTCACCAGCACGCTCAATAATGAGGTTCGCGTGATGCGTCCGAGAGGTCGAGAGTTCACAGTCTCCGGGGATGGCCTCAAGTTTGCGGCCAAGGGGCTCGATCCCAAGTCGCCCGACGGTCTGCAGATTCGCAGAGGCGCTGTGGTCCGGCTCTCCCTGATGAGCAGTGGTGAGTGGGAGATCACCCAGACACCACTGGTTGAGGGGGCCTTCGTGGCCCTGCACAACGAGACGGGCGCAGTCCGGGCCCTTGTTGGGGGGTTCGACTTCCGACGCAGCAAGTTCAATCACGTCACCCAGGCTTACCGCCAGCCCGGTTCCACGATCAAGCCATTCATTTACGCAGCCGCCCTCGAGCGGGGCTATTCGGGCAGTTCCATGATCAACGATGCCCCGGTGAGTTTTGACGCCGCCATCACGGGGGGCGTGGAATGGAAGCCCCGCAACTATGACGAGGTCTACGACGGCCCAATTAGCCTGCGACAGGCGCTGGCTCGCTCGAAGAATATGGTCTCGATCCGATTGCTCAGCGCCATTGGTCCCCGTTACGGCCAGAGCTACCTGAGTCGGTTTGGGTTCGAATCGGCCAAGAACCCCCCCTACCTAACCCTTGCCCTTGGGGCCGGGGCGGTCACTCCCATGCAGATGGCAGCGGGCTATGCAGCAATCGCCAACGGGGGGTTTCGCGTCACTCCCTACTTTATCGACCGCGTTCTTGATGAACATGGCGGCTTGATTAGCCAGACCGAGCCTGCCCGTGCCCGTGGGGATGCACCCCGAATCATGGATGAGCGCTACGCGTTCCTCATCCACAACCTCCTCCAGGAGGTCATTCGCTCAGGCACAGGCAGAAAGGCTTTGTCACTCGGTCGCGCAGACCTTGCAGGAAAAACAGGCACCACCAATGATGCACAGGACGCATGGTTTGCCGGATACCAGTCTCAATTGTCCGCGGTCTCCTGGGTTGGCTACGACCAGCCAAGATCACTTGGCGAGAGAGAGACCGGTGGCGGCCTGGCACTCCCCGTCTGGATCTCCTTTATGTCAGAGGCACTGAAAAAGGTTCCGGTTACACAACGGCAGGCGCCTCCCGGAATTGTTCGCCTTGGCAATGAGTTCTACACCTCAGCGAACCTGCCGGGTGTGGGGGTCGACACCCTCGATATCCCCCCAGGGCTCAACGAAGCCGCGGCCACCAAGCCCTAGCAAAGTCCAGCCCGCTCTAGAACTTGGCCAAGGCCTTCGCATGGCTTTCGTAGATGGCCTCAAAACCGCCCTGTCCACGGGTGTCGAGCCATTGCTCATCGCGCCAGACAAAGTGGTAGGCCCCATGAATCGAAGCAAGCCATAGTTGTTGGGTAGGCGCCTGCGCATTGACAATAATCTTTTGGCCATCCTCGAATTCGGTCTCGAGAACTTGGCCTTTCCGATGACACTCAAGAACCCGATCAAAATCGGTGTTCCAAGCGTCCACACGATCTTCAATCCACGCAAACGCGCTTTCGATTTTCTCGAGATAGTCGGTTTCGGTCATACTCTTTTCCATGCAAACAAATCATCGCAAGCGTACAGGCTTCACGCGTCTGGCAAACGCTAAAAGCTGGAAGACCTTCGCCCTTGTGTGCCTGATTGGTCTTGGGCCGATGCCATTGCTCGGATGCGGTCAGAAGGGCCCCTTGGTATTGCCCAGTCCGCAATTTCCAGACCCGGGTCCTGAGCAGCCCAGTCCAAAGCCGCTGCCCTAACCTCTGATCCTCCAAGCTGATATGCCCACCGAGAATCTGAGTGTCTTGCCGCAGCCTTTTGCTCGTGATGGAGGCGAACTCTGCTGCGAGGGCGTGCCACTCTCCATGCTCTGCAGAGAACACGGCACGCCACTCTATGTCTATTCCTCACGGGCCATCATTGAGTCGTTTCAATCGCTTCAAACAAGCGCCCCCTTCCCGCTCCAACGCAGAGTCTGTTTCGCTGTTAAAGCCAACCCAAACCTGGGGATACTCAGCCTTCTTGTGAAGCTTGGGGCAGGCTTCGATATCGTATCGAGTGGAGAGTTGCAACGGGTCATTCGCGCGGGAGGGCGCCCCGAAGACTGCGTCTTCTCTGGCGTGGGCAAGTCTGCGCAGGAACTTGGCCAGGCGGTTCAATCGGGCGTTGGCTGCATCAATGTCGAGAGCCAGTCTGAGTTGTTACAGCTCTCTCGGGTGGCGACCTCACTGGGGCGGGTTGCGCCAATCTCTATGCGAATCAACCCCGATATCGACGCCAAGACACACCCCTATATCTCTACGGGATTGAAGGAGAACAAATTCGGCTTGAGCATCGATGATGCCCATGCCGCCTATCGGCAGGCAAGGAGCCTTCCCGGAATCCGAATCGTGGGCGTGGATTGTCACATTGGCTCCCAGATCACTCAGCTCGAGCCATTTGTTCAAGCCACGCAACGGGTATTGATGTTCGTCGATGCCTTAGAGCGAGACGGCATCGAACTCGAGCACATCGATCTGGGTGGCGGGTTGGGTATCCGCTACCGTGACGAGACACCGCCAAGTGCGGCGGAGTTTATGTCCACAATCGGTGCCTGTGTCGAAGGGTGGTTAAAAGGCCGAGTCAACAAGAGTCGCCCCCTATTGATGTTTGAGTTCGGTCGGGCCATCGTAGGTGCGGCGGGGCTTTTACTAACACGCGTCGAGGTTCTCAAGCCTGGGGAAGCAAAGAACTTTGCAGTCGTTGATGCAGCGATGAATGATTTAATGCGTCCGAGCCTCTATGAGGCCTGGCATGAAGTCATTTCTCTTACTGAAAAGAGGCCCCCACCAGGGGCGGGCGAGGCCTTGTGTTGGGACTTGGTGGGCCCGGTCTGTGAGAGCGGTGACTGGCTGGCGAGAAACCGCTGTTTGCCCCTCTTGGCCGAGGGTGACTTCTTGGCACTGGCCTCTGCGGGCGCCTATGGCAGCTCAATGGCCTCTAATTACAACAGCAGACCACGTCCAGCGGAGGTTGTGGTGCATCCCGATCAGACGGTGGAGCTCATTCGGCACCGGGAGCAACTCGATTCAATGCTCAATGACGAGCGAGTCTCTTCTTTCTCGCCTGTCTACTCAGGAGCCAAATAAGACAGAGAATGAGGGCGGCCATGGCGGGCGCCTCGAAGTCATTCTTTCCCGCCTTATGAAGCGCATAGTGGATGAGTCCCAACCAGGCCGCTGGCCAGACCATCCAATGCAGTCGCTTCCAGTTCTGACCAAGTTTCAGCTGACTCCACCGATTTGAGGTAAGCGCAAGGGCCAGCAGGGCGAGGAACGACAGGGTTCCCATGGTTACGAACGGCCGAGTAAAGAGATCCCGCATGAATGCGGCCAACAAGAGATCATGCTCAAATTGAGCGAAGGCCAAGAGGTGGAGTGCTGCGTAGGAAAAGCACCAGAGCCCCAACATTCTTCTGAGCCGCAAAAGGCCCAAGCCGAAGAATTGCTCCAGCAGCGGCAGACTCAAAATGACCATTAGCAGGGCAATGATCCATTGTCCCATCGCTCGAAGAAGCAGTTCCTGTGGGTTGGTCCCCAAACCAACGGTGGCCAGCCGAATCGACCAATCGACCAGCGGGCCTGCGGCCCAACACCAGAGGGTTGCTGCAAACAGGCGATCGCGCAAGGCCTGCCGCACTAAAAGTTTCGCCGCAGGTCCATTCCGCGATAGAGGGACTCCACCGCTTCAGCATAGCCATTGAAAGGCAGCGTGGGCCTTCTTGCTGCAAATAGGCTGTCCTCTCCGATGCGACGCTCAGTGGCTTGAGACCAGCGGCGATGGGCAACCGATGGGTTCACATTGGAGTAGAACCCATACTCGTGGGGGGCCGACAGGTGCCAGCTGCAGACCGGCTGGGTCTCTGTGAGTCGAATTCGAACAATCGACTTGGCACTCTTGAACCCATACTTCCAAGGCACCACAAAGCGGACCGGGCCGCCATTCTGAGCGGGAAGCGGCTTGCCGTACATGCCCAGTGTCAGGAGCGTTAGCGAATGCATGGCCTCGTCCATTCGAAGCCCCTCTCGATAGGGCCACTCTAAAACGCGAGACGAGAGTCCCGGCATCATCTGGGCATCGTTGAGCGTCGTGAACTCAACATACTTCGCCGAACCCAAGGGCTGGGCTCTCGAAATCAGATGGGAGAGGCTGTAGCCCGCCCATGGAATGACCATGGACCAGCCCTCGACACATCGCATGCGATAGACGCGCTCCTCAAGGGTTGCCAGCTGAAATAAGTCATCGACAGAGTAGGTCTTGGGTTTGCCCACAAGCCCATCAACAGTGAGGGTCCAGGGTCGCAACTTGAGGCGCCCCGGCGCGTGGCGGACAGGGTCGGACTTCTGCGTCCCAAACTCATAGAAATTGTTGTAAGTCGTTGCATCACTCCAGTCGGTGGGGCGATCCATCAGCACATGCGAGGACTTTTGAGGGGGGGGAGAGAGGTCTGCCTCTGCTTTTTGCGAGGCGCCCTGGCTTTTGGAGGAGGCCAATGCAGGGGCAATCAGCCCTTGGCCCAGAGTGCCAAGACCTGCGAGAGCGCCAACGGTCCCCACCGCCGCCATCCGCCCCATAGAACGCCTTCTCTCCAGAACAAGGCTCTCTGGAGTGATCTCGCTCGAACGCATTCGAGGGGTCTTAGAGTTGTCCGTAGGAGTGTAGGCCGGAAAGAAACATGTTGACCCCGAGGAAAGCAAAGCCGGTGATCAACAGACCCACCAATGACCAGTAGGCGGCGAACTGCCCTCTTAGGCCCTTCATCAGGCGAAGGTGAAGCCACGCCGCGTAGTTTAGCCAGACGATCAGGGCCCAGGTCTCCTTGGGGTCCCACTGCCAATAGGTGCCCCAGGCTTCTGCGGCCCAAAGCGCGCCCAAGATGGTGGCTACAGTGAAAAAGGCAAAGCCAATGGCAATGGCTCGGTACATCACATCGTCTAAGATCTCGAGAGATGGCAGTGCCTCGGCGATTCGCGATCGCATCGCAATAACGCCGCCCACAAATACGGCGGAGATGCCGAAGTAAATGGCCCAGTAGTCGGGCAGACCCGATCGCCGAAAGACCAGTGGTTCTGCGCAAAGCAAGACACCCAAAACAAATAGCGGGGCCAGAGTCTTCCAGTTTCTAGTGCCGGCATTCACTTTAATGAGGTATGCAAAGGCCACCATGGCGGCGATGGAGAAGGTTCCATAGCCAACAAAGTTTGCTGGCACATGAATCTTCATCCACCAGGATTGCAATGCAGGGACCAGTGGCTGGATTTCGTGGGCCGACCGGGTGGCCATGTACCAGAGCAGAAATCCCACAGCGGCCACGATGATGATTGAGACAAAGGCCCCAAGGCTTCGCGTCTGGTATCGCTTCTCATAGAAGAGATAGAAGAGTGCAGTGATGAGGGCAAACAGAATAAAGACCTCGTAGAGGTTGCTCACCGGGATATGCCCAACATCGGGTGAAATCAGATAAGACTCGTACCAACGAACAAAGAGGCCGGTAAAGCCCATGACCGACGCGGCCCAAGTCAGGCTCGTTCCGGCCCAGAGGGCCGTGGGTCCTCGAAAAAGAAGACCTATCCAGTAAGCCACACTGGCGAAGGCAAATAGAGCACACATCCAGAGAATGGCGCTCTGGGAGGAGAGCAAGTACTTCAAAAGAAAGCTCTTCTCGGCCATGGCAATGTCCCCTGCGTAGGCGGAGATTCCAACCAGCGCGAGGGCCGCGGTGCCCACGGAAAACAAACGCAAGGCAGGCCACAACCAGCCCAAAAAGACCATGCCCGGCACGCAGGACCAGAGGATGACCTGCTCATAGATATCCATGAAGGGGCTGTAACGGTGCGTTGCAAAGCCAGCAGCGGCCAAGAGAATGAGGGCGAAGAGGGCGTCTGGCCAACGGAGTCGACCTCCACCGACGGCAACGATTCCCTGGGTTGCGGCCGGATCTGATGCCTGAGTTGCTGGGTTCGACAAAACAGTGGTGTTCATGATGGTTTCCTGGAAGGTGCCTGCTCTAAGACGCCTTTGAGTTCACTAAATTCCCGATCAAAGTCCATGGAGGCTCTGGGGCTTGAAGCTGCCATTCGCAGTCGCACGCCACCCCCTGCCGATTGCGCATCAGATGCCCAGACCCAGACTCGGCGCTCCTGAACATAGAGCATCCCGAAAATTCCCAAAACGAGCAACAGAGATCCCAGATAGACCGTGGCCTGTCCAGGTGAACGGGTGACTTGAAAGACCGAGGCCTTGACCTCGGTGAAGTCCCGCATGGTCACCAGCAAGGGAGCCTCGAGGAGAAGGGCGTCGCTGTAGGCCGTGAGGGCACGCTGGGCAAAGGCCTGTCGGTCCTCTGTTGAGACCAGGCGCGGCAGTCCATCTCGCTGGCGAGCCAATTGCCAAGTCTCCCAGAAGGCGCCGCTGAGCATTCGGACCACGACATCGGCCGCTCGCTCTCGCTCTGCTTCTGGGATGGATCGCTCCAAGACAGTGGCGAGGTTGTTGAGGCCACCCTCGGCCACGGAGTCCAAGGCCCGCTGCGCGCTGGCGGCCAACGCAGGGCGCATGGGCTCGGGCGCGGCCGCTCGAGCGAATGAGGCAGACGCCTGTCGGCGCAGTTCGGGGTCATTCATTGCCGCCCGAATCCTGAGAAACTCATCGAGGGATTCCTTGTCGTCGGCAGGGATACGCAAATATCGAAACTGCTCATCGGGAGAGGCGCGCACGCCGGTAAGAAATACTTTGCTCCCCTCGAGTTCGATGGGCAGCATGTAGCTGTGAAACTCCTTGGCCTGACCGGCCTCGTCCCGAAGTTTGTAATTGAAGCTTGCCCCAACGTTTTGCAAGAGTTTGGTCTTCTCGCGATTAACCGCTGGAGAGAGTACGGAGGCGACATGGTCCTTGAATACTTCGTTGATTGGCTCGCCCTCGCCAATGCTCTCGACATTAATGGCCTTAAAGCCACTGATCTCCAGCGCAAGCGTCTGTTGTGCACTTCGCAGCGGAACGGACTGACCAACATTCAAGTCGATCTCCAATGGCTTGCGCGTGGGTCCCACGATTGGATGGGCCTGGAGTTTTAAAGCAGAACCGCCATCATCGAAACTGGATTGGTAAATCGCAATGCCATCATGAATAAGGGGCTTGTTCACTTCGATAGTGGCGGTGCGAGTCTCCCCGGATTCCTTGTCACGCAGCACCACATCGCTAGCAAAGAGCTTGGGCATTCCGGTGTTGTAGTACTCAATTCGAAACTGCTTGAGCTCGAGCTCAAATGGAAGATCGAGAAGGAATGCGCCTGTTGGCTGGCTTAGAACCGCCAGGTCGGAGCGCTCACCCTCGGGGATCAAAAGATTGGCTCGAAAGCTTGGGGTGCTCTGCGGGAGCTTGCCGCTGGCTGGGATGGTGTCATGGGTTAGGCCACTGAGTTGGACTGGGGACTTGTCCCAGTACCAAGCCATCACCCGCGTTGGAATCTCGCTATCGAGAAGGCCCCCGAGGCAGACAATCACAATAGAGAGGTGGGCAGCGATATAGCCAAGGCGGCCCATCCCGCCTTTTTTCGCGACCAGAACCGGAGCCGATAGGTTTCCCGATGGGGTTGCCGATTGTGCCGCCGCAGGGTTCAGTCGACGGACCTGGAAACTCTTCGCACGCAGGGCAGCCTCTAGGCGATCGATGGTGGCGTTCGAGTCCTCGGGAAGCAGTCCCTCTTGCGCCGCCCGGTAACGAAATGCTGAGAAGGCGCTCTCACGAACGTTCTCCCGCCATGCGCGGGCCTCTCTGAGCATTTTGGGGGTATTGCGAACCACGCAGAGACTGGTGGAGACGAGCATGAGCACCATCACCAGCAGAAACCAAGGCGCGTTATAGACCCGAAAGAGGTCGAATCTGGAGAAGACCTCGGCCCAGAAGGCCCCGAATTGATTGACGTAATTGATCGGCGCGGCGTTCTGGCTGACGATGGTTCCGATCGCGCTCGCGATACAGACGATCGACAAGGCCGAGATCGCAAATCGCATGGAGCTCAGGAGTTCGACCACCTCCCGCAGCCATGCCGCACCGACCGCGAGTTCGAGCCCTCCTGTGCTCGAGCGTCCCTCGGAGAAGTTTTCCGAGGCGGTGCTGGACTGACCGGGTATTGGCTTAGCGGAGTCCAGCGATGTAGACAGAAAGGGCCTCGATTTCTTGGTCCGACAGCAAGGCAGAGATGGTCATCATCTGTTTGCTATTGGCTCGTTGCTTGGCGCGAAAGGCCACAAGTTGAGCCTTGGTGTAATCGGCGTGCTGGCCCGAGAGACGGGGATACTCCGCAGGAATCCCGGCGCCATTTGGAGCATGGCAACCAACGCAGGCCGGAATGCCCTTTGAGGGCATGCCACCACGATAGATGCTTTGACCGAGCGCCACGACCTCTTTATTTTGAGCAAAGGCTGGCTTGATTGCCTGCGCGGCATAAAAAGCCGAAACGTTGCGAATGTCCTCAGGGGTCAGGGTGGCGGCAAATCCGGCCATGATTGCGTTTTCACGCTCGGCCTTATTGGCACCGGGCTTGACGCGAAAATTGAGAAGTTGCTTCTCCAAGTAGGCGGCATGCTGACTCGCAAGAATGGGGTTCATTGGCGCTGCGCTGTTGCCATCGGCGGCATGGCATGCGGCACAGACCTGAGCAGCCACTGCCTGGCCCTTGGCAATATCTGCTTTGGGCACTGCCGCCGGGGTTGCAGCCCACGACGTAGCGCTGCCGATGCAGCCGAGCAAAACCAAAGCACGCGAAAGGGGGCGATGAAAAGAGACGGGCATGTCAAACTCCGTGGAGAGTAATCATTAGGGTAGAACCCTAGATTTTAAATGATCCCCCCTTCGACTGCTTTAAATCCCTCCCGTTCGCTCGACCGGCTTCTCGCTGAGATTCAGTTCCTACAGAGCGCCGCCCGATTCAGGGAATTGCCCGCTCCGGAGGTGCCCGAAATCGCCTTCGCGGGGCGCAGCAATGCGGGTAAGTCCACCGCACTCAATGTGCTGGTCAACCGCCGCCGACTCGCCTTCGCGAGCAAGACCCCCGGCCGGACTCGATTGATCAATTTGTTTGCGCTCACCGACCCCGAAGGCGAGGTCGGACGACTCGTCGACCTGCCTGGATATGGTTATGCCGCTGTGGATGCGACCACACAGCGTCTATGGAAGACAGAGCTCAGCAAGTATCTGGGCGAGCGCCGAAACCTGGCTGGCCTGATTCTGGTGACCGACATTCGTCACGCACTCGGTCCGCTGGATCAGCAGATGCTCGCCTGGTTTGCCCCCCGGGGGCTGCCCATTCATGTGCTTCTCACCAAGGCCGACAAGCTCAACCGGCAGGAGCAAAATAGAGCCATGTCGAAGGTTGCCGCTTTTCTGGATGCCCATCCAAGTCGCTCGCCGCAGATCCAGTGGAGTCACTCCTGCTTCTCCGGCCTCAAGCGAACCGGCAAGGAGCAAGTCTTGGACGTGATGGCCGCTTGGCTTGGACTGAGTCGGCCCGGCCTTGCGCAAATCCCATCGGACCCCCATGTGTCCGGCCCCACGATCTAGAGTGTCCCCTATGTCAACACGCTTACCTCCCCCATTCCCCCGCACTCGGCTTCGCCGCCAACGCCGAGACGGCTGGTCGCGCGACCTCGTCGCGGAGAATCGGCTCCAGGTGCAGGACCTGATCTATCCGCTGTTCGTTCTCGAGGGGACTGGACGGCGCGAGGCGGTCGTCTCAATGCCAGGTGTGGAGCGCATGAGCATCGATGAGTTGATCAAGACGGCCCGTGAGGCCCACGGCCTCGGCATTCCCCTGATTGCAATCTTCCCCGTGGTGGACGGCGCGTTCAAGAGCGCCGGGGGGGAGGAAGCCTTCAACCCCAATGGCCTGGTTCCGCGGGCAGTGGCTGCAGTAAAAAAGGCGTACCCAGATTTGGGGGTGATGACTGACATCGCACTCGACCCCTATACGAGCCATGGGCAGGACGGTCTTGTTGATTCGCAGGGCCGCCTTCTCAACGACGAGACCACCGAGGTCTTGGTCAAGCAGGCGCTCATGCACGCACAGGCCGGGTCTGATGTCGTTGCGCCCTCCGACATGATGGACGGCCGAATTGGGGCCATCCGAGACGCGCTGGAGTCGGCAGGCTTCATCCACACCCGGATCATGGCCTACGCAGCAAAGTACGCCTCCTGCTACTACGGTCCCTTTCGAGAGGCCGTCGGCTCGGCGGCCAACCTCGGACGCTCGAACAAAAAAACTTACCAGATGGACCCGGCCAACGGCGCAGAGGCGCTAAGAGAGGTCGGACTCGACATCCAAGAGGGGGCCGACATGGTGATGGTTAAACCGGGGTTGCCCTATCTCGATATTGTCTGGCGGGTGAAATCAGAGTTCGGGATGCCCACCTTCGCTTACCAAGTGAGCGGTGAATACGCGATGATTCAAGCGGCGAGCAAAAACGGTTGGCTCGATGGGGAAGCAGCCATGCTTGAAGCCCTGCTCTGTTTTAAGCGGGCGGGCGCAGACGGGGTACTGACTTACGCTGCGTTGGCGGTCGCGCAGTGGCTCAAAGAGAACCGATAGGCCGGGCGTTGTAAGACGCGAGCGGGCAGACGGACGCGGCGGTCACCCGGGAGGCGGTCACCCGGTCTGGCCCGGGCGCCCGCAGTCGATTCGGGTGTTAGTTTGCCTCGGTCGGGTCGGCCACCTCGGGACGATCGACCAGCTCCATGAGTGCCATGGGCGCGTTGTCACCCTGGCGGAAGCCCCATTTCAGAATTCGGCAATAGCCGCCTGGACGGCTCGCATAACGCGGGCCGATCTCGTCAAAAAGCTTGATCACCATGTCCCGATCCCGCAGGCGATTGAATGCAAGGCGCTTGTTGGCCAGGGTGGGCGACTTCCCGATGGTGATCAATGGCTCAACCACTTTCCTGAGCTCCTTGGCCTTCGGAAGGGTTGTACGAATGGCTTCATGACGAAGCAAGGCATTGGCCATGTTTCGGAACATGGCCGAACGGTGACTCGAGGTTCGGTTGAGCTTGCGCAATCCATGACGGTGACGCATCGCGGTTCTCCTTCTGTATTAGCGGTCAAGACCGGCCGGTGGCCAGTTCTCGAGTTTCATTCCCAACGTGAGGCCACGAGAGGCAAGAACCTCTTTGATCTCGTTGAGTGACTTGCGGCCCAGGTTCGGCGTTTTGAGTAATTCGTTTTCTGTGCGCTGAATCAGATCGCCAATGTAATAGATACTCTCGGCCTTCAAGCAGTTCGCAGAGCGCACCGTCAACTCCAAGTCGTCCACCGGGCGCATGAGCATGGGGTCGACCTGCGCCGAGCGAGCGGCCTCTGCAATGGGCTCTCCGCCCTCGAGTGCCGCGAAAACAGAGAGTTGCTCAACCAGAATCCGTGCCGATTGACGAACCGCATCCTCTGGCTCGAGCACGCCACTGGTCTCGACCTCGAGGACGAGGCGATCGAGATCGGTTCTCTGCTCAACCCGTGCGCTCTCAACGGCATAACTCACTCGACGAACCGGGGAAAAGGATGCATCGAGAACGATGCGGCCAATCGAACGGTTTGTCTCATCACCGACGTTGCGAAGCGTCCCGGGTACATACCCGCGACCCTTCTCAACGCGGGCCTGTAGTTCGAGTCGAACGTCATCGGAGAGGCGCGCAATCACATGCTCGGGATTGAGGATGGTGACGTCGTGGGGCAGATCGAAATCTGCCGCAGTGACAACACCTGGGCCTTGCTTTCGGAGGGACAGCAAGACATCGCCACGGCCCTCAAGACGAAAGACCACGCCCTTGAGATTAAGAAGGAGATCGACAACATCCTCTTCCATCCCCTCGATGGTGGAGTACTCATGGACAACCCCAGTAATTTGGACCTCGGTGGGCGCGTAGCCCTCCATAGACGAGAGCAAAACACGACGAAGCGCGTTGCCAAGCGTATGGCCAAACCCGCGCTCAAAGGGCTCCATGACGATCTTTGCCGTGTTGGTGCCTGTGGGTTCGACCTCAATGATGCGGGGCTTCAGAAATGCATTCAGCATGTCGTTCCTTCTCTATCGATCGATTCAATTAGCGGGAATAGAGCTCAACAATGAGGCTCTCGTTGATCTCTGCCGACAGGTCGGAGCGATCGGGTGTCTGTTTAAAAACACCCTCCATCTTTTTCGGGTCTACGGTGATCCATCCCGGAAAGCCGTTTTGCTCGGCCAGTTCGAGTGAAGCAATGATGCGTGCCTGGCCGCGGGATTTCTCCACGATCGAGACGACATCATTGGGCATCACTTGTGCCGATGGAATGTTGCAGGGCTTTCCGTTGAGGAGAATGGCCCGGTGACTGACGAGTTGGCGGGCCTCGGAACGGGTGGAGCCAAACCCCATGCGGAAGACCACGTTGTCGAGACGAGACTCTAGCAGTTTGAGAAGGCTCTCACCGGTGTTTCCTTTTCTCTTCGATGCCAGAGCAAAGTAACGGCGAAATTGGCGTTCAAGCATTCCATAGATGCGCTTGACCTTTTGCTTCTCGCGAAGCTGCTTGCCGTAGTCAGAGGTACGTGCACCCGAGGTGCGTCCGTGCTGACCGGGTTTGCTGTCTTGCTTACACTTGGACTCAAGCGAGCGACGTGCACTCTTTAAGCCGAGATCGGTGCCTTCCCGGCGCGATAACTTACAACGAGGACCAACATAACGTGCCACTTCGATTCCTTTTCGAAAGCCGTCCCTTTTTCAGGGGACGAAGTGTTCGGAGCATTCCGAACGGTGGACTTAAACAAGGCGAACCCATGCGGGCTCGCCACCCTTAAAACTTAGATTCGACGACGCTTCGGCGGACGGCAGCCGTTGTGAGGGACCGGCGTTACATCGGAGATTTGAGTCACGCGGATTCCCAATGAATTGAGGGCGCGCACGGTGGACTCGCGACCCGGGCCGGGGCCCTTGATGCGGACCTCGATATTCTTCACTCCACACTCGAGGGCAACTCGACCCGCGGCCTCTGCAGCCACCTGGGCGGCAAACGGGGTGCTCTTGCGACTGCCCTTGAAGCCCGCACCACCAGAAGTCGCCCAGGAGAGGGTGTTCCCCTGACGATCGGTGATGGTGATGATGGTGTTGTTGAAGGAGGCATGAATATGCGCAACCGCGTCGGTTACGTTCTTGCGAACCTTCTTACGAGTGCGCTGCCCAGATGCGGATCCAGCTTTTGCCATGTCTTGCTCCTAGCCTTATTTCTTCAGTGTAATGCTGCCCTTGCGAGGGCCTTTGCGAGTCCGTGCATTGGTGCGGGTGCGCTGCCCACGCACTGGAAGCCCCTTGCGATGGCGCATGCCGCGGTAGCAGCCAAGGTCCATCAAACGCTTGATGGACATCGAGACCTCTCGGCGAAGGTCGCCCTCGGTGGTGAACTTTCCGACCTCGGAGCGCAGCCGATCGAGTTCATCGTCGGTCAGGTCTTTGACCTTCTTCGACGGGGATACGCCCGCTGCTTCGCAGATCAGTCGAGCGCGGGGGCGTCCGATACCGAAAATGGCGGTGAGGCCAATCTCGGCATGTTGGTGGCTGGGAATGTTGATGCCTGCAATACGTGCCATGCGATGGTCTCCTTAACCTTGCCGCTGCTTGTGACGCGGGTCTGTGCAAATCACACGAACCACGCCATGGCGTTTAATGATCTTGCAGTTGCGGCAGATGCGCCTAACCGATGCGAGTACTTTCATGATCGACCCTCTTACTTTCCGTTCAATGACTTAAGCATTCTTTACTTCGCCCTAAATACAATTCGAGCCCTGGTGAGGTCGTAAGGCGTGAGCTCCACAGTGACTTTGTCTCCAGGAAGGATGCGGATGTAATGCATGCGCATCTTTCCTGAGATGTGGCCCAAGACCACATGGCCGTTTTCCAACTTGACGCGAAAGGTGGCATTGGGGAGGTTCTCCACAATTTCGCCCTGCATCTGAATCGCATCGTCTTTGGCCATCAGGACGCCATCCCGCCCTTGAAGTTGGCCTTTTTCAAGAGACTCTCGTACTGCTGCGACATGACGTAGGACTGCAGTTGCGCCATGAAGTCCATCGTGACCACCACAATAATCAACAGAGACGTACCACCAAAGTAGAAAGGCACGTTGTATTGCAGAACAAGGAATTCCGGGAGAAGACAGACCAAGGTGATGTAGATGGCCCCCACTAGAGTCAGACGCATAAGAATCTTGTCGATGTAGCGAGCCGTCTGATCTCCGGGACGAATTCCTGGGATGAGCGCGCCACTCTTCTTTAGATTGTCAGCCGTGTCCTTGCTGTTGAATACAAGGGCCGTGTAGAAGAAACAGAAGAAGACGATCGCACTCGCGTAAAGCGCGATATAAAGGGGTTGCCCGGGTGAAAGTGAGGCGGCCATGTCTGAGAGCCAGCGCATGTTGCCCTCGGGCCCGCCACTGAACCACGAGGTAAGGGTGGCCGGGAACAGGATGATGCTCGACGCGAAGATGGGGGGAATGACGCCGGCCATATTGAGCTTCAGTGGCAGATGCGAGGTTTGGCCCTGATAGATCTTATTGCCCACCTGGCGCTTGGCATAGTTCACCAAAATACGGCGCTGTCCACGCTCAACGAACACCACAAATGCTGTCACGGCAACCACCAACACCAGAATAAAGAGCATGATCAAAGCGCTCATGGACCCCGTGCGAACCAGTTCAAACAGTCCCGCCAGCGCTCCTGGTAGTCCGGCGACAATGCCGGCGAAAATGATGATCGAGATGCCATTGCCGAGGCCGCGCTCGGTGATTTGCTCGCCCAACCACATCAGGAACATGGTTCCAGTAACCAGTGAGACGACCGTGGTGAACCGGAACATCATGCTCGGATCAATCACAAGCCCAGGCTGGCTCTCAATCGCCACGGAGATGCCAATGGCCTGGACAATGGCCAGCACAACTGTGCCGTAGCGGGTGTACTGAGTGATCTTTCGGCGACCCGCTTCGCCCTCCTTCTTCAGAGCCTCGAGGGTGGGTGAGACCACACTCATGAGTTGCATGATGATCGAGGCAGAGATGTAGGGCATGATGCCCAGCGCGAAAATAGTGAAGCGGGAGAGCGCTCCGCCCGAGAACATATTGAAGAGGCCCAGAATGCCCCCCGCCTGGGACTGAAATAGTTTGGCCAACTCCTGGGGGTCGATGCCCGGCACGGGAATGTGTGCACCCAGTCGATAGACGACCAGGGCCAGCACCAGAAAAATCAGGCGCTTGCGAAGGTCGGCGAATTTATCGACTTTGGGCAGCATGGTTGGGCGTTTTGATTACGTGGATGAGGGGCGGAGGAAGTCCCAATGCCCCTTTAGGCGGCCTTGTTCTTGGGAGGTAGTTTGCGAACCTTTTCGACCGGGATGGGCAGGACGACCGTGCCGCCTGCCTTTTCGATTGCAGCCTTCGCTCCGGCCGTCACGCCCAGGCCCTTGAGGCTGACCTTGCGGCCAATACTGCCAGAGAGGATGACCTTTGCATGACGCGCCAATTCCGAAATCACCCCGGCTTGCTTGAGTGCGAGCAGATCGATTTCATCAATCGGCAGACGGTTGATCTCGGAGAGTCGGACCTCTTCGGTGAAGCGGCCAAACGGCGCGGTAAATCCGCGCTTGGGCAGGCGCCGATGCATCGGCATCTGCCCCCCCTCGAAGCCCACCTTGTGGAAACCGCCAGAGCGAGACTTCTGACCCTTGTGGCCGCGACCCGCTGTCTTGCCGAGGCCGGAACCGATACCGCGGCCCACCCTCTTCTTCGCGTGCTTCGCACCCTCGGCCGGCGCAATGGTGTTGAGACGCATTGACTCTTTCATGACTGACCTTCCACGATTTGAACCATGTAGGAAACCTTGTTGACCATGCCGCGGACGGCTGGCGTGTCCTCAAGAACCCGGGTCTGGCGAATCTTCTTCAGCCCCAAGCCGAGGACCGTTGCACGGTGATCGGAGCGCGTACCCACAGGGCTCTTGATGAGCTTGACAGTAATGGTGGATTTGGCCACTTGATACTCCTTAACTCAGGATCTGTTCAACGGAGAGGCCGCGCTTGTTGGCCACTTCGCTGGGTGTCTGCATGCGCTTGAGACCATTGATGGTCGCCCGCACCATGTTGTAGGGGTTGGTCGAGCCAATACTTTTGGCCACGACATCGGTGACGCCCATGACCTCAAAGATGGCGCGCATAGGACCGCCGGCGATGATTCCAGTGCCCTTGGCCGCAGGGGAAATGAGCACTGTAGAGGCGCCATGCTTACCGGTGACGGTGTGATGAAAGGTGCCGCCCTTGAGTGGCACACGCACCAACCGTCGACGGGCTTCATCCATCGCTTTTTGAACCGCCACGGGCACCTCACGGGACTTGCCCTTGCCCATGCCGATGCTTCCATCGCCATCGCCCACCACCGTGAGGGCAGCAAAACCAAGGATGCGACCCCCTTTGACGGTCTTGCTCACACGGTTCACGGCGATCATCTTTTCCCGCAGTCCGTCATCGCGGTCTTCGGTGGTTACTCTTGCTTGCATCTTTGCCATAAAGCTTTTCCCTGTTTAGCTTGGTTCGCTTAAAACTGCAGACCGCCCTCGCGGGCAGCATCGGCCAGTGCCTTCACTCGGCCGTGGTAACGGAAGCCGGCGCGGTCGAAGGCGACGGATGAAATTCCTGCGGCCTTTGCCTTCTCGGCCACCCGCTTGCCCACCAGCGCAGCAGCGGCAACATTCCCGCCCTTGCCCGTCTGACCCGCAAGGGCCGAGCGCACCTCCGCCTCAAGGGTGGAGGCACTGACCAAGACCTTGGCCGATGTGCTGTCGGTGATCGTCGCGTAGATGTGCAGATTGGTTCGGTGAACCGAGAGTCGAAGGACTCGGAGTTCGCGAATTTTTGCGCGGGCCTGTCGGGCCCGGCGCAGTCTGGATGTGGCTTTATCGGTTGTCATAGCAATGGGTCCCTCGATTACTTCTTCTTGGTTTCTTTGATGATCACAACCTCATCGACATAGCGAACACCCTTGCCCTTGTAGGGCTCGGGTGGACGGAAGGCGCGCACTTCTGCAGCTACCTGACCAACGCGTTGCTTATCGATTCCCTTGATGATGATTTCGGTCGGGGTAGGCGTCTCGGCCTTGATTCCCTCCGGCAGGGCGTAATCCACTGGGTGCGAGAAACCCAGGGAGAGATTGAGTGTCTTGCCCTGAGCCGCGGCCTTGTAGCCCACGCCCACCAGGCTGAGCTTCTTCTCAAACCCCTTTGAGACGCCTTGGACCATGTTTGCAACCAGCGCGCGAAGTGTTCCGCTCATGGCTTTTGCATGGCGACTCTCATCTGCAACCTTGAACGTCAACGCGCCGGATTCCTGCGCAATGGCCACTTCGCCGGTTAAGGGCTGTGCCAGTGAGCCAAGAGGCCCCTTGATCACAATCTTTTCGCCAGAGAGTTGTGCCTCGACACCAGAGGGCAGGGGAACGGGGTATTTGGCAATTCGTGACATGGTCTGTGTCTCCTTACGCAACGATGCCAATGACTTCACCACCCATGCCGGTGGCACGTGCCTTGCGATCGGTCATGAGTCCACGAGAAGTCGACACAATCGCAACACCCAATCCGTTCATGACGTTGGGGATGGCGCCGCAACCGCGGTAGACCCTCAGACCAGGACGCGACACACGCTCTATCCGCTCGATGACTGGGCGGCCGGCGTGGTACTTCAGGCTGATCTCGAGATCGGACTTGGCGCCTTGCTGTTTGACTTCGAAGCCATCGATGTAACCCTCGTCTTTCAGTAGGGTTGCAATGGCCACCTTCATCTTTGAGGAAGGCATATGTACCGAACGCTTTTCAACCCGCTGCGCGTTGCGAATGCGGGTGAACATGTCGGCGATGGGATCGTTCATGCTCATGCTTGAGACCCTTTTACGTTAGCTCTTTGGTGTTGTGTCAGTGAATTACCAGCTGGCCTTGGTGAGGCCGGGCACCTCGCCACGAAAGGCGGCCTCGCGAATCTTTGCGCGCGCCAGGCCAAACATCTTGAAGGTGCCTCGGGGGCGTCCCGTGACTTGGCAGCGATTGCGAATACGGACGGGGCTTGAGTTTCGGGGCAATTTCTGGATTGCCAAGCGAGCCTCGTAGCGCTCCTCTTCTGTCTTCGACTGGTCGTCGATAATGGCCTGAAGGGCCTTGCGCTTGGGCGCGAATTTTTCAACCAGCGCAATGCGCTTTTTTTCGCGGTTGATCATTGAGAGTTTTGCCATGCTCAGTCCTATTAGGATTTGAAAGGGAAGCGGAAGGCGGCAAGCAGGGCCTTGGCTTCGTCATCGGTCTTTGCTGTGGTGGTGACGCTGATATTCAGGCCACGCACGGCATCGACTTTGTCGTACTCAATTTCGGGGAAGATGATTTGTTCTTTGACGCCAATGTTGTAGTTGCCTCGGCCATCGAATGCCTTGCCGGATATTCCACGGAAGTCGCGGACTCGTGGCAAAGCAATGGTGACAAAGCGATCGAGGAACTCGAACATGCGCGTGCCACGTAGGGTGACCATGCAGCCGATCGGATAGGCCTCACGAATCTTAAAGGCAGCAATGGCTTTCCGCGCCTTGGTGACCACGGCTTTTTGACCGGCGATTTTGGTGAGATCGCCGACTGCGTTTTCAATAATTTTCTTTTCAGAAACCGCCTCGCCAAGGCCCATGTTGAGCGTGATCTTGGTTAGGCGGGGGACCTGCATGGCGCTCTTGTAGCCAAACTTGGCCATGAGCTCCGGGGCCACCTTTTCCTTGTAGAACTCCTGCATGCGTGACATGTTTATATCCTTCAGTGACGTGCCGGTTATGCCGCTGGGCTTGGAATGGGGGACTTGTTTGAGGCGAAGACGCGTTGTTTGTCGCCTCCATCGCCCAACTTGATTTGAACCCGGTCTGCCTTTTGGGTCTCGGGATTGAAGATGGCCACATTCGACTGGTCGATGGGCATGGCCTTGTCGACGATTCCACCCTGCAGTCCCTTCATGGGGTTGGGCCGCTGGTGCTTCTTCACAATGTTGATGCCCTCGACAACCAAGTGGCTGTCATTGACGCGACGAAGGACAACACCCCGTTTGCCCTTGTCTCGGCCTGTAATGACGATGACCTCATCGCCCTTTCGGATTTTGTTCATTGTCTCGCTACCTTTTGCAAATCAATCAGAGAACCTCGGGTGCGAGTGAGACGATTTTCATGAATCTCTCGGTTCGCAGTTCGCGGGTTACAGGTCCAAAAATTCGAGTGCCGATGGGCTCCAGTTTTGTATTGAGCAGCACAGCGGCATTGCCGTCGAATCGAATGAGCGAGCCATCGGGGCGGCGAACGCCCTTGGCCGTGCGAACGACGACGGCGTTGTAGATCTCGCCCTTTTTGACACGGCCACGTGGGGCGGCGTCTTTGATCGAGACCTTGATGATGTCACCCACACCGGCATAGCGGCGTTTGGAGCCCCCAAGCACCTTGATACACATTACTGAACGGGCGCCGGTATTGTCGGCGACGTCCAGACGCGATTGCATCTGAATCATGCTGATTCCTTCATTCAACGAGTCAACAGCGGAAGGTCCTGCTCCCAACTTTGCTAATTCGAATGGAACACATGCCAGAACCGCTTGGCTTGCATTCAACTCGGCGCCGCTTCGAACTCCAGCCGGCGCTTTTCAGCCAGTTTTGGGCCCGTGTTCAAAAAACGCGGGGAGAAAACTACGAAGCCGGTGATTTTATCCTACAAACAGCCTATTCTTTTCAATTCGCTCAAAAATGCATCCAAGCCCGGGGTGCTAGACCACCACCGCCTTGGCCACCAGCTTGGTGACGGTCCATGACTTGGTTTTTGAAATGGGGCGGGTCTCGGCGATTTCAACCGTGTCCCCCATTCCAATGCCGTCCTGCTCGACGTGGGCGTGGTATTTCTTAGAGCGCCCTATAAACTTCCCGTACATCGGGTGCTGAATGCGTCGCTCCACCAAGACCGTGACGGTTTTCTGCATCTTGTCACTGACAACGCGGCCCACGAGCGTACGAGTGAGTGAGGGCTGTTGGCTCATGCTGCTTTCCTCTGGCGAATAATGGTTTTCACCCTGGCAATCTCACGGCGAACGCGCGACATCTGGGCCGTGTTGCTGAGTTGCTGGGTGCCATGCTGCATGCGCAGGTTGAAATGCGCGCGCAGCAACGACTCGAGTTCTTGACCAAGCTCGGTGTCGGACTTGGTTCGAAGTTCTGACGATTTCATCTTGTTCTGCTCCTATCGGCCCACCTGACGAACGACAAAGGTCGTCGACAAGGGCAGTTTGGCGGCCGCAAGCCGAAAGGCCTCTCTCGCCAAGGTCTCATCGACGCCATCCATCTCGTAGAGAACTTTGCCCGGCTGTATCTCGGCCACGTAGTACTCGGGGTTGCCTTTTCCGTTGCCCATGCGAACCTCGGCCGGCTTTCGAGAAATTGGCTTGTCCGGAAAAATACGAATCCAGATGCGGCCACCTCGCTTGATGTGGCGTGTCATGGCGCGTCGGGCGGCCTCGATCTGGCGGGAAGTCAGGCGGCCGCGGGCTGTGGCCTTGAGCCCAAACTCACCGAATGAAACCGATGCCCCACGGGTCGCGAGGCCAGTATTTCGGCCTTTCTGTTCTTTGCGGTACTTGCGACGTGCTGGTTGCAGCATTTCTAGCCTCTGTTAAATACTTTAATTGGAGGGCTTCTCGGCAGCGGCCGCAGAAACCTTTCGCACACGTTTCACGGCGGGCTTGGGCGCATCGGCTGACTCGCCCTCGACCTTGAGTTTCTTTGCGGCAGGCGCTCGACGCGTCTTTTTTTCCTCTTTTGGCTCGGCCACGGGAGCGGCCTCTGCCACGGGAGCGTCGCCGCGCCCAAGGGTGTCGCCTTTGTAAACCCAGACCTTGACACCAATGATTCCGTAGGTGGTCGAGGCCTCGGCAAAGCCGTAGTCAATGTCTGCGCGGAGGGTATGGAGAGGCACGCGGCCTTCGCGATACCACTCGGTCCTGGCGATCTCCGCCCCATTGAGACGACCTGAACTCATGATCTTGATTCCCTGGGCACCGAGTCGCATGGCATTTTGCATCGCGCGCTTCATGGCACGGCGGAACATGATGCGCTTCTCGAGCTGCTGCGTAATCGACTCAGCAATGAGCTGCGCATCGACCTCGGGCTTACGAATCTCTTCGATATTCACATGAACGGGAACGCCCATCATGTTGGAGAGTTGTGTCTTGAGGGCCTCGATGTCCTCGCCTTTTTTGCCAATCACCACGCCTGGGCGGGCACTGAAGATGGTGATCTTCGCATTCTTGGCAGGGCGCTCAATAAGGACCCTTCCAACTGCAGCGCTCTTGAGGCGACGCTTGAGGAAGTCACGGACTTGGATGTCCTCGTTGAGCATCTTGCTGTAGTCGCGTGGACTGGCGTACCAACGGGATGCCCAGTTTCGTGAGACAACGAGGCGGAATCCTGTGGGATGTATTTTCTGACCCATATTCTCTTGGTCCTTAGTTTCCGACGGTAACGCTGATGTGACAGGTGGGCTTTTCGATGCGGACCCCCCGGCCTTTGGCTCGCGCCGAGAAGCGACGCATCTTGGTTCCGCGCTCAACAGTGATGGCAGTGACCTTCAACTCGTCGATGTCAGCGCCATCGTTGTGCTCGGCGTTTGCAATTGCCGACTCCAGAACCTTCTTGACGATGCCCGCAGCCTTCTTGGGCGTAAAGGTCAGCGTGTTGAGGGCCTGCTCGACGGGCTTGCCCCGAATGAGGTCGGCCACAAGTCGTCCCTTCTGGGCCGAGAGCCTGACTCCTCTGAGTTTTGCTGAAGTTTCCATTGGGATCCTTGTCTCTTCGGCTTGGCTTACTTCTTGGCCTTCTTGTCGGCCGCATGGCCTTTGAAGGTACGTGTGAGGGCAAATTCGCCGAGTTTATGGCCGACCATGTTGTCGCTTACGAAGACAGGCACATGCTGCTTGCCATTGTGAACAGCGATGGTGAGGCCAACAAACTCGGGAAGGATGGTCGATCGACGCGACCATGTCTTGATGGGTCGCTTGTCTTTGGACTCCACCGCGATCTCCACCTTCTTGAAGAGATGGTCATCGACGAAGGGCCCTTTTTTTGCGGAACGTGCCATGTCTGTCGCTTTCCTCTAGCCTTATTTGCGCTTGTGACGGCTGGTCACAATCATTGAGTTGGTGCGCTTGTTGCGGCGCGTCTTGTATCCCTTGGTGGGCGTGCCCCATGGGCTGACCGGCTCACGGGCCTCGCCGGTGCGACCCTCACCACCACCGTGTGGGTGATCCACCGGGTTCATGGCCACGCCACGGACAGTGGGGCGAATGCCTCGCCAACGAATGGCACCAGCCTTACCAAACTGACGAAGATTGTGCTCACCGTTGCTGACTTCGCCCATGGTGGCGCGGCACTCGATGTGCACCCGACGAATCTCGCCGGAACGCAAACGAACCTGGGCGTAGCTTCCCTCTCGGGCCAAAAGCTGTGCGCTGCCACCGGCCGAACGGGCAAGCTGGGCCCCTTTTCCTGGGAGCATCTCGATGCAGTGAATCGTGGATCCGACCGGAATGTTGCGAATCGGCAGGGTGTTTCCGGGTCGAATGGGCGCCTCAGAGCCGTTCATCAGCTCGGTACCCACTTCAATGCCCTTTGGCGCGATGATGTAGCGGCGCTCGCCGTCGGCATAGCAGAGCAGCGCGATATGGGCGCTGCGGTTGGGGTCGTACTCAATCCGTTCGACCTTGGCCGGAATGCCATCTTTGGTGCGACGAAAATCGATGATTCGGTAGTGCTGCTTATGACCGCCTCCACGATGACGCGTGGTGATGCGGCCATTGTTGTTGCGGCCTGCAGTTTTGGACTGCGACTCGGTCAGGGATTCAACAGGGCGGCCCTTGTAGAGGTGGGGGTGAACCACCTTGACCATTGCACGTTGGCCCGCCGAGGTGGGCTTGAGCTTAACGATAGGCATTACGCGGCCTCCCCAGCAAAGTTGATTTCCTGCCCTGCCGCCAAGCTGACATAGGCCTTTCGCGCATGGCTGCGGCGTCCGTTGAAGCGGCCGTAGCGAATGGGTTTGCCCTTGACGTTCAACACAGCAACGCTCTGAACCTGAACCTTAAAGAGCAGCTCAACTGCCGCTTTTATTTCGGGCTTGGTAGCATCCTGGAGGACGCGGAAGGCCACCTGGTTGTTCTGCTCACCAATCTGGGTGCTCTTTTCAGAGACGATGGGCGAGAGCAGTACTTTCATGAGTCGCTCTTGATTCATGCGAACATCTCCTCGAAACGAGCGAGTGCGGCGCGGGTCAGCAAGACCTTGTCGAAGTAGACCAGTGACAAGGGGTCGGCTGCCTCGGGCTCGACCACGGCAATGCTCTGAAGATTGCGGGCGGCCAAGTAGAGGGACTCATCGACATTGTCGGTCACGAGGAGCACAGAGGCCATTCCCATCTGCTTGAGTTTCTCAGCAACCAGCTTGGTCTTTGGGGCCTCGACCTCAAACTTCTCGACAACCGCAAGTCGGCCTTCGCGCGCCAACTGGGAGAGGATGGACCGAACTCCTGCTCGGTACATCTTCTTGTTGAGCTTGTGGCTGAAGTTTTCTTCGGGCGAGTTGGGGAAGACCTTGCCGCCTCCACGCCATAGCGGGCTGGATGCACGACCCACGCGGGCACGACCCGTGCCTTTTTGACGCCAAGGCTTCTTGGTGGATTTGTTGACTTCGCTGCGGTCCTTCTGGGCGCGGTTGCCACTACGGGCATTGGCCTGGTAAGCCACCACCACTTGATGAATCAATGGCTCGTTGTAATCACGATTGAAGACAACGTCATTGGCCTGCACTTTACCGGCGGCTTGGCCGGCATCGTTTAATAGAGTGAGTTCCATGGGGCGCCGTCCTTATGCCTTGGGTGCCACGCGAACCGCGGGACGGATCATGACTTGGCCGCCCTTGGAACCCGGCACGGCGCCTTTGATAAGAAGTAGCTGCCGAGCAACATCCACGCGAGCAACCTCGAGGTTTTGCGCCGTGCGGCGAGCCTGGCCATCGTGTCCCGGCATCTTCTTGCCAGGGAAGACACGGCCGGGATCCTGGGCCATTCCGATTGATCCCGGGACATTGTGTGACCGTGAATTACCGTGCGAGGCACGCTGGGAGGCGAAGTTGTGTCGTGCGATGGTTCCCGCGAACCCCTTGCCCTGGGTCGTTCCAGTGACATCAACCTTTTGACCAGCCGAGAAGATTTCTACACTGAGGACCTGGCCCGCGGTCAGTCCAGAGATCGCATCGGGGGCGACCGGAAACTCGCGCATGACCGACCCAGCCTGAACGCCCGCCTTGGCGTAGTGACCCGCTTGGGGTTTGGTCACGCGCGAAGCGCGTTTTTCACCGTAGGCGAGTTGAACGGCAGTGTAGCCGTCGGTCTCAACCGACTTGAGTTGGGTTACACGGTTGTTTGACACGTCAATGACGGTAACGGGAATGGTGTCCCCATCGTCCGTAAAAATACGGGTCATACCAACCTTGCGACCAAGAAGTCCAAGGCTCATTTTTTCTCCGATCCTGGCTACGATTGGCCAGGGCTAAGTAAACTTTTTTCTAAAACTTCCCGGTAATTCCGGAAAGCCTTCTATTTTATACAACAATCGATGGCCTTGACAAGATCCAGCGGCCCCCGGCTTCGAGGGGCCCAGCAGATCGAGCGGGTTACTGCAGCTTGATCTCGACGTCTACGCCGGCGGGGAGATCCAGCTTCATGAGGGCGTCGACCGTCTTGTCGGTGGGATCCACGATGTCCATCAGGCGCTGGTGTGTTCGCAGCTCAAACTGGTCACGCGAAGTCTTGTTGACATGCGGGCTGCGCAGGATGTCGAAACGACGAAAACGCGTGGGGAGGGGAACAGGGCCCCGAACCACCGCGCCGGTGCGCTTGGCGGTGTCGACGATCTCAAGGGCCGACTGGTCAATGAGCTTGTAGTCGAAGGCTTTGAGTCGTATACGAATCTTTTGCTGCATTTGCTTCTCCAAAAAGAGCGTCTAAAGAGCGGGCCCACACACTTGGGAACAGGGGGCGGGCGGGCCATGCCGCCCCCGATCGACTCTTGAGTTTCTTACTCGATGACTTTAGCGACGACGCCTGCGCCGACGGTTCTGCCGCCCTCGCGGATGGCAAAGCGCAGGCCCTGCTCCATGGCAATCGGGGCAATCAAGGTGACAACCATCTTCACATTGTCACCAGGCATGACCATCTCCGTGCCCGAGGGCAACTCCACCGAACCCGTCACATCGGTCGTGCGGAAGTAAAACTGCGGGCGGTAGTTGTTGAAAAACGGCGTGTGGCGCCCACCCTCTTCTTTAGAGAGCACATAAACCTCACACTCAAACTTGGTGTGCGGTGTGATCGAACCGGGCTTGGCCAGCACCTGACCACGCTCGACCTCCTCACGCTTGGTACCACGCAGCAACACACCCACGTTGTCACCAGCCTGGCCCTGATCGAGCAGCTTGCGAAACATCTCCACACCCGTGCAGGTCGTCTTGACCGTGGGCTTGATCCCCACAATCTCAATCTCCTCACCCACCTTCACAATCCCACGCTCCACACGGCCAGTCACCACCGTGCCACGGCCCGAGATCGAAAACACATCCTCAATAGGCATCAAAAACGCACCATCAATCGCACGCTCCGGCGTCGGAATGTACGAGTCAAGCGCCTCGGCCAGCCTCATGATCGCGCCCTCGCCCAGATCCCCCTTGTCGCCCTCGAGCGCCAACTTGGCCGAGCCCTTCACAATCGGGGTGTCATCACCAGGAAATTCATACTTCGAGAGCAACTCACGCACTTCCATCTCAACGAGCTCCAACAACTCCGCATCGTCGACCATGTCGCACTTGTTCAAAAACACAACGATGTAAGGCACACCCACCTGACGGGCCAACAAAATGTGCTCACGCGTCTGCGGCATCGGACCATCGGCAGCCGAACACACCAAAATCGCTCCATCCATCTGCGCAGCACCCGTGATCATGTTCTTCACATAGTCAGCATGCCCCGGACAGTCCACATGCGCATAGTGACGCGACTGCGTCTCATACTCCACATGCGCCGTGTTGATCGTAATGCCACGCGCCTTCTCCTCAGGCGCCGCATCAATCTGATCGTACCCCTTGGCCTCACCACCAAACTTCGACGACAACACCGTCGTAATCGCCGCCGTCAACGTCGTCTTCCCATGGTCCACATGACCAATCGTCCCAACATTCACATGCGGCTTCGTACGCTCAAACTTGCCCTTGGCCATGCCTTCAATCCTTTCTTCTAATGTTCTTTAATCGTGCGGTTGCTAATTCAGTGAGTCTATTGGTGCTTCTCTATCAGTGATTCTCTGGGACTGCTATTTGGTGCGGCTCGACATCACCGCTTCGGCCACGTTCTTCGGCGCCTCGGAGTAGTGCTTAAACTCCATGGTGTAGGTGGCTCGTCCCTGGGTCAGAGACCGCAGAGTGGTGGAGTAACCAAACATCTCAGCAAGAGGAACCTCTGCCTTGATCGTTTTTCCCCCGCCGGGCATGTCGTCCATCCCCTGAACCATTCCACGCCGTGAGGAGAGATCTCCCATCACCGTGCCCGCATAGTCCTCGGGTGTCTCTACTTCGACCGACATCATGGGCTCGAGCAAGACTGGGTTCGCCTTGCGCATGCCGTCTTTGAAACCCATGGAGGCAGCCAACTCGAAGGCAATCTGCGAGGAGTCCACATCGTGATAGGAGCCGTCGAACAGTGTGACCTTGATGTCGACCACGGGGAAGCCGGCGAGGACGCCTGCGTTCATGGTGTCTTGGCAGCCTTTGTCCACAGAGGGAATGAATTCCCTGGGCACAACACCGCCCTTAATGGCATCGACAAACTCATAGCCCTTGCCCTCGGTCTGGGGGTCGAGCTTGAGCCAGACGTGGCCATATTGACCTTTACCACCCGACTGCTTGACGTACTTGCCCTCGATCTCGACTGGCTTGCGAATCGTCTCTCGATAGGCCACCTGGGGCTTGCCAACTGTGGCTTCCACACCGAACTCACGCTTCATTCGATCGACAATAATTTCGAGGTGCAGCTCACCCATTCCAGAGATGATGGTCTGGCCCGACTCCTCGTCGGTTCGGACGCGGAATGAAGGGTCTTCCTTGGCCAGGCGGTTGAGCGCAATGCCCATCTTCTCCTGGTCGGCCTTGGTCTTGGGCTCGACAGCCTGCGAAATCACCGGCTCCGGAAATTCCATTCGCTCGAGAATGATCTCGGAATCGGGGTCGCAGAGGGTCTCGCCGGTGGTGACCTCTTTGAGGCCGACCGCGGCGGCGATGTCGCCGGCGAGAATCTCGGAAATCTCTTCGCGATTGTTTGCGTGCATCTGCAAGAGTCGACCAATCCGCTCCTTCTTTCCCTTAATTGGGTTCAGAACGGTGTCGCCCGACTTGAGCACGCCGGAATAAACACGAATGAATGTGAGCTGACCAACAAAGGGGTCACTCATCAGTTTGAAAGCCAAGGCGGAGAACTTCTCTTTGTCATCGGCCTTGCGGCTTGCGGGCGCGCCGTCGGGGTCTGTGCCCGATACGGGGGGAATATCGACAGGGCTGGGAAGGAATTGGATGACCGCATCGAGCATCCGCTGGACGCCCTTGTTCTTAAAGGCTGTGCCGCAGAGCATGGGCTGGATCTCACCCGCAATCGTGCGTGCACGAATGCCCTCGTGAACCTGCTCCTCGCTCAAGTCGCCATTCTCGAGATAGCCATTCATGAGGGTCTCGCTCGACTCGGCCGCGGCCTCCAACATCTTCTCGCGCCACTCTTTGGCGGTGGCCGCCAATTCGGAGGGGATGTCCATATAATCAAACTTGGTGCCTTGGCTGGCCTCGTCCCAGAGAATGGCCTTCATCTTGATGAGGTCGATGACCCCCTTGAAGTTCTCCTCCGCACCGATGGGAATCACAATCGGCACAGGATTCGCACGAAGCCGGGTCTTCATCTGGTCGACCACTTTGAAGAAGTTCGCGCCGGTGCGATCCATCTTGTTGACGAAGGCAAGGCGAGGCACCTTGTACTTATTGGCTTGCCGCCAGACGGTCTCAGACTGTGGCTGGACACCACCCACCGCACAGTAGACCATGCAGGCCCCGTCGAGAACACGCATGGACCGCTCGACTTCGATGGTGAAGTCGACGTGCCCCGGGGTATCGATAATGTTGATGCGATGCTCGGGCAGGCTCGAGTCCATGCCTTTCCAGAAACAGGTGGTCGCCGCAGAGGTGATGGTGATGCCACGCTCTTGCTCCTGCTCCATCCAGTCCATGGTGGCGGCGCCGTCGTGGACCTCGCCAATCTTGTGATTGACCCCGGTGTAGAAAAGAATTCGCTCGGTCGTGGTGGTCTTGCCTGCGTCAATGTGGGCACTAATACCAATGTTGCGGTAGCGGTCGATCGGAGTTTTTCGGGCCATGAAACGTCCTATCTAAATGGTGATTGGAAGCCGAGGGGTCGGTTTCGAATCAGAAACGGAAGTGGGAGAAGGCTTTGTTGGCCTCTGCCATGCGGTGGACTTCGTCACGCTTTTTCACCGCGCCACCGCGACCCTCAGCGGCCTCGAGCAACTCACCGGCCAGGCGAAGATTCATTGATTTCTCTCCGCGCTTCTTTGCAGCTTCGCGCAGCCAACGCATAGCGAGTGCGGAACGACGCGATGGGCGCACCTCGACTGGGACCTGATAGTTGGCGCCACCCACCCGTCGGCTCTTGACCTCGACCATCGGTTTGGCGTTGTTCAATGCCTGCTGAAAGATTTCAATGGGGTTCTTTTTGGCAACCTTCTCGATGTGATCGAGCGCGCCGTAGACAATGCGCTCAGCCACGGCCTTCTTGCCGTGAAGCATGACCACATTCATAAACTTGGAGACTTCTTCGCTGCCGAATTTCGGATCGGCAAGGATGATGCGCTTGGGCACCTCACGACGACGGGGCATGTTCTTTCCTTTATTGATTCAGTTGGGTTCGACCCAGCCCGCTTGGCCAATTCCTTGGCCGCAGGCCCTTACTCCATCGCGCACCATTGCACGATGGTCTGTACGACTTAAGACTTCTTGGGACGCTTAGCGCCGTATTTCGAGCGCGACTGCTTCCGATCCTTTACGCCTTGCAGATCCAAAGATCCACGGACGATGTGATAACGAACACCAGGCAAATCCTTTACACGGCCACCGCGAATCAGAACCACCGAGTGCTCCTGAAGGTTGTGGCCTTCGCCACCGATGTAACTAATGACCTCGAAGCCATTGGTGAGGCGAACCTTGGCCACCTTCCGAAGCGCTGAGTTCGGCTTCTTCGGTGTGGTGGTGTAGACGCGTGTGCAGACTCCCCTGCGCTGGGGGCAAGACTCGAGCGCTGGGCTCTTGCTCTTGATGGTCTCAGAGGTTCTCGGCTTGCGAACCAACTGGTTAATGGTGGGCATGAAATCGGTCCTTCGCTTTATTCTTAAAAATGGGGAAAAGCCCTCGAGTCTCGGTCTTTTCCCCTAGGCTGTCAAGCGGATTCTCCCGTTCCTGACTCGGTCGTGGCGTCCTCGTCGCCACTGGCTCCACCAGAGAACAAGGCTTCGGCCTCCAGTGCAGCCTGTTCGGCGAGGCTTTTGGCCTCGGCGGCTTCGGCCACCTCGCGCTCCTTGCGGGCCCGGTGGTAAGCCAATCCAGTTCCGGCGGGAATGAGTCGACCGACAATCACGTTCTCCTTGAGGCCCCGAAGGTCGTCTTGCTTGCCCATGATGGCCGCCTCGGTGAGGACTCGGGTGGTCTCCTGGAAGGAGGCCGCCGAGATAAAGGAGTCGGTGGATAGAGAGGCCTTGGTGATTCCCAAGAGCAGGTTGTCGTAGAGTGCCGCACGCTTGCCATCGGCCAGTGCGCGGTCGTTCTCCTCGAGCAACTCGGAGCGCTCGACCTGCTCACCGGGAATGAATTTCGTGTCGCCCGGATCGGTGACCTGCACCCGACGAAGCATCTGACGAACAATCACCTCGATGTGCTTGTCATTGATCTTCACACCCTGAAGTCGATAAACGTCCTGCACTTCATCGACGATGTAGCGGGCCAAGGCTTCAATTCCGAGCAGACGAAGGATGTCCTGTGGATCGGCCGGGCCATCGACGATCATCTCGCCCTTGTTGACGATCTGACCGTCGTGGACCAGAACACTCTTCTCTTTCGGAATGAGGAACTCCTGCGAGACACCATCCATGTCCGTGATGACCAGACGCTGCTTGCCCTTGGTGTCTTTTCCAAAAGAGACAGTTCCGGTGACGTCGGCCAGCATGCCCGCATCCTTGGGGGAACGGGCCTCGAAGAGCTCCGCAACGCGGGGCAATCCACCGGTGATGTCGCGGGTCTTCTGCGACTCCTGAGGAATTCGAGCCAGAACATCGCCCACGGCAACGTCTTGACCATCGCGCACCGTAATGAGGGCGCCCACTGGGAAACTGATGTTGACCGAGTGATCGGTTCCGGCGATCTTGACCTCTTCACCCGAGGCATCAATAAGGCGGACCTGAGGCCGCACGCCCTTGCTGGCCGCACTGCGTCGCTTGGCATCGATGACCACCAGGGTCGAGAGCCCAGTGACATCATCAATTTGCTTGGCGACAGTAACGCCCTCTTCGACATTCTCGAATCGGATCTTGCCCGCGTACTCGGTGATGATGGGTCGAGTCAGTGGGTCCCAGGTTGCGAGGATCGTGCCGGCCTTTGCCGCTGCGCCGTCAACGAAGGTCAGGGTTGCGCCATAAGGCACCTTGTGGCGCTCGCGCTCACGGCCATTGTCATCTGCAATCATGACCTCACCGGAACGAGAGATCACGACAGGCTCCCCCTTGGTGTTGGTGATGTAACGCATGGTCGATGTAAAGCGCACGGTGCCGTTGGACTTTACCTCAATGCTTGACTGAGCGGCGGTTCGCGACGCAGCACCACCAATGTGGAAGGTGCGCATGGTCAGCTGGGTTCCGGGCTCGCCGATCGATTGGGCGGCAATCACGCCCACAGCTTCGCCGACGTTGACCAGGTGGCCGCGGCCAAGGTCGCGACCATAGCATTTGGCACAGAGTCCAAAGCGCGTGCCGCAAGTCAATGGGGTGCGCACGCGAACCTCGTCAATTCCGAGCCGCTCGATGGCATCGACTGCATCCTCATCGAGGACGACACCCAATTCGACCAGGGTCTCCTGGGTCTCGGGGTGGACGACCTCGCTGGCGGTGACGCGGCCCAGCACCCGGTCCCGAAGGGCCTCGATGACCTCGCCGCCCTCGACCAGGGCCTTCATGGTGATGCCATTGTCGGTTCCGCAGTCGTCCTCGATGACCACGAGGTCTTGGGTGACATCCACAAGGCGCCGAGTGAGGTAGCCCGAGTTGGCGGTTTTCAGTGCTGTGTCGGCCAGGCCTTTGCGAGCACCATGTGTAGAAATAAAGTACTGGAGAACGTTGAGGCCCTCGCGGAAGTTGGCCGTGATGGGCGTCTCGATGATGGAGCCATCGGGCTTGGCCATCAGGCCGCGCATACCCGCCAACTGGCGAATCTGGGCTGCAGAACCTCGGGCACCCGAGTCGGCCATCATGTAGATGGAGTTGAAAGACTCTTGGCGGACATCGGCCCCCTTGCGATCCTTCACGACCTCACCGGCGAGTTGATCCATCATGGCCTTGCCGACCTGGTCGCCTGCACGGCCCCAGATGTCAACGACCTTGTTGTAGCGCTCACCTGCCGTGACAAGACCCGAGGCGTATTGCTGCTCAATCTCTTTGACCTCTGACTCGGCCTTCGAGAGGATGTCGGTCTTCTGCGCAGGAACAAGCATGTCGTCCACGCAGATCGAGATGCCTGCGCGGGTGGCCAATGCAAAGCCCGACTGCAGCAATTTGTCGGCCAGGATCACCGTTGCCCTGAGACCGCAGCGACGGAACGAGGCATTGATCAGGCGTGAGATCTCTTTCTTCTTGAGCGCCTTGTTCATGTGCGAGAAAGGCAGGCCCTCGGGAAGGATACGGGATAGCAAGGCCCTTCCCACGGTGGTCTCGTAGCGAACGAGTTTGGCCTGGGCTGCGCCAGTTTCACGATCGAGGGCGGACTCTTCAACACGAACCTTGATCTTGGTGGCGAGTTCAACCTCTTTGGCCGCGTAGGCACGCTCGACCTCTGTCACGTCCGCAAACATCATGCCCTCGCCACGTCCGTTGACCTTCTCTCGAGTGGCGTAGTAGAGGCCAAGAACGATGTCTTGAGAGGGGACAATCGAGGGCTCGCCGTTCGAGGGGAAGAGCACATTGTTGGAGGCCAGCATCAGGGTGCGGGCTTCCATCTGGGCCTCGAGTGAGAGCGGCACGTGGACAGCCATCTGGTCACCGTCGAAGTCGGCGTTGAAGGCCGCACAAACCAACGGATGCAGTTGAATGGCTTTGCCCTCGATGAGCACGGGCTCGAATGCCTGAATACCAAGGCGGTGAAGCGTGGGTGCACGGTTGAGCATCACAGGATGCTCACGGATCACCTCCTCGAGGATGTCCCATACCTCGGGCACCTGCTGCTCAACCAATTTCTTGGCCGCCTTGATCGTGGTGGCCATTCCGCGCAACTCAAGCTTGTTGAAGATGAAGGGCTTGAAGAGCTCGAGCGCCATTAGCTTGGGCAGGCCGCACTGGTGCAGTTTGAGGGTGGGGCCCACCACAATGACGGATCGGCCCGAATAGTCGACCCGCTTTCCAAGAAGGTTCTGACGGAAACGACCACCCTTGCCCTTGATCATGTCAGCCAGGGACTTGAGCGCCCGCTTATTCGCACCCGTCATGGCCTTGCCACGGCGGCCGTTATCGAGCAGTGAATCAACCGACTCCTGCAACATGCGCTTCTCATTGCGAACAATGATCTCGGGCGCACGCAGCTCGAGCAGACGTTTTAGGCGGTTGTTGCGATTAATTACGCGACGATAGAGGTCGTTGAGATCGGATGTCGCGAATCGTCCACCGTCCAAGGGGACCAACGGGCGAAGCTCAGGCGGCAACACAGGCAGCACCTGCATCACCATCCAGTCGGGCTTCACGCCCGATTTGGAGAAACCCTCCAACACCTTGAGTCGCTTGGCGATCTTCTTAATCTTTGCGTCGGACGAGGTCTCGGCCAGGTCTTTGCGCAGTTGCTCGATTTCTCTCTCGAGATCAATCGAGGAGAGCAATGCAGCGACACCCTCTGCTCCCATCTGGGCAACAAATTCGCCATCGCCGTATTGCTCCACCTTGGCCAGGTAGTCGTCTTCAGACATGATCTGGCCTCGCTTGAGCGGGGTCATGCCGGGCTCCACCACGACATAGGCCTCGAAATAGAGGACGCGCTCGATATCCCGCAGTGTCATGTCAAGCACCATGCCGAGGCGCGAGGGGAGGGACTTTAGAAACCAGATATGGGCAACCGGACTCGCCAATTCAATGTGGCCCATGCGCTCACGGCGGACCTTTGCGAGCGTGACCTCGACGCCACACTTCTCGCAAATGACACCGCGATGCTTGAGGCGCTTGTATTTGCCACAGAGGCACTCATAGTCCTTGACCGGTCCAAAGATCTTTGCGCAGAAGAGGCCATCGCGCTCGGGCTTGAAGGTTCGGTAGTTGATGGTCTCTGGCTTCTTGACCTCACCAAAAGACCATGAACGAATCTTGTCGGGGGAGGCCAGGCCAATGCGGATGGCATCGAACTGCTGGTCTTGCTGGACCTGCTTGAATAGATCGAGTAGAGCTTTCATTGTGCGAGTTCCCTTTTGATCAGTTGCGTTCGAGGTCGATGTCAATGCCCAGAGAGCGGATCTCTTTGACCAAGACGTTGAAGGATTCAGGCATGCCAGCGTCGATGACGTGGTCTCCCTTGACAATGTTTTCGTAGACCCGGGTTCGGCCTGCCACATCGTCGGATTTGACCGTGAGCATCTCCTGGAGCGTGTAGGCGGCACCATAAGCCTCCAGTGCCCAGACCTCCATCTCTCCAAAGCGTTGACCACCAAACTGGGCCTTGCCGCCCAGGGGCTGCTGGGTCACCAACGAGTACGGGCCGGTCGATCGGGCGTGCATCTTGTCATCGACCAGGTGGTGGAGCTTGAGCATGTGCATATAGCCCACAGTGGTGGTTCGGTCGAATGAATCACCAGTGCGCCCATCGTAGAGTTGAACCTGTGTGCGAGTGGTCGTGAGACCAATTCTCTGGGCAATGTCAGCGGGATAGGCCAGCTGCAACATCTGGCGAATCTCGTCCTCTTTGGCGCCATCAAAGACAGGCGTTGCAAAGGGAACCCCCTTGACCAGATTTTCGGCGAGTTCTTTGATCTCTGGATCCTTGAGGCTTGCAATGTCCTCGGACTTGCCGGTGGAGTTGTAGATGGCTTCAACCGCCTTGCGCAACTCGGTCACCTGCGCCTGACGCGCGAGCATCTCGCCGATTCGTTGGCCAAGGCCCTTGGCCGCCCACCCGAGGTGGGTCTCGAGAATCTGACCAACGTTCATCCGAGAGGGCACGCCCAGGGGATTGAGAACAATATCCACGGGACGGCCGTCGGCCATGTAGGGCATGTCCTCAACGGGAACGATTCGTGAGACCACCCCCTTGTTGCCGTGCCGACCGGCCATCTTGTCGCCCGGCTGGAGGCGGCGTTTAACGGCCAGGTAGACCTTGACCATCTTCAAGACACCCGGAGGCAATTCATCGCCCTGCGTGAGTTTGCGGTGCTTCTCCTGGTAGGCGAGGTCGAACTGATGGCGCTTCTGCTCGAGTGATTCTTTCAAACCCTCGAGCTGTTGGGCTGCGGACTCGTCGGAGAGACGAATGTCGAACCAGTGGTAGCGGTCGATGTCGGCAAGGTAGTTGGCGCTGATGGCCGTGCCTTTGGCCAGCTTCTTCGGCCCGCCATTCGCGGGCTGCCCAATGAGCAGCTTCTCGATTCGCTGGAATGCGTCGGCTTCAACGATTCTCAGCTGGTCATTGAGGTCCTTGCGGAAACGACCGAGCTCATCGTCAATGATTTGCTGAGCGCGCTTATCGCGCTGGATGCCCTCGCGCGTAAAGACCTGGACATCGATAACGGTGCCACTCATTCCCGAGGGAACACGCAGCGAGGTGTCTTTCACATCGGAGGCCTTCTCGCCAAAGATGGCACGAAGAAGCTTTTCTTCCGGGGTGAGCTGGGTCTCACCCTTGGGGGTGACCTTGCCCACCAGGACGTCGCCGGCCTGGACTTCAGCGCCGATGTAGACCACACCGGCTTCATCGAGTCGGGCCAGCTGATTCTCTGAGAGGTTGGAGATGTCGCGAGTGATCTCCTCTGGGCCGAGCTTGGTGTCACGCGAGAAGACGGAGAGCTCTTCGATGTGGATCGAGGTGTAGCGATCCTCGGCCACAACACGCTCAGAGATCAGAATAGAGTCTTCAAAGTTGTAGCCATTCCAAGGCATGAATGCCACCAACATGTTCTGGCCCAGTGCGAGTTCGCCAAGATCGGTGGAGGCACCGTCGGCAATCACATCTCCGCGCAGAACCGAGTCGCCCTTGGAGACGACGGGGCGCTGATTGATGTTGGTGTTCTGGTTGGACCGTGTGTATTTGGTGAGGTTATAGATATCCACACCAGACTCACCCGCCTTGGTCTCGGAGTCATTGACCCGAATCACAATGCGACGCGAGTCAACGTAATCCACCAATCCGCCGCGCCGGGCCTGAACCACGGTGCCCGAGTCCACGGCACAAGTCCGCTCGATTCCAGTTCCCACCAGCGGCTTCTCGGGGCGCAGGCATGGCACCGCCTGGCGCTGCATGTTCGAGCCCATCAGCGCCCGGTTGGCGTCATCGTGCTCAAGAAAGGGAATGAGCGAGGCAGCGACCGACACGATCTGCGAGGGCGCCACATCCATATATTCCACGCGCTCGGGGCCAGACAGCGTGGTCTCGCCGTTGACACGGACCGAGACGAGGTCCTCGAGGAGGCGTCCCTTGTCATCGACCTCGGCATTCGCCTGTGCGATGACATAACGGCCCTCTTCGATCGCCGAGAGGTATTCAATTTGGTCGGTCACCTTGCCATCGACCACCTTGCGGTAAGGCGTCTCCAGAAACCCGTATTCGTTGAGGCGCGCGTACAAGGCCAGCGAGTTGATCAGGCCGATGTTGGGTCCCTCGGGTGTCTCGATGGGGCAAACGCGTCCGTAGTGGGTTGGGTGAACGTCGCGCACCTCGAAACCAGCCCGCTCGCGGGTGAGGCCGCCAGGGCCCAGGGCAGAGACACGCCGCTTGTGGGTGATCTCTGAGAGCGGGTTGGTCTGGTCCATAAACTGCGAGAGCTGACTGGAACCGAAGAACTCACGAATGGCCGCCGAGATGGGCTTGCTGTTGATGAGGTCGTGGGGCATGAGGTTGTCTGCCTCGGCCTGACCGAGCCGCTCCTTGACGGCACGCTCAACACGAACGAGGCCCGAGCGAAATTGGTTCTCGGCCAATTCACCGACGCAACGCACACGGCGATTGCCCAGGTGATCGATGTCATCAATTTCGCCACGGCCATTTCGCAGTTCAACCAGCACCTTGATGGTGTCGAGAATGTCCTCGTTCGAGAGGGTCATGGTGCCGAGGACCTCTTCACGGCCCAAGCGGCGGTTGAATTTCATACGACCCACCTTGGAGATGTCGTAGGAATCCTCGCTAAAGAAGAGCCGGTTGAACAAGGCCTCAACGGCATCCTCGGTGGGCGGCTCTCCGGGCCGCATCATGCGATAGATCGCCACGCGAGCGGAGAGTTGATCTGGGGTCTCATCGAGGCGCAGCGTTGATGAGATGTATGGGCCGTGGTCAAGGTCGTTGATGTAGAGGCTTGAGAAATCACGAATTTTGGCGTCGCGCAGCTTGGCCAAGAGCTCGTCGGAGATTTCGTCGTTGGCCTTGGCCAAGAGCTCACCGGTCTCTGCATCCACCACGTTCGTGGCCAGCACACGACCAACAAGAAAGTCGTCCGGCACGCTGATTCGCTTGAGCCCAGCTTTTTCAATGTCGCGAATGTGCTTCGCATTGATGCGCTTGTCTCTCGGCACGAGGACATTGCCGTCTTTGTCGGTGATGTCGAACCGCGCCTGCTCCCCCTTGAGGCGCTCGGCGACCAGCTCCATTTGGGCGCCTTGCGGCATGAGCTGGAAGTGGTCAAACGAGAAGAAATGCGCAAGAACCTGCTCGGGCGAAAGGCCCAGTGCCTTCATGAGGATGGTGACAGGCATCTTGCGACGACGGTCGACCCGGAAGTAGAGGATGTCTTTGGGATCGAATTCAAAGTCGAGCCATGACCCGCGGTAGGGAATGATCCGTGCCGAAAACAGCAACTTCCCAGAGCTGTGCGTCTTGCCGCGATCATGCTCGAAGAAGACACCAGGGGATCGGTGGAGCTGACTGACGATGACACGCTCGGTCCCGTTGATCACAAAGGATCCGGTATCGGTAACCAGGGGCATCTCGCCCATGTAGACCTCTTGCTCCTTGACCTCTTTAATCGTGGGCTTGGCGGCCTCACGATCGAGAATCACAAGTCGAACTCGAGCTCGCAGCGGTGCTGCAAAGGTTAGGCCACGCTGCTGGCACTCTTTCATGTCGAAGGGGGGAGTGCCCAGCTGGTAGTGAACAAACTCCAAACGCGCCAGGCCGTTGTGGCTGGTGATCGGAAAGATCGACTGAAAGGCGGCCTGCAGACCGGACTCGTCTCGACGGTTTGGTGCCGTGTCTGCCTGCAAGAAGTCGCGATAAGACTCCAACTGCGTCTCGAGGAGATACGGCACCTCGAGGACCGGAGGCCGTTTGGCGAAACTCTTGCGGATGCGCTTTTTTTCAGTGAAGTTGTAGGCCATTGATTGTCCTTGGGTCTAAATAGTTAGGGACTAACTTGGCAATGGACTCTGGCAATCGAGACTTGGGAGCTCGAACAAGAATGCCCATTGCAAAGCCAGCCCCACCGGGCATTCGCCCGGGGTGGCTGATGACTGCTGCGTTACTTGACTTCGACTTTCGCGCCCGCTTCTTCGAGCTGCTTCTTAAGCGCCTCAGCGTCTGCCTTGGAGATTCCCTCTTTGACAGGCTTGGGAGCACCGTCAACGAGATCCTTGGCTTCTTTGAGTCCCAGGCCGGTGGCAGCACGGACCACCTTGATGACCTCTACCTTCTTGTCGCCCGAGGCGGCGAGCACCACTGTGAACTCGGTCTGCTCTTCAGCAGCCGCGCCACCGGCAGCCGCGCCACCGGCAGCGGGTGCAGCCACGGCAACAGCGGTTGCAGCCGCAGATACGCCAAACTTGTCTTCCATCATCTTGATGAGCTCGGAGAGCTCGAGGACGCTCATTGAGCCCACTGCATTCAACACATCTTCTTTGGTCATTGCCATTTCAAAATCTCCAAAACAATTGGTTTAAGGGGTCGTCGATTTAAGCCTCGGCCTTGGCCCGTTGATCCCGAACGGCCGCCACAGCGCGTACAAAGCTGGTGGGGATTTCGTTGAGGGTCTGAACGAACTTGGTCGTGGGCGCCTGCATGGTTCCGAGCAGTTTGGCCAGGAGTTCCTCGCGCGAGGGCAAGGAAGCCAAGGCCTTAATGCCTTGAGCATCGATGGTGCTGTTTGGCAGTGCGCCCGCCTTAATCACCAAGTGCTCGTTGGCCCTGGAAAAGTCTTGTAGGACTTTTGCCACGGCCACGGGATCTTCGGAGACGCCATAAATGAGTGGCCCCACCATTTTGTCGGTGAGTTGCTCGAATGGCGTGCCGGCGACAGCGCGGCGAACCAGAGTGTTCTTTAAAACACGCAGGTATACGCCCGACTGCCTCGCCTTGCTACGAAGATCGGTCATGCTGGCAACGTCGAGACCACGATATTCAGCAACAACAACCGCCTGCGCCTTCGCCAGCTGGGTGGTGACGTCGTCGATCATTGCTGCCTTTTCTGCGCGGTTTAGTGCCACGGTCTACTCCTAAAGAACCCCCCAAAAATTCGGGGGGCGGTTGAAACCGGCGACCTTTGAACCAATTGACCCTTTAGGGGGCCTTGAATCCTTCGGGACCGCCATCTGCGTTGGGAGTTCTTCTCAAATTAAGCGAATACAAGACCCGCCCCAACGGTCTTTGACAACCTGAACCAAGAGGAGACGCCCGCTTGGTTCAGCCCAAAGCCTGCTAACCCGCCTGCTGCGCCAACAGCGATTGGGGTTCAATGCGAATGCCCGGTCCCATGGTTGTTGAGACGGCCACCTTTCGCAGGTAGACGCCTTTGGACGAGGCGGGCTTTGCACGATTGAGTGCCTCGATGAGTGCGACCAGGTTGCTCTTGAGCGCACCGACCTCGAAGGAGGCCTGGCCAATCGTGCAATGAATGATTCCAGCCTTGTCGGTTCGATACTGAACCTGGCCGGCCTTTGCGTTCTTTACTGCCAAAGCGACATCGGGTGTGACGGTGCCCACCTTGGGGTTGGGCATGAGTCCACGTGGCCCGAGAATCTGGCCGAGTTGTCCCACCAACCGCATGGCGTCGGGCGAGGCAATCACAATGTCGAAATCCAGATTGCCGGCCCTGATGCGCTCGGCGAGGTCGTCCATGCCGACAATCTCTGCCCCAGCGGCCTTGGCCTGCTCGGCCTTTTCGCCTTGTGCAAACACCGCAACGCGAGACGTCTTGCCAGTGCCGGATGGCAACACGATAGAACCGCGAACGAGTTGGTCGGATTTCTTGGCATCGATACCGAGTTGCACGGCCACATCCACCGACTCGGTGAACTTCGCGGTCGCACACTCTTTGGCGAGGCTTAGGGCCTCGTCGGCGCTGTAGTTTTTGGTGCGATCAACCTTTGCTCGAACCGCAGCAATTCGCTTGGGTAACTTTGACATTTAGAGTCCCTCCACGGTGATGCCCATGCTTCGGGCACTGCCGGCTATGGTCTTTATGGCTGCCTCGAGGTCGGCCGCGGTGAGGTCGGGTTTCTTGAGCTTGGCGATGTCCTCGCACTGTGCGCGAGTGATGGAGCCCACTTTGTCGCTGTGGGGCTTCGACGAGCCCTTGTCAATCTTTGCGGCCTTCTTGATGAGAATCGAGGCCGGCGGCGTCTTCATCACGAAGGTGAATGTCTTGTCTGCGAAGGCCGTAATGACGCAGGGAATGGGGAGTCCAGGCTCCATGCTCTGGGTCTGGGCATTGAATGCCTTGCAGAACTCCATGATGTTCAGACCACGCTGACCCAGTGCCGGACCAATGGGCGGCGATGGGTTCGCTTTTCCTGCAGGGACCTGCAGCTTGATATAACCGACTATCTTCTTTGCCATGATGGCTCCTATGCGAGTACTTGCGCAGGCCTGACTTGAAGCCGCCCTTCCTGCTCCTCAAAACCGGCCCCAATGCTGGCCGGACCACAACTAGAGTTTTTCGACCTGACCAAACTCCAACTCGACCGGGGTGGAGCGACCAAAAATGGTCACCGACACCCGCAGACGATTTTTTTCGTAATTCACTTCTTCCACATTGCCGTTGAAGTCGGTGAAAGGGCCTTCTTTGACGCGAACCACTTCGCCCACTTCGAAGAGGACTTTGGGTCGGGGCTTTTCAACACCCTCCTGCATCTGGGCAATGATCTTGTCAACTTCGGACTGAGAAATAGGGGTGGGCTTGCTTGCCGAGCCCCCGACAAAGCCCGTGACCTTATTGGTGTTCTTCACCAAATGCCAGGTCTGCTCATTCATTTCCATCTCAACCAGGACATACCCTGGGAAGAATCGACGCTCGGACAAAGCCTTTTGTCCGCCACGAATCTCAACGACCTCTTCAGTGGGGACGAGGATCTGGCCAAACTGGTCTTGCATGCCCGCACGATCAATTCGCTCTTGGATGGCCCGGGCCACGCTTTTCTCCATGCCTGAAAAGGCATGTACGACATACCAACGCTTGGCCATAGTTACTTCCATCCCAACAGAAGGTCGTAGAGCACCCACTCAAGCGACTTGTCGGTCAGCCAGAGAAAGAGTGCCATTACAAACACGAATAGAAAGACGATTCCGGTGGTCCGCAGGGTTTCCTTGCGCGAGGGCCAGTGAACACGACGCGCTTCGGCCTGCGACTCCCGAGCAAAAGCAATGAATTGTCGACCCGACGGGCTGACCAATCCCAAGACCAAAGAAGCCACGATTCCAGCTGCGAGCGCACCTGCGGCAGCAATTCCTTTGCCATCGTCAACAGTATAGAAGCCAACGACACCCGCCAGAAAGGCGAGCACCGCCCCAACAAGCATGAGCTTGTTTTGTAGGCTGCTGGTGTCGACGTCGGTGACCGAGCTCATTGGGCGTGGTTCCAGCAGTTCGAAGCGGTGGCAGGGGCAGAGGGAATCGAACCCCCAACCTTCGGTTTTGGAGACCGACGCTCTGCCAATTGAGCTATGCCCCTAGGCTTCGAACTGCAATCCTTTCTTACTCGATGACTTTAGCGACGACGCCTGCGCCGACGGTTCTGCCGCCCTCGCGGATGGCAAAGCGCAGGCCCTGCTCCATGGCAATCGGGGCAATCAAGGTGACAACCATCTTCACATTGTCACCAGGCATGACCATCTCCGTGCCCGAGGGCAACTCCACCGAACCCGTCACATCGGTCGTGCGGAAGTAAAACTGCGGGCGGTAGTTGTTGAAAAACGGCGTGTGGCGCCCACCCTCTTCTTTAGAGAGCACATAAACCTCACACTCAAACTTGGTGTGCGGTGTGATCGAACCGGGCTTGGCCAGCACCTGACCACGCTCGACCTCCTCACGCTTGGTACCACGCAGCAACACACCCACGTTGTCACCAGCCTGGCCCTGATCGAGCAGCTTGCGAAACATCTCCACACCCGTGCAGGTCGTCTTGACCGTGGGCTTGATCCCCACAATCTCAATCTCCTCACCCACCTTCACAATCCCACGCTCCACACGGCCAGTCACCACCGTGCCACGGCCCGAGATCGAAAACACATCCTCAATAGGCATCAAAAACGCACCATCAATCGCACGCTCCGGCGTCGGAATGTACGAGTCAAGCGCCTCGGCCAGCCTCATGATCGCGCCCTCGCCCAGATCCCCCTTGTCGCCCTCGAGCGCCAACTTGGCCGAGCCCTTCACAATCGGGGTGTCATCACCAGGAAATTCATACTTCGAGAGCAACTCACGCACTTCCATCTCAACGAGCTCCAACAACTCCGCATCGTCGACCATGTCGCACTTGTTCAAAAACACAACGATGTAAGGCACACCCACCTGACGGGCCAACAAAATGTGCTCACGCGTCTGCGGCATCGGACCATCGGCAGCCGAACACACCAAAATCGCTCCATCCATCTGCGCAGCACCCGTGATCATGTTCTTCACATAGTCAGCATGCCCCGGACAGTCCACATGCGCATAGTGACGCGACTGCGTCTCATACTCCACATGCGCCGTGTTGATCGTAATGCCACGCGCCTTCTCCTCAGGCGCCGCATCAATCTGATCGTACCCCTTGGCCTCACCACCAAACTTCGACGACAACACCGTCGTAATCGCCGCCGTCAACGTCGTCTTCCCATGGTCCACATGACCAATCGTCCCAACATTCACATGCGGCTTCGTACGCTCAAACTTGCCCTTGGCCATGCCATTACTCCCTAACAATTGACTGAACGAAAATTAAAAATCCTGGTGCCCATGACGCGGATCGAACGCGTGACCTCTCCCTTACCAAGGGAGTGCTCTACCACTGAGCCACATGGGCAGATACGCGACCAACTGATGATGCGACCAACAAATTCTTACTGGAGCGGGTGAAGGGAATCGAACCCTCGTCGTAAGCTTGGAAGGCTTCTGCTCTACCATTGAGCTACACCCGCACGCCCCAATGGTGGAGGAGGTTGGATTCGAACCAACGTAGGCGTGCGCCAACAGATTTACAGTCTGCCCCCTTTAGCCACTCGGGCACCCCTCCACGACGAACCTTAAAGTATCCGTCTTTAAGGGGTGAGTGTCAATTTACGGGGCGCTACGGATGGCCAGAAAATCGAGGGCTCGGCCACTCGGTTCGGTATAGCGAATTCGCACCGGAAGGTGGCGATCGGTGGGGTCGAGCCAGACATCGATCAGGCCCATTCGGCGGCTGTCGATGGGGTCGCTGGTGACCCGTAGGGCGGGCACCAGGATTCCGCCTGGCAGGACCAGGTCTTCTTCATCGCCCACTTGAAAGGCCACGTGTTTGAGTTCTTTATCGGTGGCCAGAGGGAAAGTGAAACGCTGGCCTGGTGCCAGGCCACCCTTCTGAGATTCCCCGATCCAGGCAATTTGAAAGACCACACTGAGTCGGTCTTGAAGCCCCGCGGGGGCGGGCACCGTTGGGCCATCGGCCTTGAGGCGTGCGGTGTTTGTGGCAGCATCAAACACGCTCTCTTGCAAGCCACGTCTCGGCGTGTTTTGGCGATACCGCTGAGGGGCCAGTCCCTCCGGCGTAAGTTTGCCTTCGCTTCGTATCTCGACCGGACCACTGACAAATGCCGAGAGCCAGCCGACCGCCCTCGCCACCAGCGCAATTTCATAGCGCTCTTCTCCGGGGTACCCAAGAACGATCTCACCGCGGCCGAGCGGCTGGCGATCCAGGCCAAACTCCCCCCAGTAGGCCTCCATTGCGAGCGCTCCCGACTTGGGCACCCGATCAATGGGTGGAGTCGGCGCACCGGCCTGCTGGGCCTGGGCTTTTTCAGTGGGGACGGGCTCAACAGCCAACGGCTCTGGCGGTGGGGACTCGGGCCGCGCGTTCTGAACGGGAGCGACCGCGCCGGCCGGGGGGATGGGCCGCACCCAGGCGAACTCGAGTGGCGGCGCTTCAATTGGCCTGGGTGTCAAGCGAAGCAACCACTGCAGATCGAGCCAGAGCAGGGCGAGCAAAAGCAGGTGTCCAAGGGTCACCCAGACGACGATTGCAGCACTGGTTCTCATTGGGCTTTCACCTTACACTGGCCCTGTGGAGAGTCCTAGTGATCCCTTCTCATTTCTACGGTCGGCCTGGCCCGAATGGTCCGGCAGTGGCCTGTCCGGTTTTGGTGTGCCGAATGCCTTTTTACCAAGCATGGACCTTGCGGAGATCGAGAAGCGAATCGCAGATCTCAAGAGCGTTGAGCATTGGCTCACCCTTAACCTAAATATGGTCAAGGCAACCCTCCAGGCCTTCGAGATCCAGCGAGGCACATTGATGAATCTGCGCGCGTTTCAGGAGAGCATGGCTCCATCGGACCATTCCGCCGACGGCCCCGCTCCCGATTCGGCAAGCCCCACCTCAACCGCCTCTGGTGTGCAAAATCCCAACGGCATGGCCATGGCCGCTGCAAGCCAGTCGGCTTGGCTCTGGAATCAGCTCCAATCCCAGTTCAATCAGATGGCGAGCCTCGCCGAATCCGGATCGGAGCCATTCGAAAAGAGCAGTGAGGGAGGGGATAAAACACCGAAGGCACAGGCACCGAAGGGGAAGACCTCGGAGTCAAGGGCCAAAGTCAGGGCCGCTTCCAAGCCAGCTGATACAGCGCGTTCAACCACAGCCCCCAAAAAACCGAGTACAAAAAAAACCTAGTCGCGCGCCCGGTTCCGCCACGCACTGACGGCCTCTCCCAATTCGGAGAGATCGGTGACGACCTTGACGCCATCGGGAATACGCCTCTGTCGCAAGGCCTGGGAGCGACCACCCGCCCAGATATCAACATGAAGTGGAAGCTTCGAGCGAAGTTCTGTGAGCCCCTGAATGACCATCGTGGGGTTGGCCACCGATGAGAAGGAGAGCGCCACCACATCGATTTCCTGAGACTTCGTCGCCAGGGCAATATCCCATATCGGTGTCTGAACACCGAGCGACAGGCATCGGCAACCCTCTAGGGCCAGCAGGGCCTCGACCATCAGTAACCCCATTCCGTGGGACTCTGTTGGGAATGTTGTGAGCAGAACACGTGGCCGGGAGGCTGGATGCGGGATGGTGCTTATCGCATTTCGAAGAACAACCTGCATGCTCTCCGTAAAGAGGTGCTCCTCATAGATTTCAAGCTGACCCCTGGCCCAGGCATCACCCACTTGGTCAATTAGCGGGGCGACCACCTCGGTCACAAAGCGGGCCAAGCCATGACGCAACACCCGCTGGCCCAGCTGCCGACGCAACTCTTCAATTTGGTGGGCCCGGGTGAGTTCCATGAACATCTCGAGGTCGGCCGCCTGGTCCCCCGAAGGGACCAGAAGTGATGACGGCAGCTGCTCCGAGAGTGCACGCAGACTTTCATCGGGCAGACCGATGATTTTCCCCGGGCGGTGGCCGGCGTCCAAGAGACGCCGAATCAGTCGAAGCCGGTCGACTTGATCCAAGGAGTAGATGCGCTCACCGAAAGCGTCTCGCTGCGGAACGGGGAAGCCATATCGACGCTCCCAGACCCTCAGAGTGTCCTTGGACAAACCCGTATCGCGCTCTACGGCAGCGATACTCAGAAAAACTGGCGATTGGACGGCTTGGTCCATGGCATTTGCCTCAAAATAACCGCATTTGTCGTAGACAATTGGTTGACGCATCTACGTTCTTGTATCTAGTATAGGTCACGGTAACTTCAATGGCTAGGACAAAATTGAAAAAGTCATTCGTCCAAAGGGATTTTCTAGTGGCTTTGGCGCTGGCCTTGGCCATCTTGGGTCTTCCAGCGGTCGCCTCGGCGAACAGCTGCCCCAGCCTCCTGAACAAGACATTCCCGAGACTCCAGGACGACGTGCCCCAGTCGCTTTGTCAATATGCAGGCAACGTGGTTTTGGTGGTCAATACCGCCAGCTACTGTGGCTTTACCAAGCAATACGAGGGCCTCGAGTCCCTCCACAAGCGCTACTCGAACAAGGGACTTGTTGTGCTGGGCTTCCCATCGAATGATTTCAGCCAAGAGCCAGGCAGCAATAAAGAGATTGCAGAGTTCTGCACCAATACCTTCTCGGTGAAGTTCCCGATGTTTGCCAAAACTGCTGTCAAGGGTCCCCAGGCCAACCCCCTCTTTGCGGACCTCATACGTCAGTCAGATGCGCCCGGCTGGAATTTCCACAAGTACCTGATCGACAGGGATGGAAAACTCTTCCGAAGCTACTCCAGCATGGTCGATCCAACCGGTCGGCGCATGGTCTCTGACATCGAGACCCTCCTCGCCCAGACCCGCTCCCCTTCTTCCGCACCAGCCCCGCAGAAAGTCCGCCAATGAACGCTCCCGAGAGAATCCTCCCCTGCACGCTTCCCGATGTGCAATCGATGAAGGACACCCGTCGACTCCCGATACAAAAGGTGGGGGTTAAGGCGCTGCGCCATCCCTGCAGAGTCGTCACATCAACGGGCAGCCAACCCTCCATCGCAACCGTTGAGATGACTGTGTCTCTGCCTGCCGAGGAGAAGGGAACCCACATGTCTCGATTTATCGAGGTATTCCAAAACTTTGAGGAGCCCTTGGATTACACATCGGTCGGACATCTAATGGACCGAATGCTGGCGCGTCTGCAGGCGGCCGATGGCTTCATGCGCATTGACTTGCCCTACTTCGTTCGCAAGGCGGCACCGGTCTCCGGTGTCGAGTCACTCATGGACTATGAAGTCAGCTGGGTGGCCGAGTCGCGGGGGGGCGCCAAGACAGTTTCACTTCGCGTGGTGGTTCCGGTCACCAGCCTCTGCCCGTGTTCGAAGAACATCTCCGACTACGGCGCCCACAACCAGCGCTCCCACGTCACCATTCATGCAGACCTAGTGGGCGCGGCTCGGGTCGAGGACATGATCGCGGCGGCCGAATCGGCCGCATCCTGTGAACTCTGGGGCTTGCTCAAGCGACCCGATGAGAAATACGTAACGGAACGCGCCTATGACAATCCAAAATTTGTCGAAGATCTGGTGAGAGACATTGCCATGAACCTCAAGGCGCACCCGGCGGTCGGCTCGTTCACGGTCGAGTCAGAGAACTTTGAGTCCATCCACAACCACTCCGCCTACGCCCTGATCGAGCATCGGGCCTGAGCGAGCGAGCATGCTCGACTCCCGCCCCCGTGTGGTCGTTGTTGGCAGTGGAATTGCTGGGCTTTCGGCTGCCTGGCACCTGCGCAAAGACTGCCATGTCACCTTGCTCGAGGCCAACGATCGGCTTGGGGGACATACCCACACCCACGAAATTGAACTCCATGGGGTTCGGGGCCCTGTCGACACCGGCTTCATCGTTTTTAACCACCGCACCTATCCTGAGATCAAGTCGTGGTTTGCGGAACTAGGGGTTCTCACCCACGCGGCCGAAATGTCCTTCTCGGTCTCTCGTGACAACAGTGGGTTCGAGTGGGCCGGGCATAGCCTGACGGGTCTGTTTGCTCAGCCCTCCAATCTGCTCTCACCGAGTTTCTGGAGGATGCTCTTCGACATCCTTCGATTCCATCGGCAGGCGCCTGCGCTCCTCGAGAAGATCGAGTCGGGTGCCCATGCCCCAATGAGTCTTGGCCAAATGCTCGAGCAGCGCGGCTACAGCCAATCGTTCCAATCGGGGTACCTCCTGCCGATGGCGGGGGCGATTTGGTCTTGCCCGGCCGAGCAAATGCGGGCCTTCCCATTTGCCAGCTTCACACGGTTCTGCGTCAATCACGGCCTCTTGCAGATTGCCAATCGGCCACAATGGTTCAGCGTATTAGGGGGGAGCCAGCGTTACATTGAGCGCATGCTCAATCGTGTCGAGCAAGAAGGGCATCGCATTGAGGTGCGGCTTGGCCACCGCGTTGAGCAACTCACTCCGATGGCCGACGGGAGTGTCAAAGTCATTGGCACCCAGGCGGATGGGTTGCCTTTTGCGCTGATCGCCAAAGGCGCGGTGCTGGCCGGCCACACCGACCAGTCCGCCAAGGTAGTGGGATTCAGTGGCCTGCCAGCGGCTGAGTTCCTCTCACAATTTCGTTATCAATCGAATACTGCCTACCTTCACACCGATGAAGCCCTAATGCCCAAGCGCAAGAATGCCTGGGCCGCGTGGAACTACCGTGCAACCCCAGGCGCCTCCACCGTTTCGGTCACATACTGGATGAATCAGCTCCAGAGTCTGCCCTTCAATGTTCCAGTGCTTGTGAGTCTCAACCCAGATTCACCACCGCTTCCAGACAAGACCATTTCACGAATGGAGTACGACCACCCGATCTTTGATTCTGCGGCCATGGCAGCACGGCAAGAGATTCTGAAGCGGCAAGGCCAGGGCCAGGTCTGGTTCGCGGGTGCATGGATGGGCTATGGTTTTCATGAGGATGGCTTCCGAAGTGGGCGCCAAGCGGCTGAAGGCCTACTGCAGCAGCTACGTCGAGAGCAAGTCGCTTCGGGAAAAGCCGATCGACTCGCAGCATGAGGCACTCCGGTTGAGCGAGTCCCACTGCCCAAGGCTCATGCGTGGACTGGTCATCCACACGCGCAAGTCGCCTCGCTTTCACCAGTTTCGAGCACGTGTCACAACAGTCCAACTTCCTCTGCGGAGCCTCGCTGCGAAGATGGCGACTCCGGGATTTGGCTGGGCAATCGATCGGTGGGCGCTTCTTTCAGTCCACCGACAAGACCACGGCGATGGACGTCCCCTGCTGGAGTGGGCAGAAGCACAACTCTTGAACGCGGGAATCACCGAGGCCGATGGGGAGATTTGGTTGAGTTGCCTGCCCCGAATGCTGGGCTATGTCTTCAAGCCAGTGAGTTTCTGGTTCTGTGAGAACAAGGCAGGAGACGTCGTTGCCATCTTGGCCGAGGTCAACAACACCTTTGGTGATCGACACGCCTACGTTCTTGATTGCCGGCCTGGATATCGAGACGGTCAAACCATCGGGCAGGAGAAACGGTTTTACGTCTCCCCCTTCTTCCCCGAACGGGGCCATTACCAGTTTCGCTTTCACCATGAAAAAAACGCTGCAGGGACCTCGTTGGCAAGAATTGAGGTCGTCGAGGGACATGGTGCCGCGCTTATCACCAGCATCAGTGGACGCACCAAGCCGCTCACCCACGCCTCTGCAAGCGCTGCGTGGATTGCCCACCCGCTCAGCAGTCTCTCCGTCATCGCACTCATTCACTGGCAGGCCCTCATTCTATGGATCAAACGCGTACCACTCTTCCCCCGGCGACCCTCAACGGTCTAAAACTTCCTCTGACTGCCCGCCTCGTGCTGGGCATGCTCGAGCGACTCCAGGTCGGACAGCTCCGTCTGGTCGCCCCCGAAGGAGAGTTCTTTTTTCAGGGCGAGAAGCGGACTGGGCTTGGGCCCGCCTGTCTGCGCATCCATGATTGGTCAGTCTTCGAGCGTGCAATCAAGCGTGGAGACATTGGCTTTGGAGAGGCCTTCATGGAGGGCCTCTGGTCCTCGCCGGATCTGGCCTGTCTGCTCAAGACACTGGCAGCCAATCGCCAGGTCATTGAGAAGGCCATCCTCGGAAACCGTTGGTTGCTGATTTTGGATCGACTTGGCCATCTGTTTCGGCGAAACACCATTCGACAGGCCAGGCGCAACATCGAGGCCCACTACGATTTGGGCAATGACTTTTATCGAATCTGGCTCGACGCCACCATGACCTACTCCAGTGCGCTTTACACGGATGCCGAGTTAACTGGTCAAACGAGCAGCGACCTCGAGGCAGCCCAGTATCGAAAGATGGACCGGGCACTCGAGATGCTCGGCCCACTCGATGAGAGCAGCCAGACGCTGGAAATCGGTTGTGGGTGGGGCGGCCTGGCCCAACGGAGGCTCTCCCAGATGCCCGGGGCCCACCTTGGGATCACCCTCTCCACCGAGCAACAAGCCTGGGCCATCAACAAACTCACAGAGGCTGGGCTCTCTAGCCGCGCGGAGATTCGTCTTCAAGACTATCGAGTCTGCCAAGGGCAGTTCGATGGGATCGTCTCAGTCGAAATGATCGAGGCGGTGGGGGAGTCTTACTGGCCGACCTATTTTGAGACCCTTCACCGCTGCCTGAAGCCTGGCAGACGCGCGGTGGTTCAGGCCATTCTTATGCGAGATGATTTGTTTGATCGCTACAGAAGTGGCCACGACTTCATTCAAAAATACATCTTTCCCGGCGGCATGCTCCTCTCGACCAAGGCTATTCGAGAAGCCTCTCATGCCGCTGGGCTAGTCGTTCAAGACGAGTTTTATTTCGGGCACCATTACGGGAAGACGCTTCATGACTGGCTGGAGACATTCAATCAACATGAACAAGAAATTCGCGCACTCGGCTATGACGATCGATTCCTTGCGATGTGGCGCTTCTACCTGGCTTACTGCGAGGCTGGTTTCTTCTCGGGCGACCTTGAGGTGGTTCAAGTCTGTCTGCAGCGGCCTGCATAGGCGAGTTCATATTGCCGCTCTCAGCGGCCTTCTGGGGGTCGCGAGCCCTGTCGCCCTCTGCTCTGTGTCGTTCTCGGGTGACCGGCCCCATCAGATTGAAACCGCCCAGGGACTGACAGCGCTCTCACCCGTCGGCAATGGCAGTCTTCGCTTTCTTGGACTGCGCATCTACGAGGCCAGCCTTTTTACTGTTCCCAGCGCCGCCGGAGAATTGAAGTTGGCTGGGCCCAATCAGGTCTTCCACCAGCCTTTCGCCCTGCAGATTCATTACGCGAGATCGATCTCGCTCGAGCAACTGGCCGAGCGTTCGATCAAAGAGATGGAAGGCCTTGGGCTTGTACCAAAGCCTTCTCGGGAGCAGTGGCTTTCACACCTCTTCAAGAGCTTTCGCGCAGTAAATGCTGGCGATCGAATCACCGGAGTCTTCCGACCCAACCGAGGTGCCAGTTTTTATCTGAATGGGGCCCTTGTTCACGAGGTCGCTGACCCTGCGTTCGCCGAGGCGTTTTTCCGCATCTGGCTGGATCCAAAAACGAGCGAGCCCGATCTGCGCCGGGCCCTTCTGGGCCTGAACTGAGTGGCCCACGCGGCCAGTACCGACTCCATCGAGGTGGGGAGCGCGCATGCAGTTCGCTACGGCTTGCCGGGACTTGTGTTGGCCTCGACCGCCTTGCCCCTTTATATGGTCACGCCCCACCTCTATGCCGGTTCAGTGGGGCTGCCCTTGGCCTGGGTGGGCTTTTGCCTGATGGCCACTCGACTCATCGACGCCATCACCGATCCAATCATCGGCCGCTGGATTGACGGCACAGCAGGTGCACGATTCGAGCGATGGATGATGCCCAGCCTGGTCGTGCTCTTGATTGGGATGGTCCTCTTACTAAGCCCCCCCGAAGGGCTTGGCCCTGGTCTTCTTATTGCCTACATGAGTCTGTGCGCGCTTCTGGTCTCGCTCTCCAATAGTGCGGCAGGGCTCGCACACCAGGCCTGGTTGGTGAGTTGGACAGCTCACCCCTCGGCGCAGGCGCAGTTGGTCACCAAACGCGAGGCCTTCACTCTCTTGGGGGTGATGATTGCGGCGGGCTTGGCCAGCCAAGAGGGCTACCCTGCGCTGCTGGCCTGGATCGTTTTCGCAACGGGAGCCTCTATCTGGGCGCTCCGAGGATTGCCCGGTCAGTCGGTGGCCCAGGACACGCCAAGCCAGTCGCTTCCGAGAGTTCCAGTTTGGCTGGGGCTGCGGCTCCTCGATTCGTCGGGGCGCGGCCTTCTGGGTGTGATGGGCCTCAATGCCCTGGCCAATGCCATTCCAGGAACCTTGTTTCTGTTTTTCGTGGCCGATCAACTCCAACTCAGTCGTCAGGCCTCGGGCCTGCTTCTCATCGGCTACTTTCTCGCCGCGGCCGTATCCATGCCCCTCTGGCAGTCCTTGCTGCGTCAACACGCTGCTTCGGTGGTCTGGCAGATTTCTGTTGTCGTCTCGATTGCGGGTTTTATTTGGGCGACGCAGCTCGGCGCGGGAGATCTTTTGCCGTTCGCACTCATTTGCGTCGTAACCGGATTTGCACTCGGTGCAGAACTCACATGCCCTGCCTTGCTCTTGGCTGCGGCCATCAACCGCTCGGGCCTGCGGGGTCGGCACGAGTCTCTCATCATGGGGCTCTGGACGCTGCTTCAGAAGCTCGCATTGGCCCTGGCGGCAGGCCTGGTTTTGCCTCTACTGGCGGGCATGGGCTACACCCCTGGCATACCGGACACCAATGCCTTGCCCCTGGCCTACGCAGCCATTCCCTGTGGGCTCAAGCTCATGGCCCTTATCCTCTTCCGACGACTGGAGACCACGCAATGAACATCAAACGATTCGCACTTTTTCTCGGCGCCTGGGCACTTCTCGGCCTACAAGGCTGCGCGGGACCCTCTGTGGAGCGCTACGCCCAAGAGAAACCCTCACTCGATCTCGCCCGCTATTTTCAAGGCCAAACCACCGGCTGGGGCATGGTCACGGATCGCTCCGGTGAGGTGACCCGACGGTTTGTTGTGCGAATCGATGGCCGCTTCGAGGGCAACACCGGCGTGCTCGACGAGACCTTTGAATGGTCCGATGGCGAGAAGCAGAAACGCATCTGGCGGCTGGAGAGACTCGGCCCCAACCGCTGGAAGGGCACAGCCGATGACGTGGTGGGCGAGGCCACCGGCGAGATTGCCGGCAACGCCCTGCACTGGCGCTACACCCTGGCCGTACCCGTGAAGGGAACCGTCATCAATATGGCCTTTGACGACTGGATGGTGCTGATCGATGAGAAGGTGATGCTTAACCGCGCCACCTTCAGCAAGTTTGGCATTCGGCTCGGCGAGGTCACGCTCTCGTTTCAACGGCCTTAGGGCCTCGTGTTTCGCGAGACACTCAACTGAATGAAAGTAGAGTCCCCATGCCGCTGAATCAGCCCATCCCCAGCCTGAGTGGCCGCACCGTCTGGGTGGTGGGCGGCTCGACAGGGATTGGCAAGGCACTGGCCGATGCGGCCTTGCTTCAAGGCGCAAGGCTCGTCGTTTCTGGCCGACAGTCGCAGTCACTCGCCGAGGCTTTCCCCTCTGATCGTGTTCGCCAGGAAGTCATAGACATCACAGAGCAGGGAGCGGCCCAGCGGGTGATGGATGCACTGGCAGCCGATGGCTGGCTACCCGATCTGGTCTTCTGGGTGGCGGGTGACTACAAGCCGCAGCCGATTGCGGAATTCCGAGTGGAGGATGCGCGCCGGGTATTGGAGACCAACCTCTTGGCCTGCTACGACGGGCTTCGTGCGCTGCTCAACCATTGGCTGCCGGCGGCGCCCGCCAGGGCAGCCAGTGCCGCGCAGTCCCGGTTCCATATCTGCTGGTTTTCGAGTGTGGCCGGGTACCGGGGCCTCCCCTTGGCGCTGTCCTACAGTGCTAGCAAGGCAGGGCTCAATGCCATGGCCGAAACCTGCTTTGTTGAACTCAAGCCAAAGGGCATCGATGTCTCACTGGTCTGCCCGGGATTTGTGAAGACCCGACTGACCGATGGCAACGATTTCAAGATGCCAGCGCTGATCTCCATAGAAGAGGCGGCCCAACAGACCCTGCGGGGACTCGCGAAGGGGGAATTCGAGATCCACTACCCCAGACGATTCACCTGGTTTATGAAATTTCTTCGAATCCTGCCCCACCGCCTATTTTTTTCAATGGCTCGTCGGTCATTGCCCCCGCCCAAGGAGCAGGCCAAATAACGGCTCCTTCCCGAATGACCGTCTCCCACATAACCGTTTCCCTCTTGACCCCCTCCCAGGAGCAATTCCTTCGCCAGGCGAAGGCCTTGTCCTTGACCACCTTGAGCGACTTTGCGGCTCTCTACGAATCGAGTGCCGAATTCACCGACCCATTTCAGACGGTGAGGGGCCGTCAAGCCATTGAGGAGGTCTACCGAAGCATGTTTATCCATCTCGTGGAACCGAGGTTTACCGAGCTGAAATTCGCGACAGTGGCGCAACCGGAGGGCACAGATGCAGAGGAGTGGGCTGTGGCCTGGCAGTTTGAATTTCGAACCAAAGAGGCCGGACCGCTCATTCGAATTCCTGGGACAAGCTGGCTTATGGTGAGCAAAGGCAGCGGTCTCGTGACCCGACATGTAGACCACTGGGATGCCAGCGAATTAATGGCCGGCTATCCGGTTTTGTCCTGGGCAATTCGCGGAATAAAGAGACGCATTGCCAAGGCAGGGCATGTCATCGAAACGTCTTGATTCCTTTATAGAATGTGGGCGTGAAACACATCGACGCCCAGCACATGCTCTACCCCGAGTTATTTCGCGCCTTTGAGCGTGTTCGGTGGGACCTAGAGAGAGACATTCCATGGCAGCGGTTTGATGCCGCCAAGTTATCTGACGAGCAGGCGCTGACCATCAAGATGAATGCCATCACGGAGTGGGCAGCGCTGCCGGCCACCGAAATGTTTCTTCGAGACAACCGCCATGACAGTGACTTCTCTGCCTTTATGTCGGTCTGGTTCTACGAAGAGCAGAAGCACAGCCTGGTTCTCATGGAGTATCTGCGTCGATTCAAGCCGGCGTTTCTACCCACAGAAGCCGAGTTGCATGCAGTCCGATTTGAGTTCGACCCTGCGCCGGCACTCGAGACGCTGATGCTGCATTTTTGTGGCGAGATACGCCTCAATCACTGGTATCGATGTGCTGCGGACTGGCATACCGAACCAGTCATTAAAGAGATCTACCAAACAATTGCCAAGGACGAGGCTCGGCACGGCGGGGCTTACCTCCGCTACATGAAGAAGGCACTCGACCAAGTCGGCGACTCGGCCCGAAGTGCCTTTGCAAAGATTGGCGTGCTGATGGCCTCGGCCAATCGAACTGCGAAGGCGCTTCATCCAACCAACCTTCATGTCAACCAAGCGCTTTTCCCCAATGACACTGTCCAGAGCCGCCTGCCTGAACCCGGCTGGCTCGAGCGGTGGCTCGATGAGCAGATTCAGTTCAACTCAGACTGGGAGACCCGGGTCGTGGACCGCATCCTCCACAACCTCAGCCTTCTTTTCGATCAGTCATTCTCCAGCGTGCAGGAGCTCAATCGATATCGAAGGAGTCTGCGAGCGCCTGCCGAAGTCCTCTAAAAATTAGATCCGGGCAGTGCTCGACGGGGCAGTTCCAGTGTCGGGCCACCCGGCGACCAAAGGCATTTATCCAGTCCCTTGCGGCCCCACCGTGAACCAATATTTCATCGGGGCGCATGATCCAGGCCAAGGGTGCGAGTTGACCCATCTCGATTCCCGCCGCAATGGCATCGGCCGACTCGGTGGGCCAGTCAAGCAAACCACTCATGGGCCGCTCCCCCTGAGACAGGCCGCGACTTCGCATCAACCCTCCCAGATCCGCAGTGCCGCTGGCCAAACAAGTCTGCATCTGAAGAAAGCCTGGGGTTATATAGCCCCCGAGGAATTCTAGGCAGCGGTCCGAATTTGAATCCAAGGTGAGCCGAAGGCCGTCAATCACCGTGGCCGTTCCAGCCGAGACCACCAAGAGGTGCCTTTGCCCCTCTTTTTGGGGCCATTGGGTTTCAAGATCGACCACCCCCAGGGCAGCAGCCCATCGATCGGCGCCGAGGCTTGACGCGTAATGACTTCTAAGTCGAACCCTTCTGCCCTGAGTCAAAACCCATCGGTCGCCAAGTCCCGAATGAAGTGGGCTCAGCCTCTTGATTCGCGCGACCGAGTATTGCGACATGAATGAACAGAGTGCCTGGGCCCGACCCTCGCCTGCGACGCAACAAAATGCCACGTCAATCCCCGAGAGCGAACCAAGGCCACCAAACAATCTGTCCACGGAGTCTTCCGAGAGGTTGTCGATTTCTTGGGTCTCAAAAGCACCCATCTCAATCGGTGTGCCCATATCGAGCGAGACCCTCTGCCATTTGCTTCGGTGGTTACCGACATCCAGGAGCAGTGCCTGTTGGGCCATAGGAGAACTCATGACAAGAGTTTATGCCGGCTTGGCCTCACGCATGGACAAGGCACCGAGACTGTATTCATGCACTTCTTGGCCAGGAAGTTCTAGAAGCAGCCCACCCCTTGGACTCACCCCTTGGACTCGTCCCTCCGACTGAAGGCCTCGACCCTCTCTGTCAATGAACTCAACCGACATGAGTTGATAGCGATGGAAGGCGTTGAACCGTGCCGCCATCTCATCCGCATCGATCACTGTCTGGAACGAGAGTTGTCCAATTGCTTCAAGCAGGTGCTCAAGGACCTCCTCTCGATGAATATTCGGCAGCGATTGAATCAGTCCTGCGGCCGAGAGGCCGTCGGGTGGGGGCTGATTCCAGCGCAGATTGACGCCCACCCCTGCCATAACCCAAGTCTGACCGCCCGATTGGCTCTGCTGGACCAACACGCCGGCCACCTTGCCTCCGCCCAACAAGAGGTCATTGGGCCATTTAAGTTCCAGCGGCTCGCTTAGGCGCTGGCCGAGCCATTTCGAGAGTGCGTCCCGAATCACCACGCTCAGCCAGAGGGGCCAAGGAGGGGAATGCCCTGGAGGCAGCCCGAGGCAGACCAACTTCTGAAGGGGCCAGGCCACGGTTAAGGCCAGGGCCTCCCCGCTGTGTTGCCATGGCCGCTGATATTGGCCATGGCCCTCCTTCTGCTCCCAGGAGTAAACGACGAATCCCCCCTCGAAACCCGGAGGGATTGCACTCGAATTGCGCAGCGACGCCCCTCGCAATAGTCCCAAGGCATGGGTCTGGGTAGACCCCGGTCCGGTCATGCATACACGTGGCCACATGAGTTGGCATGATACGGAGATGGCCATCTCAATTCGACACCGAGCACGGTGGGAACTCTGGGTCCTTGGCTTGGGCTTGATTGCGAGCATCGGTCTCATTAGCCTGCACCCCTTCGAAGGGTGGCGATGGCCATCGAGCAACCCATTGGGCTTTTTGTGGGCGCCCCTGCCACGTTATCGGACCCGATTCGATCTCTGGGCGAATTTTCTCGCCTACGTGCCTCTGGGCCTAGCGTGGGCGGCCATCTGGGGCCATCGCGGGGTCCTTCGTGCGATGGCAATGGCAGTCGGCTTGGCCGCAGCACTGTCTTTCTCGATGGAGTTCACACAGGCCTTTCTTCCGAGCCGCAGGCCCCAATGGCTCGACCTCGCCCTCAATTGCCTCGGCGCCCTCGTCGGCTCGTTAATGTGGCTCCTCAGCCTTCGAGCCGCTCGACCACGGCCGGATCGGGGTGCGCGACACGTCTGGGGAAGTGGCCCCATCAGCCTAGCGGGTGCCACCGTTCTAACTCTGCTTTGGATCTTCGCCCAGGCGGCCAACACAGGGCCTTGGTTGGCATTCGGGGGACTCATGCCGGAGGTCGTCGGCTGGCGCCCATTTGCTCCATCGACAAGTATGGGCGGGCCGCTGACCGAGGCGGAGAGAGTGCTGACGGAGGCCAGCCTGGTTTTTTGCGCGCTGCTTGGGTTGGCCATTCATATTCGACTGGGTCTCGCTGGGCGCAATAACGAATGGCTCGCCAGGCTCTCGGAGAGTTGGCCGTGGATGGTGGGACTCTCGATTGGCCTGGGGCTCATTGCACGCTTTTGTTGGATTTGGGCCTTCTCCAAAGAGCCCATCGGCACAGAGGGGTTTGCCTCTCAGATCGAGGCTTGGTTGAGCCCGGGCGTTCAAGCGGGCTTGCTCTTTACCGCGCTTGGGGGAGCAGCCGTCTCGTTTCTTGGTCCTGCCCGCCTCTGTATCTTGGGCTTGGTATTGGCGGGAGTACTCGCAGCGCTCTCCTCGGGCCTGCCTTTGACTCATTCTGGCGGCGCGGGAGAGCCTCTGCTCATCGCGCCAAGAGGCGAGTGGGCGAATTTGAAGGGCCTTGCCAGTTGGGCCGCCGACCTATGGCCATTCGCATCAGCGGCATGGCTGGCGCTGTGGCTGTCTCGAACGCATCTGATGCGTGGTCTGGGAGTTCGGCGGCCTTCACGGCTTAAACTATGAGTCATGAGCATCTACAAGCACCATGTATTTTTCTGCATCAACCAGAGAGAGGGCGGCGCCGAGTGCTGTAACAACTGTGGGGGCTCCCAATTGCAGGCCTACGCGAAGGAGAAGATTCAATCCCTTCGGCTCAATGGTCCCGGCAAGGTGAGGGTCAACAGGGCGGGTTGCCTCGACCAGTGTGACAGGGGCCCCGTTGCCGTCGTCTACCCCGAAGGCGTCTGGTACCAACTCTTTGATGAGTCCGACGTCGACGAGATTATTCAAGAGCACCTAATTGGCGGGCGGCCCGTGGCGCGGCTTCGCATCGCCGATGAACGCTAAGACCGAGGTTCTGCGGATTCCGGGCCCAACGGGCCAGCTCGAGTTGGCCATTGATCGGCCGGAGGGGCCCGCCCGTGGGATTGCGGTCATCGCTCATCCCCATCCCCTCTTCGGTGGCACGAAAGACAACAAAGTGGTTCAGACCATTGCGCGTGCCATGCTCTCCCGTGAGATGGCCTGTGTTCGGCCGAGCTTTCGCGGTGTTGGGGGCAGCGAAGGGGTCCATGACCATGGCCAAGGCGAGAGGGATGACCTATGGGCCGCGTGGCAGTGGGCCGAGCAGCACCTTGGAGCCGAAGCGGGGGATAAGCGCTGGCAGGCTGGCTTTTCATTTGGCGCGGTGATGTCAAGCCATCTTGCTGTTGAATGGCTCGACCGACGAAGTGCCATGGGGTTGGCACCCCTCGGTTTGTCCGCCTGCCTTCTGGTGGGTCTGGCCACTGAGCGAATGAACCCAGCCCCACCGGTTCTTGGCGTTACGCGAATGATTCATGGTGAAGAGGACGACGTGGCAAGCCTCTCTGGGGCTCTTGAATACGCGCGACCACACCACCAGCCCATTCTAGTGTTGCCTGGGGCGGGGCATTTTTTTCACGGTCTGCTCATCGAGTTGCGAGAAATGGTCCTCACAAGCCTCTCCAATGCCTAAGAATCTCAGAAGAGCCCTCCTCTCCGAAGCCCTTCAGTGCAGTCTTCTGGCCGCGGGCATATTGGGTTTGCCCCGCGAAGTTTTTTCCCAGGCCCTCGCGAACAATTCAAAGACAGTGGCAGAGCCGGACTGGCCCATTGCGAACCCTGTCACGGCCAGGGCTTGGATTCTCGTGGATCTCACCACGGGGCAGTCGCTGGCCGGTCAAGAAGACAGCCGCCCCCTGGAACCCGGTGGGCTCACCTCCATGATGACCGCCTACCTCGCCCTGGCTGCACTTCGGGACCGGCAGCTCCGCATGCAGCAGGTGATTCCCGGGCCCGATCCTGCGAGTGTGCCGGCGGGTCCGAAGATGTTCCTGCCTCCATCAGGCGCCACAGTAAAGGAGTTGCTTGTTGGGGTCTTCTTAATTGGCGCTCTCGATGCGGCCATTGCTCTGGCCAACGCCATTGCAGGAGGCGAGGAACAATTTGTCGCTCTGATGAATGAGACTGCCCGGCGCCTGGGCATGGAGTCGACTCGTTTTGTGAATGCAACAGGCACCCCGGGGGCTGTGGGCGCAAGTGGCGCCGGGAGCACCGCAAGACCCGTTACCACAGCGCGAGACCTCGCCTTGCTCGGGTTGCGCACCTATCAAGAGTTTCCCGATGTTCTCCAGATCACCACCCAGCGCGAGTTCGTTGCCAACGGCATTCGCCAGACCAACCGCAACCGGCTGCTCTGGCTCGATCGAAGCGTCGACGGCTTTCTTGCGACCGATCAGAGTCTGGCCTCGTCTTGCTTAGTGACTGCTCGTCGCCCCCAGCCACTTGGGCCGAAGGAGCAAATTCAGCGCCGAATCATGCTCGTTCTACTGGAGTCCAAGAGCATCGAGGCCCGTGCCCAGGAGACCCTCGAACTACTCAATTTCGGGTTTCAACAATTTGACCTGGTTCGACTCTTTCGGCAAGACGCGCTACCGGCCTCAATTGAAGTGTTCAAAGGTGTTCGTCCCAAAGTCAAGACTGAGTTTCGACAAGATGTCATGGTTGCAGCCCCACGGCGCCAGATTCCGCTGCTGCGCGCAGAGATGGAGACTGCACAGGGGCTTGTCGCGCCTGTCACGGCTGGTCAGGCTGTTGGTGCCCTGCGGATCTCGCTTGGAAACCTTGCCATTCATCGGGTTGACTTGGTGGCCGCCGAGTCCATTGAATCGGCGGGCCTCCTAGGGCGGGCCATCGACAGCCTCCGACTCATTGTGAAGACACTGCCATGATTCTCGAAGCGACGTTTCCCTCAGAGCTGGATCCCTCGGCACCCGCGTTCCTCAATGGGCATTGGACGACGCTCTCGGAGGCAAAGGTGTCGGTCCTGGACCGCGGCTTTCTCTTCGGTGATGGCGTCTATGAAGTGGTCCCGGTCTACAGTCGACGTCCCTTTGCCTGGGATCTTCACCTCGATCGGTTGACTCGCAGCCTGTCATCGATTGCACTGCACTTGGAGCACCCCTTTGACTGGACTGGACTCGTCACAGAGATGACCAAGCGGGCAAACACCGACGATCAATTCATCTACATTCAAGTGACGCGAGGAGTGGCCAAGCGCGACCATGCATTCCCCCGCCCTGGCGTGTCTCCCACCATCCTCGCGATGGTCTCACCCTTTAAGCGACCCAGTCAGCAAGATCGAGAGCGGGGTATCCGAGCGATTTCGGTTCCCGATGAGCGCTGGCTTCGCTGTGACATTAAGTCGGTGGCCCTTCTCGGTAACGTACTCGCAAGAGAGGCGGCTGTGGCCCAGGGTGCCCAGGAGGCGCTGCTGATTCGCGATGGCCTGCTCACGGAGGGGGCGGCTTCCAACATATGGGTCGTTCGAGAGCAACGGCTTATTAGTCCGCCAAGAGGCCGGCAGATGCTCGCTGGCATTCGCCTCTCACTCATTCCGCGGCTGGCCAAAGAGCTGGGCATCGAGGTGGCCTTCGGTGAGGTCCGCGAAGACGAATTGCCCGAGGCGACTGAGCTCATGATGAGCTCGGCCACCAAAGAGCTGTTGCCATTCACGCAGCTCAACCATCAACCCGTGGGAGACGGGCGCCCAGGCCCCATCTACAAGGCGCTGCGTGCGGCTTACGACGAGGCAATTGAGAAACATCGGGTCGCCTGAGCATCAGCCCACCACCCCGCAAGACAGTCAATATGTCCAACATGCCCAATAAGCCTCCCGGTCGCCCAGAAGAAGGTGCGACCGACCGGGTCTCCCTCTTGACCTTCCCTTGTGCATTCCCGATCAAGGTGATGGGAGAGCGTCGCGATGGCTTCGCCGAGGAGATCATTCGATCGATCGCAGGCGAGACCGGCCCGCTCCAAGAGAGCCAGATCGAGATGCGCACGAGTCGGCAGGCGAAGTACCTGGGGCTCACCATCACCGTCAATGCCGAGTCTCAAGCCCAACTCGACCGAATCTATCGAACACTGACTTCGCACCCATGGGTCAAGGTCGTCCTCTAAGTGCCCCTCGCATCCGGATTTTTCGCGAGGCGGATTACGAGGAATCGGTGGGCCAGATGCAGGAGTGGCTGGATCAAGCGGAACCCAACACGCCTGAAGAAATATGGCTCATTGAACACAAGCCCGTCTTCACCCTCGGGTTGGCGGCCGACCCTATTCATGTCATCGCGCCCGGTGACATCCGTGTGGTTCAGGCCAACCGCGGGGGAGAAGTGACTTATCACGGGCCAGGGCAGTTGGTGGTCTATCCCCTCGTGAATCTGGCTTCGCATGGACTCATGGTGCGCGAATGGGTGCGACTGCTCGAGGACAGCATTCTGAGTTGGGTTCTCGGCCTGGGGGTGAGAGGTGCCTGCCGATGGCCCGGTGAGCCAGGCGTCTATTTCCCGGTCGATCAGCGTCTTGCCAAGTTCGCAGCCCTTGGGCTCAAGATTCGCAGGGGGTTTAGCTCCCATGGGTTGGCCATCAACGTGCAAATGAACCTTGAGCCCTTTAGTCGAATTCATCCCTGTGGCCATGCGGACCTCGAGTCAATTGATCTCGCTAGAATGGGCGTGACACTCGATTGGCAATCAGCGGCAGAAAGTTTCTCCAAACACCTGATCGAAATCCTCGAAACCACCCGGCCATGACCGACCAAGCACAACGCAGGCGCCTCGACCTTGGGCCACAGAAGCCGTCGCCCAAACTCAAGGGCGCAGCCAAGACTGAAAAGATCCCAATCAAGATCGTGCCTGCACCATCGCCCGATAAGCCCAGCTGGATTCGAGTGAAGGCGCCTTCTCCCAACACGCGTTTTTTTGAGATCAAGTCGATTCTTCGAGAACATGGGCTGCACACAGTCTGCGAAGAGGCCTCTTGCCCCAACATCGGCGAGTGCTTCGGGCATGGCACCGCCACTTTTATGATCATGGGCGACAAGTGCACACGGCGTTGCCCTTTTTGCGATGTGGGGCATGGCAGGCCAGACCCCCTCAACCCAGATGAGCCAAAGAATCTCGCCGCCACAATTGCTGCTCTGAAATTGCGCTATGTGGTGATCACGAGCGTCGACCGAGATGACCTCAGAGACGGGGGGGCACAACACTTTGTCGATTGCATCCGGGCCACGCGAGAATCATCGCCTTCGACAAAAATTGAGGTTCTTGTACCCGACTTCCGTGGCCGCCTCGATCGGGCACTGGCCATTTTAGAGGCGGCGCCTCCTGATATCATGAATCACAATCTCGAAACCGTGCCGCGCCTCTACAAGGCCGCAAGACCGGGTTCGGATTATTCTCACTCTCTGCATCTTCTCAAAGCCTTCAAGCAAAAGGTGTCCGGTGTTCCCACCAAAAGCGGAATCATGCTGGGCCTAGGGGAGACATTTGATGAGGTGGTGTCCGTCATGCGCGACCTTAGAGAGCATCGGGTCGACATGATCACCATCGGCCAGTACCTGGCGCCCTCAAATGCCCATTTGCCAGTGGTTCGATACGTGACCCCAGAGGAGTTTGCCAAGCTGGAGACCCTGGCAATCGAACTGGGTTTTGCGCATGCTGCAGTGGGCCCCCTGGTTCGCTCCTCCTACCATGCGGACCAGCAAGCGCTATCAGCCGGGCAGTTCAGCTCGTAGCCAACGCCGCAAGCCTTCGAAGTCGGGGACACCCACGTAGCGTTTGTGTATCTGTCCACTGGAATCGACAACGAAAGTAGTGGGGGTCACCGAGACATTGCCCCAAGCCTTTGCCCAGCGGCCATCTGTATCGTGGATCACCCAAAACGGCAGCGCTCGGTCTTCAACAAATCGGCTGAGGAACTCTGGCTTGTCGTAATGCATGGCCACGGCAATGGTTTTAAATCCCTTTGACTCGAACTCTTTGTGCAAAGCCACGATATCGGGCATCTCTCGAACACAGGTGACACAACTCGTGGCCCAAAAATTAACCAGATAGGGCTTGCCAGTCAGGGACTGAGTATCAATGGTTTGGCCTTGCAGGTTCGCACTTGCAACCCTTGGGGCAGGACTGCCCTGGGTGGCCCAAATGCCCGCAAGTGCAAGCAGGGCAACGCCCACCAAGGCCAGAATGAGGCGCGCTTTGCTGGACATCGATGTCGCTCGCTAGCGAACCGGCGTGACCTTGGCTGCGCCGGGGTCTTGGCTCTGCCCGCCCTGGGCTTCTGGCGCGGGCTTGTTGCCTTGCAAGGCCGTATCAATCGCTCTCGCTTGGTCGTCAGTGATCACCTCGAAGGCCTGGATCACCCTTCTCGTTCCGGGCACTCGTGAAGCAATTTCAGACGCCCGTGTGGCCTCTCGTTGAGTCACCAGTCCCATGAGGAAAACCGTGCCGGACTCGGTCACCACCTTGATCAGGTTGCCGTTGACATCTCGAGAGTCGAGCAACGCTGCCTTGACCCTTGTTGTCAGAACGACATCCGTGCCGTAGGTCATCGTGGTGGCGGGTGCTCCCACAAAGACCTCATTGATCACAGAGCGAACATTTTCAATCTTGGAGACGATCTGACCGATTTCTGTCTTGGTGGCCTGATCGGGGGCAAAGCCAGTAATTAGCGCCGTGCGATTAAACGACGTCACGCTGGGTTTAACAGCTGCATCGCCCTTGAACCGGTCTCTGAATCGATTGAATGCCTTGAGCTCAATGGCCTGGTCTTCGGCTTGGGCGCCCGTGGTTCGACGCTCGGTAATCGAGAGCGCCCCCACAACCATGCCAGTGGCCACGACAGGGAAACAGCCCGTTAGAAGGTTCGCAGCAGCCAGAGAAGATGCTGAGACCAAAAAGAGACGGCGATTTGTCATGAGAGCTCCTGTGTTGGGAATCCCAATTATAGGAGCGGAGTCGATGCCCGTTCGTTCAAATCGCATTGCGCAGCCACTGCAATTCTCCGGGCTCAATGAGGACCAGATCGAAGCGGGAACCCTTGTATCGAGGGGCTGGCCCATGGCCGCTCGCCTCGCGCTGGGCAGTTGAGAGCCATGCCAATGCAGCCAACCGCAGCCTGCGCTGTTTGGCCCGCCCCACCGAGGCCAGGGCGCCCCCGAAGGAGCGGCTCGCTCGATAACGAACCTCTACAAAGACCACTTCGTCTCCCTCCATCATCACCAAGTCAATTTCTCCAAAGGGGTATCGGGCCTGCCTCTCAACAAGCGCAAGGCCCCTGCCCTGGAGATACTGAAGGGCGCGCTCTTCCATGAGATACCCTTTGGTCTGCTTTGGACTCGGCAATTGCAACCCCCATGACTCAGACAATGACGAATTTGCAAGCAGGCCTCTACCTGGTGGCCACGCCAATTGGCCATTTGGGTGATATCAGCCCGAGAGCCCGGCTGGTTCTCGAGCACGCCGACCGAGTCGCCGCCGAGGACACCCGCCACTCCAAATTAATGCTTCAAGCCCTGGGGGTCCGCACCAAGGCGCCACTTGTGTCTTTGCACGCCCACAACGAGGCCCAGCAGACCGTCGCATTGGTCGAGGCCATTGGCCGCGGATTGTCGATTGCGTTGATTTCCGATGCGGGGACGCCCGCGGTATCGGACCCAGGGGCCCGCCTTGTGGCTGCAGCACATCGGGCCGGTGCGATAGTGACCCCCATTCCCGGTCCCAGCGCCCTCACGGCCGCACTGAGTGTCTCTGGTCTCGAGGCGCCCGACGACTCGCCCATCTGTTTTTGGGGTTTCTTGCCCAATCGAGCCAATACCCGGCGAGCTCGCTTTCAGATCCTCTCGAGAACCCCAGGCCTGCACGCGGTGTTCGAATCCCCACATCGCATTCACGAGGCCCTGATCGATGCGAACGAATTGCTCGGCCCCAACACAACCATGCTTCTCGCCCGGGAACTAACCAAGCAGTTCGAGACATTGTTGCAAGGCTCGGTTGCGGAGGTTCGGTCTCGCTTTGTCTCGGCGCTTGCCGTCGATAGCAAGGCCGATCGAGGCGAATACGTTTTGCTATTCAGGGTTGAAGAGGCGTCGGTGAAGGGGGACTCAACGGACTGGGGCTCCACAGTCTGGGCGGATGAACTCAGAGCACATATTCCAGCCGCTGCCCTGGCGAAAATCCTCTCTAAGGCTTTCGGTCTTAAGAGAGAAGCGGCCTATGGCCTTGCCGTCGGCCCCACAAAGGCCGGGGGGCGAGGCAAGCCAGGGCCTTGAGGTCTATGCCCCCCTGCCTCTGGACTTTTTGATGAGGAAATCGACAACCGCCAGAGAGCGCTGATGGCTGCCGCCGACCATGGCCGGGGATGTGACGTAACGGCCATTGACGGTGAATCGGGGAACACCATCGACTTCATGGCTTTGTTGTAAGTCCACCGCCCGTTTCATTTGATTGGCGACTGCAGGCGACTGCCAACTGCGCTCAAATCGGGCCATGTCGAGCGATGCTGTCTTGGCCCAAGAAAAAATTTCGGCTTCGGAGGCCAGTGGCTGGCGGTTGAGATGAATGGCTTCAAAGGCCTTCTGGTGCGTGGCATCTGGACTCATCATGGCCTCGAGGGTGTAGAAGAGTTGCTGCTGGGCAGAGCCCCTAAATGCGACATGGGCCTTGCGAAAAACGACATCCGCTGGAAGCTTGGAAACCCAAGACTTCAGGTAAGGCTCCAGGGCAAAGCAATGGGGACAGGCGTACCAAAAGAACTCCAGCACCTCGATCTTCCCCTGCGCAAGCCCAGTGGGAACGGGGCGCCCCAGTTGACGGAAATCAATCCCTTCATCGATGGTTGCCGCTGTCAGTGGCCGGCCCGCCCACCCCAGAAGCCCAGCGAACGAGGCTGCTCCAATAATGATTCGACGTCTGGGGGAAGTTGCTTTCATTCGAATCTCCATCGTTTTACAGGCTCACTAGGCTCACTAGGCTTACTATGCTTACTGGGGCAGGGCTCGAACGACGGTCGACTCCAAGCCATTGTCTGATAGAGCGGTTTTGGTGCGATTGAGTTCATCGAAGTCGGCCATCGGCCCCATGCGCACACGGTAGAAGAGCGTTCCGTCCCTGCGGGTCTGCGTGATTGCCGCCTCAAACCCAAGGATTGCGAGTCGAGCCCGCATCTGCTCGGCCTCTTCAACGGATCTGTAGGCAGCCAACTGCAGAAAGTAGGTCGTCCCAGGGGGCTCTGCCATTGGGGGCCTCGCCGCCCCCGATTCATTGGCGATGGGCGCGGCTGGAGGTGGCTCCGGCTCGGCAATGACTGGCGCTGCCGACTCCTCATCGGCGCCCTTATTGCCCTGCTTGGTCGGCGCCTCGACCTTTCGAAGGCCCCGGTCGGTGACGGGAAGAGGCGATTGGGTAATGTAAACCGCCGCCAGTGCCGCAACGATTAGTCCGGCGGCCACACCGGCCATAAAGCTGGTGAGGCTCACTGTTTTGGCGCGACTGGTTGGCTCTGGGTTGGTTTTTGCCATGGTCTTGCATCATACCGAGGATCTACATCCTCTCAGGAGCGCTTACCCCAAGTAGCTTGAGCCCGGAAGAAATGACCGCTGCCGCGGCCAACAACAAAAGTAGACGGGACTCTCGTTCGACCATGGCATCAACAAGAATGCGCTCGGCGTTATAAAAGCCATGCAAATCTGCAGCAAGCTCACGCAGGTAGAACGCGACGAGATGCGGGGAATGCTGCTCAGCCGCCTCGGCCAACATCGATGGGTAGTGAGATATGCGTGCGCATAACGCGAGTGCCTTGGGGTGCTGAATTTTATCGAGGCGCTCTGTGAGAGTTGAGTGGTGCAAGCTTCTCGCCCACTCTGTGGCCTGGCTTAGGTTTGCATAACCCGCCTGAACAAGAACGCCAGCGATTCGTGCATGGGCGTATTGCACGTAGTAGACGGGGTTCTCTTCTGATTTGGACACCGCCAGGTCCACATCAAATACAAACTCTGAATCTGCTTTTCTCGAGACCAAAAAAAATCGCACCGCATCTCGGCCACCCGACCAGTCAATCAGGTCTCTCAAGGTCACGTAAGCGCCGGCTCGTTTGGAGATTTTCACCTCCTCCCCGCCACGCATTACGGTGACCATCTTGTGCAAGATGTAATCGGGGAAGCCCTTTGGAATGCCTTGCTCAAGGGCCTGAAGACCTGCACGAACCCGAGCGATCGTTCCATGGTGGTCGGCGCCTTGAATGTTGATGGCCTTTGAGTAGCCGCGCTTGTATTTCTCAAGGTGATAAGCCACATCAGGCACAAAATAGGTAAACCCGCCACTTGATTTGCGCATGACACGGTCTTTGTCGTCGCCGTAATCGGTCGACCGCAACCACAAGGCCCCATCCTCTTCGTAAGCATGTCCAAGGCGAACCAGTTCTCCCACCACCGATTCGACGGCCCCCGATGAGTAAAGGGCCGACTCGAGGCTGAAGCGATCAAACCGCACACCAAAAGCGGCCAGATCCTGGTCTTGCTCTCTTCGGAGATACGCAACCGAGTAGGCCCGTATGGCCTCGATCTGAACGGGGTCTCCCAACGCTTGGACAGGTGGCGCGTCCGCCGCGCAGACGGTCTCCTTGGCCAGATATGACTTTGCAATCTCCGCGATGTAATCGCCGCGATAACCATCGGCCGGGAACGCGGGATCGTCGGGGGAAATTCCCCTTGCTCGAGCCGCCACAGAGAGTGCGAGGTTTTCAATCTGTGCGCCAGCGTCGTTGTAATAAAACTCACGGTAGACGCTGTGGCCCTGGCTCGCGAGCAGATTGGCCAATGAGTCGCCCAGCGCGGCTTGTCGACCGTGGCCGACATGGAGTGGGCCGGTGGGATTGGCCGAGACGTACTCGAGCAATACCGAGCCAGCCGAAACCTCGGGGCGATGACCGAAACGATCGGCCTCGGCCAAGACGCGAGCAACGACCGAGACCTTCAGGGCATTGGTGAGTCGAAAATTGATAAAGCCTGGGCCCGCCACCTCGACCTGCTGCAGCATGGCCTTGAGAGGTTCAGCCTTTGTCAGCTCTGCGGCCCATGCGCTGGCCAATTCAGTTGGCTTTGTGCCCAGGGGTTTGGCGAGCCGAAGTGCAATTCCTGTCGCCAAGTCGCCATGTTCGGCCTGCTTTGGCTGGTGAAGGCTTGCTTGAAGATCAGCAGGCTGTATGCCGAGATCTTTCTTGTTCCGCTCAGCCCAAGACGCAAGAACAGAGTAAAGAGCGCTCGAGAATGCCTCGAGAATGGGGGGGGACATCAAATAAAGTAAGCCGTTTTCGTCATGAGCTTGGCGCTCTGACGCATGGCCTTTTCAATGGAAGCGGGAAGAGCCCGGGCGCCCCTCTCACGGGCCGATTGACCATGGGCCGCCTCGTCATCGGCCATGGTCGCAACAATGGCGCGGGAGGCCTGATCGTTGGTCGGCAGGGCTGAGAGATGGCCTTTTAGATGCGCCTCCACCTGCTTTTCCGTCTCCGACACAAAACCCATGGCAATCGCTGGGGACATTTTCCCCGCAGCAAATCCCAGGGCAAATGCGCCTGCGTACCAAAGGGGTGCCAACAGGCTCGGCCTCGAATCCAGTGCATCAAGCCTCTCAGCGGTCCAGCGAAGGTGGTCCGACTCTTCTCGGCCGGCCTGAAGCAGGACCTCGCGATGCTGCCAGTCCGAGGTGGCCAGCGCCTGGCCCTGGTAGAGGGCTTGGGCAGCAACCTCACCCGCGTGATTAACCCGCATTAGGCCAGCTGAGTGTCTTCTCTCTGCGCTGGTGAGGTCGGGCTCAGGCAAGCCCGCCGCAGGGGACGGGCGGCCTGTTCCCGCGGGCTTCAGAGTGAGGGTTTTTAGAGCGTTGTCGAAGGCAGCAACGAGTCGATCCGACATTGCATGTTGTTGCATCGCCGACTTACTTCGCGAAACTGGCCCCAGCGGAGTTCGCCAAGTGCGCCACTGCCTTGCCGATCTCGGCATCGCTATAGGCCCCGCCACCTTGGGCAGGCATGGCACCCTTGCCCTTGAGTGAGGCGGTGAGCAGGCTGTCATAGCCTTTTGAAATTCGCGCAGACCATGCGCCCTTATCAGCGAATTTGGGCGCGCCCATGACACCTGCTGCGTGACAGCCCGCGCAGGCAGCCGCATAGACCTCAGCGCCCGTTCGTATGGGCCTGGGTCCCGAAGCGGCCGCGACGGCGGTGGAGCCCGACTCCGGGGCAGTGGCCACTCTGCCCACGGGCTTGATTCGCTCGGCGACGGCCTCGGGTGTCAGCGCCACACTTCCGGCACCCGTCTTTGAAACCGAGCCCACATGTTTGGTGAGCAGAGCGATGATCAAGACCGGGACCACAAATGCCAGCACCACGGCGACGATGAGTTGTTTCGGGGTTTTAATCGGGCTCTCGTGTTCGGACATGGATTCGCTCATTTCAAAGTTGAAAGAAAGAAAAATTAATTGGGCCTGGGCCGATGCATTGCCGGTCCGTGAACTTTATCGTCGGCCCAAGACGGCTATTATAGAAGGGCTCGCGTCTGTAGCTCAGTGGATAGAGTATTGGCCTCCGAAGCCAAGGGTCGCAGGTTCGATTCCTGCCAGACGCGCCAGACACAGGGGAACAAACAAGGGGGTCAAAACCAAGGGGTCAGAACCAAGGGCCCGCGGTTCCTTTGGTTGAACCAGTCAGCCAGAAAATCCCAGTGGGTCGATTTCAATGTTTGCATCGACCTTAAGGTTGTTGGCCATCCAAACATCGAGTTCCGCGACTGCTGCGTGAAGTTTGGATCGGCTATGGGCCTCTAGAAGCACCTGCCAACGGGTCTTGTTTGCGACCCGCTCGGGATACTGTGGGACCGGTGGATAGAGTTGTACGCCATCCGTCTTTATGCCCTGGGCATGGATGGCTTTTGCTGCCTCCTCCACTGCCTTGGCGTTTCGATGGGACAGGCGAATAAGCGCAAGGTATCGAAATGGGGGCAAGCCGGATTGCTCCCGGTCATCGAGAAGCGCGGCCCAGAAGGCCTTCTGGGAGTCAAAACCCTGGGCGGTGATTGCCCGCATCAGTGGGTGTTCGGGATAGTGGGTCTGAATCCAGACGCCCGCTGGCGCGTTCTGAACGGTGGCGCTCTGTGGGGGGCTTGAGGAGGGATGGCGGCCGGCCCGGCCCGCGACCTGCAATAGCAAGGCAAACAGCTGCTCAGCCCCCCGATAGTCTGGCTGATGAAGTCTCGCATCGGCGTCGAGCACCAAGACCGTTCTTAGGTTGGGGAAGTCGTGGCCCTTGGCCATCATTTGGGTGCCGACGACAATATCGACCCGGCCTTCTCGTATTTCATTGAAGGCGGTTTCGGTTGCCTTGGGACTATTCATTTGGTCTCGGTCGACCCGCAGGACTCGGGCTTCTGGGAATCGACGGGCGATGGCCTCCTCGATTCTCTGACTTCCCCGTCCCAGGGTGTCCAGCGAAGGATTCCCGCAGGCCGGACAGGCTTTGGGCGGGACCTCAACGAGTCCACACCGATGGCAGATGAGACGCCAACCCGACCCTCGTTGATGAAGCACCGCCGGTGCATCACAGTCCCGACAGCCATTGATCCAGCCACAAGCACCACAGCTCAGAATTGGCGACCAACCCCGCCGATTAACGAAGACCAAGCTCTGCTCATGCCTTCTCAGCGCCTCTTCCAGACGACTCCACAGGCTCGGGGCCATACCCTCCTCGGGACGTTCTCGAGAGAGGTCAATGAGGTGAACCTTTGCAGCCTCGGTGCCGGTTGCCTGGTTGCGCATCTCTAGAGACTGAATTCGTCCGGATTTCAGCTGGGCCTGTGTCTCGAGGCTTGGCGTGGCTGAACCCAAGACCAGCTGGGCACCAATCGACTGGGCCCGCCAAATGGCAAGATCTCGTGCCGAGTAGCGCAGCCCCTCCTGCTGCTTGTAGGAGTTGTCGTGCTCTTCGTCCACAATGATCAGACGCAGGTCGTCAAGCGGGACGAAGACAGCCATCCTCGTGCCAATGAGAATGTCGATGCAGCCACTTGCGGCCTCCATCCATGTTTTTGCGCGTTGGCGCTCGGTCAAGCCACTGTGAAGCATGCCGAGTCGTGACATCGGGAAACGCTCTCGAAGCCGCTCATGCAGCTGCGGTGTCAGGCCAATCTCGGGCACCAGAATCAAGACTCGCCCGGGATTCTCCTGCCCCAGCTCTGCAATCAGTTCCTCATAGACCCGTGTCTTGCCAGACCCTGTCACCCCATGAAGCATTGCAGGTCTCCTGTCCACCATGAGGCGATCCAATGCGATTTTCTGGTCACTCGTTAACGCATTCGCATTGGGCCTGGGGCGATAGGTTTCGGGCGAAGGGGCGCCCTTTTTCTCGGCGTCGGCTCGAACCTCTGTGGCCAAGGCGTCTGCTGGAGACTGTTTTCGTTTGGGGCTTTTTCGATACTGGGTCGGTGCTCGCCACCACCCGGGGAGCATCATGCCCACAACCTCCCCTAAGCCACGGTGGTAATAGCGTGCGGCAAACCGCAAGAGATTAAGGTGCAGATCAGTGATGGTGGGAAGGGCCTCCACCTTGGCGTGAACCTCCCGAAGGGTGTAACCGAAGCCCTCTAAGGCCTGTGGCTCACAGGGGCGCGTCTCATGAATCAGGCCAACCATCTGCCGTCGGCCCATGGGAACGAGGGCCCACTCGCCAGGTGACGGCCTTGGAAGGGCTTGCGGCCAGATGTAGGTCAGCGGCCCCAGTCGTGGAGCGTCAACGACTATGTCGACGAGGGTCAGCATGGGCCCTGAGGGGCGATGCTGACACGCGGCCGCCCCGGTTGAAGAACGCCTGGAGGCCGAGCAGGCCCAGAGGCCTTGGTACTCCTAGTTGAGCCAGTGGTCCTAGCGGGCTTGGTTGCGGCTGGCTTTGGCAACGGCCTCGACCAGACAAGATACGTTGTCGATGGGCGTGAACTGAGAGATCCCATGGCCCAGATTAAAGACGTGGCCCACTCCGGATTCAAGTCGACCGAAAGAATCGACCACCTTGGTGGCCTCGGCCTCAATGTGTTTGGGTGCCCCAAGCAATACGGCAGGGTCGAGGTTGCCTTGAAGTGTGCAACGCGAACCGATCTTCGAGCGCATCGCGGACAAGTCAGTGGTCCAGTCAAGGCCAATCCCATCGCAGCCGGTACTTGCAATTCTCTCCGCCCATTGGCCGCCACCTTTGACGAAGACAATCACTGGAGTGGCCGGATGGCGTTGCTTGAGGGCACCAACGATCGTCTTCAGGCTCGCAAGGGAGAAGCGATCGAAGGCTCGATCAGCCAACAAGCCGCCCCAGCTATCAAACAACATGATGGTCTGTGCCCCGGCCTTGACTTGCATATCGCAGTAGTCGATGACCGCGCCTTGTATGCGATCAATCAGGGTTAAGACCAACTCGGGCCGACTGTAGATCCACTTGCGAACCATCAGGAAGTCATCGGAGCTGCTTCCGCCAGAGAGCATGTAGCAGGCAAGTGTCCAGGGGCTACCTGAGAAGCCGATCAGAGGAACACGGCCATTGAGGGTCTTGCGGATTAAGGCAACTGCATCACCCACATAAGACAAGGCCTCGGCCATCTGTACGCTGGGCAGTGTTGCAACGTCGGCCTCGGACTCGATCTTCTTGTGGAACCGCGGCCCCTCCCCTTCGACAAAGTGCAAGCCGAGGCCAAATGCATCGGGAATGGTGAGGATGTCTGAGAAAAGAATGGCGGCATCGAGCCCGTAACGGTCAATGGGCTGAAGGGTGACCTCACAGGCCAGCTCGGGGTTTTTACAAAGCGCGAGGAAGTTTCCGGCCTTTTTTCGGGTGGCGTTGTACTCCGGCAGATAGCGCCCCGCCTGGCGCATGAGCCAGACTGGCGTTCTCTCGACGGGTTGTCTCGCGAGGGCACGAAGAAAGAGGTCGTTGTTCAAAATAATTCAGACGCGCTCACGCGCTGACGCGCTGCTGCAAACGACTTACTTCTTTCCGCGGAATTGCTTAAGGGCGGCGAGCTGTGCAGTGGCAATGGCGAGTTCGGCCTGCACCGCGGCATGGTTCACGTCGGCGGCATTGTTAGCGAGCGCCTCGGCGGCATGCTTGCGCGCAGCCTCTGCCTTGGCCTCGTCGAGATCCTTGCCGCGTATGGCTGTGTCGGCGAGAACCGTCACCACGCGCGGTTGTACTTCGAGGATTCCGCCGGCTACGAAAATCAGCTCTTCTTTGCCATCGACCTTGATTCGAACCGCACCGGGTCGAATGCGAGTGATGAAAGGGACATGGCCAGGCAGAATGCCCAACTCGCCTTGCTCCCCTGGCAACGCCACGAACTCGGCCTCCCCCGAGAAAATCTTCTCGTGGGCACTAACAACATCAACAAGAATGGTTCCGGCCATCGGTGGCGTCCTATCGGGGATGGATCTGGTTACTGAAGGGTCTTGGCTTTCTCGAAGACCTCGTCGATGCCGCCGACCATGTAGAAGGCCTGCTCGGGGAGGGCATCGCATTCACCATCGACAATCATCTTGAATCCACGAATGGTCTCAGCGAGTGTCACGTATTTGCCAGGCGAGCCAGTGAATACCTCTGCAACACTGAATGGCTGCGACAGGAACCGCTGGATCTTACGGGCCCGCGCCACGAGGAGTTTGTCCTCTGGAGAGAGCTCGTCCATTCCAAGAATTGCGATGATGTCGCGCAACTCTTTGTAACGCTGCAAGGTGGCCTGGACGCGCCGCGTGACTGAATAGTGTTCGTCACCGATCACATTGGGGTCGACCTGTCGTGAGGTGGAATCAAGTGGGTCAACCGCGGGATAGATTCCCAAGGCGGCAATGTCTCGTGAGAGAACCACAGTGGCATCAAGGTGAGCGAAGGTGGTTGCGGGCGATGGGTCTGTGAGGTCGTCGGCCGGAACATAAACCGCCTGGATAGAGGTAATCGAGCCAACTTTTGTCGAGACAATACGCTCCTGCAGCACGCCCATCTCTTCAGCAAGAGTCGGCTGGTATCCCACAGCGGAAGGCATACGACCCAGCAGAGCGGAAACCTCCGTTCCAGCGAGTGTGTAACGGTAAATGTTGTCGACGAAGAAAAGGATGTCACGGCCTTCATCACGGAAACGCTCGGCCATGGTGAGTCCTGTGAGCGCCACACGCAGGCGGTTGCCTGGGGGCTCATTCATCTGACCAAAGACCATCGCCACCTTGTCAAGAACGTTGGAGTCCTTCATCTCGTGGTAGAAATCGTTGCCTTCACGAGTGCGCTCGCCCACGCCCGCAAACACCGAGAGTCCCGCGTGCTGCTTGGCGATGTTGTTAATGAGTTCCATCATGTTGACTGTCTTGCCCACACCGGCACCACCGAAGAGGCCAATCTTTCCGCCTTTTGCGAACGGGCAGATGAGGTCGATCACCTTAATTCCAGTCTCAAGAAGCTCGACCGAGGGAGCAAGGTCGGCAAACTTCGGCGCGGGCTGATGGATCGCACGGCGCTCCTTGGTGGGAATTTCTCCTGCCTCATCGATGGGCCGCCCGAGGACATCCATGATTCTGCCGAGGGTCTCGTGTCCAACTGGCACGGAGATGGGCGCGCCGGTGTTATTGACCGACATTCCGCGACGAAGGCCATCGGAGGACCCCATCACGATCGTGCGCACAACGCCGTCGCCAAGTTGTTGTTGAACCTCGAAGGTAAGGCCCTTTTCGACAAGATCATGCTCTGATCCACGATCGAGCATGAGGGCGTCATAAACCTGCGGGATACCGTCTGCGGGGAACTGGATGTCCACCACCGCGCCAATACACTGAACGATTCTTCCTTGTGCCGTGCTCATATGCAGATTCCTATGCTTTAAGACTCTCTGGGTTTCGGGATTACGGCCGGCTTAAACCGCCGCCGCGCCCCCAACGATTTCTGACAATTCCTTGGTAATTCCAGCCTGACGCGCCTTGTTGTAAGTGAGTTGTAACGAGGCGATTAATTGCTTTGCATTGTCTGAGGCGGCCTTCATCGCCACCATGCGAGCGCTCTGCTCGCAGGCCATGTTCTCGGCAACCGCTTGAAAGACCATGGACTCGAGGTATCTTGTTAAAAGGTCACTCAGAACGATTTCGGCATTGGGCTCGTAGAGGTAGTCCCAGTCGTGGTTGGGATCGGTTCTCTCCAGACGATCATCGGAGAGTGGCAACAACTCACGCACCAATGGGTTCTGCTTCATGGTGTTGACGAACTCATTCGAAGCCAGATAGACCGCATCGAGCTCACCGGCGGCGAATGCATCGAGCTGAACCTTAACCGGCCCAATGAGCGTGTCGAGGTGGGGTGTGTCCCCGAGGCCGATCTTGTGAGAGACGATCTTGGTGCCCGCGCGGCTGAAGAAACCAAAGCCTTTGTTTCCAATCGCGGTGACTTCAATCTTCGCGCCAGTGCCTTCCCACTCTCGCACCTTGGTCATGATCTGGCGCAATAGATTGGTGTTGAGGCCACCGCAGAGGCCCTTGTCCGAGGTCACAACGATAAGGCCAATGCGACGGGCCTCGTTTCGCTTCACCATGTACGGGTGGACAAATTCGGGTGTGGCGTGGCTCAGATTTGCGCAGATGGCGCGGACCTTCTCCACATACGGACGTCCCGACCGCATCCGCTCCTGCGCCCTGCGCATCTTGGAGGCGGCCACCATCTCCATGGCCTTGGTGATCTTGCGCGTGTTTTGCACGCTCTTGATCTTGTTTCGGATTTCTTTTGAGCCAGGCATGGGCCAACCCTAATTAATATGCGCCGGTTTTCTTGAACTCTTCGATGGCCGAACGAAGCTTGGCTTCGTTGTCCGAAGAGAGGTCTCGGTCATTTTCGATGGCTTCCGTGAGCCCCTTGTGCTTCTGAGCAATGTGGTCCCGCAACGCGCGCTCAAAGGCACCGGCCTTAATCACTTCGACATCGTCCATGTAGTTGTTATTCACCGCGAACAGGGTCAGTGCCATTTCCCAAATCTTGAGCGGCTGATACTGAGGTTGTTTCATGAGCTCGGTGACGAGACGGCCACGCTCGAGCTGCTTACGAGTCGCCTCATCAAGGTCGGAGGCGAACTGTGCGAACGCCGCCAACTCGCGGTACTGCGCAAGTGCCAATCGCACCCCAGCGCCCGTGTCTTTCCGCTTCATCAGCTTAGTCTGCGCGGCACCACCGACTCGGGACACAGAAATACCGGCGTTCAAGGCTGGGCGAATACCCGCGTTGAAGAGGTCGGTCTCAAGAAAGATCTGGCCGTCCGTAATTGAAATCACGTTGGTGGGAACGAAAGCGGAGACATCACCCGCCTGGGTTTCAATAATGGGAAGCGCTGTCAACGAACCGGTCTTTCCTTTGACCGCTCCCTTTGTGAATTTCTCGACGTACTCCTCGTTGACTCGTGCAGCGCGCTCAAGCAGTCGAGAGTGGAGATAAAACACGTCGCCAGGGAATGCCTCGCGCCCTGGAGGACGACGCAATAGAAGCGAGACCTGACGATAGGCAACCGCCTGCTTGGAGAGATCGTCATAGATGATCAGGGCGTCTTGACCGCGGTCGCGGAAATATTCGCCCATGGTGCAGCCCGAGTAGGCTGCCAGGTACTGCATCGCTGCGGATTCGGATGCCGAAGAGGCCACCACGATGGTGTAAGCCATGGCCCCAGTCTCTTCGAGCTTGCGCACAACGTTGGCGATTGTTGAAGCTTTCTGCCCGATTGCAACGTAAACACAGGTCATGTTCTGACCCTTTTGATTAATGATCGTGTCGACCGCGACGGCTGTCTTTCCGGTCTGGCGATCACCAATAATCAGCTCACGCTGACCCCGGCCCACAGGAACCATGGAGTCGATTGCCTTGAGACCCGTCTGCACTGGCTGAGAGACCGACTTTCGGTAGATCACACCGGGCGCAACCTTCTCGATCACGTCCGTCATCTTTGCGTTGATGGGGCCTTTCCCATCGATCGGTTGGCCCAAGGCATTGACCACTCGACCAATCAATTCGAGCCCAACGGGCACATCGAGAATACGGCCAGTGGCCTTCACCACCGCACCCTCTGAGATGCCAAGGTAGTCACCGAGAATCACGGCGCCCACAGAGTCGCGCTCAAGGTTCAGGGCAAGGCCGACCACGTTGTCGGGGAACTCGAGCATCTCGCCCTGCATGACATCCGATAGACCATGAATTCGGCAGATGCCGTCGGTCACTGTGACGACCGTTCCCTGATTGCGGGTGTCCGCGGCCAGGTTCAATCCCTGGATCTTGCTTTTGAGCAGTTCGCTGATTTCAGACGGGTTGAGTTGCATCTATGACTCCTAGTTCATCAGGGCAGTCGCCATGGTGGAGAGCTTTCCACTCACCGAGGCGTCGATCACTTCATCACCCACCGAAATGCGAACGCCGCCAATGAGCGCCTCATTCAGAACGGGGGTAGCTTTAACTGAACGGCCATACTTCTTTTCAAGCAAGGCCTGTATCTCGGAGAGTTCGGCCGTTGAGAGTTTGAAGGCTGTCTCTACGGTCGCACTCAGGGTTGCGTTGGCTTGGTTTTTTAAATCTTCGTAGAGACCCGAAACGCAAGACAGGGTCTCGAGTCGCTGGTTGCTCGCGAGCAAGCCAATGAAGTTCTTCATCGATTCGTTGGATGCGCCAGAGGTCTCCACCATCAACTGAGTGATCTGGTCTGGGCTCACAGCGGGGTTTCCATAGAGCACCCGAATCTGCTTGTCTTCAGAAATGGCGGCGAGCTTCTGGAGAAACTCCGACCAGGCCTCGAAGGCCTTTGGAGAGGACGCGCTCTCGGCTTGAGCCACCGAGAAAGCTGCCTCCGCATAGGGTCTGGCAATGGTGACGAGTTCGGCCATCGAATTAGAGCTCGTTCTTCAGGTTTTTGAGAAGCTCGGAATGGGTCTTCGCATCGACCTCGCGCTGAAGGATCTGCCCAGCGCCGCGCACTGCCAGAGCGGCAACATCCTCGCGCAGCTTGTCGCGCGCCGCCTGCATAGCGGTGACGGCTTCTTTTTCGGCTGCTTCACGTGCTTGGGCAACGATCTTCGCTGCTTCGGCTCGGGCCTGTTCAATCAGCTGGGCAGCCTGCTTCTCTGCGCCGGCACGCACTTCACCCGCGACATTCTTGGCCTTGCCCATCTCCTCGGCGGCACGTTTCTCCGCCATAACAAGGTCTGCCCGGGCCTTCTCGGCCGCGGCCAATCCATCGGCGACTTTTGATGCACGCTCGTCAAGGGCCTTCATGATTGGGGGCCAGACGAACTTCATGGTGAACCAAGCCAGTATAAAAAATACGACCAGTTGGGCCAACAAGGTTGCGTTAAGATTCACAGCGCAGTCCTTTGAAAATCGATGTCAGTCATTTAACCAATGCGAGGGTCGCGGATCAAAGCCCGCGGCACCCTGGCAAACCGAGCAAGACTAGCCTGCGAAGGGGTTCGCGAAGGCGAACATCATCGCAATACCCACACCGATCAGAAAAGCGGCGTCGATCAGACCAGCAAGAAGAAACATTTTGGTCTGAAGATCATTCATGAGTTCGGGCTGACGTGCAGACGCTTCAATGAACTTGCCGCCCATCACACCAATACCGATACAGGCACCAATGGCACCAAGACCAATGATCAGACCACATGCCAGCGCCACAAAAGCTACGTTCGTCATAACAACTCCTCAGTGGGAACAAAAATAAAAACTACGACTTAAAAAATCTGCGCGACTCCATTAATGCCCCTCATGGGCCTGCCCCAGGTACACCAGGGTCAGCATCATGAAGATAAAAGCCTGCAGGGTGATGATCAGGATGTGAAAGATGGCCCAAATCGAGCCAGCCAGCACATGCCCAACGAATCCGAGTACGGTTGCGGTGCCACCGAGGAGCGCGATCAAAATAAAGATCAGTTCACCCGCATACATGTTTCCAAAGAGTCGCATCCCCAAGGACACCGTCTTGGCCAGGAATTCAATCGCATTGAGGGCGAGATTGGGCAGCCAAAGAGCGGGGTTCGATCCGAAGGGGGCACAGAAGAGTTCGTGGACAAAGCCACCGAGGCCTTTGATCTTCACGTTGTAATAAATCATGAGAACGAAGATACCCAAGGCCATGCCCAGAGTGCCATTGAGATCGGCAGAGGCGACTACGCGCATGTAGGCATCATGGGGGTCGGCGACAATTCCCAGGGAGTAGGCAAGGCTGCCCCACAACATTGGCAGGAGATCAACGGGGATGAGGTCCATGAAGTTCATGAAGAAGACCCAGACAAACACCGTCAGCGCAAGCGGGGCAATGAAGCTGCGGTCGCCGTGAACGATTCCCTTGGATTGGTTCTCGACCAATTCAACCAATATTTCTACGGCCGCCTGAAAGCGGCCGGGCACGCCGGAGGTGGCCTTGCGGGCAGCAAGCCACAACACAAAGATGGTCAAGAGGCCCAGAGAGAGTGACCAGAAGAGCGTGTCGAGATTAAGGACAGAGAAATCAATGATGGCCTTCTGAGGCGACCCAGTGTTGGTGAAGTGCCCGAGGTGGTGAACGACGTACTCGCCCGCGGTTGGTGCTTGTCCTGCAGCCATATCTTTTTCCTGTGTCGCGCTTCCGAAACCGATCACTCTTTGGGGGTTACGAGAAGTCTCGCAACCGACTCATTAATCGCCGCTCATTGCGTCGTCTCTCTTGGTAAACCAAGAGAAGCGGCGCAAGAAAAAGCGACATTGACGCCACCATCAGACCTGCCACCGCCGCCGGCCAGCTCATCTCCGGCCAAGCCGACGCGAGTAAAACCAGCAACACCACTGCCATGCCAAGCTTCCCGAACTCTCCGACCAGCCAAGCGAAGGCCTGACTCGTGGCGGGTGCTCTGTTAAGAAACCAGGCGAACCACAGGCTTGGGAGAACAATGCTGAAGCCCCCACTAAAAAGGCTCAGTCCTTGAATCCCGCCAAACAACAGCGCAGCCAAAATCGCTGATGTTGCGACGAGAGCTCCCTGAAGTGCCACGACTCCGAACACATCTACCTCCCCGGGTAGCGATCTACTTCGACAACCAACCAAGCGCTTGGAATCAGCAATTTGGCCAACAGCTTATTGAGCGAAGTGTAGTTTGGAGCGAGGTGCATTGTCAAAAACCCGAATGCGAAGCAGGCAACAGCCGGTGCAGAAGGCCTTCAAACTCCTCGGGTCCCGAGAACTGGATCCGTATTTCACCGCCCCCAGAGGCCTTTGGTTTAAGTGCCACCACAAGGCCGAGCTGGTCGGCAAGCTCTTCTTCCATGCGACGCCAATCGGCCGCTCCCTCGGATTGCGCTGTTTTGGGCTTGGAGCGCTTGGTGCCCCCGAGGAGCTGCCTGGCCCGATCCTCGACCTCTCGGACCGAGAGCTTCTGGGCGACGATTAATTCGGCCAGGGCCCGCTGCTGCGGGGCAGCGAGCGTCACCAGAACCCGCGCGTGCCCCGCCTCGAGTTGGCCGTCACGAAGGTAGGTCTGCACGGTCTCCGAAAGCGCAAGAAGTCGCAGAAGATTGCTTGTCGCACTTCGTGACTTTCCAACCGCCTTGGCCGCCTGTTCGTGGGTGAGACCGAACTCACTGATAAGACGAGAGATTCCCTGGGCCTCTTCGATGGCCGATAGGTCTCGGCGCTGTAGGTTCTCTATCAGAGCCATGGCCAAAGCCACCTGGTCATGGACCTCCCGAATCACAGCTGGAATTCGTGCCAAGCCGGCCTTCTGGGCGGCTCTGAACCGGCGCTCACCGGCGATGATTTCGTAGCGCGTCTCTGATGACGAGCTCGCCTTAATGGGTCGCACCACGATGGGCTGAATGACCCCCTGGGACCGTATGGACTCGGCCAATTCATCCAATGCCTCTTCGTCCATGACCTGACGAGGCTGGTAACGACCCGCCTGCAGGCGAGAGATATCAATTTCCATAAGGCTTGAGTCTCTGGCCCCCGATGCTTCGGAGTCTGGCATCGCTGCCCCCAAGAGGGCCTCGAGCCCTCGACCCAATCCTTTTTTCTTTAACGCGCTCATGCGCTCACCCCCTCTTCCCTTGCCTGGCGCCTGGCCAGTCCCAAACGATCCACGAGTTCCTGCGCGAACCCCAAGTAGGCCTGTGACCCCCTAGAGGTCGCGTCATAACGGATAACGGGCTGACCATGACTCGGCGCCTCGGCAAGGCGAACGTTTCTCGGGATCACCGTTTTGAATACCTTCTCACCAAAGTGTCGCTCTAGTTGGTCGCTCACCTGCTGAGAGAGCGTCATTCGAGGGTCGAACATCACTCGCAGCAATCCGATAATTCGCAGCTCTCGATTGAGGCCCGCATGAACGCGCTTAATGGAGTTGACCAGATCAGAGAGCCCCTCGAGTGCGAAGTACTCGCATTGCATGGGAATGACCACGCCGTTGGCGGCGCAAAGTCCATTGAGGGTCAACATGGACAACGAGGGCGGGCAGTCCACCAGAATCATGTCGTAGGCTGAAGAGATGGTGGCCAAGCCGAGGGCGAGCCGATGCTCGCGTGACTCCAAATCCACCAACTCCACCTCCGCGCCAGCGAGCTCTCGATTGGCTGGCAGGAGGTCATAACCAAAATCGGTCTTCATTCGAACCGTCTCTGCCCGATCGATTCCAAGAAGTACTGTATAGATAGTTTTAGTAAGCGCCGACTTATCTACCCCGCTCCCCATAGTGGCGTTGCCCTGAGGGTCTAGATCCACCAAGAGTGTTCGGTGGCCCAGGCGCGCGAGGGAGGCGGCCAAATTAACCGCTGTGGTGGTCTTGCCCACCCCGCCCTTTTGGTTGGCCACGGCGAAGACTTGGGTCTTTCGGGTCGTGGTGGGGGACTGCTCGGGTTGTATCAAGACGTTCTCCTTCTTATCCAAACAAGATGGCGCTCTGCCTCAAGCGCGTTATCAGTCTCTAAAGACTCCAAACAAAAATCTCCCGGCCGCCGCGGGTGCACATAACCCCAGTCGCCTTGAAAGGGCGTCAGGCCAAGTACCTGGTCTCGACGCCCGGCCATATAGAGCCAGCGGGTCTGTTGCTGCGAGAGATGCCAACTTCGGTCTAAAAAATCCTCCAGGGCAGCAAATGCGCGAGAAAGGATGATGGCACAGCCGTCTCGCTCATCGAGTTGGACCTCAGCCACATCGGCCGCAATCACAAATACCCGCCCCGAGAGTCCAAGAGTTGCTGCGGCATGCCTCAGGAAGGCAGCTTTTCGAGACGTCCTCTCGATCAAATAGATCCGAAGACCGGGTGACATTATCGCCAAAACAAGGCCAGGAACGCCGTTGCCTGAGCCCACGTCAATCGCATAAGGCGAATTCCCTTCAGGCCGCCCTCTGAGTGAATGCTCGACAGCAAAATTATTCAAACAACGAATCATCCCCGGCCAGGCACCCATGGCGTCAATGAGGTGCTTCTGTATGACTTCGTCAACCGACTCAATGGCGGTTAGGTTATGAACGGCATTCCAGCGGCTCAGTTGACGCGTGTACTCCGCCAGCGCTTCGATCACACCCGAGTCGATACGATCTTTCAAAGCAGGTCGACGGCGCTCAATGGCTTGAGCGATGCGCTGATCGAGACCCGGCTCAAGCAACAGATCGGAACTCAGTTGCATCGGGGCCCGAAGATCGGCTTCGGCGCTTCTTCAGATGAATCAAAAGGAGCGAAATGGTGGCAGGGGTGATCCCGGAAAGTCTTGAGGCCTGGCCAATTGTCTCGGGACGGGCGGCCGACAGACGCTGAATCGCTTCAATCGAGAGCCCACGAATAGACTCGTAAGAGAGCTCCCTGGGTATGGGGGTCTCCTCGTGATGGCGACGACGCTCGACTTCATCGGACTGACGGCGAATGTATCCCTCGTATTTCACCTGGATTTCGATCTGCTCCGCCGCTGAGTCGTCCTCTGCAAAGCGATGACCAAAGACTTCCCCAAGCTCCACAAGTCGAACCTCCGGGCGCTTGAGCAGGTCGTGGGCCGAGGCCTCTGGGGGCGGAGTTGGCTGCTCCGGAAACAGACTCTGCCATCGACTCTGGGCACGCCCGGTACCGAAGTGAGTGCGCTTTAGGGTGGCCTTCCCGGACTCGATTTCATCGCGCTTATGGTTGAATCGCGCCCAGCGATCATCATCAATCAGGCCCATCTCTCTTCCAATGGGCGTCAGACGCAGATCGGCATTGTCCTCACGAAGGCTCAGACGGTACTCGGCCCGGCTCGTGAACATACGATATGGCTCGCTCACTCCCCTGGTAACCAGATCATCGACCAACACGCCCAGGTAGGCCTCATGGCGCTCGGGACACCAGGGTGGGAGACCTTTGTTCTGGCGGGCTGCATTGAGGCCCGCTAGAAGCCCTTGGGCGGCCGCCTCCTCATAGCCCGTGGTTCCGTTGATCTGTCCTGCGAAAAATAAACCGCCGATGGCTTTGGTCTCGAGGCTTCGGCGCAGGCCTCTGGGATCAAAATAGTCGTACTCGATGGCGTAACCGGGCCGAAGAATATGCGCCTCCTCAAGCCCCTCCATGGAATGAACTATTTCAAGCTGAACATCGAAAGGAAGGCTGGTGGAGATCCCGTTCGGATAGATCTCATGGGTGTCCAGGCCCTCGGGCTCGAGATAGATCTGATGGCTGGCCTTGTCGGCAAACCGATGGACCTTGTCCTCGATCGAGGGGCAATAGCGCGGTCCCACCCCCTCAATAACCCCCGTAAACATCGGAGACCGATCGAGGCCCGCGCGAATCGCTTCATGTGTTTTTTCATTGGTGTGCGTGACCCAACAAGAAACCTGACGTGGGTGCATCTCCCGGCTGCCGATGAATGAAAACACCGGAACAGGATCGAGATCACCGGGCTGCTCGACAAGCCTGGACCAGTCAATGGAGCGGCCATCAATCCTTGGCGGCGTCCCGGTTTTGAGGCGCCCCTGCGGCAGAGACAGTTCCTTGAGTCGCCTCGAGAGGGCTATTGCGGGGGGGTCTCCGGCACGACCAGCCGAGTGACTTTGAAGCCCGACGTGGATCTTGCCGTTCAAGAAAGTCCCCGCAGTCAGCACGACCGTCGAGGAGCGGAAGATGAGACCGGTCTGGGTGACCACCCCTGCGATGCGATCCGACTCAATTAGAAAGTCATCGACGGCTTGAGCAAACAAACTGAGTCGTGCCTGGTTTTCGAGGCGCCGCCGAACGGCAGCCCTGTAGAGCACTCGATCGGCCTGGGCCCGCGTGGCCCGAACGGCAGGCCCTTTGGAGCTGTTTAATATACGAAACTGTATTCCGGCCTCATCCGTCGCAATGGCCATAACACCGCCCAAGGCATCGATTTCCTTGACCAGATGGCCCTTGCCAATCCCGCCGATGGACGGATTGCACGACATCTGTCCCAGGGTCTCGATGGAGTGGGTGATCAAAAGCGTCTCTGCCCCGGCCCTCGCCGCGGCCAAGGCGGCCTCGGTTCCAGCGTGACCACCACCGACAACAATGACATCAAACCGCTTCGGGAAGTCCAAGATAAGTGCCGCTTTGTCTGCCAATGATGGGTTGGGATGGGGGGCGCTGGCCCCGAATTGTTCTGCAGGGAAGGAATTATAGGGTGAGCCACTGGGCTGACTCAACCGCTTTGGCAGTTGTTTCACGTGAAACATCGATTATGCGGGGCTGCGCCCCGCCGCCAAGGGAAGAACTCCGATCGGCCGCTGTTTCACGTGAAACATTTTGTGCAAATACCTGTCGAGGCGGCCGCCTCTTGCGAACAGCCCGGATCGAGCTTAAGCCAGCCCGCCCAAGGTGATGTACTTCATCTCCAAGTACTCCTCGACCCCATGCCGCGAGCCTTCCCGGCCAAGTCCGGACTGTTTCACGCCGCCGAATGGGGCGACCTCATTAGAAAACGCGCCGGTATTGACGCTGACCATCCCGGACTCAAGTCCGTTGGCCACACGAAATGCCCTGCCCAAGTCCCTGGTGTAGACATAAGCAGCCAGGCCAAACTCGGTGTTATTTGCTCGACGAAGTACTTCGTCCTCACTCTCAAAGCCAAAGAGTGGCGCAACCGGCCCAAACGTCTCTTCATCCGAGAGTTGAACCCCTTCCGGGACGTGAGAGAGGACGGTCGGCTGAAAAAAGAGGCCTCCATGGGGGTGTCGCGCACCCCCCGTCATCAACCGAGCCCCTTTAGAGAGAGCGTCCTTCACATGGGCCTCCACCTTCTCGAGCGCTGCAGCCTCAACGAGCGGCCCGATCTGGACCCCGGACTCAAGTCCTGAACCAACCTTTAAGGACTCAACCCGCCCAACCAAACGCTGGGCAAACGCGTCCATGATCGACGCCTGTACATAAATTCGATTGGGACAGACACAGGTCTGTCCAGCATTCCGAAACTTGGCGGCCATTAGGCCCTCGACGGCCTGGTCCAAATCCGCGTCGTCGAAAACAATGAATGGCGCGTTTCCGCCGAGTTCCAAGGAGAGCTTTTTAATGGTTGGGGCGGACTGGGCAAATAGAAGCCTTCCCACTTCGGTGGAGCCCGTAAATGAGAGCTTTCGAACGCGGCTATCGCCGCAGAGCGCACGGCCTATTTCAGGGGCCGATGAACCGCTTCCCGTCACCACATTAAATACGCCCGGTGGAAACCCCGCCCGGATCGCCAACTCCCCCAAGGCGAGCGCTGTCAGTGGAGTTGCCTCTGCGGGCTTGGCCACGGAAGTACAGCCGACCGCAAGCCCGGGCCCACACTTTCGCGTAATCATTGCCGCCGGGAAATTCCAGGGCGTAATCGCCGCCGTCACACCAATGGGCTCCTTGGTCACCAAGATCTGCCGTCCTGCAACGGTTGGAGGAATAACTTCACCATAGACCCGCTTGGCCTCCTCCGCAAACCACTCAACAAAACTCGCGGCGTAGAGCACCTCGCCGCGGGCCTCGGCCAACGGTTTGCCCTGCTCCATGGTCATTAGCAAGGCCAAATCATCTGCGTTCTCAACAATCAGGCGGTGCCATGTTTTAAGGATCTCAGACCGCTCCTTGGCCAGTCGACCCTTCCAGGATGGAAGAGCGGCAGAGGCGGCCTCGATGGCCAGTCGCGTCTCTGCCTCGCCACAATCAACGACCTCAGCGATCAACTCGCCCGTGGCAGGGTTGGTCACCGAGAAACGCCGGCCACTCCCCACCCAGGCCCCGTTAATGAGGCTCTCAGTCCGCAGTAGCGAAGGGTCTCTTAGCCCGGAAAACAAATCCTCTCGAACACCCATATCGACTCCTAAAACTATTTCATTGTGGGCATTACAAACTCGGCCCCGGAACGAATGCCTTTGGGCCAGCGTTGGGTAATGGCCTTGTAGCGGGTGTAGAAGCGAACACCCTCGGGCCCGTGTATGTGGTGATCCCCAAACAAAGAATCCTTCCAGCCACCGAAGGAGTGGAACGCCATGGGGACAGGAATGGGAATGTTCACTCCAATCATTCCCACCTTGACACGATGGCTGAACTCTCGGGCCGAGTCACCATCGCGGGTAAAGATGGAGACACCATTGCCATATTGGTGGTCATTGATCAATGCCAGCGCCTCTTCAAAATCTTTCACCCGCACCACGCTCAACACCGGACCAAAAATCTCTTCCTTGTAGATCGTCATTGCCGGCTTGACCTGGTCCAGCAGGCAAGGCCCCATGAAGAAGCCCTCCTCGGCACCGGAGGGCTTAAAGCCACGCCCATCCACCACCAGCTTTGCGCCCTCCTTCTCCCCGAGCGCAACAAAGCCCAGCACCTTTTCAAGGTGGGCTTTGGTGACAAGCGGGCCCATCTCCGAGCCAGCCACCGCTCCCGGCAGCACCTTAATGGCCTTGGACTTCTCGGCGAGTTTGGTTACCAACGCGTCTCCCACCGAACCCACTGCAAGGGCAACAGAGATCGCCATGCACCGCTCCCCAGCCGAGCCGTAGGCCGCACCAATGAGTGCATCAACCGCCTGGTCCAAGTCCGCGTCAGGCATCACAACCAAATGGTTTTTGGCACCACCCAGGGCCTGAACACGCTTGCCCTGTGAAGACGCCCGCGCATGAACAAGTTTCGCAATGGGCGTGGACCCCACGAAACTGATGGCCGTGGTCTTGGGGTGGTCGATGAGTGCCTCCACGGTGGCCGCGCCCCCCTGAATCACGTTAAATGCGCCATCTGGTAAGCCCGCCGCCTTCAAGCCCTCTGCAAGAAAAAGAGTCGCCGAAGGATCCCGATCAGAAGGTTTCATCACAAACGTATTTCCGGTGGCCAAAGCCACGGGAAACATCCACATGGGAACCATCACGGGAAAATTGAACGGACTGATTCCAACGCAGACGCCGAGAGGCTGCCTCAGGCTCCAGGCGTCAATGCCTGAGCCCACCTGATCCGTATACTCGCCCTTAAGCAGCTGTGGAATGCCACAAGCAAACTCCACAACCTCCAGGCCCCGTTGGATTTCACCACGCGCATCATCAAGCGTCTTGCCGTGTTCGGATGTAATGAGTTTTGCAAGCCCCTCCCGGTTCTGCTCTACCCAAGACTTAAACGCAAACATAACTTTCGCGCGGCGAACGGGCGGAGTGTTTGCCCACTCAGGAAATGCCTTTGCCGCAGCATCCATGGCCAAAGACACCGTCTGGGGCCCCGCCAATCTCACTCTCTTGGTCTCTCGCCCGAGAGCCGGATCAAAAATGATGCCCTCCTCTTCCTTGTCATCGAGCACAAGCCGACCGGAAATCCAATGGCCCACTGTCTTGAGTCCCACCGTTTCAGGTGCATTCATAGAAACATCTCCCACGTTGTCCAGGCCATTCGGAGAATGAGCACTGCCAAAAGAAATAGAAAAAACTGCCGAACAAAAGCGCTTCCCTTTCGAATCGCCAGCATCGTCCCCAGCGTGGCACCAGCCACATTCGATACGGCCATGACCACCGCCAAGAGCCACAGAATCTCGCCGCTGGGAATGAAATACAGCAAAGCGCCAATGTTGGTCGTGGCATTGACCAACTTGGCGTGGGCCGAGGCATGAAGAAAATCAAAACCAAAGGCCCGTACAAAAACAAAGATCAGAAAGGCGCCGGTGCCAGGACCAAAAAATCCATCATAAAACCCTATCCCCGCACCGAGTAGCAAGGCCGCACCAAAAGCCCCCTTGTTTGAAAGGGTTGGCGCATGCTCCTTGCCCAAGCCGCGGTCGCGCAGCGTCGCGTAAGCCACAAGCAACAAAAGAACCAGCACCAGCGGTTGCGCGGCTTCGCGAGACAGTAAAGAAACAGCAGAGGCACCAAGCCAAGAAAAAACCCCAGCCGCAACAACCGCGGGAAGCCCGACCCGCCAATCAATCCTGACGTGTCTGGTGTAGCGCCATGCCGCCCAGGCCGTGCCAGCAATGGACGAAAACTTATTGGTGCCGAAGAGGCTGGCCGTCGATGCCTGAGGGAGGCTTCCGAACAAGGCGGGCACCTGAAGCAACCCCCCACCACCGGCCACCGAATCAACAAAACCCGCCGCCATTGCGGCAAAGGCCAAAAAGACCAACAACTCCCAAGCAATGTCCAAGCGCATTTTCCAATCAGAAAGGAATCGCGCATCATCCTCTAATCATGGGCAAAGAAGAAACGAACCCGCACCTCGCGATCACCATGGGAGACCCGGCGGGCATCGGCCCCGAGATTTGCTTAAAAGCACTATCCGCCCGCTCTCGGAAGAGCAGTGTGGTGTGCAAAATCTATGGCGACGCGCGCCACCTGAAGGCCGTCGCATCGCAATTGGGTGTCTCGCTGCATCCCGACTCAATCATCGACACAGGACATTTCGGCCCCTACCCTGCACAACGCGACAGCAGCGAAGGAGGCTTGGCTTCCGCGGCCGCCATTGAAGCGGCTGTCTCCTACTGCAAAACAGGATTAAAAAAGGGGATCGTTACCGCGCCGATCTCCAAACGAAGCTTCAAAATGGCCGGATTGCCTTGGCCCGGTCACACCGAGTTCCTGGCCCATCTGAGCAATCCGAATCAACCACCGCAAGTGCGCATGGCCCTCATCAATAAAGAGCTGCGCGTGCTTCTACACAGCATTCACCTTCCACTGAAGGAAGCCATTCAAACGCTCACCGTTCCCGGCCTTCTTGAAACTTTTAGAATCGCTCAAGACGCTGCTGCGCTCTTTTGCGTTCAAAACCCGAGAATTGCACTGGCATCGCTAAATCCCCACGCATCAGAAGCGGGGCAGTTTGGCTCTGAGGAGCGGGAGATCCTCTCGCCTGCAATCGAGGCGGCTGCCGCAGCGGGCATTTCAATACTCGGACCCATCTCCGCAGATACGGTATTCATGCGGGCCCGCACCGGCCACGAACCCGATTTCGACCTGGTCATTGCCCTCTACCACGACCAAGGCCTCATCCCCGTCAAACTCAACGGTCTCGACGAGGGCGTCAACATTACTGTTGGATTGCCATTCGTTAGAACCAGTGTGGACCACGGCACCGCATTCGACATTGTTGGACAAAACCTTGCCAACCCTTCCTCGTTAATCTGCGCGATTGACCACGCATGCAAACTACTCTCTACTCCGAACCGATTGCCATACTGAGTGCCGGCGGCACATTTGAGAAAATCTACGACCCGATTGAGGGGCAGCTTCGGCTTCCGAACCACAGCCGACTGAGCCAATGGACCGAACAAGCACGTCTTCATTGCGTCTATCGAATTGAGGAGGTCTTGCTAAAAGACTCCCTCGACATGGTCGACGCAGACCGTCACCTTCTCTCGCAGAGGGTTGCCCAAGCGAGAGAGGCCCGCATCGTTATCATTCACGGAACCGACACCATGACGAACACTGCCCAAGTGCTTGCCAAGCATCTTCGGCCAGAGCAAGTCGTTGTGTTGACAGGCGCAATGGTGCCCGCCTCGCTCGAAGATTCTGATGCCCTGATCAATCTAGGCAGCGCAGTCGCTGCGGTACAGCTCCTGACCCCAGGCGTTTGGGTATCTATTCAAGGCCAGATCTTCAGCGCCTTGCATGTTCAGAAGAACCGCGCACTGGCTCTTTTCGAGCCTACTTCCCAATGCAGAAGCTAGAGAAGATCACCCCCAACAAGTCATCAGAATGAAATTCGCCCGTAATCTCACCCAACTTCTCTTGGGCAAGGCGCAGCTGATCAGCGGCCAATTCCCCTGAGGCACCAACCAGAGGCACCGCCGACTCCACCAGTCTGAGCACCTCAACGAGCACCACCAGATGACGTTGCCGTGCAGAAAACACACTCCCCTCGGATGGGGCGCCTGCGAGGAACGACCCGAGTGCCTCGATAAAATCGGCCAGTCCACGTCGATCAACAGCGGACAGATAAAAATTTCTCAACGCCCTGCCATTGTGCAGACTCTCCAACGGCAGGTCCTCGCGCGGGGCCGAGCCCAAGGCATCGAGCTTATTCCACACCACCCAGATCTCCACATCCTTCGGCAGCGCCGCGAGGGCTGAGCGCTCAAACTCCGAAGCGTCTCGTGAGGTCAAATCCCGCACCCAGATCACCAGGTCGGCCGCACCCATGGCCTCCTGACTTCGGCCCACCCCGATCTGCTCAATGGGCTCATCAGTGCACCGAAGGCCCGCCGTATCAAGCACCTTCAGGCTGTGGCCTGCCACCCGAATTTCGTTGGCAAGCCGGTCTCGCGTTGTTCCCGCCAACTCGCTGACGATCGCCAAATCCTCATCGGCCAGCGCGTTAAAGAGAGATGACTTGCCCACATTGGGCTTGCCAACCAACACCGCCTGTCGGCCCCGAAGCGCCTCGACACCTCGTTGCGCCGAAGCGAGACACTCTTTCAACTGCTCATCAATCGCCCGTAGCCTAACCAACAAGTCTTGATCTTGAAGGTGCTCAACCCCTTCCTCATCGGGGAAGTCCAGACAAGCCTCCAGCCGAGCGCGCGCCTCGGTGATGAGACGTTGAATTTCGTTAATGCGGTTAGAAAACCGACCCGTCATTGACTGCGCCGCAGCCCGAACAGCCCCGCGGCTACCCGCCGCAATCAAGTCTGCAATGGCCTCGGCGGCCGTTAAATCAAGTTTCCCATTTAAGAAAGCCCTCTCTGAGAACTCCCCGGGCCGGGCCAATCGCAAGGGCGTCTCATCACTGGCGCACAAGAGACACTCCTCAAGCAACCACGACATCGCGACTGGGCTGCCGTGCCCCTGGAACTCCAGAACGTCTTCCCCGGTGAAGGACGCCGGCCCCTTGAAAAGCATGACAAGGCCCTGGTCGATGACCTCGCCGTTGCTAGCCCGAAACGATCGCAGGGTCGGTGCGCGAGGCTGGAGATCCCCGCCACAGATACGCCGCGCCAGCACCTCGCAGATTGGGCCTGACACCCGAACAACACCCACCGAAGATTGCGACTGGGGGGTCGCCATAGCGACAATGGACTCCCCAGTCATGTCTTCAGCGAATCAAATGGCCACGTTCATGCGCTTCATGATCACCCACTGCTGCGCGATGGACACCACGTTATTGATGAGCCAGTAGAGCACCAGCCCCGCGGGAAAGAAGAAAAAGAAGACCGAAAACACCAAGGGCATGAACATCATCACCTTGGCCTGAAGCGGGTCGGGAGGCGCCGGGTTCAGTTTGGTCTGAACAAACATCGTGATGGCCATCACGATCGGCAATATGTAGAACGGGTCGGGAGAGGAGAGGTCGGCGATCCAGAGAATCCAAGGCGCGTTTCGCATTTCAACACTAGCGAGCAAGACCCAATACAACGCGAGAAAAACAGGAATCTGCACCAGCACAGGCAGACAGCCTCCCAGGGGATTGATCTTCTCTGTCTTATAGAGCTCCATCATTGCTTGATTGAGCTTGGCCTTGTCATGGGGATAGCGCTCTCGCAAGGCCATCAACCTTGGGGTCACCGCCTTCATTTTGGCCATAGAGCGATAACTGGCCGCAGACAAAGGATAGAAAAGCAACTTAATCAATATGGTGAGCAAGACAATCGCCCACCCCCAGTTCTGAACCAACCTATGCAACTGCTCAAGAAGCCAATAAATTGGCTTAGAGAGAAAAGTGAGAAATCCATAGTCCACCACCAGATCGAGCCCAGGTGCCAAGACCTCAAGGGTTCTTTGGGTCTGGGGGCCGACATACAGCAGCGCCTCGTGGGTCTGCTGCGCCCCGGGAGCAATCGGACTAAATGATTGAATAAGGCCAGCGGTATAGAGGTTCTCTCCCACTTTCCTTGTGTAGAACTCTCTGGGCGCCTCGTTCTTGAGCACCCAACTCGAGACGAAATAATGTTGAACGATGCTCAACCAGCCATCATTGGCCTGGCGAACATAGTCTTGCCGACCCTTCTCGATATCCGAGAAAGAGATTTTCTGGAACTTGGCCTGCTCCGTATAAATGGCCGGACCAGTGAAGGTCTGATAAAACTGGCTCTCACCTGGAGCAGCGTTTCCGGTTCTTAGGAACTGCAGATAAACATTGGGCGCGACAGCATCGGCGCCCGTATTCAGAACCGTATGCTGAACCTTTACTGTGTGGCCGGTGGGTTCAATCGAAAAAGTTTTAATCAGTTTGACCCCACCAGACTCCGATGCCAACACAATGGTTCGGCCCGGATCCTGTCCCGCCTTGAGTGGTTGAACAACGAAAGGCACGGTGTGATTCGGGAGAACCTTTGAAAGCCCCGCGGGAGCAACCAACCCTGACTGCGCCTCGAATCGGCGATCTAACTGAGTATCGAAAAGCCTGACCAACCCACCCTCATAATTGTCCGAGGCCTGATCCAAAAGCTTGGCGCCAACCAAAATACCCCCAAGACTGTCCACAGTGAGTTCAAGGGAGTTGTTCTTCAGAACAAAACGTTGGCCCGTGGGCATTGCGGCAGTCACCGAGGTGGGTGGGCTTACAGGACCTGATGCGGCATTTAAATTGGTTGTGGCCTGAGGAAGAACCGCTCCACCGCCAGGACTGGATGTCGGTACGTTCGATACTGTTGGTCCACTGTTTAGACCAGGCGCCGTCGGGTTGGCCCCCGCCGAAGGGGTGCCCTGCTGAGGCTGCTGTGGCTGCTGCACCTGTTGGGCTTGCTGAGTTTGTTGAACCGGCGGGAGAGACTGGCGCATCCAGGCGTCCCAAAGGAGAAAGAGGGAGCCGATAAAAATCATCAACAAAATAACGCGACGGGTTTCCATAGATCTAATGCGCCTTGCTCGATTCGGTGGATTCGGTAGAGATAGGGACGGGGTCCAAACCAGACCGGCCCCATGGATGACAACGACAGAGCCGTTGAACGGTCAAGCGCCCCCCCGAAAAGAGCCCATGCAACTCAATGGCCTCGAGGGCGAAATCTGAACAACTCGGAAAAAAACGACAACGGGGGCCCAAATAGGGGCGAAGGACCAATTGGTAAGTCCGAATCAACAAGCGAGCAAGTGCAGAAAACATTGGCTCATTCCCCAAATAAAACCGCCCGCAGGTGATCTCGGCAAGACTGTCGGTGCACCGCCCCCTGCCAAGGACATACTGAACGAACCCTCAAGAGCCAGTTTCCCCCCTGATAACTGGTAGGCAAAGACCGGATCCAACCCCGTGTCCAACGCCGAATCTGATTGCGCTGCGAAGCCGACCGCACCAGCCTCTTGGGCAGGATAAACCCCAGGCCAATGCGTTCTCCCTGTTCCGCGCATTCGGTAAGCGCAGCCCCGTGCAATGCAAAGGGGCCCCCCGATCGAACGGGTCGGCTCTGCACCAAACGTGCGAAGTCCTCTGGGTCGGCCAGGGCGACGATGACCGCTCTTGCCAATGCCGCCGTCTTTAGACAGCCAGGCGATGACGGCCTTTGGCCCGACGGGCCCGAATCACTGCGCGTCCTCCGCGGGTTCGCATGCGGACCAAAAATCCGTGGGTTCGTTTACGACGAACAACCGAAGGCTGATAAGTGCGCTTCATTTGAAAACCTTTATAGACAAAGCTGAACCCGCTAGTTTACTCAAAACGAGGGGTTTTGCCCAAGGAAGTGCACCCCAGGGCCTGTGGATAACTCTTCGGCTGGGGTAGAATTGCAACATGAATCGCCCTGCCTTAACCGAACCCATTGATCACAGTACCCAGATGGATTGGCAGGCGTGCATGAACCATTTTTCAAAGCTCCTGCCAGAACAACAGTTCCGAACTTGGGTCCAGCCCCTTGCCCTCAAGGGCCTGCAACCCTCTTCCGACGGTGTCGTCTTAAGCCTGCTGGCTCCCAATCGGTTCAAACAATCGTGGGCGAAGGATCAGCTTAGCGAACCACTGCAACACTGGTGGTCTTCTCATTTAGGGCGACCCGTCGATGTTCAAATTCTCCTCAAAGAGGGGGCCCCAGACAATGAAGGCACCCAGCCTGGGTCTGGCTCTGAGACGCCGCAAGAAAGACTTTTGCCCACCCAATTAGAGCCCATCGGCGAGCAACAGCGCGCCATTGAAGCAACACGGCTTAATTTGGATTGGTCTTTCGAGAACTTCGTGGTGGGCAAGGCCAATCAATTGGCCAGAGCAGCGGCCATGCAAGTCGCTGAAAACCCTGGCACAGCCTACAACCCACTATTTCTCTATGGTGGCGTGGGTCTGGGGAAAAGCCACTTGATACACGCCATTGGCAATGAGCTCCTGGGCAAAAACCGATCCAGCAAAATTCGTTATATCCATGCCGAGGCCTACGTCAGCGACGTTGTAAAGGCCTATCAACGCAAAGCCTTCGATGATCTTAAAAGCTACTACCACAGCTTGGATTTGCTACTTATCGATGACATTCAGTTTTTTGCTGGCAAATCTCGCACCCAAGAAGAGTTTTTCTATACTTTTGAAGCACTAATCGCTTCTAAAAAACAAATCATCATCACAAGCGATACCTATCCCAGCGAACTCAATGGCATCGAGTCGCGGCTGGTGAGTCGCTTTAGCTCAGGCTTGACGGTTGCGATTGAGCCACCAGAGTTAGAGATGCGTGTGGCCATTCTTCTGCGCAAAGCCCAACAAGAAAAATTGGCACTCGAGGAAGAAGAAGCTTTTTTTATTGCACAACAGCTTCGCTCAAACGTTCGAGAGCTCGAAGGCGCATTAAGAAAAATCATCGCCTATTGCCATTTTCATCAAACACAACCAAACGCTGAGGTCGTGCGCGAAGCCTTAAAAGACCTGCTATTTATTCACAAAACATCTATTTCGGTCGAGAGCATTCAAAAAACCGTGGCTGATTTTTACAAGATAAAAATCGCCGACATGTACAGCAAACGCCGTCCGGCAAATATTGCTATGCCACGGCAAATTGCGATGTACCTGGCAAAAGAACTCACCCAAAAGAGTCTTCCCGATATTGGTGAATTGTTTGGTGGCCGAGACCACACCACTGTACTGCATGCCGTTCGGAAAATTAACGAACAACGTCAGAGGGATACAGAACTCAACCGCAGCCTGCACCTCTTAGAACAACAAATCCGTGGATAAGCAGTGAACAACCCCAACTTATCCACATCGGTTCAATCAGTGAGCAATGCTAGGGAGCATTCCACCCCACTTGTCCACAACCCATTTTTTGAAAAATTTATTTCTTTTCAATAGCTTAGAGTGTTCTCCACCAATTTTGCAACCTTACTATTATTACTATGATTTATATCAAAGCAACTAAAGAAGCGTTGTTAAAACCTTTACAACTCGTTAGCAATGTTGTTGAACGCCGGCACACCTTGCCAATCCTCTCCAACATTCTGATTCGGAAGCGAGGTGCCACGGTTGAGTTCATCGCGACCGACATTGAGATGCAGATTACCGCTCGAGTTGAAATTGGTCACGGTACAGAAGAAGGTGCCACCACAGTCTCAGCGAAGAAGTTGTTAGATATTTTGCGGGCCCTCAACAGCGATGGTGAAGTCACCATATCTCAAGCCGCCAATAAGCTAGTCATCACCCAGGGCAAGTCACGCTTTAATTTGCAGACCCTGGCTGCTGAAGAGTTCCCGGTAGTGGTTCCCGCGGCCGAGTACGCAGCCCAGACAAAAATAGCCCAATCGAAGTTGAAGGCTTGTCTGCATCTCGTGCATTTTTCTATGGCCCAACAAGACATACGTTATTACTTAAACGGAATGTTGTTGGTCTTGCATCAAGGACAGCTAAGAACAGTAGCTACAGACGGACATCGATTGGCTTATAGCAGTCAAGAGGTCGAAAATGATGCGCAACTCGATGTCATCATTCCGAGAAAAGTGGTCTCTGAACTTCAAAAAGTTCTTGAAGACGTTGATCAACCCCTTTCAATCTCGGTTAATCCGAACCAGGTGAAGTTCTCCTTCGATCAGGTTGAAATCATCTCGAAACTAATTGAAGGTAAGTTTCCAGACTATGACCGTGTCATTCCAAAAAACCACCAGAAGACGCTAAAGATTGATCGTGAAAAGTTAAACCAAGCCCTCATTCGCGTCGCAATTTTGACAACGGATAAATTCAAAGGGGTGCGTCTGGCGTTTAGTGCAAACCAAGTCAAAATCAGCTCAACCAACGCCGAGCAAGAAGAGGCCGTTGAAGAATTAGACATTGATTATGGCTTTGAACCCCTGGAAATAGGGTTCAATGTCCAATACTTATTGGATGTCCTTTCTTACTTGGGAGACCAGACAATCACACTACAACTGCAAGACAACAATGCCTCTGCGTTGCTAATGAGTGAGACACACCCTAATTTCCGCTACGTAGTTATGCCAATGCGCATTTAATTTAAGGATAGAGAGTTTCAATGAGTCAGGAGAAAGCTGTGCAGTACGACGCCTCGTCGATCAAGATGCTCAAGGGGCTCGAGGCCGTTCGCAAGCGCCCCGGCATGTACATCGGAGATACCAACGATGGAACTGGCTTGCATCATATGGTCTTCGAAGTGGTGGACAATGCAATCGATGAAGCATTGGCTGGACACTGCAATGAAATCGTAGTCACCATCCATACCGATAACTCCATTTCAGTAACTGACAATGGAAGAGGCATCCCGACCGATATCCACAAAGACGATGAATTTGGTCGCAGCGCTGCTGAGATTGTCATGACCGAATTACACGCTGGTGGAAAGTTCGATCAGAACAGCTATAAAGTGTCCGGCGGTTTGCACGGTGTGGGAGTTTCGGTGGTGAATGCCCTTTCCGATTGGTTAAAGTTAACCATCCGCCGCAACGGCCAGGCGCACTTCATTGAGTTCCGCGCCGGTGAGCGAGTTGCCCCACTTAGTGTTTTGGGCTCTACCGATCGACGTGGAACCGAGGTTCATTTTCTAGCCAGTCAAGAAACTTTCAGACTCGTTGAGTACCATTTCGACATTCTGGCCAAGCGTTTGCGAGAGTTGAGCTTCCTTAATAACGGCATCAACATCCGACTCATTGATCAACGTGAAGGCAAAGAAGAGAGTTTTGAGTTTTCTGGAGGGGTGAGTGGGTTCGTTGAGTTTATTAATAAAACGAAGACAGTCCTGCACCCGAAAGTCTTTCATGCAACAGGAAGCAAAGATGGCGTTACGGTTGAAGTGGCCATGCAATGGAATGATGCGTATAGCGAGCAGGTGCTTTGTTTTACCAATAACATTCCTCAACGAGACGGCGGTACACATTTAACGGGTCTGCGAGCGGCGATGACCCGAGTAATGAACAAATACATTGCCGACGAAGAGTTGGCAAAAAAAGCCAAGGTGGAGACCACCGGGGATGACATGCGTGAGGGGCTCACCTGTGTTTTATCGGTAAAAGTGCCCGAACCCAAGTTTTCTTCTCAAACCAAAGACAAATTGGTCTCGAGTGAGGTGCGACAACCCGTCGAAGACTTGGTTGGAAAGATGCTTGAAACCTTCTTGCTTGAGAATCCAGTGGATGCGCGCGCCATTTGTACCAAGATTGTCGATGCTGCAAGAGCGCGAGAGGCCGCAAGAAAAGCACGGGACATGACAAGACGCAAAGGCGTTTTGGATTCTTTTGGCTTGTCCGGAAAATTGGCCGACTGTCAGGAGAGAGATCCAGCCAAGGCCGAGCTTTACCTTGTAGAGGGTGACTCTGCGGGTGGTTCAGCCAAGCAAGGTCGCGACCGGAAGTTTCAGGCGATCTTGCCCCTAAAGGGAAAAATTCTTAATGTTGAGAAGGCTCGATTCGACAAGCTCTTGGCATCTCAAGAAATCATCACCCTTATTCAAACCCTGGGAACAGGAATCGGCAAAGACGAATACGACCCGGACAAACTGCGATATCACCGAATCATCATCATGACGGACGCAGATGTTGACGGCTCTCACATACGCACCCTTCTATTAACCTTCTTTTATCGGCAGATGCCTGAGCTAATTGCCCGGGGACACATCTACATTGCTCAGCCACCTTTGTACAAGATCAAGATTGGCAAGGAAGAACGCTACATCAAAGATGATCAGGCGCTTCAGGACATCTTGGTTCATGCAGCCATCCGCGACGCTCAAATACAGGTTGATGGTTTGCAAGACCAGGCCATCTCAATGCAGGAGCTCACCAACCATTATTTAAACGCGCAACAAGTTATTACCAAACTTAGCAAAGTAGTAGAGGAAACTGTTCTTAGAGCGGTATTGGGAGGGGTAAAAATTGATCTCTCAAACAACGAAGCTGCGTTGGCTTCGGCGGCATCTCTTAATAGTTGGTTAAGCAGCCACTCAAAAACCAACACTCATGCAGCAAGGGTCGTTGCTGAGTATGACAATAAAACCGAAGCCTGGACACTTCAAGTTGAGAAGGTTATCCATGGTAATCATCGAATTTCGAAGATCAGCCCCGACCTCCTCGATACCGAGGACTTTGCCACTCTTAATCGCACCGCCACGGCGTTGGCGAGCTTACTGAACCGAACCATCGAGGTGAAAAAAGGGTCCGGTGACAATGCCAAACAGAGACGCGTCCACTCCTTTGAGGAAGCAATTGATTGGCTTATGTCCGAGGCGGAGCGTGCGATATCTCGCCAACGATACAAGGGCTTGGGCGAGATGAACCCAGAGCAACTCTGGGAAACCACAATGAATATCGAGTCTAGAACCCTGTTACAGGTGAAAATTGAAGATGCCATTTCTGCAGACGCAATATTCACAACGCTTATGGGGGAAGAGGTCGAACCCCGTAGGCAATTTATTGAAACCAATGCATTAAGGGTTGCAAACCTCGACATCTAGTGAGCCACACTTCTTCTAATCGGCTTGTCGTTGCCATTTCATCGCGGGCATTGTTCGATTTCGAAGAGGAAAATCGCGTCTTTGAACTCTCTGATGACCGGGCCTACATGCGGCTTCAGTGGGATCGCATGCAGACCCCAGCCAATCCTGGTGTTGCTTTTGGATTGGTTCAGAAGCTTTTGGCTTTCAATAAGGTGGCTGAGTCTCAACTTGTCGAAGTTGTGGTCCTCTCGCGCAACGACCCGGTCTCCGGGCTTCGCGTCTATCACTCGGCAAAGACACATGGCCTAGATATTCAGCGAGGCGTTTTTACGCGCGGCGAGGCGCCCTATCGTTATCTAAGGCCGTTGTCCGCCAATCTCTTTCTGTCTGCCAATGCGACCGACGTAGAACAGGCATTGATATACGGCTTTCCCGCAGCCCACGTTTATCCCCACTCTGCAAAGGCCTCGAAAGACCGGCCCAATGAGTTGCGAATTGCCTTTGACGGCGACGCCGTGTTGTTTTCAGATGAGGCGGAGCGGGTTTATCAAAACCAAGGCCTCGAGGCCTTTGTCTCCCATGAGACCGAGCGCGCAAATATGCCACTACCCCCAGGCCCCTTCAAGCCACTCCTCGAGGCTTTGGTGAGCCTGCGGCAATCCCAAGCAAGCGGCATGACCATTCGAACGGCCCTTGTCACCGCTCGATCGGCCCCCGCGCATGAGCGTGCTATTCGTACGCTGATGCAATGGAACGTGGAGATTGACGAGGCCTTCTTCCTGGGGGGGCTCGATAAATCCGGTTTTCTCAAGGAGTTCGAGCCAGACTTCTTCTTTGATGACCAAACACGCCACTGTGAGTCAGCAGCGGCAACAACTCCAACAGGCCAGGTAATCAGCGGGATAACTAACCACCCGAAAACTACTTAATTTTAGACTTGGCCACCTTGCTGGTTTTGGTGGCGACCTTTGCACCAGGTGCTTTTGGCTTCTTGGCTTCAAATTCAAAACCCACCTTGCCCTCGTCGGTCTTGACCAAGTAGGCCTTAAACCGACGCTTGGTCCTCGCAGATACAAACCCATCAAGCAGAGCTGTTCGGCCCTCATTGAGCAACCTCTGCATTTGCTCTACTGCGATGCTTTGCTGAAGGATCATCAGGCCGGAGCGAAAATCGCATGTCTTACTTGGGCCCACACTCTTCTCACATCCATAGCTACTTCCGTGTAAAAACACTGCAGACCCACACTTGGGACAGGGACCCAGCGACGTCTGCCCAGAAAAATCAACTTCCTCGGCATCGCCCTCTGCACTGCCTTGACCGAAATCGAACTCCAACTTGTGCTCACTGGTGAGCCGGAGACTGGCCGCAAAAGGCCGGCCCATCTTGCTGCGAAAGCCATCCATCGGTCCGAGCTGCCTCTCTCGAAGAAGGGTCTCAACTTCTTCAACCTCGAAAGTGCGGCCGCCAGGAACCTTGCTGATCGAAAACTCACAGCCCTCGCAGGCGAATCGTCGGTAGTTCTCTCGAACGAGGCCGCCACAGCGTGGACAGGGAGTCTTCAGGCTCGCATAGTCACCCGGAATGGTTGTGCTGTTGTAATTCTTGGCCTGCTCCACCATGTGGTCGGTCATGCGGGCAATCTCCTGCATGAACTCCCCACGGGTGAGGCCACCGGCTTCGATCTGTCGGAGTTTGAATTCCCAATCCCCAGTGAGCTCGGGACGCGAGAGGGCATCAATGCCAAGGCCGCGAAGAAGCGTCATGAGTTGAAACGCCTTGGCCGTGGGAATGAGCTCGCGCTGCTCTCTGAGAAGATACTTTTCGGCGAGCAGGCCCTCAATTACCGCTGCACGCGTTGCGGGTGTGCCCAGGCCTTTTCCGGCCATCGCCTCTCGCAGATCGTCGTCCTCAACGAGCTTTCCAGCGCTCTCCATGGCCGATAACAGCGTCGCCTCGGAGTATCGGGCCGGCGGCTTTGTCTTGAGCTCCAGCGACTCCACCGCAAGCAACTCTGGCGTGCGGGAATTGATTGCTGGGAGAGACCGGTCGTTGTCGGTCTCCTCCTTGCCATAGACGGTCAGCCAACCTGGTGTGACCAATATCTTGCCTTCGGTCTTAAAAAGCTCTGGCCCGACCTGAGTTAACCGTGTGGTGTTGAGATACTCGGCGGCTGGAAAGAAGATAGCTAGGAAGCGACGAGTAACGAGCTCAAAAATACGCTGTTCGGGCTCACTGAGGCTCTTTGGAAGCTGGCCGGTGGGAACAATCGCAAAGTGGTCTGAGACCTTGCTGTTATCAAAAACGCGCTTGTTGGGACGCACCCACTGCTGCTCCAGTATGGTTTTTGCGAACCCACCAATCACTGGAAGCTTCTTGAGTTCAGCGAGATTGGCCTTCACAGTCTCGATCATGTCCTCGGGCAGGGCCTTCGAATCTGTCCTGGGGTAAGTGAGCACCTTGTGCTTCTCGTAGAGTGCTTGGGCAATGCCGAGCGTGTTCTTTGCAGAAAAACCAAAGCGCGCATTGGCCTCTCGTTGAAGAGAGGTCAAGTCAAATAGTGCAGGCGCCGCTAGGGTGCTCGGCTTGCTCTCGTCATTAACCTTAACAGCTTGACCAGCGCAGGATTTCAGAAGTGCATCGAGTCTCTCGCGCGACCAGATCCGCTCGGCCCGATGCTCGGGGTTTTCATCGGATCGCTTGAAAGCCGGATCAAACCATTTGGCGATGTACTCGTCGTCCCCGAGACCAATCTTCGCGTGGAGTTCCCAATACGTCTTGGCGACGAACGCTCGAATCTGCTCCTCACGTTCCACCACCACCGCGAGAGTTGGCGTCTGAACCCTTCCCACCGTGGTGAGAAAAAACCCACCTTCTTTTGAATTGAATGCGGTCATGGCCCGCGTGCCGTTGATACCAACGAGCCAATCGGCCTCCGAGCGACAACGGGCAGCATCCGCAAGTGGGAGCAGGTCCTGATCAGGCCGCAGAGACTCGAAAGCCTTGCGAATCGCATCCGGTGTCATCGATTGAAGCCACAAACGGGACACAGATTGTTTCGCCTTTGTGTGCTGCACGATGTATCGGAAGATGAGTTCGCCCTCTCGACCGGCATCGCAGGCATTAATAAGGTGGTCAATGTCCTTGCGTTTGATTTGCCTCGCGATCACCTTGAGCTTCTGCTCTGACTTGGGAAGGGGCTGCAGGTCAAACTCGGGCGGAATGACCGGCAAATGAGCAAAGCTCCATTTGCCTCGTTTCACTTCGTACTTCTCGGGGGCGACGATCTCCAGAAGATGACCGACCGCCGATGAGATCACCATGTCGTCGCGCTCAAAGAGATCGTCCTTCTTCTCAAACCCCCCAAGGGCTTTGGCGATATCGCTTGCAACAGAGGGCTTCTCGGCAATAACAAGGGCTTTTGACATTGTCTCCGACCAGGAAAATTGTTCGCAAGAATACACCCCCGCCCTCCTCTCGCAAGGGGAGTCCCTTAATGCAGCTGTTGCCACCTTCCATCGGAGAGCCGATGAACTCGTCCGAAAATTTCGAGCTGGAGCAATCCAGCGAGGATTTCACCGGCGCTCAGACTTAGGGCAGATTCAAGCGTGCTGAGCGCAATGGGGTTGGTATCCATGGCTCGAAGTATCAGTTCAGCGCGGGCATCACTGCCAACCGGTGTCTTAAAAAAGGAATTCCGATTACTGGCATGAGATTGGTCCGAATGGGACCCCATGGCCTCGATCCCCTCTAGCGTCTTTTGATTGGGTCGATAACCGAGATCAGACAGGAGCTCATCGGGCGACCGAACCAGACAGGCCCCCTCTCGAATGAGCCGATGGCTGCCTTCATAACGCGGCTCATGGATAGACCCCGGCACCGCAAAGACATCCCCCCCAAACTCAGCACAGGCCAAAGCAGTGGTGAGCGAGCCGCTGTCAATCGCTGCCTCGATGACACAGACAGCCCCGCTGATGGCGGCAATGATGCGGTTTCGCTGTAAAAACTGATAGGGGCGGGCTGGCGTTTCGGCGGAGTACTCCGAAAGCACGAGGCCACCCGAATGAAGAATCTCTTCAAGAAGCATTCGGTTGCGACTTGGGTAGAGATGATTCAGACCATGTCCAAGCACTGCAATCGTGGCGCCTCCGCCCCGTAGAGCGCCTTTATGGGCCTGCGAGTCCACACCAATCGCAAGGCCACTGACAACAGCCATGCCTGACCCGGCTAAGGATTGCCCAAACCAGAAGGCGTCGCGAAGGCCTTGTGGGCTGGCTCGGCGACTGCCAACAATCGCCAACTGGGGTCGGGACAGGCTCTCGAGGCCACCCAAGGCAAACAAGCGCTCAAGGCCCGGTGAGGCAATGCGCAGACGCTGGTAGATGGGTTCGGGGAGGGCACGAATGTCGATCACTTCAGGCTGCACGCGATGTCTCCAAAACCCCAAAGCCTGACGAAAGCGCTCGCTTGACTGAACCTGCCGTTTGACCGATACACTTATTCCTATGCCGATTCTAGAAATTCTCAACTACCCAGACGCTCGGCTTCGAACCGTTGCCAAGCCGGTCACCCAGGTCGACGATCGCATTCGACAGATCGTCAAAGACATGGCTGAGACCATGTACGACGCCCGAGGCATTGGTTTGGCCGCCACACAAGTCAACATCCATGAGCGGATCATCGTTGTGGACGTCACCGAAGACCGCAATGGACTGCGGGCCTTGATCAACCCAGAGGTCATCTCAAGTAGTGCGCAGACGAAGGTTCATCAAGAAGGTTGCCTCTCTGTGCCGGGTGTCTACGACGAGGTGGAGCGCCCGGACTTGGTCAGGATTCGTTGTCTCGATGAGAATGGTGAGACCCAGGAGTTCGAGGCCGATGGGTTGCTCTCGGTCTGTATCCAACATGAAATGGACCACCTTCAGGGCAAAGTCTTTGTGGATTACCTCTCTCGACTCAGGCAAAGTCGTATTCAGGCACGCCTTCAAAAACAAAGCCGTATTCAAGCCCAGACAGCGCGTGCCTAGCCAATGAGGCGGGTCGGTTTCGCTGGCACGCCAGAGTTCGCGGCCGTGCATCTAGAGCGGCTTCTTGAGGTCTCTCGGCAAGGCGAATTCGAGTGTGTGGTGGTCTTGACCCAACCCGATCGGCCAGCGGGCCGTGGTCAGGGCCTAAAGCCCAGTCCGGTCAAGTTACTCGCCCAGGCCAGAGGAATTCCCGTGCTAACCCCCCAGGGGCTGCGGGTCGGCCATGCGGACTCGGCGCAAATCCGTCAGACACTTCTTGGCCTTCATCTCGACTGCTTGTTCGTGGTCGCTTACGGACTTCTCTTGCCCGAGGACTTCCTGTTCATTCCAAGGTTCGGCTGCATCAATGTGCACGCCTCACTTCTCCCAAGGTGGCGAGGTGCTGCCCCGATTCAGCGCGCGCTCGAGGCCGGAGACACGGCCACAGGTGTCTGCATTATGCAAATGGAGCGGGGTTTGGACACCGGTCCCGTCTGGCGGCGAGTCGAAGTTGAGATTGCCGCGCAAGACAATTACCTCACCCTTCACGATCGCTTGGCGCAGACCGGCGCGGCCGAACTCGCTGGGTTTGTATCTGAATGGCCGCTCGAATCCGGTCAAGCGCTTGAACAGTCGGGTGAAGGGGTGACGTATGCCCACAAGCTTCAAACTACAGATCGAGCCATTTGTTTTGATCGAACCGCGCAGGTGGTGGCCAATCACATCAGGTCGCTGGACCCCGTCCCCGGTGCTGTCGTTTCTTACCGAGACCAGCGAATCAAGTTATTCGGGGCTCGGGTGCAAGAGACTCAGCGAACTTGGGGAGCCCCAGGACGGATCTTGAGACTCCCCGATTCACGCAATGATGGACTCTGGATTGCCTGTCAGCAGGGTGCAATCTCCATAGAGGCTTTGCAAAAATCTGGTGGGAAAAAGATGTCGGTTTCGGAATTTATGCGGGGGCAGGCCATTGAGCTCGATGGGGAGCTGCAGCCATTGGGGACATCGGCTCCGCGGGGGAACCCGATCGGTCGATAATGGTCTTATGAGTCTCTTTTGAAGGGGTCGTTGTTCATGTTCAACTGGATGAAAACAGCCATGCTAATGGCGGGAATCGTTGCCTTGTTTGGCATCGTTGGGGCGTCCATGGGCGGACAGTCCGGAATGCTGATCGCGTTAGGCTTCGCTCTTCTGATGAATGTGGGTGCCTACTGGTTCTCCGACAAAATGGTTTTGAAGATGTACAACGCCCAGGAGGTCGACGCTCGCTCAGCGCCAGAGTTCTACGGGATGGTTCAGGAACTGGTGGGGCGTGCGAACATGCCCATGCCGCGGGTCTACATCATCAACGAGGACGCCCCCAACGCTTTTGCAACGGGGCGCAATCCCGAAAATGCAGCGGTGGCCGCAACCACTGGGCTCTTGCGACTCCTGAGTCCACGTGAGGTTCGGGGGGTGATGGCTCATGAGCTTGCCCATGTCCTTCACCGCGATATCCTCATTTCAACCATTTCGGCCACCATGGCTGGAGCCATCTCTGCGCTCGCCAATTTCGCGGTATTTTTTGGTGGACGTGACTCCGAGGGCCGTCCAGTCAACCCCGTGGTGTCGATACTCGTGATGATCCTTGCGCCACTGGCTGCCAGCCTTATTCAAATGGCCATCTCGAGGGCTCGGGAATTCGAAGCCGATCGAGGCGGGGCCGAGATCTCGGGCGACCCCCAGGCCCTCGCCAGTGCCCTCTCCAAGATCGATCACTACGCCAGGGGCATTCCGTTCCCGGCTGCGCAGGCCCACCCAGAGACGGCCCAGATGATGATTCTCAATCCCCTGTCTGGGGGTGGACTTGCGGGCATGTTCTCGACCCACCCCGCCACCGAGGAGCGAATCGCCCGCCTGCAGCAAATGGCGGGGGGCATGCGTGCCTGATTGACCGGGCATAGCCCGCCTCTATGGCGGCTATTCCTTGCTGCTTCAGATCAACTCAGGCAGCGGCTTGAATCCAAGGCCCCCAAGGGGGCACTCGACTCGCACGTCAAAGCACCGGCCATCGAGGACCTCTGTCTTGGCGGCCTTCGTGCTTGGGGACTGACACAAGTTCGAGTGGCTCGGCTCTGCGACAAAAAGCCCCCAGCAAGAGAAGTGCAAGCGCTTCTGGCCGTGGTTTTCTCATGCATTCAGCGTCAATACCGCCCCGCTCCGATCCTTGTCGACCAAGCGGTTAGGGCAGCCCAGAGTCTTGCTGGCCAACCGGGCGGCAAATTTGTCAATGCTGTATTGCGCGTTGCTCTTCAGGACCCAAGAGCCGCTCAAGGCGACGAGCAGGCGTTGACGGCACTGTGCAATGCCCCAAAGGAATGGATTGATGCCGTGGCAGAGGATTGGGGAGAGACCCAGGCAAGAGAGATTCTCATGGCAATGGGCCAGCCAAGGGGGCACTGGCTTCGACTCGTGGGCGATGCGGACACCCAGAAAAGGAGCCTTCAGGCGATTAGGGACTGGGCGCAAGAGCGAGGCATTGCAATGCATGTCCAGCAAAATCAGTTGCCCAGCGTCTGGTTGCAGAGCCTTCGAGGGTTATTCGATACCACCCTCTTTCGAGAGGGCTTGTTTAGGGTTCAAGACTGGTCGGCTCAGCAACTGGCGAGACTCTGGACCGATTCTCCTCCCCGAGGGCCCCAGTCAAGCGAAGTCGACCGCATCGACGTTCTGGACGTCTGCGCGGCCCCGGGTGGCAAAAGCTTTTTGATCGCCGAGGACCCTCGCACCCGAATATGGGCAATGGACAAATCGGAGAGGCGACTCCAGAAGATGAAAAGCGAGGCAGAGCGGCTCTCGAGGACGCTCGATCTATCTCGCCTAACGGTCACGGCCACTGACATCCTGGAGGACGTTTGGCCAATGGGCTTTCCCAATCAATTTGATTGCATCGTCCTCGATGCACCTTGTTCGGCCTCAGGGGTGATGTCTCGTCATCCGGAGATTCCATGGACAGACCGTCTGGCAGAGCGCGAGAGTCTCTGCGTCGTGCAATCGGCTATGCTCAACGCGGTATGGCAACGCTTAAAGCCTGGAGGCAAGTTGTTGTATGTCACATGTTCCGTATTTCATGCCGAAGGCGAGCACCAAATCGATGCGTTTCTTCGACTTCATCCAGAGGCTCGGCGGCAGGCCGCACCGGGATACATCCTTCCTGTGGCCGACTCGACCGATCTTGGTCCGGGCCGCGATGGCTTTTTCTATGCGTCCCTCTGCAGGGGTGCCCCGCTTTAGTCGCATCGTTCAAGGCGCTCTTCGAGCATTCGTTGCGGCACTCTCTCTGGCGGGATCGCTTGCGCATGCCTCTTCGACTCCGGCGTCAAGCGACCCGGTGCTAACGCCCAAACTCACCATCTCGGAGGCCATGTTGGTGCCGAGTCTCGAAAGCGCAGGCTTTGAAATCAATGGCCAAGTGAGCGTCTCCTTGAGTGTGCCCTTGGCTCAGGCCATTGAGCGCGGGGTCACGCTGTCTTTCGTGTCTGAGTTTGTGTTGGCCCGGCCCCGGTGGTGGTGGTGGGACGAGGAGCGTTACCGTCGCAATCGCCTAGCCACCCTGACCTTTCATCCATTGACCAGGCAGTTCAGGGTGACGGTGGATGGCAGCAAGCCGCAAGCCTTTCTGGACCTCACCGAGGCGCTCAGGGCTTGCCTCGCGATTAGGGGTTGGCGAGTCTGGAATGAGCCGGAACTTCCTATTGGTCTGATTGCAAAGGTTCGACTATCGCTTGATCCCAACGAGCTCCCCAAGGCGCTTCAGGTCAATGCCTTAACAGACGAGGACTGGAAGCTCAGCTCCGGTTGGCGAGAGGTGCGTCGGCCGTGAGCTTGGCCCTGAGACTCGCGTTTATTCTGGTGGTTGCGCTCGCGGGCCTCGTGTTGGCCCTCTTGGCCATGGCCTCCGGATACGAGAGCCGATTCGACCAGTTTTATGCCAGCCTTCTGACGGCCAATATTGTTCTGGCCATCGCGATGGCCACTCTCGTCGCACTCGTGGTTCATCGCGCTTGGTCAAGGTATCGGCAGCGGGTCTTCGGCTCTCGCCTAATGATTCGCCTCGCCTTGGCATTCGCACTAATGGCCATTGTTCCAGTGGGGCTGGTCTCTATTGTGTCCTCGCAGTTTCTCGCCAAGACCATCGATAGTTGGTTTTCCCAGAGTGTGGACAGCGGGCTCGAATCTGGCGCGGCCTTGGGCCGGGCAACTCTGGACTCTATTCAGTTGGAGGCGGCCGCCCAGGCGCGGCGACTCTCGGTGGCGCTTGAATCCGTTCCTGATGACCGACTCGGAGACGCCGTCGAAACCCTCACAGAGGGGCGAGACGGCTTGGAGGTTCTGGTGCTCAATGCGAAAAACAAGGTCCTGGCAATTCGAAGTGCCTCCTTGTTTCGTTTGGTCCCCGACATGCCCTCGTCGGAGGCCCTCACAAAAGCCCGGGCGACTCGTCAGTTCGTTTTAATCGAACCCAGACCGGATGCACCCGAGTGGTCTCTGCAAGTTCGCGTGGTTGTGAGCTCTGTTCCGGTGTTTATTGGCGCCGATCAGATTCGGTTTGTTCAATGGGTTGAGCCAATCCCCGATGCACTGGCCCGCAACATCGATCTACTCAACCGTGGTTACAGCGACTACCGACAGCTTGCATTGGGGAAAGAAGGAATACGCCAGATCTATGAAGTAACCCTCACCTTCACGCTGTTGCTCGCGATCTTTGGCGCCCTGCTCGCAGCCGTTCTTCTGAGTGCCTGGCTTGCCGGACCACTTCGGTCACTCGAAAAAGCCACCAAGGCTGTGGCCGAGGGTGATTATCCGCGCCTGCGAGAGAGCGGAGCGGGCCATGAACTGGGTGACTTGATCCGTTCTTTCAATGAAATGACCGCCCAGCTCCAAGAGGCCAGGCGGTTGGCCATTGAAAACCAGAGGGAGCGGGAGGCCACCGCACGATTTCTAGAGCAGCTTCTCTCCCATCTCTCGGCGGGGGTGATGGTTTTTGATGGGGACTGGCGTCTTAAGCAGTTCAATCCAAGCGCAGCGCTCATTCTTAGCCAGCCGCTGGAGTCATTTATCGACGCCTCTATCTTCGAGATGCCCGTTCTCTCCATAGCGGCCAGAGACCTTGAAGAGCGCCTGCAGTCGGCACCAGAGGATCAGCGGCAGCTTGATGTGACGCGAGGCGATGGTCGTCAAATCTCTCTGCTTCTCAACGCCTCTCAGATGCCCCGACAGAGTGTCGACGACCAGCCTCAGTACGTTCTGGTCTTTGATGACATTAGCGATTTACTCAGTGCCCAGCGGGCCAAGACCTGGTCGGATTTAGCCCGCCGCCTCGCCCACGAAATTAAAAACCCACTCACTCCAATTCAACTCTCGGCTGAGCGACTTCTAAAAAGACTCTCCGATCGCATCGCGCCTGAGGACCGGGAGATTCTCGGGAAGTCCTGCCAGACCATCGTGGAACAGGTGGCTGGTCTCAAGGCCATGGTCGATGAATTTCGAGACTACGCGCGGCTCCCAGAGGCCAAGCCCACGGCCCTCCACCTTGGACAACTGGTGCAGGATGTCCTCCCACTCTATGCAAGCGACCCCCGAGTCAAGTGTGCTGACGTCGGTGAGACGCCGGTGGTCATGGCCGATCAGGCGCAGATGCGTCAGGTCATTCATAACTTGATTCAGAACGCCCAAGACGCCCTCGGCGATGGGGTGGCAGGTGAAATCCTTCTTAGCGTTGGACGTCACCATGCC